>FWPU01000025.1_pt1 | contig 415919 bp, 398 predicted proteins | sample 2228361 | NCBI WGS metagenome assembly FWPU01 (sample SAMEA103939777, study PRJEB20133) | metagenome
GGGCCGAAATTGTAGGCGTAGTCAAAGCCTCCCTGGACCGCAGGGTCCTCGTTGGTCTGGGTCAGGCCACGAAACACGTATTGGCTGAATAACCCCACGTTGCCGGTGAGCGAATGCGGAGAATCTTCTGCCAGAACCACACTGGGTGCGGTGAATGCACTGACTGCGACGGCAGCGGCGAGGGTTTTGCGCATCGTGTTTCCTTTCTTTGATGGAAAAGGTGGCTGGACGAAACCACGCTCCGATGAGCAGATTTCGTGCCAGTCGAAAATTAAACGACGGATCATAGACTTACAGAGGTGCGGGGAAAGACCGGCCCGCGCCAGGCACCGAATCGATGCATGCCCGCGCCCAGCTGCACCATACTGGTGCCAAAGCGCGGAGATCGTCGCTCCGGCGGATCCGGCCCGGGCTTGGGCATTGCACGGGGGGGCCAAGTGATGGATAGTTGCGCCCACGATGTCCTTTGCCATTAGGGCGAGACCATGATGCAGAAGGAGTTGCTCGACGAGATCAGTTCCAGGGTGAGCGAGGTACTGGCCGCAAGCCCCGCGAAAGATCTGGAAAAAAACCTTAAGGCACTGCTGACGAGCCTGTTCGCTCGCCTCGATTTGGTGACCCGGGAGGAGTTCGACGTGCAGCGGGAAGTGCTGGCCCGCACCCGGGAAAAGCTGGAGGCCTTGGAGCGCCGCGTGGCGGCGCTGGAGGCCCAAACGGGGGAGCAGGAGTGAGGGCGGGCCTCGCCGGGCACCCCGTCGCCGCAGGACTGGGATCCTCGCGCCGCGCTCTTCACCTTGACTGCCGCTGCCAATGAGCGTGGCGGTGCTCTACAGCAGGGCGCTCGCCGGGACCGAAGCGCCCCTCGTGACGGTGGAGGCGCATCTCGCCAACGGACTTCCCGGCTTCACCATCGTGGGCCTGCCCGAGACGGAAGTGAAGGAGGCCAAGGACCGGGTGCGGGCAGCGCTCCAGAATAGCCGTTTCGAATTTCCCAACCGCCGCATCACGGTGAATCTCGCCCCCGCCGACCTTCCCAAGGAGAGCGGCCGGTTCGACCTGCCCATCGCCCTGGGTATCCTGGCCGCCTCGGGCCAGGTCCCCCGGGAGCGGCTCGCCACGATGGAATGGGCTGGGGAGCTCGCCCTCACGGGAGAGCTTCGCCCCATTCGGGGGGCGCTCGCCATGGTCTACGGAGCCTCCCAGGACGGGCGCGGTTTCGTACTGCCGGAGGAGAGCGCCCGAGAAGCGGCCCGGGTGGGGGAGGCGACGGTCTATGGCGCCCGGAGCCTCCTGGAGGTGTGTGCCTTTCTCCACGGCAAGCAGCCCCTGCAGCGGGCCCTTCCGGCGCCCCCGCCTGCCGAGCCCCAGTACCCGGACATGCAGGAGGTGCGCGGTCAGGGGGCGGCCAAGCGGGCACTGGAGATCGCCGCGGCGGGAGCCCACAGCGTCCTCATGGTGGGGCCTCCGGGCACCGGCAAGAGCATGCTGGCCGCCCGGCTCCCGGGCATCCTGCCGGAGATGACCGACGCTCAAGCCCTGGAGGCGGCAGCCCTCCAGTCCCTAAGCGGCCAGGGCTTCTCCCCCGCGGCGTGGAAACGCCGGCCCTTCCGCGCCCCCCACCACACCGCCTCCGCCGTCGCCCTGGTGGGAGGCGGGGGCAACCCGCGGCCGGGGGAGATCTCGCTTGCCCTGCATGGGGTGCTGTTTTTGGACGAGCTGCCGGAATTCGACCGCAAGGTGCTAGAAGTGCTGCGGGAACCCCTGGAATCGGGCCGGGTGACCGTATCCCGGGCGGCGCGCCAGGCGGATTTTCCTGCGGTCTTCCAGCTCGTGGCCGCCATGAACCCCTGCCCTTGCGGTTACCTGGGCCACTATAGCGGCCGCTGCCGCTGTACCCCGGACCAGGTGGCCCGGTACCGGGGACGCATTTCGGGGCCCCTCCTCGATCGCATCGACTTGCAGATCGAGGTGCCGGCGGTCACCGAAGAGGAACTCATGGGTCAGCCCACCGGGGAACCCTCCCGCGCCATCCGCGCCCGGGTGGAGCGGGCCTACCGGATCCAGCTTGAGCGCCAGGGCAAACCCAACGCCCGGCTGACGGTCCAGGAGATCGACGCCTTTTGCACCCCCGAGCGGGAAGGCGCGGTTCTGCTGCGGCGGGCGATGGGCCAGCTCAACCTTTCCGCCCGGGCCTACCACCGGGTGCTCAAGGTGGCCCGCACGATCGCCGACTTGGCCGAGGCGGAGGGAATTGGTGCCGCCCACGTGGCGGAGGCGATCCAGTACCGCAAGCTCGATCGGGGCTGAAGGAAGAAGATCACGCGTTGTCTTCTGGCCGCGCGCTTCTAGACTCCGAAGTCAGCATTGCTCCCAGGGCAACCCCTCGAAGCGCCAGCCGTTCTTGGTGCTGCGGTGATGCTTCTCGTCCAGATCCCCTTCGAAGCCGTGGGAGACGTTGTAGACGTGCTTGAATCCCGCCTTCTCCAAGGCTGCGCCGGCCTCCGCCGAGCGGTTGCCGCTGCGGCAGATGAGGACGATGGGGCGAGTGGCATGATCGGTGCCAGCGAGCTTTTTTACTTGGCCCACGAAATGGGGGTTGACCTCCCAGTCCGGGCCGTCGTTCCAGGAGACGTGCAGCGCCCCGACCGGGTGACCCACGAACAAGTACTCGATCTCGCTGCGCACGTCGATGAACAGGGCGTCCGGGTTGGCCTGCAGGAACTCGTAGGCCTGCTTGGGGCTGAGGTGCTTCATGGCACTGGGTTTCACAAGGGCGATCTCTCCTCGACCAGGCTCCATTATAGGGGAGCCGGGCTCTGGGGTGGTCCCGGACAGATGGCATATCCATGTTAGACTTGAATTTTTTATTCCATCCCCCAGGGATCTCGCCCATGAACCGTGCCGATCGGCTGCCATTGCTGCGACGACTTCTAGAGGAGCGCATCCTGCTGCTCGACGGGGCGATGGGCACCATGATCCAGGGCTATGGCCTGAGCGAGGCCGACTACCGGGGACGGCGTTTCGCTGATTTTCCCCACGAGCTCAAAGGCAATAACGACCTCCTCACTTTGACCGAACCCCAGATCGTCCGGGAGATCCATGGGAAGTACCTGGAGGCCGGCGCCGACATCGTCGAGACCAATACCTTCAACGCCACCGCGGTGTCCATGGCGGACTACCACATGGAGCACCTGGTGTACGAGATCAACCGAGAAGCGGCCCGATTGGCGCGGCAGGTGGCCGAGGAGTGGACCCAGAGAACCCCGGAGAAGCCCCGCTTCGCCTGCGGCATCCTGGGACCCACCAACAAGACCGCGTCCATCTCCCCGGACGTGAACGATCCGGGCTTCCGCAACATCACTTTCGACCAGTTGGTGGCCGCCTACACTGAGGCGATCCGGGGCCTCGTGGACGGGGGCGTGGATCTCATCATGGTCGAGACCGTGTTCGACACGTTGAACGCGAAGGCCGCCCTGTTCGCGCTGGACGCCTTTTTCGAGGCGCGGGGCTTCCGCCTTCCCGTGATGATCTCCGGCACGATTACCGACCAGAGCGGCCGCACCCTCACGGGGCAGACGCCGGAAGCGTTCTGGAACTCGGTGCGCCACATCGGGCCCCTGTCCATCGGGCTCAACTGCGCCTTGGGGGCCAAGGACCTGCGACCCCACGTGGAAGAGCTGGCCGCTTGCGCCGACGTGTACGTCTCGGCCCACCCCAATGCCGGCCTGCCCAACGCTTTCGGCGGCTACGACGAGACGCCCGAGTACATGGCCGGGATCCTGCGGGAATTTGCAACCGAGGGGCTCATCAATATCGTGGGCGGCTGCTGCGGCACCACTCCGGCCCACATCAAGGCTATCGCCGAGGCGGTGGCCGGTCTGCCGCCGCGCCGGGTGCCAGTGATCGAAAAGAAGCTGCGCCTCGCGGGCCTCGAGCCCCTCAACATTGGCGACGATTCCCTGTTCGTCAACATCGGCGAACGCACCAACGTGACCGGTTCCAAGCAGTTCGCCCGCCTGATCCTGAACGGGGATTTCGCCGGGGCCCTGTCGGTGGCGCGCCAGCAGGTGGAAAACGGCGCCCAGATGATCGACGTCAACATGGACGAGGCGATGCTGGACTCCAAGGCGGCGATGGTGAAGTTCCTGAACCTGATCGCCTCGGAGCCCGACATCTCCCGGGTGCCGGTGATGATCGACTCCTCCAAGTGGGAGGTGATCGAAGCGGGGCTCAAGTGCGTGCAGGGCAAGCCTGTGGTCAACTCCATCAGCCTCAAGGAGGGGGAGGAGGAGTTCCGGCGCCACGCCCGGTTGGCTCGCCGCTATGGCGCAGCAGTGGTGGTGATGGCCTTCGACGAGAAAGGCCAGGCGGACACCCTGGAGCGGCGGGTGGAGATCTGCAAGCGCTCCTACCACATCCTGGTGGATGAGCTGGGCTTCCCACCGGAGGAGATCATCTTCGATCCCAACGTCTTCGCCATCGCCACGGGGCTGGAGGAGCATGCCACCTACGCCATCGACTTCATCGAGGCGACCCGCATCATCCGCCAGACCCTGCCTTACGCCAAGGTGAGTGGCGGCATCTCCAACCTGTCCTTCAGCTTCCGCGGTAACGAGCCGGTGCGGGCGGCAATCCACACCGCTTTCCTCTATCACGCCATCAAGGCTGGACTCACGATGGGCATCGTCAACGCCGGCCAGATCGGCGTCTACGACGAAATCCCCAAGGACCTGCTGGAGCACGTGGAGGACATCCTCTTCAACCGCCGCCCCGATGCCACCGAGCGCATGGTCAAGTTCGCCGAGACGGTGAAGAGTAGCGGCAAGGCGAAGGAGGAGGACCTGGGCTGGCGCCAGGCGCCGGTGGAGGAGCGGCTCAAGCACGCCCTGGTGCAGGGCATCGCCGACTTCATCGTGCAAGACACCGAGGAGGCGCGGCTCAAGTACGAGCGGCCGATCCAGGTGATCGAGGGCCCCCTCATGGACGGCATGAACGTGGTGGGGGACCTGTTCGGCTCCGGCAAGATGTTCTTGCCCCAGGTGGTGAAGTCCGCCCGGGTCATGAAGCAGGCGGTGGCCCACCTGGTGCCCTACATCGAGGCGGAGAAGGAGCGGCTCGGCGATACCCGGCCCAAGGGCAAAGTGGTGATCGCCACGGTGAAGGGCGATGTGCACGATATCGGAAAGAACATCGTCGCCGTGGTGCTCCAGTGCAACAACTACGAGGTCGTCAACTTGGGCGTCATGGTTCCGGCGCACAAGATCCTGCAGACGGCGCGGGAGGAGAAGGCCGACCTGATCGGGCTGTCGGGGCTGATCACGCCGTCGCTGGAGGAGATGTGCCACGTCGCCCGGGAAATGGAGCGGGAGGGCTTCAAGATCCCGCTGCTCATCGGCGGCGCCACCACCTCCCGGGTGCACACGGTGCTCAAGATCGCGCCCAACTACTCGGGTCCCGTCATCTGGGTGCCGGACGCCTCCCGCTCGGTGGCGGTGTGCAGCCATCTCCTCTCTGACGAGTTGCGGGAGCCGTACCTGGCCGAGGTCCGGGCGGAGTACGAGCGCGTGCGCCGGCAGCATGCCCAGAAGAAAGGCCAGGGGCCCCACCACCGGCTGGAGGACGCTCGGCGCCACGGGCTGAAGACCGACTGGACCGAATACCAGCCCCCGAGGCCTGCTTTCCTCGGCGTCAAGGCTTTCCCGGCCTATCCCCTAGAGACGCTCATCCCCTTCATCGACTGGACTCCTTTCTTCCAGGCCTGGGAGCTGAGGGGCCGCTACCCAGCCATCCTGGAAGATCCGGCGGTGGGGGCGACCGCCCGCCAGCTCTTCGCCGACGCCCAGGCCATGCTCCAGCGCATCGTGGAGGAGAAGTGGCTCGAGGCGAGCGGGGTGATCGGCCTGTTCCCGGCTAACAGCGTGGGGGCCGATGACATCGAAATCTACGCCGACGAATCCCGTGCCCGGGTGCTGATGACCTGGCACAACCTGCGCCAGCAGATGGTGAAGCCCCCTGACCGCCCGAACCTGTGCCTGGCGGACTTCATCGCTCCCAAGGGCTCGGGGGTGAAGGATTACATTGGCGCCTTCGCGGTGACCGCGGGCCTGGGCATCGAGTCCCGGGTGAAGGCTTTCGAGGCGGCCCATGACGACTACAACGCGATCCTGCTCAAGGCTCTGGCAGATCGTCTGGCGGAGGCCTTCGCCGAGCACCTGCATTGGCGCGTGCGGCGGGAGTTCTGGGGCTACGCCACGGAAGAGGATGCGGACAACGAGCGCCTGATCCGGGAGGACTACCGGGGCATTCGGCCCGCCCCAGGGTATCCCGCCTGCCCCGACCACACCGAGAAAGGGCCCCTCTTCCGCCTGCTGGCCGCAGACAAGAACGCCCGCATGCAGCTCACCGACGCCTACGCTATGCTGCCTGCGGCCTCCGTCGCCGGGTTTTACTTCTCCCATCCCCAGTCCCAGTACTTCGCCGTGGGCAAGGTGGACCGGGATCAAGTGGAGGATTACGCCCGGCGCAAGGGCTGGGACCTGGAGACTGCAGAGCGCTGGCTCGCACCGGTGCTCAACTACGAGCGGGAGCCAGCGACCGCCGGTTGAGCGCTCACGTTACCAGCGCCCGCAGCAAGCCCGGCGCGGAAAACAAGCTGTTGGGATAAGCCGACTCGGCAAAGATCGCTTCCAGCTGGCGCCGGACGAAACGGCCCTCCCGCGCCCGGCGGGGGAGCAGATTCATGAGGCCGAGCCGGGCACCGACGTTCAGGGGGCAGCCGCCCCTACACCGGCGAAACCGTGCGCCGGCGATTCCCCCGCGGCCCTCCAGAGGGGCAAAGGCCTTTACCCGGGGCAGGAAGCGGGCGCCCGTTTCCACCGCGGCCCGCCGCAGGGTATCGTCCAGCAATCGCCGTGGCAGGCAGCTTCCCCTGGATACCCCACGTAGCTTTCGTCGGGGGCGTGGATTCGTACCGTGCTGACCGAGACCGCCAGGGCGGGCACCGGCCGGCCCGCGCCCAAGGTGTCCAGGGCCTTCAGGGTGTCGGGAATCAGGGCGTCACCGCAGCCTTGTCCCGGGGGAAGTCCTGCGGGTCCGCCAGGATCACGTCCACTCCGGCCCGGGCGAGGGAGAGGGCCGCGGCGCTTCCCGCGGGGCCTGCTCCGATGACCAGCACGTCGGCATCCATGCGGCACCCTCTCCCTGGGGATGTCCTCGCCGAAGTATAGCCCGGGTCTGGGTAGGATCCCCTCAGAGCTTGCCCTGAATCCGGGCTAGAATGGAACATGCAGCAGCCATGCCTGAGCCCTCGGTCAATGGGGGACGAACCCTTTCCGCGTAACCGTTCCCTTGCTCCCCAGGCAGAGGGGAACAGCGAACGGGGCAGGAGAGGAGCGAGCGCCGTCAGGCATTTTTTAGAACCCTCGATAGGGAGAATCGCTGCGACGAGAATCCTTGACGGTATCCGGTTTCAGAAACCGTTCGCGGCGGCTCGGATCAAAGTTAAGCGTACTCCGAGGAAGACCCCATGATGCGATCCCTCCTTGTCCTGGCGGCGGCCGCGTGGTTGGCCGTCGGCTGCGCCACCAATCCGGTCACCGGGCGCAGTCAGTTGATGCTCGTATCGGAAAGTCAGGCCATCGCCGCCTCCCGGCAGGCCTACGTGCAGATGCTGGCGCCCCTGGAGAAGCAGGGGAAGGTGAACGAGGATCCCGCCCTCAAGGCACGCATCAATCGCATCGCCGAACGCCTGGTGGCCCAGGCCGTCAAGTATCGGCCCGAGACCGCTCGGTGGGACTGGGAGATCAAGGTGATCCATGACCCCAAGACGGTGAACGCCTGGGCCATGGCCGGCGGCAAGATGGCCATCTACACCGGTCTCATCGAGAAGCTGAAGGCCAGCGACGACGAGCTCGCCCAGGTGCTGGCTCACGAGATCGCCCACGCCCTGTCGGCCCACACTGCGGAGAAAATGTCCGTGGCTCTGGCGAGCGACCTGGTGGTGACCGGTGTCGCCGCCGCTTCCGACCGGCCCCAGATCGCTGCCACGGGCGCGGCCCTGGCCGCGGCCCTGGCGGTGCAAATGCCCAACAGCCGCACCATGGAAGCGGAGGCGGACCGCATCGGCATCGAGCTGGCGGCCAAGGCGGGCTACGACCCCCGCGCCGCCGTGACCCTGTGGGACAAGATGGCCAGGCTGGGCGACAGCCGGCCGCCGGAATTCTTGAGCACCCATCCGTCGCCGGAGAACCGTAAGAAAATGCTGGAGGCCCTTGTGCCCCAGATGATGCCCTACTACCAGGACTCCGGACCGCGGCCCACCCACCCGGTGAAGTGATCGCCCTGGGGCGGAACGCTTGGGCAAGGATAGCCCGGAAGGGCCGGCTTATCGATGTACAACGCGAAAGGAGGAAAGCATGGGTGTGATGGCCGAGTTCAGGGAATTTGCAATCAAGGGTAGCGTGGTAGACCTGGCCGTGGGTGTGGTGATCGGCACCGCTTTCGGCAAAATCGTGGACTCTCTGGTGCGGGACGTGATCATGCCGCCGGTGGGTCTGCTCCTCGGCCGGGTGGATTTCTCCAATCTCTTCGTATTGCTCAAAGAAGGCACGCCGCCGGGTCCTTACCTCACCGTGGAGGCGGCGGCCAAGGCGGGCGCCGTCACTCTCAACATCGGTCTGTTCCTCAACGCCCTCGTCAGTTTTCTCATCGTCGCCTGGGCCATCTTTTTGGTAGTCAAGGTGATCAACCGGCTCAAGCGGGAGAGGGAGGTGGCGCCGCCTCCGCCCCCGGCGCCGTCCCAGGAGGCGGTCCTCCTCGCCGAAATCCGGGATCTGCTGAAGGCGCGCGCTTGAGCAACTCGAACGAACGGAGGTTTACCATGGAGGCGCCCGTGACTCATGGATGGGTGGAGCTTCCGAGCGGGTTCGAGGTGGAACTGGAGCACGGCATTCCCGTGCGGGTGGGCAACGCGGGCTTTGAGCTGCCGCCCGATCCCGCAGCCCTCGAGGAGGAGATCGCGCGGGAGACCGGGCTGCGGGTCAAGGTCGGCCGCTGGGAGCCCGTGGAAGGGGAGCTGGAGGCTCGGCTGAACGTTTCCCGGGACGACTTGGGAGAGGTCCTGCGGCGATTGGCGCGGGCGTCGGCCTCGGTCTTCGTCGACCGCTTCGTCAAGGCGTACGACGAGGCCGACACCGACTACGGCCAGGCAGCCTTCGCCCAGGACTTTTCCCTGGCGTTAGGCTACTGTGGTCTCGGGTGGGGCGAAGTGGACCAGGAACCCTTCTACCTGGATTACCTGGAAACCTTCAGGGCGGAAACGGAGCGCTTGGCTCGGCGTCCCGACGAAGCGTCCAGCAGCGCGTGAGCCGAAGGAGCGACGGGTGGCCCGGCTTCCCTTGGTGAGCGAAAAGACTCATCCCGAACTCGTCCCGTTGATCGAGCGCATCTGCCAGGAGCGCGGCGGGAGGCTCCTCAATCTCTACGCTACCCTGCTCCACAGCCCTCCAGTGGCGGAGGGTTGGCTTAAGCTCCTGACCGCGGTCCGGCAGCAGACCCGGCTAGACCCGGCGCTCCGGGAGCTCGCCATCCTGCACGTGGCGCTGCTCAACCGGGCGGAATACGAGTACCAGACCCATGTGCCTTTCGCCCTGCAGGCAGGCCTCACTCTGGAGCAGCTAAAGGCCTTGCCAAGGTGGCGAGAAAGCCCCTTGTTCGACCCGCGGGCGCGGGACGTGCTCGCCTACGTAGAGGCGGTGACGCGGGACGTCCACGTGCCCGATACCCTGTTCGAGCCTTTACGGCGCTGGTTCGATCCGCGGCAATTGGTGGAACTGACGGTGACGGTGGCGGCGTACAACATGGTATCCCGGTTCCTGGAGGCGCTGCAGGTGGAAGTCGACCGTTGAGGGAGCCCCGACCCGCCGGGGACAGAGCATGGGGTCGCGCCTCCCCGGCCTGCGCCCGTCGCCTGTTCCACAGAAGCAAAGCAAGGCGGCCGCCCCTCTCCTGCCGGTGGGGGCGAGTGCCGGGAGGTCTCGACGCCGGGGAGAGAAGAGGACGCTTACTTCTTTCTCTTGCCGGCGACGGCGTCCTTGAACGCCTGGCCGGCGGAGAAAGCGGGCACCGTGCGCGCCGGGATCTTGATGGTTTCTCCTGTGGCGGGGTTCTTGCCGTTGCGCGCCTTGCGCTTGCGGGGGGCGAAGGTGCCGAATCCGACCAGGGTGACCCGGTTACCCTTGGCCACGTTGGACACTACGGCGCTCATGGCGGCGTTGATGGCTTCGGCGGCCGCCGTCTTGCTAATGCCCGCGGCCTTCGCGGCGACTTCCACCAGATCGGCTTTGCTGATGACTTTACCCATCGCGTGACTCCTCTGCGTTCGTTATGATCGTTTCGGGTGCGTTCGAATTGCCTAGCACGAGCCGCCATCCGCTGCGTGCGCGGCAATGATAAGGGCAGTCCGGCGCCCCGCGCAACGCCGCCCGGCGCCGCCGCGCCGGCCCGCCCGCCGGCCTGGGGCCCGCTGCCGTTTCGGCGTAAAATGCGCCGCCGGCCCCCTTCGGCCGTCGGCCTGACGGCGGGCGCGGAAGCGAACCATACCTGAGGGTCAGCGTGCACATCCACATCCTGGGAATCTGCGGCACCTTCATGGGCGGCCTCGCGCTGCTGGCGCGGGAAGCCGGCCACCGGGTGACCGGCTGCGACGCCCAGGTCTATCCCCCCATGAGCGATCAGCTCGCCGCTCAGGGCATCGAGCTGATCGAGGGCTACGGCCCCGAGCAGGTCAGGCTCCGTCCCGACGTCTTCGTGGTGGGCAACGTGGTGTCCCGGGGCAATCCCCTCATCGAAGAGGTGCTGAATCGAGGGCTGCCCTACACCTCCGGCCCTCAGTGGCTTGCGCAGACAGTGCTCCCGGGCCGCTGGGTGCTCGCCTGCGCCGGCACCCACGGCAAGACCACCACCGCTTCCATGCTGGCCTGGATCCTGGAGCACGCGGGGCTCGAGCCCGGATTCCTGATCGGCGGCGTTCCGCGCAACTTTGGCGTGTCGGCGCGGCTCGCGGCCGAGTCGCCCTTCTTCGTGATCGAGGCGGACGAGTACGACACTGCCTTCTTCGACAAGCGCTCCAAGTTCGTGCACTACCGGCCGCGCACCGCGGTGCTCAACAACTTGGAGTTCGACCACGCCGATATTTTTCCCGACCTTGCCGCCATCGAGACCCAGTTCCACCACCTGGTGCGCACCGTTCCCGCTAACGGCCTCATCGTGGCCAACGGCGCCGACGAAGCCCTCGCTCGGGTGCTCGCCCGGGGCTGCTGGACGCCCGTGGAGTACTTCGGGATCTCCGGCGGCTGGGAGGCGGAGCCCACGGAGGCTGGATTTCGGGTGCTGCGGGCAGGCCGCATGGAGGCCGAGGTGCGCTGGTCTCTTCTGGGCAGCCACAACCGCCTGAACGCCTTGGCGGCCATCGCTGCCGCGCGCCATGCCGGCGTGCCGGTTCCGATGGCGGTGCAGGCCCTCGGGCGTTTCGAAAACGTCCGGCGGCGGCTGGAAGTGCGGGGCACCGTGGACGGCATCACGGTCTACGACGACTTTGCCCACCATCCCACGGCCATCCGGTTGACGCTGGAAGGCTTGCGCACAGCCGTGGGCAGCGCCCGCATCCTGGCGGTGCTGGAGCCGCGCTCCAACACCATGAAGCTGGGGGTGTGGAAAGACGCGCTGGCGGTGAGCCTCGCGGCTGCAGACCGGGTGTTCTGTTATACGGCGGACATCGGATGGGACGCGCAAGCAGCCTTGGCGCCCCTGGGTGCCAAGGCTTCCATATTCGGCGAGCTGCCCCGGCTCGTGGAAGCGATCGTTGCGGAAGCCGTGGCGGGCGATCACGTGCTCATCATGAGTAACGGCAGCTTCGGCGGCATCCACGAAAAACTGCTGGCACGGCTTGCCAGCAGGGAGGCGCGGGGAATTAGCTCAGCGGGTGCGCGTCCCTGAGGGGTTCTCGGGCGCGTCCTGGGCGGGACGGGGTTGTCCTTCGAGACGTTGCCTTTCTTCGCGGAAGCTTCGCTCCCGCAGGGCCCGCCGGGCTTCCTGCGCTGCCTCGCTCTCCGAGGGAGGGGAGGGTGCCACCAGGGCCCGCTCCTGGGATTGGCGCAACTGTTGCAGCTCGAGCCGGCGGCGCAGTGTCCCGGCGCTGCCCACTGCTTGCTCCTGCGCGCCTGTAGTGCCCTCCTGCAGGCGCTGACGCAATTCCCGTTGCTGCCATTGCCGCTGGAGCAGTTCCCGCTGGATTGCCTCTTGGGCGGGGTCGGCGGCGCTCGCCGTGCCGATCCACGGGGACAGCGCGAGGATGCCGAGCGCGAGGGCTGACGCCCATCTCCCGCGCTCGGCGGCGCAAGGAGGACCGGCCTCCACTTCGGCTAAGCGTCTGGGGATGGACCGCTCCATGGCATCTATCCGTTTGTCGCCTACGAGCCTCCGGGGCGGCCGAGGGTCCTAGATCGAGGGGAGCGCCAAGGCCGCCGGTGGGGGATGGATTTGGGCTCAGAAGCCCGCCACGCCCCCGTTGGAGCGCGGGTCGAAAGCACCTTCCATGATGCCGCTGGCATGGAGCACCAGGGCTCCGGCGTGGCCCACCGCCTCGTCGAAGCTGCGCAGCCGCTCCACCGCGTGGCCGCGGCGGGCGAGTTCGTCGAACACCGGCGCCGGGAAACGCCGCTCCAGCTTGAGGGTGTCCGACGGGTTACCCCAGGTGCGCCCCAGAAGCCACCGGGGCATGGACACTACTTGCTGCAGCTCGTAGCCCATCACGGCGTAGCGAGTGAATACGGCCGCCTGCGTCTGGGGCTGGCCGTCCCCACCCATGGTGCCGTAGACCATGACTCGGCCATCGTTCAAGAGAGCGAGGGCGGGGTTTAGCGTGTGGAAGGGCTTGCGCCCTGGCTCCAGGGTGTTGAGTGCCGTGGGATCGAGAGAAAAACTGCAGCCGCGGTTCTGCCAGTGGATGCCCGTGTTGGCCAGCACGACGCCGCTGCCGAATTCGTAGTAGATGCTCTGGATGAAGGAGACCGCCCGGCCGTTGCCGTCGATCGCCCCCAGCCACACCGTGTCTCCGGGCGTCGCGGTCGATCCCCACGGCGCCGCCCGCTCGAGGTCCACCTGCGCCGCCAGGGCGTCCAGGGCGCTTGGCTCTAGCAGGGATTGGGGATCCACCTTCATGTAGGCGGGGTCCGTCACGTAAAGGTCCCGGATGCGGAACGCGAGCTTGGTCGCCTCCACTGCCCGGTGCACGTAGTCCGCCGACAGGGGGTCGAGCCCGGTGACGGAGAGCCGATCCAGGAGGCCCAGAATCATCAAGGAGACCACGCCCTGGGTCGGAGGAGCCATGTTGTATACGCGTCCCAGGGAATGCTCGAGGGCCAGGGCTGGCTTCGCGATTGCCCGGTGCCGCGCCAGATCCTGGAAGGTGAGCGGGCTGCCGACGGCCTCCAGCTCGGCCGCCACCGCCCGAGCCAGCTCCCCCTCGTAGAAGTCCCGGGGACCGGCCCGGGCGATCCGCTCCAGGGTGTCGGCGAGGGCCGGCTGGAGATAGCGGCTGCCTGCGGTTGGTGGCGCGCCGTCCACCAGGAAGCGCTCGGCGAAACCCGGCTGATCCTTCAGCTCTTCTAGCTTAGCGGCGGTGCTGGCGTGCTGGCTGGCAGTGACGGGCACACCGTGCCGCGCGTAGTGGATTGCGTCCTCCAGGAGCCGGCCGAAAGGCAGTCGCCCGCCCCACTCATCGCGCGAGACCTGGTAGGCCAGGTCCCAGCCAGACAAAGTGCCAGCCACCGTGTTGGCCGCAAGAGGCCCGCGCACAGGGATCGCGGTGTGCCCTCGCTCCCGGTAGAACGTGCGGCTCGCGCGGCTGCCCGCGGCGCCACAGGCGTCGATGGAGCTGACCCCCTTATCGGGCGCGTAGTACAGCCAGAACGAGTCGCCGCCGATACCGTTCATATGGGGATAGACCACGGCGATGGTGGCGGCCGCGGCGATCATGGCCTCCAGGGCGTTGCCGCCTTCGCGCAGCACGGCAAGCGCCGACTGGGCGGCGAGGGCATGGGGCGCGACGGCGATGCCGCGCGTAGCGAACGTGCTGTGGATCATGGGGGTCTTTCCGCGTCAACGGTTCTCGAAGTATAGCCAGGGGCGTGCCTGGGGTCAGCGGCGGGCGTTTTCCACAGCTTCTCTGGATAACCCTGTGGACAACTCGCCTGCCCCTGCCTCAAGGTGCCGGTGGCAGCGATGTTTCCGTTATCCCTGCCCAATCGCTGAGCGGCGTCTAGCGACCTCACTTCCTCTTCTCACCGGTGAGACGCCGCCCGTTTCCAACGGAAACGCTTAGCGGAGGGGCGTCATCGTCATGGAGGAAAGCATCCCCTGGCCGCTTACTTCAGCCAGCCGATGGTGCGGGGCAGCCAAGTGGCCACGTCGGGAAAGAGCATGAGAAGTCCCAGCCCCACGATCTGCACCCCGATGAAGGGAATGACGCCCTTGTAGATCTCCAGCGTCTTGACCTCCGGCGGCGCCACTCCCTTGAGGAAAAAGAGCGCCCAGCCGAAAGGCGGCGTGAGGAAGGAAGTCTGCAGGTTCATGCAGATCAGAGTCGCCAGCCACACCATGTCCACGCCCGCCTGCTGGAAGAACGGCAGCAGCAGGGGCAGTACGATGTAGGAGATCTCGATCCATTCCAGGAAAAATCCCAGGATGAACAGCAGCACCATGAGGAAGATGATGGTGCCCCAAACCCCTCCGGGTACCAGGGACATGAACTCGGCGATCAGGTCCTCGCCTGAAAGTCCCCGGAAGGCAAGGCTGAACACCTGGGCCGCCATGATGATGAACAGGATCATGGCGGTGGTCTTGAGGGTCTCTCGCATGGTCTCTTGCAGCACTCGCAGGGAGAGCTTGCCGGCCAGAGCGGCGATCAGGATGGCGCCGAAAGCGCCCATGGAGGCGGCTTCGGTGGGTGCGGCCACGCCCCCGATGATGGCGCCGAGCACCGCGAATACCAGCGCTAGCGGCGGCACCACGCCTCGGAAGACTTCCACCAGGAGCTGGCCGCGGGAAAGGGAATTGAGCTCCTCGTGGGACAGGGGTGGCGAGAGGCTGGGCTTGATCTGCCCTAGAACCAGGAGGTAGATCACGTACAGCCCGGCCAGCATCAGGCCCGGCATGAGCGCCGCGGCAAAGAGCGTTCCCACCGACTCCTGCATCAGATCCGCCAGCAGGATCAGGATCAGGCTGGGGGGAATGATCTGGCCCAGGGTCCCCGAGGCGCAGATGGCGCCGCTCGCAAGCCCGGGGTGGTAGCCGCGCTTAAGAAGCGTGGGCAGGGCGATGAGCCCCAGAGTCACGACGGTGGCGCCGACGATGCCCGTGGCGGCACCCATCATGACGCCCACCAGAATGATGGCAATCCCCATTCCCCCCGGCAGTCGCCCGGCCAGGTGGCCCATCACGTCCAACATGTCCTCGGCGATGCGGGATTTCTCCAGCAGCACCCCCATGAACACGAACAAGGGCACCGCGAGCAGCGTGTAGTTGGTGGCCACGCCGTAGATGCGGGCCGGCAAGAGGTTGAAGAGCGTCGTGCCGAAGCCGAGGAAGCCGAAGACGAAGCCGGCAGCGGCGATGGCGTAAGCGACACGTACGCCGGCAAGCAGCAGCGCGACGAAGGAGACGATCAGCAAAACCGCGAGGATTTCGTTCATCGGCATCGTTCAGTCCTCCCGGCGGGCGCCGAACAGGACCGCCGCCTGCTTGAGGGCGATCGCCAGGCTCTGCAGCCCGAGCAACAGGAAGCCGGAGGTGACGAAGGACTTGAGGATCCACCGGTGGGTGAGCCCGCCCGGGTCCGGCGAGATCTCGCCGATGGCACGCGAGTGCTCCACAAAAGGAATCGACAAGTAGGCCACGTAGAACGAAATCGGCGTCATGATGAAGAGGGCGCTCAGGAACTCGATCCAGTCTCGGGTGCGCTGGCGATAGCCCTGGTAGAGGATGTCCACTCGCACGTGGCCGTCCTCTTTCTGCGTATAGGCGATGCCCCACAGGGCGATTACCGCCAGCAGGTGCCATTCCAGCTCCTGGGCCCACACTGCCCCCAGGCTGAAGGCGTAGCGCAACAGCACTTCCGTGGCGATGAGGAGCACCAAGACTAGCGTGAGCCAGGACGTGACGCGGCCCACCCAGTCGATGAAGGCGTCGATGCCGTTGCCAAGCCGCTCAAGCGCGTTCATGGCGCCCTGCCTCCTTTCTTCGGACGGGTTGTTCGTGACTCGGAAAAGGCGCCGGGCCCGCGACGGGCCCGGCGCAGAGCGCGCTTCGCTAGATATCGCGCACCTGGGTAGCGAAATGGGTTTCGCTCACCTTGGCCCAGAAGTCATGCTTCTTCTTGAAGGCGAAGTAGTGGTCATGGACCTTCTTCACCAGCGGGTCCTTGGCGGCGGCGCTGGAGAGGGTGTCCGCGGTCGCCTCTTTCAACTTCTTCACCACGTCAGGGGGAAGGGTGGAGACCTTCACGCCGTGCTTCTGCACCAGCTCGTCCAGCGCCTCGGCGTTCTTGGTCTCGAGCCACAGTAGCCCCTCCAGGTCCATCCCCTTGGCGGCGTAGACCACGATCTCTTTCAGATCGGCGGGCAAGGAATCCCAAGCCTTCTTGTTGATCACGATCTCGGTCGTGGTGGAAGGCTCGTGCCAGCCTGTGGTGTAGTAGTACTTGGCCGCATTCTGCAGTCCCAGCTTCATGTCCAGGAACGGACCGACCCACTCGGCGGCGTCGATCACGCCCCGCTCGAGGGCCGGGAAGATCTCGCCCCCCGGCAGCAGCTTCACGTCCACGCCCAGGGCCGCGTATACCTTGCCGGCGAGGCCCGGAATGCGCATTTTCAGGCCCTTGAAGTCAGCCACCGAGTTGACCGGCCGCTTGAACCAGCCGGTCATCTGCACGCCCGTGCAGCCCGCCGGTAGCGGCACCAGCCCGAAAGGCTTGTAGACTTCCTCCCACAATTGGTTGCCGCCGCCTTCCCACAGCCAGGCGTGCTGGCCCAGATAGCTCATGCCGAAGGGTACGGTGCCGAAGTACTGGGAAGCGAAAGTCTTTCCGGCCCAGTAGTAAGCGACCCCGTGGTTCATCTCCACCGTGCCCGCGGCGCAGGCGTCGAAGCCCTCGAACGCGGGCAGCAGCTCCCCGGCGGCGAACACCTTGATCTTCAACCGCCCGTTGGACATGGCTTCCACTTTCTTGGCGAAGGCTTCCGCGCTGCCCGGTCCGGACTGGTAAAAGGGTGACCCCGCCGGCCAAGTGGTGGTCATTTTCCAGTTGAACGTCTTGGCGGCCTGGGCCTTGGCGATCATGGGAAAGCCCAGGGTGCCCGCGGCGGCGCCGGCTACGGCGGTCTTCTTGAGAAATCCGCGTCGATTCATGATGCGTTATCCTCCGTGGTCGTATGCCCGGGGTGGGCAGGGTCGGTGGAAGGAGCGGACCGTGGCACACCCGATCCGGAGGAATGGAGTTTGCAGGTTTCGTGCCATGGGATCGGGAAAGGAAAGTCCTGGCGGCCGCTCGTTGTATGATTCGTGCAGAGAGGAGCGATCACGCGCTGGCGCCTTGGATTGGCCGGGCGCGCCAACGCACCGCGCTGCACCATTTTTGAACCGCCCGCACCGGACGAGTGCAAGCGGTTGCGTAGTTTATAGCACGAAATCGGATCCCGAATGCCGGCAATCTGCTATATCCACGGCTTCAACAGCTCCCCGGCCTCGTCCAAGGCCCAGAGGCTCCGGGAGCGGCTCATTCGCTTAGGCAAGGAGGCGAGCTTCTGCGCCCCCGCGCTGCCCCACCGGCCTCGAGAGGCGATCCAGGTGTTGGAGCGGGCGATCGGAAAACTGGAAGCTCCGGTCACCCTGGTGGGCAGCTCCCTCGGAGGTTACTACGCCACCTGGCTCGCCGAGCGCCACGGGCTCAGGGCGGTGCTGGTAAACCCGGCGGTGGACGCACCCCGGGACCTGGCCCAGTGCCTGGGGATGCAGCAGAACTTCCACACGGGAGAGCGCTACGAGTTCACCCAGACCCATCTCGACGAGCTGGCGGCGCTGCAGGTGCCGGCTATCACTCGCCCCGAGCGCTACTTGCTCCTGGTGGCCACCGGCGACGAGGTGCTCGACTACCGCCGGGCGGTGGAGAAGTTCGCCCGCGCACGCCAGATCGTGGTGGAGGGAAGCGATCACGGCTTTTCCGACTTCGTCGATTACCTGAACGAGGTGCTCGCTTTCGCCGGCTTCGCCCCGGATCCGGTGTCATCGAATCCGGCAGGCGCATAGCGCAAATGGCGGGTTGGCCTTGCATGCTGGACGGGTTGATTTCAACCTTCTGCCGGCGGCTGCCATAGAGCGTGCTTTCTGAACCGAAGCCTCCTGGCTCGCCTTCCTAGGGACACCTCCGCCGCAAATCCTTAGGTGTGCGCGTACTTGCCGGAGGCCACGCCTGCTGACTCGGAGGGAAAGCAGCGGTCCCGTGTCATCGAGGCGTTGTTTCGCCCTTGACGCGATCAGGTCATCGGTAGAACTCAAGGGGTCATGTTCTTCATGGCGGCTCTATGGATTTGGGCCCACCCTCGGGCGGAGCCGGCCAACGCGATGGCGGCGAGCAGGCGGGCGTTGGGGTAATCGATCTGCCGGCCCCGCCCGGGCTCCGGTATAATGCGCCCCCACTGATCCGGCATGCGCGCCGTCCCCCGGTGCAAGCTTCCTCCCGAAGCGCCGCACCGCTCGGCCCCAATCCGTCCGATGAACGTCCTGTACGAAGAGAACGGCACCCTCAAGGCCGGCGCCGTGCTCGCAGACAACGTGACGTCGCTGCACGTGGAGTCGCCCCACGGCAAGCGTACCAAGGTGAAGGCGGGGAACGTCCTGCTGCGCTTCAGCGACCCTGCGCCTCTGGTGCTGCTCGAGCAAGCCAAGGTCCTCGCCGACACCATGGACCCGGACTTTCTCTGGCAGTGCTGCGGGAGCGAAGAGTTTGGGTTCGAAGATCTCGCCCGGGAGTATTTCGGCCATTCGCCTTCCCCGGTGGAGGCGGCCGCCGTGCTCATGCGGCTGTGCGCCGCGCCCATGTACTTTTACCGCCGGGGTAGGGGCCGCTTCCAGGCGGCGCCGCCGGAGAACCTGAAGGCGGCGCTGGCGAGCCTGGAGCGCAAGCGCCAGCAGGCGGAACGACAGGCCCAGTACGTGGAAGCGCTCAAGCGCTTCGAGCTGCCCGAGGCGTTCCGGCCCCAGGTCGCGCGGCTCCTGTACGATCCGGACAAGCAGTCCCTCGAGTACAAGGCGCTGGAGGTGGCGTGCGGCGAGTTGAAGCTTACCCCCGCGCGGCTTTTCGAGCGCTGCGGGGCGCTTGCCTCCAGCCACGACTATCACCTGCAGCGCTTCCTGTATCAGTACTTCCCCCAGGGGACGGGATTCGAGCCGGGCGTTGAGCTTGCGCCCCTGCCCGAGCTTCCGACCGCCGAAGTGCAGGCCTTTTCCATCGACAATGTGACCACCACCGAGATCGACGACGCGTTTTCGGTGAGCCGGCTTCCCGACGGCGGCGTGCGGGTGGGCATCCACATCGCCGTGCCCGCCTTGTCGGTGGCCCGCGGGTCAGCGCTGGACCAGGAGGCACGCCGGCGGCTGTCCACGGTGTACATGCCCGGGGCCAAAATCACCATGCTTCCCGACGCGCTGATCGAGCGCCATAGCTTGCACGAAGATGGGGACCGGCCGGCCCTCAGCATGTACCTCGACTTGAGCTCCGAGCTGGAGGTGCGCGCCATCCACAGCCGCCTCGAGCGGGTGCGCATCGCCGCCAACCTGCGCCACGACGCCCTGGAGGCCCAGTTCAACGAGACGAGCCTGGCCCAGGGGCGGCGCGACTTCCCCTTCGCCGAGGAGTTGGCACTCCTCTGGGCGCTTGCGAACCGGCTCCAAGCGGCCCGTGGCAAAAACGGGGAGAGCGAGCTGGGGCGGGTGGACTACAACTTCTACGTGGTGGACGACCGGGTCACCATCACCGAGCGGCGCCGGGGTTCCCCCATCGACAAGGTGGTGGCGGAGCTCATGATCCAGGTGAACCAGGCCTGGGGCCGGCAACTGGCCGAGGCAGGCTTTGCCGCCATCTACCGGGCGCAGGGCGCCTCCGGGGTGCGCATGACCACGGTGCCTTCGCCCCACCAGGGGTTGGGCGTGGAGCAGTACGCCTGGTCTTCATCGCCCCTGCGGCGCTACGTGGACCTGGTGAACCAGCGCCAGTTGATCGCGCTCCTTGCGGGCGAGGCGCCGCCTTACGCCCAGGGGGACGAAGAGCTCTTGGCCGCTCTGCGGGACTTCGAGGTGACCTACGAAGCCTATGGTGCATTCCAGCGCACCATGGAGCGCTACTGGTGCCTGCGGTGGCTGTTGCAGGAGGGGGTGCGCGTGACCGGCGCCGAGGTGCAACGGGAGGGAGTGGTGAAGGTGGACCGCATTCCCCTTTACGTGCGGGTGCCGTCGCTGCCCGAACTCAAACCCGGCACCCGGGTGCGGATCGAAGTAGGAGAGGTGGACCTGTGGGAGCTTGCGGTACAGCTCCGCTTTGTGGGCATCGAAGCGCAGGCCCTTCGAGCTTGAGGCCCCGAGTTTTCGGATGAAATCGCTTGCCGGAGCACGGGAAACCGCAAGGAGCCCACGCCTGCCGTCGGCGTGACTCGCCGAGGCGGAGGCTCTACAATCCGCCCAACCCTGATTCGAAGCCGGATTTCTCGCGAGGACGTTTGGCCAGCGTGATGGCAGCAGGAAAGCGCTTCGGGGCGGATGGATGGCCCCGGGGCCACGCCTTCGATCCGTCCACCCGCATGGCCGCGGCGGTGGGCGTCTCGGTGGCGCTGCACGCTTTCGTCGCTTTCGGGGTAGGCTTCAAGCTCCCCGATCCCTCTAAGGTGGTGAACACCGCGCCCTCCATCGAAGTGATCCTGGTGAACGCCCGCACCCGAGAGGCGCCGGCCAAGGTGGAGGCCTACGCCCAGGCGAACCTGGACGGGGGCGGCAACACCGACGCCCCGCGCCGAGCGAAGAGCCCCCTTCCAGCGAAGCAAAAGGACAGCCCCGCGGTGGATCTGGCCCAGGCGGCCCGCAAGGTCCAAGAGCTCGAGCAAAAGGCGCAGCGGCTGATGGCCCAGGTCAAAGAGCAGGCGCCGCCGGCGCCTCCGCCCGCGGAGCCGAAGGAGAGCGAAAAGGCCCAGGAGCCGCCCCAGCCCGAGCTGCCCGACGCCTCCGAGCTGATGGCCCGGAGCATGCAGCTCGCGCGCCTCCAGGCCCAGATCGAAAAAGACTGGGAGAGCTACCAGAAACGCCCGCGGCGCAAGTTCATCGGCGCCCGCGCCACCGAGTACCGCTTCGCCCGCTACGTGGAGGACTGGCGCATGAAGATCGAGCGGGTGGGCAATCTCAACTACCCGGACGAGGCGCGGCGCAACAAGATTTTCGGGAACCTGGTGGTGACCGTGTCCATCAAGTCCGATGGGGAGGTGGAGAAGGTGGAGATCAACCGCTCCTCAGGGCACAAGGTGCTGGACGAGGCGGCGCTGCGCATCGTGAAGCTGGCAGCTCCTTTCGCGCCGTTCCCGGAGAATATCCGCAAGGACACGGACATCCTGGTGATCTCCCGCACCTGGATCTTCACCCGCTCGGATCAGCTGATCGCGGAGTGAGGGCGCCGCGGGAGGAGCGAGAATGGATGAGTTGCATGGAGTGCTCCCGCCTTGGGGGTGTGCATTGCGCTCTCCGCACCCGACACCCGATTCCTGAACCCTGAAATGCCGGCCCGCTACGCCGTCATCGGTAACCCCGTCGCCCACAGCCGCTCCCCCTGGATCCACGCCGAGTTCGCTCGCCAAACGGGGCAGGATCTGACCTACGAGGCGATCCTGGCGCCCCTGGACGGCTTCGCCCAGGCGGTGCGCGCCTTCCGCGACGCGGGCGGGCGGGGCATGAACGTGACGGTGCCGTTCAAGCGGGAGGCGTTCGAGCTCTCCGACGCCCCCAGCCCCCGGGCGCAGCAGGCGGGGGCGGTCAACACCCTCACTTTCGAGGAGGGGCGAATCCTGGGGGACAACACCGACGGGGCGGGCCTCGTGCGGGACCTGGAGCAGAACCTGGGTTTCCCCCTGGCGGGGCGCCGAGTGCTCCTCATGGGGGCAGGGGGCGCTGCCCGGGGCGTTCTGTTCCCGCTGCTCGCCCGGGGTCTCGCGCGCCTCACGATTGCCAACCGCACCGTGTCCCGGGCAGAAGAGCTGGCGGCCAGCGCCCGGAGCGCGGGCTATCGGGATGTGGCGGCGTGCGGTTACGACGCCCTCGCAGGCCAGACCTTCGATCTTGTGATCAACTCCACTTCCGTTTCCCTCGCGGGGGAGCTTCCGCCCCTTCCCCGTGGACTCTTCGCTCCCGGGTCGTTGGCCTATGATCTGGTCTATGGTCAGGGGACGACTCCGTTCCTGCGCCAAGCCCGGGCGCAGGGGGCCGGACGCATCGCCGACGGGCTGGGGATGCTGGTGGAACAGGCAGCCGAATCCTTCCAGGTATGGCGGGGGGTGCGGCCGGCCACCCGGTCAGTGATCGAGCGGCTGGCCCGGGAGCTGCCGCCGGTGGATTGAGGGGCGCAAGATGGGTGCCGAGACTCCCCCAATGCCGATGCCCTCTCCCTGGTCCCCTTGCTCCAAGGGCAGGCGAACCGAAAAGATCCTCGCCTTCCTTCCGCGCGACCGCTGGGAGGGAGCGGTGGGAGGTCGCCCCGAGGGCGGCTGGGGGTATGGGCGTCCTGGGTCGTTCAGCGGGTCGGCTGTGCTCTTTGCGTCCGGCGGCGGAATTGCAGCGGTGGAACGTTCGCAGTGAAGGGTCTCGGCCGCTTCCTTCTGCGCGTGGCGTTGCTGCTGCTGGTGGCTTTCGTTGGCTACCAACTCTGGCTCTTCGGTCACGTTCTCTACTGGAACACCTTCAATCCCGGGAGCACCGCCTTCATGGAGCGCCGGCTCGCAGAGCTGCGGCGGGAGAATCCCAAAGCCCAAATCAAGCACCAATGGGTCTCCTATGCCCGGATCTCGCCCCATCTGAAGCGGGCTATCGTGGCCGCGGAGGATTCCCGCTTCCTGGAGCACGAAGGTTTCGACTTCGAGGCGATCCAGAAAGCCTACGAGAAGAACTTGAGGGAAGGCCGCATCGTAGTGGGAGCCTCCACCATCAGCCAGCAGCTCGCCAAGAACCTCTTTCTGTCTCCGGAACGCACCCCCTGGCGCAAGGCCCAGGAAGCCCTCATCACCCTCATGCTGGAAGCGGTGATGAGCAAACGCCGCATTCTGGAGATCTATCTCAACGTGATCGAGTGGGGCAACGGGGTGTTTGGCGCGGAGGCCGCCGCGCGCCACTACTTCGGCACTTCCGCGGCCGCCTTGAACGAGTGGCAGGCGGCCCGGCTCGCAGCCATGGTGCCTAACCCCCGCTACTACGACCGGCGCCGCCATACCCGGTGGCTTGAGCGCAAGACCGAGATCATCCTTGCTCGCATGCCGGCAGTCCAGGTGCCTTAGGGATCCCGGTCCTGCTTCTTCCTCGCCTTTGCTGCCCCGAGCGCCCCTGCCCTGGGCTGTTGAGGCGCACCTCGCCTCGCGTCGAGTTTCCTGCGTCAGCCGTTCGACCGGCCCTGCGTTTATCGCCTAAAATTCCGGGATTGTCTTTACAACCCATGAACGAAGTCGAAGAAACCAGGCGCGCGTCGGAGGCCTCCCAGAGCGACCTCCAGGAGGTGATCGACCTGCTCCACCAGTATGAGCTGGAGGAGAACGAGGTCCATGGCGAGGAGATGCCGCGGCCGGAGCCGGTGGCGGGGCTCCCGCTCCAGCAGCACCTGGCGGCGCTGCAGAAGAAGCTGGACGCCATGCATCCTGCCGATGTGGCGCGGCTGCTGGAAGTGCTGCCCCTGGAGCAGCGCCTGCTGGTGTGGGATCTGGTCAAGGCGGAGCGGGACGGGGAGATCCTGCTGGAGGTTTCGGACGCGGTGCGGGAGAGCCTCATCCAGAACATGGACGAGGCGGAGCTGCGGGCCGCTGCCCAGACCCTGGACACGGATGAACTGGCGGACCTGGCTCCGGACCTCCCGCCCCAGGTGATCGAAGAGGTGATGCTGTCGCTGCCGGCCGAGGAGCGGGCACGGCTGCAATCGGCCCTGTCCTACCCCGAGGACAGCGTCGGCGCCCTGATGGACTTCGACATCATCACGGTGCGGGAGGACGTGACCCTGGAAGTGGTGCTGCGCTATCTGCGCCGGCTGGACGAGTTTCCCGATCAGACCGATAAGCTGTTCGTGGTGGACCGCACCGGCACCCTGAAGGGGGTGCTGCCCATCAAGCGGCTGCTGCTCCACGATCCCGAAACCGTGGTCAAGGAGGTGATGGAGCAGGACATCGTTACCTTCCGCCCGGAGGACAAGGCGCGGGACGCGGCCAATGCCTTCGAGCGCTACGACCTGGTGAGTGCGCCGGTGGTCTCTGCCGACAACAAGATCGTGGGACGGATCACGGTAGACGCGGTGGTGGACTACATCCGGGAGAAATCCGAAGCCGAGGTCCTGGGACTCGGAGGTCTGGAAGAGGAGGAGGACCTGTTTGCCCCAGTGATCAAGAGCGTGAAGAACCGCTGGGCCTGGCTCGCCATTAACCTGGTGACTGCTTTTATCGCCTCCCGGGTGATCGGCATCTTCGAAGGGACCATCGCCCAGTTGACCGCCCTAGCGGCTTTGATGCCCATCGTCGCCGGCATCGGCGGCAATTCCGGCAACCAGACCATCACCATGATCGTGCGCGCCCTGGCCCTCGGGCAAATCACCCGGGAGAACGCCAAAAAGCTGTTCCTCAAGGAAATCGCTGTCGCCCTGGTGAACGGCGTCGTGTGGGGAGCGGTGGTGGGATTGTTCGCCTACGCCATCTACCAGAGCGTGCCTCTGGGGCTGGTGATGATGGCCGCCATGATCCTGAACCTGCTGCTCGCGGCGGTGATGGGGGTGGCGATCCCCCTTATCCGCTATCGGCTCGGGGCGGATCCGGCCGCGGGCTCCAGCGTGATGATCACCGCCATCACCGACAGCGGCGGGTTCTTCATCTTCCTCGGGCTGGCGACCCTGTTCCTCACTTGAGGCTCGAGTGGCAGATTTTGACTTGGCGGTGATCGGTTCTGGCCCTGGCGGTTATCGGGCCGCGGTGCTCGCCGCCCTGCGGGGGCTTACCGTCGCCATCGTGGAGAAGGGTGAGTGGGGCGGCACTTGCCTCAACCGGGGCTGCGTGCCCAAGAAAGCCTGGCATCACACGGCGATGCTCGTAGCGGACAACGACCGTTTCCCGGACCGGGGCGTCGACGGCCGGCTGCGGGCGGATCTCGGCGGCGCCTGGGAGCACCAGCGCCGCGTGGTGGCGGCGGTGCGGGAGAGCTACGTGGATTACCTGAAGCGCCTCGGTATCCGGGCGTTCCTAGGGGAAGCGCGCCTGGTCGACGCCCATACGGTGGCCGTGGGCGGCGAAGCGTTCACCGCGGACCACCTGATCCTCGCTACCGGCTCCGTGCCCTTCGTTCCCGAAGCCCTGCCGAGGACCGCGGGCCGCATTCTCACCACCGACGACCTATTCGATTTCCCGCCGCCGCCGGGACGGCGAGTGGCGGTGGTGGGAAGCGGCGTGGTGGGCACCGAGATGGCCTTCATCCTCGCCATGCTGGGCTGCGAAGTTTTATGGCTCACCCACGCCGAGCCCCTGTCCCGCGCTGGGTTCAGCGGGCCTGCCTTGAAGCTCCTGCGGGAGCGCCTGGCCCGCTTCGGCCTCGCTCCTCGGACCCGCTCCCGGGTACGGGGGGCACGGGTCACGGGGGAGGGCGTGGTCCTCATCCTGCCCGACGGGTCCCAGGAGCGGGTGGACTGGGTGCTCCTCGGCAGCGGCCGTCTCCCGTGCACCGCGGGACTTGCCCTCGATAGCCTGGGTGTGGAGACCGACGCGGGCGGTTTCATCCGAGTGGACGGGTGCCAGCGCACCCGCGTGCCCCACATTTTTGCCATCGGCGACGTGGCTAACCCTGCCATGACTTCAAACCACGCCTTAGCGGAGGCCAGCGTGGCGGTAGCCAATATTCTGGCACCTGGCTCCCGCCAGCGGGACGCGGAAGCGGTGCCGACCCTTGTCTACTCGGCTCTGGAATTGGGACGAGTGGGGCTCAGCGAAGACGAGGCGGAGGCCCGAAACCTGGAGTCGGCGGTGGGATTCGCCGCCTTCGAAGCGAATCCTGCGGCCCTGGCCCAAGGCGCCCCCGAAGGCTTCGTGCGGCTCGTGGCCGACGCGGACCGGGGGACGCTGCTCGGTGCGGAGGTGGTGGGGCGCCAAGCGGATGAGCTCATTCACGTGGTCGCCCGGGAGCTGCGCAATCCCCACGCCCTCGCGAGCCTCGCCCGGGCGTTCTACAACCATCCTACCCGGAGCGAGGAGTTTTTGAACGCGGTGGAAACCATGGCGGCCAAGTGGGCCCTGCAGGCTCCAGTTTTCGGCGACGGAGGGTAAAAAAAAAGAGGCCGCGTTGCCGCGGCCTTTTACTCCCCTTTACGCCCCCTGATGTTCACCGGGCGAGCGTCCTTCGAGACCGCTGCCCGGGATCCTTAGTCGTCCCGATGCTTGCGCTTGTGGTGGCCGAGGTGCAACCCGTTGTCGTGGCGCCGGGGTTTTACGTAGATCACTTCCTTCTCCACGATTACTTCCTTTTGCACCACGGTGCGCTCTTTGGGCCGGTCGGTGGCGATTGCGGCTCCCGCTGCTCCGCCCACGGCCCCGCCCACGATGGCGCCGGTGCGTCCGCCGACCGCGGACCCTATCGCGGCCCCGGCGCCGCCGCCGATGGCACCACCCAGGACTGCCGCCCCGTCCACTTCCGCGAGAGCCGGGCCGCTGAGCAGGGCAAGAAGGGCCCATGGAATGACTTGGGTGTACCTCATCGAGCGTCCTCCTTTGCCATGGGAACGTTTCCCAGGGACCGACAAGCAAAAATCGCCCCCGCGACTAAGGCATTGATGCGCCGAGGGTCGAGCGAATGGGAGGGCATCGAGATGACCGCCCAGCGTCAGAATCGGCGAATCGTGGTCAGGGTCGACGGGGGGTTGCGCAGGGTCTGGTAGACCACGCAGTAGCGCTCGGTCAGGTGGAGGAGCTTGGCGAGCTGCTCGTCCGATGCGTCGGTATCCAGGTCGAAGGTGAGCCGCAAGGCGCGGAAGCCCACGGGGGCCTCCTTGGCCACTCCCAGAGTGCCGCGAAAGTCCAGATCGCCTTCCGCGGTCACTGTGCCGCCCCGCACGTCGAGCCCGATGGCGGTGGCCACCGCTTTGAGCGTCACCCCGGCGCAGGCCACCAGGGCTTCCAAGAGCATGTCCCCCGAGCAGGCGGCCCTACCATCTCCCCCTGTGGCGGGATGCAGGCCTGCTTCCACCAGGCGCTTGCCCGTCTCCACCTTGCAGGCGATGGCTTCCTCGCCGATCCGCCCCTGGGCTCGCAGGGTGACGAGGGCAACCTCAGGCGCCTGCCGATACTTCTCCTTGAGGGGCGCCTGCAGCGCCCGCAGTTCGTCTGCGTTCATCTCGGTTTCTCCTCGTTAAATGGTCGCCCGGGCCGTCAGACCCGTCGAAACAGCACGTCCCACACACCGTGGCCCAGCCGCCGGCCCCTTTCCTCGAACTTGGTGGGCGGGCGGGAAGCCGGCCGCGGGGCGAAGCCATGGCCCGCTGCGTTGGCGAGCCGGGGCTCCTGAGAAAGCACTGTGAGGATGTGCTCCGCGTAATCCTGCCAGTCGGTGGCGATGTGGACGTAGCCCCCGGGCTTCAGGCGCCGGGCGAGCAAGGCTACGAAGGGCGGCTGGATCAAGCGGCGCTTGTGGTGACGTTTCTTGGGCCAGGGATCGGGAAAGAAGATGTGCACACCCTCGAGGCTCTCCGGCGGGACCATCCATTCCAGCACGTCCACCCCATCGTGCTGAATCACCCGCACGTTGACGAGCCCCAGGGCATCGATGCGCCTGAGCAGGCTTCCGATTCCCGGGGAGTGGACCTCGATGGCCAAGTAGTCCTTGTCCGGGTTCTCCTGGGCAATGAGGGCGGTGGTCTCCCCCATGCCGGAGCCGATTTCCACGATCTTCGGCGCGGCGCGCCCGAACAGGGCGGCGAGGTCCAGGGGTTCCCGGGCGAAGGGTATCCCGTACCTGGGCAACAGGGTCCCGTAGGCCCGAGCCTGGGCTCGGGTCATGCGGCCCTGGCGCAGAACGTAGCTGCGGATCGAGCGTTCCGGGAGACGGTCCATGTCGAAGTTCGGTACCGGCGTACGGGGCGCACGCTCCGTGCGTTTCGCGCCGCCTGCGCTTTTGAAGTCAAGCGGCCTTGGGCCGGGTGCCGGCGATGAGCCCCGTGGTGGGAGAGCTGGGGGTCGCCGAATAGAGCTTCTTAGGCATACGGCCGGCCAGGTAAGCGGCGCGGCCGGCCTCCACCGCGAGCTTCATCGCCTGGGCCATGAGCACCGGGTTTTTCGCCGCGGCGATGGCCGTGTTCATCAGCACTCCGTCGCAGCCCAGCTCCATGGCGATGGCGGCGTCCGAGGCCGTGCCCACGCCCGCGTCCACCAGGATCGGCACCTTGGCGTTTTCGATGATGATGGACAGATTCCAAGGATTGAGGATACCCATGCCGGAGCCGATCAAGGAGGCGAGGGGCATCACGGCGCAGCAACCGATTTCCTCCAACTGCCTGGCGACGATGGGATCGTCCGAGGTGTAGACCATGACATCGAAGCCTTCCTTCACCAGGATCTCGGCGGCTTTGAGCGTTTCCACCACGTTGGGATAGAGGGTGTGGGGATCCCCCAGCACTTCCAGCTTCACCAGCTTGTGGCCGTCCAATAGCTCCCGCGCGAGCCGCAGAGTGCGCACCGCGTCCTCGGCGGTATAGCAGCCGGCGGTGTTGGGCAGCAGGGTGTACTTGCTGGGAGGTAGATAGTCTAGAAGACTCGGCTCCTGGGGATTCTGGCCGATGTTGGTGCGGCGGATCGCCACCGTCACGATCTGGGCGCCGCTCGCCTCGATGGCGGCGCGGGTCTGCTCGAAGTCCTTGTACTTGCCGGTCCCCACCAGGAGCCGGGACGAATAGGTGGTGCCTGCGATGATCAGTGGATCCATGGGTGCGTCTCCGAGGAAGGAGAAACAGGAGCTCAACGATGACACGGGCCCGGGCCGATGCCCTTGACCCGGGTCAACCGCCGCCCACCGCCACCACGATTTCCAGCCGGTCGCCGTCCTGGAGGCGCTCTTCCCCGAAGCGGCTGCGGGGCACGATCTCGCCGTTTTTTTCGAGGGCGATGCGCTTGCCGGCGAGCTGCAGCTCATCGATGAGCTGGGCCACCGTGATGCCGGGGGCGAACAGGCGAGATTCCCCATTCACCGTGAGCTCGATCATGGCGTGGAAGGGTCGAAGGCTCGAATTCAAAACATTATTTTACCATCGGCGAACTCTTGCCCCCAGCGTCGAGCGGGAAATTTCAAATCTTGCGAGCGTTAGGGTAGACTGTGCCCGCCCGGGGCGGGTGTAGTTCAATGGTAGAACATCAGCTTCCCAAGCTGAGAACGTGGGTTCGATTCCCATCACCCGCTCCAGAGCAAAAAGGCCCTCTCTGTCAGGGCTTTTTTGCTCTGGAAAGGCGTAACGGGTAAGAGTCACTCGAGTTCGACCTCCGGAGGATCCAGGGGACCTCCGGGGGACGTGGGGCTCGCTCCCGCGCCCACGCTCCCGTACCGCCGGGCGGTGAGGGATGCCTGCATCCCGGAGGGCCGCGCGAGCCGGACCGCTTCCCATCACCCGCTCTGCAGCAAAAAAGGTCTTCGACCGAGGATCCCGGACTTTTGGAATGAAGTAACCTACTGCGCTGCTCTTCTCCGTTAGAGAGGAGCTTTTGCTTCGGCCTTCCTTGCCCTCATCCAATGCGAAGGGCTCTTCCGATCGTTTTCGCCTTCTCTGGTCTCTTGTAGGCCATTGTCTTTTCGCGACTTCGTTTCGATGGCTGACAAGCGTGGGACAACGGCCTACTATCGAAGGGGACCGTACGGTTTGCCCACTCGATTGAGCGAGAGTCGGAAAATGGCTGACAGCAGAAACCGCAACCCGGAAGATCTGGAGTTGCGCAGGCTTCTTCCCCGTTACGTCAAAGGGCATTTGACCGGCCCCATGCTGGCGCGGGTCGAGGCTTTTCTCGCCCGTTCCCCCGACGCGCGGGCGGAGGTGGAGTGGCTGCGGCGGCGGGAGCGGGAGGCCCAAGCCCATCTTGGACCTCGGGGTCGGGACCCCGCCTTCGCCCGTTTTATGCAACAGCTCGTGCCTTCCGCGCCGGTGCCCGTCCCGGCGACACCCCCGCGGCGCCGGAGCCGGCCCCGCTGGCTCACCCCCATGTTCGGCATCGCGGTCACAGTGGCAGCGGTGGAGGCGGCCCTGATCGGGGCGCTGCTCCATGAACGGGGAGCGGCGACCCCCGCCCAGCTCGGCGGTGCCCGCCTCACTGTGACCTTCCATCAGGAGGCCACGGAAGGCCAGATCCGGGAGCTGCTCCAGAGCGTGGGGGCAACCATCGTTTCCGGTCCGGGAGCGCGGGGCGCCTACACGCTGGATGTGGCGAGCGGTCAGGCGGAGGCCACCACCGCCCGCCTGGCGGAGCGCCGGGATTTGGTTCGGAGCGTGGGCCCCGCCCGCTGATCAGGGGCGCGGATAAAACGATTCGGTGCCTTGCTTCCTCCTCACGGTCGAGGAGAAAGCCCCTGCCAGGCATTCGGAGACTACCCGCTCTAAAATCTCAACGCCTTACCGTAACCGGTAAGCTCTAGATAGCCGCGCCCTACCCGGCGGCCGCCCTGCAGCGCTTCCACCGCCCCTTCCCAGTAAAGGGCGCCGGTGCTCGTCCGGGCGTCGTTTTCCTGGTCGTCCATGAGGGGTTCAAGCCTGAGCTCCAGGGGCCCCGCCCGCACCGTCCATTCCACCGGATAGGTGATCCCGGAACGGGGACTTGTCCACCGGCGTCCAGGGATGAGGGCGACTTCCTCGGGTTCGAAAGTGTGAACGCTCCCATCAGGGCGCCGCAGGGTGCCCCCGGCCCAGTGGGTTCCGCCTTCCCGGTTCCGCATGCGGAAGGCCATGAGGGCGCCCCCGTCCTGGAGATGGATCCCGATCCAGTCCCAGCCCACCGCTGCTTCGTCCATGAGCTGGCTCGACCATTCGTGGTCGAACCAGGCCTGCCCAGTGACCGCCCGGCGGCGTCCATTCCGCTCCACGGCGCCCACGACCCGAAGGTGGGGTAGGCTGTAGTAGTAGCTTGCCGAACGCTCCTCGGGGCCCTTCTGGCTGAAGCCCTTCCGCCCATGGAGCAAGGGGGGTTGGGTCGGCTCGAAGGCGAGATCCAGGCGAAAGTCCTGGGCGGGAATCACGGCCCGATAGCGTTTTTCCTCTTGCACCAGGGTCCAGTCGTCCAGGGCGAGGTCCACCCGGCCCTCCCGCGCATAGACCAGGCCAAAGCCCTCCCGGGCCGCCCGCTGGTCATGGAGCAGCCGTCCCACGGCGGGGTCGGAGAGGGCGGCGTGGGCGGCCAGAAGCTGGCGCGGCACGAACCGACTGGGATTTCCCGTGACGAAGTTCGGCCGGTTGCGGAAGAAAGTGATCTGGAAGCCTAACCGGGCCCCGTCATCGGCGGTGAGCCACCCGGTTACGTACCACCACTCGATGCGGAATGCCGGATGACTGCCCTCGTCGGCGGGAAACGCGATCGGCTGCCCTGGGGTAACCAGGGGGTACTCAACCCCGGCCGTGGCCGATGAGGCAAAGAACGCGAGGCCCGCAAGGAGCCCGCCCAGCCCGAAAACCCGGAATGCCCTCACCAGTCCTCCCGCACCGCTCGCACCACTTCCATGCCCATCGCCTGGCGGCCGCTCGCCGCGGCGGTCACCGCCGCGGCGGCGACCAGACCCGCTGCCAGAGCGAGGAGCAGCCCCCACGGGGGATGCAGATCCATGCTCCAGTGAAACGATTGGCGATTGACCACGTGGATCAGGATCAGGCCGACCAGGAATCCCAGCCCGTTGCCGGCGAGCACCCCGGTGAGGCCCCAGACCCCGCCCTCGAAGGCCAGCATGAGCCCGATCTCCCGGCGGGTCATGCCCACGTGGCGTAACATGCCGAACTCAGCCCGCCGCGCGAGCACTTGGCTGCTGGCGGCGGCGCTGATGCCGAAGAGCCCGATCAGCACCGCTACCGCTTCCAGGGCGTAGGTGACGGCGAAGGTGCGGTCGAACAGGGCGAGGGAGGCGGCCCGGATATCCCGCGGCACGCTCACCTCGAAGGCTGCTTCCGGCAGTCGCTTTCGCAGCCCGGCCGTCACCGAATCGGCCGTTGCCCCCGGGGCGAGCCACAGGGTGGCGGTGGTGGCCCGGCGGTCGCCGGTGAGCTGTCGATACAGGGTGAGATCCAAGACCGCGGCGCCCCCTGGCCGGGCGTAGTCCCGCCAGATCCCTTGCACCTGGAAGGTCACGGAGCGCCCGGCGAGGGGCAAGGCTAGACGGCTGCCCGGTGCGAGGCCATAGAGGTCGGCGAAAGACTCGGACACCCACAAAGGGGGCACGTCCCCGGGGGGCGAGGCGGCTTCCTGGGCGAGCCACAAGCGCTCCCGGGCTTCCGCCGGGTCCATGGGTCGGGCGATCAGGACGACGGGAGGGCGGTCGGGGGCCAGGACGAGGTCCACCGAGCGGGCCAGCTCGAAGCGGGCCACGCCGGGAAGACTCGCCAGGGTCTGCTGGAAGGCCTCGTCCAGAAAAGCCGATTCCCCGCCGAAACCGGCGCGCAGGTAGAGGTCCCCGGGGAGCACCTTTACCAGCCAGGCGTCCAGGGAGTGGCGGAAGGAAGCCACCATGATGGCCATGGAGACCATGAGACTGCCGCTCACCAGCACTGCCGCGACGCAGACCGTGACTTGGCCTGCGCTGCCTTTGAGGTGGCCAACGGCCACTCGGGCCCACGCTGGGCCACGGACGGGAAGCGCCTCGAAGGCGCGGCGGCTCCAAGCAGGCAGTAGCAACACGGCTCCCAGGAGCAGCGAGGCGACGGCGGCGTAACCTCCCAAGGGCAGCCCGCCTACCGGGGGAAGCCAGAGGAAGGCGGCGGCGAGCCCCAAGGCCGCCATCCCCGGCCCCCGCCGGGCAAGATGGGCGAGGGGCCGCTCTTCGTCTCCCGCTTTGAGCGCCCGGGCCGGGGCCATTCGGGCAGCCTCCAGGGCCGGGGCGAGGGCGCCCAGGACGGAAACCGCGACGCCTAGAGCAAAAAATCCTCCCCAGGTCCCCAGGGAGGACCGCACTCGGGACGGGGAATCCGGGAAATAGCCCGCCCCCAGGTCGGTGCCCAGGGTCGCCAGAACGAGGACTGCCAGGGCGTACCCCAGCGCCACCCCCAGGGCGGCGCCCCCGGCGCCCAGGAATGCCGCCTCCGCCAAGATCCAGCGGGCCAGGGTTCCCCCGGTCGCTCCCAGGGCCCGCAGCAGGGCGAGGTGCCGCCGGCGCCGCAAGACGGAAAGGGCCTGGGTGGAGAAGACCAGAAATCCACCGGTGAAAAGGGCCACCAGGGACAGGGCGGTCAGGTTTACCCGGTAGGCTCGGGAAAGGCTCAAGGCTTCCCGGGCCTCCAGCGCCGGAGTGGTCACCTGCAGATCGGGCGGGAGCTGCGCCGCCAGGGCGGCCTGTACCTGCGCTGGATCGGCCCCCGGGGCGAGGCGCAGGTCGATGCGGGACAGCCGCCCAAGCCGGTCGAGCTTCCACTGGGCGGCGGCGATGTCCATGACCCCGAGGGACTGGGGAAAAGCGCTCCCGGGAAGCAGCCCCGCTATCCGCAGCTTAACCGGCCGAGTGCCCACCCGCACCGTCAGCCAGTCGCCCTCCCGGAGCCCGAGCGCCTGGGCGGCGGCGGGGCTCAAGTACAGGGCCTCGTCGCTAAAGATATCGATGGAGGCGCCGCCTTCCAGGGAGGCAAGGGCCGGCAGGAGCCGCCCGGCCCGCAGGGGATCGAGACCCTGGATGCGCAGGGTTTGCCGGCGACCCTCAAGCCGTGCCTCCACTTCCACCACGGGGCTTGCGAGCTTGACGCCCGGAGTGCGGACCACCACTGGAAAGAGCGCTTCGTCGAAGCCCTCGCTCCCCCCTTGCACCACCAGGTCCGCCTCGCCGAAGAGGGCCCGGGTGGCAGCATGCACCTCCCCAGTGGCGGTGCCATGGATCAGGTGGATCGCCAGTCCCAGGGCGACGCCCAGGGCGATGGCCGCGACAGAAAGGGCCGCGCGAGCCGGCGCCTGGCACAGGGGCCCAAGCACGGCGGCGCGGGCGAGGAGACGGGCGGTCCCCATTCAGCGGGGCTGGAGCGCGAGCCCTTCGGGCCCCAGCACGTAGGTGCGCTGGGCCGTGGCAGCGGCCCGCTCCGAATGGGTGACCAAGAGGGCGGCGGCTCCATCGTGTTGGAGCTCCTCCTTCATCACCGCCAATACCTGGGCGGCGGTGCGCGGATCCAGATTGCCTGTGGGCTCGTCCGCCAGCACCAGGGCCGGCCGGTGAACCAGGGCCCGGGCGATGGCCACCCGCTGGGCCTCGCCGCCGGAGAGCTCCCGGGGATAGCGCTGGGCTTTGTCCGCAAGCCCCACCCGCTCGAGCAAGCCCTCCACCCGGCCGGGGTCATGCAAGCCGTTCAAGGCGAGGGGCAGGGCCACGTTCTGGGCCACCGTGAGGTGGGGCAGCAGGTGGAAGGCCTGGAAGACAAAACCCATGCGGCGGCGGCGCACCCGGGTGCGCCCGTCGTCGTCGAGCCGGGTGAGGTCCACCCCTTCCAGCACCACGCGCCCCTCATCCGGCGTGTCCAGTCCGGCGATCAGGTTGAGCAGGGTGGACTTGCCCACGCCGGATTCGCCCATGATGGCCACATATTCGCCGGGGGCGAGATCAAAGGCCACCCCCCGCAGCACCGGCGCGCCGGGACGATAGGCCTTGGTGAGGTTGCGAACCTGGAGCATGAAGGCAGTAGAGAGGCGGGGGCGGTGGCAAGTTCACCGCGGCAAGACGCCTTTTCCTCGCTGCGCGATATGATACGCTGGAGTCCGTGACGGAAAGCCGCGCTGCCGCCTTTTCGCGTCGTTTCGCAGCCTTTTTCGCCGCTGCGGATCGCAAACCGCCCCAACCTCCACGCGCAAGGCCCTGTGATGAAAAAGCTCAAGCTTGTTCTCCTTGGACTCGCCGCCTTGGCGGCCGTCGCCCTCGCGGGACTCGCTCTCTTCGTTGCCACCTTCGACGCCAATCGGTACAAGCCCCAGCTCGCGGCCCTGGTCAAGGAGAAGACCGGTCGTACCCTGACCCTGGAAGGCGATCTGCGCCTCACCCTTTTTCCTAAGCTCGGTGCGAGCCTCGGCCGGGCAAGCCTCTCCGAGCGGGGGCGGGCGGAGGAGTTTGCCGCCATCGAGAGCGCCAGGGCGTCGGTGGCCCTGTGGCCCCTGCTGCGCCGGGAGGTGGTGGTGGACGAGGTGGCCGTCTCGGGCTTGCGGGCGCGTCTGGTGAAGTTCAAGGACGGCTCCACCAATTACCAGGATCTGCTGGCAGTGCCGGTACCCCCAGCGGAAAAGGCCGAAGCGCCGCAAGAGGCAGGGGCGCCTCCGGTGGTGATCGACATCGATCGGGTGACGGTGAGCGACGCGACCGTCCACTACCGGGACGAGGCCCAGGGGCGGGAGCTCACGCTGCGCAACCTGAACCTCAAGACCGGGCGCATCGCCAACGACGTGCCGAGTCCCGTGGGCCTCACCTTCACCGCGGTGGGCAAGCAGCCGGAGCTGAACTTGGATACCCGCTTCCAGGGCCGCCTTACTTTTAACGCGGCGGCCCAGCGCTTCGCCGTGAACGGCGCGAGCCTCCACGTGACCGGGAAGGCCGCACAGTTGAACAAGCTCCAGCTCGCTGCCGACGGGGACTTGACCGCCAACGTGAAGAGCGGAGAGTTTGCGGTCGAGAAGCTGAAGCTCACCTTCACGGGGGAGCAAGAAGGCGGCAGCCTGGACCTGGCGGTGGACGCCCCCAAGCTGATCCTGGCCGGCGAGCGCTATTCCGGCGAGAAGACCACCGTGAGCTTCAAGCGCACGGGCGGCCGGGATAGCTGGCTCGCGAATCTGACCATTGCAGGCGTGCAAGGCAACGCCCAGGCCTTTCAGGCGGGACCCTTGCAGCTCACCCTGGAAGGCCGCCAAGGCGAGCGAACGTTCAAGGTCGCCATCAACGCCCCCTTGACGGGAAACCTGGAGACCCGGGAGTTCCGGTTGAAGCCCCTCAAGCTGAGGGGCACCGTCCTGGGAGGCGATCTGCCAGGAGGCAAGGCCTCTGCCGATCTGGCGGGGGAGGCGGCGTTCAATCCATCGAAGGAAACGGCGAGCACCCAGCTTCGGGGCACCTTGCTGGAGAGCCCGCTCACCGCCACCGTGGAGGTGAACGGGTTCGCTCAACCGAAGGTTTCCTTCGCCCTGGCGATGGAAACCCTGGATCTGGACCGGCTTTCTGGCGGCGCCTCGCCGGCGGGAAAGGAAAGCGGCCAAGGGCAGGCATCCCAGAAGGACGCCACCGCCCAGAAGGGTGCCTTCCTGGGCCTCGCCTTCCTCGAGGGCCTGAATCTGAACGGGGTGGTGGAAATCGGCAGGCTCAAGGCCGCGAACCTGACCGCCACCGCCGTCCATCTGGGCGTCAAGGCCGCCGGCGGGCGGCTAAACGTCACGCCGTCAGCCACCTTGTACCAGGGCAAGCTCTCCGGGGCCCTCGCCATCGCCGCTACCCAGCCCCCTTCCCTCGCGCTCCAGCAACAGTTGACCGGCGTCCAGGTGGGCCCCTTGCTTCGGGACTTGAACGGCACGGATCGCCTGGAAGGACGCGGCACCGTGACCGTGGACCTGAGCGGCCAGGGGGCGAGCGTCGAGGCCCTCAAGAAAGCCCTGCGGGGCACCGTGGCCTTTCAGCTCAACGATGGCGCCATCAAGGGGGTGAACATCGCCGAGACCCTGCGGCAAGCCAAGGCGGCCCTCGCCACCCTGCGGGGCAAGCAGGTGGAAGCCACGAGCGGCGAGAAGAAAACCGACTTCTCCGAGCTCTCGGGCACTTTTCTCCTGAAGGATGGCATCGCCCGCAACGACGACCTCAGGGGCAAGTCGCCCCTGCTGCGGCTCGCTGGTGCGGGCACCGTGGACATCGTCAACGACACCCTGGATTACCTGCTCAAGGCCACCGTGGTGGCCACCTCCAAAGGGCAGGGGGGTGCAGAGCTGGCTGAGCTCCGGGGGATCACGGTGCCGGTGCGGGTGACGGGTCCCCTAGCCCAGCCCCGGTACGAGTTCGACTTCGGCGCCCTCGCGGGCGAGGTGGCCCAACGGGCCCTGGAGCGGGAGATCCAGCGCCGGCTGGGCGGGCCCGCGGAAGGGGGCGGGACGGGCCAGCCGGCGCCGGCGCCGAGCCCCCTGGACGCGCTAAAGGAGCTGTTCAAGAAGTGAGCTCCGGGGTCGGGACTTTCGCCGAGCGGCTCATCGCCTGGCAGCGGCAGTCGGGACGGCACGGTCTGCCCTGGCAGGGGCGCCGCGATCCCTATGCCATCTGGATCGCGGAGGTGATGCTGCAACAGACCCAGGTGGCGACCGTCGTTCCCTACTATCTGCGCTTCCTGGAGCGCTTCCCCTCCGTGGCGGCGCTGGCTGCGGCGGAGCTGGAGCAGGTGCTCGCGCTGTGGAGCGGACTCGGGTATTACTCTCGGGCACGCCACCTCCACCAGGCGGCCCGGGAGATCATGGAGAAATGGGGCGGTGCCTTTCCCACCCGCAGCGAGGATATCGCCCGGCTTCCTGGCGTGGGTCGCTCCACCGCCGCGGCCGTTGCGGTCTTCGCCTTCGGCGAGCGGGCCGCGATCCTGGACGGCAACGTGAAGCGGGTGCTCGCCCGCCACCGGGGCATCGAAGGCCACCCGGGCGCGCCGGGGGTGGAGCGGCGCCTGTGGCAGGAAGCCCAGGCGCTTCTTCCCCAGCAAGCCCTCGAGGCGTACACCCAGGGCCTCATGGACCTGGGGGCTACCGTGTGCACCCGTGCGCGGCCCCGCTGCACCGCCTGCCCGGTGGCGGACGACTGCGTGGCCCGGCGCACAGGGCGAGCGGATCGGCTGCCTGCCCCGCGTCCGCGCCGGCCCCTGCCCCAGCGGGAGGTCCAGTGGCTGGTGGTGGTCAGCGCGGGCGAAGTGCTGCTGGAAAAGCGCGCGCCCGTGGGCCTGTGGGGCGGCCTCTGGTCGTTTCCCGAGGCCGGTCTGGAAGAGGACCCCGCCGTCTGGTGCACCCGGGTGCTGGACGTGCAGCCCCAGGCGCTCGCAGCCCTGGAGCCCCTCATCCACGCCTTTACCCATTTCGCCCTGCGCATCCATCCGCGGCTCTTGCGGGTGGGGCGCACGCCGGAGCGGGCGGGGGAGCCGGGGCGGTTGTGGCTTCCTGTCCTCGAGGCGGCCCAGGCGGCGGTGCCGGCGCCGGTGCGCAGAGTGCTGGCGTCGATCCCTTCGATTTGATCGGGATCAAAACCTGGGGCTGTCTAGCCCCGTTATAGTGGGCGGAGTGCGCTTGGGCGCACCCTTTGCCAGCGCCCTCCGGCGCGTTTGCCTTCGCTTCACAAGAGGCTCTTGGCTTTGCGTTCTCTGCGTCCTTTGCGTTTAAAAATCGTGTCCGCGCCCCTGCGGATGGAAATCTCGGCGAATCGAATGTCATGAACAAGCCCGTGCAGCCGGCACCCTGGCACGCTCTGGACGCGGAGGCGGTGCTGGAGCGGCTCGGCACCCGGCGCGCTGGCCTGAGCGCCGCGGAAGCCGCTGAGCGCCTGGCGCGCTTCGGTCCCAATCGCCTGGCGCCGCCTAAGCGCCGCGGCCCCTTCGTCCGGTTCCTGCTCCAGTTCCACAATGTCCTCATCTACGTGCTGCTCGCGGCCGCCGCCGTCACCGCCGCCCTGGGCCACCGGGTGGACAGCGTGGTGATCCTCGGGGTAGTCCTGGTCAACGCTTTGATCGGCTTCTTCCAGGAGGGAAAGGCGGAGAAGGCGCTGGAGGCGATCCGCGGGATGCTCTCCCTGAAAGCGACGGTCCGCCGTGGCGGACGACGGGTCGAGATCCCGGCCGAGGAGCTGGTGCCCGGGGATGTGGTGCTGCTCGCTTCCGGCGACAAGGTTCCGGCGGACCTGCGCCTGATCGAGGCGAAGAGCCTGCGCATCGAGGAAGCGGCCCTCACCGGGGAGTCGGAGCCGGCGGAGAAGACTCCCGCCCCCGTGGACGAGAGGGCGCCTATCGCAGATCGCGCCTGCATGGCCTATTCCGGCACCCTAGTCACCTACGGCCAGGGGGCCGGGGTGGTGGTGGCGACGGGAGCGGCCACCGAGCTCGGGCGCATCGGCGCCATCCTGGAGCAGGTGGAGCAGGTGGAAACGCCGCTCCTGCGCAAGATGGCCGCCTTCGCTCGGCAACTGACGGTGGCGATCCTCGCCGCCGCTGCCCTGGTGTTCGCCTTCGGCATCCTGGCCCGGGACTACTCCGCCGTCGACATGTTCACCGCCGCAGTCGCCTTGGCGGTGGCGGCGATCCCGGAGGGGTTGCCGGCGATCCTCACCATCACCCTCGCCATCGGCGTGCAGCGCATGGCTCGGCGCAACGCCATCATCCGCCGATTGCCCGCGGTGGAGACCCTGGGGTCGGTGACGGTCATCTGCTCCGACAAGACCGGGACCCTGACCCGCAATGAAATGACCGTACGGCGTGTGGTGACCGCGGACGGGACGTTCGAGGTGGAAGGCGCCGGCTACGCGCCCCGAGGCGGCTTCCTGGTGGAGGGGCGCGAGGTGACGGTGGACGACTACCCGGAGCTCCTGGAGATCGCCCGGGTGGCGCTCCTGTGCAACGATGCGGTGCTACGGGAGGAAGCGGGCGAGTGGCGGCTGGAGGGCGATCCCACCGAAGGAGCGTTGATATCCCTGGCCCTCAAGGCCGGCCTTGATCCCCGGGTGGAAGCGGAGGAGTGCCCGCGCATCGACGCCATTCCCTTCGAGTCCGAGCACCGGTTCATGGCGACCTTGCACCATGACCACGCCGGGCACGCCTTCGTCTACTTGAAGGGCGCGCCGGAACGGGTGCTGGAGCTGTGCAGCGCCCAGCGCAGCGCGGGCGAGGATCGCCCGCTGGATCTGCCCTACTGGCACCGCCGCATCATGGAGACGGCCGCCGCCGGGCAGCGGGTGCTGGCGGCGGCGTTTCGCGCCGTCGAGCCCGGAAGGCGGGAGCTTCTCTTTGCCGACGTGGAACAGGGCGGGTTCACCCTGCTCGCCCTCTTCGGCCTGATCGATCCGCCCCGGGAGGAGGCGGTCCGGGCGGTGGCCCGCTGCCGCGGCGCCGGCATCCGGGTGAAGATGATCACCGGCGACCACGCGGTGACCGCCCGGGCCATCGGCGCCCAGCTCGGCATCGGCGACGGCGTGCGGGCGCTCACCGGCGTGGAGCTGGAGACCATGGACGAGGCCGTCCTGCGGCAGGCGGTGCAGGAGGCGGACGTGTTCGCCCGGGCGAGCCCGGAGCACAAGCTGCGACTGGTGCAGGCCTTGCAGGCGAACGGCGAGGTGGTAGCCATGACCGGCGATGGTGTGAACGATGCGCCAGCCCTCAAGCGGGCGGATGTGGGCATCGCCATGGGGCGCAAGGGGACCGAGGCGGCCAAGGAGGCGGCCGACATGGTGCTGGCCGACGACAACTTCGCTTCCATCGCCCACGCGGTGGAGGAAGGTCGCACCGTGTACGATAACCTGCGCAAGGCCATTATCTTTCTGCTGCCCATCAACGGCGGCGAATCCTTGAGCCTGGTGGCGGCGATCCTGGCGGGGGCGACCCTGCCCGTCACGCCGGTGCAGATCCTGTGGGTCAACATGGTGAGCTCGGTGGGGCTCGCTCTGGCCTTGGCCTTCGAACCCACCGAGTCCGACGTGATGCGCCGCCCGCCACGGCCGGTGGGGGAGCCCATCCTATCCGGCTTCCTGCTGTGGCGCATCGCCCTGGTCTCCGCCCTCTTTCTCGCCGGGGTCTTCGGCATGTTCCAAGGGGCGCTCGCCCGCGGCGCCAGCGTGGAGGAGGCCCGCACGGTGGCGGTCAACACCTTGGTGGCGATGGAGGTGTTCTACCTCTTCAGCGTGCGCTATTTGCGCACGCCCTCCTTTACTTTCGAGGGCGTCAAGGGTACGGGACCGGTGTTGATCGCCGTGTTCGCCGTGTTCGGCCTGCAGCTTCTCTTCACCTATGCGCCCTTCATGGAGTCGTTCTTCGGCAGCCGGCCCCTCGCCCTCGGCCAGGGCATCGAGGTGGTGGCGGTGGGGGTGGCGCTCCTCGTCGTCCTGGAGGCGGAGAAGTTCCTGCGGCGGCGGATCGCGCGACCGGCCTCGCCTCGGCCGGCTTGACCCGCGGGCAACCCTCAGTCCGCGATGTCTGCGTTTGCCGACCGCCTGATCGCCCGATACCCGTTTCTCGCCCGCCTCGCGCCGCCGCTGCGCGCTCGCATCGAGCGGGAAGCGCAGGCGGCGCGGCTTCCTCCCGGCGCCATCGTCTTCGACGAACGGCAACCCTGCCGGGGATTTCCTCTGGTCCTGGCCGGCGCGGTGCGCGTGTCCAAGCTCTCCGCCGGCGGGCGCGAATTGTTCCTTTACCGGGTGCGGCCCGGCGAGAGCTGCATCATCACGTCCAGTTGCCTCCTGGGCGAGGCCCGCTACAACGCTCGCGGTACGGCGGACGGGGAGACGGAGCTGGTGCTGTTGCCGGCGCCCGTTTTCACCGAGCTGCTCGCCACGCCCGAGTTTCGCGCCTTCGTCTTCCGGCTGTTCTCCGAGCGCCTGGCCGAGCTCATGCAACTGGTGGAGGAAGTCGCCTTCCGCAAGCTGGACCAGCGCCTCGCCGCCCTGCTTCTGCGGCGGGGCCGCACCGTCCGGGCCACCCGCCAGCAGCTCGCCGATGAACTGGGCAGCGTGCGGGAGATGGTGAGCCGGCTCCTCGGGAGCTTCGCCGACCAGGGCCTGGTCGCCCTGGGCCGGGAGCGGATCCTGGTCCTCGACCCGGAGGGCTTGAAGCGCATCGCCGAGGGTCTGTGACCTAAGTCACAGACGGGGGCCGGCCGCAGGCGTTGAATACGGTCTCGTCACGACAGACAAGGAGTTCGCCATGAAAGCGAACGTGGGAAGCGTGGACCGGGTGCTGCGGGCCGGGGTCGGCATCGCCCTGATCGGCTTGACCCTGACTGGCACCATCGGGGCCTGGGGCTGGATCGGCGTCGTGCCCCTGGCGACGGCGCTCCTGGGCTTCTGCCCCGCCTATTCTCTGCTGGGGCTCAACACCTGCTCCGCGAAGAAATAAGGCGGTAGCCGAAGAACGACCCGGGCGGCGGGAAGTTCCGCGCCCGGGCCGCTCCCGCTATCATGCGCCCATGGAGCTGGGCATCGTCGGGCTGGGCAGGATGGGCGCCAACATGGCGCGGCGGCTGCGGCGCGCCGGGATCGGCCTCGCCGCCTGGAACCGCAACCCGGCCCTCGCCCGGGCCCTCGCCGAAGAGACGGGGCTGACGGCCGCCGATTCCCTGGAGCGGCTCATCGCGCTGCTTCCCCCGCCCCGGGTGGTGTGGCTCATGCTGCCGGCAGGGGAGGTCACCGGACGGCACCTCGATCTGCTCGCGCCTCTCCTGGCGCCGGGGGACGTCCTGGTGGACGGCGCCAATTCCCATTACCAGGATTCCATGCGCCGCGCCGCTTCGCTGGCCGAGCGGGGCATCGAGTTCGTGGACGCCGGGGTCTCCGGCGGCGTGTGGGGGCTCGAGCACGGCTACGCCCTGATGCTGGGGGGTACGGCGCGGGCGGTGGCTCGCCTGGAGCCGATCCTCAAGGCGCTCGCCCCGGCGCCCGACCGGGGCTGGCTGCACTGCGGGCCGGCCGGCGCGGGCCATTTCGTCAAGATGGTCCACAACGGCATCGAGTACGGAGTGATGCAGGCCTATGCCGAGGGCTTCGCCTTGCTCGAGGCGCAACCGGACTTCCGGCTCGACCTCGCCGCCATCGCCGAGACCTGGCGGCACGGCACCGTGATCCGGAGCTGGCTCCTCGACTTGACCGCCGCGGCGCTCGCCCAGGACGCTGCGCTCGAAGGGATCGAGCCCTTCGTGGCGGACTCGGGCGAGGGGCGCTGGACGGTGGAGGAGGCCGTCGCGCGCGCAGTGCCGGTGCCGGTCATTTCCGCCGCCCTCATGACGCGCTTCGCGAGCCAGGGCAAACACGACTACGCCCTGCGGCTGCTCTCCGTGATGCGCCGCCAGTTCGGCGGACACCCCCTGCGGACCCGTGAGGCGGAATGATCCAGGGATCGCCGGAACCGTGCAGTTTTGTCGTCTTCGGCGCCACCGGACATCTCGCGACCACCAAGCTCCTGCCCGCGCTTTATCAGCTCGAGGCCGAGGGGCGCCTGCATGAAGACCTGCGTTTCTTCGCCTTCGCGCGCCGGGAGTGGCGCCGCGCAGAGTGGCTGGAACACCTCCAACGGGTGCTCGGGGAGCAGCTCGGGAACGAATGCCGCCCGGAGATCTTCGATCGCTTCGCCGCCCGGTTCGACTACGTGGCCGGCGATCTCAACGATCCCGCGGCGTACGCGCGCCTCGTGGAAGAACTCGGCAAGCCGCGTCCCGGAAGCTGCGAGAACCTGGTCTTCTACCTCGCGGTGCGGCCCCAGGATTTCGCCACCGTGATCGAGAACCTGAACCGGGCCGGGATCAACCGTTCCCACGGCAGGCACCGCATCGTGGTGGAAAAGCCCTTCGGCGAAGACCTGGACAGCGCGCGCCGGTTGAACGCGCTACTGCACCGTCACTTCGACGAGGAACAGGTCTACCGCATCGACCACTACCTGGGCAAGGAATCGGTGCAGAACCTGTTCGTCCTGCGTTTCGCCAACATGCTGGTGGAGCCGGTGTGGAACCGGAACCACGTGGATCACGTGCAGATCACCGTGGCGGAGACGGGGGGCGTCGGCCGGCGCGCCGGCTACTACGAGGGGGCGGGGGCGCTGCGGGATATGGTGCAGAACCACCTGATGCAGTTGGTCGCGATGGTGGCGATGGAGCCCCCCGCCACCTTCGAACCCGAAGCGATCCGCGACGAAAAGGTCAAGGTGCTGCGCTCCATCCGCCCGATTCCGCCGCAGGGCGTGGACGCCTGCGCCGTGCGCGGGCAGTACGCGCGCGGGAGGGTGGGCGGCGAGACGGTGCCCGGCTACCGGGAAGAACCGGGCGTGGACGGGGCATCCGACACCGAGACCTACGCGGCGCTCAAGCTCTACATCGACAACTGGCGTTGGCGCGACGTCCCCTTCTATCTCCGTACCGGCAAGCGGCTGGCGGATGCATTCTCCTTGATCGCCATCCGCTTCAAGCATCCGCCCCAGCGCCTGTTCGACGCCGGCGGGACGGCGCTGGAACCCAATTGGATTCTCCTCTCGATCCAGCCGGCGGAGTGCGTGCACCTGGAGCTCCAGGCCAAACAGCCCGGCATGGAGATGCGCCCCCGGGTGCTGCGCTTGAACGCTTCCTATCGCCAGGCCCACGCTTCATCGATGGAGTCCTACAAGACCCTGCTGCTCGACGTCATCGAGGGCGACCAGAGCCTGTTCCTGCGCTTCGACGAGGTCGAATGGTCGTGGCGGGTGGTGGATCCCATCCTGCGCCATTGGGCGCAGGACCGCGGCTCGGTCAGTCCCTATCCCGCCGGCACCTGGGGGCCGGACGAGGCCGATCGCCTGTTCGACCGGGAAGACCACGCCTGGCGCAATCGCATCTAGCCCATGGCCCAGATCCTGCGCTGGCACGTGTACCCCGATGCCGCGGACCTGTTCCAGCGCGCCGCCCAGGCCATCGCGCGCGCGAGCCGCGAGGCGATCGCGGCGCGGGGCGCGTTCCACCTGGTCCTCGCCGGCGGCGAGACGCCCCTCGCGGTCTACGAACGGTTGCGCCGCGCCGAGACCGACTGGAGCGCCTGGCACCTGTACTTCGGCGACGAGCGCTGCCGGCCGCGGGGGGACCCCGTCCGCAACGATGCGCGCATCGCCGAGCGCTGGCTGGACCACGTGCCCATTCCCCCCGCCCAGGTTCATCCCATCCCCGCGGAGCTGGGCCCGGAAGCGGCCGCTGCGGCCTACGCCCAAGCGCTGGCGCCGGTCGGCGAGTTCGACCTGGTGTTGCTCGGCCTCGGCGAGGACGGGCATACCGCGAGCCTCTTTCCCGGCCGCGTCCTGGAGATGGACCGGGGGGCGGACGTCCTCCCCGTGCGCGGCGCGCCCAAGCCGCCGCCCGAGCGGGTCAGCCTGAGCGCGCCCCGCCTGAGCCGGGCGCGCCAGGTGCTCTTTTTCGTGCAAGGCGGCGCGAAGCGTGCCGCGGTAGCCGCCTGGCGCCAGGGGAAGGACATCCCGGCGCGGCGCATCGCGCCCGCCTGCGGCGTGGACGTCCTGCTCGACGCGCAAGCGATGAGCTTGGGCCCGCCGGCTTGAGGCCGAGGGGCGTGACCTGATGGTTTAGCGGAGGGAATCCAGGGTCTCGATGTAGCGCTCCACCGGCGTGCCCAGGAGCACCTGGGCCGCCGACCAGGCGATGAGGGCGCGGGCTCGGGCCTCCGTGCCCCGGGCTTCCGCCTCCCGCAGGTCGCGCTGTTGCCGCAGAAACTCTTCCATGGGCGCCATCCCTACCCGCAGCAGCTCCGCCTGCACCCGTACCACCTCCTCCCGGGCGGCGATCTCCTGCTGGAGCGCCTCGGCGTCGGCCCGGGCGGTGTCGTAGGCCGAGCGCAAGGCGGCCCATTGGCGCGCCACGTCCCGGCGGGCCGCTTCCCGCTCCTCCCGTGCGGCGCGGGCCTGGGCCCGGGCGGCGTCGGCGCGGGCCCAGGCGGCGGGGTCGATGGGCAGGCTCACCCGCGCCGACAGGGTCCAGGTGTCCGGCGGCAGGGCCCCGCTGTCGAACTGGAAATAATCCGCGCCCAGGGAGAAGGCGGGCCAGAGTTGCCGCCGCGCCTCCTCGGCCCGGGCGGCTTCGGCTTCCGCCCGCGCTTCCGCCAGCCCCAAGGGCAGCGCGCCTTCGACCCCGCCTTCCGGCCAGGCCGGTGCGGTGGAGAGGACTTCGGACGGTAGCCGCCGCCGGCCGCTCGCCTCCTCCAGCGCCGCAAGCGCCTCCTCGATCGCGGCCTCAAGCCGGGTCTGCTCCGAATGCAGCCGGGCCTTCTCGCTTTCGGCCAGGCGCAGGTCCACCAGGGCCGATTGCCCGATCTCCACTTCCCGCTGGACCCGCTCGATGGTCTGCTCGACCCGCGCCTGCTGCACCTTCAACACCTGGACCTGGTGCAGCAGGGCCTGCAGGCGCACGTAGGCGGTTGCGGTATCGTGGAGCTTCAAGAGCACCGCCTGCCGCTCGGCGAGCCGCGCCGCCTCCAGATCGCTTTGCGCGGCGCGCCGCGCGGCGGCGATGGCCCCCGCCAGGTCCACGGGCAACTGGTAGGCCACGCCGTAGCGGGAGACGTCCCGGGAGAAGGGCATGGCGGCCAGGGCGGCGGGGGAGAGCACGCCGACGAAGCGCTCCCCCTCGTAGCGGGCGGCCTCGGCGACCAGGCTCGCGGCGCCCAGGGTGCGGCGGCGGGCCGCGTCGAGCTGGTGGGCGGCCGCCTCCTTCGCGGCCGACCGGGCGGCCACGGCCGGGTGGGCGAGGCTGGAGCGCAGGAGGTCTCCCAGCTCCCCCGCGCCGGCGCTCGCCCCCACGGCGAGACCGGCGATCAATAGGGCCATTCTCGGCCCCCGCGCGCGTCGGCCCTTCATGCCATTTCCGTGGCGAGCTGCTCCAGTTGCCGGTGCCCCAGCAGCCCCGGCTGCTGCCAGCGCAGCGCCCCGTTCCTGAACACCGCGAAGTTGGGGATGCTGCGCACGCCGAAGCGGCTCGCCAGCACGGGGTGCTCCTCGGTGTTCACCTTGAGCACGAGGGCCTTGCCCGCCAGGTTGGCGGCAGCCTTGGCCACTTCGGGGCCGGCCATGCGGCAGGGGGCGCACCAGGGCGCCCAGAAGTCCACCAGCACCGGCACCTTGGCTTCCCGGGTGATCTCGGCGAAGAGCGCCTCGTCCGCCTCGACAGGCTCGGCCAGGGGGGGCAGCATTCCCTTGCAGGCACCGCAGCGGCCTGTGTCCGCCAGATGGGCCGCCGGCACCCGGTTCTTCGCGCCGCAATGGGGGCACACGCGGATCATGGCCGCCCCTCCTTGGCGCCTGAGGCGGGCCAGTCGATGAGAAACGCGCCCCGCAGATCGCCCGCTCGAAAACCGGTCGCCCGGTCTTCCGGATAGTGCCGCTTCAGCGCCGCTTGGACCGGCGCCGAGATCTCGGTGCCGTGGCAGGCGAGGCAGGGCGGTTGGGCGATGATGGCCTTCATGTAGCGGGCGCCGCCGTCGGGCCGCGCGGCGAAGCGCTCCAGGGTTTCCGGGGCGGCGCCGCTCGCGAGGGCACCCTGGAAGCGTTCTAGCGCGGCTCGGGCGTCCTCGTCGGGAGCGTTGGCCGGGTTGCGGATGCGCAGCGCCGTGCGCCCCACTCGCGCGCCGCTTTGCGCCGAGAGCCGCGCGGCGATCGCCGGTGCTTCTTCCTTGCACACGCTGATGGCGTTCACCGGACCGCCCGCTTCGAGGGCGCTGGTGAGCTTGTCCTTGAGCGCCTTCTGAAACGAGTCGGCGAGCGCTCGGGAACGCTCGAGGCGAGGGTCTTCAGGGCCGGCAGCGAACGCGGACGCGGAGACCAGGGTGGCGAGTGCTGCGGTCAGCAGGAAAGATCTGTTCATACGGCCGCTCCTTTTCAACTTTCTTTGAGCCGCGCGATGCCCAGCGCCTGGAGAACGTATTTCTCGTAGATCGGCTCCGTGGCGCCGGTCTTCATCTTGCGCAGGAAATACTTCTCGAAGGCCACCTTGGCCAGGTGCACCCATCTGCCCTGCTTGGCCCAGGTGACGTTGCGCGGCGGGATCTGGGGCAGCGCGACGAAAGCCACTCCGTCGTCCCCCAGGTCGGCGAGGCAGATGGCGTTCCAGGTGGCCTTGGCGGAAGGGGTGCGCCCCTCCAGCTCGGCCTTGATGTTCTCCACGATGGCTGTGACCATGGACTCGATCATGTAGCCGGTCTTGGGCGCGCCGGTGGGCACCGGGGTGGCTTCCACCGGGGGAATCGCCACGCACACGCCGGCGGAAAAGACGTTGCGGTACTTCGGATTGCGCTGGTACTCGTCCACCAGCACGAAGCCCCGGGGATTAGTGAGGTCCTCCACCGCAGCCACCGGGTCCACGCCTTTGAAGGCAGGAATGAACATGGTGTAGCGGGAGGCGAGCTCGTGCTCCTTGACCACTTCGCCCCGCTCGTTATGCTCGGCCACTTTGACGCCGTCGTTCCTCGCCTCGAGCAGCTTGGCGTTGGTGATCCACTTGATATGGCGCTGCCGAAGCTCCGACTCCAGCAGGCCCTTGGAATCGCCCACCCCGCCCAGGCCCATGTGGCCGATATAGGGCTCGCTGGTGACGAAGGTCATGGGCACCCGGTCCCGCAGCCTCCGCTTGCGCAGATCGGCGTCCAGGATCATGGCGAACTCGTAGGCCGGGCCGAAGCAGCTCGCCCCCTGGACCGCGCCGATGACCACCGGGCCGGGGTTTTCCAGGAACTTGCGGTAAGCGGCATGGGCGTGCTGGGCGTGGGGCGTAGTGCACACGCTGACGGTGTGCCCTTCGGGGCCCAGCCCGGCGATCTCGTCGAAGGCGAGCTTCGGTCCCGTGGCGATCACCAGGTAGTCGTAGGGGAGGGTCTCGCCGTTCGCCAGCACCAGGCGGTTCGCCTGCGCCTCGATCTTGGTCACCGCCTGAGCGGCGAAGCGGATGCCTTTCTTTTCCACGTGGGGGCGGATCGGCACCAGGATCTGCTCCGGCTCGCGCCAGCCCACTGCGACCCAGGGGTTGCTGGGGGTGAACTGGAAATGCTCGGAGGCGTTGACCAGGGTCACCTGGTGGGATTTTCCGAGGGCTTTCTTGAGGTCATAGGCCGCCGGCATTCCGCCGAGGCCGGCGCCTATCACGACGATATGGGCCATGTCGAGTCTCCTCCTATGCGCTAGGGCGGCAAACGATTTCAAGAACCAGGGTACGTGCGAACGCCGCTCGCTTTTTGACCCAGATCAAAGGCAGGGGCCTGATTGAGAGTGTGGGGATGCGGGCCATTCCGAGCCTCCTTCCGCGTCGGGACGCGGTGCTTGCAATGGACGACAAAAGCTATTATATTAGCTTTAGCTAAATTAGCAAGGTCTGAAATAATTCGTGCCGATTTTGAGCCAAGTTCCCGAAGAGGCCATCCGGCTGCCCGATGCCGGAGAGGTGGCGCGCCACGCCGACGACGCGGCGGCCCTGCTGAAAAGCCTGGCCAACCCGCACCGCCTGCTCATCCTGTGCGTGCTGGGGGAGGGGGAGATGTCGGTGGGGGCGTTGAACGAGCGCATTCCTCTCTCCCAGTCCGCCCTGTCCCAGCACCTGGCCGTGCTGCGGGAAGAAGGGCTGCTCAACGCCCGGCGCGAAGCCCAGACCATTTATTACTCGGTGCGGCCCGGCCCGGCGCTGGACGTGATCCGCGTACTGCACGGCCATTACTGCACCGTTCAACGATCCCGATCCCGAAAGAGAGGTGTTCGCCCATGAAAAAGCGCGCCGCCATGACCGCGGGTCCCGAGACCCTCGACGCCGCCGGCAGCAACGTGGACAAGCTGGTGTTCCGTTTCGCCGGAGTGTTCATCCTCGTCTCCCTGGCGCTTTCCCAGCTCCATAGTCCTTATTGGCTGTGGTTGACCGCCTTTGTCGGCGCCAACATGCTGCAGGCCTCCTTCACCGGCTTCTGCCCCCTGGCAATGCTCCTTGCCAAGCTGGGCGTGAAGCCCGGTGCGGCCTTCTGCCCGGCGAAGCGCCCGGCCTGACCCGGAACCGGAGCGGACCCTCGTGACGATCCCCCGCGCCGCGTTACTGCTGCTGGCGGCGGCTTCCCTTGCGGCCTGCTCGGAGGCGCCCGCCCCCGCGGACAAGACTCCGGTTGCCGCATCTTCCCTGGAGACGGTCACCCTCGAGCCGGCGTCCGTTCCCCGGGAAACCGTTTTCGACGGTGTGGTGGAAGCGGTCAACCAGGCGACGGTCTCGGCCCAGACCAGCGGGCGCGTGGTGGAGTTGCCCTTCGACGTGGGCGACTACGTGGAGAAGGGGGAGGTCATCGTGCGGCTGCGGGACACCGAGCAGCGGGCACGTCTCACCAACGCCCAGGCCGCCCTGGCCGAAGCACAAGCGCGCCTGGCCGAAGCCCAGCGGACCTACGAGCGCATCAAGGATCTATATGACAAGCGGTTCATCGCCAAGGCCCAGCTCGATCGGGCGGAAGCGGAACTCCGGTCTGCCCAGGCGCGGGTGACAGCGGCCGAAGCGGCGATCCGGGAGGCCCGGGAAGGCCTGGACTACACGGTGGTGCGGGCCCCCTATAGCGGCATCGTGGTCCGCCGTGACGTGAAACTGGGCGAGTCTGTGGCGCCCGGCCAACCCCTCATGACTGGGCTTTCCCTGGAGCACCTGCGGGTCGCAGTGGACGTTCCCCAGCAGCACATCGGGCCTCTGCGCAGGCACCGCAAGGCGCGGGCGATTCTGCCCGGCGGGAAGAGCGTGGAGGTCACCGAGCTGCGCATTCCGCCGGCGGCGGATCCCGCCACCCACACCTTCCGGGTGCTGGCGACCCTACCCCCGGGCGCGCAGGGCGCAAACGGCAGCGTGCTCCCGGGCACCCTGGTGAAGGTGGCCTTCGTGAGCGGGGAGGAGGCGCGGCTGCTGCTGCCGCCCCAGGCCATCGTCCGCCGCAGCGAGGTGACGGCGGTGTACGTGGTGGACGGCGCCGGCCGGCTCGGCTTCCGTTACGTCCGCGTCGGCACGCCGGCTGCCGACGGGCGCGTGCCGGTGCTGGCGGGTCTTGCACCGGGAGAGAAGGTGGCCATGGATCCCATCGCCGCGGGCATCGCTTACAAGCGCCAGCACGGGGGCGGGGCATGACGGAGGGATCGCGGCTCGGGATTTCGGGTCGCATCGTCCGGAACTTTCTCACTACCGAGATCACCCCGCTCCTCGCCCTGACCGGCTTGCTCATGGGGCTGTTCGCGGTGCTGGTGACGCCGCGGGAAGAAGAGCCCCAGATCAACGTCACCTTTGCCAACGTCTTCATCCCGTATCCCGGCGCCTCGGCGCGGGAGGTGGAATCCCTGGTGACCACCCCGGCCGAGCAGGTGGTCTCCGAGATCGAAGGCGTAGAGCACGTGTACTCGGCCTCCATGCCGGGGCTCGCGGTGCTCACCGTGCGCTTCGAGGTGGGCGAGCCGCGCACGGATGCCATCGTGCGGCTATACAACGCTTTTTTCTCCAACCAGGACTGGCTGCCGCCGGGCGTCGGGGTCGGCCCGCCCCTCATCAAGCCGAAGGGCATCGACGACGTGCCCATCTTCGCCGCCACGCTGTGGAGCGAAGATCCGGGGATCGGCGCCGATGAGCTCCTGCGCGTCGCCCATGCCGTGCAGTCCGAGCTGCAGCGGGTGCCGGGCACCCGGGATATCGACGTGATCGGCGGCCCGGACCGAGTGGTGCGGGTGCGCTTCGACCCGCGGCGGCTCGCTGCCTACGGCCTGTCCCTGAACGACCTGCGCCGGGCCTTGGGCACGGCCAACGCGTCCCGGGACGCGGGCTCGGTAGTGCAAGACAACCGGGAGATCCTGGTGCAGGCCGGCACCTTCCTCGCCACGCCCGAGGAGGTGGCGGACCTGGTGGTGGGTCTGCACCAGGGGGCGCCGGTATTCCTGCGGGACGTGGCGCAAGTCGCCCTCGGACCCGACGAGCCGGAGCGCTACGTGACCTTCGGCGTGGGCCCGGCAGGCGCGTCCAAGGGGCTGCCGCCCACCGGCCACCAGCCGGCGGTCACCATCGCCGTCTCCAAGAAACCGGGCGAGAACGCAGTGACCGTGGCCGAGGCGGCGATCCAGCGCTTGGAGCAGTTGAAAGGCATCTACTTCCCCGACGGCGTGCGGGCGACCATTACCCGCAACTACGGGGAGACCGCCTCCGACAAGGCGCGGACGCTGATCCAGAAGCTCGTCTTCGCCACCGTCTCGGTGGTGGTCCTGGTGCTGTTCGCCCTGGGCCGGCGCGAGGCGGTGGTGGTAGGCGCGGCGGTCATCGTCACCCTGGCGATCACCCTGTTCGCTTCCTGGGCCTGGGGCTTCACCCTCAACCGGGTGTCCCTGTTCGCCCTGATCTTCTCCATCGGCATCCTGGTGGACGACGCCATCGTGGTGGTGGAGAACATTCATCGCCACAGGGTCCAGGGAGGCAAGTCCCTCACCGAGGCGATCCCGATCGCGGTGGACGAGGTGGGCGGGCCCACCATCCTCGCCACCTTCACCGTCATCGCCGCGCTGCTCCCCATGGCCTTCGTCACCGGCCTGATGGGCCCCTACATGCGGCCCATTCCCATCAACGCCTCCACCGGCATGCTGATCTCCCTGGCGGTGGCCTTCATGTTCACTCCCTGGCTCTACCGGCGGCTGTTCCTCCACGCAGAGGCCCACGGCCCGGCGTCCGGGGAGGAGCGCACCGGGCGTCTGCTGCACGCCTTCTTCACCCGCGCCATGACTCCTTTCCTGCGCCGGCAGGCAGGCCGCCGCAATCGCTGGCTCCTCCTGGCGGTGCTCCTCGCCCTGATCGCGGGCTCCCTCTCCCTGGTGGCCCTGCAGGCGGTCATTATGAAGATGCTGCCCTTCGACAACAAAAGCGAGTTCCAGGTGCTGGTGGACATGCCGGAAGGCACTCCGGTGGAGGAGACCCAGCGGGTGCTGGACACCCTCGCCGCCCACTTGCGCGCGGTCCCGGAAGTGACCGACTACCAGATCTACGCCGGCGCATCCGCCCCGATCAACTTCAACGGCCTGGTGCGCCAGTATTACCTGCGCCAGGCGCCCCACCAGGGCGACATCCAGGTGAACCTGGTGGACCGCCGGCATCGCGACCGCAAGAGCCACGAAATCGCCGCCGCCGTGCGCGCGCCCGTGCAAAAAATCGGCCGGGAGCTCGGCGCCACGGTGCGCATCGTGGAGGTGCCGCCGGGCCCGCCGGTGCTGGCGCCCCTGGTGGCGGAGATCTACGGGCTCGACTACTCGCGGCAACTGGACGTGGCGCGCCAGGTGCGCGCCGTGTTCGAGGCGACGCCCGATGTGGTGGACGTGGACGACACCCTGGAAGCGCCCCAGGCGAAGCTGGTGGTGGCGGTGGACCGGGCCCGCGCCGCCCGGCTGGGGGTTACCCAGGACAGCGTGGCCGCGGCCGTGGCGGCAGCGGTGCGTGGCGAAGATCTTTCCTATCTGCACAGCGAGCACGCCCGGGTGCCCGTTCCGGTGCGCCTGGAGCTCAATCCCGGCGACAAGGCCGACGAGGAAGCGCTCAGGGCGTTGCGCGTGCGCTCGCAAAGCGGGGCGCTGGTCCCTTTGTCGGAGATCGCCGAGATCCGGGTGAGCGAGCGGGAGCAGACCATCTACCACAAGGACCTGCTGCCTGTGGTCTACGTCACGGGCGACGTGGCCGGCCGTACCGACAGCCCCCTGTACGGGCTGCGGGCCGTCGCCGCGCGCCTCGCCGAGACCCCCATCGACGGGGCGCCGATCAAGCAGTTCCTGATCCGCCAGCCGGAGAACCCCTACGAATGGAGCATGAAGTGGGACGGGGAGTGGCAGGTGACCTACGAGACCTTCCGCGACATGGGGATCGCCTATTCGGTGGGGCTGATCCTCATCTACCTGCTGGTGGTGGCCCAGTTCCGTTCCTACGGGGTGCCCCTCATCATCATGGCGCCGATCCCCCTCACCCTGATCGGCATCATGCCCGGGCACGCCCTTTTGGGACAGCAGTTCACCGCCCCGTCCATGATCGGCATGATCGCGCTGGCCGGCATCATCGTGCGCAACTCCATCCTCCTGGTGGATTTCATCCAGCAGGAAGTGCGCTCCGGCAAGCCCCTGCAGGAAGCCACCATTTCCGCCGCCGCGGTACGCTCGCGCCCCATCGCCCTGACGGCCCTGGCCGCCATGCTGGGCGCCTTCTTCATCCTGGACGATCCGATCTTCGGCGGGCTCGCCGTGTCCCTGATCTTCGGGATCTTTGTTTCCACGGTGCTCACCCTGCTGGTCATCCCGGTGGTGTTTTATCACTACCACTGGCGCAGGTTTTCCGACTGAGACCAGGGCGTCCGCGCCCTTGGGGAGCGGGCCGTTACGCTTCGGCCGCTGCACAGCCCTGGTCGGAGCTTCCATGAGTGAATTCCGTTCTCATCGACAGGAGCGCCGAAATGCCTGAGCAGATGTCTTTCACCATTTACCTGGAGCAGGAGCAGGACTACCGGTTCCGCGTCGAGTTCGCCGCGCCCGGCGTGCCTGGCCTCCTGGTGGACGAGCCCGAGCCGCTAGGGACGGGCAAGGGGCCGAACGCCGCCCGCCTGCTGGCCGCGGCGGTCGCCCACTGCCTGAGCGCGAGTCTCTTGTTCTGCATGCGCAAGTTCAAGCAGAACCCGGGCAGGCTGCGTACCGACGTGACCACCACGCTGACCCGCAACGAGCGCGGGCGGCTGCGCATCGGGCGCATCGACGCGACGATCCGCCTGAGCGATCCCGTCGAACGCATCGCCCACTTCGACCGCTGCCTCGAGCAATTCGAGGAGTTCTGCGTGGTGACCGGCAGCGTGCGGCGGGGTATCCCGGTGGGCGTACGGGTGATGGGCGGCGAGGGCAAAGAGGTCTACGCCGCGGAAGGATGAGCCGCCGGCGGCAACGCTGTCATCGTCTTCAAGCCCGCCAGGAAGGGCGAAACCACCAGGTGCCCACGAAGTCCAGGCACGATCGCTATTCGAACCCGAACGCCTGGTTATCGATTGCGCTGCGGAAGGAGGACTCCTGGTGGCCGGAGAGGATCGCCTTGCTGGGGAAGCGCACTCGCGCGCGACCCCCCGTCCCTAAGGGGCATCCTTTGCCGCCTAACAATCTCTCGAGCTCGTTCTCGACAGATTGCACGGCGTTTGCAGTCTTTGGAAGCGAGCAGTGCCCTAAAAGGGGGTCCCGCCCTGGATCTAGGGGAAAAGTTTGTGCTGCCGGCGCGCTGGCGACGGCAAGGATCGGTGTCCGTCTGCTGGCACCCGCCCCCGCAGTGCCGGGGAGCAGGACCATTAACCCGTCTGGGTGGAGACTGGATCTATGTATAATAAAAGATTATCGTTATACTAAGGCCAGGTTATCGTTTTGCGCTATCATGTATTGCACCGCTCTTTCATATCGTGAAAGAGCGAAGGAAACCCGCACCACGAGCGCGGATGAGGAAACCAAGATGAGCGCAGTGTTGAAAAGCATCGAAGACCGGTTCTTGCTGCCGGTCGAAGACCAGGACCCATTCGGCGACGCTTCCGGGGAGTACCGGGCTTCCGGTTGCTGGCGCGAAGAACGCTATCCCCGCACTTGGCCGAGCCGCATCAAAGCCGATCCCGGCTCCATCGAAAACCCTTTCGGCGATCTTTAAGCGACACAGGCTCGCCGCCGATCGTCAGGTCGTTCAAGTCCTGCGGAGGCTGCTTGACGCGGCAAACGAGCGCGACCTTTATTTTCCACCATGAATTAAAGGGAATATCGCACCCATGAGCGCAGCCCGCAAAATCCTCATTCTGGGAGCCTCGTATGGATCGCTCCTCGGCGCCAAGCTCGCCCTGGCGGGACACGACGTGCACCTGGTGTGTCGGCCTGGCGAGGCGGAGCTGATCAACCGGGTGGGCGCCATTGTGCGTATGCCGGTCAAAGGTCGCGAGGGGTTGGTCGAGATCAATTCGAAAAAACTGCCGGGCAGGGTTTACGCCGACGGCCCCGCTGCTTTCCGGCCGGCCGACTACGATCTGATCGTCTTGGCCATGCAGGAGCCCCAGTACCGGGCGCCGGGTGTGCGGGAGCTCGTGGGAGCGGTGGCCCAGTCCAAAGTGCCGTGCATGTCCATCATGAACATGCCGCCGCTCACGTACCTTGCCCGCCTTCCGGGCGTTGACCCGAACCCGTGCAGAAGCTGCTATACCGATCCCACCGTCTGGGACGGGTTCGATCCCAAGTCGATGACGCTATGTAGCCCCGATCCCCAGGCGTTTCGCCCGCCGGCGGAGCCTATCAACGTGCTGCAGGTGACGTTACCGACGAACTTCAAGGCGGCGCGTTTCGAAGCCGAGGCGGATACCACCTTGCTGCGCAAGCTTGAGGCGGACATCGAAGCGGCGCGGTTCGACATGGACGGGGATAGAGTCGAGCTTCCGGTCAAGCTCAAGGTTCACGACTCCGTGTTCGTTCCCCTCGCGAAATGGGCCATGTTGATCGCCGGCAATTACCGCTGTGTGACAGGGCAGGGGGTGCGCTCCATCAGAGACGCGGTGCACAGCGACCTGGCAGCCTCGCGTGCGATCTACGAATGGGTGGCAGAGCTTTGCCTGTCCCTCGGCGCGGCTGAGAAAGACCTGGTGCCGTTTGAGAAATACGCCAATGCGGCGTTGTCGCTTGTGAGCCCCTCTGCCGCGGCACGGGCACTCGCCGCCGGGGTGACCGACATCGAGCGGGTGGACCGGCTGGTTCAGACGATTGCCCGGCAGCGGGGCATGCGCTGCGAGGCGCTCGACCGCATTGTGGCTCTGGTCGACGAGTGGCTCGAGGCGAATCGCAAGAAGGCCGCTTGATCTTCATCGCGGGGCTGGGGGAGACGACGTTCCCCCGGTCTGCCTACACCAGGGGCGGCGTTCGACCTTCGTGCCCGCGGCTGCTGTTCCGTTGGTAGCACAGGCACGGCGCCGGTCCGTCCCATGGCCGGGTCATTGAATTGACCGCCCAGCACCTGGGTGGCGACCCGCCCGTTCCGCCCCCGAGGGGTGCACCTTCGCTGCTCATCAGACCGTGGATGGCCCGCCGCTGGGCGAATCGATCGAGCGCTTCCGGTCGAGCTGATGGGCGCCGCTCTCGTACCCCATCTCTCGGGTCTGCGTGAGACAGCCGGCATGTTCAGTATCGGCGCCGCGCTCGTCACCCTCCCGCGCGCGGCGTTCTGGGGGCCGGGATACGCCTTCCGTCAGCCGCAACTCCGGTCGCTTGCCCGTGCCGATTTGTGGCTGATCGCAGCGTTAATCCTCAAGGGTGGTGCGCAGCTCATATCGACGCTGTCGGCCACGCATTCGCTGCACGGGTTCACCGTCGGAGCGCTCGGTTCCCTCACGCTGGTGATGATGGCCCGCCCCCCAGGGAACTCGAATCGCCGATAAAGCCGCGGCGTCTGAAAGGCGTGACGTTCGGAGTACGCCAGAACACCCTCTTTTGATGCAAATCAAAAACACCCCTGTCCGCCTGAGCGACCATTCCCTCGTCGGAGGGAAGACTCATGGAACTGCTCGATTTTGCCCGCGGTCCGGGGCTCGCCTTGGCCTTGGCCCTGTTCCTGGGCGGTACCGCCTGGCGGTTGATCGCCGTCTTGCGCTTTCCGGTCAAGCCGGACTATTCGGAGCCCCGCAGCACCGCCACGGGGCGCGGCGCGCTGCGGGCCATCGTCTCGCGCATGGTTCCCCACGCGGCGTTCCGCGAGCGGACCCTGGCCTCGATGGTCCATGCCTACGGATATCATCTGGGCCTGGCCGTGGTGTTCTTCGGCTACCGCCCCCACATCGCCTTCATCGAGCGCCTGACCGGGCTCGCCTGGCCCGCGGTGCCCGGCTGGCTGTTCGCCCTCGCCGTGGCGTTCACCTTCGTCGGGTTGTTCTATGCCCTCTTCGCGCGGCTTTCCTCGCCCGTGCTGCGCCTGCTGTCCACCTTCGACGACTACTTCAGTTGGTTCGTGACGCTGCTGCCCATGCTGACCGGCATGGCCCTCATCAGCCTGCCCATCGAGACCGGCGTCTATCCCGCTTCCCCGGCCAATCCGGTGTGGGTGGCGATTCATCTCCTGTCCCTGGAGCTGCTGCTGGCCTGGCTGCCCTTCGGCAAGCTGGGGCACGCCTTTCTCGTGTTCTTCTCCCGGGGCGCGACGGGGGCGGCTTTCGCCCGCAAAGGAGCCGCGGTATGAACGACATCAATGCCCAGCATCCCATCGATCTGGAGTCGCCGCGGTTTTCCGTCAAGAAGCCGCAGACCCGGCTTGACCGGCAAGGCGACAGGACGGACGAGGAGCGCCTTGCGGCGGCGAGGCGGGCTTTCGCCCGGGACTTCGGGCGCACCGCGGCGATCTACCTGGAATCCTGCATCCACTGCGGTCAATGCGCCGAAGCGTGCCATTTCCACGTGGTGACCGGCGATCCCCGCTATACCCCCATCTGGAAGCTGGAGCCCTTCCGGCGGATCTACCGGCGGGAGATGGGTCCCTTTGCGGCGTTTTACCGCGCGTTCAATCTCAGTCCGAATGTGACCACCGCCCAGTTGGAGGAATGGCAGGAATTGATCTACGACGCCTGCACCCTGTGCGGGCGCTGCACCCTGATCTGCCCCATGGGCATCGACATCGCCGGCCTGGTGGCCTTGGCGCGCCACGCCATGTTCGAGGCGGGCCTGGTGCCCCACGAATTATGGGCGGTGGCGGAGCGGGCGGAGCGGGAGGGCAGCCCCCTCGGCGCGACGCCGAAGGTGCTCCAGGAGCGGATCGCCTGGCTCGCCGAGGAGCACGAGATCGACATCCCCCTCGACCGGGAACAGGCCGACGTCCTGGTGACTCTTTCCTCCATCGAGATCATGAAATACCCCCAGTCGATCGTGGCCCTCGCCAAGGTGCTCAACCGCCTTGGAGAGTCCTGGACCCTGTCCACCCGGGGTTACGAGGCCACCAATTTCGGCATGTTGTCGGGAAACACGGCTTGGCAGCGGGACATGAGCATGAAGCTCATCGAGGCTGCGATCTCCTGTAATGCCAAAACGCTGATCCTGCCCGAATGCGGCCACGCTTACGGGGCGCTGCGCTGGGAAGGCGCCAACGTGTACGGCCGGCCGTTGCCCTTCCAGGTGCTGCACATCTCCGAATACCTGGCCGCGGCGGTGCGGGCTGGCCGCCTCGAGCTCAAGCCCCTCGGGAAATCGGTCAGCTTTCACGATCCCTGCCAGGTCTCCCGTCGCGGTGGCGCTACCCAGGCGCCCCGGGAGGTGCTGCGCGCCCTGAAAGCGGAGCTGCGGGAGACGCAGGACAGCGGCGCGCTCAACTGGTGCTGCGGCGGCGGCGGGGGCGTAGTCACCATTCACCGGGCCGATCCCCTGCGCTACCGGGCCTTCGAGATCAAGATGGCCCAGATCGACGCCCGGGATCCGGACATCCTGGCGACCTCCTGCAGCAACTGCCGCCAGACCTTCGACGACGGCCAGGCCTATTTCCGCTGGAACCGCAAAATGGGCAGCCTGCTGGAGCTGGTGGCCGAGCGATTGGCCGAGTAGAACCTATCCCGAAATCGAGTAGGGTGCGTTGAGCGCAGCGAAACGCACCGCGTTTCCGAAGGCGCCGCTACGGTGCGCTGAAGCGCGCCCTTCCGCGCCGGCCATTTCGAGACCGGTCCTAAAGGATGGCTTCGGCTCGAGGAGCGGCGGCCCCGGCTTTTGATTTACGTCAAAGCCGGGGGTTGCAGGCGGGTTCATGATGGACCGGGTTCGCCGCCCGAGGGCCGGTGGCGAGGACCGGAAGGGGAACCATGTACAGGCAAATGCTGGTGCCGGTGGACGGCAGCGAGCCTTCCAACCGGGCCCTCGAAGAAGCGTTGCAGCTCGCCAAGGAGCAGGGCGCCCGGGTGCGCCTGGTCCACGTGCTGGAGCCGCTCCACCACCTAGTGATCGAGGGCTACGGCGACCTGGTCGGGGCGGTGCGGGCCGAAGCCGAGCGGGTACTGGCGGAAGCCGCCGCCCGGGCGCAGGCGGCGGGCGTGGAGGCGAGCACCACCCTCGTCAAAGCCGGCGGGCGGCGCGTCGCCGCGGCCATCGTGGACGAAGCGGCCAGCTGGGGCGCCGACCTCATCGTCATGGGGACCCATGGCCACCGGGGCTTCGAGCACCTGGTGCTGGGCAGCGTGGCGGAAGGGGTGGTGCGCCGGGCCTCGGTGCCGGTGTTGCTGGTGCGCGCCCGCTGACCTCTTGCCCCGGCGAGCCTCGAACCCTGGATAGCAAGGGAGACCATCCATCATGATCGATCCGGCGGCCCAGCACGCCCGCGAGCTCCGCAGCTACACGGTGATCGTGAAGCTCAAGTCCAAAGGAGGGAGCGTCCCGGACACCGTCATGGCCTACGCGACGCTGGCCGCCAGCGCTGCCGAGGCGGAGGAGGCGGTGATGGCGCGCCATCACAAGGACTGGGAAGCCCATTATCTGTTCGACGGGGTGGAAGCGGCCTTCCCCACCCAAGAGGAAGCGATGTAACAGGCTGTGTTGGACGACGGAGCTTGGATTTTCGCGACGCGACTTTAAGGAGGGAAGAGCTATGCGGGATCGGACAACATATCTCGCAATCGGTGTGCTCGGACTGGCGTTCGCGGGGGCGGGCCCGGTATCGGCGGCGCCGCCAGAAGACTGGTCCAAGATCCCCGTCAAGACGGTGAAGCTCTTCTATCCCGGCCAGTCCAGCTACCAGTGGCTGCGCGGGGCGGAGCACAAGAAAGGCGCGAACAAAAAGGTGGCGGAAGGCGAGAGCTGCGTCTCGTGCCACGAGGGAGAAGAGGCGGACATCGGCAACGCGATCACCGCGGGAAAGCGGCTCGAGTCGGCGAAACTCGGTGGCAAGAACGGTGTGATCGAGCTCACGGTGCAGGCCGCCTACGACGACAAGAACGTCTACTGGCGCTTCCAATGGGCGACCAGGAACGCGTACCCGGGCAGCGCCTATCCCTACTATCGCTTCGACGGCGGGCAGTGGAAGAAGTACGGCGGGCCGCGCCTTTCCAAGGCAGTCCAGGAAGGCAAGGAGCCGGCCGTCTATGAGGATCGGCTTTCCATCATGCTGGACGACGGCAAGGTGCAGAGGTTCAAGGAGCACGGCTGCTGGATCACCTGTCACAACGGCATGCGCGACATGCCGAACCAGGCGACCAAGGAGCAGGTCCAGGCGAACGAGCTGCTGGGCAAGGCGCTCAAGAAAGAAGACGTCCGCAAGTATCTCCCGTCCACGCGCACCGACGACCTGGCCACGTGGGACAAGACGAAATCGGCCGAGGAGATCGCCAAGCTCAAGGCCGCGGGCGGATTCCTCGAGCTCATGCAGTGGCGCGCCCATCGGTCCAACCCGGTGGGCATGGCCGACGACGGTTACGTGCTCGAATACCGCAATTTCGACGCCGGCAAGAACATGTTCGGCGCCAACTTCGACAAGGAGAAGAACCAGCCCAAGTACATGTTCAACGCTGCCAAGGCGGGGGAGAAATCGGTTCCGGCGGCGGCCCTTCAGGATCCGGGCAAGGCGCCGATCCTCGTGCGCGAGGAAAACGGGGCGCCGTTCGATCCCAACGCCGGGTGGAAGGAAGGCGATTTGCTGCCCCAGTACTACGTGAGCCGCGCCGACGCGAAGGGTTCGGCCGCGGACAACGGCGACGTGAAAGGGACCTGGAAGGACGGCAAGTGGACGGTGGTCTGGGCACGGCCGCTGAACACCGGGCATCCCGAGGACGACAAGATCCTCAGGCCCGGCGGCGTCTATACGGTGGGCTTCGCGATCCACGATGACAACATCACGACCCGCGGGCACCATGTTTCCTTCCCGCTCACCCTCGGCATCGGCGCCAAGGCTGACATCGAGGCGGTCAAAGTGAAATAGCCGGGCGGCCATGGAAAAGAAAAGCAGGGAGGGCCAGGACGGGGGCCCGGGTGGAGGGGTGGGCGGGCGAGCCGGGCCTGGTCGATGGCGTGGGCTTTCCTTGGTGGCGTTGCTGGCGGCCTTCGCCGCCGGCGCCGTCGTGGCGGTGCCGGCGGCGGATTCGGTGGACCGGTACTTTTCCTCGAACCGTTTCTGCGCCACCGGCTGCCACGTGATGGAAGCGACCGTGTCCCAGGAGTACCAGCAGTCGGCCCACTGGAACACCAAGACGGGTGTGCGACCGAAGTGCGCCGACTGCCACGTGTCCGAGAATCTCACCGCCGCCATGTGGGATCACCTGGTGGGCACGCGGGAGCTCTTCAGCTTCTTGTTCAAGGGTATCCGCACCCCGGAGGCCTTCGAGCAGGTGCGCCCCGAGGGCGCCGACCGGGTGCGCCTGGCCATGCTGGGAAACGACAGCAAGAACTGCCGGCGCTGTCACGTGATGGAGGCGATCAAGCCGGAGAAAAAGCGCGGCGAGCGCCAGCACGCCGAGGCGCAGGAGAAGGGCATCACCTGCATCGCCTGCCATTACAACCTGGTGCACAAGGAGGTGGAGCCGAGCCCGGAATTCCTCCGGCGCGCCGGAATGGAATAAGCCCCGGCGGCGGGCGCCCATGACCGTGCACCGCGAGCGGCGCCTGTTCCCCGTCGCGGCCGAACGGCTCTACCCTCTCGTGGCCGACGTGGAGCGCTATCCCGAGTTCGTCCCCGGCTGGCGTAAAGCCCGCGTCCTCGAGCGCGCGGGCAACGAGGCGCGGGTGGAGCAGACCCTCGGCCTGGCCGGATTCCCGATACGGTTCACCTCCCGGGCCTTCTTCGACCCGCCCCGGCGCCTCCAGATCCGTGCCGAGAGCGGCCCGTTTCGACGGCTGGTGATCGACTGGCGGTTTGAGCCCGTGGAGGGGGGCTGCCGCGTGGAGCTGCAGGTCGATTTCGAGCTGGGGTCGCTCCTTCTCGACCGGACGGCCCGCGCCCTGCTCGGCACGCTGGGCCGGCGGGTGATGGAGGCGTTCGAATCGCGGGCGCGCCGGTCGATCGGCTGACCGCCAGAGGCTTAGGCGTAGAATCCCTCCGCGAGGGCGTCGGGCGATGGGAGGTCTCTTCACCCCCTGGCGGATCGCTCAGGGCGCGGGTCCCGGCCGAGCGGCCACCACATACCGGAAGCGGTTGTCGAGCCGAATCCCGCCCCCGTGGCGAAAGAAGGGCGCCACCGCGCTGGCGACGGCGCTCTTCAGCCGCTCCTCCCCCACCGACCGGATCGCCCCCTGGAGGGGCCCGGCCGAGCGCTGGGCCCGCCACAAGTGCTCGAAGTCCGCGTACTCGAACGGGCAATCGGCCTCGCCCGCGCCGATGATCCGCAGCCCCGCTTCCTCCACGAGCCGCTCCAGCACGCCCGGGCCGGACAAGACGAACGGCCCTCCTCCCGGGGGCGGCGCGGGGAGCGTGGCGAGAACCGCTTCGAACAGGTAGCGCATGTCGCACTGCTCCGGCTGCCCCCATACGCCGATCACCACGCGCCCGCCGGGAGCGGTCACCCGGGCGAGCTCGCCCAGGGCCGCGGGGGGCGAGGCGGCGAACATCAAGGAATTCGCGGCGAAGCCCACGTCGAAGCGGCCATCCTCGAAGGGCAGGGCTTCCAGGTCGCCCACCTGGAATTCCTCTCGAGGAAGCCTCTCCCGGGCGATGGCGATCAAGGCGTACGAGGCGTCGAGCCCGACGACTCGGGCGCCGCGCTCGGCTGCCAGCACGCTCGCGCCCCCGGCCCCGCAGCCGGCGTCGAGGAAGCGCGTGTTTTCTCCCACTTGGGCCGCGGCGAGCATCGCCTCCCAAAGCGGCCGGGCCATCCCCTCCTGAAGCTGCGCCCAGTCCCTGGCCCGCGCTCCCCAAAGCTCGCCTTGTACCGCGGACGATCCCATGGTTGCACTCCCCGGCGCTGTTCTGTCCTGGAGGTAGTATAGCGAGGCGACGCGCCGCTACGGGCGCGAGCTGCAAGACCGCCTACCGCCGCTTTGAGAAAGGGTTTTTCGCTGGGTGGCGAGAAGTTCGACTGGGAAGCTGTCCATGAGCGCTGAGCGATGGAGTGAGATTCGCCAACCCGTTCGCCGCGGACGATCTCGGCGCGCTGCTCGGCGCCTGAGTGGTCACGGATGGGTTGGGCAGGAGGTGTGAGCCCATGCCGAGAACAGCACCCTTTGAAGCTCATCATCAGCGCTACGAGGCGTGGTTCGAGAAGCACCAGGCCGCCTATGTCTCGGAGCTGCTCGCGCTTCGCCCCTTCGTGCCTTGGGAGGGCCGAGGGCTGGAAATCGGGGTCGGCAGCGGCCGCTACGCCGCGCCGCTGGGCGTGCAGACGGGGGTGGACCCCTCGCGGGCGATGCTTGCCCGCGCCGCCGCGCGTGGCATCGAGGTGGTGGCGGGCGTGGCGGAAAACCTGCCTTTCGCGGCCGGCATCTTCGACTACGCGTTGGTGGTCACCACCATCTGCTTCGTGGATTCCCCCGCGCGGATGCTGGCCGAGGCGCACCGGGTGCTCAAGCCGGGCGCTCGCCTGGTGATCGGCTTCATCGACCGGGAGAGCGCCCTGGGACGGGAATATCTGGCGCATCAGGACGAAAGCGTGTTTTACCGGGAGGCTACTTTCTATTCCGCCGGCGAGGTGGAGCGGCTATTGCGGGAAAACGGGTTTTCCGTGGCTGCCTGGGGTCAGACCCTGGCGCACGCCCTGTCTGAGACGCGGGAGATCGAGCCTTTGCGGGCCGGGCGGGGGCAATGCGCCTTCGTGGTCGTGGCGGCAACGCGGGAGACCCGATAGGGAAGATAGAAAAGCACCGCCGGTCCGATCATCCTTGTAAAGGCCTTTGACCCAGATCAAGAAAAATTCACCATCGCAGGCCGCTTCCTGGGCGCTTCAGGGCCGCCCGCGCCGCCGTCGCGCGAGCCACCAGGCCACAGGGAGCGCCGCGATCAGGGCGATCGCCGTCCATCCGGCCACCGCCTGGGCGAGGGGCGCGCCGTAGGTCTCCGAAAGGTATCCGACGATGACCGGGCGCTCGCCCGGGCCCAGCACGGCGCCGTTCACGAGCCGCATGCGCGCCACCGTCCATTCCCGCCGAGCCGGGTGCGCGGCCGGCGGGTGTAGAGCTCGACGCCATGGCAGCGGCCGCAACGCTCCTCGGTGAGCCGCTGGGGGTAGGGGCGCGAATCGGGCGCCGCGGGGACCGGGGGTTCTGCCGGCTGGGGCGGCGCTGGGAAGGGTTGTTCAGGGGCCGGGGCGGGAGGCGGAGAAGAAGCCGCGGCGCCCGGCGCCACGTAGTCGTCCGGGGACAACTCGCCGTGGGCCGGGGCCGCGGGATGCAGCGCCAGCACCAAAGTAATGACAAGGTATTGGGTGCGGCCCGAAATGGTCACCCGGTGGGCGGCAGGCCGGCGCGCAGCAGGTGCTCGGCGGAAAGCCCGCGCTCGCGCAAGACGCGCGCCATCTCGTGGAGCGCCTGGTTGTCGAGGGGCGGCGGAGCGGGTCTTTCGGCCTGGGCGACCGGGTCGGGCAAGGGCGCCGCGTCCTTCTCTACCGCGCATCGCAGGATGCGCGCCAGCGGGGCGTAGGGATTCGGCACGACGCCCTGCTTGCGCGTCGCGGTTTCCAGCTTGGCGCAGAAGGCCGGCAGCCAGCGACGCGGGAAGGCGCCGAGGAACTCCCCCGCCGTGAGGGGCAGCGCCGCCTCGCCGGCGGGGCTTTCCGCCGCACTGGCGTAGAGGTAGGCGGCGAACTCCAACTGCACCGCCACGTGGTCGGAGAGATCGCGGAAGTGCTCGCCGCGCTCGACGCCGCACCGGCGGTAGCAGTCCTCCATGGCCCGCACGCTCTCGCCCATGAGGGCCCCGTCCAGGTACAGGCCGGCGTTGATGGGCACCGGCGCGGGCGGGGTGAGGAACAAGGCCGCGTAGGTTTGGAGCAGGGAAAGCGGGCTCGCGAGCGCCGAAGCCGCCGCCCGGAATTCGGACAGCTCGTCGGCGATCGGATAGTCCAGGCGCCGCGCCAGGTCTCCCAGGTCGTCGGCCAGGAACGCGGTCAGCCCGCGGAAATCGGCCTCGTCCCCGGGGGGAAGGAAAGCCCGCGCCAGGCACAGGTAGAATTCCGCGCGCAGCCGCAGCGCCTCGTCAGGCGCCGGCGCTGCCCGTTCCGGCCGCTTGTCGGCGATCTTCGGCATCCGCTTCCTCCGTCAACCCTTGCCCTGGGGCAGGGCGCCCAGGTTGAGGATCTTGTCGCCCGCCGTGTACAGGAAGGCGGCGATCGACAGGGACGCCAGGGCGAGCATCCATTCGGTGAACGAGGGCGCGTAGTCGATGAAGGCCGGCGCCCAGCTCCCCTTGAACAGGGGCACGAGCTGCCCGCCGATCACGAACTCGTAGCGCCCGATGAAAAGCGCTATCGCCACCAGCAGCGCCGCCGCGACCTGCATGGTGCCGTCGGTGCGCTGGCCCGGCAGGAGCATGAGCGCGAGGGGCAGCACGAGCCCCGCCCACAAATGCAGGTGGTAGAGGGGGGAGGCGGCGATCTTGTCCCACACCTGCAACCCGTCCAGGTTGCTCCACAGGCCGGTGACGGTGCGGGCGACGACGATGGCCGCCGTGAGGGCGATCATCAGCGCGAACAGCTTGGGCAAGGCCCCGGTCATGAGGCGCTTCACCTCCGCCGGCATGCCGGCCTGGCCGCCGTAGGCGAGGTACGTCCCGAGGATGGCGAAGGCGAGCCCCCCGGTCAGCCCTTCCGCCAGGAACGCCAGGGGCACCTCGCCCCCGTACCACATGGGCCGCATGGCCATCATGCCGAACACCGAGCCGGCGAGCAGCACGACACCGAGGGCGGCGGCGAAGAGCGCGATGGCGAGCCCCCGGCCGGGCCGGGACTCGCCGCGAGCCAGGGCGACGAGCAGCAGCAGGCCGTAGGCGATCATGAACAGCATCTTCCAGAACAGGGGCGAATCCGTCTGCAGGTTGAGCGGGATGGCGTACAGGGAGCGCAGCGGGTGGCCCAGCTCCAGCATCAACGACACCACGCCGCCCGCGAGGGTCGCAGCCGCGAGCCACAGGCAGCGCCGGGCGACCGGATCGAAGTCCCGCACGCCGAACGTGAAGGACAGGCAGGCGATCAGCGTGAGGCCGGTGGAGGTCACCACGAAGTAGTCGTAGGTCACGATGGGCAAGCCCCACATGAGGCCCAGGCTGGTGGTGTTGAAGGCGGCGTGGCCTTGCGAGCCCAGGTTGATGAGCACGATGGCCAGGCCGATCGCCAGTCCCGCCAGGGACGCCACCAGCACCGCGTTGGCGGCGCCGGCGGGCGATTTCGTCATCGTCGTCATGATGTCGTCTCCTCAAGTCTTCTTGACGGTTGCGCGGGTGCTGGGCACGGCCGGTCCGGCGCCTCCCGACAGGTAGTACACCTGGGGCTTGTTCCCGGTCTCGTCCTTGAGCCGCACGCCCCGCTTGTCGGCGATCAGCTTGTTCACCCGGCTTTCGGGGTTGTCCAGGTCGCCGAAATAGCGCGCCTTGGGCGGACAGGTGCGCACGCACGCGGGCACGTACTCCTTGAGGGCCGGGTCGTCCTCGTCCAGGTCGGGCGTCCCCGGAGGCGCCTTGCTCACCTTGTGATAGCAGAAGGTGCACTTGGAGACCACCCCATGGGGCTGGATGCCCACCCCGTGCACCCAGTCGTCGCGGGCGTCCGGCGCGCGCCAGGGCGGGTTCCAGGAGCGCTTGCCGTCGCCGGGGAACACCTCGCGGATATCCGGCCCGGGCCCGCCGGTGGGGCCGCCCACCACTGGCTTCTCGTCGGCGTAGAAGCGCACCCCGTACGGGCAGGCGATCATGCAGTACTTGCAGCCGATGCATTTGTTCCAGTCGATCAGCACGAAACCGCCGTTCGGGTCCTTGTAGGTCGCCTTGGTCGGGCACACGTGCACGCACGACGGGTCCTCGCAGTGGAAGCACGGCCGCGGGAACCATTTGAGCTGGGCGCTCGGATAGGTACCCTCGGTGTAGAACAGCACGTCCTGCCAGTTCTCGCCCGGCAGCCGGTTGTTCTCCATGGCGCACGCCGTGGTGCAGGCCTGGCAGCCGGTGCACTTGTCCAGGTCGATGACCATTCCCCATTTCGCCATTTGCATTGCCCTCCTTTAGGCTTTTTCCACGGTCACCATGCCGGTGTAATAGTTGGCGAGGCCGGAGATGGGGTCGGACTGGTTTGCCGTGACGTCCCCGGAATGGCCGGGCAGCCGTCCCTTGGCCCAGCGCCCCCACGCCCAATGGCCGTGCTCCATCGGCAGCACCACCGTGTCCGGCCGGGTCCCGGGGGCGTAGCGGGCGATCGCCTCGATGCTGCCCACCGCCGACTTGATCCGCACCCGGTCGCCGTCCCCGATGCCGCGCTTGCCGGCGGCGTCGGGATGGATCTCCAGGTACACCGTCTTTCTCCCGCCCACGGTCGGCTGCAGGAGCGAGATGGCGTGGGGCAGGTTGGCGCCGCGGCCCTCCGCGTGCATCGCCACCTTGGGCGTCACGAAATGCAGGTCGCCGCCGCCGGTGTACCTGGCCGGGAGGTATTGCGGGTAGCCGACCTTGTCCTGGGGAACGCCGAGCTTGCGGTGGATGAACTCGGCGTGCTTTTCCAGCTCGCCGGAGCGGAACTCGAACTTGCCCGAGGGCGTCTTGAGCAGCTTGGCCTTCACCTCCTCGGGCTTCATCAACCTGTTGTAGCCCTGGCCGTCCCACTCGTAGAACTCGCCGCGCCGCTGCTGCCACAGGTAGGGCTTCCTGTACCAGACCCCCTCTCGCTTCCACGACTCGAAGTCGGTGACCCCGTTGCTGCCGGGGCTGTCGGCGAAGCCCTTGGCCAGGTGGCGCAGTAGGTTCTCGGTGCTCTCCAGCTTCTTGTAGTACTCCCCCGTCGGTCCCTTGATGCGCTTGCCGATCTCGATCAGGATGTCGCCGAACACCTTGGTGTCGTAGAGCGGCTTGATCGCCGGGGTGCGCAGCCCCGCCATGGGCCAGCCCTCGAAGGGATAGGTGGGCGTGTCCTGCAGGCGCTCCAGGTAGGTGTGGTCCGGCAGGACGATGTCGGCGTACATGGCGGTCTCGCCCGGGAACGGGGAGGTGTCGATCACGAACACGTCCTTGAGCGCCTCTTCCCACTGCTGCGGGTTGGGGGCGGTCCAGATCGGGTTGGTGAGGTAGAACATCACCGTGTCCAGCTTGTAGGGCTTGCCGGCCAGGTGGTTCTGGGCGATCTCCTGCATCATGTTGCTCGCCATGGGCCACTCGTCGGTGCCCACCAGGTCCACCCGCGGGTACTTCTTCCGCTCCTCCGATCGGGCATACTCGTCCAGGTAGTCGTCGACTTTGACCGGCGGCGGGCCGTAGGCCGGGCCCATCTGGTACATGAGCCCGCCCTTGGCGAAGAGGGACCCGGCCAGGGCGTTCAAGGCGTGGATGCACATCCCGGCGTAGGTGCCGTTGGAGTGGGCGGTCGGGCCGCGCTCGAAGAGCGCGATGGCGGGCCGCGTGGTGCCGAACTCCCGGGCCGTCGCGACGATGTCCCCCTCGGCGACGGTGGTGATGCCGGCGGCCCACTTGGGGGTCGCGTCCTTCACCACGGCGTTCCACCAGTCGATGAGCCCGTGGGTCCATTTCTCCTGGAACGCGGCGGGATCGACGCTCTGGCCGGGCTTGAACCGGTTCTGCCCGTCGGCGAAGTCGCCCACGAACTCCTTGTCCCACAGCCCTTCCGTGAGCATGACGTGGGCGATGGCGAGGGCCAGGGCCGCGTCGGTGCCCGGCTTGACGAAAAGCGCCCGGTCGGCCGCGGCGCCGGTGGTGGTGAGGTGCACGTCGATCACCGTGACCCGCGTCTTGGGGCTCTTCGAGCGCATGTGGCCCCACATCTGCATCAGGTAGTTGTACGGCCGGAACGCCTCCAGGTAGGCGGCGCCGAAGTTGAGCAGGTAATTGCAGTTGCGGTAGTCGTAGGCGCTGTAGGAGTAGTTGCCGTCCGTCGCCTTCTTCGCTTTCTTGCTGCCGTCGGAGCACATGGACGAGTGGTTGATGCCGGAGTTCGGCGTGCCGTAGAGCTTGCCGAAGTCGCCCAGCAAGCCCGCGCAGGACGCGCCCCAGCCGCGGCCGAAGAGCAGCGCGAAGCGGTGGGACTCGCCCTTGTCCCGCAGGCCGTTCAAGCGGTCGGCCACGATCTGCAGCGCCTCGTCCCAGGAGACGGGAACGAACTTGGGATCCTCGTTGCGCCCTTTCTTGGGGTTGGTGCGCTTCATCGGCCCCTTGAAGCGGTCCGGGTCGTAGAGGATGTAGGTCCCGAGGTGCCCCTTGGGACAGAGCTTGCCGTTGGCGATGGGGTTGTTCGAGGCGCCGTAAATCGCGTGCACCCGCCCGTCGGTGGTGTAGACGTCGATGCCGCAGCGCGCCGGGCACTGGTGGCAGATGTTCTTGGTGATCACGGTCTGGCCGGAGCCGGCCGCCGGCTGGGCGCGGGCCTCGGACAAGGTGGAGAAGCCGGCGAGGCGCGGCAGCGCCGCGCCGCCGGCCGCCGCGGCGCCGGTGGCTCCGGTCACCTGCAGGAAGCGCCGGCGGCTCATCAGGGTATGCAGAAACTCCATCGTTTCCTCCTCCAGGGGGATGTCAGATCGAGGGCTCATAGAACGCGTTCTCATGCCCGGGCGGCGAACAACTGGTGGAACGCCGATCGGGCGAGGTCGCGGGATTTGCGGCAGGGGGCGCACAAAGGCTCGTCCCCCCGCTCGGCGAAAAGGCACCCGCAGTCGGCGCATTCCCGTTCCTCGACCCGGGTCAGCCGAACCGGTTTCCCGGACACCGGCCCGGCGCCCGGCGGCGCGAAACCGATCGCCTGCTCCGGGCAGGCGCGCTCGCACTCGCCGCAGGCGATGCAGGCGGAGGCGTCGAAGCCGACGCCGGTGGCGCCGTTCTCCTGGTAAGCGGCCAGCGCCCCGGTGGGGCAGGTGGCGGCGCAGACCCGGTGGTTGCGGCAGGCTTCCGAGATGCGCAGCACGGGAAAGATCGACGCGGGAAGCGGCCCACCGGACCGGTCCGCCAGCCGCCGCAGCGCCGAGACCGCCCGGGTCCGTTCCGGGGAGGGAAGCGGGCCCCGATGAACCTTGCGGGTGCCCGCAACGGGGGCGGACGCGCTCGTCTCCATGACGCTCAGCGCCTCCGCGGCCTGGCCCACCAGGCCGCGGAAGAAGGCGCGCCGTCCCATGGAAAACTCGGCCGCGGGCTCCGGGATCGCCTCCGGCATGGCTTTGACCGGCAGCGGCTTGTGCACGAAGCGGATCAAGGCTTGGGGCGGCTCGCCCATCTCCTCCAGGAGCCGGTTCGCCTGCGCCACGGCGGAGGCCGCCGGATGGGTGGCGCCCCCGGCCGAGCAACGGCCGCACCAGCCCCGGTCGACCGCTTCGATCGGCCGCTCGCCCGCCGCGGCCCGCAGCGCCAGCCAGCGTCCCACGGACAGGCCCCCCAGGCAGGGAACGCGCACCGCCTCCCGGGCGGAAAGCCGCCGGGGCACCTTCCAGCACTCCACCGGCAGCGGCCGCGGGCTGTCCGCCACCACCGTTTGCGGCACGAAACCGGGCACGGCGAGGGCGCCGGTCGGACAGGCCGCGGCGCACCGGCCGCAGTTGAGGCAGCCGTCCCCCATCCGCAGCGCCTCTTGGTCCAGCGCGAGCACGCCCGCGGGGCACGCCCGCTGGCAGGCGTCGCAGCGGGCGTAGCGGGAGCGCAGGGGCAGGCACGCCTCGGCCGCGAACCCCACCGGGGCTTGAGGATGAAGCCGCGCGAATTTCAACCTTGCCTCCTTGCCGTCCGCCGGCTGGACATCCATGGCGCGAGCGATTACTTTTATTTCCGACCTTGGAGCTTTGCGGGAGCTTGCGTCCCCATCGCCCACCCCCATGACGCACGAAGCGCGCCACAGACGGCAAGGATTTGATCCAGCGCAAATCCCCAAGGAGCGGAAGGTGCTGTAATGGGCTTGACCGTTACCGCCCGGTGACGGGGCGACCAGGATAACGGTTACCGTTTCGTAACACGGACAAAGGACGGCCGGGAACCCGGACCGCGGCCGAGGAGAGATGGAAAGCCGTGCCAGGCCATGGAAAGGCAGGCGCCGGGTCCTGGCGGCGCTCGCCCTGTGGCCCTTCGCCGGGGCCATCGGCGGCGAGCCGCAGGCCCCGGTGCGCATCGGGCTGACGCCGGTCTTCCTCGACGACCAGGCGGCGTTCCTGCGGCTGTGGAAGGCCTACCTGGAGCGGCGGCTGCAACGGCCCATCGCTTTCGTGCAGCGGGGGAGCTACCGGGAAGTTTACGAGCTGCTCCGCCCGGGATACATCGACTTCGCTTGGCTGTGCGGCTATCCCTACGTGCGCCTGGCGCAGTGGGTGAAGCTCCTGGCGGTGCCGGTGTTCCGGGGAAAGCCCCTGTACCGCTCCTACCTGATCGTGCCGGCGTCCGATCCCCACACCCGCTCCCTGCTGGACCTGCGGGGCCGGGTGTTCGCTTACTCGGATCCGGACTCCAACTCGGGGTACCTGTTTCCCCGCTACTTCCTCGTCCGCAACGGGGAAAACCCCGACGCTTTTTTCTTGCGGACGTTTTTCACCTGGGCCCACCGCAAGGTGGTGGAAGCGGTGGCGAGCGGCCTGGCCCACGGCGGCGCGGTGGACAGCTACGTGTGGGAGACGCTGGCGCAGATGCACCCCGAGCTCACGGCGAAAACCCGAGTGGCGGCCCGTTCCCCCGAGTTCGGCCACCCGCCCTTCGTGGCCCGCTCGAGCGTTTCCCCCCAGGACTTCGCCGCCCTGCAGGCCGCCCTGACCGGCATGGACGGCGATCCCGAGGGCCAGGCCCTTTTGAGGCGGCTCAACCTGGATGGCTTCTCGGTGGAGGGGCCGGAGCTGTTCGATTCCATCGCCCGCATGTGGCGGGCGACGCAAGGAGCGTGACATGCGGCTGCGGGACTTGAGCCTGCGCCATAAGATCCCGTTGCAAGGCGCCGTGGTGATCCTGGCGACCGCGTTGATGGTGACCGCCTCGCTGGTTTACCGCGCTTCGGTGGATCTCGAGCACGACCTCAAGTCCGCCTCCGAGCGCATGGCACGGGTGCTGGCCCGCACCCTGACGCCGCTCGTGATCCACGACGACGTGTGGCGCGCCTTCGAGATCGTGCGCACCCCCTTCCAGGCCCTCGACGCCGGCGATGTGGCCCGGGTGGACGTGATCGTCGTGCTGGACGAGAAGGGCCGGGTGTACGTCTCCAGCCATCCCGAGCGCTATCCGATCCTGGGCGACCCGGCTCGGGCGAACCCGGAGCTGGCGACGCTCGCCGGCCCCTTGGCGGCGCTCTCCGGGGAAAACCCGGTCACGGTGGAGCCGGCGGGGGGGCAGAGCATCTACGTGCTGGCGCCCGTGATGGCCGACGGGGTGCACATCGCCACCCTGGTCGTGGGCTATTCCAAGTCGATCTTCGCCCAGCGCTTCGGCGGCATCGTGAAAAACGCGTTCTTCATGACCCTGCTGGTGGTGGTGGCGATTTTGCCGATCGCCTGGTACTGGGGGCACCGCATGGCGATTCCCCTGGTGCGGCTGGCCGAATGCATGCGCCTCGTCGGAACGCGCCGGCCCGAGGAGCTCGAATGCTCCCTGAGAGAATCCCGGGACGAGATCGGCCAAGTGGGGGCGGCCTTCCAGCGCATGCTGGCCGAGCTGCGCAAGAAAGAGGCGATGGAGAAGCAGGTAATGGTGAGCGAACGGCTCGCGGCGCTGGGCCGGCTCTCGGCCGGGATCGCCCACGAGATCAACAATCCGCTGGGTGGCATGCTCAACGCGATCAGCACCTACCGCCGGCACGGGGGCGAGGCGCTGCCGCCCCTTGCCCAGGGACGCGCGGGGCCGTGCAGCGAGTGCGGGTTGCCCGGGAACCTGGCCCTGAGCCAGCGCACGCTGTCCCTCCTGGAGCGCGGCCTCCTGCAGATCAAGGAAACGGTGGGGGCCCTGCTGGTGGAGGCCAAGGTGGAAAGCCATCCCCTGACGCCCCAGGACCTGGAGGATATCCGCACCCTGGCCTTGTCCGACGCCCACCCCAAGGGCGCACATCTCGCCTGGGACAACCGCATCGGCGCGCCGCTGCCGCTGCCCTCCACCCTGGTGCGCCAGATCCTGCTCAACCTGCTGCTCAACGCCACCCGCGCGGTGGAGGCGGGCGGTCACATCGAGTGCGGCATCCGGGTCGTGGAGGAACGCCTGGAGATGCGCGTGAGCAACGACGGCGCCTACATCCCCGAGCACGAGCAGCAGTACCTGTTCGAGCCCTTCTCCCGGTTGAGCGAAAACGGCAACGGCCTGGGGTTGTGGGTGACTTACCAGATCGTGCAGCAATTGGGAGGGTCGATCCGCGTGCACAGCGAGCCCGGTGAGACCCGCTTTGTCGTCCATCTTCCCGTGAGCCCGGAGCATGAAACACGAGCACCTGCCGGCGCTGTGCCTGGTTGAAGACGACCCGATCATGGGCGAGTCCCTGGTGGACCGGTTCCGCCTGGAGGGCTACGCCGTCGATTGGCACCGGGACGCCCGGGCCGCGATGGCGGCCATCCGCCGCCGCCGCTACGCGGTGGTGGTGAGCGACGTGCGGCTGCCGGGGTTGAGCGGCGAGGACATGTTCCGGCAGCTCAAGGGCGAAGCCCAGGGGCTGCCGCCGTTCCTGTTCATCACCGGCTTCGGCGCCATCGACCGGGCGGTGAGGCTGCTCAAGGAGGGGGCGGCCGATTACGTCACCAAGCCATTCGACCTGGACGAGTTCGTGGAAAAGGTGCGCGCCCTGGGCGCCTTCACCGCGGCGCCCGCCCCGGCCGGTCTCGGGTTGTCGCCGGCCATGCGGCGCATCGCCGAGACGCTGCCGCGCCTCGCCCGCCATGCTGCCACGGTGCTCATCACCGGGGAATCCGGGGTGGGCAAGGAGTGGGTGGCGCGGGAGCTCCACCGGGTGGCGGGCGGCGGCGGCGCGTTCGTGGCGGTGAACTGCGGCGCGGTCAGCGAATCCCTGCTGGAGGCGGAGCTGTTCGGGCACGAGCGGGGCGCCTTCACCGGCGCCGTGCGCACCCACCGGGGCGTGTTCGAGCAGGCCCACGGCGGCACCCTGTTCCTGGACGAGATCGGCGAGATGCCGCTCCCGATGCAGGTGAAGCTGCTGCGGGCGATCCAGGAACGGGCGGTGGTGCGGGTCGGCGGCGAAAAGGCGATCCCCGTTTCCCTGCGGCTCGCGTGCGCCACCCATCAGGACTTGAGGGCTTTGACCGAGCAGGGACGCTTCCGGGAAGACCTTTATTACCGCATCAACGTCATCCACCTGCGGGTGCCGCCGCTGCGGGAGCGGCGCGAGGACATCCTGTGGTTCGCGGAGCGCTTCCTGGAAGAGTTCGCCGCCCAGCACGGCACGCCGCGGCGCCGCCTCGCGGCGGCGGCGGAGCGGGCCCTCCTGTGCTATCCCTGGCCGGGCAACCTGCGGGAGCTGCGGCACGCGATCGAGCGCGCCTGTATTCTCTGTCCCGATGAAGCGCTCGGGCCGGAGGCGTTCTTCGAGCCGGGCCAGCTCGCGTCGCTCCCCCCGCCAACGGGCGCGGTCAACCTGGCGCGCTACCTGGAGGAGTGCGAAGCGAGCTACATCTTGCAGGCCCTGCAGCGCCAGCAGTGGCAGATCGGCCGCGCCGCCCAGGCGCTGGGCATCAGCCGCAAGAACCTGTGGGAGAAGATGGTGCGGCACCGGATCAAGCCGCCCCAGGAAACGAACCTCCCGGAGGAGCGCTGACCGCGCCGGCGAGTTTGCCTAAACGCCCCGGGAACCCGCGGCGTTCGAAACGGGCGGGCTACCCCCCCGCCGCACCCGCACCGCTTCTTCCTGCTCGCTCGCCCATGGCCGCCAGCGCCGCCCCAAGACGCCAGTCGGGCCGGAAACGCTCTTTGCTTGACGCAGATGTAGAACGTTCTACAATGACGCGGTGCATCGGAATAGGCGGAATCTCATGGCGCAACGAATCAGCCTGCGGGAAGCCAACCAGCGCTTGTCCCAATACATCGCGGCGGTGGAGCGCGGAGAAGAGATCATCATCACCCGGCGGGGGAAACCCGTCGCCAAGCTCGTCAAGGTGACGCAGAAGCGCAGGCTCTCCGCCGAGCAAAAGGCCGCCTGGGCGCGCACCCTCGCTCGATTGAGAAGGGGTTTTTCGCTGGGTGGCGAGAAGTTCGACCGGGAAGCTGTCCATGAGCGCTGAGCGCATCAGCCTGGACAGCAACGTGCTGGTCTACGCCATGGACCGGGACGCCGGGCCGCGCCATGGGCGGGCGATCGAGCTGATGGAGCGCGCTCTCTACCTCGATTGCGTGCTGACCCTCCAATCGTTGTGCGAGTTCTTCCATGCCGTGACCCGGAAAGGGAAAGCCCCGGTGGAGGAAGCCTGGGCCCAGATCCGGGACTGGCAGGTCCTGTTTCCGGTGGCTTCCGCAAATCCTCCCACCTTGGCCCGCGCCGTGGCCGCGGTTCGGTCGCGCCGATTGGCGTTCTGGGACGCGATGCTTTGGGCGGCGGCTAAGGAAGCCGGGGTGACTCTCCTCCTTTCGGACGACTTCCAGGACGGACAGATGCTCGATGGGGTGAGATTCGCGAACCCGTTCGCCGCGGACGACCTCGGCGCGCTGCTCGGCGGTTGAACCGGGAGCGGGCTACCCCCGCCTCACCCGCACCGCCTCTTCCTGCTCCATCTCTTCGAGCCGGGATTCGACTTCGTAGAGCGCCTGGTCGATCTCCGGCATGAGGACGTCCTCCAGGGCGCGGGCGCGGCGCTCGGTGCGGCGGTACTCCCGCCGCAGGCGCTCCAGGTTGCCCGCCGTCGCGGCGAGGCCGGCCGAGCGCCGCGCCACTTCGAGGAAGGCGCCGCGGCAGCGCTCGGCCTCGGGGGAAGGATGGAGTGCGGGCGGCGCCGTTGCGGCGTCCGCCTCCAGCCGTGCCTCCTGCAGCCGCACGCCCAGCAGTTGGCGCGGGGTCACCTGTAAACGGACGTTTTCCAGCCGGGCGGCGGGATAGACCTGCACGCCCTGCAACCCGTGGCGGGCGCAGGCCGCCTGTAGCGCCTCCGCCGCCCGCGCCAGCGCCTCGAGCAGCGCGGCCCGGTCCTGCTCGTAGCGCTTGAGCTCCCGCAGCATCTCGGCGGCGAGGAGCAGCCGCTTCTCATCCAGGAACTCGTAGCCCTCCCGCAGGGCGCGCTGCTCTTCCTTGAGCTCCAGCGCCGCGGTGCGGGTGGGCGTGATCTCCCTCATGGGTGGCCCTCGATGTGCGCCGCGATCTGGGCGTCCGAAAGCCGCGTGAGCTCGCTCCTCGGCAGGGCGCGCAGGATACGCCAGCCGATCGCCATGCTCTCCTCCAGGGTACGGGGTTCCGTTTGATTCACCAGGTCGCGCTCGAAGCGCTCGCCCAGCGCCAGATACTTCACGTCGATCTCGGACAAGCCTTCCTCCCCCACGACACTGGCGAGGATTCGCGCCTGTATCGCCCGGGCGTAGGCGGCGAAGAGCTGGCTGGCGAGGGCGGGGTGGTCGGGGTGGGTGTATTTCGCGCCGGTGCCGTCCTTCATCAGCCGCGACAGGGACGGCAATACCTTGACCGGCGGGTAGATGCCACGGCGGTCGAGCTCCCGGTCCAGGACGATCTGGCCCTCGGTGATGTAGCCGGAGAGGTCGGGGATCGGGTGGCCGATGTCGTCCGCGGGCATGGTGAGGATCGGAAGCTGCGTCAGCGTCCCCGGCGAGCCCCGCAGGCGGCCGGCCCGCTCGTAGAGGGTGGCCAGGTCCGAGTAAAGGTAACCTGGATAGCCCTTGCGCGAGGGGATCTCCCCATGGCTTGCCGACACTTCCCGCAGCGCCTCGCAGTAGTTGGTGAGGTCGGTCAAGATGACAAGCACGTGCTTGCCTTCGGTGAAGGCCAGGTATTCGGCAGCGGTGAGGGCGAAGCGCGGGGTGAGCAGCCGTTGCGTGCTGGAATCCGAGGCGAGGTTGAGGAACAGGGCCGTGCGAGCCAGAGCCCCGGACTCTTCGAAGGCGCGGCGGAAGTGCTCGGCGCTTTCGTAGGGCAGGCCGATGCCGGCGAAGACGATGGCGAAGTCCTCGGAGCGGGCGGCGTCCCGGCCGCCGCCTTGCCCATGGTCCCGGATGCCGCCGCGGCGCAGGCGCGCATGGATGGCGATCTCCGCCGCCATGCGGTCGTGGGGCAGCCCGCCCCCCGAGAACAGGGGCAGCTTTTGCCCCCGCACGAGGGAGTTCATGAGATCGATGGTGGAGATGCCCGTCTCGATGAAGTCCCGCGGGGTGCTTCGCTCCACGGGGTTCAGGGGAAAGCCCTCGATGGGGAGGCTTCGCTCCGCCGCGAGGGGCGGCCCGCCGTCGATGGGCTGACCGACGCCGTTGAAGACCCGCCCCAGAATCCCCGGTCCCACGTGGAACTGGAGCGGGCCGCCGTGGAGGCGCACGCGGGTGTCCGGCAGGGCGAGGCCCGCGGTGCTTTCGAGCACCTCGATCACGATGTGCGCTTCGTCCAGCGCAGCCACCCGTCCGAGCCGGGGACGCCCGTCGCTGCCCAGGACCTCTACCGCGTCGTTGAGCCCGGCCTCGACGGTGCGCCGCAGGAATAGGAGCGGTCCGTCCAGGCGGGTGGCCGCCCCTTCCACCACCAGCCTAGCGGGCATGGGTCGTCTCCCCGAGCAGGGCGAAGGCCTGCTCCAGCTCGGACTCCAGCGCCTGGTATTGGGCCAAAGCGTCCTCGGGGATGTCCTCGCCCATGCGGGAGAGCCTGCGGAACACGGGCAGCCGCGCCAGCGCCTCGGGAGCGACGCCACCGGCGACCGCCTGCTCCGCCAGCTCGACGAAGCGCGCGAGCAGCCTCATCATCGCGCCCTGGCGCTGGGGCGAGCAGTAGCGGTCGGTCTCGGAGTAGGCCGATTGGCGCAGGAAAGCCTCGGCCACCAGCTCGGCGCAGAGCAGGATGAGCTGCTGCCGTGCCGGCAGGGCGTCCTTGCCGATGATGCGCGCCATGCGCTCGAGCCGGGCCTGGTCCTCCAGCAGGGCGAGGAAGCGGCGCCGCAGCTCCGGCCAGCGGGGATTGCCGGCGCCTTGCCACCACGCCGCCAGGGCGGCCACGTCCTCCGAATAGGACTGCAGCGGATGGATCGCCGGGTAGAAGCGCGCCTGGGCGCGTTTGACGTCGAGGGCCCAGAAGCAGCGGACGTAGCGCCGGGTGTGGGAGGTCACGGGCTCGGAGAAGTCCCCCGAGGGCGGGCTCACCGACCCCATGACGGTGACGGAACCTTCGTCCCCCGCCAGGGTGCGCACGCGCCCCGCCCGCTCGTAGAACTCGGCGAGCCGGCTGGAGAGATAGGCGGGATAGGCGCCCTCTCCGGGAAGCTCCCCCAACCGTCCCGACACCTCCCGCAGCGCTTCGGCCCAGCGGCTGGTGGAATCGGCCATCAGGGCGACATGCAGTCCTTGGTCGCGGAAATACTCCGCCACCGTGATCCCGGTGTAGATGCTCGCCTCCCGGGCCGACACCGGCATGTTGGAGGTGTTGGCGACGATCACCATGCGCTCCATCAGCCGGCGGCCGGTGCGGGGATCCTCCAGCTCCGGGAACTCTTCGACCACGCCCGCGATCTCGTTGCCGCGCTCGCCGCAGCCTACATAGACGATCACGTCGGCGCTGCACCACTTGGCCAGGGTCTCCAGCAGGATGGTCTTGCCGGTGCCGAAGCCGCCGGGGATCGCGGCGCGGCCGCCGCGGGCGATGGGGAAGATGGAGTCCACGATGCGCTGCCCGGTGAGCAAAGGCTCGACGGCGCCGAGCCGCTGGGCGGCGGGGCGCGGCGTGCGCACCGGCCAGCGATGGCGCATGGCAACGGCGCGGGTCCGTCCCTCGGGAGTCTGGAGGGTGAGGAGGGGCGCGTCCTCGTCGTATTCGCCCGGTGGCGCGACGCCTACCACCTCGCCTTCGGCGTCCGGTGGCAGCAGGCAGCGGTGGATGCGCGCGGATGCGCTTGCCGAGGCGGCCGATCCGAATACCGCGCCGGGCGCAAGCCGCTCGCCCGCCTGCACCCGCGGCTCGAAAGCGAAGCGCGCCGGTGCGGCGGGCCGCAGCCCCGGCAGCACCAAGGGGGTGCCGGTTCCCTGAAGGGGGCGGAGCAAGCCGTCGTAGATCCCGCCGAGGAGCCCCGGCCCCAGGGGCACGGAAAGGGGCTGGCCGCTGCCCCGCACCACCGCCCCGGGCCGTAAGCCCGTGGTGTCTTCGTAGACCTGGGCGACGATGCCCTCGTTTTCGATTCGGATGACTTCGCCGAGGAGGCGCCGTTCGCCCACTTCCACCGCCTCGCGCATGCGGAAGGCGCCCCGCGCCCTGGCCCGCAGCACGGGCCCGCTGATCCACGTGATTTCCGCTTCGCTCATCGATTCAGCTCGGCGAGCAGGCGCCCTTCGATCCCGTGCCGGTCCAGCAGCATGCCTTCCAACGTGCCGTCCAGGCAGGCGCCGCCGGCGCACAGCTTCAGCCCGGCTGAGCTGTCCGGGGATGGATGGAAACGGGGCGGGTGGCCCAGCGCCCCTTGCAGGCGTTGGGTGAGGGCGGTGCGCTCCGCCTCCGGCCAGTCGGGGGGATGGGTGATGTCCCAGGCGGTCTTGGGCAGGCGCGCGAGCGCGTCCCGAAGGAGCATCTCCACCCAGGCGCGCCTGCCCGCGGGGTCCCGCCAGCGGGCGGCGAGGGCCTCGCGCAACCGCCCCCATCCCGCCTCGAGGAGCGCCGCGTCGCACCGGGACCGATGGCGGCGCTTCGCGGTCTCGAACGCCGCTTCCGCCCGGCCGATTTCCCGGCGCATCCACCGGCGCATCTCCTCCACGTCCCGGCGCACCCGCTTGCGCGCCTCGGATCGCGCCTCGGCCACGATCCTGCGCGCTTCGGCCCGGGCCTGGGCCAGGATCGCTTCCCGCTCCCGCCGTTCCCGCTCGCCCACCAGGCGCAGCATCCCCTCGAGGGCGCCGTTCATGGCTCCATGCCGAGCTGCAGGCGCACGGCGCGCCCCAGGTCCGGCGGCGCCCGGCGGCCGCGCACGTCGGGGATGACGAGGATGAGGGGCAGGGGCCCGGCGAGGGCGCGGGAAAGGAGGGGGGTGGGGATGCGGGCGGCCACCTCGGCGGTGACCAGCACCAGCGATGTCTCGCCCAGGGCGGTCTCGAAAAACGGCGCCTCTTCGCCGGGAGGCGGCGTTCGGGCGAGGAGGCCCGCGAGCCGGAAGCCGGCCGCGCTCACTTCGTCCCCGATGAAGATGGGCACCATGGTCAGGCGAGGCGGTTGAGGATCAGGATCGAGACGATCAGGCCGTAGATGGCGATCCCTTCGGCCAGCCCCACCAGGATGAGCAGCCGGCCGAAGAGCTCCGGCTTTTCCGCGATCGCCCCGACCGCCGCGGCGCCCACGTTGGCCACCGCGATGCCGGCGCCGATGGCCGCGAGCCCAGTGGCCGCCCCGGCGCTGGCGAAGCCCCAGCTCAGGGCTTCGCCGGTCACGGCGGCGCCGGGAAGGGCCTCCGCCGCCAGGGCCCAGGGTCCCCACAAGAGCCCGCCGGCGAGGGTACCCAGGACGGCGCAAATCACGGTGAGAGCGATGGCTATTTTCATTTTTCGCTGCACGCAAGCCTCCTCGATCGGGGTCAATGGGGCACGGCCAGGGGGCGGAACGGGCGGCCCTCGCCGCGCAGGAACCGGATGAAGAACTCGAACAGCACGAGACGGGTGGTCTGGATCGAGACCACCAGTCCCTCCAGTAGGATGATGAGGGCGTTTCCCAGCACGAGGACTACCGGCGCCGCTGGGCCGGCGGCCTCGGCGAGGGCTACGGTCGCCGAGCCGAGCCCCCCGTGGGCGAGGGCGAAGGCGCCCACCCGGGCGAAAGAGAGGGTGTTGATGGCGAGCTGGAAGGCGCCTTCGAGGGCGCCGCCGAGACCGCCGGGAAGGCCGCTCCAGCGACCCTCGCCCAGGGCGTGCCCGGCGGCGTACCAGACGAGGCCGCCGCAGGCCGCCCAGAGCAGGGCAGGTTCGAGGACGGCGCCGAGCATCCCGGCGTAGAACAACAGCATGCCGGCATCCCGCTGCAGCCAGCGGCGGCCTTCGCCCCGCCACCCGGCTTCCACCCCGTTGAGGACGAGCCCCAGCGTGAGCAGCAGGGCGCCCCCGGCGAGGGGCACGGCGAGCACCGTGAGGGGTTCGTCCAAGGGGTGCAGCCAGAGGGCCGGAATGAGGTCCTCCCGGGCGAAGACGCTCCCGAACAGGGCGCCGAAGGCCATGGCCGCGATTCCGCCGGCGATGAGCAGCCGCGCCACGGCGAGACGCCGGCGCAGGGCGAGGCCCGCGGCCAGGATGACCAGGCCCTGGCCCACGTCGCCGAACATGTAGCCGAACAACAGGGGCACCACCAGGGCGAGCAGGAGGCTCGGATCCACTTCATCCCGGGAAGGTACCCCGATCGCCCGGGCGAACAGCTCGAACGGCCGGGCCCACCATGGATTCTGCAGGATGAGGGGCGGTCTGGCTCCCTCGGGCGGGGGCGGAAAGCGCAGCAGGGCGCGCACGCCGGCGCGTTCCAGGGCCGCCTTGAGCCGCTTGCCGCCCAGGTCGGAGGTCCACCCCGTGAGCCAGGCAAAACAATCGGTGCTCGGGAGCCGGTGCACTTGTTGCGCGAACCAGCGCAGCCGCTCGATGGCGGCGATGCGAGGCGAGATCGCGAGGCGGCGGCTGAGTTCCGCCAGCTCCGCCCGCGCCTGCGCTTCCTCGGCCTGGATCTCTTCCATGCGCTGCACGACGCGCAGCAGGTTGTCGGCGGCGCGCCCGCCGAGCCAGGGGGGAATGGGCAGTCCGCCCCCCCGGCCCTTGAGGGCGGTCGCCTGGCGGTCCAGACCGGCGACCACCTCCGGCGGGCCCACCACCAGCACGCAGACCTGGTGCTCCAGCGGGAAGCGGCGGGCCAGCACCCCTTCGGGCAGGGGCGGCGCCGCGTCGGGCGGAAAGACGTACAGCCGCCGCGCCAGCATGCCGTCGGGATGGTGCAGGAGGTCGAACTCGATTTCGCTTCCCCGGTGGCGCTCGAAGAGTTCGCGCCAGATGTCCAGCTCGGCCGCCTCCTGCTCGAGGGCTTGCAGCCGCCGGATGATCGGATCGGCGGCTTTCCCCCACTCGGCCAGGCGCTTGAGCCCCTCTTCCAGGATCTCCTGCGGCGAGCCGGGGCCGTTGGAGGCCGCGCCCGACGCGGCGGGCCAGTAGGGCCGATAGCGGCTCGCCAGATCGGCGTAGGCATCGAGGGCGGGCTTCAGCGCCGCGAGGGGCGCGAGGGCCTGGCGGGGGGCGTGCACTTCCAGCTCCACCGCGCCGGTGCGGGCCAGCGCCTCCAGCGCCGCAGCGGCGTCGTCATGGGCGACGAGGGCCTCGAACCAGCGGGCCGGCACCGGGCGCAGCATCAACCTTCCTCCGAGGCGAAAAGGCGCCGGGTCACGAGGGCGCCGCGCACCCGCTCGAATTCCAGGGCGAGGAGGAGGAGATGGGCGAACACCGCGGCCGGCTCGAGGAAGGCCCGCCGGAAGTGGCCCATGGCTTGCGCCTCGAGCCGCCGGCGTGTGTCCCAGGCGGCACGCGGGGACGCAGTCTCGCCCGAGGGCACCGGGACGAAAGCGGCGCGGTGGTCGCGGACCAGGGCGACCAGCTCCTCGAGCCGGCGGGCGGCGGGTGCCGGCATGGCGGGCAACAGCTGGCGCCACTGCCGAAGCCACCCCTCGAGCAGGGATCCTCCGTCCGCACCCTGGGCTAGGGGCCCGTAGTCCCCTTGCCCGAGCGCGGCGCGGCGCGCTTCGGGCTCGGCCAGAGCGAGGGCCTTCAGGGGGACCTCCTCCATCATCCACGGCAGGGCCGGCTCGCCCCGCAGAAGATATTCGAGCGCCGGCAAATCGACGAGCGCTCGGGTCCAGCGCACCGGCGCCCGCCAGGCGGCGGGAACCCACGCCGCCACCTCCTCGATGCGTGCCCGGAGGTGGGCGCGCAGCAAGCGCTCGATCTCGTGGAGCCCGCTTCCGGGGCCGATGTTCAGCACCCAGGGTTTGAGGGGCGTGAACCGCGCCCGCTCCAGGTAAGGACGGAACTGGGCGATCGGGGCGAGGGACTGGAGCACGGGATCGCCGGCCCGCTGTCCCAAGCGCGCCTGGAGGCGCGCCTGGGCATAGGCGAAAGCGCCGCCGCCCCTCATGGAACATCGCCTCCGGTGAGCGCGGCCGCCAGGCGGGCGGCGGCCTCGTCCAGGCGAGCGTAGCGCTCGTCCTGCTGGACAGGGATGGACTGCAATTCCTGGGCGGCCTGCTCCAGCTCGGCGGCGCGCTGGACCAACCGTCGCTGGCAGGCGGCGCGCAGTCGGGTGACGCGGGCATCGGCTCGCTCGCGAATGCGCCGGGCTTCCCGGCGCGCGTCGGTGATCAGCCTGGCCGCCTCCTGCCGGGCGCCCTCGATCCGCTCCCGGGCAGCGCGCTCGGCTTCCAGCACCTGATTGATGGCGGCTTCGTCAGCTTCTTCGGGCGAATACGGGCGGTCGGGATGCATGAGTGTACGGACCGGGCCATTGGCGGTGTCGCGCCGGCAACCCTTTTTCTGATGTTACGCCTCGAAACCCACCGCTTATTGATCCAAATCAAAGGCCGAGCCCCTTCCTTGGTGGAAAGTGCCCTATGCGAATGGCAAATAGTGGAACCGATACGAAAGGACGGGCGGGGTTTTCGGAGCCGACCCTCCCGCGCCTTTCCAATCCCCTGTTGCGCTACTTTCTGGCCACGCGCCCGGCGTTCCTGAGCGTGACCCTGTGCGCTTGGGCGGTGGGCCTCGCTGCGGCTTTCGAAAGCGGCTTGAGTCTTTCCGCCGGCCTCGCGGCGGTCACGCTGGTGTTCGCCCTCGTCGCCCATGCTGGGGTGAACGTGCTCAACGACTACTACGACGCCCTCAACGGCACCGACGCCATCAACACAGAGCGCCTTTTTCCCTATACCGGCGGCAGCCGCTTCATTCAGAACGGGGTTCTGTCGGCGGCGGAAACCGCGGGGTTCGGCGCCCTCCTGATGGGAACGGTGATCGCGGCGGGATCCGCCCTCGCGTGGGTGTCGGGCTCGGGCTTGTGGGCCATTGGCGTGGCGGGCCTCTTCATCGGCTGGGCCTATTCGGCGCCGCCCTTCAAGCTGAACAGCCGGGGTTTGGGCGAGTTCTGCGTCGCGGCCGGCTTCGGGCTGATCGTGGTGGGCACCGATTACGTGCAACGCGGAGCTTTCAGCGCCGCTCCCGCGGTGGCGGCGGTGTCCTACGCCCTGCTGGTCACCAACGTTCTTTACATCAACCAGTTTCCGGACCGTCGCGCCGACGCCGCCGCCGGCAAGCGCCACTGGGTGGTGCGGCTTTCCCCGGCCCGGGCGCGTTGGGTCTATCTGCTGATCGGGTTCGGGGCCTATCTATGGCTGGTGGGGGCGGTGGCCGCGGGCCTGTTGCCTCCAGCGGCGTTGCTCGGCCTCGCTGCGGCGCCCCTCACCGCCTTGGCGGGGCGTGACTTGCTGCGCTATGCCCACGAACCAGGCAGGTTGCGGCCAGCGATCGAGCGCACCATCGCCGCCGCCATTCTCCACGGCGCCCCTCTTGCGGCAGGGCTGGTACTGGGGCGCATCCTGGGGTGAGCAGGTTTTCCATCTCCGCTCCGGTCGCGCCCCATCCCCCTCCCGGCTTCCCCCTTGAACCGGGCAATGACAGAAGCATTCCAATCCATGGACGGGATGTTCAGCGGCGCTGTACGGCGCGATTGATTCGCTCGACGCACCGCACTCAATAGATTCTAGTGCTCCTCCAGGCGCGGGGTTTGCTCCGCAGGCTCGCCGGTCTCAGGGTCGATCCATTCGGACACGCCGAGCTCGGCCTCCGCCTCTTCGAGCGTTTCGCCGGGTTCGAGGCTTGGTTCGTTCTTGACCCCCATGTCCTGCACGGCATCCCATAGGGTGGGGAAAGGCCCGTATTCCGCGCCGGTCTTCTTGTCCTGCCAGTAGAAGCCGTCGGGCCGCTCTATGACGCGGGTTTCGTCGTAGTCGGGAAGCGTTTCCGGGATGAGTCGAGTCATGGCTTTTGCCCCAGAGGTTCAGCTCCGGCGCGCCTCGAGCGAGCCCGCGGCTCGCTTCGAAGACCCACTACGGGGCGGCGCCCCTTCCGGTTCCTGGCGCCGGGCATCGGCGCCCGTGGCCTGAACGTCTTGGGCGGCTGCCGGCTGTTCGGTCCTGAGCCGGGCCAGGGCGTGGTGCGCCTCCGCCTCGAGCTTGAAGGGGCCCCGGAACACCGCCTCCTCGTTGAAGCGCCGCGGTTGCCCCTCCGGCGCCGGAGGCCAGCTCACGATGTACCAACCCGCCGGGAGGGGTTGCCCGTCGCGCCGCCAGTACACGTGTTCGTGCCCCTTCGCGTCTACCAGCCGGCATTCGCTCGTGACGCGAACCACTTCATGGTCTTCGTAACCGGTTCCCATGGCGGTTATGCTCATTCGTAGCCCATCGCGCGGCGCGGCAGAACCTTGATTTCGTCTTTCACTTCCTTCACTCCCGGCACCCGCTCCGCCGCGACGCGGATCGCGTCCTTCACTTCCCCGGAGGCCGCAACGCCCCACAGGTGCACGACACCCTCGGAAACCACCGCGTTGACGAAAACGGTCCCGGCCCCCACGGAGTGCACGGCCTTGAGCACCGCTTCCCTCAGCGTTCTATCGTCTGCCGAGATCTCTTTCTCGGGCGGCTGCGCCACCAGGGCCTGGAGCAGGTTGGCCCGGCTGACGATGCCCACCACTTTGCCGTCCCGCACCACCGGGACGCGCTTGATGCGGTGCTTCTCCAGCAGCGCCGCGATCTGCTGGAGCGATGCGTCCTCCCCCACAGTGATCACGTCGCGGGTCATGACGTCCCGGGCGTGAAGGCCGTGGGACTTGACGTATTCCCGGGCCTCCTCCCGCGAATCGCTAAACAAGGCGAGCCACCAGGACGGTCGGCGCTGAGTGCCCGATTCGGGCCGGCGCATGAGGTCCCCTTCGCTCACGATGCCCAGAAGCCGCTCGTTCTCGTCCACCACGGGCACGGCGCTGATGCCGCGCTCCAGCAGCAGCCGGGCGATCTCGGAGATCGTGGTTTCGGGCTTCACCGTCACCACGGGTGTGGTCATCACATCCTTGGCTTGCATGCTTGTTTTCTCCTTCCAACGCCTCGCCGGTCCTGTTGAGCCTTCGGTAAACGGGTGACAAATCCTTTACCGCCCTCCATGTGCCCTTGCCCCACGGGAAGGGGCATCTTCCTCCTCCGCCAGCGGAGAGGAGGGCTGTCCGATCCCTCTCTCCCTCCTGGAGAAAGGGAAGCAGAGAAGGCGGGAGAGGGCGAGCGTCGTCAAACCTTGTTACGACGCTCAACAAGCCGGCGGGCGCCCCTTCACTATAGATCATTTTCTTCCGGGTCCGGCGAATCCTTTTTGATCTAGCTCAAATAATTAGACGGAACAGGGGAAGCCTCGTGTGAATCGCGGGATCGTTTCCACGCTAGCGCACGTACGCCTCGGTCGCGTAACGGCGCATCATGCGGTGGCTGTTGAAGTAGGACGCGCTCTTGCAGATGGCGCCCTTCATCACCGCGATCCAGCCGGATGGGTTCCGGGCGTGCTCGTGGTACAGGGGCAGCACGACGTCCTCCAGCTTCCGGTAGAGGGACTCCGCATCGCTTATGGCAGAGGACTCTGCCGCTCCGCCGATGGCCCAGCCTGTCACACCCTCGACGCAGCCTTCAACCCACCAGCCGTCCAGCACGGAGAGATGGGGCACGCCGTTGAATGCAGCCTTCATGCCGCTGGTGCCGGAGGCCTCCAGCGGAGGAAGAGGCGTGTTGAGCCACACGTCGCAACCGGACACCATGGTGAGCGCGGTGTCCAGGTCGTAGTTGACCAGAAAGGCGATGGGTACGGCCCCGGCGAGCTGCCGTATATGGGCGTGAAGCAGCTCGATCAGGCCCTTGCCCGGCTCGTCGCGGGGATGGGCCTTGCCCGCCAGGATGAGCTGGAAGGGCCACTCCCGGGCGATGGCCTTCAGGCGCTCCGCATCGGCGAACAGGAGGTCCGGTCGCTTGTACGCCGTCATTCGCCGGGCGTAGCCGATGATCGGCTGCTCGGGACGGAGCGCGATTCCCGCGGACGTCCTGACTTTCTCGATGAGCCGGCCTTTCGCCTGGCAATGGGCGTCCCACACTGCTGCATCGGGAATCCGGTCGGCGCGCACTAGCAGCTCGGGTTCATGGCACCAGCCGGGTAGGTGGGCGTCGTAGAGCCGCCGGAAGCTTTCGCAGGTCCAGGTGTAGGGATGAACGCCGTTGGTCACCGCGTGCACCCGGTAACCCGGATACATCCTGCGGGATACTTCGGCATGGCGCTTGGCCACGCCGTTCACGTACTCGGAGAGGCTCAGGGCGAGGCGCGTCATGTTGAGCTCGTCTTTGCCTGCCAGGGACTTGAGCGTTTCCAGGTCGATGAACTCCCCCAGCACCCGCCGGACCAGGTCGTAGGAGAAGTGGTCATGGCCCGCCTCCACCGGGGTATGGGTGGTGAAATTGCAGAGGTCCCGCACCCGCGGGATGTCGAAAGGCGGCTCCCCGGGGTTCACGTCCTCTGGCGGGTAGGCGTGGCGGCGCAGAAGCTCCAGGGCGAGAAGGGCGGAATGACCCTCGTTCATATGATATTGCCGCACGGTGAAGCCGAGCGCTCGAAGCAGGCGCACGCCCCCGATGCCCAGCACGATCTCCTGCTTCAGCCGGTAGGTTTCGTCCCCGCCGTAGAGAAAGTGGGTGATCTCCCGGTCCTTGGGCCGGTTCTCGTCAAGGGCGGTGTCCAGGAGAATGACGGGCACCCGACCGCCCATGTGGCCCTGCACCACGTAGAGCCAGCCCCGGATCCAGACCTCCCGCCCCTCGATCGCCACCGCCACCTTGGCGTTGAGCGGGGTGGTCCAGCGCTCAGGCTCCCAGGGATCCGGCCGCTCCATCTGGCGCCCGGCGGCGTCGATCTCCTGCCGGAAATAGCCGGCGCGGCTGGCGAGCGTGACGCCCACCAGGGGCAACCCCAGGTCGGCGCTCGCGCGCATGGTATCCCCGGCCAGCACGCCCAGTCCGCCGCTATAGGTGGGGATCTCGTTGCGCAGGGCTATCTCCATGGAGAAGTAAGCGATACGCGGCTCGCGGACGAAGTCATCCAACATTGGGAACGCTGTGATTACGATGGAAGGTTGGAAAGGTTCGATATTACGGTCAGCCGCGAACGCGGGGCTCCGCAGAGGGGACACGGTGGGCACGCCGATAGATCAGGTAATACACAAGGGCCACCATCAGGCTCCCACCGGCCACGTTGCCCAAGGTGACGGGCACCAGGTTGCCGAGGATGCCGCTCCAGCCGAACGGGGTGCTGCCTGCGCCGATGAACGTTTCCTGGAGCATCCATCCCAGCGCAAGGAAATACATGTTGGCGACGGAGTGCTCGAAGCCGGCCGCGACGAAGGCGGAGATGGGAAAGACGATGGCGAGGACCTTGTCGGTCACCGATCGGCCCGCCATGGCCAGCCAAACGGCGAGGCACACCAGTACGTTGCACAGCACGCCCTTGAAAAAGGCTTCGACGAACGGAAGATCGGCCTTCGCCGCGGCGATCTTGACTGCCTGCCGGCCGATGGCGCCGCCAGCCATCTCGGGATGCTGGGACAGATAGACCACCACCGCCAGGCCGACGGCGCCGACGGCGTTGGTAACGTAAACGATGCTCCAGTTGCGCAGCATTTCGGTGGTCGTGATCCTGCGATCGGCCCACGCCATGACCAGGAGATTGTTGCCGGTGAAAAGCTCCGCCCCCGCCACCACTACCAGGATCAGCCCCATGGAAAAAGCGATCCCGCCCAGCACTCGCGAGGCGGCAAAGGACAGTGAAGGATCGGAAGCCACCAAAGTGAAGTAGAGCGCGCCCAACCCGATGAAGCCCCCGGCCAATACTCCTAGCATGGCCATAGAGAGAAGTGGAAGCCGCGCTTTGGCCACGCCCACCGTTTCTACTTTGTCGGCGATTTCCTGGGGTGAGTACGCGTCGAATCCGTAAAGCTGCATCATGTTCAAATCGTCCGGGTTGATCCTCCGACGGATGCGCAATAGACCCTTGACCACCTGCCGCGGCAGGGAAGCCTACCGAGCGAGATGCGTTGCTCGACGCAAAGACGCAAGGAGGACTCTGGCGCCTGGGCGCTCAACTTCTTCGCCATCACCGCGGCGGCCTTCCGGGCTAGGGCCTCCCAACGGCCACTCTGGTCATGGCGCGCTTTGCCGGAGCGCTGTCCCCTGTCGTGGACACATCGAAGTACCGGGAGAATCCCGCCACCTGCAACACGCGCTCGACGTCCGGATGGCAATCCACCACCCGCAGGCTGCACTTGCTCGCGCGCTCTCTCAAGTAAAGGAGCAGCTCGAGCCCTTGCACGCCGAGGCGATCGATGCCCCGCAGGGTTACCATGATGTCCTTCCACCAGAGGGACGGAATCGCGTCACAGGTTTTGATGCACTGGTCCATGGACGCGGGGTCCATTTCGTTGCGAAATTCAATCTCAAGATCGTAAGGAGTGCCTTCACGGCTGGTGATCTGAAGGGCCATCGTCTCTCCTCCTGTCAGCAGACCAGGGCCAGAAGCGCCGCGCCCGGCTCGGACACGAGCGACCCGTTACGGCCGTGGCGCGAGGCGCGGTGGGACCGCCCGGGGGTCCCGGGCAGCGCCGAGCGCAGCGGCGGAAAACGCTCCGCCGACTGCCTTTCACGGCCTAGGACGCGCTTCAATCCCTCCGCATCGAGAATTCGTACCCGCCTCAGGCTGACATCCAGCAGGCCGCACTCGTTGAGCTTGGAGAAGGTGCGGCTCACGGTCTCCAGCGTGAGTCCGAGGTAGCTGCCCAGCTCCTCCCGGGTCATGCGCAAATGGAACTCCGTAGGAGAGTAACCGAGCAATGCATAGCGGCGCGCCAGGTTCAGGAGAAAGGCCGCTAGCCGCCCCTCCGCATCGAATGAGCCCAGCAGCATCATGGTGGTCTGTTCCCGAACGATCTCTTCCGCCATGATCTTGTGGAAGCGCCTTTGCATGAGGGGCGAGTCGAGGAGCGCCTGCTCGAGCACCGGGAACGAGGCGACGCAGACCTCGCCATCCTCCAGCGCCGTGGCGGTGTTGATGTGGACCTGCGGCCCGATCGCGTTAAGCCCGAGCATTTCCCCGGCCATGTAAAAGCCTCCCACCTGCTCCCGTCCGTCGGCGTACACCATAGTGGTCTTGAAGAATCCGTTGCGGATCGCATACAGGGCGCTGAACGGATCGCCGGACCGGAACAGGGAGTCTCCCCGCCGGACCCGGCGGCGCACGTGGGCGAGCGGCTGATGACCCTGGAAAGGTTCGTCCGGCGCGTACGCCAGCAGGCATGCGCGCCGCACGGGGCATGCCGCGCATTCCACCCGTGCCTGGCCCCCGGGACCGGCGCCCATGCCGGCGGCGCCGCCGTCACTTTCGTCCAGCCGGTAAAACGCGTTCGCCTTGATCGCACCCATCTCATTCTCCTTTACGCGTTTTCGAGCAGGCGCCGGGCGTTCTCCTGCCGCGGGTTTATGCCTGGGGCGGGAATCTTTCCGCGAGACTCTCCAGGATGTTCTTTACCCGATCGAAATCGATCGTCTTGTCGAGAAAATAGTCGGCGCCGGCCTCCATGCACTTGCGGAAGAACTCGTCGCTGGGGTAGTTCGTGAGCACGATGGTCTTGGCCTCGAAGCCCTCGCGGGCAATCGCGTGCAGGACATCGATCCCGCTGCCGCGGGCGAGCATGAGATCCACGATCACCGCGTCCGGGCGGGTGCGCGCGATGCCGTCGATCGCCTCCGGTGCGCTGGATGCTTCCCCCGCGAGTTCCACGGAGGCGATCTCTTCCAACATGGTGATGAGCCGCTCCCGCACGATGGGCGAATCCTCCACGACGAAAACCTTCACCGCATTCATTCCTGTGGCGTTGCTCGTGAACGGATTATGCGAAACCCTGGAAGGGCGAGGTATCAGAGGAGGCTTAAAGTGCGCTTAGGAATGCGCGAGGCGCCTTAGGAAAATTCCTAGAAGAAGGTTCCCGAGGCCGGCGCTTCCGGGGCGGGGAGGGAAGGAGCGCCTACTCTTCGGGGTCGCTGATCAGGCCGTGCTTCACCGCGTAGTGCACCAGCTCCGCAGTGCTGCTCATGTTCATTTTTTGCAGGATTCGGGTCTTATGGGTGCTAACGGTCTTGACGCTGAGGCACAAGCGCTCGGCGATTTCCGTGACGCTCTTTCCCGAAACCAACATTTCGAAGACAGAGAGCTCCCGATCGGAGAGCGCGGTATGGGGGAGGCTGTCGGACGCAGGAATGAGGCTCATAGCCATCCGTTCGGCCATGGCCCCGCTCAAGTAGACGCCGCCAGAGGCGATTTTGCGGATCACGGCGATGAGCTGCGCCGCGTCGGTGTCTTTCGTAAGGTAGCCGGACGCGCCGGCCCGCAAGGCCCTCAGGGCATACTGCTCTTCCTGGTACATGCTGAGCACCAGGATCGGAAGCTTGGGTTTCTCCGCCTTGATCTGCTTGATGAGCTCGATGCCGCTCCGGCCGGGCATGGACATGTCCAGCACCAGCACGTCCCAATCCTGCTCGCGGACTTTGCGCAGCACGTCGTGGCCGTCCACCGCCTCGCCCGCCACGACCAGGTCCCCGGTCTCGGCGAGGATCTGTTTGAGCCCGTCGCGCACGATCGTATGATCGTCGGCGATGAGCACCCGGATCATTGAGCCCCTCCTGCCGCGCTACCGGACAACGGGACGCTTACCTCCACGGTCGTGCCTTCCCCGGGGCTCGAACGCAGCGTGACCTGTCCGCCCAGCGCCTGCATGCGCTCGCGCATGCCCAGCAGCCCGAAGGAGCCGCTCTTGCGCTCCTCGCCGGGCGCGATGCCCTTGCCGTCGTCTTGCACCTTGAGCACCAGCGCACCGTTGGCACCGGAGAGCACGACGTTTACCCGCGAAGCGTTGGCGTGGCGCGCTACGTTGGTCAGCGATTCCTGCAGGACGCGGAACATCGCGGTGGCTAGACGATCGTCCAGCGCCAGTGTGTGCTCGTCAAGGTCGAGGTCGAGCTCCGTCTTGATCCCGCTTCGGGCGGCAAAGTCCTGAACCAGCCACTCCGTCGCGGCCACCAATCCCAGCTCGTTCAGCACCAGCGGTCGCAGCTCCGCGGAAATGCGCCGGACCGAGCGGACTGTGGCGTCGATGGTCGCCTTCATGCTGTTCAATTTTTCCACGAGCCCTGGCTGGTCGGGAGAAAGCCGCGAGGCGAGCCATGAAACGTCCATCCTCAGCGCCGTCAATTGCTGGCCGAGTTCGTCGTGTAATTCCCGGGAAATGCGCGTCCGCTCCTCCTCCCGCACCGATTCCAGCGCCGCCGTCAGCTCCCGCAGCCGGTCGTGGGATTCCCGGAGCTCCTCTTCCGCCTGTCGCCTCAGGGTGATGTCCCGCAGGATTACGGTGTAGAGCTTTTTGCCGCCTACCACCACCTGCGAGATCGAGGCATCGATGGGAAACTCCTCGCCGTCGGCGCGCAGCCCGTACAGCACGGTGGTGTCGCCCATCCTTCTCGAAGTTACGCCGGTGGCGGCGAAGCGTTCCACGTGTCGCCGATGCACGGCGCGGAAGCGCTCGGGAATGAAGCGGCCCAGGGGCGATCCGATCGCCTCCGTGGCGGGGCAGCGGAACACCTTCTCCGCCGCCGGGTTAAAGAGAACGATGCGCTGGTTTTCGTCGACGGTGACGATCGCATCCATGGCCGACTGGACGATGCCGCTCATGCGCACTTCGCTGTCCCGGAGGGCCCGGCCCATGGCGGCTTCCCGGGACAACTCTCGGACGAGAAGAATACCAGCGGCGGCGAGCAGCAGCGTCACCACCGCGGCGCCGGAGGCGATCAAGGCCGCGTCGCGCCGCCACTCGGCGAGCAAAGCGTCCTCGCTGCGGGACACCGCGATCACGAGGGGGAAAGGCCCGACCTCGCGCACGGCGGCGAGGGTGGCGCTGGCTCCGGCGGTGCGCACAACGCGGGTTCCCTCGATGTCGTGGCCCGGGTGCGCCAGGGCCTCGAACACGGGGGAGCCGGCGTAGGAGCGGCCGATCAGCGCCTCGTCTCGCGGGTAGCGTACTAGCAGGGTGCCGTCGCGCAGGAACAAAGCGACCGAGCTATTGCGACCCAGGTCGAGATCCCGGTAGAGCGCCTCGAAATGCGCCGGGTCCAGAGCCGCCGAAAACACGCCCAGGAACTCGCCGGCGGGACCGTCGATGCGCCGGCTCACCTGGATGGTCCACTCGCCCGTGAGGCGGCTCCGGGTGGGTTTGTCGATGTACAGGCCGTACTCCGGGTTCTCCACGTGGACCTTGAAGTAGTCCCGGTCGTCCGCGCGAATCCGGGGGGTTGGGTAGGCATGGGAGTGCAGGGACAGGCGCCCCTGGGCATCGAGAATGAACAGCGCCCTGATCTGGGGTACGCCGGTGATTCTGGCCCTCATCAGGGCGCGCACGGTCGCCTCTTCCATGAGCCGGGGCCGGGTCTGCCCCTCCCGCACCCGCTCGATCGCGCTCTTGAGGATGAGGTCGACGCTTTGCAACGTCCGCGCCGTCTGCTCCGCCAGGATGCGGCTCAAGTTGGCGACTTCGCGCTCGGCGTCGGCGATCTGGCGGCTGCGCAGCTCCCCCAGGATGAGCGCGGTGCTGGCGACGATGACGATCGCCAGCGCGAACACCGCCGCCAGGACCGCGCTGGTCGCCGGGATGGAGAGACTCCGGCCGCCGGGGCCGGGAGGATCGGGGGTAGCGCTCATGCTTCGCCCACATGGATTTTATCACCTCGCCCTTTCGCTTTGCCGGCATGGGGGCACCGGTGCGAGCCGGATCGACGCTCCGGCAGCCGAGCGTCCTTTGATATAGGTCAATGCCCCGTCCGGGAGGGCAGGTATCGTTGATCCAAGTCAGGACCGGCCGCCGGCCGGATGGCCAGAAAGAGGAAAGGAGCGACCATGAAAGTCGGAGATATCTGTACGCGCGAAATCGTGGCTACTGACCACGGCACCACTCTTGAACAGGCCGCCGCCCTGATGCGGGAGTACCACGTGGGGGCTCTGCTCGTCACCCAGGAGACGCCGAGCGGGCCCATGGCGGCGGGCGTGGTCACCGACCGGGACCTGGTGATCCTGGCGATGGCGCGCGGGATCGCTCCCCAGCAGGCGGTGGTTGGCCAACTGGCGAGCGGCCGTCTCGTGACCGTGCCGGCGGAGGCGAGCGTCGACGACGCCATCGATGTCATGCAGAAGGCCGGCGTGCGCCGCCTCCTGGTGACGGCCGGCGACGGCCGGCTCCAGGGCATCGTCTCCCTCGACGATCTGCTGGAGGCGCTCGCTGAGCAGGTGGCCGGGCTCGCCCGGGCGGTCCGAGGCGGCATCGCGCGGGAGACGGCGACGCGCGGCTTGCCGTCGTTCGAGGACAGGCCTGTGCGGGTGCCTGTGGAGGCCGGATGATTTTCAAGGACCGGATCGACGCGGCGCGTCGCTTGGCGACGGCGCTGGCGAAATACCGCGGCGCCCGCCCCTTGGTGCTGGCGATTCCCCGCGGCGCCGTCGAGATGGGACGCGTGCTGGCCGATGAGCTGGAGGGCGAGCTGGACGTGGTGCTGGTCAGGAAGCTCCCAGCGCCGTTCAGCGCCGAGTTCGCGGTGGGTGCCGTCGACGAGTCCGGCTGGACGTATGTGGCCGACTACGCGGCCCAGGCCGGGGCGGACCAGCGGTATCTCGAGGCGGAGAAACGACGTCAACTGCAGATTTTGCAGGCGCGCCGGCGCAAGTACACGCCTGATCGCGAACCGATCGATCCGGCGGGGAGAACCGCCATCGTGGTCGACGATGGGCTCGCCACTGGCGCCACCATGATCGCGGCCCTGCACGCGGTGCGGGCAAAGAAACCGGACTGGCTCGTCTGCGCGGTTCCGGTGGCGGCGCGGGACAGTCTCGACAGGGTGAGCCGCTACGCGGACGAGGTCGTGTGTCTCCACGCACCGGAGGACTTCGGGGCCGTGAGCGCGTTCTATCTCGACTTCCCTCAGGTGGACGACGACACGGTGACCGGGCTGCTCGCGGGACGAAAGCCCGCCCGGGCGGCGGTCGAGGAGTGACCCCATGCATCGACCGCCTCGTCCTGGGTGCGCCGAAGCGCTTTGACCTTAGGGCCCCCGCGGCTTGCCCCGCACGCCCTCCGGGTTCCTGTCATCCGGGTGGCGGATGAGCGGCTCGCCCGCCCCCAGGCCGGAGGCGACCTGGGTCACCAGGCCGGCGCGCTGGCCGATTTCCACCGGCTTGTGCTTGGCGCGCCGACCGAGATCAGTCTGGAGCAAGCTGACAAGGATGTGCCGAACCGAAATGACGCAGGAACCAGTCGGTTGCCTGATGGGCGACCTCCTCCAGGGCGCCGGGTTCTTCGAACAGATGGGTGGCGCCCGGTATGATGGAGATTTCCTTTTCGCAAGTCATGACCTCGTAGGCGGCTTGGTTGAGCTCGATCACCACCTCGTCCCGCCCTCCGACCAGCAGCAGGGTGGGCGCGCGCACCCGGCGCAGCACCTCGTCGCCGGCCAGGTCCGGTCGGCCGCCCCGGGAGACCAGGGCGGCGATTTGGTCGCCGAATTCTGCCGCCGCCCGCAGAGCCGCCGCGGCACCGGTGCTAGCGCCGAAATAGCCCATCGGCAGGGATGCGCAACCCGCCTGCCGGCGCATCCACTCGGTGGCGGCGATGAGGCGCCGGGTGAGGAGGCTGATGTCGAAGCGGGTCTCGTAATCCCGGTCTTCCTCCGCCGTCAGCAGATCCATGAGCAGGGTGCCGATCCCGGCCTCCCGCAGGACCCGCGCCACGTAGTTGTTGCGCGGGGAATGCCGGCTGGAACCGCTGCCATGGGCGAACAGCACCATGCCCTGGGCCGCTTGCGGCACCTCCAGCATGCCTTCGATCAGAGCCGGGCCGTCAGGAATGTGCACGATTTTGCGAATGGGGAAATGGGTCGCTGGGCTCATGGCGGCACGATGCAGCGGGGCGTGGTTTACCGGGGGAGCGCGTCGAGAGGGATTTCACGCCGCCTTCAACCGACGGAGCGCGTTGGAGGGGTATCGATCCCGGAAACCCCATCCTCCGGCGAGATTCGGCCCCCCATTTCAAATATGTTATAAGAAGCGACGGTGTCCTGCCTATCCCGGCCCGCGCCGGTTGGGACCGGTGATGTCCTGGACGTGCCGAGGACATGTCGCGCTCGGAAGGGGCATGTGACTTATCTCAAGGGTGCCGGCGCGCCCGCTCGTCCGCCTCAAGGCTTATCACCGCCAGGACGCGGGTAGCCCGGCGCTGTTCCTCGTGCCGGTGCCCTTCAAGCGCGCCTACCTCTGGGATCCAGCGCCCCGGGCGAGGGTAGTGCACCGCTGTCTCGAGGCCGGCTTGCGGGTCTACCTGCTCCAGTGAGAGCCCCCGGGCGAGGCGGAAGCGGAATGCGGGCCGGCCCAGTACAGTACAGTACGCAGGGCGACTGCTCCTGGAAGCCCTGGAGGCGGTCGCCGCCGAGGGCCGCCCGTCCCGTCCCGGCCTCATGGCCCATTCCCTGGGCTGGAAGGGCTGCGTGCTGGGCGAGAATGAACCCGAGGAGCAGAGAAGGCGAGGGTGACATGGAAGCGCCGACCTACGACTATTTCGAGCACGACGCCGACATCGGCGTGATCGGGCGAGGGCGGACCGTGACCGAGGCGTTCGAGTCAGCAGCGCGGGCGATGTTCGCCATCATGACCGATCTCGCCCAGGTCGGGCAGAACCTCACGGTGCAGGTGCAGTTCGAAGAAGCGGACGTGGAGCTGGCCCTGGTCACCTGGCTCAACCGGCTGCTGGCGGCGGCGCGGGAGCACGGCGCCATTTTCAGCCGGTTCTCCCTGGAGCGGCGCGGGGACCGCTGGGTGGGGGAAGCTTCCGGCGAGGCCTGGACCGACCGTATGGAACGGGGTGTGGAGGTGAAGGGCGCGACGCTCACCATGCTTTCGGTCCGGGAGCGGGACGGAGAATGGGAGGCGCGCTGCGTGGTGGACGTCTAGCGTCGCCGGCCGGCGCGTGGGGTAGACCGACCCGTCCGGTGCGTTTCCCATGGCTCTAGGACGAGGAGCTGGCCCGCGTGGTGGAGAGCAGCCTGCGTCTGCATGAGCGCGAGCGGGATCGGGCCGATGCGGCCCCGTTCGACCCGCGGCAAACAGGAGGAATCCGAGATGGAACTCATCACCGTGAAGATCGATAAACCGGAAGCGGTCAATTTCATCCTGGGGCAGACCCACTTCATCAAGTCGGTGGAAGACATCCACGAGGCCCTGGTCGCCGCCGTTCCCGGCATCAAGTTCGGCCTGGCTTTTTGCGAAGCCTCCGGGAAATGCCTCGTCCGCTGGTCGGGCACCGATGCCGCCATGGTGGAGCTCGCCCGCAAGAACGCCATGGCCATCGCTGCCGGCCATTGCTTCATCGTTTTCCTGGGCGAAGGCTTCTACCCGCTGAACGTCCTGAACGCACTCAAGGCGGTGCCGGAGGTATGCCGCATCTTCTGCGCCACGGCCAACCCGACCGAAATCGTCCTCGCCGACACGGAGCAGGGACGCGCCATTCTGGGCGTGGTGGACGGCTTCCGCACCAAGGGCATCGAGGGCGAGGACGATATCCAGTGGCGGAAGGACCTGCTGCGGAAGATCGGCTATAAACTTTGAGGCGGGCGGTGGGCGCGGCGACAATCAAGCCCGCCATTTGTCTCCTTTCCGCGACCGAGGCGCTCGCCAGCCTCAATAGCTCGGAGTGTGGGTTGACCGCCGCCGAGGCGGCACGGCGGCTGGCCGAGTTCGGCCCGAACCAGGTCGAGCGCGCCCCACGGACGCCGTGGCCGTGGCGCGCCCTGCGCCACGTGACCCATTTCCTCGCGCTGGTGCTCTGGTTCGCGGCGGTGCTTGCCTTCATCGCCGAGCGCTGGGATCCGGGCCAGGGAATGGCCATGATCGGGTTCTCGGTCATCGGCGTGATCGTGGTGAACGGGGCGTTTTCCTTCTGGCAGGAGTTCCGCGCCGAAAGAACCCTGGCCGCGCTGCAGCGCCTGCTGCCGCACCAGGTCCGGGTCGTGCGCGACGGTCGCGTTCTGTCGCTTCCGGCGCGCACCCTGGTGCCGGGCGATCTCATCTATCTGTCCGCCGGAGACAATGTGCCCGCCGACTGCCGGCTGCTGGAAGCGTACGGCGTGCGGGTCAACGCGGCGGCGATCACCGGCGAGTCGCTGCCCCAGGCGCGGAGCGCGGAACCCTCCGCCGACGAAAACCTGCTCGCGGCGCGCAAGGTGCTGCTCGCGGGCACGACCCTCGTCGCCGGCGAAGGGAAGGCGGTGGTATTCGCCACCGGGATGCGCACCGAGTTTGGGCGCATCGCCCACCTCACCCAGACCACGCCCAAAGCCGAGTCGCCGCTGCAACGCGAGATCGCCCGGCTCTCCCGCTGGATCGCGTTGCTTGCGCTGGTCCTGGGTGTGCTGTTCTTTTTCATCGGCGACGCGGCGGGGCTCCCGTTCTGGGACAAGTTCCTATTCGCCATCGGCATCGTCGTGGCTAACGTTCCGGAGGGGCTGCTGCCCACCGTGACCCTGGCGCTGGCTATGGGAGCGCAGCGGATGGCGCGACGCAACGCCCTGATCCGCCATCTGCCCTCGGTGGAAACCCTCGGATCGACCACAGTGATCTGCACCGACAAAACCGGCACCCTCACCTTGAATCGACTACGCGTTCGCGCCCTGTACTACGCTGGCGCGCTGGCGGATGCGCAAGCCCGGGTGGGTGAGGCGGGGACGCCCCTTCTCGACGCGGCGGCCCATTGCCACAGCCTGGGGGCGGGCCCGGCCTCAGCTCCCGCATCGGAGCGGGTGGATCCGCTAGAGGTGGCGCTGGTGGATTTCGCGCGCCGCCACGGCGTCACCGAGCGGGGTGAGCGGGTATACGAAGTGCCGTTCGATTCCGAGCGACGCTTCATGTCCACCCTTTACCGCCACGGGACCGGATTGATCCTCTACAGCAAGGGAGCCCTGGAGGCGCTGCTGCCCCGCTGTAGCAGCGTCCAAACGGCGGGCGGGGTCGAGCCTTTGGACGACGGCGGCCGCGCTGCCCTTGTCGACGTGCAGGAACGGCTGGCACGGGATGGATTGCGGGTCATTGCCCTCGCTTTCCGTCCGGTGGACTCCGAGTGGACCGCCGAGGCGCTGCAGCGCGGGTTGGTACTGGCCGGGCTTGCGGCGCTGGAAGACCCGCCCCGGCCCGAAGTTCCCGGCGCCATCGCCCGGTGCCGTAGCGCCGGCATCAAGGTGATCATGGTGACCGGAGACCATCCCCGGACGGCGCTCGCCCTCGCCCGCGCGATCGGCCTCGCAGGCGATGCCGAGCCATCAGTCTTGACGGGAGAGGCGCTTGCGCGTCTTTCCGACACCCAGCTCCAGCTCGCCCTGGACACCTCTGAGATCCTGTTCGCCCGGATCAGCGCTGACCAGAAGCGCCAGATCGTAGCGGCCCTCAAGTGCAAGGGCGAGGTGGTGGCGGTCACCGGAGACGGGGTCAACGACGCCCCGGCGCTGCGGGAAGCGCACATCGGGATCGCCATGGGGATCGCCGGTACCGACGTGGCCAAGGAGTCGGCGGACATGGTGTTGCTGGACGACAATTTCGCTTCCATTGTTGCCGCCATCGAAGAGGGCCGCGCCGTATTCGACAACATCCGGAAATTCCTGACTTACATCCTGACCTCGAACGTTCCGGAGATCGTCCCCTACATCGCCTTCGCCTTGTTCCCCATCCCGCTGCCGCTCACCGTGGTGCAGATCCTGGCCGTCGACCTGGGCACGGACATGCTCCCGGCGCTGGCCCTCGGGGTGGAGCCTCCGGTGCCGGAAGTCCTGCGCCGGCCGCCGCGGCACGCTACCCGGCGCTTAGTCGACGGGTCCCTCGTGGCGAGCGCCTATCTGTTTCTCGGGTTGTTCGAGGCGGCCGCCGCCCTCGGGGCGTTTTTCTTCGTCCTGGTGGAAGGCGGCTGGACCTACGGCGTGTCCCTCGCCTCCTCGGACCCCTTGTACCGGTCTGCCACCGGCGCTTGCTTCGCCGCCATCGTCTTGATGCAGGTGGTCAACGTCTGGCTGTGCCGCTCGGAGTCGGGCTCGGTGCTGGCGTGCGGGATCGGCTCCAACTCCACCATCCTCGCCGGGATCGGCGTAGAGCTCACCTTTGCGCTGGCGATTCTGTACACTCCTTGGGGCAACGCGGCATTCGGGACGGCGCCGGTTCCGGCGCAGGCGTGGCTCTTCGTGCTCCCGTTCGCCCTGGTCATGCTGCTGGCGGAAGAGACGCGAAAAAGCTTCAAGCGCAGGCAAACCCACCGGAGCAGCGGGGTGCTTCGTACCTGATGCCCTACCGAGAGTCCTAAAAATGCTTGACGACGCTCGACCCTCGCCCCTTCCCCCTCTCCCCGGAGGAGAGGGGAACGAGACAGCGGCAAATGGTTCGTCAACCATTTACCGGAGGCTCAATAAAAGGGAACCGCCGGCTCCTAGGCAGGCGCCGGGGGGTCTTCCGGCTTCGTCCCGCGCTTGCCTTCGCCGCGCTTCAGCAACCGCTCGATCTCCCGCGTCGCCCGGGCGATGAACTCGTCGGTGGTGAGGGCCGCTCGCGCGACCTTCATGGTGCTCGCCAGGCGGCAGGCGGCGTCGACGGCGGCTTCCAGCAGAATCCGGGGCGCGTCGACGTAGGCCTCCTCGCCCGAGGGCGAAACGATGGGCGGATACAGCACCCCGCTGAGCCTGGCCGCGTCGGTTGCGGGGATGTGGCGCACGCGCAGCACCTCCCGGTCCCGATACGCCTCCTCGATGGCCGCGATTTCCCGCCAGAAGAGGGGCTCCGCCATGCGCAAGTGGCGGCGCTCCTGGATCAGACCGCGGATCAGCAGGTAGTCGAGGGCGAGCTGCGAGCGGCCCGCTCGCTCGTTGGCTTCCTGGATACGCCGGAAAGCCGTCATGGTCCGCGCCTCCTGCCGGGCGAGTTGTGCCAGGCGCTCGGTCAGCGGCGCCAGGTCCGTTTCGGAGAGCTGCGCTCTTTCGTCGATCTCCGCGTCGTTCAGGTCGCTCAACGACAGCACCAGCCTGGCGCCGGACCCGCCACCTCGCCTGCGCACCGCGACCGCGTAGCCGACCAGGACCGCGCCGGTTCCGGGCACGCTGGCCTCCAGGCGGCGGATGCAAGGCGGCAGCTCGAAGCCAGCCATGTGCTCGAGGATGGCGTCGAAGGCGGGGTCGCCGTAAGTGGCGAGCCGAAGGGGTGTCTGCTCGCCCGGGAGTCCTCGCTCGTAGGTCTCCCGGGAACCGGTGATTATCGTGCCTGGCGGCAACCCCGGAACGGCGCCCAGGACCATCATGCGGCGCCCCTCGTCAGGATGGAGGCGACAACCCAGGCGTCGCAAATAATCGGACGAAACCAGTGCTTCCCAGATCGCCTCCAGATCCACGGGGGGCCTTGCCCGCCCGAATTCCCGGGACTGACGCGTGTAGATGTCGTAGAGATCCCGGGGCGGGATCTCCATGCTCGCGGTTCGCTGCCGGATGCGCCGGGCCCGCTCCAGCGCGATCGCCTCCAGCGCCTCGGGCGCGAGGCGCCGCTCCGCGAGGAGCTGGAATTCCTCGCGCGTGACGGGCAACAGGGAGAGCTGCTGGGCGCCTACCACGACGCCTGCCTCCGCCAGCCGCCTGAGCAACCGGTCGTAAACGATGCGCTCGGCCGAGTCCGGGTAGCACAGGTTGAGGACGTAGACGGTGTCATGGGCCTGGCCGATGCGATCGACGCGCCCGATGCGCTGCTCTACCTTCATCGGGTTCCATGGAAGGTCGAAGTTGACGACGTAGTCGGCCGTTTGCAGGTTGAGGCCCTCCGCCGCCACGTCGGTGCACACGAGCACGTCGATTTCCAGGCGCAGGAAGCGTTGCTTAACCGAATCCCGCTCCACGGCCACGAACTGGCCGGTGCGGGGATCGAAATACTGCCCGCCTCGTCCCGAGTAGGTGCCCAAGCGAATGTGCGGATCCGCGGCGGTCAGGCGGGCGGCGATGTCGGTGAGCGTGTCGTAGAAGCGGGTGAAGATCACGCTTTGGCGGATGCGCGACGATCCTGGAACGCGACGCCCTTCCAAGGCGTCGAGCAGAACCCTCATCTTCGAGGGCGTCTCGGTGAAATGAGCCAGGTTTTCCAGCATCCCGGCGAGCCGGTCCCGTTCCCATTCCAGATCCGCCGGCGTGCGGTTCTTGAGCAGCGCCGCTACGAAGTGGCTGTCGTCTTCCCCCTCGTCCAAGGTTTCCTCCAGGCCGTGTTCCCTGGAGGCGTCGGGCTGGAGGCTATCCAGGCTTTCCAACGTGGCCTGCACCTTTTCCATGCGGCGTGCCAGGGTTTGCTGGATGGCGTAGAGGCTCGAAGCGAAGCGCAGCCGAAGAAAGCTCGAGAGATACCCGAGGAGCCTGCCGTGCAGGCGGCCCGCTAGACGCCGGGCCAGACCCGCACAATAGGCCTCGAGCTGTTCATAGGCCGTGCGCTCCTGGCCGGTGAAATGAATGTTCGGGATGGGCAGGATGACCCGGCGGGCGAGGTTGCTGGCGAGCTGGTTGCGCTCCCGGTAGATTTCCAGCAAGCCGCGGGTGTGGCGCATCATCACGCGGGAGAGGGGAGCTGCGGCGAAAACGAGCCGGGTGACGATGGCGGCTTCCGGCCCGCGGGGGACGGCGCCCCCTTCGAGCCAGAGCCGGATGGCGTGCCATCGGCCGGGCTCGATCACGTCCTCCCGCAGGAACCGCCAGTAGGGCGGATCCTCCGCTTCCAAGGAGCGGATGGCCCGGCGCAGGAATTCCCATTCCCGTTCCTGCAGGCCCCTTCCTTCCGCGAGCCGGGCGAGCAGCCGGTAGTAGGCGATGAACAGGCTGGGGTCGTGCTGGAATACCCCCGCCCGGCGAGTGAGGCGGACCAGATCTGCGACTTCCACTGGGTCGAGCTGCATGGGCGTGGCAGTGACCAGGAGCAGGCAACGGCTGTTCGGGCCCAGCCGTTGCTCCATCGCCCGATAGAGATGCCCGTACCGGGGCGCGATCCGGGTGCCCTGGACCGGGTTGCGCCGTCGCGCGCACTGGGCTTCGTCGAGCACCACGATGTCGAACGGGGCCGCGGCGGCGAGTTCCCGGGCGTGTTCCTTGCGAGCGAGCAGCCCGGTGGAGACGATGGTGAGATCCGGGCCGTGGGCCGAGGCGGAGCGCTCCTCCCCCGGCGGCGGTATCGGATGGGGGTGATGCACGGCCCCGCCCGAAGGCGCCAGGGTGAACGGGAGAAAAAACCGGTTTGCCATCTCCCATTGCCATTGGCGCGTGAGGCTCGCCGGCGCGGCGATGAGGACGCGCCGCACGAAACCGGAGAGCCGCAGGGAGCGGATGGCGAGCCCGGCCTCGATGGTTTTTCCGAGCCCCACTTCGTCGCACAGCAGATGGCTCAGGGGCCAGGCGGCGGCGAGCCTGCGCGCCGCCATGCGCTGGTGGGGCCAGGGTTCGATGGCCGCCGTCTCCATGCCCACGTAGCGTCCCCCGGGAAGCTTCGGGCCGTCGCGTAGAAGGGCGAAGCGCAGGCGCTCTCGGGTGGACGGGGGCGCCGGCTCAGGGGATCTCAACGGGTAAGCGCCGGCTTTACTGTCCCCGCACCAGCATCACAGGAATCGGGCTTCGCCGGGCGACGCCTTCCGCCACGCTGCCCAGCAGCAGGTGCTCGAAGCCGTGCCGCCCGTGGGTTCCCATGATGATGAGGTCGGCGGGCCACCGGGCCGCTTCTTCCACGATGGCCGCCGGGATGCGCCGCCCTCCGGCGTCGATCAGTTCGGTCGCGGCCGGCACGCCCGCCTCGTCCGCCCGGTTCTTCGCCCGGGCCAGCGCCGCCTCGCCCTCCCGTTTGAACGCCTCGGTGAGGTCGATGGCCCCCCCGCCGGAGGTGACCACGAAGCGCTTGAAGACGTGGACGATCCGGAGCTCGGCGCTCTGCTCCTTCGCCAGTTGGAGCGCCGTCTCCAGCGCGACTTGGGATGTGGCGCTCCCGTCGATGGGAACAAAGATGTGCTTGAACATCGCCGCCCTTTCCTTGGTTCGACCCGGATGTTTTTGACAGTTTAGGCGCGCCGAAAAGCGGCCGGTTTGATGCAAGTCAAACCGACCCGCCCCCGCTCGTGCTGCAATAGATTTGCGCACCAAGGAGCGCCGTCGCAATGCCGGGCGGTGCCCGTCCTTGCCGGCCTTCACCCGCTGGGAGAGCGGGTCGGGGCCGCGGGAAACGGTTCATCGACCATTGGCCGCAGCCGCAGAAAGGAGTCACGCCATGTCCGTCGCGAAAGTCATCGAACTGAGCGCCGAATCCACCCAAAGTTTCGAGGACGCGATCCGTCAGGGGATCGAGACCGCGTCCAGGACGGTACGCAACATTCGCGCCGCCTGGGTCAAAGAGCAGCAGGTGGTGGTCGAGGGCGGAAACATCGCCAAATACCGGGTGGACCTGAAGGTCACCTTTGTCCTGGAGTGAACCGGCCGCTGGGCGGGAGCGCGGGCTTGCCGGCCCATGGACCGAACCCGCCTGCCTCCGGAGGCGATCGGGTGCGAGGAGGCGCGCACCCTGCCTGGGCTGTTCCTGCGGCGAGTAGAGCGCACGCCCCAGGGGCTCGCCTATCGGCAATTCGATCCGGCGGAACGGGTATGGCGCAGTCACACCTGGGCCGAGGTGGCGGCCCAGGCCGGGCGCTGGCGGGCTGCTTTGGCCGGTGAAGGGCTCGCCGCCGGCGAACGGGTGGCGATCCTGGCGCCCAACAGCGTAGAGTGGGTCTGCTGCGACCTGGCGGCCCAGTCCCTGGGGCTCGCCGTGGTTCCCCTGTATGCGACCGATAGCCTGGAAAACGTCGCGTACATTCTTGCCGACTCGGAGGCACGGTTGCTCCTCGTGGCTTCCCGCCAGAGATGGCGGGGGCTCGCGCAATATCGCCAGATGTTCCCCGCATTGAAGCGGGTGATCTGTCTGGAACCTCTTTCCGGCACGGAGGAGGACGCGGCGGCCATCGATTGCGCCCGGTGGCTCGGGCCGGCGCCTGCGCGGTTCGAAGCCGGCGCGGGCGATCCCTTCGCCCTGGCCACCCTGGTCTATACCTCAGGAACGACCGGTCCCCCCAAGGGGGTGATGCTTTCCCATCGCAACATCCTGTGGAACGCCCAGGCCGTGCTGGAGACCGTGGCCGCCTATCCCCACGATCTGTTTCTTTCGTTCCTCCCACTGGCCCACATGTTCGAGCGCACCGTGGGGTACTACGTTCCCATGATGGCGGGGAGCAGCGTGGCGTATGCCCGGTCGCTGCAGAGTCTGGCGGAGGATCTGGTCGCTCTCCGCCCCACGGTGCTGGTCTCGGTGCCGCGCGTGTATGACGCCGCCTATGCTCGGGTGCGGCAACTGCTCCAAAGCAAGGGGCCCCTCGCGGCCCGGCTGATGCGTTGGTCCGTGGAAGCGGGCTGGCGCCGCTTCGAGGCGCAGCAGGGGCGGGCTGCTCCGGCCTCGGTCTGGCAACGGGCGCTGTGGCCGCTGCTCTACCGCCTGACGGCGGCGAAGGTGCTGGCGCGCTTCGGCGGGCGCTTGCGCCTGGCCGTGAGCGGAGGCGCGCCCCTGCATCCGGACGTGGCGCGATTCTTCATCGGTCTCGGCCTGCCCCTGCTCCAGGGCTATGGCCTGACCGAGGCTTCGCCCGTGGTGAGCGGGAACACTCTCGAGCGCAACGCTCCCGATTCCGTGGGCGAACCTCTTCCGGGCGTGGAGGTCCGGCTCGGGGACAGGGACGAGCTCATGGTCCGCAGCCCCGGGGTGATGCTGGGCTACTGGCGCCGCCCCGAGGCGACGCGCCAGGCCATCGACCGGGAAGGGTGGCTGCACACCGGTGACCAGGCCCGCATCGAGGGCGGCCGCCTCTACATCCGCGGCCGGATCAAGGAGATCCTGGTGCTTTCTAACGGGCAGAAGGTGCCGCCCGAAGACCTGGAGATCGCCATCAGCCGCGATCCCCTGTTCGACCTGGCCATGGTGGTCGGGGAGGGCCGGCCATTCGTCGGCGTGCTGGCCGTGGTCAACCAGGCGACCTGGCGCGAGCTTGCGGCGGCCCTCTCCCTGGATCCGGACGACCCCGCCTCGCTTCAGTCCCGCAATGCCGCCGCCGAAGCACTCAGGCGCGTGCGGCACGCCCTGCGCGGCTTTCCCGGCTACGCCCGTCCCCATGGGATCTGGCTGACCCTCGAGCCCTGGACGATCGAAAACGGGCTGCTGACGCCCACCCTCAAACTCAAGCGTCCGGAGATGGAAAAGCGCTTCGCTGCCCAGATCGAAGCGCTCTACGCCAAGCACGATCGGGATCAGCCCCGCGGCCGGGTCAAATCCAGCACTGGTTTGCGCTAGATCAAAACCAGGCGTGCCTGGAAGCGGAATACTGGTGCAGTCGGGTTTGACGCTGCGGCCCGGCTTGGGGCCGCCGCTATGGATGCGCGTCTCCCCGACAGGAGACGCGCTGGCAAGATCCCGAAAGGGATCGCGTGCATCGTTTCGACCAGGAGGATTCATCATGGCTGAGGAAACGAAAAGGGAAGTCGCCGTCACCAAAGGAAAGGAAATCCAGCGAGCCCCAGCGAGGGCATTGAGCCCGTTCGAAGAGATCGAGAACATGTTCGATGAGCTTTTTTCCTATCGTTGGCCGCGACTTTTCCGGTGGGACTGGCCGGCCGTCCCCGACGTGGCGAGAGCCGGGGCGCGGATACCGAAGCTCGACATCATCGACCGGGACGCGGAGGTGGTGGTGAAGGCCGAGGTGCCGGGCGTGAACAAGGAAGACATCGAGATCTCGCTGACCGGAAACGTGCTCACCATAAAGGGTGAGACCAAACGCGAGGAGAAGGAAGAAAAAGGCGACTACTATCGCTGCGAAATTTCCCGCGGTGCATTCTCGCGCACCGTCTCCTTGCCGGCGGAAGTGGACGAATCGAAAGCCAGGGCCTCGTTGAACGACGGCGTGCTGGAGATCACGCTGCCCAAGACGGAGACGTCGAAGAAGCGCATCATCAAGCTGGACTGAAAGCAGCAAACGTGCGCGGATTCGGCGACGGGCGCGGGCTGACGAAAGCCAGCCACGGCGGCAAGTCCCGTGGGGGGGTTGCCGCCTTTATTTTAGTCCGCCTCGCGCTCGATCACGCAGCAGTGGGGCGCTGCCGCGCTCTCTTCCGCCGCCGTAACGACTGCGCCTCGTATGGGGTTGGGGCGGTAGGTGGTGCAACCCTTGAGTCCGCGGTCGTAGGCGAGGTCGTATATGTTCTGGAACGCGTCGAAGGGAAAATCCTCCGGAACGGCGATCGTCTTGGAGATGGAGTTGTCGACGAATGGTTGCAAGGCTGCCTGCATCGCTACATGGCCGTCAGGCGATACGTCCGCAGCGCGGACGAAGACCGGCGGCAAGCCATCGCGACCGCCCCTCAGCCGCCGCCACAAAGCCACGGCGTAATCGACCAGGTCGAATACGGACGTAGTGCCGTCCTCGTTCAGCATGCTGCGGCGGAATTCCGCGGCAAACGCCGGCTCGAGGCCGCTCGACACATTGCCGGCCAGCAGGCTGATGGTCCCGGTTGGAGCGATGGCGATCAAGTGGCTGTTGCGGATCCCGTGGCGCCCGATCCCGTCCCGGATGTCCGCCGGCAGCGATCGGATGAACTCGCCCTGCAGGTACTTGTCGCGCTCGAAAAACGGAAACGGCCCCTTCTCCTTGGCGAGCTCGACGGAGCTGCGGTAGGCGCCGTGGCAGATCAGGCGCATCACCTCGGCGGCAAGCGAGCGCGCCTCGGGCTCGGCGTAGTGCAGGTTGAGCATGGTGAGCGTATTGGCGAGCCCGGTGATGCCCAGGCCGATGCGCCGCGAGCCGCGCGCCTGTTCGGCCTGCTGCGCGAGCGGGAACTGGGAGGCGTCTATGACGTTGTCCATGAGGCGCACCGCGACCGTGACGGTCTTGCGGATCGCCTCGAGGTCAAGACGCGCTTTCTCGGTGAAAGGATCGTGCACGAAAGCGGTGAGGTTCACCGACCCCAGGTCGCAGGCGCCGTACGGCGGCAGCGGGAGTTCTCCGCACGGGTTCGTTGCGCTAATGCGCTCGCGGTACCAGAGGTTATTCTGGCGGTTGATGCGGTCGATGAACAGCACCCCAGGCTCCGCGTAGTCGTAAGTGGCGCGCAGGATCATGGCCCAGAGATCGCGAGCTTTGAGCGTCTTGTGGACCCGGCAGCGGACCGGCCCGTCGTGCCCGGGCCAGTCGCGCAGAACGGTTTTCCCTGCGGGTTCGTCCGCCGCCGAGGAGGAGGGAAAGACGAGGGGCCAATCCTCGCCAACGCGGACCGCCTCGATGAAGGCGTCGGTCACCAGAACCGACAGATTGAAATGCCGCAACGCGCCCGGTTTCCGTTTCGCCAAGACGAACTCTTCGATGTCCGGATGGTCGCAGCGCAGGGTCGCCATCATCGCTCCGCGGCGCGCACCTGTGGAAAGAAGGGTGGCGCACATCGCGTCCCAGACACCCATGAAGGAGACAGGCCCCGAGGCGATGGCGCCGACGCCCTTCGCCCGCGCGCCTCGCGGGCGCAAGGTGGAGAAATCGTAGCCCACCCCGCCGCCCTGCTGCATGGTGACCGCACCCTCGTGGAGAGCGCGAAAGATGCCCTCCATCGAGTCTTCGATCGTCCCCATCACGAAGCAGTTGAAAAGGGTGACGTTGCGCCCGGTGCCGGCGCCGGCTAGGATGCGCCCTCCGGGCAGGAATTTGAAGTCCTTCAGGATGTCGAGGAAGCGCCGCGTCCAAACCTCCCGGTCACGCTGTTCGACGGCGCCCAGCGTCCGCGCCACGCGACGCCAGGTGTCCTCGATCGTGTATTCCCCGCCGTTCGCTTCGTCCCGAAACCGGTACTTGGTCTCCCAGACGTGCCTCGACGCTTGCGTAGAGAATTCCACTTGCCGACCTCAGCGGCGGCGCTGCGTCTCGTTCGCCTGCTCCCGGGCGACTACCTTGACCGCCGCGTCCAGTTCCTCGGCGAGGATTTCCAGCACGTCGTCCAGCGCCAGGATACCCGCCAGGGTTCCATCGGCGCCCACTACCGGCACGCGGCGCACACCGCGGGCGCGCATGACCTGTAGCGTTTCGTACACGTCGTCCTGCTCGGCTGCGGTGGCGAGCTCCCCACCCATAATGTCGCCGACGGTCAAGACAGCGGGATCCAATCCGAGGGCTACCACGCCGACAACGATGTCCCGGTCGGTGACGATGCCGACAGGAACGCGCCGCCCGGAGGATTCGTCTACCACCACCAGGTCCCCGACGTGGTATTCGCGCATCAAGCGCGCCGCCTCGACGACGGTGGTGTCGCGGGTTGTGATCACGACATCCCGGGTGCAGATCTCGCCGACGTCCATGGTTTCCTCCTCGGGTGGGAACAGTGCGTGCAGCGGACACAGGCCGCTTTGTGCGTTTAATATTCCGCCGCCCGCCGGGAGGCGCTTTGACCCAGATCAAAGTCCGACCGCGCCCTGTGCCTGGACTTGGGGCTCGAACCAGGGCGAATTCCCTTTCGAGCCCCTGGAATCGAGAGCGTCCCACGGGCTAAGGTTCCCTACGGCCCGCGGGAAGCCGGCCGTTTCTCCCCTGCCTGCATTATGCCGATAAGACCAAGGAGATGTTCGATGCGTAAGCCACGAAAGCCCCTTCCCCCGCAACCCCTGGAAGCCGACCTGCAACAGTCGAGCACGCGCTCTATCGCGAAACAGGAGCGGCTCAAACGCATCGTCAAGCAGCATCCGCAGCGCGACATCCCTCGGGTGGAGGGCGTCGAGCCGGACGAGGCGCCGCCGAAGGAGTAGGCGGTGGTACCGCTTCGGCGGCCTCCCCACAATCGGCGGTTCCCGAGGTGTCCGTAGACGGGTCGCTTGATTTGGATCAATTCACGCAGTGGCATGGTCCCTAAGAATGAGAACCACTGTTTCATTTCCGGTGAAGCGCGTGATCCCATGAACAGATCGACACCGTCTGGGCTTCCACGGGCGCTGAGCCCCGCGGAGCTGTGCGGCGGCTGCGACCCGTCGCGTTTCCAGTTCGAGACGACTGATGAGCTCGAAGACCTGACCGAGTTCATCGGACAGGCGCGGGCGGCGGGGGCGGTGCGCTTCGGGATCGGCATGCGCAGGGAAGGCTATAACCTCTACGTTCTCGGGCCACCCGGGGCAGGCAAGCGCACCCTGGTACAGGAATTCCTGGCGCGCCGGGCGAAGGACGAAGGGCGGCCTTCCGATTGGTGCTACGTCCACAATTTCGAGCAGCCGCACAAGCCCAGGGCCTTGCGCCTCCCGCCCGGGCGGGGCGTGAGGCTGCGCAACGACATGCGGCAGCTTGTGGAAGAGCTGCACGTGGCGATCCCGGCGGCGTTCGAGAGCGAGGAATACCGCACCCGCGCTCAGCAGATCGAAGCGGAATACGCTGAGCGCGAGGCGACGGCCCTCGAGAAGCTGGGAGAGGAGGCGGCGCGGGAAGGAGTCGTGTTACTGCGCACTCCAGCCGGATTCTCCTTCGCCCCCACGAAGGGCGGCGAGGTGATCGCCCCGGAGGAGTACGAGCGGCTTCCGGCGGAGGAGAAAAAACGCATCGAGGAGGTGGTCGGCCGGCTGCACGAAAAGCTTGCCACCATCGTCCACCAGAGCCGGCAGTGGCACAAGGAACGGCGCGAGCGCATCCGTCAGCTCAACAGCGAAGTGGCCATGTTCGCGGTCGGCCACCTCACGCAAGAGCTGAAGGAGCGCTACCACGACCTGCCGGAGGTGCAGGACTACATCGATGCCGTCCAGTCCAACGTGGTGGAGACGATGGATGAATTCCGCAAGCCGGAGGAGCGCCCATCGCCCACACTCGGGATGCCGGTGGTCGAGACGCCGTCTCTCCGGCGCTTCGAGGTCAATGTCCTGGTGGATCACAGCGAGCAGGACGGCGCCCCCCTCGTTGTCGAGGACCATCCCACGTACCAGAACCTGGCGGGGCGCGTGGAGCACATTGCCCACATGGGCGCCCTGGTCACGGACTTCACCCTGATCAAGCCGGGCGCGTTGCACCGCGCCAACGGAGGCTATCTCCTGCTGGACGCCTACAAGCTCCTCGCCCAGCCCTTCGCGTGGGAGGGACTGAAGCGCGCCCTGTCCACGCGGGAGATCCGCATCGAGTCCCTCGGTCAGATGTACAGCCTGGTGAGCACGGTGTCCCTGGAGCCGCAGCCCATACCGCTCGACGTAAAGGTGGCGCTTATCGGTCCCCGGTTCCTCTATTACCTGCTCCAGGCCTACGACCCGGACTTCGGCGAGCTGTTCAAGGTGGCCGCGGACTTCGAGGACGATTTGCCACGCACCCCGGAAAACGAGCTGCTGTACGCCCGTCTCGTCGGCACCATAGCCCGCCGTGAGCAAATGCTCCCCTTCGACCGGGGTGCCGTGGCCCGGGTCATCGAGCACAGCGCGCGCCTCGCCGGCGACCGGGAAAAGCTTTCGGCCCACGTGCAAAGCCTGAAAGACCTGCTGGCTGAAGCGGACTTCCTGGCCCGGGAGGTCGGGTGCAAGGCCGTTAGCGCCGACGATGTGCGGAATGCGCTGGAGAACCAGATCAAGCGGGTAGACCGGCTCAAGCAGCGTGTCTACGAGGAGATCTTGCGCGGCGTGTTGCTCATCGACACTAGTGGGGCGCGCATTGGCCAGGTAAACGGCCTGTCGGTGGCGAGCCTGGGAAACTTCTCCTTCGCCTGGCCTACCCGCATCACCGCCACCACGCGCCTGGGCGAGGGCGAGGTGATCGACATCCAGCGGGAGATCGAGCTGGGCGGCGCGATCCACTCCAAGGGCGTGCTTACGTTGTCTTCATTCCTGGCGGCGCGCTTCGCGGCAAACCAGCCCCTGTCCCTTTCGGCCAGTATCACCTTCGAGCAGACCTACAGCGAGGTGGAGGGCGACAGCGCGTCGCTCGCCGAGCTGTGCGCGCTGCTGTCATCCCTGGCCGGTGCGCCCATCCGCCAGTGCCTCGCCGTCACCGGCTCGGTGGACCAGCATGGACGGGTGCAGGCCATTGGCGCGGTCAACGAGAAAATCGAGGGCTTTTTCGACATCTGCCGGGAGCGGGGACTCACAGGCGACCAGGGGGTGTTGATACCCGCTTGCAACGTCAAGCACCTGATGTTGCGCCGGGACGTGGTGGAAGCCGCGGCGGCCGGGAAATTCCACGTTTATCCGGTCGACACCGTCGATGAGGCCATCGAGCTGCTGACCGGAATCGCCGCGGGCATGCCGGACGAGAAGGGCGAGCTTCCGCACGATAGCATCAACTACCGCGTCGCGCTGCGGCTGATGGAGCTGTCCCAGTTGCGCCGGATGTATTCGGCACCGGTCAAAGAGCGGCGTGAACAGGCAGGCGCCCGCCGCACGCCCCGACGGGGAAGGACCGGGGACGCGAATGACCGAATGGGGTGAAGAGATCGCTGTCAACCGGGTCGTGGTGGCGCTCGATCACGCAGCGCTTGCCGAAGCGGCGCTGGACTTGGCGATCAGGCTGGCGTCCACGTTGCGGGCGGAGTTGTCTGGCCTGTTCGTGGAGGACATCGACCTGCTGCGCCTGGCGGGCCTGCCCATCGCAAAGGAGACGGGCTTCGCCGTGCCCGTCCCGCGGCGCGTGGAGCCGGCCGACGTGGAACGCACCCTCAAGTTGCAGGCCCAGGAGATGAAGGGCCTGCTGGAGGAGGCCGCGGCCCGGGGGCGGGTGCAGTGGTCGTTCCGGGTCGCCCGGGGCCGGGTATGGGCCTCCGCCCTCGCCCAGGCGCGGGAGCGGAATCTCGTGCTGCTCGCCAGGCGCTCCCTGGCAGTCGCCACAGAGCGGGCCCGGGGAGGGGAGCGCACGGGCGAAGGCCCGAGGGCCGTACTGGCGCTGTTCGATGGCGACGGAGCCGCGTACCGAGCCCTTGGCATGGCGGCGCGCCTCGCGTACACCACCCCCTGCGGCCTCGGGGTGCTGATCCCGGCGGAAAATCCCCAGGCGCTCCGGCGCTTGCGGGAAACCGCCGCCCGCTGGCTGGAGGCGCGGGGCTGGAAAGCGGAGTTCTACCTTCATATTCCCGGGGTGCTCGCGCCGGCGCTGGCCCGCGCCGCCCGGGCCCATCGCGGCGAGGCGCTGGTGGTGCCGGGCGATGTCTTACCCGGGGAAGAGGTGCTCCGGGATCTGTTACGGACGATACCGTGTCCAGTGCTCATCGCGCCGTGAGGCCGCGGGATGAGCGTGTATTACGAATTCGCCTTGCTGCTCGCCGTGTCGGCCGTCGCCGGCACGCTGGCGGTGCGGCTCAAGCAGCCACTGATCGTGGCCTTTATCCTGGTGGGGATTCTGGCGGGGCCGGCCGGGCTCCAGTGGGTGCGCAGCTACAACGAAGTGGCGCTGCTGGCCGAGATCGGGGTCACGGTCCTGCTGTTCGCAGTGGGGCTCAAGCTGGACCTGCACCTGGTGCGGCACCTGGGGCCGGTGGCCCTCGCCACCGGCCTGGGGCAGCTCGGGTTCACCATCGTGTTCGGCTATTTGATCGGCCTGGCTTTGGGGATGGGTCATGTGGAAGCGGCCTACGTCGCCGTCGCCTTGACCTTCTCCAGCACCATCATCATCGTCAAGCTCCTTTCCGACAAGCGCGAGATCGACTCGCTGCACGGGCGCATCGCCCTCGGCTTCCTCATCGTGCAGGACGTGGCGGTGGTGCTTGCCATGATGGCGATCGGCACCCACGGCGCGGCGGGCGCGGTCGCAGATGCAGCGGAGCTCTTCACCCAGCTGGGGATCAAGGTGGGTGGGTTGGCGCTCTTCATCTTCGTGGCCATGCGCTTCCTGCTGCCGCGCCTGCTCCACGTGATGGCGCGCTCCCAGGAGCTTTTGTTGCTCTTCGCCATCGCTTGGGGCGTCGCTCTGGCCTCGGCCGGGGACTGGCTCGGCTTTGGAAAGGAGGTGGGCGCCTTTCTCGCCGGCTTCTCCCTAGCTTCCACGCCCTACCGGGACGCCATGGCTACGCGGCTGGTGAGCATCCGGGATTTCCTCCTGTTGTTTTTCTTCATCGATCTGGGGGCTAAGCTGGAGCTGCCAGCCCTCGGTGAGAAGCTCCCGGCGGCGGTGGTGTTCTCCCTGTTCGTACTGGTGGGGAACCCGCTGATCGTCATGGCCATCATGGGCTACATGGGCTACCGCAAGCGCACCGGTTTCCTCGCCGGGCTCACGGTGGCCCAGATCAGCGAGTTCTCCATCGTCTTCGTCGCCATGGGCATCTCCCTGGGCCACGTGGGACCCCAGACCCTGGGGCTCGTGACCCTGGTGGGGCTGGTGACCATCGCCCTGTCCACCTACATGATTTTGTATTCCCAGACCCTCTACGGTTGGGTAGGGCGATGGCTGGGGGTGTTCGAGCGGCGCCACCCGTTCCGCGAGGCGGCGGTGGAGCGCGCCGGGGCGTCGGCCCATGGCGCCGACGTGATCGTGTTCGGATTGGGCCGGTACGGGCGTCGGCTGGCCGAGCAGTTGCGCGACCAGGGTGTGGCCGTGCTGGGCGTCGACTTCGATCCGGAGACCGTGCGGGCCCGGCGGCGGCAGGGTCTGCGGGTGATCTTCGGCGACGCCGAGGATCCCGAGGTGCCCTCCATACTGCCCTTGGGCCACGCCCGCTGGGTGGTGAGCACGTTGCCCCAGCGGGACGTGAACCTGGGGCTGCTCAAAGCCCTCAAGACCCACGGTTTCCGCGGCACGGTGGCGATGGTGGCCCACGACGAGGAGGATGCCCGGGCGCTACGAGCGGCGGGCGCCCACCGGGTGCTGGCGCCGTTCCGCGACGCGGCGGACTTTGCCGCCGGCGTCATCGCGAAAGAGATCGTTTGAGGAGGCAATGCCATGGGCGAGCCCCAAGCCTTTCTGGCGGCGACCGATTTCTCAGAGCGGGCCGAAAGGGCGGTTGAGCGCGCGGCGGAGCTGGCCGCGCGCCACGGCGCCCGTCTGCTGCTGCTCCACGTGGTGGAGCGCGACCGCCTGGAGGCCCTGCGGCGGCTCGGCGCCGCCGCAGGGACGGGGCCGTTACCCGGGCTGGTGGAGCGGGCGCGGGAGGTCCTCGCCGAGCGCTCTGCCCGGCTGACCCAGATCCACGGGATCTCCGTGCAGCCGGAGGTGGCAGTCGGCCGGGTATACCGGGAGATCGCCGATCTGGCCGGCGCCTGGGGCGCGGCCCTCACGGTGATCGGCGGGCACGGGGAGCACTTTTTTCGGGACTTGGTCCTGGGGGCCACGGCCCAGAAGGTGGTGCGCCACAACGAGGGACCGACCCTGGTGGTCAAGCAAGGGGCGTTGCAGCCTTACGGGCGCGTTCTGGTGCCGGTGGACTTCTCGCCCGGCTCCCGTGCGGCGCTGGAGGCTGCGCGCCGCCTGGCACCCGATGCCGCCATCACGATCCTCCACGCCTTCGAGCTGCCCTTCGAAGGCAAGCTCTTCTACGCCGGCGTGGACCGGGAGGTGGTGGAGCAATACGTGCAGGTAGCCCGGCGGGAAGCCCAGGCGGACCTGGACGCTTTCCTGCGGGAGTGGGGGGCCGAGGGCGAGCGCCCCGAGGCAAGGGTAGTCCACGGCTACGCCCCCGACGTGATTGTGAACGCCGCGCGGCACGACGCCTTCGACCTGGTGGCCGTGGGCGCCCAGGGCCGTTCGGAGCTGGCGCGCTTCGTGCTGGGCAGCGTCTCCCTGCACGTGATGATGGAGGCGCCCTGCGATGTCCTGGTGGTCAAATAAGGCTTGCTGAACTCCCGTTTTCAGCCGTGGTCTGCCGTGTATCGAAGTGAAGGGCGCCATCGGATCGAAGGGAGGAATCCTATGAATCCCTTGAAGCAATTGGAGCGATTCGGACAATCCTTCTGGATCGATTCCATCTCCCGCGATCTCATTGCTTCCGGCAGGCTGGCTCGGCTCATCGCCGAGGACGGGCTCAAGGGGCTCACTTCCAACCCGGGCATTTTCGAGCAGGCGATCGTCCAGGGCCGCGAGTATCTCGCCGCCATCCGCGAAGCCCTGAAGCACGGCGATCTGCGGCCCGAGGAGCTCTACGAGGCGCTGGCCATCGCTGACATCCAGGACGCGGCCGACCTCCTGCGCCCGGTGTTCGAGGCCACGGGCGGCCGCGATGGCTACGTGAGCCTGGAGGTCTCCCCGCACCTCGCCCACGACACCCGGGCCACCGTCGAGGAAGCCCACCGACTGTGGCGCCGGGTGGACCGCCCCAACCTCATGCTGAAAGTGCCGGCGACGCCAGCAGGGCTGCCGGCCATCGAGGCCCTCATCGCCGACGGGATCAACGTCAACGTAACCCTGCTCTTCTCCCGGGCCGTGTACGGGAAGGTGGCCGAGGCGTACATGGCGGGACTGGAAAGGCGCCTGGCCGCGGGTTTGGCCCTCGACTCCATCGCCAGCGTTGCCAGCTTCTTCGTGAGCCGCATCGACACGGCGGTGGACGGCCTGATCGAAGAGCGGCTGGAGGCGGGAGTGTCCAGCGCGGAGCGTGACCGGCTTGAAGGGCTTCGAGGCCGCGCGGCGATCGCCAACGCCAAGCTGGCGTACCAGTCCTACAAGGCCCTCGTCGCCTCCGAGCGCTGGCGTCGACTCGCAGCCCGGGGCGGGCGGACCCAGCGCCTGCTGTGGGGCTCCACCAGCACCAAGAACCCGACCTACCGGGACGTGGTTTATGTGGAGGAGCTGATCGGTCCGGACACCGTCAATACCATGCCGCCCGTCACCATCGATGCCTTCCGCGACCATGGCCGGCCGCGGGCGAGCCTGGAGGAAGGGGTGGACGAGGCGCGGCGCGTCCTGGAGCGGCTGGCGGAGGCGGGCATCGCGCTGGACGAAGTCACCGACCGGCTGCTGGACGATGGGGTGCGGCGCTTCGCCGAGGCCTTCGACCGGCTGCTCGCCGTCGTGGCCCGGGCGCGCCACGGGGCATGAGGGCCGGCGCTGGGTCCGTCTCCGGCCCACCGAGCGATCTTGAAATAGATAGTAGCGAACGCTTGGCCTCTTTCAATCGACCAAGGACGATGTCATGAACGAAACTGCCATTGCGAGCGGGGTGACCGGACCCCTTTCTCCCGAGGAGCTGGGGCGCATCGATGCCTACTGGCGTGCCGCCAACTACCTCTCCGTAGGGCAGATCTACCTCTACGACAACCCCCTGCTGAAGGAGCCCTTGGCACTCGCCCACGTGAAGCGCCGGCTCCTGGGCCACTGGGGCACCACGCCGGGACTTAACTTCATTTATGTCCATCTCAACCGGGCGATCCGGGCCCATGACCTGGACATGATCTTCGTCTGCGGGCCGGGACACGGGGGACCTGCGCTCGCCGCCAACGCCTGGCTCGAGGGCACCTATAGCGAACTCCATCCGGCGCTGTCCCAGGACGAGGAGGGAATGCGGCAGCTGTTCCGGCAGTTCTCCTTTCCCGGCGGCATTGGCAGCCACGCCACCCCCGAGATCCCCGGCTCCATCCACGAGGGCGGCGAGCTGGGCTACGCCCTGGCCCACGCCTTCGGCGCCGCCTTCGACAACCCGGGGCTGATTGTGGCCTGCGTGGTGGGGGACGGAGAGGCGGAAACGGGGCCCCTCGCCACCGCCTGGCACTCCAACAAGTTCCTCAACCCGGCGCGGGACGGGGCGGTGCTGCCCATCCTGCATCTCAACGGTTACAAGATCGCCAATCCCACGGTGCTCGCCCGCATCCCCAGGGCCGAACTGGAATCCCTCTTCGTCGGCTATGGCTACCAGCCCCACTTCGTCGAGGGAGACGAGCCTGAAGCCATGCACCAGAAGATGGCGGCCACCCTGGACGTTGTGATCGCCGAGATCCGGTCGATCCAGGGGGAGGCCCGGGAAAAGGGCGCTGTGCGGCGACCCCGCTGGCCGATGATCGTACTGGTGACTCCCAAGGGCTGGACCGGCCCCAAGAAGGTGGATGGAAAAAAGGCCGAAGGCTTCTGGCGTTCCCACCAGGTGCCCCTGTCCGGGCTCGCCCAGAATCCGGAGCACCTGAAGCTGCTGGAGCGTTGGTTGAAGAGCTACCGGCCTGAAGAGCTCTTCGACGAGCGCGGGCGGCCCAGGCCCGAGCTGAGGGGGCTCTCGCCCTCGGGGCAGCGGCGCATGGGAGCCAACCCCCACGCCAATGGGGGGCTCTTGCTGAAGGCCCTGCGGCTCCCCGACTTCCGGGACTACGCGGTGGACGTGCCCAAGCCTGGGCAGACGGTGGCGGAAGCGACCCGGGTGATGGGCCGGTACTTACGCGACGTGATGGAGCTGAACCGGGAGGCGCGCAACTTCCGCGTGTTCGGGCCCGACGAGACCGCCTCCAACCGGCTCGACGCCCTGTTCGAGGCGACTAATCGGACCTGGATGGCGGAAATCTTGCCCGAGGACGAGCATCTCGCCCCCGACGGGCGGGTCATGGAGATCCTCTCCGAGCACACCTGCCAGGGATGGCTGGAGGGCTATCTCCTCACCGGGCGCCACGGGCTGTTTTCCAGCTACGAGGCGTTCATCCACATCGTAGACTCCATGTTCAACCAGCACGCCAAGTGGCTTAAGGTGGCCAAGGAGATTCCCTGGCGGCGCCCCATCGCTTCATTGAACATTCTGCTTACCTCCCACGTGTGGCGCCAGGACCACAACGGCTTCTCCCACCAGGACCCGGGATTCATCGACCTGGTGGTGAACAAGAAGGCGGACATCGTGCGCGTCTATCTGCCCCCTGATGCCAACACCCTACTCGCCGTGACCGAGCGCTGCCTGGAAAGCCGTAGCCTCGTGAACGTGATCGTGGCGGGCAAGCAGCCCGCGCCCCAATGGCTGGACATGGACGCGGCGGTCAAACACGTGGCGAGCGGAATCGGTATCTGGGCCTGGGCGAGCAACGACCAGGGGGCGGAGCCCGACGTGGTGATGGCGTGCGCCGGGGACGTGCCGACGCTGGAAACCCTGGCGGCCGTGACCTTGCTGCGCCGGTACGTGCCGGAGCTGAAAGTGCGGGTGGTGAATGTAGTGGATTTGATGACGCTGCAGCCCCGGGAGGAGCATCCCCACGGCCTCTCGGACCGGGAGTTCGACGGGCTCTTCACCACCGACAAGCCTATCATCTTCGCCTACCACGGCTACCCCTGGCTCATCCATCGGCTTGCCTACCGGCGCACCAACCACAGGAACCTCCACGTGCGCGGCTACAAGGAGGAGGGCACCACCACAACCCCCTTCGACATGGCGGTACGCAACGAACTGGACCGCTTCCATCTGGCCATGGACGTGATCGACCGGGTGCCCAAGCTGGGCTACGCCGCGGCCTACGCCAAGCAGGCGCTGCGGGATACGTTGATCGACCACCGGCACTACATCGAGCGTTACGGCGAAGACATGCCGGAGGTGCTCGACTGGAAGTGGCCGGGCTAGAGACGTTGCTGTACTTTTGCGAGCGCTCCCTCGATCCTCGCCGGGAAATTCACCTGCTCCGGTGCGATCGATTGGTGGCTCGGGTCTTGCGTAACACCGGGCTGCGGGCGTATTAGTACACCTTGGGGAGCCGCTGTGCCGCACGGCGTGAGGCCACGCCATGGTGAGGCCGGAGACGGACGCTTAGTCCAACGGAAGGCCTGTCGCGGCCCAGGCGGGACGCAAGGGCGGAGGTGAGCGATGTACCAGCGGATCTTTGTTCCCATCGACGGCAGCACGACCTCCTACGCGGCCCTCGCCGAGGCGATCCGATTCTGCAAAACGCTGAGCTCTGCACTGAGGCTCGCCCATGTGTACGAGAGCCTGCGCCATACCAGCGCGGAGGGCTTAATCGACCTCACCGAGCGGCTCAAGGAGGAGGGGAGGCTCCTCTTGGCCGAAGCGCAGAAACGGTGTGCCGAGGCGGGGGTGGAGGCGGACACCGTGCTGGTGGAGGCCGCAGGCCGGCGAATCGCTACCGCCCTCGTGGAGGAAGCCGCCCGCTGGGGGGCGGAGCTCATCATCATGGGCACCCATGGTCGCCACGGGTTCGAGCACCTGATCCTGGGCAGTGTGGCGGAGGGGGTCGTCCGGCGCGCGCCCACACCGGTACTGCTGATCCGTGCTCACTGAACCGTGCGCCGGGCCGTCCTGGCCCGGTGCCGCTCGAGCGGCCCGCTACCAGATGGAGACCGTCTTGCCTTCTGCTCGCAGCCGGTCGGCCCGAGCTTGCAGGTAGCGCTGGAAGCTGGGCTGATCCCGGTAGCCCTTGTTCACAACATACTCGAGGGCGGTCTGGAAGTGGAAGGGCCGCAAGTACGCTTCCACCCGGAAGACTTCCCGACCCCGCTCGTCGAAGAACACCACCGACGGAGCGAAGCCGACTTTGAGCTTGCGCCCCCACTCCCCTTCGGTGAGCCGCTCCCCGGTGGGGGTCACCAGGGGCTGGGTGCCGAGCAGGTTCACCCGCGCCACGTCGAAGCGCTGGATCAGGGCCAGGGTTTCCGGCGCCTTAAAGGTGACCGTGTGCAGCTCGTCGCACGGGGGGCAGTCGGGCTGCTCGAACAACACCGCCAGGGGGCGGCTCGCTGGCACCTTGTCCCGCTGCAAGATGAGGGGCGGCTTCATGAAGAAGGGCTGGTCGCGGAGCTTCCCGCTCTGGACACCGGCCGTTTTCGCCAGATACTCGGGAAAGCTCATCCGGGTCTCCAGCCGCTGGCTGACGTACTCCAAAGCGGCACGGAATTTGGGCGGCGGGTAGTAGCCGTTCGCGCGCAGCACCACCTCGCCCTGCTCATTGAGGAATAGGAGCGTGGGGGTGAACTGCACCTTGAGGTGGGCAGCGAACTCCTTCTCGCTGCGCTCCTTGCCGTCGATCCAGGTGACCGGGCGATCCCCCCAGATGTTGATCGCGATCACGTCGAAGTGCTTGCGCGTCGCTTCGACGATATCCTTCTGGGCAAAATTCACTTCCATCAGAGTCTTGCAATAGGGGCAGCCATCCTGGCCGAAATACACCATGAGGCGCTTGCCCGCGGCCGCGGCCTCCCGGATGTCTTCCTTGAAGTCCAGGAAGCTCACCTTGAACCAGCCGGGGAGCTGGATTTCGTTGGGGTTCGGGACGAGCTCGGAAGCTTTTTCCGCCGCCCCCACGCTGCCGGCCCACGCCAGGAGGGCGGCGGCGCAAAAACGCAGTGCTTGCCTCATCGTTTCCTCCTCTTGAAGCCCTTTCATACTCGGCTGAGGCTCGACTTATTCCCCGCCGCCGAGCGGTGGGACCGCAATCAGGCGGAGCGCCCCGTCGAGCAGGGCGCTCCGGGCGTTCATTCGTTGGACGCGCGCCCTGGGCGGCGGGTTCGGGTTTCCGGGCCCATGGGGCTATACTTCACTTTTTGGAGCTTTCGAGCTTGTGCCGGCGGCTCGCCACCGGAATCTTATGATGCCACAAGACCCTGCTGAGACCGATGTTTTGCCGCCGGCCCCTGCTGGGCACCCGCTGTCGCCCGAGGCGGTGGCCGCCTGGCGGCGGCAGCTTCGCCCGGTCTTAATTGCCCGACGCGCGCGCCTGGACCCAGCGCTGCGCAGCCGCTGCCAAGCCGCCATCACCCGGCTCATCGAGGAGACGTTCCCCGTCGGCCAGGGGTGGCTCGTGGGCCTGTGCTGGCCGTACAAGGGGGAGTACGACGCCCGCTTTCCGGCCCGCACCTTCCGCCGCCGGGGCGCGGTCACGGCGCTGCCCGCGGTGGTGGACAAGCGGGGCCCCTTGGAATTCCGCGTCTGGTGGCCCGGGGTGCCCACCCGGGCCGAGGTATTCGGCATCCCGGTGCCGGTGGGCACCCAAAGGGTGACCCCCCACGTGGCGTTTGTTCCCCCGGTGGCGTTCGACGACCAGGGTTATCGCCTGGGCTACGGGGGCGGGTACTTCGACCGAACCCTGGCCGCCGCCCGGCCCCGGCCCATCGCCATTGCAGTGGCCTACGAGATGCAGCGGCTGCCCAACCTCTACCCCCAGCCCCACGATATCCCCATGGATTTCATCGTGACGGAAGCGGGGGTGCGGCTGGTGGACGGGGATCGGACTCGGTTTGTCGATCGGCCCACGGCCCAGGACCACTTCGCAGCTTTGGCCCGGGCTCGGGGGTTGCCACCGGTGGGCCCCACCGACCAGGGGGCGACGCTGGCGTCGCCTCCCTGCTACGCGCGGGATTTCCCGGGCTATTTCGGGGAAGAATGAATCCCGGGCACGAGGGGGCCGCCTGAGCCTCAGGCGCTTTCGGGCGGCGCGCCCCAGCGGCTGATCAGGGTATTGGCGACCCCCAGGTGGTCCAGCACCCGGGCCACGACGAAGTCCACCAGGGCTTCCACCGTGGCGGGCCGGTGGTAGAAGCCCGGGTTCGCGGGCAGGATGACCGCCCCGGCCCGGGCCAGCTTCAGCATGTTTTCCAGGTGGATCGCCGACAGGGGCGTTTCCCGGGGGACCAGGATGAGGGGCCGACGTTCCTTGAGCATCACGTCGGCGGCGCGCTGGATCAGGTTCTCCGCGAGACCTGCGGCCACGGCGGCGAGGGTCCCCATGGTGCAGGGGCAGATGACCATGGCATCGGCCGGGTTGGACCCGGAAGCGAGGGGAGCGAACCACTCCTCCCGCCCGAACACCCGCAATTGCTCCGGCCCCGCGCGGAAGCGCTGGGAAAACCACCCCTGGGCTTCCGCGGCCCGGCCCGGCAGGCTGAGGTCCATTTCCTGGCGTGCCACCACCTGGGCGACCTGGGAGTAGATCAAATACACCCGCACGCCGGCACCGATCAGACACTCCAGGAGCCTCATCCCGTAGGCCAGGCCCGAGGCCCCGGTGAAGGCCAGGGTGACTGTCTTCACCGGGCCTCCGCGGGGAGCGCTGTACCCGGCTCTGCGGCCTCGCAGAGCCGGGCGGCCACCAGCCCGTTCACGGTGCCGAAGACGAGGGCGGCCAGGGCAAACACCGGCGAGAGCTTGAGCACCGCGGCCCCCGGCAGGAGCCAGGCGGCCGCCAGGGCGAGCTGGCCCGCCACGTGGGCGAAGGCGGCGATCACGCTGTGGGACACCGGGCCGAACCCGCTTTGGGGCAGCCGGGAGGCCAAGGCCAGGGCTCCGAGGCTCCCGGTGGCGCCGGCCACGCTCAGGAAGAAACCCGGGGTGAAAAAGCTCCCGAAGGCGATCGCCGCCGCCAGCACCCGCAGCAGGGATACCCAGGCTGCGGTGACGAACCCGTAGCGCGCCAGCACCACCAGCACCACGATGTTGGCGAGCCCCGGCTTCACGCCGGGAATCGGACTGGGAATGGCGGCGTCCACCAGCGCGAGCCCCATGGCCCAGGCGGCGAGCCGGGCGACGCGCCGGTCTTCCGCGGTGACCGGCAGCTCAATAGGCGAGGGAGTCATAGCGCCGCATTGTGCCCGCCAGCTCCACGCTCACCTGGTTGGGTAGGCACACCGCCACATCGCCGGGATCGGTTAGCCAGCCCCGCTTGACGCACAGCTGGAGTGGACTGGGGTCGGATTCCACCCGCACCCGGCCCTCGGCTACGCGGATGCGGGTCTCCCCCAGGGGACCGGGAACGCCGATCACCTGATCCCGGTGGAGGTCCAGCTCGGCAAAGAGCTGACCCCCCGCCCGCACCAGGGCCCGCTCGGCCGGGCCAGGGCGCCAGGCGTGGACCGTGAGGAGCGCGGTGAAGGCCGCGGCGACGGCGAGTACCAGGAAGTCGCCCGCTTTCACCGGCAGCCCGACAGGCATGGAAGGAAGGTACCAAGGCATACGGCTACTCTAGCACGAGTCAGGAAAGCTCCCGGTGGCGCACCAGCACCTGGTATTCGGCGCGGAAATGGGCGGCGAGACGCTCCACCATGTACACCGAACGGTGCTGGCCGCCGGTGCAGCCCAGGGCCACGGTCAGGTAGCTGCGGTTGTCCTGGATGAAGCAGGGAAGCCAGTTGGAGACGAAGGCGCGGATGTCGGCGAGCATGCGCGCCACGTTGGGGATGCTCTCGAGGAACGCGATCACTTCCGGGTCCTTGCCCGTCAAGGACCGCAGCCGCGGGTCGTAATGGGGATTGGGCAGGCAGCGCACGTCGAACACCAGGTCCGCGTCCAAGGGAATGCCGTGCTTGAAGCCGAAGGACTGGAACAGCAACGTCAGCCGCGAGCGGTCGATGTGGATGAAATCCTTCACCCAACTGCGCAGCGTGTTGGGCGAAAGCTCGCTGGTGTCGATGCGGTGGGCGCCGTCGGCGATATCGGCCAGCAGCTCCCGCTCCCGTTCGATGCACTCGGGCAGGGTGAGCTCGCCGGTGGCCAGCGGATGGCGCCGGCGCGTCTCGGAGAAGCGCTGGACCAGGGTTTCCGTGTTCGCTTCGAGAAACAGCAGGCGCGCGTCCACTCCTCGCGCTCGCAGGGCCGCGATCTGGGCCGGCAGCAACTCCAGGCCGTCGCCGCTCCTCGCGTCGATGGAAACCGCGACGCGGGCGTAGCCGTGGCGTTCGAAGTAGGCGGCCGTCTCGGGAAGGAGCCGCACGGGGAGGTTGTCCACGCAGTAATAGCCGGCGTCCTCGAGCACCTTGAGGGCGATGCTCTTGCCCGATCCGGAAAGACCGCTAATGAAGATGATCTGCATGGGGCGGGCCATGGGGAAGCCGCAAGAGGACGCTCGCCGCGCTCGCGCGTCCTCTTCCGGCCTCAATCATCCGCTTCGGGCGAGGCGCCCTCGTCCATCATATGCCGCTCATGGCGGCGGATGAACTCCCGCGTGCTGTCGTAGCCGCGCAACTGCAAGATGGTGTTACGCACCGCCGCTTCCACCAGCACGGCGAGGTTGCGCCCGGCAGCGACAGGAATGTTCACCCGCCGCACGGGAACGCCCAGCACCTCCTCGAAGCTCGCCTCCAGGGGCAGCCGCTCCATGGCGGCGAGGTCAGTGCCCGCAGGCCGCTCCAGGTGGACGATGAGCTTCAGGTTCATCTTCGGGCGCACCGAGGTCTCGCCGAAGATAGTGCGGATATTGAGCACCCCGAGACCGCGCACCTCGAGAAAGTCCCGCAGCAGGGGCGGGCAACGCCCCTCCAACGTCTCGGGCGCCACCCGGTAGATTTCCACGATGTCGTCGGCCACCAGCCCGCTGCCGCGGGAGATGAGCTCCAGGCCCAGCTCGCTCTTGCCCACGCCCGAGTCTCCCGTGATCAGCACCCCCATGCCCAGCACGTCGAGGAACACGCCGTGCATGGACACGGACGGGGCGAGGGCCTTGTGCAGGTAATGCCGCAGCAGCCACATGAGCTCCAGGCTCGCCTGGGGCGAGGCGAGGAGCGGCGTGGCGGTCTCGTCGGCGAGCTTCTTGAGGATCTCCGGCGGCTTTTCGTCGCCCGCCACGATGAAGCACACCGTTCCCGTCTCGAACAACTGGTGCAGGGGCGCCGCGTCCAGGTGGGAGATGTAATCCGTCTCCGAGGTGGAGAGCACCTGGATCCAGTTGGGATGGATGAAGTTGAGATGGCCGATCAGGCCCTTGGTGGAGTGCAGGATCGCATCCGAGTCGAGAAACTTGGACGCGCCCTCCCGTCCCGCGACCCAGCGCAGGGCCAGTTTTTCCCGGTTGTCCTCAAACAGCCGCGCTACGCTTACTCGGGGCATGCGGCTCCCAGTTTTCAAACAGCAGATGCACGTCGTGGGGAGTTTTGGCCGCGAGCAGCTTTTCGCGGAACGACTTGTCACTGAACATCTGCGCCAACTCGGAGAGGATCTGCAGGTGCTGGTCGGTGGCCCGCTCCGGCACCAGCAGGACGAAGATGAGCTGCACGGGCTTGTTGTCCGGGGCATCGAAGGCGATGGGATCGCGCACGCGCACGAACGCGCCCACCGCCTCCTTGAGACCCTTGATGCGCCCGTGGGGGATGGCCACTCCCTGGCCCAGGCCGGTGGAGCCGAGCTTCTCGCGCGCGAACAGGCAGTCGAAACAGAGGCTGCGGGCGATGTGCATCTGGTTCTCGAACAGCAGCCCCACCTGCTCGAAGACGCGCTTCTTGCTGGCGCACTCCAGGTCGAGGAGGATGTGGGATTCGGGAAGCAGCTTGGCGATCAGGTTCATGGTGCGTTATCGAGAGAAAATCGCGGTGTAAGGAAAGCGGGCGTCCCGACGGCACGGGCCCCTTTCCGCGGGCCGTCCAGGACGGTCTCTAAGGCTCCCTATTCACCGGATATTTGCTTCAAGCTCGAGCCGTTGCGCCGGTCGACCTGCTTTTCCTTGTGCCGCAGCACGGTGCGGTCGAGCTTGTCCGCCAGGCTGTCGATGGCGGCGTACATGTCCGCGTCGTCGGCCTCGGCGAAGAGGTCCTTGCCACGCACGCGCACGGTGGCCTCCGCCTTGTGGCTCGTTTTTTCCACCGAGAGGATCACGGTCACGTCGATCACGTGGTCGAAATGCCGGGCGACCCGCGCAAGCTTGGAAGTGAGGTAATCGCGGATCGCGGGGGTGACGTCGACGTGATGCCCGGTCACGGTGAGATTCATGGTGTCTCCTCTTTCAAAGGGATTTGCGCAGGTTCGCCGGGAGGATCTGCATGGATTCGCGGTACTTGGCCACGGTGCGACGCGCCACCATGATGCCCTGCTGGCCGAGGATCTCGGAAATCTGGCTATCGGAGAGGGGGCGCCGGGAATCTTCCGCGCTCACCAGTTGCTTGATAAGAGCACGGATGGCGGTGGCAGAACAGGCGCCACCCGCTTCCGTTTGCACGTGGCTGCCGAAGAAGTATTTGAGCTCGAAGGTGCCCCGCGGGGTGAGCATGTACTTCTGGGAGGTCACCCGCGACACGGTGGATTCGTGCAACCCCAGCGTCTCGGCGATCTCCCGCAGCACCAGCGGGCGCATGGCCACTTCGCCATGCTCGAAGAAGTGCCGCTGGCGGTCCACGATGGCTTGGGAGACCCGCAAGATGGTGTCGAAGCGCTGCTGCACGTTCTTGATCAGCCATTTCGCCTCTTGCAGCTGGGCGGCGAGCTGCTGGTGGCTCGCGTCCCGATTGCGGCTCAGGATATCGGCGTACATGCGGTTGATGCGCAGCTTCGGCATCGCCTCGGGGTTCAAGCTCGCGACCCAGACCCCTTTCACTTTTTTGACGATCACGTCCGGCACTACGTAGCGGGTCTCGACCTGGGCGAAGTCCGAGCCCGGCCGCGGGTTGAGCCGCGTGATCAGGTTCTGCACCTGTTTGAGGCAGGCGTCGTCGCAGCCGAGGAGGCGCTTCAGTTTGTTGTAGTCGCGGGCGGCCAGTGTTTCCAAGTGGTTTTCCACCACGGTGAGCGCCTCCTTCAGCCGGGGCGTATCCTCTGGAAGGGCCTTCAATTGCAGTAGCAGGCACTCCTTGAGGTTGCGCGCGCCCACCCCCGGCGGGTCCAGGCTCTGCAGGTGCCGCAGCGCGATGACCAGCTCGTCCCGCTCCACGCCCAATTCCGGGGGCAGCAGGGTCAAGAGCTCGTCCAGGTCCTGGGTGAGATAGCCGTCGTCGTCCAGGGCGTCCACCAGAAGCTGGGTGAGCCTGCGGTCGCGCTCAGAAAGCTTGGTGAGGCTCAACTGCCAGTTGAGGTGCTCCCGAAGGGTGGGGGTATCGGCGGCGATCTGGGCATAGCCGGCGTCTTCCCCGTCCTCCCGGGCGCCGTGATAGGAACCTTCGTCTTCGAGCCAGCCCGAGTCCGGGGCGCTGCCCAGCTCCGGCGCCTCGGCGGCAGCGTCGGCTCCTGTCCCGTCCAGGGGCTCGAGGCGGGGCGCCGCGGGCTCAGAAGAGAACGCGGGCGGCGACTCTTCGTCCTCCTCCCGCTCGAGCAAGGGGTTTTCCTGCAGGATGCGCTCCACCTCCTGGTTCAGCTCCAAGGTGGAGAGCTGGAGGAGCCGGATGGACTGCTGCAACTGGGGCGTCAGCGCGAGGTGCTGCGTCAGCTTAAGCTGCAGGGAGGGCTTCATGAGGCCGGAACGCGGTACGGAATGAAAGTTGCTCTATCGGCTTAACGCCATGATTTATAGTCTGAAATTTTCGCCCAAATAGACCTTACGAACGCTCTCATTATAAATGATTTCCTCCGGTTTGCCGTTGGCCAGGACCAGCCCTTCGTTGATGATGTAGGCCCGGTCGCAGATCCCCAGGGTTTCGCGCACGTTGTGGTCGGTGATCAGGATGCCGATGCCCCGTTCCTTCAGAAAGCCCACGATTTTCTGGATGTCGAGCACGGCGATGGGATCGACCCCAGCGAAGGGCTCGTCGAGCAGGATGAAACGCGGTCGGGAAGCGAGCGCCCGGGCGATTTCCACCCGCCGGCGCTCGCCCCCGGAGAGGCTCACGGCGGGGCTTTGCCGCAGGTGGCTGATGTGCAGCTCGTGGAGCAGGTCCTCCAGCTCGTTTTCCAGCTCGTCGGGATCGTCGGTGTGCAGCTCCAGCACCGCCCGGATGTTGTCGGCCACGTTGAGGCGCCGGAAGATGGAGGCTTCCTGGGGAAGATAGGACAGTCCCAGCCGGGCGCGGCGGTGGATCGGCATGTGGCTGAGCTCCCGGTCGTCCAGGAAGATGCGGCCGCGGGTGAGAGGTACGAGCCCCACCATCATGTAGAAGCAGGTGGTTTTCCCCGCCCCGTTGGGGCCGAGCAGGCCCACCACCTCGCCGCTCGCCACCTCCAGGGAGACGTCCTTGACCACCGTGCGGGAGCGGTAGCGTTTTTCCAATCGCTCGACTCTCAGGGTGCTCATCAGGTCCCAGTGTGATCGCCGGCGGGGGAGCAGGCAAACAAGGTGGTCCGAGCGCCTCAGCGGGAGCGGCCGCTCACGGAGCCGCCCGGGGCGGCGATCGGTCCGCGCCCTCACGGCTCTTCGGCTGGATCACGGCGCGTACCCGACCCGAGGCGCCGCCTGCTGCGCCTTCGCCCTTGACGGATCCCAGCACGCGAAACAGCTCGGTCTGCGCGTTGTAGGAGATGTAGTTCCCCCGTACTTCGTCCTGGCCGCGGCGCATGCGCGCGTCTTCGAACAGTTCCAGGGTCTCGGTGCGACTGTCGTATTCCATGCGCTTGGCCCAGCCTTCGATCCACTCGTCGGTGCCTGTGCGCCTTTGACGGAAAGACGCAGGATCGCCGTAAGCCACCCCGCGCTGGAAACCGTCCGCGCTTTGGGTCACCACCAGGCGATCCGCCCGGATGGTGAGAGTGCCCTGGGTGAGCACCACGTTGCCGGTGAACACTGCCGTTTTCTTGGCGTCGTCGAAAGTACCGCTGTCCGCCTCCAGATGTATCGGCTGTTCCCGATCCGGCTTGAGGGCTTGCGCGTAAGCACCCCCGCTGGCGAGCACGGCCGCGGCCAGAAGCTGGACGAGCCACGCCCCGGGCCGGTCACCGCCCGTTCGCCAGCGCATAGCGGCCTTTGACTTGGTGGATCGTCACGGTTTGCGTTTTCTGGTCGAATTCTAAGCCAACGCCGTGGATTACGGTATTCGCGTCCTCCAGCGTCACCGGCTGATCGGTTATTGCCCGCTCCTCGCCGGGGAGGATGTGCAGGTAGCTGGTGGTGAGTACCGCTCCCCCTTCTTCGATGCTGCCGCCCCGTTCGATGCGCACTTCCTCCATCAGGTGCACGTGCTCGCCATCGGCGGTCATGGTTCCTCGACGGGCGGAGACGCGCACCGGGGGCTTGCCCGGCTCGGTGATGAGTACTCGCGGCTCCTCCACGTGGGCCGTGTCGTCGTCCGGGTAATGGATGAGCCGCCGGCCCGTGACCGCGTAGCGGGAGCGCCCGTCGGGGCCGAGCTGCACCGCGGAGAAGCCCTCGGCGATAAAGTCCGGGTCGTGGCGCAGCGAGGCGGTGAGGTCCGGCGCCGGTGGTTGCACCGTGCGGTCCAGCCAGTAGGTGAGGGACGCCAGGGCTGCCAGGAGCAGCAAGGGAAAGAAGGAGGTCAGGCGGTCCAGGACGCGTAAGTGATCCACGGCGGGGATGGCGGCGTTCAACGCAGGTAGGGCGTAAGGGCGCTATCCAAAGTTCCCTGGGCCCACATGATCAGTTCGCAGGCCTCGCGCACCGCACCGCGACCGCCCTTTGCCTGGGTGACGAAGTGGGCGTGGCGCCTGACCAGGGCCGGCGCCTCGGGCACGGTGATGGCCAGCCCGCACCGCCGCATCACCGGCAGGTCCACCACGTCGTCGCCCATGTAGGCCGCTTCCCGCCCTTCCAGCCCCATTTCCCCCAACAGCTTTTCCAGCACCGAAGCCTTGTCGTCGACGCCCTGGAACAGAAATTCCACCCCCAGGTTGCGCGCCCGGTGCTCCACCAGCCGGGAGCTGCGGGCGGTGAGGACGGCCAGATGCACCCCCGTGGCGGCCAGCATTTTGAGCCCATGGCCGTCCAAGGTGCCGAACGCCTTCAGCGCATCCCCGGCCTCCGCGTAGTAAAGCCGCCCGTCGCTCAGTACCCCGTCCACGTCGAAGGCGGCGAGGCGGATCAAGCGGGCGCGAGCAAGAAGCGGATTCATGGCGCGGGCGGCGGCGATGCAAGGAAGCCCATGGAAGGGCAGAAGCTTCGGTGCGCGACGCTGGGCAAGTATAGCAGAGCCCGGAGCATCCCTTGCGGCCGCTGTCCCAAGCCGCGGCCGTAGGGCATGATTACGGCCCATGCAGCATGAGACCCTCCAGATCGCCCTCATCGTCCTTGCCGCCGCGGTCGCGGTGGTGGTGGCGTTTCGTCGCCTTGGCCTGCCGCCCCTCCTCGGTTACCTCCTGGTGGGCATCCTGGTCGGACCCCATGCCCTGGGCTGGGTAGCGGAAAGCGCCGAGGCGAGCTACCTGGCGGAGTTCGGCGTGGTCTTCCTCATGTTCACCATTGGGCTGGAGTTCAGCCTGCCGCGCCTGCGCACCTTGCGGCGGGAGGTGTTCGGCTTCGGCGCTGCCCAGGTGGTCTCCACCATCGTGCTCGTGATGCTCCTTGCTATCGTCCTGGGGGCCCCGTGGCAGGCGGGCTTCGCCATCGGCGCGGTACTCGCCATGTCCTCCACCGCCATTCTGGGCAAGATGCTGGCCGAACGCCTCGAGCTCAACGCCCCCCACGGGCGAGCCATCATCGGCGCCGCCCTGTTCCAGGACCTGGCGGTGGTCCCCCTCCTGATCGCGATTCCCGCTTTGGCCCGTCCAGGGGAGGAACTCGCCTGGGCCCTCGGTTTAGCGGTAGCCAAGGCGGCGCTGGTGCTCTTCGTCATCCTGGTACTCGGGCAGCGGCTGATGCGGCCTTGGTTCCATCTGGTGGCGCGGCAGAAGTCTTCCGAGCTTTTCATCCTCAACGTGCTGCTCACGGTGTTGGGGCTCGCCTTCCTCACCCAGCAGGCCGGGCTGTCGCTCGCGCTGGGGGCCTTCCTTGCCGGCGTGCTCATCTCCGAGACCGAATATCGCTACCAGGTGGAGGAGGACATCCGGCCGTTCCGCGAAGTGCTGCTGGGTTTCTTTTTCGTCACCATCGGCATGCTCCTCGACTGGCGGGCGGTGGTCGCCAACTGGGCCTGGGTGGCGGCCACCTTCGCGGTGCTGGTAGCGGTGAAAGGGGCGCTCATCACGGCCCTTGCCCGGCTGACGGGGGCCGACCCCGGCGTGGCCTTGCGCACCGGGCTGGCGCTCGCCCACGCCGGGGAGTTCGGCTTCGTGCTGCTGCAGCTCGCGGGCCGCCATGCCGTGGTCGATCCTTCCGTCATGCAGTCGCTGCTCGCCGGCATGGTGCTGTCCATGCTGGCGGCGCCGTTCCTCATCCAGTACAGCGAGCCCCTGGTGCGCCGCTTCGCTTCCGGAGAATGGATGGCGCGCGCCCTGGAACTGCACCGCATCGCGGTGCAGACCATGAGCGCCGAGGGGCACGTGATCATCTGCGGCTACGGCCGCAGCGGCCAGAACCTGGCACGGATGCTGGAACGGGAAGGGGTGCCCTTCATCGCCCTCGACCTGGACCCCCAGCGCATCCGGGAGGCCGCCGCCGCCGGCGAGAGCGTGGTCTACGGGGACGCGGCGCGCCGCGAGGTGCTGATCGCCGCGGGCTTGAAGCGGGCCAGGGCCCTGGTGGTTACCTACGCCAACACCCCTTCCGCGCTGCGGGTCCTGTCGGCAGTGCACCGGGAGCGGCCCGATCTTCCCGTGCTGGTGCGAACCGTCGATGACAGCGACATCGACACGCTGATCAAGGCCGGGGCGGCCGAGGTGGTGTCCGAGATCATGGAAGGGAGCTTGATGCTGGGCTCCCAGGCCCTTTTGCTGTTGGGGGTGCCCCTCAACCGGGTGCTCAAGCGCATCCGCGAAGCGCGCCGCGAGCGCTACGCCTTGTTCCGGGGATTTTTCCGTGGCGAAAGCGACGAGCCCCAGGAATCTCCCGAAAAGCCCCAGCCCCGGCTGCAAAGCGTGTTGATGGCTCCGGGCGCGGCGGCCATCGGGCGGACGCTGGAGGAGCTGCGGCTCGGGGAGTTACAGGTGGAGGTCACTGCCATCCGCCGGCGCGGTATCCGCGCCCTGGCGCCGACGCCCCAGACCCGGCTCGAGGAGGGCGACGTGGTGGTGCTGCTGGGAACGCCCGAGGCGCTCGCCGCTGCCGAGATGCGGCTGTTGCAGGGGTGAGGCAGCGCGGGTTCGCCGCCCCGCAGGGTGCGTGGAGCGCCAGCGGAAGGCACCGTTACCGGTGGTCGCTCCGGAGCGGTGCTGCAAGCTTCGCGAGGCAGACGCGCCCTAGATGTTCTTGCAGATCGTGTACTGGGTCGCCCCGTCGTCCACGTAGCTGGTATCCGTGGGGGCCGTGGCGGGCAAGGGCGAGGTGGTGGTGCCGCGCAACGAACCGGTGCTCGGCTTGCCGTCGTCCAATTGGCTGTCTACGGCGTTGGCGATCTTGCCGGGCAGGTTAGAGGTGCACACCACCAGTCCACTGAGCCCCAGGGCGCCGTTTTGCACCCCGGTCACGCCACCGACGGCGTTCTGGGGCGGATTGGCGCTGCCCGCCCCCGTGGTCGGGCCGGCCACGAGCCCAGCCAGCCGCAGGTGTTGCCAGAAAAGATTGGACTCTTGACCGGCCGGCGGGGGGTTGGCCGACGGCGTGGCGTTGAAATTTCCATCCACCTGGCCGTTCCCGTCTCCGGAAGTCGTCCCCGTCCAGCGACCATTGGCATTGGGATCATCCCCTGGAATGGCCCGGTATCGGTCCTGGTAGGCGTAGTAGGCGACGGAGACGCTGTTCAGGTCGTTCACCACGTTGCGGATCCGCGCCTGGGTGATCATCTCCTGCCCCTTCAGGATCCCTCCCAAGAGCAGTCCGATGATGACCAGTACGATGGCGATCTCGATCAGGGTAAAGCCACGCTCACGTTTCATTCCCGTCTCCGGACACGGCGTTGGTGCCGCCGTCGCAAGAACGATGCCAGCGTCCGCCACCCGGGCAGGTGGGCTTTTTGCTGGCGTCCGCGGGCTGAAGCGGGCTTTTCCCGGGCTTGGGGAGCGGATTTTCCGGAGAATCGGGTTTTCCGCTGTCGGTGGCCCGACGGGGATGTGTCGGAAAACCGACGCAGCCGACGGAATTCCGACGCTTCCCGGCCCGGGATGCCCCCGAGCCGCTGGTTATAATGGGCTAACCACCGCGATGAGAGAGGCATGCCCGATTCCCTGCCAGATTCCCGCCCCCCTTCTTCCGGACCGGCCATGACGGCGGCCCTTTCCCGCCCCGCCTGGATAGCGCGCCTGCTCGAGCGGCGCGAGAAGCTGCTGGTGGTCATGCTGCTGCTGCTCCACGGGGCGGTGCTCTCCGATCTGCAGAGCCCCTGGACCCGGGCGCTGCTCCTGAGCCACCTGGGCCTCTTCCTCTTGTGGCAGCCCCTATGGGGCTGGGAGCGGCGGCTCGGCACGCCGGCGCTCGTCTTCGTCGCTGTCGGCAGCGTTCTCGTGCTCTTCTGGCTCAACTGGTGGCTGGTGGCCGCCTGGTTCGCCTTCCTCGTGAGCCTGGTGGGCGCGCGGGGGTTCTCCGGGCCGTCGCGCGCTTCCCGCCTCTTCGGCCTGGCGGTGCTCGCCTATCTGCTCATGGCTTTGCTGCTCTGGGTGGTGCCGAAGCTCTTCACCACGCCAGAGGCGCTTCTCTTCGTCGACGGATTCATGCGCTACGCCGCCCCGGCGGGCCTCCTCCTGCTGCTGGCGATTCCCGCGAGCCGGCAGCCGGACGCGGGGCGCGAGCCGGTGGATTTCTTGTACGGGTTGCTCCTCTTCCTGGTGGTGATCCTGGTGGTGCTGGGGAGCTTCGCCTTCATGACCCTGAGCAAGATCGCCTATGTGGAGGCGTTGATCCGCACCCTCCTGGTGGTGGGTTTCCTGCTGAGCCTGCTGGGGCTTCTGTGGAATCCGGCCCACGGCTTGAGCCTGCTGCAGCCGGTCCTGTTCCGCTACCTGCTCAACGTGGGCACGCCTTTCGAGCAGTGGCTGGCCCAGATCGCTGGGGCGGCGGAGCGGGAAACCGACCCGGCGGGGTTCCTGCACACCGCCGCCGAGCGGCTCGCGGCGCTTCCCTGGGTGGCGAGCGTGGCCTGGGATTCGCCGGACGGGCGGGGCCGGGTGGGCGAGGAAGTCTCCTCGGCCTGGACTTTCAGCTCGGGGTCGCTTTCCCTGCGGGTCTCTTCCCGCTTCACCGTGGGGCCGGCCCTGGTCCTGCACCTGAAACTGCTCACCGAGATCGTCGCTCACTTCTACGAGGGAAAGCGCCGGGAGCAGGCCCTCGCCCAGATGGCCCGCATGCAGGCCATCCACGAGACCGGCGCCCGGCTCACCCACGACATCAAGAACCTGCTCCAGTCCCTCTATGCCCTGGCGTCGGCCTCCCAGCAGGCGGGCGACGCGGAAGGCTTCCAGCGGCTCATGCGGCGCCAGCTCCCCGACCTCGCCCGGCGGCTGGAGCTCACCTTGAGCAAGCTCAAGGACCCCCTCGCCCAGCGCGACGGGGAGGCCCCGCCGGTGGCGGCGCGCGCCTGGTGGGAAGCCCTCGAGTCCCGCTACGAGCCCCGCGGAGTGCGCTTCCGGGCGAGCTTCGCCGGGGACGTCCGGATTCCGGGGGCCCTCTTCGACAGCGTGGCGGAAAACCTGCTGGAGAACGCCTTGAAGAAACGCCAGCAGGCGCCGGGCCTGGAGATCGACGTGGAGCTCGCCACTGGGGACGGCGGGGCCGTGCTGCGGGTCACCGACACGGGGGAACCGGTGCCGGCCCGGGTGGCGGGCGCGCTGTTCGACAAGCCCGTGGCCTCGGAAACCGGGCTGGGGGTCGGCCTCTACCAGGTTTCCCGGGAGGCCGCGCGCCAGGGCTACGCCCTGCGCCTCAAGGAGAATCGGCCGGGCCGGGTATGCTTCGAGCTGGCGCCCCAGGGGAACCCATGACGCAATCCGGCCCCGGGTCCTCGCCGCTCAGGGCAGCTTGCCGGCTTGGACCATGCGATTCTTGAGAATCGCCGGAGGAATCCAGGCAAGCTGATCGTCGTAGGGGTCATCAGCGTACTTGCCCGGTGCGCGGCTCACGAAGGTCGCGTTGTTGTCTGTATTCTCCTGCTCATCGCTATCGCCGCTTATAGGAAGCCGAGTGCCGGTGGGAAGGTAGGCACCGTAGCCGTTTTTCCCGTGGGAGACGATCAGGGCGGGCACGTTCGTCGCCACGTTTTTCCCTGAGGGCCCGCTGCCGTCCTTGACCGTGATGTTGCCTTCTGAGCACAAGGCGAAAGAGGCGTAGGCGGCCACCTCGGTACAACCCGCCGTGGCGGGGGCCGCGGGATTGACCTGATCGGCCCAGTCTTGGCGGACCCGGTAAGTGAAGCGTCGCCCCCAGGCGTCCGTCTCGGATAGCGCCAGCGTGACCCACGGCACGACGCCGTCGGTCATGATGGTGCACTGGCCCGTCGTTGGGTTGTAGCTTTCCACGCCGCTGCCCGCGCTACCGCTCGCAATCGCTCCGTCCGCCGGGCATGGCAGCCGTCCGTTGGCCAAAGAGAAGCCGATCAAAGCCTCTTTGATCTCGTCCAACTTGCGCTGGGTCTCCTTGACCGATTGCTGGTCGAGCTGAGCGCTGAGCGGTGCGAGTAGTCCGCCCAGGAGCAACCCCAGGATGAGCAAGACCACCGCGAGCTCCACCAGGGTGAAGCCCGGGGTAGAGCGGATCGCGCGTCCGGCTGACGCATGCAGGGGAGGGGCCACTTTGTTTGCACCTTTCATGGGCATTGGGTGACCAGTCCACTCTGCAGGCAGATCTTCGTGGCGGGGCTACCGGTCGTGATGGTCGCGCGAGATTGATCAGGGCTCACCGTGTAGACCGTGATTGCCGGATCGAACCATCCGTTTTTTATCAAGTCATCTTTGCTTTCAATCGACAGGTCCTGGTAAGGCACGGCGCCTGTTTCGCTCCCCGGGACTTGATGCCCCGTTCCATCGCCAGCCCATGGATAACGGCTGTACGCTTCGTAGTAGCCCTGCACGCCACTCCCGGGGGTCGTCGCTCCCCGGATCGCTGCGGCAACTCTCTTGTTGACCGCCGTGAAAAGCGCGTCGTGAGTAAGGGCAAGGAGAAGATCGTTAAACGACCCGGTCGGAGTCGCGGTGACGAAGGCGCTGTTGCCATCGGCGTTGTCCTCCCCAAGGGTGGTATCGAGGTAGTTCACCGGGTTGCATTTGGGCGTGGACGTGTAAGGCATCGGCCCGGAGCACGGCCCGGAGCCGCCGCTACGCTCCTGGGGAGTTGTTCCCCCCTCCCGAACCAGCACCGAGCCGGGGGACAGGAGTATGGCGATGACATCGTTGAGCGGAGCCGCCCCAACGATCGTGAGATCCCCCTTCACGCCGCTGTTGAGGGCAACGATGCCGCTCGCTCGAAAATCATGGGACAGCGCATACCACAAGCGCTCGCCGTGACCGTCCCTCAAGTCGCCAATCCCCAACGTTCTCCAGGGCAATCGGCCGATCAGCACCCGGCAGTTAATCCCCGAATAGTCTTCGGGCACTTTCGCCCAGCCATCGTCGTTCGCGTCCGGGCACGGAAGACTGCCGGGACGATTAGCGTCGTTGACAGCGTAGGCGATCAACGCCGCCTTCGCCTCCGCCAGCGCCTGCTGGGTGATGCGGTCCCGCTCGGTGGCAATGGAGGCGGCGCTCAAGGACTGTAGCAGCAGATAGGCGGCGCCCGTGACGAGGAAGAGGAGCAGGAGGAGCAGCACCTGGCCGCGCTGGCGCCCGGGCCTCTTCAGGGGAGGGGGGCGCCGGCACTGGGCGCGGCAAGAGGTCATGGCGGCGATCACCGGGAAGCCTCTGGAGGCGCCCCGACGCCGGAGGGGCGCGTCTCTTTTCCGTGCTCCCCGCCTTCGCCGGGGGCGAGCCACACGGTTTCTCCTACCTTCACTCGCACTTTGCCTTGGGGTGTGGTTAGCACCACGGTCGCGGGATCCAGGGGCCGGGCGGCGAGGCTGTCTCCAGGAGAGGGGGCCGAGGCGGGCCGGGGGACTCCGTTCAGCCACACCACTGCTTTGCCGTCGGAGCGCTGTACCAGCCCGTTGACAGTGACGCCGGAGAGCTCCGGCGGCGCGGCCTCCACCGGGCCCCGGCTCCGCTGCCGTTCAAGCTGCGCCCGCTCCTCGGGGGTGAAGAACAGCCGCCCCAGGGGATCGGCGGCCCAGGCGGCGGCGGTGAGGCTGCCCAGGAGGAGGAAGAGCGCCGACGGCAGGAAGCGCCTCATGGCCGGGGACGATCCTTCAAGGAAACCCAAGTGAGCTGGCAGTCAGCCTCCAGCTGAGGGCCGAAGCGCAGGGGGTCCGCCGCCGCGCGCCTCACTTGGCAGCCCCGCAGGAGGAACAACCCCTTGGCTTCCTCGCCCAGCGCCTGGAAAAAGCGGACGAGCTCCCCCTCGTGCAGGAGGCTGAGCTGCAAGCGCATGTCCGAGGCCAACAGGTCGATCGATCCCTCCGGCAAGGGGATGTCCGGCTGGAAGGGGCGCTGGGGCGAGATGGTGTAGCGGGCGCTGAAGAGCTGCTGCTGCCCCCGCAGCCGGTCGATGGTTTCGATCCAGTCGAGCCGCTGCTCTTCTCCGATCACCCCCCGGGCGACGAGGCGCCGGTATTCCTCGTAGTAATCGTCCAGGTTTTTGCGTTCTTCCTGGGTCCGGGCCAGTCGGGCGTGGGCCTGGGCCACCTGGGCTTGCAGGGCGGCGTGGGATTGCTGCATGCGGGTTTTGAACTGGTGGGCGGCACCGACGGCCGCGAGGGCGAGGGCGAGGACCGCGGCGGCGAAGAACACGGTCCCGCGCAGGTGGGGCCAGTCCTGGCGGGTGAGCCTCATGTCGCCGCCCGCACGAGCTTGAGGGTGAAGGCGGCGCGCCGCTCGGCCTCCGGGGGATCCGTTTGTCCCGCGAGGCTCGCCTGGGGACGCAGATCCAGGGGCAGCTCGACCCGCTCCACGCTGAATCCCCGCCGGGTGAGCTCGGCGGCGAAGGCTTCCACCTGCTCCAGCGCCTCCCGGTAGTTGTGACGGAACGGGTGCACTTCGCCCTGGAGCAGGACGACCCGATAGAGGGTCGAACCGGAACCCGCCGGCGGTGCGGGGACCGGGGGCCTGGCGGGGATGCCTTTCTCGAGGCTATCCGGACGGGTCGTGATCTGCCAGGAGAGCTGGGTGAGTCGCAGTCCAGGGAAGGCTTCGAGGGCCTGGCCGATGCCGGAGAGCACTTCCACCGGCGAGGGGGAGGATTGGGCGAGGGCGCGGGTCGCCAGCACGGCCTGGCGCATCTCCGAGGCTGGCCAGGGCGTGGGCGGAAACGTGGCGCGGATCGCCTGGTGCTCCCGCTCCAGGCTTTGCAAGTTCCTCGCCAATTCCTCGGCGCGGTGCGAGAAATTCATCCCCTGCCACACGTCCAGGCCCGCCCAGAGGAACAGCCCCAGCCCAGCGGCCAGGATTCCCGCTTGTGCGAGCCGGCGCACCTCCCCCAGGGCATGGTAATGGGTGTGCTCGGTCGCCGCGTACTGGTTGGGTGGCCGGCTCTTGACCAGCGTGTGCAGCAGCAGGCCGGTGGCGTCCGAGTCGGCTAGGGGGTCGCGGTAACCCAGGCGCGCGGCGAGTTCGCCGATGTCCAGATAGGCATAGCGCACCCGGGGCGAGTCCTGGAGCCGCGCCGCCAGCGCCTCCCGGTCCTCCCGGGAGCACACGATGGCCACGTGCATCGGCCGCCCGGAAGGCAGGAGGCTCAGGCTCTGGAGATACTGGACGGTGCGGGCCGCTTCGTGCATCACCGTGGCGGTGAACTGGGCGCTGCCCGCCGGTTGCGGGGCGGCGTCGGCCTGAGGCCCGGCGGCGAGGGGGCTCAGTCGGGAGAAGCTCAGGTGGCCGTTCTTGAAATAGGTCTGGCGCACGCCGGCGTCCCGCTCCCAGGTGATGAGCAGCAAGTCTTCGCCGGAAATCAGCCGGGCGATATGCCGGCTGAGCAGGGGGACCGAATAAAGGCCCCGCAGGGGAATCTCGTAATGGACCAGGAGCTCGATCCAGGGCGCGACCCATCCGGGATTGGTGAGGGCGGAGAACAAGACCCGGTCGTCGCGCCGGCCTTCCCGCATACGCTCGCGGATTTCCGCGTGGCGGAAAGGCGTGGAGCGATAGAACTGCTCCAGCTTGCGCGCGAGCAGCGCCGAGCGCTCGGGGCCGATCAGGTGGGGGACGGTTTCGAGGCGAAAGTCCTCTTCCACTAAGTCGGCGAGCATCCACGCCGTGCGGCGGCGCTGGGCCACCTCGGCCGCATAGGCAGCGAACGCCCGTCGTCCCGCCTCGTCGGCGGCGAAGACCCCCTCCAGGGAGACGCGGCCTGCATGCCAGCGGTAGGCGGTCAGGCGCTCGGCGGTGAGGAAGAGCAGGGCGGGCTCGGCCATCAGAACCGGGTTCTGCTGATGACGTCGTAGACGGGCATGAGTACCGAGAACATGACCCAGCCGAGGAGCGCTCCCAGCAGCAGGGTGAGGAGGGGGCCGATCATGGTCTGGATGCGCTTCACCGATTCGCGCACATCCCGGTCGTAGAAGTAGGTCACGTTAAGCAGCGCCTTGTCCAGTGCGCCCGTCGCCTCGCCCACCCGCAGCATGCGCAGCACGAGGGGCGGGAAGATGCCTACCTCGGAAAAGCTCTGGGTCAGGTTCTTGCCTTCCTCGATGCGCCGGCCCACCTGCTCCAAGCTCTCCGCCACCACCCGGTTGCCGGCGATGTCTCGCGCCGCGGCGATGCACTCCAGGATCGAGATGCCGGAAGCATACATCATGGCGAAGGTGTTGGCGAAGCGGGCCAGGATGATCTTGTGCAGGATGGGCCCCACGAGCCAGAGCTTGAGCTTCCAGCGGTCGATGCGGCTGTCCAACCCGGGCATGAAGCGGGCCCCCAGCCAGATGCCGGCGGCCGCCCCCGCCAGCAGCCCGACGGCGAGATACCAGTAGCCTGCGACCGCCTGCGACAGCGCGATCAAGAGCTGAGTCTGGAGCGGCACCGCCTGGCCGATGTTCTGCATGAAACCGGCGAGCTGGGGCACCAGGTACAGCATCAGGAACAGGAACACAGCGAGTACCACCGCCAGGACCATGGCCGGGTAGAGCAGCACCTGCCGCGTCTGGGCGGCGAGCTCGTCCTGCCACTTGAGGCTTTCGGTGATGTGGCCGAACACCTCAGGGAGCTGCCCGCTCTGCTCCCCCGCGCGCACCAGGCTCACATGGATCGGCTCGAACACCCGAGGGTACGGGGCCATGGCCTGGGACAGGCGCTGTCCTCCCTCCACGGCTTCGATCATGTTGGCGATGATCTGGCGGAAGGCCGGATCGTTCATGGTGTCGCGCAGGTCGGCCAGGCTCTCCAGGAGGGGCACGCCGGCCCGGGTGAGGCTTTCCAGGTTGAAAAAGAACGTAATGAGCTCCTGGCGCCGCACCCGGCGCCCGAGAGCGAGCTGGCTGGTCTTAGCGGGCCGCGCGGAGACGAGGTCGAGACCCCCGCGCTTGAGCCGCAGCTCCAGGTCCACCGGGTTGGCGGCGTCTTGCATGCCGCGGACGCGCTTGCCGACGGGATCGACGGCGACGTACTGGTACAAGGCCATGGCGGTTGGCTGCTTTCCAAGTTCTACGCGAGCCGATCGGTGAGGTCGATCACCCGCAACACCTCGTCCAGGGAGGTCACGCCCTCCAGCACCCGCTGGATCGCGTCCTCAGCCAGGGGACGGAACCCCTTGGCGAGGGCCATGGTGCGGATCTCCCGGGCCGTGGCGCGGCGTGCTACCAGCTCGTCCAGGTCCTCGTCCATCTTGAGCAGTTCCATCACCGCGATGCGGCCGCTGTAGCCCTGGTGGTCGCACAGCTCGCAGCCTGCCGCCCGGTAGATGGTGGGCGCCTCGTCCCGCTCGAAGCCGAGCAGGCGCCGCTCCAGCTCGCCCGGCCGGTAGGGTTTCTTGCAATGATGGCACAGCACCCGCACCAGCCGCTGGGCGATGACGCCGATGATGTTGCCCGCCATGATGTCGGGCAAGATGCCGATGTCCAGCAGGCGTGGCACGACTCCGATGGCGGAGTTGGTGTGCAGGGTGGAGTACACCTGGTGGCCGGTCATGGCGGCGCGGAAGGCCATCTCCGCGGTGGGATGGTCCCGGATCTCTCCCACCAGGATCACGTCCGGGTCCTGGCGCAGGATGGAGCGGATGCCGCTGGCGAAGTCCAGTTTGGCCGTCTCGTTGACCGAGGTCTGACGTACCAGGGGCATGGGGTATTCCACCGGATCTTCCAGGGTCATGATGTTGACCCCATCGGTGTTGATGTGATTGAGGATGGAATAGAGGGTCGTGGTCTTACCGCTGCCGGTGGGGCCGGTCACCAGGATGATGCCTTCGGGGCGGGCGATCATGACTTTCAGGGTGGCGAGCGCCTGCTCGTGCAGGCCCAGCATGTCCAGCGGCACGATGCCCTTCTGCCGGTCCAGCACCCGCAGCACCATGTTCTCGCCGTAGGTGGTCGGGTGGGAGGCGACGCGGAAATCGATGAGCCGGCCCGACAGACGGAGGGAAATATGGCCGTCCTGGGGCGCCCGGGTCTCGGCGATGTTCATGCCGCTCATGACCTTCAGCCGCACCACCATGGCCGGCCAGTAGGACTTGTGCAGGCTTCTCACCTGCCGCAGCACCCCGTCGATGCGGTAGCGGATGCGCAGGAACGAGTGCTCCGGCTCGAAGTGGATGTCGGAGGCGCCCCGCTGCACCGCGTCCGAGAGCAGGGCGTCGATCAGGCGCACCACCGGCTGGCTGAACTCGTTGACCCCCGCGAGGGGGGTCTGGTAGTCCATCTCCCCGGGCTCGATCTCGTGCAGGATGCCGTCGATGGACAGCTCGAAGCCGTAGTACTGGTCGATCGCCCGCAGGATGTCGGACTCGGCCGCGAGCAGCTGTTGGATGCGGTAGTCCTCCTTGACCAGGGCGCGCACTTGGTCCAGGGCGATGATGTTGTCGGGGTCGGCGATGGCGATGGTGAGCTGGCGCCGGGCGTGGTCCACGGCGATCGGCAGGATCGCGTAGCGCCGCGCCACTTCTTTGGGGATCAGCTTGATCGCCTGGGCGTCGACGATCACCTTAGTGAGGTCGATGCTCTCCTGCCCCAGGCTCTCCGACAATACGTCCCGGATGGTGGCTTCCGAGAGGAAGCCCAGGGCCACCATCAGCCGCCCCAGGGGCAGGTGGTTCTTGTTCTGCTCTTGGAGGGCGATGCGGAGCTGGTCTTCGCTGATCACCCCCTTTTCCACCAGAAGCTGGCCCAGGGGGCGTTGGTTCAGGGTTTGTTCCAGCGCGGACATGCCAAAAACTTCGCAAAAACCGTGCCTTTGGGAGGGCAGGAGGCTTGCTGCTTCGGTCGGGATCCGGACCGGGGCAAAGCCTATCGGGTCGGCTCCCCGAGCTCCTGAAGCCGAGCCTCGACCCGGGAAGGATCGAAGGCGGCGGCCGGGCCTGTCCCGGCCAAGGCCAGGGCGCGACGGTAGTATTGTCCCGCCAGCGCCACTTCGTTCAAGTGGTCCAGGCTCACGGCCAGGTTATAGGCGTAATCGGCGTTCCCGGGTTCCAGTTTAAACGCCTGGAAATAGGCCTGCTGGGCTTCGTTCCAGCGGGACTGGGCGGCGTAGAGGTTGCCCAGGGCGAAATGGAGGGGGGCGGCTTCGGGCTGAGGCTGGCCCGCCAGCAGGGTCTTCAGTCGGCTTTCCAGGGCAGCGGGATCGGCCGCCGGCCCGTCCAGGGCCGCGAGTCCCGCCATAGCCAGGGGATCCCGGGGGTTCAGGGCGAGCGCTTGGCGGTAATAGCGCCGGGCGGTATCGGGATCCCCCTGCTTGACGGCGATGGCTGCCAACCCGAGGAGGGCGTCCCGGTTGCGCCGGTCCCTGACCAGGAGCGACCAATAGTGCCCTTGGGCGGCGCTCAAGTCGCCCGCCTGGAGCGCCTGGTATCCCTGGGCGAGGGCGGGGTCCACTCCGGAAGGGGCGACGGCGCGCTCGATGCGGATGCGGGAGCCCGCCGCCGGCTCGCTCGCGATCCCAGGCCCGCCGGCCTGGGACGGCGGGGGCGGGGTCGGCGTCCCGTTTTTGCCCGGTGGCTGGGGAGGGCGAGCGGGTTCACTCGACCCGGTAGCCGGCCGGGGTGGCGACGCGGGGCGTCCAGGGACGGATTCGGGGCCGGAGGGGCTCCGGTCGGCGGTCGCGGCCGCCTGGGGCGCGGGGGGCTCGGCGGCAGGCGCCGGGGAGACGACCGCCCGGGCGGGCGATGGGGCACTTGCGGGGGCGGCTGCGAGCAGGGGCGGCCGGGACACCTCCCGCCAGAGGTAGAGCCCGCTGCCCAAGGCTGCCGCCAGGGCGATGGCGGCGAACCCCAGCAGCCAGACCCGGGAGCCGCCCGGGAGAGTCTTCGCTTCGAACAACCGCTCAGCGCCCGCCCGCTCGTCCGCCGAAGCGGCAGGGCGCGCATTCCCGCCTCCGCTCGGGGGCAGCTCTGTCCGCGGCAGGGGCTCCTCCGGGCTGAGCTCCGGCCGGGGTGAGGTCGGAGAAAGGATGGGCCCCTTGCCCAGGTCCGCGGCTCCCTCGTGCGGCGCTGTCCCACCCGTGGCGGCGGATGCGCCCTGCGCGTTCCTGCGCTTTTCCAGCTCGGCCCGCTTGAGGGCGTCCAGGAGCAGGCTCATGGCGCCCTCAGGGGAAGGCGGGCGCGCCCCGCACCGAAGAAATTATCGAAGCGGGGCGAGTCCAGGAAGTTGTCCTCGGGCAGTAAGGGCCGCAAATGGGCATAGTCAGCGTCCAGGCTGGCGTTGCGGATCACGGTGGGCCGCAGGAACACCACCAGCTCGGTCTTGGTCCGGATGTCGTTGCGCGCAGCGAAGATCTCCCCCAGCAAGGGGATCTGGGCGAGGCCGGGCACCGTGTCGTCTCTGTTCTCGATGCCGTCCTGCATGAGCCCGCCCATGACAGCAACATCACCGCTCGCGACCCGGATCACCGATTCCATCTCCCGCGTCTGGATCTCGGGGATCCGGTTGGGGATGAGGAGGCTTGGATTGGGGTCGTTGACGAACCCGGTGATGCGGGAGACCGTGGGGCGCACGTTGAGGATGACCGTGTCGGCCTCCGAGATCTGGGGGGTGACGCTCATCACGAAACCCACCGACACGGTGTTGGGCGTGGTGGTGAAGGTGGTAACGGTGCCCACGTTGGCGGTGGTGATCGTGTCCGCCTTCACGGTGAAATACACCCTGTTCTCCACCACTTTCAAAAGCGCCGTCTGATTGTTGATCACCGAGAGCTTGGGGCTGGACAGCACCTTCACCGTGCCGAAGGACTCGAGGAGCTTCAAGGTCGCGGAGAAATCGTCGCTGCCCGAGTAGGTGCCGGTGAAAAGGGTCGTACCTATGGTGCTCGGGAGGGTGGAGAGGGTTTGCTGCTGCAGTGTCCACTTGCCCCCCGCCTTGACGAAGGCGCGCCAGTCGATGCCTTGCTGGTAGTTGTCCGAGAGATTCACTTCCACCACCGTGGCCTCGATCAACACCTGCCGCCGGGCGCTTGCCATTACCTGGTCCAGGAACTCCTGGATTTTCTCGTGCTGGCGGGCGGTGGCGCGAATGGAGAGGATTCCGGTCTCCGGATTGGCGATGACGGAGGCGGCCTCGCGGAACGTGGCCCGGCGGATCACCGTGGTGCCCTCGGTCTGTACCGAGGCCGGATTGGGGCTGGAGTATATGCCTGGCTCGCGGCTGCCGCGGGCGGCAGTGGGTGGTGCCCCCGTGCCGGTGGTGGACTGGACGCTGCCCTGCTCCACCGCGGTCTCGTAGGAGCCCTCCGGCAACAGTTTGTCGGTCTCCCGCAGCAGGTCCTTGATGTTCTGAACCAGGGTTTCCCAGAAGCGGTTTTTGGCCGTGTTATTGAGGGAGGTGTTGGAGAGGTTGCCTTGTCCCAAGCCACCTGCAGGACCTGTCCCGGTCGTACCGCTGGCGGCAGCCCCCCCTTGGATCTGGGTGGCGATGGCCACGGTCGCGCTGGCGTCCCGGGCCATGTTCACGTAGTCGACTTTGTAGTTGCGCAAAAAAGGCGTGTCGGGCATCACCAGCAGAGTGGAGTCCTGCAGCTCGTAGCGCATGTCCACTTGCTTGGCGATACGCTCCAGGATCTGAGGCAGGGTCTGCTGGATGGCGTTCAGGGTGACGGTCCCCTGGATGCCGGGATGGACGTCGACATTGAGCCGCGCGTCCCGCGCCAACGCGAAGAGCAGCTCCTGTACCGGGACATTGACCACGGAGACGCTGAAGGTCTCCAGCTGCGGCGCGGGCTTAGGCGCCGGAACGGGGGGCGCCTGGGTAACCGGCGGCGGGGTGCCGGCTCTAGGCGGCACCGCGTCGGCGGTGACGTGGGCCGCGGGGGAGGGTTTGCTGGGCTGGGTCCCGCAGCCCGTTATGGCCAGGAAAAGTCCTGCAGCCAAAAGCGCCGCCGCCGGGAACCGGTTCGCCGTGGGTGCAAGCCCGGAGGAGCATCGCCCGGAGCGCCTCAACCTTCTTCCCTCCCTCGAAGGCATGAATGCCCTCTCCAACTTAGCATGAAAATCTTTTTTATTCAAACCAATATCGAGGATTTTCTGAAGTCGTTTGTCACGTCTGTGGTTCCGACCCTTTACCGCATGGCCTTGATCTCGTCCAGGCGGCGCACGATGGGGGCGAACTCGCTCCGATAGACGCGGGGGAGCCGCTCCAGGGCCGCCAAGCCCTCCTCCCGAGTGTCGAAGAGGCCGTACATGACGGTGAAGTTGGGTTGGCCGCCGGTGCGGGTGGGGTACACGTAGATCTTGTCCAGATCGATGAGTGCCCGGGCTCGCTGCAAGAACCGTTCCATGCGCGCCGGTTGGACGTCGTTGGTGAGGAAGATCTGCACGCTATAGCGTTCCTGCGGTTGGGTTTCCAGAACCTGCCTTGCTGCCGCGACTCGCTGGCCGAGCAGGGCGTAGCCCTCAAAGGCAAGGTGCGGTGCGACCTCCAGAACCCGCTCGGGGGTGGATTGCGCCTCGGCGGCGAGGGATTCCCCTTGGGCTGAGGGGAGCTTACCTGGGGCGGAGGGGGGCTTCTCTCGGGCCCGGTGGGGGGCTGCCCCTTGGAGCGCTTCTTCGGGATCGCCCCCGAGCAGAACCCGGGTCTGGTACAGCCAGCCGACGCCTGCGATGAGCCCCACCCCCAGGACCAAAATCGTCAAGGCGGCCACGGGCGCGGGGCGGCGCGGCACCAGCGCCGAATCCCGCACGGCCAATCGCACGTGGCGGGGTTCGATCCGATGGCAATGTTCCACGAAGGCCGCGAGCAAGGCCTTGTCGGCGAGAACGTTGATGCGCCGGGTGAGGCCCCTGGAGGCCCGGGCGATCGCCCGCACGGCTCCTGGGCTGAACAGCTCTGGTCCTCGGTAGCCCGCCGCCCGCAGCCGGAAGTTCAAGTACTCTCCCACGGCAGATTTGTCCAAGGGCGGCATCTGGAAGCTGTGGGTGATGCGGTCCCGGAGCTGGCGCATCTCCGGCCGGGCCAGGGTGGCGTCCAGCTCCGGCTGCCCGAACAGCACCAGGCGCAGCAGCTTGTGGCGGCCCGTCTCCAGATTGGACAGCAGCCGCAACGCTTCCAGCGTCTGCGTCGACATGGCGTGGGCCTCGTCCACCAGCACGACCACGTACTTGCCTGCGACGTGCTTGTCGATCAGGGCCTGGGACAAGACCTTCAGGGCCTGGGTCTCGCGCTCCACCGCCAGGTTGAGGCCCAGCTCGTCGGCCACGGCGTAGAGGAGTTCGTCCGGGCGCAAGGCGGGATGGCAAAGGTAGACCGTTTCCACCTCCGGCGGCAGCCGCTCCATCAGCACCCGACACAGCATGGTCTTGCCGCTGCCCACTTCACCCACCACCTTGACGATGCCCTCCACGTGGGTGACGGCGTAGATGAGCGCTTCCAGCGTCGGGCCGCGGCGGGCGCCCGCGTAGAAGAAATCCGTGACGGGGGTGATGCTGAAGGGCGGCTCGCGGAGCCCGAAGTGATCTAGGTACACGCGCGGCGGGATGAATGCGCGATTGCGCGGCTCAGGCGCTCCTGTCGCCCGGCTCGCCCCGTGCCTCCATGCGGCTGTAGAGGGTGGTGCGGTTGATGCCCAGGAGCTTCGCTGCCTGGCTCACGTTGCCGTGGGTGAGCTGGAGGGCGGCCCGGATATAGCTCTGCTCCCAGAGCTTCAAGGTCTGGTCCAGGTTGAATTCCCGCTCCCGCTGGAGCTGGCGCAGGGCGAGGGCCAGCAAGGCTTCCGGATCCCGCTGGAGCATGGCTTCGTCGGGAGAGGCGACCGGCAGGTTCACGTCCAGCTCCGCCTCGAGCTGGCGGGCGTTCACTTGTCGCCCAGCATACTTGGTGACCAAGCGGATGACGATGTTGCGCAGCTCCCGCACGTTGCCCGGGAAGGGGTAGCGTTGCCACAACTCCAGCGCGTCGGGGGCCAGCTCGAAGGGCAAGGCGTCCCCCTGGTCGGAGTAGAAGCGGCGGAAATGCTCCAGCAACAGGAGCTTGTCGCCGTCGAGTTCCCGCAAGGGGGGCACCTGAATGGTAAAGACCGAAAGCCGGTGGTAGAGGTCGGCGCGGAAGCGGCCCGCCCGTACTTCCTGGCGCAGATCCCGGTTGGTGGCGGCGATCACCCGGGCATTGCTCTTGCGTGTCTGAGTCTCCCCCACCCGCTGGAATTCCCCGTTCTCCAGCACCCGCAACAGCTTGGGTTGCAGGTCGAGGGGCAGCTCTCCGATCTCGTCTAGGAACAGGGTGCCGCCGCTCGCGTCTTCGAAATAGCCGGACTTGGCGCCGGTTGCGCCGGTGAACGAACCCTTGGCGTAGCCGAACAGGGTGGGTTCCACCAGGTTAGGGGAAATGGCGGCGCAGTTGAGAGCCAAGTAAGGGGCGCTCGGATTGGCAGAGAGCTTGTGCAATGCCGCCGCCACCATCTCCTTACCGCTGCCCGATTCCCCCTCGATCAGTACCGGGAACGGGGCCCGGGCGTACTGGCGGATCTGTTCCCGCATTTTCTGGATCGGCTCGCTCGAGCCGATGATGCCGTATTCTCCGGGCAGCGCTTCTTCTTCCCGCTTGAGCTCCCGGGCCCGGGCGTTGAGGGCCGCCATCAGGTGGGTCTTGATATCCTCGGGCTCGCACGGCTTGGCGATGAAGTCCACCGCGCCGAGGGCTCGGGCGTGACGGGCGTTGGCCTCGTCGTTCTGCCCCGAGAGCACCAGGATCTTCATCTGCTCGGAATGGGCCAGAAGCTCGGAAATCAGGCGGAAACCCTCGTCCGGCTGGTGGGGAATGGGGGGCAGCCCCAAGTCCACCAGGGCTAGATCGGGCGGGGGATCCAATTGCCGCACCAGGCTAATGGCATGGGACCGGGTCTCGGCCACGTGCACCTCGAAGTCCCGTCCCAAGACGAAAGCCAGGGTATCGGTAATGAGGTTGTCATCGTCCACCACCAGCAGGACGGGTTTTCCGTTCGGCTGGCCGGGGACGCCGATGACGCCGGTGGCTGGTGGGCGGCGGTGGGAGGGACTCATGGCCATAGTATACGGGTACGGTCTGCTCGGGCCCAAGTCCGTCGGCCCTGCCCGGGTTTGCCCCCGCGCAGGCAGCCGCCGGCAGGGGGGGCTTTCCTGGCGTATGACAAGGGAAAGATTGAGGAACACCGTCCGACTCGGATAGGATGAAATAATGCCTTGGCCGGGCGGCAGAGGGCGGACGCACCCAGGCCAGGACCGGCCCGGGAGTCCCGTGGCAGCACGAAAACTGGTGAGCGGGCGCTTGCACGCTCTTCCCGTCCCTGCCTGGAAGGAAGGCCCAAGACCCGATTTAACCCGCTTTTGATCAGTTCCCTCGTCATGACCCAGGATTTCCTAGCGTACCTGGCCCTGGAAGCGCGCAACCCCCGGGTGCGGGTCGATCCGGCGCTGGACGAGGCCCTGGCGCAGCTCGATCGCCTATTGGAGGGGTTGTGCGCAGAGCTGCAGGTCCACTACGTGGGGCCTCCCGTGGGCGTGGAGGCTCGGGAGGTGCATCGGCTGGTGGTGACAGCCCACGCCTGGACGGCGGGGGCGCCGGTGTGGGGTGTGCGGGTGTGCTCCGCCCGATCGCCTTCCGGTTGGCGCGCCGAGTGGACCCTGGCCGGCGCTGGACGCTTGCGCAAGCGGCTGATCGTGCAGGCGTTGCCCGAGTTCCTGGAAGGCTTCGTGCAGGCGGTGGCGGCGGCGGGCAAGGCCGACACCCCCGCCGGCCGCCGACTCGTCCGGCTGCGGGAGGCTTTCTCCCAAAGCGGTTCGGCGGTGTTATGATCGGCGCCTGCTCTGAGATCCCTATTTTCCTCTGCCACTCCACCATGAACCGGGCACCCGACCCTTCCCTGGTGCGTCATCTGAACGCCGCCACCGAGCCCTACCGGGATCCGGTGGCCCGGGTGCGGTGGGAGGCCCTGTGCCTGGAAGATTTCTGGCTTCCCCGGGAAGCCCTGTCCTTGTACGGCTTGAGTGCGTTCGACGCCCTGGAGGAGGCCGCCCAGCGGCGGCTCTCCCAGTACGAATTCCTGGGTATTCTCCGCGCCGGGCTCTGGTTCGAGGGTCTGTTCATGGCCCGGCTCGCCCGGCGGCTGCGGCAGCCTCTGCCGTTGGCGAACCACTTGTACTTGCTGCGGGAGCTGCGGGAGGAGGCGGGCCACAGCCTGATGTTCCTCACCCTCATGGACAAGAGCGGGCTCGCCTTGCCGGAGGGCCACCGGCCACTTCCCCCCAGCGCCGAATGGCTCGGCCAGTGGCTCCCAGTCGACAGCCCCCTGTTCTGGCTGGCGGTGCTGATCGGCGAGGACGTGCCGGACAAGCTGAACCGCTACCTGCGCCAGCAGCCCGAGGGAGCGGTGAATCCCGCGGTGCGGGACATCTGCCTCATGCACATGATGGACGAGGCCCGGCACCTGGCCTTCGCCCGCCGGACCCTCGAGGCGGGCTTGGCCAGGCTAGGGCCGACGAGGCGCCGGTGGATGGGCTGGCTTCTGAACCGGCTGCTCCGGCTCATGGCGGAGGCCATGTTCTTTCCCCAAGCCGCCCTGTATGAGGCGGCGGGTCTGACGCCGGGTCATCATTGGCGGGCCCTCGCCCGCTCGAACCCCCATCGACGGGAATTCGTCCGGCGCCTGCTGGGTCCCACCACCCGGCTCCTCCGAGGCTACGGCTTCAACGTGTCCCTGGATTGATGGGGACGGTCGCCCGCAGAGCCTCCCAGCAGTCATAGCGGGGCCGCCAGCCCAGAGTCGCCCGCGCTCGGGCACAGTCCAGGGTTAAAGGCCGGGCGAGCCCTTCCACCCAACCAGGCTCGCCAAACAACCCGATCCCGCGCCAGCCCCAGCCCACAAGGCGCCGGGCGGCGGCAAGGCTCAACGGGATCGCATGGGGGTAGCGCTCGCATACGACATCGCGGAAAGCAAAACTCCCTTCCCCGGCCAGGTTAAGTGGCCCCTGGGCGCTGCTCCCCAGGCTTGCGACCACGGCCTGGGCCACGTCTTCTTCGTGCACGCACTGGAGCCGGGGCTGGGGATCGGGAAGTCGCACGTAGAAGGGCTGGGCGAGGAGGGTCTTGAGGAGGGGCTGGCAGCGGGGGCCCACGATGGCGTGGGGGCGCAGCCGCAGCGCTTGCGGGTCGCACGCCTGCAGCGCCCGCTCCACCTCGGCCTTATGACAGGCGTATGCGAATCCGGGCAACGGGGCAAAGGGCGCCACCTCGCTCAGGTTCTCGCCGGCACCGTACACCGCAGCGCTGGAGAGAAAGATCCTTTTCGGCACACCGAGCGCCCTGGCCCGCTCGAACAGGGCCAGGGTTCCTTCCACGTTGATGGCGCCCATGGTGCCCAGAGGGGTGCGACCCCGCAGGACCACGAAAGCGAGATGCACCAGGGCATCTGCGCCAGTGAGCCACCGATCCAGGTCCGGGGCGCGGAAGTCCGCCTGGAGGCCTCGGAACTTGGGATGGGTGAAGGGAACAACCCGCAGGTCGATGCCCCGCACCTCCCTTACCCGGGGGTGCCGGCAAAGGGCGGGCAGCATCGCTTGGGCGAGGCGTCCGGCGGCGCCGGTCACCACCACCTTCATGGTGTGTGCCGAGAGAATTGGGGAAGCACGTGGGTGGCGAGGCAGGCAAGGGATTCCTGCACCACCTCGGTGGGCATGGCCCCTGCCCCCACGGCGAGCAGGAGGTGGGTGACGCCCGCCGCCTGGTAGGCCCGCAGCCGTGCGCCGCACTCCTCCGGATCGCCCGCCACCACCATGCCGAACCGCTCCAGGAACGGGAGATGGATGCCCAAGCGGGCCAGAGCCCGGAAGCGGCCCAGCTCGCGGAAGTGCTCGTAGCCCGGGTACAGGCTTTCCAGGACGGGAAGCGTGGTGCGGTACAGGGCCCGATAGAACCAAGTGAAGGCCTCCGCGGCGAGCTTCCGCGCCCGTTCTCCGTCTTCCAGGCACAGCACCCCGATGGTCATGGCGGCGCGGGGAGGCGTCGAGCCGGTCCAGGCCCGGTGGTAGCGTTCCAGGTCGTGGCGCACCATGAACCAGGGCTTGAACGGACCGGCCAGGACTCCGAGCCCCCGCTGCGCCGCCCATACGAAGCTCTCCGGGCTCACCGCCGCCGTCCACAGGGGGGGATGGGGCCTCTGGAGGGCTCGGGGCACGAGTTCGAGGCCGTCGAGCCGCCAAAAGCTCCCCGGGTAGGTGAGGGGACCGGGCTCGAAGGAACGGCGCAGGATCTCAAGCGCCTCTTCCACCCGGGCCCGGCTCTCTCCCATGGGAACGCCGAAGGCCTCGAACTCCCGGGGAGAGAAGCCTCGACCCACCCCCACCTCCACCCGACCGCCGGAGAGGAGGTCTAAAGTGGCGACCCGTTCGGCCACGTGGACCGGGTGGTGTAGGGGCAAGGGGATCACGCCGAAGCCGAGCCTCAAGTGCCGGGTGCGGACGGCTGCGGCGGCGAGGAAGAGCTCCGGCTTGGAAGAGTGGGAGTACTGGGGCATGAAGTGGTGTTCCACCACCCAAACGCAACGGAAGCCCAGCCGATCCGCGAGGCAGATCTCCTCCAGCGCGTCCTGGTAAGTGGCGAGCTCGCTGCGGCCGAGCTGGGGCGGGACCGCCAGTTCGTAGAACAGATCGAAGTGCACGGAAAGTCGCCGGGTTGCAGGGCGTAGCGACCTATAATGCCAGCCCATGGACGCCGCTCCAACGTATCGCGTTCACGTGGGTGCCGTGGGCTGGGAGCATCCCCATTGGGCCGGGCCCTTCTATCCCGAGGACCTGCCGGCCGAGTGGCGCCTCGCCTTCTACAACCAGCACTTCGATTGCGTTCTCGTACCCGAGAGCCGCTGGATCGCCGCCACCGAAGAGGAACTGATCGGCTGGCGGGAGGACACCCTTGACCGTTTTCGCTTCGTCCTGGAAGCGGACTCCCCATCCCCGGAGGCCCGGGCCCGGGCCGCCTGCCTCGGGCCGAAGCTAGGAATGTGGTATCGGGAGACCGCTCCCCCGGCGGGGGGACCGCGGCTCGAGTGGATCACCCCGGACGAAGACTTGAAGGCGCTCGCCACGCGCATCCAGACGCTCGCCCGGGAGCCGGGGGAGATCTATCTCATCGGCCGCCGCCCCGAACCCCACTTTTTGAGCCAGGTGGTGACCCTGTTGGAGCTTCTGCGGCTCTAGCCGGTTTGGTGCGGGGCAGCGCCGCCCACGCTGCCGGTTTGTCCCGCCCCTTGCGAGCGGCTAAAATTCGAACTTTTTTATGCTCTTGCGTCATGGTGCGCGAAAACCTGGTGGAGATCCGGGACCTCGCCTTCAGCTACAACCGGCGGCCCATTTTCCGCGGGTTGAACCTTTCCCTGCCTCGGGGACGGGTGGTGGCCATCATGGGAGGCTCGGGCTCGGGCAAGACTACTCTGCTGCGGCTGATCGGCGGGCAGTTGAAGCCCCAGCGGGGGGAAGTGCGAGTGAACGGCCAGGTGGTGCATCGGCTGTCCACCGAGGAGCTGTACCGCCTGCGGCGGCGCATGGGCATGCTGTTCCAGTTCGGTGCCCTGTTCACCGATCTGACGGTATTCGAAAATGTGGCCTTTCCCTTGAGGGAGCACACCACTTTGCCCGAGTCCATGATCCGGGACCTGGTGCTCATGAAGCTGCACGCGGTGGGCTTGCGAGGGGCCCGCAGCCTCATGCCCTCGGAGCTTTCCGGTGGCATGGCACGGCGGGTGGCCCTTGCCCGAGCGATCGCCCTGGATCCCATGCTGATCCTGTACGATGAGCCGTTCACGGGCCTCGATCCGATCTCCCTGGGCATCATCGGCGACCTGATCCGGCGCCTGAACGACGCTCTGGGGGCCACTTCGGTGGTGGTGACCCACGACATCCAGGAGTCCTTGCACATTGTCGATTACGTCTATCTCTTGTCGGAAGGGCGGGTGATCGCCCAGGGCACACCCGCAGAGATTCGCGCCTCCTCCGATCCCTACGTGGACCAGTTCATCCACGCCAAAAAGGACGGGCCGGTGGCGTTCCATTACCCCGCCCTCGACTACGACCAGGATCTGATGGAGGGCGAGGCGTGACGAGCGGGCTTTCCGACATGCTGGCGGGCCTCGGCGCCCGGGTGGCGCAAGGGGTCAGGCGCCTCGGCTACGCGGCGCGCTTCGTGGGCGCGATCCTGCGCTATTCCGGGCCGAGCTTCCGGCGCTTTCGCCTGGTGAGCAAGGAGATGTTCGCGGCGGGGGTGTTATCCCTGGTGATCATCGTGGTCTCGGGCCTGTTCGTCGGCATGGTGCTGGGCTTGCAAGGCTACGACACCCTGGTCGATTACGCCTCCGAGGAAAAGCTGGGCGTGCTGGTCGCCCTGTCGTTGCTGCGTGAACTGGGTCCGGTGGTGACGGCGCTGCTCTTCGCCGGCCGGGCGGGGACTTCCATCACCGCCGAGATCGGCCTGATGAAGGCCACGGAGCAGCTCACCGCCATGGACATGATGGCGGTAAATCCCGTCGGGCGGGTGGTGGCGCCCCGGTTCTGGGGCGGGTTTCTCGCCATGCCCCTGTTGGCCGCCATTTTCAGCGCGGTGGGCGTCTTTGGCGGCTACCTGATCGGGGTGGTGTTCCTGGGAGTGGACGAGGGAGCGTTCTGGTCCCAGATGCAGGCGGGCGTCGACCTGCGGGAGGACGTGCTGAACGGGGTGATCAAGAGCCTGGTGTTCGGCGCGGCCGTCTCCGCCATCGCGGTGTTCGAGGGTTTCGACGCGGAGCCCACGGCAGAAGGCGTGGCCCGCGCCACTACCCGCACGGTAGTCACCTCCTCCCTGGCGGTGTTGGGCCTGGACTACGTCTTGACCTCCTTCATGTTCAGAGGAGCCTGAATCGTGGAACGGCGCACGATCGACATCTGGGTGGGGCTGTTCGTACTGGCGGGCATGGGGGCGCTCCTGATCCTGGCCCTCAAGGTGGGCAACGCCAGCACCTTCTTCGCTGGCGACACGTACCGGGTGGTGGCCGAGTTCGACAACATCGGGGGGCTTAAAGTCCGAGCCCCGGTGCGCAGCGCCGGCGTGTTGGTGGGGCGGGTCGAGGAGATCACGTTCGACAACGAGCGCTACGTGGCCCGGGTGACTTTGGCGATCGACAAGCGCTACCGCTTCCCCAAGGACACGACCGCTTCCATCCTCACCTCGGGATTGCTCGGCGAGCAGTACATCGGGCTGGACGCCGGCGGCGACGAGCACATGCTCGCCGATGGGGATACGATCAAGCTCACCCAGTCGGCCGTGGTCCTGGAAAAGCTCATCGGCCAGTTCCTCTACGGCCGGGCCACCGAAGGCGGCACCCAGTGAGCGGAGTTTTCCGATGAACAGGAGGCAGAGATGCGATTGATCCGTTTGGCACTGGCCCTGGGCCTGCTGGCGGCGGCCCCGGTCCGGGCGGAGCTCGCGCCCGACGCGCTGGTCAAGCAGACGGCGGAGGAAGTGCTCGCCATTGTGCGCGCCGATCAGGCGTTGCAGGCCGGCGATCCCAAGAAGGTGCTTGCCTTGGTGGAAGAGAAGGTGCTTCCCCACTTCGATTTCATCCGCATGACCCGGCTCGCCATGGGCCGGTACTGGCGGGAAGCCACGCCCGAGCAGCAGCAGCAGATCACCCGGGAGTTCCGCGAGCTGCTGGTGCGCACTTACACCGCGGCATTCACCTCGTACAAGAGCCAGAGCGTGGCGTATAAACCTTTTCGCATGGAGCCCGGCGCTAGCGACGTCACCGTACGCACCGAGATCGTCAGCCCCGACGGGCGACCGCCGATTCCGGTGGACTACAGCATGTATAAGACGCCCAACGGCTGGAAGGTCTACGACGTGACCATCGAGAACGTGAGCCTGGTGGCCACCTACCGGGGCACTTTTAGCGACGAAATCCGCCGCGGTGGGATCGACGGTCTGATCAAGAGCCTGCGGGAGAAGAACCAGAGCCTGGCTCAGCAGGGATCGAAGAAGGGCTGAGACGGAGCGTGGAATCCGGCATCAGGCGGGAAGGGGAGGCCCTCGTGGTGGTGGGGCCGGTCACCTTCACGAGCGCTCCCGCTCTTTTCGCGGCAGGGCGAGAGGCGATGGATCAGGGGGATGGGGAAGTGCGGGTCGACCTGTCCCGGGTCACGGAGGCGGACTCCGCCGCGGTGGGCCTGCTGGTCCACTGGTGGCGTGAGGCCCGCCGCCGGGGGCGTGCTTTCGTCGTGCTTCACCCCCCCAAGAGCGTGACGGGGCTCGCCCGGGTATACGGAGCGGATCAACTCCTCGGTCTGCCCGACTCCGGCGCTTGACCAGCTCTCGGCGGGCAGGCATGGGCGCTGTCATCGACGTGCAGGCGGTCCACAAGACCTTCGGGCCGATCAAGGCCCTGGACGGGGTGAGCCTATCCGTCGAGCAGGGCGAGTTTTTTGCCTTGCTCGGCCCCAATGGCGCCGGCAAGACTACCCTGATCAACATCATCGCGGGCCTGACCCGCGCCACTTCGGGGCGCGCCCGGGTGATGGGCTACGACGTGGTGACCGAGTACCGGCTGGCGCGGCGCGCCCTGGGGGTGGTGCCCCAGGAGTTGGTGTTCGATCCCTTTTTCACCGTGCGGGAGACCCTGCGGATCCAGTCGGGCTACTACGGCCTCGCCCGCAACGACGACTGGATTGACGAGGTGATGCACCACCTGGATCTGGCCGATAAGGCGGATCGCAACATGCGGGCCCTGTCCGGCGGCATGAAGCGCCGGGTCCTGGTGGCCCAAGCTCTGGTGCATAAGCCCCCGGTCATCGTCCTGGACGAGCCCACCGCCGGGGTGGACGTGGAGCTGCGCCAGGGGCTGTGGAATTTTGTGCGCAGGCTCAACCGGGATGGCCACACCATCGTGCTCACTACCCACTACCTGGAAGAGGCCGAAACCTTGTGCTCCCGCGTTGCCATGCTCAAGCAGGGACGCATCGTGGCCCTGGATACTACCGCCAATCTCCTTTCCACCGTGTCCGGCCGCTACCTCAAGCTGAAGCTGGCGCCGGATCAGCTTCCGGCGAGCCTCCATGCGCTACTTGCCGGCGAGGACCAGGGCCGCTTCGTGCTGGCGTTGCCCGACTATGGCAGCCTGGAGACGGTGCTTGCCACCCTGAGGGAGGCGAGGATCCAGATCCTCGACTTGGAACTGGCCCAGCCGGACCTGGAGGAAGTCTTCATGAGCATCATGAATCGTGAATAACTGGATCGGCTTCAAGACCCTGTTCTACAAAGAGTGGCTGCGCTTCTGGAAGGTGGCGTTCCAGACGATCGCCGCGCCCTTGCTCACCACGCTCCTGTACCTGCTCATCTTCTCCCACGTGCTGGAAAGCCATGTGGAGGCCTTCCCCGGGGTGCCGTACACGGCTTTCTTGATCCCGGGCCTCGCCATGATGGCGGTGCTGCAGAACGCCTTTGCCAACAGCTCTTCCAGCCTGATCCAGTCCAAGATCACCGGCAACATCGTGTTCGTGCTGCTGCCGCCCCTGTCCTACCGGGACATGCTGCTCGCCTACGTATTGGCAGCTATGGCCCGGGGGCTCATCGTCGGACTGGGCGTGTTGCTCCTGTCCACCGCCTTCGTCGCGTTGCCGGTGCGTGGCGTCCTATGGGTGCTCGCCTTCGCCGTCCTGGGCAGCGCCATCGCCGGCAGCCTGGGGCTGATTGCCGGCATCTGGGCGGAGAAGTTCGATCAACTTGCCGCCTTCCAGAACTTCATCGTCATGCCCCTCACCTTTCTCGCTGGAGTGTTCTACTCGGTGCATTCCCTGCCCCGCTTCTGGCAGGCGGTGTCCCACTTGAACCCGTTCTTCTACATGATCGACGGTTTTCGCTACGGCTTTTTCGGCGTCTCCGACGTCCCGCCTCTCGTAAGCCTGGCGATTGTGGGGGCGTGTTTTTTGGCGATATCATTGGGCGCGCTCTGGTTGCTCAGAAGCGGCTACAAGCTGCGCCAGTAGCGGCGGGGAGACGACCATGGTATTCGCCGAAGATATCAAGCGCGCCATTGAGCAAGGCCTGACCTGCGATTATGTGGAAGTGGAGGGCGATGGCCAGCATTTCGAGGCGATCGTGGTGAGTCCCGAGTTCCGGGGCAAGACCATGGTCCAACAGCATCAACTCGTCTACCGGGCGCTGGGCGATCGCATGCGCGGTGAGATCCACGCCCTATCCATGAAGACTTACACGCCCGAGCAGTGGGCGGAACTGCGCTAGCGCGGCGCGCGGCCCGAAACGAATGCAGAAGCTCTGGATCGAGGGGGGGCTGCCGCTCTCGGGGGAGGTGCGGATCTCCGGCGCCAAGAACGCCGCGCTCCCCATTCTGTGCGCGTCGCTTCTCACCCCCGAACCTCTGTTCGTTGAGAACATCCCCCACCTGCGGGACGTGACCACCACCCTGGGCCTGCTGGCTCAGATGGGGGTCACCGTATCCCTGGACGAGAAGCTGGGAGTAGAACTGTGCGCGCGGGACTTAACCCGCCTGGTGGCGCCCTACGAGCTGGTGAAGACCATGCGCGCTTCCATCCTGGTGCTGGGGCCCCTGGTCGCCCGCAAGGGCTACGCTCAGGTGTCTTTGCCCGGCGGCTGCGCCATTGGCCTGCGGCCCGTGGACCAGCACATCAAGGGGCTGCAGGCCATGGGCGCGGAGATCGCCATCGAGCACGGCTTCATCGTGGCCAAGGCAGCCCGGCTCCGGGGAACGCGTATCGTCATGGACCTGGTCACGGTGACCGGGACAGAAAACCTGATGATGGCCGCGACCCTGGCGGAGGGGGTCACGGTGCTGGAGAACGCCGCCCGGGAGCCGGAGGTAGTGGATCTCGCCCGCTGCTTGAACGCCATGGGTGCGCGCATCACCGGGGCGGGCTCCGACGTGATTACCATCGAAGGGGTGCCCCGTCTCCATGGCGCCCGCCACCGGGTGATGCCCGACCGGATCGAGACCGGCACCTACCTGGCCGCGGCGGCGGTCACCGGCGGGCGCGTGCGGCTGCGGGAAACCCGCGGCGACATCCTGGACGCGGTGCTTGCCAAGTTCGCCGAGGCGGGGGCCCGGATCGACAAGGGCGCAGACTGGATCGAGCTCGCTCTGCCGGGCAGACCCCGGGCGGTGAGCGTGCGCACCGCCCCCTATCCCGGCTTTCCCACCGACATGCAGGCCCAGTTCATGCTGCTCAACGCGGTGGCCGAGGGCACGGCGGTGGTCACCGAGACCGTGTTCGAGAACCGCTTCATGCACGTGCAGGAACTCAAACGCATGGGTGCCGACATCGAGGTGGAGGGCAACACCGCGGTGGTGCGGGGCGTCCCGCGTCTGTCGGGGGCGAGCGTGATGGCCACGGATCTGCGCGCTTCCGCCTGCCTAGTGCTGGCGGGGCTGGTCGCCGAGGGGGAGACGGTGGTGGACCGCATCTACCACATCGACCGGGGCTACGAGTGCATCGAGGAAAAGCTCACTCAACTCGGGGCCCGCATCCGGCGGATGAATTGAGCACGTAGTTATAAAAATAGGATTTGTTGCCATGGCGGACCGCAAATTCGGCTTCGGCACCTTGTGCCTGCACGCCGGCGCCATACCCGATCCGGCGACCGGCGCCCGGGCGGTGCCCATCTATCAGACCACCTCCTTCGTATTCGATAGCGCCGATCACGCTGCCTCGCTGTTCAACCTGCAGACCTTCGGCAACGTCTACACCCGCATCATGAACCCCACCACCGCCGTGTTCGAGGAGCGCATGGCGGCGTTGGAGAACGGGCGCGCGGCGGTGGCGACGGCCACCGGCCAGGCGGCGGAGATGACCGCGCTGCTCACTTTGTGCCATGCGGGCGACGAAATCGTGTCCGCTTCCACCCTCTATGGGGGCACCTACACCCTGTTCGGCTTCAACTTCGAGAAGCTGGGCATCAAGGTGCGCTTCGTCGATCCTGACGACCCGGAGAACTTCCGCCGCGCCATCACGGAAAAGACTCGCTGTCTGTACGCCGAGACCATCGGCAATCCCCTGATGAACGTGGTGGACATCGAGGCCATCGCGGCAATTGCCCATGAGGCAGGCATCCCCCTGGTGATCGACAACACGGTGGCGACCCCTTATCTGTGCCGCCCCATCGACTGGGGGGCGGACATCGTGGTGCACTCGGCTACCAAGTACATCGGCGGCCATGGCACCACCATGGGGGGCGTGTTCGTCGACTCGGGCAAGTTTCCCTGGGGCAACGGCAAGTTCCCGGAGATGGTGAACCCATCCAAGGGCTATCACGGGGTGATCTTCCACGAAACGTTCGGCGACTTCGGTTTCGCCATGCGAGCGCGGATGGAGACCTTGCGTACCCTGGGACCCGCGCTCTCGCCGTTGAACGCCTGGCTGCTGCTGCAGGGGCTGGAAACCTTGCACGTGCGCATGGAGCGGCACTGCGCCAACGCCCTGGCGGTGGCCCAGTTCCTCCAGGACCATCCCCTGGTTTCCTGGGTGAGCTATCCAGGGCTGCCCGGCGACAAGTATCATGCTCTGGCGCAAAAGTACCTGCCCAAGGGGGCGAGCGGGCTGCTCGCCTTCGGGGTGAAAGGCGGCATGGAGGCGGGCATCAAGTTCATCGAGGCGGCTCAGTTCATGTCCCACCTCGCCAACATCGGCGACGCCAAAACCCTGGTGATCCATCCCGCTTCCACTACTCACCGCCAGCTCACCGAGGAGGAACAGGCTAAGGCGGGGGTGACTCCGGACATGATCCGCATCTCGGTGGGCATCGAGGACCTGGAAGACATCCTGTGGGACATCGACCAGGCCCTTACCCGATCCCAGCGGGGCTAGCCCCGCTCATCGAAGGGAGGACGCCAGCGCCTCCACGATCTGCGCCGCTTCCCGGATCCCGGTAGGGCGGGGCGCCGTCGGGCGGGGCAGTGCCAGCAGCTCTTCCACCGCGGTCTGGAGCTCCCCAGGCGCGAAGCCTTCGGGAGGCAGCACTTCGCACCGGGCGTGGGAGCGTAGCCACTCTACCAGGTAGGGCGTCTCCGGCCAGTCGGGCCGCGCCAGCGTGACCACCGCGGCGCCAGCGCAGGCGGCTTCCACGAAAGTGCCGTACCCTGGCTTGGTGAGCACCAGGTCGACAGAGGCAATCAGGTCGTTGAAGCCCATGCTCAGCGCCTCGGAGGCGCTGGCGTCGGTCCGCCGGGAAGCCCCTTGCTGGGGGACGAGCCAATGCAGGCCCGGTACTGCGGGAAGTGCCTTCAAGGGCAAGGGAGTCGGAATGCCGCCCAAGGCTACCAGGGCGAGGCGGATGGCCGCCTCCAGGCCGAGCCGAGCGCGGATCTCGGCCGAGCGGTTGCGCCCCAGGCGGGCCACCGGGCCGACCCGCGCCGGAGCGAGCTCGGGCATGGGCATCCCCGGGGTGAGAGCGATGAAGCAACTTGCCTCCCGGTAGGCGGCGAGCATCCGGGCGGCGATTTCCCCGGCGCCCTCGTAATGACCGCAGTAGTGCTGGAACATGGCTGCCCAGTGGAAAGAGCCGATGCCCACCGACGGGACGCCGGCGCGCCGCGCGGCGGCCAAGGGAAGGCACCCCACGGCGGAGAGCACCAGGTCGACGCCCAGCGCCTGGAGCGTCCGGGCCTCCTGGGCGACCCGCTCGTCCCAGCGGGCGTGGAGCGCCCGGTAGGCGTCGAAGGAAGCCCGCGGGAGCACCGTCATCCCATCGGCCATGAGGAGGCCCGGCTCCGGTCCCGGCGCCAGGACTTCTAGCTCCCCTTGGAAGTGGGACGCCAGCACCGGGCGAGGCGCCGCGGAGCGCACGGTCAGGCGCAATGGGGCAAGCCGCTCCCCCAGGGCGTTCACCACAGGGGCGCACTGGGCGATGTGCCCGTAGCCGTGGGGCGAGATGTCGACCAGCAGGTGCATGGAGGCGAGGCGCGATTTTACGCCTAAAATGAAGCGAGCCCCTCGCCGGGCGAAGCAATCGTTTGCGCGTCTTTTTTCGCCCCATGGTTCTGGAGATCAATCCCCCCTTGGACACCGCGCCCCTGCGGGAAGTCATCCGCGCCGCCTACCTGGCCGACGAGGGGGAGATGGTGGCGCGTCTCGCCCGTCGCGCCCGGCTGGCGCCGCAGGCCCAGGCGCGGGTGCGCGGGCGCGCCGAAGCCCTGGTGCATGGGGTGCGCTCGCGCCAGGCCGCCTCGCCCCTGGATGCTTTCCTGCGGGAATACGACCTCTCGTCCCGGGAGGGAGTGGTGCTCATGTGCCTGGCGGAAGCGCTGCTGCGCATTCCGGATGCCGCCACCGCGGACCGCTTGATCCGCGACCAGCTGCCCCGGGGCGAATGGGAGAAGCACCTGGGCCATTCCGGATCCTTTTTCGTCAATGCCTCCACTTTCGGGCTGCTCTTGACCGGGCGGGTAGTGGCGCTGGAAGAAGCGCCGGGAGATACCCTTACCGCGGCCCTCAAGCGCCTGGCCGCTCGGGGTGGGGAGCCTGTGGTGCGGGCGGTGTTGAAGAGCGCCATGGGGATCCTTGCCCGCCAGTTCGTGATGGGGGAGACCATCGAAGAGGCCTTCGCCGCCCGCGACACCTCCCCATCCATCCGCTATTCCTTTGACATGCTGGGAGAGGCAGCCCTCACCGCGTCGGACGCCGAGCGTTATTTTCGCGCCTACGCCCGTGCCATCGACGTCCTGGCAGGCGAGGCGCAGGAGGCAGACGCCTGGGCCGGGCCCGGTGTCTCGATCAAGCTCTCGGCGCTGCATCCCCGCTACGAGTACGCTCAGCGCCGGCGGGTCATGGAGGAGCTGGTGCCGCGCCTTGCGGCTCTTGCCCGCCGGGCCCGGGACGCCCGGCTACTGGTGACCCTGGACGCGGAGGAGAGCGAGCGGCTCGAGCTCATGCTGGACGTGTTTGCTGCGGTGTACGAGTCTGACGAGTGGGCAGGCTGGGAAGGCTTCGGACTGGCGGTGCAAGCGTATCAGAAGCGCGCCCTGGCGGTGATCGATTGGCTGGCGGCCAAGGCTCGGGAGCGCCGCCGCCGCATTCCCCTACGGCTGGTCAAGGGCGCCTACTGGGACGCCGAGATCAAGCGCGCCCAGGTCCAGGGGCTCGAGGGCTACCCCGTCTTCACCCGCAAGCGCCACACCGATGTCTCCTATTTGGCCTGCGTGCGGGCCATGCTTTCGGCCCAGGATGCCTTCTTCTGCCAGTTCGCCACCCACAACGCCCAGACCATCGCCTACGTGCTGGAGTGCGCAGGGGGCGAGCGCAGCTTCGAGTTTCAGCGCCTTCACGGCATGGGCGAGGCGCTCTACCGAGAAGTGCAGGCGATGGCCCCGGTGGCGTGTCGCATCTACGCGCCAGTGGGCAGTTTCGACGCCTTACTGCCCTACCTGGTGCGGCGGCTGCTGGAAAACGGAGCCAATACTTCCTTCGTGAACCGGGTGGGGCATCCGGAGGTGCCCATCGAGCGGCTGGTGGAAGATCCGGTGGCCACGGTGGAACGGGAAGGAGCGGTGCCCCATCCTCGAATCCCGCTCCCGGTCGACCTGTTCGGGTCCGAGCGGAAGAACTCCCTGGGGTTTTCTTTCGCCGACCCCACCGCGTTGCAGGCGATGGCGCAAGGCTTGGAGCGGGCCTTGTCCCGGCCCTGGTCGGCTGCTCCCCTCGTCTGCGGCCGGCCGCTGCCCGGCAGGCCCGCGCCGGTGTGGGATCCCTCCGACCGCCAGCGGCAAGTGGGAGAGGTGATTGAGGCGACCCCGGAGCAGGGGGCGGGGGCGATCGAGCGGGCCCGGGCTGCCGCGCCCGCCTGGGACCGCACGCCCGCCGAAGAGCGCGCTCGCATCCTGGAGCGGGCGGCCGATCTTTTGGAAGCCCACCGTGACGAACTCATGGCGCGTATCGTGCGGGAGGCTGGGCGCACTCTGCCCAACGCCCTGGCGGAAGTGCGGGAGGCGGCCGACTTCTGCCGCTATTACGCGAGCCAGGCGAGAAAACACTTTGCCGACCTGCTGCTTCCCGGCCCGACGGGGGAGGAGAACCACTTGCGCCTGCGGGGCCGGGGCGTGTTCGTGTGCGTGAGCCCCTGGAACTTCCCCCTCTCCATCTTTGTTGGCCAAGTCGCCGCCGCCTTGGCGGCGGGCAACGGCGTGGTGGCGAAGCCCGCGCCCCAGACACCGTTGACCGCCATGCGGGCGGTAGAGCTCCTGCTGGAGGCGGGCGTTCCCGAAGACGTGCTGCATCTCTTGCCCGGCGGGCGGGTGCTCGGGGCAGCCCTTACGGCCCATCCTGGGATCGCCGGGGTGGCGTTCACCGGCTCCTTCGAGACCGCCCGGGCCATCGACGCGGTCCTCGGGCGACGGGAGGGTCCCATGGTACCCCTCATCGCCGAAACCGGGGGGCTCAACGCCATGGTGGTGGATAGCTCCGCCCTCACCGAGCAGGTGGTGACCGATGCGCTCCAGTCCGCTTTCGACAGTGCCGGGCAGCGCTGCTCGGCACTGCGGCTCCTGTTCCTTCAGGAAGAGGTGGCGGAGCGCACCTTGGAGATGCTCGCCGGGGCGGTCGATGAGCTGAAGCTGGGCGACCCGCTGCGCCTCGACACGGACGTGGGACCCTTGATCGACGAGGCCGCCCGGGAGCGGCTCCTGGCCCATGTCCGCTCGATCGAGCGCCAGGCGCGGCTCGTGTGCATGGCGAGACTTCCGGTGGAGGAGGAGGCAGCGGGCTGCTTCTTCGCTCCCCGGGTGTTCGAGATCGAAAGCCCGGACATCCTGCGGCGGGAGGTGTTCGGTCCCATTCTGCACGTCGTCCGCTGGAAGGCGTCCGAGCTGGACCGGGTGGTGGAGGCCATCAACGCCACCGGCTACGGACTGACCCTGGGCGTGCACAGCCGAGTGGAGAGCACCATCCGGCGGGTGCTGGAGGGGGCACGGGTGGGCAACATGTACGTCAACCGCAATATGATCGGCGCGGTGGTGGGATCGCAACCGTTCGGCGGCGAGGGGCTCTCGGGCACCGGGCCCAAAGCAGGCGGTCCCCACACGCTTCCCCGCTTCGCGGTGGAGCGGTCGCTTTGCGTCAACACCGCCGCGGCGGGCGGCAACGCGGCGTTGCTCGCGTCCCTAGGGGATTGAACGCCGATATCCACGCTAAACTATCGCCGTTCTTTTCCCTGGAGACCGCGACCATGTCCGCCTCTATGCCGCTTGCGGGTGTCAAGGTGCTGGAACTCGGCACCCTGATCGCCGGGCCCTTCTGCGGCCGGCTGCTGGCCGAATTCGGCGCCGAGGTGATCAAAATCGAGCCGCCGGGCGAGGGCGATCCCCTGCGCAAGTGGCGCATGCTGTATAAGGGCACGTCCCTGTGGTGGTACGTGCAGGGGCGCAACAAGAAGTCGGTCACGGTAAACCTGCGCACACCCGAGGGGCAGGAGATCGTGCGCTGGCTCGCGCGGGATGCGGACATCCTGGTGGAGAACTTCCGTCCCGGCGCCATGGAGAAGTGGGGCCTGAGTTGGGAGCAGCTCTCCGCCGTCAATCCGGGACTCATCATGGTGCGCATTTCCGGCTACGGCCAGACGGGGCCGTATCGGGACCGACCCGGCTTCGGCGCCATCGGCGAATCCATGGGGGGCTTGCGCCATCTCACCGGGTTCCCGGACCAACCCCCGGTGCGGGTGGGCGTTTCCATCGGCGACTCCATCGCCGCGCTGCACGGAGTGATCGGCGCCCTGATGGCGCTGCGCCACCGGGAGGTGAAGGGCGGGCGCGGCCAGGTGGTGGACGTGGCTTTGTACGAGTCGGTGTTCAACCTGATGGAGAGCCTGCTGCCCGAGTACGATATGTACGGCTTCGTGCGCCAGCGCAGCGGCTCCTCCCTTCCCGGCATCGTTCCATCCAACACTTACCCGTGCAAGGACGGCAAGTATGTGGTGATCGGCGCTAACGCCGACTCCATTTTCAAGCGGATGATGAAAGCCATCGGCCGCGAGGACCTGGCGAGCGACCCAGAGCTTGCCCATAACGATGGGCGAGTGAAGCATACCGAGCGCATCGAGAGCGCCATCAGCGATTGGACCCGGGCCCACTCTCTAGAGGAGGTGCTCGAAACCCTGGAGCGGGCGGAGGTGCCCGCGGGTCGCATCTACGACATCGCCGACATCGTGGCCGACCCCCATTACCAAGCACGGGAGATGATTCGCGAATACCGCCTGCCCGACGGGCACCCCCTCAAGCTCCCCGGCATCGTGCCCAAGCTCGCGGACACTCCAGGGGACACCCGCTGGCTGGGGCCGGCCCTGGGGCAGCATACCGACGAGGTGCTGGAGCGGCTGGGCTACGACGCGCCGGCGCGGGAGCGGCTGCGAAAGGCCGGGGTGATTTGATGGCCTGCTCGCGCAACTCGGCCGGGTTCGGCCCGCCCCGCCGCTGGGCGGCCGTGGCGTTTCTCCTGGCGCTCTCCGGCCAGGGCGTCGCGGCGGAAAGCTTTCGCCTCGATCCCCAGCACACCTATGTGTACTTCGCCGTCACCCACGTCGGGATTTCCAGCCTGCGGGGCCGGCTCAACCTGGACAGGGGTCGTGCCAGCTTGGATGTTCGGGCGCAAACGGCCGAGGTGGACGCGCTGATCGACACGGCAAGCGTGTCCACCGGCGCAGAGGCGCTAGACCGCCTATTGCGGGATCCCGATTTCTTCGATGCCACCGCATTTCCGGTAGCGCGTTTCGTGGCGAAGGCCACGCGCTTCGAGGAGGGCATGCCGAAAGAATTCGAAGGCTGGCTCACCCTGCGCGGCAGGACGCGCAAGCTCACTCTCAGCGCCGAGCGCTTCGCCTGCCGGGAGGTGAAAATCCTTCTGGTGCGGCGCTACATCTGCGGCGGGGACTTAAGCGCCGTGGTGCGCCGCTCGGATTTCGGCATGGACCGGTTCCTCGATCTGGTGAGCGACGAGGTGCGCCTCAGCATCTCCGTGGAAGGCATTCGCGAAGGCGGTTAGCGAGCCCACGGCCGCGGGGTTGACACCGCCGAGGCCGGCGTGTGAGCATCGCAGCGCCGTTCTTCGGTCCGCAATCAAGAGGGGAGCAGGAAGATGAAGTGCACCCGACTCATCCGGTGCATTCTCTCCACGAGATCGGCATGTGGCTCGCCCTGTCGCCCGTTGCGTCGGCCATTCTCGATCCGTACATCAAGGCCCTGAACGCCATGCCGCGGGTGATCCTTGTCCCCATCTTTGCCGTGTGGTTCGGGCTCGGCATCTGGTCCAAGGTGGCCCTCGGCCACGAGCCGGGTGTTCTCCAGCCTGCATACCTCCGCGGGAATGGCCTTCGTGGGCGCTGTGGCGGGCGAGTACCTGGGGTCAGCCCAGGGCCTGGGCTATCTCATCCTCCAGGCCGAGGGTACCTTCGACATCAACACCGTGTTCGCCGGCATCTTGGTGCTCACGGCCTTCGCCCTGCTGCTCGCCGCAGCGGTGACCTTCGCCGAGCGGCGGCTTCTGGTATGGCGGCCCACCGCGGCGGGGGCCGAGACTCTCTAGCCCCGCGGGGCGCCGGACTGGAGTGCGGCGCTCCCCGCTTCTCCCGGGGGGTAGACCTATAATGAAGAATGGATCAAGAGAGGTCCGAAACGATGCCCGAGCAACCCTCTGCCTGCGCCGAGGCGTTATCCGAGATCGAGCGGCTGCAGCGGGCGCTTAGGACGCTGTCCGCCTGCAACCGGGCTCTAGTGCGAGCGGAGGACGAAGCGACGCTGCTGCGGGATGTCTGCCGGGTCATCGTGGAGGAGGGTAGCTACCGCCTGGCGTGGGTGAGCCGGGCCGAGCACGACGAGGAGAAGACCGTCACGCCCGTCGCCTGGTGGGGCGTGGACGAGGGCTTTCTCGCCATCAAGCGCACCTGGCGGGACGATTCCGAGCGGGGCAAGGGCCCGAATCCGGTTGCCATCCGCACCGGGAAGCACTGCATCGTGCGGGACATCCGCACCGATCCCAACTATCCCTTCTGGCGGGACGAGGCCGCCCGGCGGGGCTATGCCTCGGTGATCGCCCTGCCATTGCGGATCGAAGGGGCCGTGGAGGGGGCGCTTAGCATCTACGCTCCGGAGCCCGACGCCTTCGACCCCGAGGAGGTCAAACTCTTAGCCGAGCTGGCCGACGATCTGGCCTACGGCGTCGAGGCGCTGCGGGAGCGGGCCCGGCGCCAGCGGGCGGAGGAGGAACTCCACCGGCTCAATCGTGCTCACCGCACCCTCGCAGCGTCGAACCACGCCCTGCTCCACGCCCAGGACGAGGAAAGCCTCCTCAAGGAGATCTGCCGGGTGGTGGTGGAAGAAGCGGGTTATCGCGCTGCCTACGTGACCCGGGCGGAAGATGACGAAGGGCGCACCCTGCGGCCGGTCGCCTGGGCGGGGATGGACCAAGCTTTCCTGGACGCCCTCCGGCTCTCCTGGGCGGACGAGGAGCGGGGCCGAGGGGCGAGCGGCACGGCGGTGCGCACCGGCGTGCCCGCCGTCGTCCGCAATGTGGCGGCCGATCCCGATGTCATGGTATGGAGGGGGGAATTCCTGGCCCGAGGCTATGCCTCGCTGATCGCGCTGCCCCTGCGGGTGGATGGGCGCATTTTCGGGGCGCTCGCCATCTGCGCGCCGGAGCCGGACGCCTTCGACGAGGCTGAGGTGGAGCTGCTCAGGAAAACGGCGGAAGACCTGAGCTACGGACTGTCCGCCCTGCGCGCCCGCGCCCGGGCCCAGGCGGCGGAAGAGACCATCCGCCGCATGGCCTACTTCGACCCGCTTACCGGGCTGCTCAACCGGGTGAGCCTGGGGGAACGGCTGGAACAGGTGATCGCCGAGTGCCGGGCGCAGAACCGCTCCTTCGCTCTGCTCAACTTGGAAGTGGGCCGCTTTCGCGAGATCAATGAAACTCTGGGCTACCGGCAGGGCGATGCCCTGCTCAAGGAGATCGGCTCGCGGCTTTCCGCTGTGGTAGCAGAGGGGGGCGTCGTGGCGAGGGTGGCCGAGGGCGAGTTCGCGCTACTCCTGCCCAAGGTGAACGCCGATAAGGCGATGCAGCTCGCCCAGCGTCTGCTGGTCGCTCTCTACGATCCCGTGGAGCTCTCCGGGCTGCAGGTGGATGCCCGGGCCCATGTCGGCATCGCCTTCTTCCCCGGCCATGGCACGGAACCCGACGTGCTCATGCGCCGGGCCAGCCTGGCGTCCTACCAGGCTAGGCGCCGGGGCAGCGGGTTCGCCGTCTACGCCGGGGCCCTCGACAGCGACAGCACTCGGCGCCTGGAGCTCATGGGCGACCTGCGCCGGGCGATCGACCACAACGAGCTCCTGCTCTACTGCCAGCCCAAGGTGCACATGGCCTCCCGCCGCATCTGCGGCGCGGAAGCCCTGGTGCGTTGGCAGCACCCGCGCCACGGCATGATCAACCCGGGCGAATTCATCAAGCTGGCCGAGGGCACGGGGCTCATCACGCCCGTCACCTACTGGGTGCTGGAGGCCGCTTTGCGCCAGCGCTACGCCTGGCGGGAGCAAGGCGTCGACAGCCCGCTGGCGGTCAACCTGTCGGCGCGGGACCTGCACGATCCCCAGCTGCTCGACCGGGTGAACGGGCTGTTCGCTACCTGGGGCGCCCGGCCCGATTGGATCCAGTTCGAGCTCACCGAGAGCGCCTTGATGGACGACCCGGCCGGATCCCTGGAGACCCTGCGGCGGCTGAAGGATTTGGGGGTAGAGCTTTTCATCGACGACTTCGGCACGGGCTACTCGTCCCTCGCCTATCTCCAGAGGCTGCCGGTAGACACCATCAAGATCGACCAGTCCTTCGTCGCGCGGATGGTGGAGAGTGCCGATTCCGCCGTGATCGTGCGCTCCACCATCGAGCTGGCCCATGGCCTGGACCTGGAGGTGGTGGCCGAAGGCGTGGAGAACCAGGCGATCTGGGGGCGCTTGGCGGAGCTCGGGTGCGACATGGCCCAGGGCTATTGCATCAGCGCGCCGATTCCCGCGGACGAATTTCCCGCCTGGGAGGTACGCTCGCCCTGGATTGCGGGCTGGGCGGGAGCCCGGAGGTTTCCCGCGCTTTCTCTATGAACGATTCCCCCCCGCCCTCCTCTCCGCCCGTCGCGCTTGCCTTCGATTGGGACTTTCCCTATCCCTCCCAGCGCATGCCGGTGCTTGCGGCGAACGTGGTGGCCACCTCCCAGCCCCTGGCGGCCCAGGCGGGGCTCGCCATGCTTCAGCGGGGCGGCAACGCGGTGGACGCGGCCCTCGCCTGCGCCATCGCCCTCACCGTCGTGGAGCCCACCGGCAACGGCCTCGGCTCGGACGCCTTCGCTCTGGTGTGGGACGGCACGTGCCTGCACGGCCTCAACGCCTCGGGCCGGGCGCCGAAGGCATGGAGCCCAGAGCGCTTCCAGGGTATGACGGCGATGCCCGTCCTGGGGTGGGAGGCGGTGACCGTGCCCGGGGCGGTGGCGGGTTGGGTGGCTCTTTCCCGGCGCTTTGGAAAGCTGCCTTTCGCCGATCTGTTCGAGCCGGCGATCCGCTACGCCGCCGGCGGCTTCCCGGTATCCCCCACTATCGCCCGGCTGTGGGCCGCCATGGCGCCCGCCCTCGCGTCCCAGCCGGGTTTTGCCCAAGCCTATCTGCCGGAGGGGCGTCCGCCGCTGCCCGGGGAGCGTTTTGCCTTTCCCGATCTAGCGAAGAGCCTGGCCATGATCGCCGCCTCGGAGGGAGAGGCCTTCTATCGGGGCGAGCTGGCAGAAAGAATCGCTGCCCACGCCCGGGCCCACGGCGCGGCGATGACGCTGGATGATCTCGCGAGCCACACCGTGGACTGGATCGAGCCCCTGGCTCAGGCATACCGCGGCTTCACGCTCCACGAGATGCCGCCCAACACCCAAGGCATCGCGGCGCTTGAGGCGCTCGGGATCCTGTCCCACTTCGATCTCGCCTCGTGTCCGGCGGACTCCGCCGAGAGCGTCCATTTGCAGGTGGAGGCCATGAAGCTTGCCTTCGCCGACCTTCACCGCTACGTGGGGGACCCCGGCGCCATGAGCGTGACGCCCGGCGCACTCCTGGACCCCGCTTACCTGAAGGAACGCGCGCGCCTCATCGACAAGGACCGAGCGCGAAGATCGGTGTTCGCCGACCCGGGAGGAGGTACCGTCTATCTCGCTGCCGCCGACGCCTCCGGCATGATGGTGTCATTGATACAGTCCAACTACATGGGCTTTGGCTCCGGCGTGGTGGTGCCGGGCACCGGCGTGAGCCTGCAAAATCGGGGCGCCGGCTTCACCCTGGCGGAGGGTCATCCCAACCAGGTGGCTGGGGGCAAGCGGCCGCTACACACCATCATTCCCGGCTTCGTCACCCGTGGCGGCGCGCCGGCGATGAGCTTCGGCGTGATGGGGGGTGCCATGCAGGCCCAGGGTCATGTGCAGATGCTGGTGCGGCTCGTCGATTACCGCCAGAACCCCCAAGCGGCGGCCGACGCGCCCCGCTGGCGGATCGATCCGGGCGATGTCCTGGCGGTTGAACACTCCATGCCAGCGGCCACCGTGGAGTCGCTCCGGCGCCGGGGCCATGTCGTGCGGGTAGCACCCCGCTTCGCCACGGAATTCGGACGCGCCCAAGCGATCTACCGCCTAGAGGACAGCTACCTGGGGGCGTCCGAGCCGCGGGCCGATGGCCAGGCGGTGGGATACTGAAAATGTCCGCGGCTGATGCGCTGGCGCAGCGGCTCGGCCGCTATCCCAAGGTGTCGCTGGCGGTCAAACCCACGCCTTTAGAGCCGCTCTCCCGGCTGGGGCGGGTCCTCGGCGGGTTGCAGTTGTGGGTCAAGCGCGACGACTTGACCGGACTCGGGGGCGGCGGCAACAAGGTCCGCAAGCTGGAATATCTGTTGGGCGAGGCCCTCGCCCGCGGGGCAGACACCCTCGTCACCACCGGAGCCTGGCAATCGAACCACGCCCGCCAGACCGCTGCTGCGGCCGCCCGGCTGGGGCTCGCTTGTCATTTGCTTCTCTCGCCAGGGCGTCCGCAAGCGAATGTCGCATATAGCCGAAGCGGCAACGTGCTGCTCGATCGGTTGCTCGGCGCCCGCCTCCACGTTCTCGACCCGGAGGAAGCGCCGATCACGGCGATGGAGCGGCTGGCGGCACAGCTCGCCTCCCAGGGGGCGAAACCCTACGTCATCCCCCGCGGCGGCACGTGTCTTCTGGGCGATCTCGGCTACGCCGAATGCGCCGTCGAGCTTCTCGCCCAGGCCCGGGCCCAGGATATCCACCTCGACCGGGTCGTGCTCGCCAGCGGCAGCGGCGGCAGCCATGCGGGACTCGTGGCGGGTTTCCACGCGATGGGGGCGGCAGTGCGGGTGACGGGGGTCGCCGTGCGGGCGCGGGTGGACGAGCAGCGGCCGCTGGTCGCCCGGCTTGCTGCTCAAGCCGCGGAGGCTCTTGGGGCCGAGTCGCAGCCGCCGGACGAAGCAGTGGAGGTAACCGACGCCTACCTCGGAGCAGGTTACGGTGAGCCGACGCAGCCGATGAAGGAGGCGCTCGCCCTGGCCGCGAGCACCGAAGGCCTGCTCCTCGACCCGGTGTACACCGGCAAGGCCATGGCAGGGCTCGTGGATCTGGTGCGCCGGGGCGAGATCGGCCGCGACGAGACGGTGGTGTTCCTGCATACCGGCGGACTGCCGGGTTTGTTCGCCTACGCGGATGTATTTGCTTGAATCGGGCGCTCGTAGGGAGGAAGAAAACTTCGCGCGGAAGGAGGATGATCATGACCGACCACGTGTATAAGCTGATCGAGCTGACCGGCTCGTCGAGCACCAGCATCGAGGACGCGGTGCAGAACGCCATCGCCAAGGCGGCGAAGACGCTGCGCAACCTCCACTGGTTCCAGATCGTGGAAACCCGGGGGACCATCGCCGAGGGCCGGGTGGCCCATTGGCAAGTGACCCTCAAGGTGGGCTTCACCCTGGAAGACTGAATGAAGGTCCTGGCGGGTGTTCTTCTCCTTGCCCTTCTGGTGGCGGGGCTGGGGTGGCTGTCGACCCTGATCTGGCCGGTGATCAACGACGTGAAAACCGGGAGCACGCCGGAATATCCGGATCTTCGTCCCCAGCGCTTCCAGCAGCCGTTCGATCAGGTGTTCGCCGCCGCCCTCGCCGCCGCCCGGTCGCTGGGTTGGGAGGTCACGGTGGTGGACCGGGAGCGAGGGGAAATCCGGGCGGTGGCCATCACGCCGGTGCTGCGGTTCAGGGACGACGTCACGGTCAGCTTTACCCGGGAGGGGGATGGGGTCGCGGTGAATGTGCACTCCCGCTCCCGGGTGGGGAAGGGGGATTTCGGCACCAATGCCCGGCGCATTCGCCGCTTCCAGGAGGCGCTCGCCCGCCAGCTGCCGGCGGGCGCCGGCTGACGGTCCCCAAGGGACCATTCAGTGATGGAGGATCTTGGATAGGAACTGCTGGGCCCGGTCGGAGCGGGGCTTGCCGAAGAAATCTTCCTTGGGGGCGTCCTCTACGATCTCGCCCTCGTCCATAAAGATCACCCGGTGGGCCACCTTGCGGGCGAAGCCCATCTCGTGGGTGACCACCATCATGGTCATGCCTTCTCGGGCAAGCTCCACCATCACATCCAAGACCTCGTTGATCATTTCCGGGTCGAGGGCCGAGGTGGGTTCGTCGAACAGCATGCACACCGGGTCCATGGCCAGCGCCCGGGCGATGGCCACCCGCTGCTGCTGGCCGCCGGAGAGCTGCCCCGGATACTTGTGCGCCTGATCTTCGAGGCCGACCCGGTCCAGAAGCTTCAACGACTTCTCGGTGGCCTCCTCCTTAGACCGGCCCAGCACCTTGATCTGGGCCAGGTTGACGTTATCGATGACCTTCATGTGGGGGAACAGCTCGAAGTGCTGGAACACCATGCCCACCTGGGAGCGCAGCTTGGTGAGGTTGGTCTTGGGGTCCCCCACCGACACGCCGTTGACAATGATCTCTCCCGCTTGGAACGGCTCCAGCCCGTTCACGCATTTGATCAGAGTGGACTTTCCCGAGCCGGACGGGCCGCAGACCACCACCACCTGGCCCTTGTCCACGTGGGTAGAGCAGTTCTTGAGCACCTGGAAGTTCCCGTACCACTTGGAAACGTTCTTGATCGTGATCATACGGCGAACCTTTGCTGCAGGCGCTTCACCAGGTAGGAGGCGGCATAGCACATGACGAAATACACGAGGGCGGCGAACAGATAGAGCTCCACCAGGCGGCCGTCCCGCTGGGCCACCTTGCTCGCTACTCCCATGAAGTCGGACAGGCCCACCACGTACACGAGGGAGGTGTCCTGGAACAGGATGATGCCCTGGGTGAGCAGCACCGGGACCATGTTGCGGAACGCCTGGGGCAGCACCACGTGGCGCATCGCCTGACCGTAGGAGAGGCCGAGGGCGTAGGCCGCGTTGACCTGGCCTTTGGGCACGCTCTGGATGCCGGCGCGGATGATCTCGCAGTAATAGGCCGCCTCGAACAGGGTGAAGGCGATGAGGGCAGAGTAAAACGGGCCGATGCCCGCGGCGTACTCGGTGCCCTGGATCGCGCGCATGGCGATGGGCACCAGGAAGTAGAACCAGAAGATCACCAGGATGAGGGGAATGGAGCGCAACAGGTTGACGTACGCCCCCGCGGGCAAGTTGAGGAGCTTGAAGCGGGAGAGCCGCATGAGAGCGAGGAGCGTGCCCAACACGATGCCCCCCGTCATGGCGAGGGCTGTGAGGTAGAGGGAGAACTGCATGCCCTGCCACAGGAAGGGCAGCGCCCGCACGATCACGTTGAAGTCGAATTCCCCGAACATGGGCTAGCGTCCGCCGCTGCCGATGTAGCCCGGGACCCGCACCCGGGCTTCCAGGATCCGCATGCCCACCATGACGATCATGGTGATCATCACGTACAGGAGCGTGGCCACGGTGAAGGCCTCGAATCCCTGAAAGGTGAAGTCGGTGATCTGGCGGCTCTGGGCGGTGAGCTCCAGGAGTCCGATGGTGAGGGCCACGGAGGAGTTCTTGAAAATGGTCAGGAACTCGGAGGTCAGGGGCGGGATGATGATGCGATAGGCCATGGGCAGCAGCACATGGCGGTACACCTGGGGCAGCGACAGCCCCATGGCAAGCCCGGCATAGGTCTGGCCTTTGGGGATCGACTGGATGCCAGAGCGCACCTGCTCGGCGACCCGAGAGGCGGTGTAGGTGCCCAAGCTCACCACTGCGGTCCAGAAGGCGGGCAGGGGCAATTCCTGCTTGAGCCAATCGCCCCAGGCCTTGGGCAGGAGCTCCGGCACCACGAAGAACCACAGGAACATCTGCACCAGGAGCGGGATGTTGCGGAACACCTCCACGTAGGCCGCAGCGATTGCGCGCAGCGGCCTGATCGGAGTCGTGCGCAGGACGCCGATGACCGAGCCGAGGCTGAAGGCGATCACCCACGCCGCCAGGGATACCAGAACGGTCCATTTGAGCCCGGAAAGGATCCAATCCAGGTAGATCCCGCCGCCGGCGAAAGCTGGCTCGAAGAAAATCCCCCAGTTCCAGTTGTACTGCATTGGGCGGGCTTGAAACGACGGGGAGGGGCCGAATGCCCCTCCCCGGGCTGACTGCGCTTTACGCGCCCTTGTCGTTCGGGTTCTTGAACTGCTCCACGAGCTGCGGGGTCATGGGCACGTTGAGGGTCACGTTCTTGGGCGGGATGGGAGACAGGAACCACTTATTGTAGAGCTTCTCCAGCTCGCCGCTCTTCATCATGCCGATGATCACGGCGTCGACGAACTTCTTCCACTGGGGATCGTCCTTGCGCAGCATGATGGCGTAGGGGTCGAAGGAGAGGAAGTCGCCCACCACATCCCATTCGGCCGGGTTCTTGGAGTTGGCGATCAGACCGTAGAGCAGGATGTGGTCCATGGGGAAGGCCACCGCCCGGCCGGTCTCCACGGTCAAGAACGACTCGGCGTGGTCCTTGGCGTGAAGGAAGCGGATGCCCAGGTTCTTTTCGTCGTTGATCTGCTTCACCGCCCGCTCGTTGGTGGTCCCCTGGGTGACCACCACGGTCTTGCCTTTGAGGTCGTCGATGCTCTTGAGCCCCGAATCCTTCTTCACCAGAAGCTTGGTGCCGGTGATGAAGGTGGTGACCGCGAAGGCCACCTGCTTCTGGCGCTCCACGGTGTTGGTGGTGGAGCCGCATTCCAGATCGATGGTCCCGTTGGCCATAAGCGGGATGCGCGTCTGGGGCGTCACCGGGTTGTACTTCACCTGAAGATTGGGCAGGTTGAGCTCTTTCTTCACCGCCTCGACGATGCGGGCGCAGATGTCCATGGAGTAGCCGATGGGCCTCTGCTGGTCGTCCAGGTAGGAGAACGGGATCGACGCCTCCCGGTGGCCAATCACGATGGTACCGGTGTCCTTGATCTTCTTCATCGTACCGGTGAGCTCGGCGGCAAGCGCGGGCGCCGAGACGAAGGCGACGGCGGCGGCCGCGGTGGCGATGCGGCTTATGAGTTTCATGTTGTTCTCTCCTCTCGATGGCGTTTGGGATGGGAAACGTTAGGCTTTGTAATCATTGTGATTCCTTCCGGACCGCAAAGGAATCTAGCCCAAGCGCCCCCCTTTGTCCAGCCGGCATGCCCCGGCGTCCAGGCGCGGCACGGCTGGCTCATGGCCCGCCCTTGCGTTGGGTGGCAGCGGGAAGATTGGAGACGCGGGCCCACTCGCCTTCCTGGAAGAGATCCGGGTTTTCGAGAAAGGCGAGCAGGAAATCGGTGGCGTCGAAGCCCCAGAAGAGTTCGCCGTCCACCCAGAAGGTGGGCACGCCGAAAACGCCGCGGCCGACGGCCTCCTCGCCGTTTGCCCTCAGCCGTTCCTTGACCCAGGGTGGGCGATCCGTGCGTTCGCGTCCGCGACGCCCAACTGCGCGGCGAGCCGCGCCCATTCCCGGGGATCTTCCACCAGCCGACCCTCCCGCCAGATGAAGCGAAAGATGCGCCGGATCACGGCCAGCTCGTCGCCGAGGGCCACCGTGAGGCGCAGGGGCTTGAGGGGGTTAAACGGGTGGGCTGGCGGAAACTTTAGGGGAATGCCGTGCTTGCCCGCGGTCCACACCGTGAAGCGGTAGGTGAACTTGCGCTTTTGCGCAATCTCCGCCGGTCCCTTGTGGCCCCACGCGTCCAGGAGCCCGGCGAAAAAAATCGGTCGCGGCCGCACCACCACGCCGGCCGGCAAGCGCTCGAACGCTTCGAGCTGCAGGTAGGAAAAAGGCGAGACGTAGTCGAAGTACCAGTCCAGGACCCGCGGCGTGGTAAAAGAAGCCATGTCAGGGCTCCATTAAAAACGCCTCGATGAGACGCGCCAGGGCACGGGGCTGGTCATGGTGCATCATGTGGCCGGCCCCTGTCAGAGTCTCCACCCGCAGCCGGCGGATGGCGGCGCTACGCTGTTCGAACTCTTCCGGGTCTTCCCGGCGCCGGCGGGCGAGGGCGGATTCCTCCCCCAGCACCCACAGCACCGGTGCTTCGATCCTGCGCCAGCAGGCCATCGCCTCTTCCAGCCGGTAGAGGACCGGGTTTACCCGCTTGTGCTGGGGATCGCTGCGTAGCCGTACCCGGCCATCGGGGCCAGGTGCGGCCCAGTGGGGGGCGAGGAACCGGGCCTGGTCCTCGGTGAGGCGCGGATTGTTTTTTTGCAGCCGGGCGGCCACCGCCTCCAGCGAAGGATAGTCGGAGAAGGCCGCGGGGGTCTGGAGCTCCTCTAGCCAGCGCCGGTAGCGTTCGGGAGCCTCCTGCGCGCGGGTGGCGGGCAGCCCGAAACCCTCCAGGGACACCACGCGGCTCACCCGTTCCGGCCGCACCCCGGCATAGAGACAGGCGATGTTGCCGCCCATGCTGTGGCCCACGAGCGGAACGGGCTCCCGGACGGAGCAGAGATCGAGCAGGGCGTCCAGGTCCGCCAGGTAATCAGGGAACCAGTAGCCTCCGTCGCTCCAGCCGGAAAGCCCGAAGCCGCGCCAGTCGGGGGCGATGCACTGCCAGGTCCCTTCGAGGGCATCCACCAGAAACTGGAAGGAAGCCGAGACATCCATCCAACCATGGAGCAGGAGGAGGGGGCGCCCCTCCGGCGGCCCCCAACGGCGCACGTGGTAGCGCACACCGCGAATCGAGTGGAAACCGGAGCGGCTCGGTCTTCTACCGGAGCCCATCGCCTTCAGCGCAGCGCTTCCAGCGCCTGGCGGGCCCGGGCGAGCCGCGCCTCGGCAGCGGAAACGGCTTCTTCCAAGGCCTGTTGGCGGGCCTGGTAGGCTTCGGTGGGGCGCACTCCCCCGCCCGCCGTACCCAGGTACTCCCCGGGGAGCGGCGCACGTCCTGCCTCCCGGGCCCGCCGCGCCTCCTCCAGGGCCGCTTCCGCCCGGCGCACTTCTTCTTCAGCGGCTGCCCGCTCATGCGCCCGCTCGCGCAGCCGCGTAGCGGTTTGCGCGGCCTGCTCCAGGGCCTTTTGCCGCTGTGCCTCCCCAGCCTGCCGTTCAGCCTCCGAAGGCTGAGGCGCCGGCGCCATCTGTTCTATCTTCTGCGCCCCCGGCACCGGTTTGTCGCCGTAGACCACCCGGCCGTCGGGCAGGGTGGACTTGTAGACCTGAGCTGCGGCGGGAGTGAGCGCGAAAGCGGCTAGGAGCAGGAAGCGGGCGGCACCCATCGGGCAAGGAAGAGTGGGTCGAGGAAGCATTATAGGACAGTGCCTGCCGCAGGAACGGCGACTGCGACCCACTGCCCCAGGTAACCCAAGTGACGCTTTGCCCCCTCGGAGTATTTCGCATCAGACTGGAGCGCAAACGGACCAGGCGGCAGACGGGAGCCATGGGCCCCCCACGGTAGGGCTCGACAAGGGCGCTGGGAGAACCCCCTCGAGAGGGCGTAGAGCGAGCGGTTTTCCTTCCCCCGAGGTGCCCGGTGGGCAGTGGAAAGCTTACCGAAAGCGCCACGGCAGGAGGGCTCCCTGCGAGCCTGATCGCGGCTGCCGAGCCGCTCCGGTTGCAGGAGGTCTTCCCCTCGATCCCGAAGAGTTCAGCGTGTGCCGTCACCGCCACGTCGCCTGTGAAAGGCTGGCGCAGGCAACTGTTTCGGGAACCCGGGCGGGGGCGCCGGATCGATTCGGTTCAAGGGGCCTTGCCGCCTGAGGTAGAATTTCAGCGCGCACCGCCGTTGGCAAACGCGCCCGACCTCGAAGCGCGCCCCTGTAGCGTCCATGCCCGATCCCGCTTTCGTCCACCTGAGGCTCCACAGCGAATACTCCATCGTGGACGGTATCGTGCGCATCGAGGATGCGGTGCGCCGGGCTCGGGAAGACCGCATGCCGGCGTTGGCGCTCACCGATCTCGCCAACGTGTTCGGTATGGTGAAGTTCTACGAGGCCGCCCGCAGCCACGGGGTGAAGCCGGTCATCGGCTGCGACCTGTGGCTCAGCAACGAGGCCGACCGGGCCAACGCCTACCGGATTCTGCTCCTGTGCCAGTCCCGGGAAGGCTACCTGCGCCTATCGCGGCTATTGTCCCGGGCCTATCTGGAAAACCAGTACCGAGGTCGGCCCGAAATCAGGAAAGACTGGTTCGAAGAGGAGGGCACCGAAGGGCTGATCCTGCTCTCCGGCGCTCACCATGGCGACGTGGGCGCGGCCCTCATTCGGGGCGACGCCGAGCGGGCCCGCTCCCTCGCCAAAGATTACGCCCGGCTTTTCCCCGCCCGCTTCTACCTGGAGCTCCAGCGGGACGGCACGTCCAATGCCGAAAACTGCACTCGGGCGGCCGCGGCGTTGGCTGCCCGTCTCGGACTGCCGGCGGTGGCGACCCACCCGGTTCAATTCTTGGCGCCCGGGGACTTCCGCGCCCACGAGGCGCGAGTGTGCATCGCCGAGGGCTACATCCTGTCCGACCAGCGCCGGCCCAAGGCCTTCACCCCTCAACAGTACTTCAAGACCCAGGAGGAGATGGGCGCCCTCTTTGCCGACCTGCCGCAAGCGCTCGCCAACAGCGTGGAAATCGCCCGGCGCTGCAACCTGGAAATCGAACTCGGCAAGGCGAAACTGCCCCGCTTTCCCACCCCCGAAGGCGTCTCCCTGGACGAATATCTGGAGCAGGAAGCGCGGGCAGGGCTCGAGCGCCGGCTCGCCCGGCTCTTTCCCGACGCGCAAGAGCGCGAACGGGCAGGACCCCGCTACCGGGAGCGGCTCGCTTTCGAGATCGAGACCATCCAACAGATGGGCTTCTCCGGCTATTTCCTGATCGTGGCCGACTTCATCAATTGGGCGAAGTCCAACGGCGTGCCGGTGGGGCCGGGTCGCGGCTCTGGCGCGGGCTCTCTCGTGGCCTACTCTCTGGGAATTACCGATCTGGATCCCATCCGCTACGACCTGTTGTTCGAGCGCTTCCTGAACCCGGAGCGGGTGTCCATGCCCGACTTCGACATCGACTTCTGCCAGGACGGGCGCGATCGGGTGATCGAGTACGTGCGGGAAAAATACGGCCACGAGAGCGTCTCCCAGATCGCCACCTTTGGCACCATGGCGGCGCGGGCCGTGGTGCGGGACGTGGGGCGGGTGCTGGACTTGGGGTACAACTTCTGCGACCAGTTGGCGAAGCTGATTCCCTTCCAGCCGGGCAAACACATCACCCTTGCCGAGGCCCGGCAGGCGGAGCCCCTGCTCGCCGAGCGGGAGAGGAACGAAGAGGAAGTGCAGGAGCTGCTCGCGCTGGCCGAGCGGCTGGAGGGTTTGACGCGCAACGTGGGCATGCACGCGGGGGGCGTGCTGATTGCCCCGGGACGGCTCACCGACTTCTGCCCCCTGTACGCGGCTCAGGGCTCCCAGAGCGTGGTTTCCCAGCTCGACAAGGATGATGTGGAGAAGATCGGGCTGGTGAAGTTCGACTTCCTCGGCCTGACCACCCTCACCATCCTCGACTGGACGCTGCGCTACGTGCGCCAGCTCGACCCCGCCTCCTCCCTGTCCTTGGAGTCCCTGCCCCTGGACGACCCGGACACCTATAAGATCTTCTCCAACGCCAACACCACCGCGGTGTTCCAGTTCGAATCCCGCGGCATGCGCGACCTGTTGAAACGGGCGAGGCCCGACCGTTTCGAGGACCTGATCGCCCTGGTGGCCCTGTACCGCCCGGGTCCCATGGATCTCATCCCCGAGTTCATCGAGCGCAAGCACGGGCGCAAAGCGGTGGAATACCTGGATCCGCGGCTCGCGCCGATCCTCGGCCCCACCTACGGGATCATGGTGTACCAAGAGCAGGTGATGCAGATCGCCCAGGTGATCGGCGGCTATACCCTGGGCGGTGCGGACTTGCTGCGGCGGGCCATGGGCAAGAAGAAGCCCGAGGAGATGGCCAAGCACCGGGAGATCTTCGTCGCCGGCGCCGAGAAGAACGGGGTGCGCCGGGACAAGGCGACCCAGCTCTTCGACCTCATGGAGAAGTTCGCGGGCTACGGCTTTAACAAGTCCCATGCCGCCGCCTACGCCCTAGTGGCCTACCAGACGGCGTACATGAAGGCCCACTATCCCGCGGCCTTCATGGCGGCGAACCTCTCCGCGGTGATGGACGACACCGACAAGGTGGAGCAGCTCTACGAGGACGCCCGGCAGAACGGCCTTGCCGTGCTGCCACCGGACGTGAACGAAAGCGGCTACCGCTTCGTCCCGCTGGACGAGCGAACCCTGCGCTACGGGCTCGGTGCCATCAAAGGCACGGGCCAGGCAGCCATCGAGTGCATCCTGGCCGCCCGGGCTGCGGGCGGGCCGTTCCGCAGCCTGTTCGACTTCTGCCGGCGGGTGGACAAGCGCCTGGTGAACCGGCGAGTGGTGGAATCTCTGGTGCGCGCCGGCGCCTTCGACTCGGTGAACGAGCACCGGGCGAGCCTGCTCGCCTCGGTGGGTGTCGCCTTGGAAGAGGCAGAGCGGCAGGACCTCGCGTCCTCTCAGGCGAGCCTCTTCGGTGCCGGGGAAGGGGGGGAACACGCGCCGGAGTTGATCGACTGCCCTCGGTGGAGCGAGGCCGAGCGGCTGCAGAACGAAAAGCTTGCCCTGGGCTTTTACCTCTCAGGCCATCCGTTCAACGCCTATGCGCGGGAAGTCTCGGCTTTCGTGAAGACTCGCCTGGCCGAGTTGCAGCCCTCCCAACAGAGCGTGCTGGTGGCCGGCATGATCTACAGCCTGCGCATCCAGCCCACCCGGCGCGGGCGCATGGGCGTCATCGTCCTGGACGACGGCAGCGCCAAGGTGGAAGTGGTAGCGTTCTCGGAGCTCTTCGAACAGCACCGCGCCTGGCTGCGGGAGGAAACCCTGGCGGTGGTGGAGGCTAAGGTGGTCTACGATGAGTTCACTGGGGGCGTGCGCCTGACGGCAGAAAAGCTGATGCGCCTCGCCGAGGCCCGCAGCCGCTACGCCAGGGCGGTGCGGCTCGTGTGCAACGGCGCCTCCGACCCGCTCAAACTGCGGGAGCTGCTGGAGCCCTATCGCAACGGCCCCTGCCCGGTGGTGGTGCACTACGTGAACGGGGTGGCCGAATGCGATCTGCCCCTAGGCGACGGGTGGCGGGTGCGACTGGAGGACGATCTCATCGCCGGGCTCGAGGCATGGCTTACGCCCGAGAACGTGCAAGTTCTGTACTGAACCGGCGGAAGGCAGGCGCGGCGACGCGAAGGAGGGCGAAATGCGCTTGATGGAATCGGCGCCTCCGGAGCGACCGAGCGCGGGGATCGGGCCCTGCCTGCGCGAGCGAGAGCGCGGCACTCCCCGCTGCGGCTAAGCGGCAACGCAAGCACCCCGACGAGGAGGATCGGCCCATCGGCGCATCGGCCTCTCCACAGATCCCGATCCGAGCTGGCCAGCATCCCGGGTCCCTGTCCGGGACGGCTTGTTTCGGCGTGGCGGCCGCACTGGGGCTCCTGGTTGTGGCCACAGCCGTGTTCGCGCCCGCTTATCCACAGCCCCAGGCGTATCACGCTTTTGTGGACGCTCGCCCGTTTCTCGGCGTTCCCAGCTTCGCCAACGTGGTGTCCAATGCGGGCTTCCTGGCGGTGGGATGGTTCGGGCTGCGTTTTCTTCGCGGCCCGGGCCGCCGGGGCTTTCTGGATGAGGGGGGCCGCTGGCCTTATCTCGCCTTCTTTGCCGGCGCTGTGCTCACTGGGCTCGGCTCGGCGTATTATCACTGGGCGCCGACGGACGGCACCCTTGCCTGGGACCGGGCCGCCATGACCCTCGTCTTCTCGGCCCTCGTGGCTGCCGTCCTAGCGGATCGCAGCGATTCGAAGGCGGTGCTGCCCGCCTTCCTGCTGATGGCCGCCTTGGGGGCAGGAACGGTCGCCTACTGGCGTGTAAGCGCTGCGCTCGGGGCGGAAAACGTCCTTCCTTACTTCGCGTTCCAGGCGGCCGCATGCGCGGCAGCGCTTACTCTCACCGCGTGGCCATCGCGCTACACGAGGCGCGCAGACCTGTGGTCGGCGTTCCTGCTGTACGCGGCCGCGCTGGTGGCGGAGCGGCACGACCATGGGATCTACGCCTTGGGCTACGGGGTGAGCGGTCACACCCTGAAGCATCTGCTGGCAGCCGCGGCCATGTACTGGGTGCTGCGCATGTTGATGCGGCGCGCGCCCCGTGGCCTGCCAGGGAAGGGTCCGCCACGGAGGATCCCATGAGCGCGAAACCGGTGACGACGCCCATCCCCCGAATCGCCTACGAAGAGTGGGGCCTGCGGGACGCCTCCACTTTCCTGCTGCTCCATGGCTCGCCGGGTCCGATGCGCGCTCGGGTTTCGTGGCCGAGCGGCTCGCGGCGCGGGAAAAAGGGCAGCTACCCACCTTCGTGCTCCTCGGGGCCGAGGACGGGGCGGCCCTGCCGAACGCCTCGGCGGGCAAGGAAGGGTTCTTCGCTCGCGCCTGTCGCCGGGAAGGGCTGCCTGGTGTGGGGCATTTTCCCCATTGGGAACGCCCGCAGGCCATGAGCGAAGCCTGCCTCCAGGCGGACCGGGACGCGATCGGCTGACTCCTATGCAGCTTGCGGAATTGGTGGCTGCCTCGAACCGGGTGGCGGCGACTTCCAGCCGCAGCGCCAAGGTGCAGGCGCTCGCCGAGTGCCTGCGGCGCCTCGGGCCCGAGGAGGTGCGGATCGGCGTGGCCTTCCTCACTGGCGAGCCGCGCCAGAAAAAGCTCAACGTCGGTCCGGCGACGGTGCGCCAGGCCCTCGGCCCGCCGGCTTCCGCGCCGGTTCTCACCCTTGCTGAGGTGGATCAGGCCCTCGCTGAAATTGCCAGCCTGTCCGGCCCCGGCTCCGCGGCTCGGCGTGGCGAGCGGCTGGGCGCCCTGCTGTGCCAGGCGACCGCCGATGAGCAGGCGTTTCTGTTGCGGCTGCTCACCGGCGAGCTGCGCCAGGGCGCCCTGGAGGGGGTCATGATGGACGCGCTGGCGCTGGCCGCCGGACTTGCGCCGTCGGAGGTGCGCCGCGCTGCGATGCTCGCTGGCGATCTCGGTGCGGTGGCGGAAGCCGTCCTCCAGGAGGGACCGGCAGGGGTCGAGCGTTTTTCCCTGCGCCTGTTTCATCCCGTGCTGCCCATGCTGGCGGCGAGCGCCGAGGACGTGAAGGACGCCCTGGCGCAGCTCGGCACCGCGGTCCTGGAGTGGAAGCTGGACGGCGCCCGGGTCCAGGTGCATAAGCAGGGTTCGGACGTGGCGGTCTTCACGCGCCGCCTCAACGAGGTGACCGGTTCCGTGCCCGAAGTGGTGGAGGCGGTGGCGGCGCTTCCCGCCCGCGAGCTGATTCTGGACGGAGAGGCCATCGCCTTGCGGCCCGAAGGAACTCCCGAGCCTTTCCAGGTGACTATGCGCCGCTTCGGGCGCAAGCTGGACGTAGCAGCCATGCGCCGGCAGCTTCCCCTGTCGGTGTTCTTCTTCGACTGTCTCTACCTGGAGGGAGAGAGTCTTCTTGACCAGCCCAGCTGCGGTCGCTTCGAGGCCTTGACGGAGGTCGTCCCCGCCGGGCTGATCGTTCCCCGGAGGGTCACCGGGGAGCCCTCCGAGGCGCAAGCGTTCTTCGACCTGGCGGTAGCGCGGGGCCATGAAGGCATCATGGCCAAGGCGCAGGATGCGTCCTACGCGGCTGGCAGGCGGGGCGCCGCCTGGCTCAAGGTGAAGCGGGCCCACACGTTAGATCTGGTGGTGATCGCCGCCGAATGGGGCCACGGGAGGCGCCGGGGTTGGCTGTCCAACCTGTACCTCGCCGCCCGGGACCCGCAGGCGGGCACCTTTGTCATGCTGGGCAAGACCTTCAAGGGCCTGACCGACGAGATGCTGCGCTGGCAGACGGAGAGGCTGCTCTCCTTGGAGCTGTCCCGGGACGAGTGGACCGTGTACGTGAAGCCCGAGCTGGTGGTGGAAATCGAGTGCAATGAGGTTCAGGCGAGCCCCCAGTATCCCACCGGAATGGCGTTGCGCTTCGCTCGGGTGAAGCGGCTGCGGCCCGACAAGCGGCCAGAGGAAGCAGATACCCTGGAGACCGTGCGGCGGCTGTTTGCCCGCACGCTCGCAGCGGACTCGACGACCGCGTGAAAGCGTCTCCCGCCCCCTTAAAAAAACATTTGACTCCGGCCCAGAAACCGCGTACAAAGGCGTCTCGTTGTCGGATTCCAAGTTGTGCGATACCCGTTTGGCGGTTTGCAGTCTTGCGATTCAGGCATCGAAGGTGCGGGAGTCGCCCGCTTTTTATTGATTTGTTAGAAAGGACTGTAAATGGCAACCGGTATCGTCAAGTGGTTCAACGACGCTAAAGGCTTTGGCTTTATCACCCCCGACGGCGGCGGCGAAGACCTCTTCGCCCACTTTTCCGCCATCCAGGCGCAGGGCTTCAAGACCCTCAAGGAAGGCCAGCGAGTGAGCTTCGAGGTAACCCGCGGCCCCAAGGGACTGCAGGCATCGAACATTCAGCCCGCCTGAAGCGGGGCAAAAACGCAGTAACCGAACCCCCGGGCATCGCCCGGGGTTTTTGTTTTGCACGATCGAACCCACCCGGCCTAATAGACGGTCAGCGCGATTCCTGCGACCGGCGCACGGCGAGCCGTCCCGGGTCGAAAGCGCGGACGAAGCGGTCGAACTCGGCAAACGGCAGGGGCTTGGAGATCAGATAGCCCTGGGCGAGGTCGATCCCCAGCTCGGCCAAGCAGCGCAGGGTGTCAAGGTTCTCCACGCCTTCCGCGACCACCTCCATGTCCAGCCCGTGCCCTAGGTCGATCATGGACTTGACGATCTTCTTGTCCTTGTCCCCGTCCAGCACCGCCTTCACGAAGAAAAGATCGATTTTCAGCTCGTCGATGGGCAGGTGCCGCAATCGGGCCATGGAGGAATAGCCCGTGCCGAAGTCATCCATGGAGATCCGCACGCCCAGTTGCTTGAGCCGCACCAGCATCTCGAAGGCCCGCTGCTGATCTTCCATGACCGCGGTCTCGGTTACCTCCACCACTAGCCGATCGGGCGGCACGTCCCACAGCTCCAGGGCGTGGGCAGTGAAATCGGCGAAATCGGCGTCCAGCAGGTCGTAGGCGGACACGTTGACCGCCATGCGCACGTCGAGCCCTGCGCCCACCAGGTTGGCGCAGTGCCGGGCGGCGGCGTTCACCACCCAGGTGGTGAGGGAGGAGATGAGACCCCCGTGCTCGGCGATGCGCACGAACACATTGGGTGGCACCGGCCCGCGCGTGCTGTGTACCCAGCGGAGCAGGGCTTCCGCGCCCGCGACGCGGCCCGTACGCAGGTCCACCTGGGGCTGAAAGTAGAGCGAGATCTCGTTCTCCTCGATCGCCTCCCGCAGATCGGTGCGCAGGATGAGGGGGGAGTCGCCCGCGAGCGCCTCCGGCTCCGCGTGGGCGGTGTAGGCTACGTGGTTGCGCCGCGCTTCCCGCGCGGCGATGCAGGCCTCGCGCAGGACCTCTTCCGCCGAAGCGGAGCCCCGGGTGCCTAGGGTGATGCCGATCCGGGCGTCCACCGCCACCTGCCGGGCCTCCATCTGGAAAGGCTCGGCCAGTACGCGCAGGATCTTGTTGGCCGCCAGGGTGGCGGTGGCCTCGTGCAGGACCCCGGGCAGGATGAAACCCATGTCGCTGCGGCCGATACGGCCCACCACGTCCCGGGTGCGCAGTGCCCGGCGCAACCGCTCCAGGAGGACTTCCGCCAGCCGGTCCCCGGAGGCATAGCCCATGACGCTGTCCACCTCCCGGATGGTATCGATCTCTGCCACCAGCACCGCCACCAGGGTCGCCTCTGTCCCCTTCCCGCCCATTTCGTAGCGCAGCCGATCAACAAATGCGGGGTAATCCACCCGGTCCGCCAGCGCCTCGTCTCCGATGGCCCGGAACGCAGCGGCGGGAGGGTGCACGGCCCGGGCGACAGCGGCGAGCTTCGCCAGTACGACCTGCTGCAGCGCCAGGGCGGCTTGAGCCCGCTCCTCCTCCGATCCGGGCAGGCGGGTGAGGGCGGCCCGGGTCATGGTGGCCAGGTAGGCGTTGAAAGCCCGGTGCACCCAGTCAACGCTCAAGCCGGCGCAACCATACTGCTGCCAGGTCCTCTCCAGGGCGTCCGCCATTTCGTCCCCAGGCTCGCTCCGGCCCAGATGACGGAAGTAGGACAGGGCGAAGGCGCGAAAGCGGGTCCGTTCCTCGGAATCGAAGGGCGGATCTCCAGGCCCCATGACCCCGTCGATCAGCGCTTCCAGGGTGGGAACGAACTCTCCCCCGAGGCAGGCGTAGATCTTGCCGATCCACGCACCCGCTAGGGGATCGCCGGCTGGCGGGAGCGGGGTCAACCGGCCCTCGTGCTAGCCTGCGGGTCGCAGTTCCCGCTCGCAGGCAGATCCAGCAGGTCGCCGCGGTCCATGGGATCAGAGATAGTATTCCCGCGCGTCGATGCCGTATGCTTCGTCTTCCAGGCCCTTCACGATGCGGTAGGATTCGCCGGAGGCCGCTGCAGGGCCCTCTGCCAGGTCCAGGATGAACGGCTTGGGATAGGGCTTCTTGGTCTCGTCGAGCACCACCATGACCCGTGGCTCCATGCTCCTGCCCCGGTGCTGGGCGAACACGATGGCCACTTCCCCCGTCTGTAGTTCCACCAGGGTACCCACCGGGTAGATCCCGATGCAGCGAATGAACTGCTCTACCAGGCCGGGGTGGAAGGCGCTGCCCGCGAGCCCGTGCAGCATCTGCAGGGCGCTATGGGAGGCCATGGGCGAGCCGCCCATATAGCCTTGGCACAGGCTTTGATAACAGTCCACGATGGCGGCCATCTTACCGAAGAGGGAGATCTTGTTGCCCACCAGGCCGCGGGGATAGCCGCTGCCGTTTTCCCGCTCGTGGTGCTGGGAAACGATGGCGAGGGCCGCCTCGGGAAACTCCCGCAGGCCGCCGAGAAGTTGTTCCCCGATGACCACATGGCTCTTGAACATTTTGAGCTCTTCGGGGGTGAGGGAGCGCTGGGGATCCAGCACCTGCCGGGGAAGCCTTACCTTGCCCACGTCGAACAGCAATCCCCCCTCTCCGAGCACCACCAGATCTTCCTTGGGCAGACCAAGCTGCCGGCCGAAGGCCATGAGGAGCGCCGCGGTATAGATGGACTGCTGGAAGGACTTGGTGTCCTTGATCTTGAGCCGGTTCAGGAGCAGCAAGGCATCGGGATTGCGGGCGATGCTGTCCACCATCTCCCGGATCGCGGTATGCACCCGCTTGAGGTCGAAGGTGGGCTCCGCCAGGAGACGGACGTGGATCTCGTCCACCAAGCGCTCCAGGTTGGCTGTGGATTCCCGGGCGGGCGCGACCTCGTCCTCGACCTTGACGACATCCGAATAGCGGACCGTTCCCAGCCCAGGATGATGGAGCCCGGCCAGGGAAGCGTGGGGAATAGCGAGCTCGGCCTGGATGCGGGACTCGCGCTCGCTCTTGAGCGGCGCGCTGGAGAGGGTGGGCGGTTTCCCGGCGCGGGGGGAGGGCTCAGCAGCCACGGCCGCCCGCTCGAAGGCCACGCTCTGGGGAGGACGTCCCGCGGCCCCGGGCTCGACCGAGCGCAGGACATCCACGTAGACGTGTTGGCAGTAGCGCTTGAGCGTCTGGAGCTGCTCTTCCGTTTCCAGGAGAAAACCCTGGAACAGGAAAGGCGTCCCAAGCCAGGGCCGATCGAGTTCGCACACGAACATGCCGTACTGCAATTCCTCCACCGCCACCTTGCGTTTCATGATTTCCGTCCGGAGTAGGGCACGGTGGTTCCGCTCCTGTTTTAAGAATCAGAGACCTGCCCCATTGTAGACCAGGAATCCCGGGCCCGCGACCCGGCCGCCGGCCGTTCAGGCGTGCTTTAACAAACCCGCGAAGCGGGCCGCGTCCTCGGCCATGGTCATGTTGTTGAACAAGCAGTAGGTGGTGCCCCGACACCAGCCCGCTAGGCGCCTCAGGTCCGCGTCCGTGTAGCGGTAGCGGTAGCCGCCGATGCCGTGGAGCCGGTAATAGCGCAGGCCCGGCGCTGCGGGCAGGCTGAGGAAGGGGTCCACCACGTGAACCAAGCCCAAGTCACGGCATAGCTTGCTGACGAGGGCCTCAGGCCACGGCCCCCGGGGCTCCCAGGCCAAGACGAGATCCTCGTAGTCCGCCCGCGCCGTCCGGAAAAAGCGGGCGAGGTGGGCGATGTGCTCCTCCGTGGGGCCGAAGGAGCCTGGGCACTGGAAGACCACGATCCGGGCTTGCAACGCCCGGGCGCAGGCCGCCGTCACCCGCCAGGCCTCCATCACTTCCCGGGTCGGCCGGAAACTCCCGTAGCGGTCTTTGAGCGCTTCGGGAATGGGGGACCTGAGGCGACGGTAGGTAGGGCTTGCGGGTTCGTGGGTGATGAGCTGCCAGGCTTTGAGGGTGAACTCAAACTCGGGACCGGCTTCCGCTCGCCAGCGCTCCAGGGTCCCGATCCGGGGCGGCTGGTAGAAGGTTTGCTGCGCTTCCACCACCTGGAAACGCCGGAAGTAGGCCGCCCGGGCCATGGGAAAGCCGCAGCAACCGATGCGGACGTCCGGGAACGCTGCCATGAGAGGTAAGCGCCTGTTTTTCTGGGATGGAACCCTTCCTCGAGCGGGGGCGGCCCCGTTTTCTCTATTGAAAACCTGCCCCCCGGTGCCCATGTTGACAACAGGTTCAGGCGGCGGGGCCGGGGGCTCCGCCGCCATCTTCAACGGGAAATGGTGCCGATGACAATACGGGATACGCCAGGGTGGATGTGGGCGGAGGCCTGCGAGCTGCTAGAGCGGGCGGAGCGGCTGCAACGCCAGTTCTTCCAGTTGGGCCGCGGCTTCGCCCGGCGTCCCACGTGGGAGCCGCCGGTGGACATCGTGGAGGACGGGGCCCTGGTCACCATCCTGGTGGCGCTTCCCGGGGTGCCCTCCGAGACGGTGGAGGTCATGATCGATGGACCGATGCTGATCGTGGTCGGTCATCGGCCGTTGCCGGCGGGTTCCCGGCGCGCGGTGATCCATCGGCTGGAGATTCCCTATGGTCGCTTCGAGCGCCGCATTGAACTGGCCGCGGGGCGCCTGCAATTGGAACGGCAAGAGCTTCGCGACGGATGCCTCAAGCTTTTACTGCGCAAACTGCCGTGACGACGGAGCTGCCATGAGTTCGAATGAGCGTCAAAGTCTTTTCGTTAACGGGGCCCCAGCGGGCGAGCTGCGGGAGCGGCCGGCGGGAGTGCCTGCCCAACCTGTGAAGCCTCTGCCCGAGGATGCGCTGATCCTCATCCCGGTGCGCAATGTGGTGCTATTCCCGGGGGTCATCCTGCCGATTTCCATGCGCCGGGAGAAATCCGTGGCCGCTGCCCAAGAGGCGGCCCGCTCCGACCGGCCCATCGGGCTACTGCTGCAACGGGATCCGGCCAACGATGCGCCGGGGCCTGAGGATCTGTACTGGGTGGGCACCGTGGCCAACGTGCTGCGGTACGTCACCACCCCGGACGGTACCCATCACATCGTGGCGCAGGGGGAAAGCCGCTTCCGGGTGCTCCAGTTCCTGGAAGGCTGGCCCTTCATGGTGGCCCGCGTCCAGCGCATCCAGGAAGAGGAGGTCCAGAGCGCAGAAATCGAGGCCCGAGTGCTCCAGCTCAAGGAGCGGGCTAAGGAGATTCTGGAGCTGCTTCCCCAGGTGCCGACGGAGCTCGTCAACACTTTGGAGAACATCACTTCGGCCGGGGCGCTGGCGGATCTGCTGGCAGGCTTCATGGATTTGAAGCCCGAGGAGAAACAGGAACTGCTGGAGACCTTCGACCTGAAGGCGCGCCTCGACCGCATGATCCAGTTGATGGCCCACCGCATCGAGGTGTTAAAGCTCTCCAGGGAAATCAGCCAGCAGACCAAGCAGGCCATGGACGAGCGGCACCGGGAAGTGCTGCTGCGGGAGCAGTTGCGTGCGATCCAGAAGGAGCTGGGCGAGGGCGACGAACGTACCGCGGAGATCGAGGAGCTGGCCAAGGCCATCGAAGAGGCCAAGATGCCCGAGGAAGTGGCCATCCACGCGAAGAAGGAGCTCAAGCGCTTGGAGCGCATGAGCGAGGGCTCGGGCGAGTACCCTATGATCCGCACTTACCTGGACTGGCTGATCGAGCTGCCCTGGTCCAAGGAGACGGAGGATCGGATCGACATCGCCGAAGCGCGCCGCATCCTGGAAGAGGACCACTACGGCCTGGAGAAGGTCAAGCGGCGCATCCTGGAATACCTGGCGGTGAGAAAGCTCAACCCCTCGGGCAAGAGCCCGATCTTGTGCTTCGTGGGCCCGCCCGGGGTAGGCAAGACTTCCCTCGGTCAGTCCATCGCCCGCGCCACCAACCGCAAGTTCGCCCGTATCTCCCTAGGCGGCGTGCACGACGAGGCGGAGATCCGAGGCCACCGGCGCACTTACATCGGGGCGTTGCCGGGCAACATCATCCAGGCGATCCGCAAGGCGGGAACGCGCAATCCCGTGCTCATGCTGGACGAAGTGGACAAGCTGGGCGCGGGCGGCTTCCACGGCGATCCCGCCTCCGCGCTGCTGGAGGTGCTGGACCCGGAGCAGAACGCCACCTTCCGCGACAACTATCTGGGGGTGCCGTTCGATCTATCGCGGGTGTTGTTCATTTGCACGGCCAACGTGCTGGATACCATCCCCGGGCCCCTGCGGGACCGCATGGAGATCATCCAGATCCCGGGCTACACGGAAGAGGAAAAGCTGCAAATTGCGCTCCGCTACCTGGTCAAGCGCCAGCTCGAAGCGAACGGGCTCAAGCCCGAACAGTGCGAGATCACCGAGGCGGCGATCCGCGCCATTATTACCGGCTATACCCGGGAAGCGGGAGTGCGCAACCTGGAGCGGGAGATCGGCGCGGTGTTCCGCAACGTGGCCATGCGCATCGCCGAGGGGACGATCGAGCGTGCCCGCATCGACGTGGACGACCTGCCCGCGATTCTCGGGCCGCGCAAGTTCGAGAACGAAGTGGCGATGCGGGTCTCGGTACCTGGGGTGGCCACGGGCCTCGCCTGGACCCCGGTGGGTGGTGACATCCTATTCATCGAAGCCTCCAAGGTGGCGGGCTCCGGCAAGTTGATCCTCACCGGCCAGCTCGGCGACGTGATGAAGGAAAGCGCTCAGACGGCTTTGTCCTTGGCCAAGGCGCGGGCGCCCTGCGTCCAGCCCGAGAGCCTGGAGAAGCAGGACATCCATATCCATGTGCCGGCGGGGGCAACGCCTAAGGACGGGCCCTCGGCGGGGGTTGCCATCTTCACCGCCCTGGTTTCTCTCCTGTGCGACAAGCCGGTGAGAAACGACGTGGCCATGACTGGGGAGATTTCGCTGCGCGGGCTGGTGCTGCCGGTGGGCGGCATCAAGGAGAAGGTGCTGGCGGCGCTGCGGGCAGGCATTACCACGGTGCTTCTGCCCGCGCGCAACAAGCGCGACCTGGAGGAAATCCCTGAGGACGCCCGCAAGCGCCTCAACTTCGTGTGGCTCGAGACAGTGGACGACGCCCTGAGGGCGGCCATCGGTGAGGATCTGGTCTCCGGTGGACGGCAGGGGGCGCCTGCCGCTGGATCCACGCCCGCGGATAGCGCCCCGGAACGCAGCGTTCCTTCCGGAGCCTGATTCCACGGAGTGCGAAAGTGCCGAACGCAGTCCGCTTGATGGGACGCCGGGCGCCACCATATTGCATAACAGACGCATTCGAGCATTCGCTGATCGGATCGGAATGGCGCAAGGAGGTTTTTATGGCTGAGAACACGAGAAAAGATGTATCCGTGACCCGGGGGCGTGGCGTGACCCGGGCGCCGGCCCGGGCGCTGAGCCCGTTCGAGGACATCGACCGGCTCTTCGAAGAGTTCCTCGGGCGGGGTTGGCTCCGCCCGCTCCGGTGGGAGCGGGCGCTTCCGGCGGAACTCCCCTTCGAAGGGCGAGTGCCCCGGGTGGACGTGATCGACCGGGACGAGGAAGTGGTGGTCAGGGCCGAGATGCCCGGTGTTAAGAAGGAAGACGTGGAAATCACCATCGACGGGGATCTCATCACCCTGAAGGGCGAAGTGAAGCGGGAAGAGAAGGAAGAAAAAGGCGACTACTACCGGGCCGAGATGGCCTACGGCGCCTTCTCCCGCACCCTCCAGCTTCCGGCCGCGGTGGACGAGTCCAAGGCCAAAGCCACCCTGGCCGACGGCGTCCTGGAGGTCACGCTGCCCAAGGTGGAGAAGTCCCGCAAGCGCACCATCAAGGTGAGCTGATTCCCGTTCGCTCCAAGAAGCCCGGCGCGGCCGGGCTTTTTTGTGCCCTCTTGGCTGCGGCGGGAGCGTTCGGGCACACTGGCGGCTCGCCCAGGAGCCTCTCCCTCCATGAACGAGCTGATCGACGCCTACTGCGAGCGCACGGGTCCGGGCTGGTGGCAGGAGCCGGCGAACACCTTGAGCAACGTGGCCTTTTTCCTGGCGGCGGCCGCCGCGGCCCGGCGCTTCAGGGAAACCCCGGGCCTAAGCCTGGGCAACGGCTGGGACCTGGCGCTCCTGATCGCCCTGATCGTCGCCATCGGCGTGGGGAGCACCCTATGGCATCTGCTGGCCACCCGCTGGGCGGCGCTGGCCGACGAGATTCCGATCCTGCTCTTCATCAGCGTGTTCCTGCCGAGCTTCCTCCACCGGGTCGCAGGCCTGGCGCTGCCCTGGATTCTCTTCTGGTTCGGGCTGTTCCAGGCGGCCAACTTCGGATGGCGGGGGCTTTTCCCGGCGGACTTCCTGAACGGCTCCATCTTCTACGGGCCCGCCTGGGTGGCCCTGAGCCTCCTGGTGGCGTGGCTGGGCCTCCGGGGCTCGCCCCTCGGGCGGGATCTCGCTTTGACCTGGGCCCTCTTCAACCTGTCCCTGGCGTTGCGCACCGGGGACGTATGGGTGTGCGAGGCATGGCCTGTGGGGACCCACTTTCTCTGGCATCTTCTGAACGCGGTGGTGCTTTACCGCCTGGTGGCGGCGCTGGTCCGCCAAGCGGCTTCGGTTCCCGCAGCGCGCCCATGACAAGGGGGGGATTTCATGGGATTGACATTGCAGCTTAGGCCGGGCATGGCGGGAAGCTACGAAGTGGTGGTCGGGCCCGAGCACACGGCGCCCCACGTGGGCAGCGGCAAAATCCCTGTCCTGGCTACTCCCGTGATGGTGAACCTGATGGAGGCGGCGGCCCTCGCCGCGGTGGAAGCCCACCTGCCGACCGGTCATCAGAGCCTGGGCACCCGATTGGACGTGTCCCACCTGGCGGCCACCCCCGTGGGTATGCGGGTTCGGGCTGAGGCGGTGCTCCTGCGGGTGGACGGCCGTCGGTTGACCTTTCGCGTACGCGCCGAGGACGAGCGAGAGCTGATCGGCGAGGGCATCCACGAGCGGGTGGTGGTCCACGTGGAGCGCTTCGACCGCCGGGTCCAGGAAAAAGCCCGCGGGCGCGCAGACCCCGTCCCTTGAGTCCCCGCACCCCCAGGCCGCCGATAGAGGCTTCAGGGCGATTGAATGGCTCGATGAAAAGAATTTTCTGGCATGGCGGGGGCAATACCCTTATCTTTGCCGGACGAAGCGGGCTTCCGCGCAGCTAAGCGAAAGACAGCCATGACCCCTGTGATCCCCCTGATGCCCGCCGGAGAGCGGGAACCTTCGGTGGAATATGTGGACTCGAGCGATCTGCCCACCCCCTGGGCCACCTTCCGCCTGCACGGCTTCCTCGACCGGGTGGGCGGCCGGGAGCACCTGGTCCTCGCCCTGGGTGAGGTGGCGGGCGCAGAGCCGGTGCTCGCCCGGATACACTCGGAGTGCCTCACCGGGGACGCGCTTTTCAGCCGCCGCTGCGACTGCGGTGCCCAGCTCGAAGCGGCGATAAAGCGTATCGCCGCGAAAGGCCGGGGCGTGCTGGTGTACCTGCGCCAGGAGGGACGCGGTATCGGGCTCCTCAACAAGATCCGCGCCTATCGCCTCCAGGACGAAGGCATGGACACGGTGGAGGCGAACCAGCACCTGGGCTTCGGCGAGGACGAGCGCCGCTACGATGCGGTGAAGCCCATCCTCGAGCACCTGGGCGTGGGGGCGGTGCACCTCATGACCAACAACCCGCGCAAGGTGGCGGCGCTGGAAGCGCTCGGCATTCGAGTCGCCTCCCGTGAGCCCCTGGTCGCCGGGACCAATCCCCATAACCACCGTTACCTGCGGGCCAAAGCCCGGCGGCTCGGTCACTGGATCCCGGTGTAACGGGAGGCCCTCAGGCCAGCAGGTGGTAGGCGGCCCCCAGGGCAGCGGCCGCGCCGATCACCGGGATCATTCCTGCCTTAAAGCGCATCAGGGCGACGAAGGCCGCCACGGAGAGGAGCACGCTCGGAACGTTGACGGAGTCGAGGGACGGTACCAGCAGCTTCATTCCATAGGCGCGCATCTCTTCGATCTCCCCGAAGCTCACGTGGAGGGCGAACCACACGGCCAGGTTCAGCACCACGCCCACCACCGCCGCGGTGATGCCGGAGAGGGCGGCGCTCAAGGCGCCGCTTCCGCGCAGGGACTCCACGTAGGGCGCCCCCAGGAAGATCCAGAGAAAGCAGGGCACGAAGGTGACCCAGGTGGCGAGCACCGAGGCGAGAATGCCGGCGCTGTAGGGATCCAGGGCGCCGGGGTCGCGGAAGGCCCCCATGAAGGCCACGAACTGCACCACCTGGATCAGGGGGCCCGGGGTGGTCTCCGCCATGCCGAGGCCGTCCAGCATCTCGCCGGGGGCGAGCCAGCCGTAGCGCTCCACCGCTTCCTGGGCCATGTAGGCGAGCACCGCGTAGGCGCCGCCGAAGGTGACCACCGCGAGCTTGCTGAAGAAGATCCCGATCTGGGTGAAGACGTGGTCGAATCCCAGCGTGGCGGCGAGGGCGACCAGGGGCGTGAACCACAAGGTGAGCCAGATCCCCGCCACCTTGACCGCCCGGGCGAGGGAAGGGCGGGTGTGGCTAGGGCGGCCCTCGGCCAGCAGGGCGTCCACGGCGGGCTCATCTCCGCCGGCCGGCGCGTGCCCCTGGATGACCACGAAACGCCGGGGGTCCAGGCGCCCGCCGAGGAAGCCGATGGCGGCGGCGGCGAGGATGATGGCCGGGAAGGGCACGTCGAAGAAAAAGATCGCGATGAACGCCGCCGCGGCGAGCAGGACCATGGGCGCGGTCTTGAGCGCCTGCTTGCCGATGCGCAGCACCGCCTCCACCACCACGGCCAGCACCGCCGCCTTGATGCCGAAGAACACCGCCTGGACCACGGTCAACTCCTGGAACCCGGCGTAGAGGACGCTCAAGGCCAGGATGCTGAGGAAGCCCGGCAGCACGAAGAGGGTCCCGGCGACCAGGCCGCCGGCGGTCCCGTGCAGCAGCCAGCCGATGTAGGTGGCGAGCTGCTGCGCCTCGGGGCCGGGCAGCAGCATGCAGTAATTGAGGGCGTGGAGAAAGCGGCTTTCGCTCACCCATTTCTTCTCTTCCACCAGGATGCGGTGCATGACCGCGATCTGGCCCGCGGGCCCGCCGAAGCTCAGGGCGGCGACCCGGGCCCAGACCTTCAGCGCCTCGGCGAAGGCGATGGAATGGCCGTATCGCTCCCTCGCCCGGCGGGCGGCCGTGACGTCCTCGCTCATGGGTTCCGATAGGCCTCGTACAGGCTGTCGAAGACGGGGCGCGCCTGTCGCAGGAGCGCGTCGTCGTCCCTTGCCTGCCGGCGCAACCCCTCCAGCACCCGCCGGATGCCCGCCGCTTCGGCCATGGGGATGCCGCCCACGTCCAGGAAATGCACCAGGTTTCCGATTCCCGCCAGCGCGGGGTCGGATTCCAGCCCGAAGCTGGCCGCCAGCACTTCGAAGGTGACGCGATTTCCCGTATGGGAAAAGGAAGCGCCGTCGAAGTCGAAGCCCACCGCGTCCTCGGGGCAGTCGGCGGGCCTTTCCAGCCACAGGAAGCGCGCCCTGGGATCGATGAAGCGGCGGATTAACCAGGCGCTCGCCAGCCGGTCCACCCAGGGCCGCTTGCGGGTCGCCCAGACGCGGCCCTGGAAACGACGCCGGTCCAGCCGGGCGATGGGCCGTTCCACGGCATGGGGCTCATCGGGAGATTCCAGCGCCCGCGCCCTGGTCTCCAGCTCGGCGAGCGCCGTTTCCGCCTGGGTGCGGGCCGGGCTGGGGAAATAGTCGATGGCGCTCACGGCGTCGAACGTCTTGCGCAGCCGCTGCACCGCCTGGATCAAGGCGGCCGGCTCGCGCTTGCGCAGGTCGCGCCCCGTTTCCTGGATCTCGCGCAGCAGATCGGCGTAGGCGGGGCCGCGATCGAACAGGCGAGCGAAGCCGCGCTTCTGCGCCTCGTTTTCCGAGACGACGCCCAGCACGTGGGCGCTCCCGCCGGCCCCGGTCACTTCCCGCTGCAGATCGAAGAAGGCCCGCCGGGCGGGACCGCGGTCCGGAAGCAGGTAGGCCCCGTCCCGCAGCACGCCGCAGCCCAGCGCCTTGAGGGCGCGCCAGACGCGCACGCGGGCGGTGGAGTTACGCGTGGGAAGGCTCAGCACCAGCAGGAGCCAGCGGCTCTCGTCTATCATGTAATGATAGTAACGTCGGGTTATAACTATTACAATTCTTGGAGGGCGGGAATACGCCGCACGCTCGGGATCCAGCGGGCCGCCGAGCGGCGTGTTAGCGCCGGGCTTCCAGGCGTGCGCCGAGCTCCCGCAGAAAGGTGCGGACCCGCTTGGCGTTGACGCCCAGGTCGCTTCGCCCCATCCGGGACTGGGAGCGCACGTCGATGCGGGTGCCTTCGGCGGTGCCGGTCACGCGAACCACCAGGTCGTCCTTGAAGCCGAAGAGCAGGCTCGTATCCGTGGCCTCCAAGCGCCCTTCCGACGGGTCGGCATCGATGATCTCCAGCCCCATCGCCGTCAGGGCCGAGCGGGCGGCGTCGAACGCGTCCTCCTTGGACGCCTTCACGATGAGGGGCGCGATGTCGGGATAGGCTTGCCGCTGCTGCTCGGCGGCGGGCCCGGCGTAGGCGGGGGAATGGTCGCCGGGCTTGCGCAGGGCGGCCGCGGCGACAAAAGCCGGCGGGTTTTCCGTGTCGGTCGTGATGTCGTGAATCGGCGGAACGCTCTTCAAGGTGCGCCAGAGATTCCATGGAACGTACGCGGTCGCCCCGGCGATCGCGAGACCCAGGAATGCCGACAGGAGGGTTGCCGGCGGGCGCGGGGACCGCGCCACCGCTAACGCGCCGAGGGCCGTGGCGATTGCGGCCAGGGCGATCCAGAAGGCCCAGCGGATCATCGCGATGCCGGTGCGCAGGTCCCAGCCGCCGAGCCGGTAGCCGATCCCCGACGTCAGTCCCATGAGCGCGGCGGCAAGCGCCAGCACGAGGCCGATGCCGGCGAGCCAGACGGCTGCGTTATTGGTGGCGCCGACAACGTTGGAATCGTCAGATCGATTCAATGATTTCTTCTGGGGCATGGATTGAGCGCCAGGGAAATGAGCTAGACCATATCGATTTGACCAGGCGCCGGAAGATACCCTTCTTTTTCGACAGGTTGAAGACTTTCTGTTCCGAGGCCAACGGTATCATAGACCAGCTCTGTTCTCTGGCATGCAGGTACCTCTGGCAGGCGTAGAATGGTCTAAGAGTCGTTCGATTCGTTCCAACTGTCTCTCCAATTTCAACATTCGCGCCTTCGTTTCTTCCAGTGCGCCGACCATTGGGTCTAGTAAATCCTCGTTAATCCCATAAGGAGCAAATCTGTGCATCTGATAGCCACCCGTCGCTAGTGGGCTTGATGCCTCTCTTGCAGGCACACCCACCATGGTAGCGCCCTCAGGTACGTCATGAAGGACTACAGCGTTCGCTCCGATGCGAGCTGAATCGCCTATGGTAATAGGCCCTAACACTTTCGCCCCTGCCCCGACCACAACGTTTTGTCCGAGGGTAGGATGCCGCTTGCCTTTGCATGTAATTCTTCCCCCCAGCGTCACCCCGTGGTAAAGCGTGCTCCCATCACCAACCACTGCCGTCTCGCCAATGACCACTCCCATTCCGTGGTCAATAAATACGTTACGGCCAATGATCGCAGCCGGGTGAATCTCAATCCCAGTCAGCCACCGGCTGAGAAATGCCAACCAACGAGCTGACCCACGCCAGCCTCGTTGCCACAGCCAGTGGCTCACTCGATGCAACAAAATGGCATGAACCCCCGGATAGCACGTTAGGACTTCAAGCGCATTGCGCGCCGCCGGATCGCGCTCTTTGATGAAGTTCACGTATGCGCGCAGCCCCTTGATCACTCTTGTCTCCCTCAGTCATCCGAAGGGTTGACTCCTGACTACTCGGCGGGGACGATCTTCGGTTGGGCCTGTATCGCCGATATATTGCGACAATGCGTTTCGCGTAACCGAGTCGCCGCCACCACGCCAATGATGGCCAGGCACAGCATGAAGAGCATCGCCATCTTATAACCTTCTGCACCATAAAGGCGGCGGTCTCCGATGAAGCCGCCATCCCAGGTGAGATCAAGGATGCCGCCGAAGACAGACTGGATAAGAGCGGCGCCCATGAATACTCCGGTATTGACCAGACTGACAGCCATCCCGGCCAATGCCGGTGCACAAACCTCCTTGGCACAGGGATAGGTAAGAACGAATCCACCGATTCCGATCCCCATCAGCCCGAAGAGCAACGCTGCGCTCCATCCTGGTGTCCAAGGCAATAGTGTCAGCATTGCCCACACCGCGGCGTACAAGCATGCGCTTAAAAGCATGAGCGGCTTCCGAGCACCCGTTCGATCTGACAACCAGCCAAAGGCGACCGCGCTGAACGCCAGCCCTAGGAGCGCGAGAGTCGTGTAGTCCGCGGCCTCACCCGACGTTAGACCATAAACCTGCTGGAGCAGAGGGACTGCCCATAGGCCTATGAAGGCATAAAAGGTCCCGACCATCGCGAAGTTGAACCAGAAGCCCGGCCAGATCGCCCGCGTTGCAATCACGTCCCTCAGCCCCTCTTTCCAGTCGATGAACGCCTCGTCGGTCCGTTGCTGACGCGCAATTTCTTGCACCGACGTAAAACCACAGTCTTCCGGGTGGTTACGGACTACCAACAATGCAAGGGCGGAGAGACCGAGCGAGAAAACTCCGATACCTATAAAGATTTCCCGCCATGTGAATACGCCAAGAGCTGTCGCCAAAGGAGCTGCCGCCAGTACCGACCCGAGATTGCCGATCAGCAAGGTGGTACCACTGATCAGGCCATACGTCCTTTCCTCGAACCAGTTTGCGTTGCTCTTCATGAAGCCAACAAAGACGACCGATACTCCGAGACCCACCAGGAAGCGCGCGGCAGCCGCTAGCGCAAAGTTTGGGGCGAGCCCAAAGAGAATGGAGCCAAATCCCGCAATGGCATTGCCCCAAGCGACGCACGCCCTCGTACCAAGGCGGTCAGCCATGACGCCAGAAGGGATTTGCATGGCCATGGAAATGTAGTAGTACGTTGCCGCCAAAGCGCCCAGTGAGGCTGCCGTGGCAGCGAACTCTTGCGATAAGGCATCCGAGACGACGGCCGGGGCCATGCGATGGAAATACACCCATATATAGGACAACGAGAGCACCACAAAGATGCTCCATCGATGGATTTGAAATCGTCTGTTCCTGGATTTCCTCAGCGTGTCGTCAATGGTTCTGTTTTGCTTCATCATAGTCTTGTTCCCCGTCGCATCACGTCCGCTCCGGCTCCTCGCTTCATGCAGATGAACGGGTGCCCCAAGCATGCGCGTCCGGTGGGGCCGCCAGAACAGGGCCCCTCCTTAACTCGCAGGGTTCTGGGTTGGCAGCGCCCACCTCGAACTAAATCCACATTTCAGGACAGCATCGATTTGACGCTCTTCCTCGATGTCAAGACGTTGTGGATGATCGGGCGATGATCTCCGGTCGTAATGATGTAGGCGGCTTCCGAAATTACGTCCCCTTCGTCGGCTACTGCCGACAAAGCTCCGGAAATAGCGATCTTCTTCTGGATCTCGCTCGGTACGACGTAGCTTTCGGCTGAAGTACCTCCCCGGCTGGCGTTGTATACGAAGATACTTTGATTCTTGCAGAAGCCAGCCAGACGCATGTATTCCGCCGGTAGTTCGGCGCTCATTTCGATACAACCGCGCCGTTCCACGACTTCAACTTGTAGGCCTGCCAAGAGATTGGAGAGCATGACTCTGGGGAGTTGTGCCCGCCGGGCCACGACGGTTGCATTGAGCGCTGGGACTCGAACGGACTTGCCATTCGCCTCCAGCACCGTCTTGGCACTGGCCAGATCGTTAGTCATCCGTCCATCGTCCGGATAGAGACGGACGTCGATAATGGGTACCTCTAAACGGTTTTCCAAGTAATGCTGGTACTGTTGTTGATCGAAGTAGGTACCGGTAATTACGCAGCAGAGATCGCCCTCATTCAGCAGATGTGCCACTGCGCCGCGCGCTTCTACGTGATCGGTGCTGCCGGGCACCACGAAGCTATACATTCGATTGACCCAATTATCTCCGCCGATCTTAGTTACGATGATTTGCTCGAACGGCGCGATGTCCGCCATCTCCATCAACGACCTGGGCATGACTAAACCCTCTGGGATTTCTTTTTTGCAGTCCTTCTCGGAGATCTGGATGCGAACGTTGTGCAAGCAGCTTCGCTTCATCCGGTAGGTATGCATGGCACTGGACATACGGGTTCTCCTGGCTCAAGGTTTCATGGGATCTCCACGCACTACGGGGTCACAAAAATTGTGCCGAGTGCTCCTGGAGAGGATTGCGCTGCGCGGAGTCTGCCTTGTACGGCCCGTCCAATGATGCGAGCGGAAATCCGCACCGCCGCAGTGAAATCAAAAAACTTGCCGAACGCCCTCGACGCGAAAGCGTTTGTGAAGAACAGTCCTGGAAGGCTGCTTTGAAAGTATGGGTCCAGGAGAGGATAGCCGTCCTTGCGTTGAATGCGGTCAAAAAGGTTTCCGCGTAGAAGGAAGTCAAGTCGAGAAATATTCGGCGAGTAGCCCGTGGCGAGAACGATTTCTTCGACCTCAATATCCCGACCGTTACTCAGAGTGAGCCGAAGGCTGTTAGTGCTTGTCTCGCGACTAGCCGTAACTTGTGTGTTACTCCAAAGAAGCACATTCGGGACATTGATCCTCGGCCATAGCCATGCCTCTAGTTGCAATCGCCCAATCGCAAACATACGGTCGGCAATGGCCTGCTTCTCTGTTTCCGGCAGACGTCCATACCAGCCGGGCTCGGTTTCGATGCGTTCGAGTAGTGGGCTTATCCAGGACCAGTTCGCTGGTGCAAAGGCAGGAGTGTTGTGACGATAAATGAGGTGCACACTTCTGGCGCCATGCTCGGCGGCCAAGGCTGCGGCCTCGAAGGCGCTCTGACGACCGCCTATGATGGCGATTGACCGGCCCGCTGCTATGGACGGATCCACAAAGTCGCAACTGTGGCGGTACCAGCGCTGCGGCAGTATGGCCGTTAAATCTGAAGGAATGTGCGGGCAGGCGCCAAATCCTGTTGTGATAGCGACGTTTGAGGCCTCTATCCAGCCACCGCTCTCAAGCCGCGCTACATATGCCGCTGCTGTGGACCGCTCGATCATGCTCAGCTCTACGACCCGGTCAGACACCGCCTCAACTTGACTCCGTTTCTGGAACCAATCGGCATAGTCCAAATAAAGGGGCAGCGGAATGGGCTCAGCTTGCTGCGGACTCATCCCCCGTTCCGAGCGGAGAAAATGCTCAAGCGTGAACCGCTCTAGGGGATCCAGATGCCAGTCGCAGCGCGATCGGAGAAACATGCCCCGCGGCATGTTGTAGTGCCAGAACGCCATAGGGGTACCCACCAAAAGGTGGTCTTTCCCCAAATGACGGGCGTACGCGGCCAGCGACAGCCCGTACGGACCGGCGCCAATGATGAGGAGGGAGGTCGAGCGCCTTATTGGGGCCCCTTCCGATGGACTTGCTTTGTGCAGCGCTGGGTCATTGCCCGTACCCGATTGGCGTTTACTGGAGCCTGCATGAACGTCTTGCGTGTTCTGGCTCATATCTCCAATTTCCTTATGTACATACTAGTTGGTACATAAAAAGTTCAAATAAAAAATTGCTTTTTCCTATCTAATGGGCGGCTCCGTCACTCGTTGCAGAAAGGTCCAGAGAGCGTCTATCGTCTCGCTAAACCGTTCTTCGGCATTGAACGCACGACTGAGGGTATATCCTCCCTGCATAACTGCAATTACAACCCGAGCTATCGACTGGGCTCTCACCGTCAGTTTGAGCTCCCCCGCCCGCTGCGCCTTCTCCAGTTCTTCAGTGAGCCGCCGTTCGATATACGCAAAGTATTGTTCCAAAGGCCGTCGCAGGTCCTCGTCGGACACGGCGGAATCCCAAACCATCCGCCCTACCCGACATCCCTTCAAAACGTGGGTCCGCTCATCAAGGTACAGTCGGATCCGCTCAAGGACGGGGAGCGGCCGATGCATTACCTCCTCAAACACTGCAATCCGATCCCCGACCGTCTCTTTGATGGCGAGCTCCGCAAGAGCCTTCTTACTTCGAAAGTGGTGATAGAAGCTTCCCTGGCCTGCGTGACAGTAGTTTTGAATGTCCCGCGGGCTAGTCGCCTCGTAGCCTTTTTCCCACAAAAGGGTTTTGGCCGCTTCCACGATTGCTTCACGTTTGCTCATGGTGTACATATTAGCAGGTACAATTCGAGGCCGCAATACAAACCAAGCCTTATCTCAGAGGGAATACTCAGAGGGAATACTACGTAACTGAGGCTCATCGACCGATCAGCCCAGCGCCTTGGTGACGATCTCGGCCACATCCTTGGAGAGTCCCGCCGTGTCCCGGATGCGCTCCAGGGCCGCCCGGGCGTGGGCCTGTCGGCCCTCGTCGAACTTGCGCCAGCGGTCGAACGCCCGGGCGAGACGCGCCGCCACCTGGGGGTTGAGCTTGTCCAGGACGATCACCTGGTCGGCGAGGAACTGGTAGCCCGCGCCATCGGCGGCGTGGAAGCGGACGTGGTTCCCCATGCAGAATCCGCCGATCAGAGCGTACACCTTGTTCGGATTCTTGATGGAAAAGGCCGAGTGCTCCGTGAGCCGTTTCACTTCCTCTAGCGTCCCCGGAAGGCGGGAGGTGGCCTGTACCCGCAGCCACTTGTCCACCACCAGGGGCTCGTCCTTCCACCGGGCGTAGAACGCTTCCAACGCCCGCTCCCGCTCGGGGCAGTCGAAGTGGGCGAGGATGGAAAGCGCCGCCAGGGCGTCGGTCATGTTGTCGGCGGTTTCGAACTGGACGAAGGCGAGGCGCAGCGCCTCCGGGTCCTCGGTCTCCACCAGATAGGCGAGGCACAGATTGCGCAGCGCCCGCTTGCCGGCGGAAGCCGGGTCCGGGCGGTACGGGCCCGGCACCACCTGGGCGCGGTAGGCGTGCATGAACTCGCCGTGCAGGCGCACGGCCAGGGTGCGGGCGAGGCCCGTGCGCACGCCGTGGATCGCGTCCGGGTCCACCACCTCCATGCGCTCGGCGATGAAGCTCTCTTCGGGGAGCGACAGGGCTTCCGCGGCGAAGGCCGGATCCCGGGGCCCGTGCCCGTCGTCCCCCTGGAGCTGCCGGGCCATGGCTCGGACAAAGGCCTCCGGCACCGCCGGCTCGCGGCCGGCCTTCAGCGCTTCGATGCCCTGGAGGATGAGATCGGTGGCCAGGCGCTGGCCCGCGTCCCAGCGGTTGAAGGGATCCGTGTCGTGGGCCATGAGATGGGTGAGGGCCTCCCCGCCATAGGGGTAGCGCACGTAGACCGGCGCGGAGAAGCCCCGGGCGAGGGAGGGCACCGGCCTCTCCGGCACGTCCACGAAGACGAAGCGGTGCTCGGGCCGGGTGAGGGGGAGCACCCGGGTGGTGCCGTCCGGGGAGCGGGGCGCGGGGGGCTCGCCCTCGAGCCGGAGCCGAATGTCGTTGCCGTCCCGATCCAGCAGTCCCACCGCCAGGGGAATGTGGAACGGCAGTTTCTCCGGCTGGCCGGGCGTGGGCGGGCAGGACTGCTTCACCGTGAGGGCGTAGCGCCGGCTCGCCGGGTCGTAATGGTCCGAGACGTCCAGCACGGGCGTGCCCGCCTGGTCGTACCAGCGCATGAACTGGGCGAGGTCCATGCCGTTGGCATCAGCCATGGCGCGCACGAAATCGTCGCAGGTGACCGCCTGGCCGTCGTGGCGCTGGAAGTAGAGGCCCATGCCCTGGCGAAAGCCTTGCTTGCCGAGCAGGGTCTGGAGCATGCGCACCACTTCCGCGCCCTTCTCGTACACGGTGGCGGTGTAGAAATTGCTGATCTCCATGTAGGACTGGGGGCGCACCGGGTGGGCCATGGGACCCGCGTCCTCGGGGAACTGGACGGCGCGCAAATGGCGCACGTCCCGGATGCGCTGCACCGGGCGGGAGTACAGGTCCGCGGTGAACTCCTGGTCGCGGAACACGGTGAGGCCCTCCTTCAGCGAGAGCTGGAACCAGTCGCGGCAGGTCACCCGGTTTCCGGTCCAGTTGTGGAAGTACTCGTGGGCCACCACCTGGTCGATGTGCCGGAAGTCCTGGTCGGTGGCGATGTCGGGCCGGGCCAGCACGTACTTGGTGTTGAAGATGTTGAGGCCCTTGTTCTCCATGGCCCCCATGTTGAAGTCGCCCACCGCGACGATCATGTACTGGTCCAGGTCCAGCTCCAGGCCAAAGGTATCCTCGTCCCACTTCATCGCTTTCTTGAGCGCCTGCATGGCGAAACCCGCCTGATCCAGCTTGCCGGGCTCTACGTAGATCTGCAGCTTCGCCCGCTTGCCCGAGCGGGTAACGAAGCTGTCCTCCAGCGTGTCGAGCCGGGCTGCCACCATGGCAAAAAGGTAAGAAGGCTTGGGGAACGGATCCTCCCATCGGGCCCAATGGCGATTTCCTTCTTCTTCCCCCTGGGCGATCAGGTTGCCGTTGGAGAGCAGCGAGGGGCATTGCGCCTTGTCCGCATGGACGGTGGTGGTGTAACGGGCCATCACGTCCGGCCGGTCGATGAAGTAGGTAATACGGCGGAAACCCTCCGGCTCGCACTGGGTGAAAAAGCCGTCCTTGGAGACGTAAAGCCCCATGAGCTGGGTGTTCTGATGGGGATGGATGCGAACCACTGTCTCCAGGGTGAAGGCATTCGGCACCTGGGGGATGATCAGCTGGGAATCCTTCAGGGCGTACTCTCCTTCGGTAAGGGGGCGGCCGTCCAGGCGCACGGACTCCAGCGTGAGCTCGTCCCCGTCTAGCGCCAGCTCGCTGGAGGCGCTGGCCCTGGGATTGCGGTGAAGGGAGAGCCGGGCCCGCACTCGGGCATGGTCATCCCGCAGATCGATGTCCAGATCGATGGTCTCCACCAGGAAGGCAGGCGGAGCGTAGTCCTTGAGATAGATGACTTTCGGAGTCGGGTCGCGCATGGGAAGTCGTCGAGTTGTCGTTCGAGGAGAGGGAACGGGAACGCCCTCCGGCCGGGCTGGCTTGACCGAAGCGCGGCGGCGCCGGTTCCGGGCGGCGGCAATCTTTGCACAGCCGGAACCGGGAGGGAAGACGCGGCCACGGGAGCTACGCCTGGAGAGAGTTCCCAAATGAAAAGCCCGGGGCCGAGCCTTCGTCCCCGGGCCTGGAGCCAGCCTCCCCATGAGCTCATGGAGGTGCTTGCGGCCCCGGCTTGCACGTGAGACCGCACCAGCGGTTGGTGTCGCCCCGCGGATCGGGCCGCGTTTCAGGCGGCGGCCGTCTGTGCAAGCGGCTTCCCCGCAGGCGAGCGGGGAACTCATGCGGCTTTTCTCGTCGCACCAGCATCCCGTGCGCGGCGCTGCGGTTGTTGCACGACCTCTCGACCGGCACGTCGTGCATCGATGTGCAGCGCAAAACCCCAGGCGGTCGAGAGAGATCCATGTGCGCTGCCCGGAGTGGCGGGAAGCCAGGCCGCGCGCTTCCCCACCTGGTTAAAAACTAGGAAAGTCCCTTCCGCCCGTCAAGGAAAAATACAGGCAGGGACCGGGAAGCCCGCTGGGAGCGACTGGGCCCACCTCCCCAGGACGGGGCGTGTTTCCCGATCCGGACGCGGCCGGTGGGCCAGGGTTGCAACTCGGACCGGATCTGCTTGACTGGAATTGAATGGGCGGCCCCTCGGGGGAGGAGGGCCCGTCCAGGTTGCGGTGGCGCCATGATCGCCCGGCTTAAACCCCACCTCGCGATGGTGGACCTCCATGCCCTTTTTCCCGCAGCGGTGTGGGAGTTCCAGCTCAAGGAGGAGACCTCCAGGCCGATCGAGGCGGCGGTGACCCAGGTCTTGGCCCAAGCGCGCCGGGGGTTGCCGCCCCTTGCCCGCGGCCAGGGCTGGCAGTCTGGGGTTGGGCTTCACAAGCGCACCGAGCTGCGGGAGCTGGTGGAAATCATCGAGCTGGCGGCCCACGGGGTGCTCACCTTCCTGAAGGTGGGCGCGCCGGAGTTCCAGGTGACCGGCTGCTGGGCAACGGTGCTCGCTCCAGGGGCGGTCCACCCGGTGCACCATCATCCCAACAACTTCCTGAGCGGGGTGTATTACGTCCGCACCCCAGCGGGCGCGGACACGATTTATTTCCACGATCCGAGACCCCAGGCCGGGGTGATCCGTCCGCCGGTGACGGAGCTAACCCGGGAAAACGCCGACTTGGCGGTGATCCCGGTGCGGCCGGGGATGCTGCTCCTCTTCCCAGCCTGGCTGCCCCATTCGGTGCCGGAGAATCGCAGCACGGAGGAGCGGATGAGCCTGAGCTTCAACATCATGTTTCCGCGCTACGCCGAAGAGTTGAGCCGGCCCCTGTGGGGAGAGGAATAGGGCGCCGTTTAGACGGGCTCCAATCGTTCCGCTCTCACCCGAAATCGTGCCCGTTGTCCCCGTGCTTGTGCTCTGCTTGATGCTCGACCTCGTGTTTGGAGAAGTGAGGAGGAAAGGGGGCGCCGGAGGGACGTGGCCCGCCCGGGCGAAGACCGGGATGCGCAGAAGAGGTCCGGGAGGGGGTCCGGACGGCCCTCGGCTCCCGGCCCGCCACGCATTCGACCACCTCGTTGCTCCCCTTTCCCCTTTGCTGCCGGCTCGGGAGGCGTTTAGCTCTTTCGGGAAGTTTTGGCGAAGAAGGGGGCGAGGAGCGGCTCCACTTTATTGCCCCCACATTTGGGGCAGCGGGGCTTTTCCCGGCCGTGCTCGGCGATGTGCTCGGAGCGCTCGAATTTCTCCCCGCACTCCTGGCATTGGTATTCGTAGATCGGCATACTTCTCCTCCATTTCGTTACGTCCGGCCGGACCTACCGGGGCATCGCTCCACCCCCCATGTGGGGCTCCCCGGAAGCGTGTCCGGTCCTTTCCACGCCCTTAGACTGTCCGGCGAGCGGTCGGGTGCCTCAGACCGCAGCGGCTGCCGCTCCTCCTTGTCCCAGGCGGCAGCGGGTTTGGAGCGGAACCGGAAATCGCGGGACTCGCCCCCGGGAATTTCTGCCCTACTGGTAGTCTAAGTAATTGAAAGGAGGAGTCTGTTTCATCGCCGAGGGGGCGATGGGGGTTCCCCATCGGCGATGCCCGTCGTTGCACCCCTCAAGTCGGTTCCTACCCAGATCGCCATGGACACTAAACCCGAGACCACCGAGCTCGCCACACTGGGCGCGTCGGAAATCTCCCGCAAGCTGCTCACCCTGGCCAGGCAGGCAGGGGTGGCCTTGCGCGGCGAGCCCGTGTGGGATGAGGCGGGATGGCTGCCAGGGGCGAAGCACCACCGCGTTACCGTGGAAAGCCCGCGGGGTTCCAGGTCCATCATTTTGAGCACCGAGGAAGTAATCGCCTACGCCCAGGGAGTGGAAGTTTCCCGCGCCATCGTGGACCGGGAGCTTCAGTGGCTGATTGCCCAGCTCGCCGAACAGAAGAAATGAGGCGCAAGGCGCGAGAGCCGCGCTTTCCCGCCCCCGGGGAGGCAGCGGGGGGCCGGGGAGAGGCTCGCGATCATCCCCGGTTGGTCGGGCCGGGTGGTCGGCGTTATGCTGTCAGAGGCCGGCGCCGCGCCGGCGGGCAGGCTCAGATGGACACGGGAGGCCACTATGCGAGTTCTTCCCCATGACCTGGATCACGAGTTTCCGGAATTCGTTCCCCTGATCCACGAGCTCAGAGAGCGCGATCCCCATCTCGCGCACTTGTTCGACGAGTACGAAAAGGTGAACGCGCAGATCGTGGACATCGAAGAAAATGACAAGCCGTTCGAAGACTTCGAGTTCGAAGCGATGAAGAAGCGGCGGCTCAAGCTCAAGGACGACATCTACCGCATCTTGTGTAAGCTCAAAAACGAGGAGTTCGGCCCTCCCCGCTGAGCCGGGAGATGGGCCAGAACGACCTAGCGGGGACCTGGAAGTGCGGGCGGGGTTGAGGTTAAGATGGCGTCGCCCTGTCACGTCTAAGAGGGAGGATCAAAATGGGATTGCGCATGCCTGCTTTTTGCAGCCGTTTCCTGGTGGGATCGATGTTCGCGCTTCAGAGCCTCACCGGGCAGGCGGAGATCGTCTCGACCGAGCAGCTCCTGGCGCCCGCTGGCGTCGAGACCCAACGTGAGCAGCTCAAGAGCCTCCTCGATCGGGACGAGGCGCGGGAAAGACTCAAGGCCCTAGGGGTCGAGCCCGAGCTGGCGAAAAAGCGCATGGAGGCCATGACCGCCGAGGAGGTCAGGATGGTGTCCGAGAGGATCAACACCCTGCCGGCGGGCGGCGATCTGAGCGTCCGGGATCTCCTCATCATCATCCTGGTGGTCCTGTTGATCGCCCTTATCGTCTGACACGACCGCGCGGCCGCTCCTTCAGTCTGGTAGCCTGGGTGCCGCGGCCCATGACGATGCCGGCCGCGCTCAGAGTGGCCCCTCGGCACCGGAAGCGCCTGCGCGAAAGGCGCAGTGGCGAAGGGCACGAATTCGCTTGATGGCCGCAAGCTCGAAGCGTTCGGCTCGCCCATGCTGATTAATTGCGTTGCCTTTCAGGACGGTCGAAAGCTTGCCGACCTCCCTCTCGGCGCGAACCGGTGCCGAGCGAGGATTCCAGGACGTGCACGCTCGCTGCGAGCGCGAGCCTGATCTCCTCAAGCACGGTTCCGGCTTCGTGCTCTACGCGCTGATGGATCGCGTAGTGGACCGGTATTTCCCTATCGTCGGGGCGCTTGAAGACGAGCTGGAGCGCATCGAGGAGCGCATCTTCCAGCAGTCGTTGCCCTCGCGCAAGATCATCGAGGAACTCTATTCCCTCAAGCACCGCCTGATGATCGTTCAGCATGCGGTCGCTCCCTTGCTCGAGGCGGTTAGCAAGCTCTACGGCGGCCGGATCTCTCCGGTGTGCAGCGGCATGCAGGATTACTTCCGCGACGTTCACGATCACCTGCTGCGCATACTGCGGATAAGATAATCGAGGGTTGGCGCGAGATGCTCACCACCGTCATGCAGGTCAACCTCGCCATGATCACCCTTTCGGAAAACGAGGTGATGAAACGGCTTGCCTCCTACGCCGCGCTGTTTGCGGTTCCGACCATGATCGCTGGCATCTACGGCACGAACTTCCGCTACATGCCTGAGCTGGAATGGGCCCTGGGCTATCCCCTGGTCTTGGCCACCATGGTCGGGGTGGATGTCTTGCTGTGGCGGCGTTTCAGGAGGGCCGGCTCGCTGTAGAGCGGGCCGGGGAGGCTGCTCGCCCGAGGAAAGCCGTCTCCGCGTTGTGCCGTCGCGACGCCGAGTGTTTACCCTTCCTGGACGGGCATTCTTCGTGACGCCGCCAGGCGCTCGAGCGCCTGCTCCAGTTCCCGGTTGAGCCGGGCGACGAGCGTGCCCGCCGGCTGCCGCCGGGCAAGCCCCACCCCCTGACCCGCCCACAGGGAGAGAAATTCCGGGCGGTTCAACCGGGCGGCGGCCACCGCGCAGCGGCCGGGTGAGGCTGTTCTGCAACGGGAACGGCAGGATCGCGCCGTTCTCGTCCACGTCCGTCATAAAGCGGTTGACGAGTCCCCGCGCCGGGCGGCCGGAGAAAGCGCGGGTCACCCGGGTCCGGTGTTCCCGGGCAGCTCGGGCACCGGCTGGGGCGCGAACAGGTTGATGCCGAAGGGCCTGGCGGTGCGCTCGCGCACGGCTCGCGCCGTCTCCAGGATCTGGGCGGGCGTGGTATAGGCCCCGGCGATGAAACCCAGGGCGCCGGCCTCGCACACCGCGGCGACCAGGTCCACGGTCGTCGCGCCGCCGGCCATGGGCGCCTAGATGATGGGGCAATCGAGGTGCAGTTTTCGTGTCAATGCTGTGTGGATCGGCATGGGCGATGGGGGGCTTGGAAAAGATCGATTGTCGTCCAGAAGCGCTCAATGGGGCACAGGCCTTCAGCCACTCGCTCCGTTCCCGGAAGGCTTGGCCTCGGAAAGAAGCCACTCCACGAACGCGTTGACCTCCGGCCGGTCCCGGGCGGATCTCGCGTAGACGAGGTAATAGGCCTCCTGGGCCTTGACCGACAGCGGGAACAGGGGGACGAGGCGGCCGCTTTCGATCGCCGGCGCGGCAAGAAGCCGCTTGGCCAGCGCGACGCCGTGCCCCTCGGCGGCCGCAGCCAGCATCACCGCGCTGTCGCTGTAGGCGGGCCCCCGGGCGGGTTCCGGCCAGTCCAGGCCTGCCGCTCGAAACCAGGGGGTCCAGCGCTGGGCGGTGTGGCGAAGCAACGGCGCCGCCTCGAGATCCCGGGGCGCCTTGATATCCGGGTGGGCATTGCGGAAGTCGGGGCTGCAGACCACCTGTAGTTCCTCGTCCAGGAAGCGTATCACTTCCAGTCCTTCCCAGTTTCCCAGGCCGTGGCGGATGGCGAGGTCCGCTTCGCCGGACCTGAGGTCGACCACCCGGGGTGTTGTGTCGATCTCCAGATCGATGTCCGGATGGGCCCGGAGAAAGCGCTCGATGCGGTACACCAGCCAGCTATGGGCGAAGGCGGGTAGCGTGGAGACCCGGAGCCGGCGGCCGCTCTGGCGCGCGACCGACGCGGCTCCGGCGCGGAGCAGCTCCAGCGCGCGGGAGACGGTCTCGAGAAAGCTCGTGCCCTGGGCTGTGAGTACGACCCTTTTCCCTAGACGCAGAAACAGCCGGACGCCCAGGTGATTCTCCAGCAGCCGGATGCGGTGGCTGACGGCGCTATGGCTCACGCAGAGCTCGTCGGCTGCGCGGGCGAAACTCTCCAGGCGGGCGGCCGCCTCGAAGGCGGCCAGGGTCTGCAAGGGTGGTAGATGCCGAATCGATACCATGGTGAGAAGCGTTCAAGGAACGATGAAAAGAAATCCGGACGGCGCGGGCATGCGCTTCCTATCATAGGCTCTGGCAATACGTCCGAAAACACACACCCGCACACGAATGTCATCGCGAACGACGCTGTATCCTCTCCTCCTGGCCGCAACTGTTCTGATGGCCCAGAGTTGCAAGCCCCAAGACAACTGGCTCTTCTGGAAAGACCCGTCCCCCCTATGGCATCCCACGGCGCTCGCCTACTGGCCGGCGCAGGACGCGCTTATCGTGGGCAGCCACCAGGACGGCGCCCTGGTGCTCCTGCCCCTGGACTCGACAAAGGCGCAAAAGCGGATTCTTGCACCCCATGCTGACGGTAAATTCAGCGCCGCGCGAGTGCGCGTGGACGAAAAGCGCAATCGGCTCTGGGTGCTGGATCACGGCGCATTCTACGTGTACGACCTGGGATCGTTCCAGCTCGTCAAGGAAGGCGTTTTCCTGGCGACGCGGGCGAGCGCGAGGCATTGCCTGCCCGACCTGGCCCTCGCTCCGGACGGCAGTGCCTTCATCTCCGATAACACCCGCGGGCACCCCTATCGGGTAGATGGGGAAAGCATCGAGCTCACCCCCTGGTATTCTCCTCCCGGAGAAAACGGGCCGGGCGCCGAGGGATTCTCGGCTCTGGCGGTTACCCACGACGAGAAGTGGCTGCTCGCCGGTTCTTCGGCGAGTGGAGCGCTGTGGCGGTTCGATCTCCATACCGGGAGCGCAGAGCAGGTGGCGCCCCGCGGGAGGCTGGGAGGCGTTTGCGGTCTGGCGCTCCGTGCGTCCGTACGCAACGCGGACGCGGGAGGGGAAAGACCCGTGGAAGAAGAAACGTTGATCTACGCCGCCCTTGGGTTCACTGATCGGGTGCTGCGGATTCTCCTCCGGGAGGATCAGGCGGTGCAGGTCGTGGAATGCCTCGGGGCCTTCACTGTGGAGATGCCAGCGAGCCTGGACAGCGATGGGACGAGACTCTACGTCACCCATTCGAGGCTGAAAGCCTTGTGGAATCACCGGGTGATCGGCGATGTTCCCCACAACAATCTGGTCTACAAGGCGATTCCCTGTTAGAAGGAGAGCACATGAGCGCGGTGTTGGTGGAGCGACAAGGGCGCGTCCTGTGGGTGACGCTGAACCGCCCCGATGCGAGAAACGCGATCGACCAGGATATGCACCATCGGCTGGTCGCGGTCTGGCGGGAGTTCGGCGCATGCGGAGATCTGGACGTGGCAGTCATAACAGGCAACGGGGAAGCGTTCTGTGCTGGCATGGACCTCAAGACCTTCGTCCCCGAGTACGTAGGGGCGGACCTGCAGAAGATGCTCGACCTCGTCCCCGTGGGCCTGGGCGGCATCACCCGCGGCATGCACTGGCTGCGCAAGCCCATCATCGCGGCGGTGAACGGATGGGCCATCGCTGCCGGATTGGAGCTGGCGCTGGCGGCGGACATCCGCATCGCTTCTGAACGCGCCGTGTTCGGATCCTTCGAGGCCCGCCGGGGATTCCACCACGGGGATGGGGGCATTCCGAGGCTGGTCAACATCTGCGGCGTGGGCTTCGCCATGGAAATGGTATTGACCGCCGAACCGCTCGACGCGGAGCGCGCCCTGCGGGCGGGGCTCGTCTCCCGCGTCGTGCCCCACGAGGCGCTCAAGGACCAGGCGCAGGCGGTTGCCGACTCCATCCTGCGCAACGATCAGGAGGCGGTGCGCTCGGCCAAGGCCACGGTGTTGGAAATGATCGGACGCGGTCTGGACGATCAGCTCCGCATCGAGGCGATGAACGGCTATCGGCAGATGGTCTCGGGGAAAGAGGTCCTGGAACGGCTGCGGCTGTTCTACGAAAAAAAGGATCCGGGGCGGGTAGGGCACTGCGCAGGGACCACGGATCGCCTTCGCGAGAAGTGATGGTATTGCTTGCGTCGCGATCATCGAGATCGTGACAGGGCTTGTGTGCATGGGCCTTGACGAGCGCTGACGCGGCGCTCTTGCCGGTCATCGCACCGCCTCATTTCCGTCAGGGTGTGCCCTGCGCCACGCCCATGTCGAGCAGCTCGATCTGCCACACGCACTCGCGGGCCGCGGGAAGCGTGGGCCGGACAACACACACGATGCCCTCTTCCGCAGCCTGAACCAGGGCGAGGCCCGGCCGGTCCAAGACGAACTCTTCGCGCGCGCGCAGAACGACGTCCCTGCTCGAGGCATCCTGGGTGATCCATAGTCCCCCGGACAAGCAGCGGATGGTGCAGCCCTTTCCCTCCTGGATCGCCAGGAGCTGTCCCTGGGCGAGATGTACCACCAGGTGGCGAAACGGAATCGCGATTGCGGGGACGCCATGAACGCGCCGGTCCCCGGAAAAAGAAGTGAGCCCCGATAGAAACCGGCGCAGACGACCCGCCAGGCTGCCGTGGTCGGACCGAAAAGCGACACGGATAGGAGGGGGCATGGGCGAGACCGCGCGATGGATGAGCCCATTCTAGGCGGCCCGCGCAGCCGCTTGGGTGAAGGTTTTTCATCGATCGACGCACCGGATTTGCCGGACGTGTAAGCCCTGGCCGGTTCACCAGGGGAGAAGCGGAACGCATCCGTTATAGGGGATTCCCGAGATAAGACGCTAAGGCTGTGTCATAGCCGCTTTTTTCTTCATAATTTTCGCTTTGCCAGGATAACTGCGAGCGGGCGGCACGGCGAATGACTCAATACGTCTACACCATGCTGCGGGTAGGCAAGGTAGTCCCACCCCGGCGCGTGATCCTCAAAGACATCTCCCTTTCCTTCCTGCTCGGCGCCAAGATCGGGGTCCTGGGCCTGAACGGCTCGGGCAAGTCCACGCTGCTCAGGATCATGGCGGGTGTGGATCGGGAATACGAGGGGGAGGCGATCCCCATGCCGGGCATCAAGATCGGTTTCCTGCCCCAGGAGCCCTCGTTGGATCCGTCCAAAGACGTGCGCGGGAACGTGGAAGAAGGCGTGGCGGAGACCCTCGCCCTGATCCACCGCTTCAACGCCATCTCGGAGCGCTTCGCCGAACCTCTCGACGACGAAGAGATGACCCGATTGCTGGAGGAGCAGGGAGAACTCCAGAACAAGATCGACGCGGCGCAGGGCTGGGAGCTGGAGCGGCGCCTGGAGATCGCGGCGGATGCCCTGCGCCTGCCGCCGTGGGAGGCGGACGTGACCACTCTCTCGGGGGGCGAGCGCCGACGGGTGGCGCTGTGCCGGTTGCTCCTCTCGCAGCCGGACATGCTGCTGCTCGACGAGCCTACCAACCACTTGGACGCGCTCTCCGTGCAGTGGCTGGAGCAGTATCTGGAGCGTTACCCGGGCACGGTGGTGGCGGTGACCCACGACCGCTACTTCCTGGACAACGTGGCCGGATGGATCCTGGAGCTGGATCGGGGCCAGGGCATTCCGTGGCAGGGCAACTACTCGTCTTGGCTCGAGCAGAAAGAGAAGCGCCTGGAGATCGAGGCCCGGCAGGAGTCGGCCCGGATCAAGGCCATGCAGGCGGAGCTGGAATGGGTGCGGGCCCATCCCAAGGGGCGCCACGCCAAGAGCAAGGCGCGGCTCGCCCGCTTCCATGAACTGGAGTCCCAGGAATACCAGAAGCGCAACGAGACGAACGAGATCTACATTCCGCCGGGGCCCCGGCTCGGGGACCTGGTGATCGAGGCGCAGAACTTGAGGAAATCTTACGGCGACTGGCTCCTGTTCGAGGACCTGAGCTTCCGCCTGCCGCCGGGCGGCATCGTGGGGGTAATCGGCCCGAACGGGGCGGGCAAGACGACCCTCTTTCGCATTCTGGTGGGCGAGGAGCGGCCCGACGGAGGGGAGCTTCGCATCGGCGAGACGGTCAAGCTCGCCTACGTGGACCAGTCCCGGGAGGCGTTGGACCCCGAGAAGACCGTGTGGGAGGAGGTCTCGGGTGGCCTGGACCTGATCCAGGTGGGCGGCTACCAGATTCCGAGCCGAGCCTACCTGGGCCGGTTCAACTTCAGGGGCCCGGACCAGCAGAAGCGAGTGCGGGAACTCTCCGGCGGCGAGCGCAATCGGCTGCACCTGGCCAAGCTACTCAAGAGCGGCGGCAACGTGCTGCTCCTGGACGAGCCCACCAACGATCTGGACGTGGAGACCCTGCGCGCCCTCGAGCAAGCATTGCTCGATTTCCCGGGGTGCGCGCTGGTGATTTCCCATGACCGCTGGTTCCTGGACCGCATCGCCACCCATATTCTCGCCTTCGAGGGGGAGAGCCGGGTGGTGTGGTTCGAGGGCAACTACGCCGAGTATTTGGAGGACCGGCGCCGGCGGCTGGTGGACGAGGCCGACCGGCCGCACCGGATCAAGTACAAGCCGCTGATGGCTTGAGTTTCCTCGGGCGAGCGGTCGCCGTCATGCGTATGCCCCCAGGCGTGACCGCAGCCGACGTGCCGCTTCCACCATGTTCGCAAGCGCGGCTTGCACCTCGCTCCAGTCCCGAGTCTTCAGGCCGCAGTCCGGGTTGACCCAGAGATGCTCGGCCGGGATCACCCGCATGGCCTTCTCGAGCAGAGCCGTCATTTCCTCGACCGAGGGAATTCGCGGGGAGTGGACATCGTAGAGGCCTGGTCCGATTTCGTTGGGGAGGCGCAATTCACCGAAAGCCTCCAGCAAGTCCATGTTCGAGCGCGAAGTCTCGATGGTGATCACATCCGCATCCAGGGCGGCGATGGCAGGCAGGATGTCGCTGAACTCCGAGTAACACATGTGGGTGTGGATCTGCGTCTCATCTGCAGCGATGCAAGAGGCGATCTTGAACGACCGAATTGCCCAATCCAGGTAGTCCGTCCATTCCCGCTGCCGCAGCGGCATCCCTTCGCGCAACGCCGGTTCATCGATCTGGATGATCCGTATCCCGGCCCGCTCCAGATCCGCGACTTCCTCGCGGATGGCGAGGGCGATCTGCAGCGCGGTCGTTTCACGCGGCTGGTCATCACGCACAAAAGACCACTGTAGGATCGTAATCGGACCTGTGAGCATACCCTTTATGGGTTTTTTCGTGAGGCTTTGGGCATAGGCGGTCACATCGAGCGTCATCGGCGCAGGCCGGTGCACGTCGCCGTAGAGGATTGGGGGTTTCACGCAGCGTGAACCGTAGCTTTGTACCCATCCGTGATCGGTGAGCGCGAAGCCTCCCAGGCGCTCAGCGAAATATTCGACCATGTCGTTGCGTTCAGCCTCGCCGTGCACCAGGACGTCCAATCCCAGCGCTTCCTGCTTTTCGATCGCCGTTCGGATCTCGGACTGGATGCGCTGCATATACGCCGGGTGGTCGATCTCGCCCCGCCTGAAAGCGGCCCGTGCCTGGCGTACCGCATCGGTTTGCGGGAACGATCCGATGGTGGTGGTTGGCAGGAGCGGCAGTTGCAGCCACGCGCGCTGTTTGGCAATGCGGGTCTCGAAGGGGGAGGCGCGCCGGGTCATGCTCTCGTCGATTTGCGCCAGGCGACGTTGGACTGCCGGATTCGTGACCTGGGTCGAGCTTCGGCGCGATTCGTTCGCGGCCGTGGCGGCGGCGATCTGAGCTTCGACCTCGGGGTCTTTGCCGTCGAGCGCTTTAGCTACGAGGGAGATTTCGCGCAGCTTTTGCTTCGCGAATGCGAGCCAGCTGCGGATTTCCACGGCGAGCCTTCCTTCTGCCTCCAGGTCGATTGGAATATGCAGCAGGGAGCACGATGAGGCGATCCATAGTCGCTCACCGAGGCGCTGGCGGGCGTTCCGCAGCCGGCTGCAGATTTTCTCCAGGTCGGCGCGCCAGACATTGCGGCCGTCCACCACGCCAGCCGAGAGAATCCAGCCGGCCGGAAGCCGTCCGAGCCAGGCGTCGAGCTGCTCCGGCGCGCGAGCGAGATCGATATGCAATCCGTGCACCGGCAGGGCGACGATCGTCTCGGCATGGTGGATGACCGAGCCAAAGTAGGTCGTGAGAAGGAGTTTCGCTCCTGCGCCGTAGAGCGCGTCGTAGGCGCACTGAAACCCGCGCCGCCAGCGTGCGTCTAGATCAGTGGCGAGGACGGGCTCGTCGATCTGAACCCATTCTATTCCTAGCGTCCGCAGCCGGCCGAGAATCCCCAGGTAGGCGGGGAGCACCCGGTCTAGCAGCTTGAGCTTATCAAATCCCGGTGCCTGCGCCTTGGCCAGATGCAGGAACGTCATGGGACCGAGCAGCACCGGCTTGACGCGGTGACCCAGCGCTAGCGCCTCGGTCACCTCGTCGTACAGCCAGCCCACCCCGCCGTGGAACGCCGAATCCAGCCTCAATTCGGGGACAAGGTAATGATAGTTGGTGTCGAACCACTTGGTCATTTCCATCGCCGGCTGGTTTGCGCTGCCGCGGGCCAGCTGGAAGTAATGGGCGAGCCTGAGGCGGTCTGACTCAAAGCCGAAGCGCGGCGGCACGCATCCCAACAGGCAGGCAGTATCAAGGACGTGGTCATACCACGAAAAGTCGCCGACGGTGACGAAACTGAGCCCTGCGTCTCGCTGCAGCCCCCAGTGCTGCGCGCGCAGGCGCGCGCCCACGCTCCGCAGCTGCGCTTCATCAATAGAGCCGCGCCAATAGGCCTCGAGCGCCACCTTCAGTTCACGGCGCACGCCGATGCGGGAAAATCCGAGGATGTGGGTCGTTGCCATCGATCTTCCTTCAAGAGCGATTGACACCGCGTAGCATTCCAGGTGAGACTTTATGAATCAAGAGAAAATTATTCATAAAACGATGAATAGCGTTCAACAACCTTCGGGCAGCTTCCCGGCGTTGTCGGAGCGCCCCGTGACACGATGCTTGAGCTGCGGCATTTGAAGTCGTTGCTTGCGATCGCTGAAACCGGCAAACTGGCGCGAGCGGCAGAGCGCGTTCACTTGACCCAATCGGCCCTGTCGCATCAGATCCGTGCCCTGGAGGCACACTACGAGACGCTGCTATTCGACCGCAGGGGTGGAGGGTTGCGTTTCACGCAGGCGGGCGAGCGGTTGCTCGCGCTTGCGCGCCAGACGTTGGAGGCCGTGCAGGCTGCCGAACGCGATCTCGCTACGCTGAAGGGACAAGCGCGAGGCGAGCTGCGCGTGGCGCTCGAGTGCCACACCTGCTTCGATTGGCTGATGCCCGTGCTCGATGCGTTCCGGCAGCGCTGGCCGAGCGTGGAGGTCGATCTGGTGGCCGGATTCCACAGCGATCCGGTCAGGTTGCTTCCGGAAGGCAAGGCGGACCTGGTCATCGGATCGCCTCCCGCTCGACGCCGGGGCATCGCGTTGCATCCGCTCTTCCGCTTCGAAATCCTGGCGGTGCTCGCGATCGATCACCCGCTGCGGAGACGACGGTACCTGGAGGCGACGGATTTCGCTGGCGAAACGCTCATTACGTACCCGGTCCCCGAGTCGCGAATTGACCTGATTCGCGAAGTGCTGAAGCCCGCTGGGATACATCCGAAGCGGCGCACCGCAGCGCTGACGGTCGCTATCGTGCAACTTGCGGCGAGCCGCCGAGGCGTGGCGGCGCTGCCGAGCTGGGGGATCACCAGCTACGTGGAGTATAAGTACGTGACTGCGCGGCGCATCGGGGCTCGCGGCCTCTGGAGCGACCTCTACGCCTGCGTGCCAAAGTCCCTGGCAGAGCGGTCATACGTGAAGGACTTCGTCGAGATCATCCGCGCGCAATGCATGCGCACGCTCAAGGGGATCCGACCCATCGATCCGCGCTGATGGCGCTGACAATTAACCCCGCCCGATGAAGGGCATCTTGGTGGCCATGAGGGTCATGAACTGCACGTTGGCGTCCAGGGGCAGGCTCGCCATGTAGAGCACGGCGCTCGCCACGTGGGCGAGGTCGAGGAGCGGCTCGGGTTTGATGGAGCCGTCCGCCTGCAGCGCCCCTTGGGCGAACTTGGCTGCCATCTCGGTGGCGGCGTTGCCGATGTCGATCTGGCCGCAGGCGATGTCGTATTTGCGCCCGTCCAGGGAAGTGGACTTGGTCAGCCCCGTGATGGCGTGCTTGGTGGCGGTGTAGGCGACCGAGTGGGGCCGGGGCGCGTGGGCCGAAATCGAGCCGTTGTTGATGATGCGGCCACCCCGCGGAGTCTGGTTTTTCATGATCTTAAACGCTTCCTGGGTACATAGGAAAGCGCCGGTCAGGTTGATGTCCACCGAGGCTTTCCAATGCTCCAATGGAACTTCCTCCAGCGAAGCCCCCGGGACGAAGACCCCGGCGTTGTTAAAGAGCAGATCCAGCCGTCCGAAGGCTTCCCGGACCCGGTCGAAGAGCCGGCGCACGGAAGCCGGGTCGCTCACATCCGTCGGCACGACCAGGGCCTGAGGAGCTGCGGGGCCGGCCTCGGCGGCCACCTGCTCCAGGAGCTCCCGGCGCCGTCCCGCCAGGGCGACCCGGTAGCCTTCCTTGAGCAATGCGAGGGCCACCGCCTTTCCGATGCCGGTGCCAGCGCCGGTTACCACCGCCGCCTTGGAGGGAGCGCTCATGGTCGGTTCTCCGTTCTGAATCGGGTTGGCGAGGCGAGGGGCTTACCCGTGCCCGCTCGGGCAGTCATGGTAACCCAGGGCAAGGGTTCGTCGGAGGTTTGGGTCTTTTCTTCCATCGCCAGGGGCGAGTCAGAATCGCCGGGCTGCGCTCAAACGCCAGCGCCAGTAGGGGGCGTCCAGGCGGTCTACCCGTACCCGGCCGCCAGTGGAGGGCGCGTGCACGAATCGGCCCTGCCCGAGGTAAATGCCCACGTGGGCAGCCTTTTTGCCTTCCTGGTCGAAAAATACCAGATCGCCCGGGGCCAGGGCCTCTGTCTCGACGGGGCGGCCCGCCTGAAAGAGGGAGCGGGTATCCCGGGGCACGGAGATTCCGGCCTGCAGAAAGCTATAGTGGACCAGTCCGCTGCAATCGAATCCGTCCGGATCGGCGCCTCCCGCCCGATATGGTGTGCCCACCGTGGCCAGCGCATGGCGAATCACCCGGCTGGCATGGCCGGCGGCCTCTTCTGCCCACGCCTCGACCGCTTCCGTGGCTTGCTGGGGTTCGACCATCGCGCCGGAATCCGAAAGAAGAGCGGAAGTGCGGGGAGGCGCCACCGAGGGCGAGGGCGGGAGGGCACTGGCACAGCCCCCAAGCCCATGGGCCAGCAGGGCGATCAAGACGGAGCGAAGGAGAGCGTCCATTGCGCTAGGGCTTCGCAAGATCCATGCCGGTCGAAGCGCCTGCTTAGCGGCGTTGAGGGCGGTCCAGGTCTGACGCCCCACGGCACTTCGTGGACACGGGAGGGGACTCTCTAGCGGTGTCGAGGATCCTTTTCGCCTTGGCCCCGGTCTTGCATGGGGGTCTTTCCGGGTAAAGGGTGGGCTATCCGTCTCTTCGCCGGGTCGAGGGGCATTCCCGACGATCCGGGTTTGGCTCCCGGGGTGTTGGAGCCCGCCGGAGCGGGAACCGCCTGCGCCTAGGTCAACCTGCCGAGGGGGCGGGCGTTTGCTATGAAAATAGAGAAGCGAACCGCGCCCCGGGCTGGGCGGGGACGAAAAGCGGACGTGGCGCTGTGGCTGCCGGGCGAGGAAAGAGAGGCAGCCGCCAGAGGTGCACAGTTGGCACTGCGGGAGAAAGCGCCTTGGGATCCGAACGTTTCCCTCACCCGGAGCGTCTAAAAAAGGGTTAAATTGAGGGTAACTCTGGGCATACGACGCTTCTTTCCTCCAGCGATTCGTCTAGACTGGAAATAGTCGATGCCCCAAAGTGGTAAAGCGAGACATGACGGAACGCACCTCGAGCAACAGCCTGGTGGAGACGCTGACCGCCTTTGCGCGCCAGCACAACGCTCAACACTGGTCGGGAACGTTCAGGGATTTCATCGAGCAGATCGTTCCCCAGGCACCCCAGCGCCACAGCCGGCTGAGCCATGAGTACATCTGGGACATGCTGCGCTGGTATGCCGAGAAGCAGAGCGACGGGGAAACGAAGCCGGTGACGGCGCTTTTCTCCCATGAGCTCTTCGGCATCGACGCGGCGCTGACCCGAGTCACGGAATACTTCAAGGCGGCGAGCGCCGGCTCCGACGTGGGCCGCCGGCTGCTTCTGCTCCTGGGCCCGCCCTCGGGGGGCAAGTCGACTCTGGTGATCTTGCTCAAGCAGGGGCTGGAAGAGTACAGCCGCACCGACGAGGGGGCCCTTTACGCCATCGCCGGCTGCCCGGTGAACGAGTCTCCGCTGCACCTGATCCCCCATACCCTCCGGTCCCAGGTCCGGGAGACCTACGGGGTGGAGATCCAGGGGGAGCTCTGCCCCTACTGCCGGGTGCGGCTGGAGACGGAGTTCGGTGGTGATTTCATGCAGTTTCCGGTTCGCCGCATGTTCATCTCGGAGGCGGCCCGATCCGGGGTGGGCACCTACGCGCCCCACGACCCCAGCACCGCCGATATCGCCGACCTGGTGGGCTCGGTGAACCTGTCCAAGGTAGCCGAGATCGGGGACGAGGGCGATCCCCGCGCCTGGTCCTGGTCCGGGGCGCTGTACTCGGCCAGCCGGGGTCTGCTGGAGATGATCGAAATCCTCAAGGTCAAGCGGGAGTTTCTCTACGTTCTGCTCACCCTCACCCAGGAAAAGAACGTGAAGGTCTCCCGCTTTCCTCTGATTTACCTGGACGAGACCATCGTCGCCCATACCAACCTCGCCGAGTTCCACAAGTTCTTGCAGGAAAAGGAAAACGAGGCGCTCCTGGACCGCATGGTGATCGTCAAGGTGCCCTATACCCTCTCCTACCTGGACGAGGCGAGGATCTACGCCAAGCTGGTGTCGGCGGCCAAGACCTTCCGCGACGTGCATCTGGACCCCCATGCCCTCAAAGTGGCGGCCGTGTTCGCAGTGCTCACCCGGCTCAAGAAGTCGGCCCGGGACGACCTGGATATGTCGAAGAAGGTGCGGCTGTATGCGGGCGAGCACGTGGACGGCTTTCCGGAGACCGAGGTGGAGCGGGTGCGGGCGGAGCATCCGGATGAGGGCCTGTCCGGGGCGAGCCCCCGTTTCGTGATCAACGCCTTGTCCAACGCCATCACCCGGAGCGAGACCTCGAGCCTGACCAGCATGGAAGTACTGCTCGCCCTCAAGGACGCCATCGAGTCGGATGCCCGCATGGACGCCCACCAGAAACGGCAGTGGATGGACTACCTGGTGGTCACGCGCAAAGACTTCTACAACCGGTGGGTGAAGGAGGACGTCCACAAGGCCCTCTTCACTTCCTTCGAGGAGGAGGCTCAGCAACTCTTGGACAAGTACTTGGATGAAGTGGAGGCCTCCCTGGACCGGCGCGAGGTGATCGATCCCATCACCGGCGAAAGCCGGGCCCCGGACGAGCGGTTCCTGCGCTCGGTGGAAGAGAAGATCAAAATCTCCGACTCGGGCAAGGAGACTTTCCGCCAGGAAGTGGTGCGCAAGGCCATGGTGGCCTACAAGGCCGGGCAGAAGTTCACCCTAGATAGCCACTCCCGGCTCCACGATGCCATCGAACAGTACCTGTTCGAGGAGCGCCGGGACGTGCTGCGGCTGGTGACCTCCGCCGCGCGGCCCGACGAAGAGGCCCAGAAGAAGATTTCCGCGGTGCAGGAAAGGCTCATCAACCATTATGGCTATGATGAGCACAGCGCCAAGGAGGCCATGAATTACGTGACCACCCTGTTGTCCCAAGAATGAGAGTGGGCGGTGAATGCCCCCTAAGACGATGACGCGCATGATAGGCATGACGAACGGCGCTTCCGGTACTGCTGCTTCCCCGACCGGCGGGGAGGGACATGGCACCTGGTACGATCTGTTCTCCCGCGGGGCGCGGGACTGGTTGCGTCACAACGAGAAGGTGCGGGAGGCGGTCCGAGCCAACCTGCCGGACTTGATTTCCCAGTCCGACATCCTGGGCACCGACGGCAACCGGCGCGTGCAGGTGCCGGTAAGGCTGCTGGAGCACTATCGCTTTCGCCTCTCCGAGCACGGCGAACACGGGGGCGTCGGGCAGGGGGACGTGAAGCCGGGCGACGTCTTGCGCCGCGGACGAGGCGCGGGCGAAGACAAGGGACCCGGCACCGGGGGCAACAACCGGGGCGAGATCCAGTTCGTGGTGGAGCTCACGGTGGACGACATCGTGGACTGGCTGTGGGAGGAGTTGGAATTGCCCAATCTCACCGCCAAGGCGGGGTCGGTGGAGCAGACCGACTATACCCGGGAAGGGTGGGATCGGCGGGGCGCCCGGTCCCGGCTGGACCGGCGCCGCTCCCTCATCGAATCCATCAAACGGCGCAACATCCAGAAGGGCGGGCCGGCGTTCCACGATACTGACCTGCGTTACCGCCAGCTCATCAAGCGGGAGCGTCCCGCCTCTGAGGCGGTGGTGTTTTTCGTCATGGACGTCTCTGCCAGCATGGGCAGCCGTGACCGGCAGCTTGCGAAGACCTTCTTCTTCTGGGTGGTACAAGGCTTGCGCAGGCAGTACCGGCACATCAGCACCGTGTTCCTCGCCCATACGGAGAACGCCTGGGAGTTCGACGAGCAGCAGTTCTTCGAGGTGCGGGGTACCGGCGGCACGGTTGCCTCCACCGCTTTCAATCGGGTCATCCAGCGGATCCAGGAGGCGTTCGCCCCCTCCCGCTACAACATCTACGTGTTCTACGCCTCCGACGGGCAGAACTTCGTGCAGGACCGGGAAGCAGCCACCCAGGCTCTTACCCGCCTGGCGGGCGTTGCGAACTACATGGGATTCGTGGAGGTTGGAGCGGCCGACGGGGGCCGGGAGACCACCGAGATGGCCCAGATCTTTCGGGAGCTGCAGCATGCCCGCGCCCCAGTGGGGGTCTACCATCTGTCCGAGGAGACCATGGTCTGGGATGCGATCCGGGCCTTTTTCCGGGAGCGGGCGGAGGAGCACGCCGCGTAACGGCGACCCATGGACGATTCCCTCGCCCGCTACTGCGCCAGACTGGAGAGCCTCGCCCGCGAGGAGGGGCTTGACTATTACCCGGTCAGCTTCGAGACGGTCCCCGACAGTTTCATGACCGAAGTGGCAGTCTATGGCCTGCCGGTGCGCATGCCCCACTGGTCCTTCGGCGTACGCTATATCTACCAGTTCGTCCAGCACCGCATGGGGCATTCGCGGCTATTCGAGGTGGTCTTCCCCGGCAACCCCAACCGGGCCTACTTGGCCCAGCGCAACAGCCTCGAAGAGAATACCCTGGTCATGGCCCACGTCCTGGGCCACGCCGATTTCGCCAAGAACAACCTGCTATTCCAGCGGACCCAGGAGGAGGTGGGCTACCACATCGTGGAGCAGGCAGCCGCCCACGCCCGCCAGATCACTGAAGCGATCGAAGTCTACGGGGAAGGGCGAGTGGAGGTCGTGCTGGATGCGGCTCTCGCCCTGGAGCAGTACGTGAACGTACACCTGGGCCTGCGGCGGCCGCGCTATCCGGAATATCTGCCTGAAAAGTTCCCGCCGGTGTCGGGCGAGTTCATGAGCCGCTTCGATAAGCTGGCCGGCGGGCGGGAACGGCCCGCCTCTCCCAAGGAGCGCAAGCGCGCACCGGTGCCTCCCGCGCCGGAGCGGGACTTGTTGTGGTTCATCGCCCACTACGCACCGGAGCTGGAAGGCTGGGAGCGGGACATCTTCCTCGCCGTGCGGGAGGAATCCTTCTACTTCTACCCCGTGTTCGCCTGCCAGATCATGAACGAGGGATGGGCGAGCTTCTGGCACGCCCAGCTTCTGCGCAAGGCGGATTTTCTACCCCAGCAGGTCTATCTGGATGCGATCAAGGCCCACTCGGACGTGGTGCGCCCCTACGCCGGCGGGCGCGAGATCGCCCTTACCATCAATCCCTACCACCTGGGCTTCAAGATGTGGGAGAGCATCGTGGCCGAGCGCGGCATGGCCTTTGCCCGGCGGGTCATGCAGGAAGACGACGACTTCAGCTTCGTGCGCAACTACCTGACCGAAGAGCTGGCCGAGGAGCTGCGCTTGTTCGAGTACGTGGCGGCTCCCGGAGGGGATATCCGGGTGGAACAGGGGGACATCGAAACCCTGCGAGAGAAGCTGCTCGCGCCCAAGTTCAACTTTGGCGCACCCTCGGTTGCCGCGACCCACGTCCACCTGGACGGGACGCTGGAGCTCACCCATGACCATCATCTCGATGGGCGCGGCCTGGACCTGGAGCGGGCGCGCAAAGTGCTCCAGTACGTCCACCGGGTCTGGCGCCGTCCGGTGGTGCTGCGTACCGTAGACGAGCGCGGCCGGCCCAAGGAGCTGACCAGCGGTTGAAGGTCCGGCGACGGGGATGGGACGGGCAGCCAATCCCTGCCGATCGTTCTCCGGCCCGGTTCCGCTTGCCATGGGGAGGAGCCACCATGCTGATGTCCGCTGCCGACTATCGGGAATCCCTGCGAAAGTACAAGCCCCGGGTGTTCGTGAACGGTCGGCAGGTGGAGAGCGTACCCGACGAGCCCCTGCTCGCCCCGGGGCTCAACGCCATTGGTGTGACTTATGACTTCGCCCTGAACGAGCGGCTGCGGCCGGTCATGACCGCAACGCAGGCGCCGGCCGGCCGCCTCGTGAACCGTTTTCTCCACATCAACCGCTGCGGGGCGGATCTCCTCAACAAGCTGGAAGCGGTGCGCCTGGTGTGCCAGGCGTCGGGTTGCGCCCAACGCTATCTCACCCAGGATGCCCTCAACGCGCTCTTCCAGGCCACTCATCGGATCGACCAGGACCGGGGCACCGAGTACCATCCGCGGCTCCAGGAGTACCTGCGCTTCGTCGAGGAGGGGGACCTCACCTGCGCGGTGGCCATGACCGACGGCAAGGGGGACCGCAGCCTTCGTCCCCACGAGCAGCCGATCGCGGACAGCTACGTGCGCATCGTGGAGCGACGCGCCAATGGCCTCGTGATCCAGGGGGTGAAAGCAATCGTCACCGGCGCGCCTCTGGCCCATGAGCTGCTGGTGATGCCTTGCCGGAGCATGACCGAGCGGGACGCGGATTTCGCCGTGGGTTGCGCGGTGCCGGTGGACGCGCCGGGAATTACCCTGGTGGCGCGACCGGCGGGGCGCCCCGGGGAGCCGGGGGCGAGTTTCAGCGCCCACTACGGGCAGACCACTGCGGTGGTGCACTTCGACCGGGTGTTCGTGCCCTGGGAGCGGGTGTTCCTCGCCGGCGAGTGGGAGCACTCCGAGTATCTCACCCGCAGCTACGCTACCCATCACCGCCATTCCTGCATCGGCGCCCGGGCGGGGTTCGGGGACCTGCTGATCGGCGCGGGGGCCCTCATGTGCGAGGCAAATGGACTGGACTTGGACCGTGTCCACCACCTGCGCGACGCCATGGTGGAGCTGATCAAGATCGTGGAGGGCTTTTTCGCCTGCGGCGTGGCTGCCTCTGTCTATGGGATCAAGGACCCGTCAGGGGGGTTCGAGCCCGAGCCCGTCTTCGCCAACGTAGGCAAGCTGCTTCTCTCGACTCAGATCTACGATATGCACCGGATCGCCCACTACGTGTCCGGGGGACTGGTGGTGGCGCTGCCCGGGCCGGAGGAGGACCACAATCCCCATACCGCGGGAACTTTGGCCGACGTGCTGCGGGGTCGGCCTGATATTCCCTATGAAAAGCGCATGGAGGTGGCTCGACTCTTGGAGGACGTGACTGCCTCCTACGCCGGTGGCTGGTATTCGATCATCTCTCTCCACGGCGGAGGTTCTCCGGAAGCGATGAAGATGGAGATCTTCCGCCACTACCCCCTGGGCAACAAGGTAGACCTGGTGGAGCGGCTCCTGGGGCGGGAAGCGTTGGCAAGCCCCGGGCCCCCATCACCCGCAACCGCCAGCCGGGTCGCTGCTGCCTGACAGGTTGCCAGGTCCCCGAAGTAGCCCAAATGGCGGCCCTGCCGGCTGAAGAAAACCCCGGCAGCGGCGGCCCGAGCGAAGCCGCCTTGAAGGCAGCCGCTGGTTCGTCTTGATCCGGGCCAGGCGGACGGCTAACCTCCGCCCATGCCCCTCGACGCCTTCCATCCCGCCGTCGCCCACTGGTTCCGCCGCACCTTCCCCGCGCCCACGGAGCCCCAGGCCCGCGCTTGGCCCGTCATTCGCGAGGGTCGCCATGTCCTGATCGCCGCGCCCACGGGCTCGGGCAAGACCCTGGCAGCCTTTCTCGCCGCCCTCGACGCCCTGGTCCGCCAGGGGGTAGAAGAGGGCCTCAAGGACGAAACCCAAGTCGTGTACGTCTCGCCCTTGAAGGCCCTGTCCAACGACATCCAGCGCAACCTGGAACGGCCCCTCACAGGCATCGGCGAGGCGTTAGAGACCTTGGGACTGCCCCGGGTTGAGATCCGCACCTGGGTGCGCACCGGTGACACGCCCCAGGCGGAGCGGGAACGCATGCGCCGACATCCGCCCCATATCCTGGTGACCACGCCCGAATCGCTCTACATTCTGCTGACCAGCGACTCGGGCCGAAAGATGCTTGCTCCCGTGAGAAGCGTGATCGTGGACGAGATCCACGCCCTTGCGCCGAGCAAGCGTGGGGCTCACCTCGCCCTTTCCCTGGAGCGGCTCCAAGCCCTGGCTTCGGCTCGGCTGACCCGCGTCGGGCTGTCGGCGACCCAGCGGCCCATCGAGGAGGTAGCCCGGTTCCTGACAGGCGGCGAAGCGTGCACCATCATCGATACCGGCCACGCCCGAGCGCGGGATCTGGCCATCGAGGTGCCGGGCTCTCCTCTGGAGGCGGTCATGTCCCAGGAGGTGTGGGGCCAGGTGTACGACCGCCTGGCGGCCCTGGTTGAGGAACACCGCTCCACCTTGGTGTTCGTGAACACCCGGCGCCTGGCGGAGCGGGTGGCACGGCACCTCTCGGAGCGGCTCGGCGAGGATCGGGTGACTTCCCACCATGGGAGCCTCTCCCGGGAACGGCGGCAGGAAGCGGAGCAGCGGCTGAAGCGCGGAGAGCTCAAGGCCCTGGTCGCCACCGCCTCCCTGGAGCTGGGCATCGACGTGGGCTTCGTGGACCTCGTATGCCAGATCGGCTCTCCACGCTCCATCGCCGGACTGCTCCAGCGGGTGGGCCGCTCGGGACATTGGGTGGGCGGCGTACCCAAGGGGCGGCTGTTCCCCCTCTCCCGGGATGACCTGGCGGAGTGCGCGGCGCTCCTGGACGCAGTGCGGCGCGACGAGCTGGACCACCTCACGATCCCGGAAAAACCCCTGGACGTGCTGGCCCAGCAAATCGCCGCGGAGGTGGCCTGCCGGGAGTGGGGCGAAGAGGCGCTCTACGAATGCTACCGCCGTGCCTGGCCCTATCGCGGACTCTCCGGGGAGGAGTACCGGCAGGTGGTACAGATGTTGGCCGAGGGCTTCCACGGCAAGCTCGGCCGCAGCCGGGCCTACATCCACCGGGACGCGGTGAACCGCCGACTCAAACCCCGCCGGGGAGCAAAGCTCGCGGCTGTCACCAACGGCGGCACCATTCCCGACACCGCCGACTACCTGGTGGTGCTGGAACCGAGCGGTCAGGTGGTCGGCACGGTGAACGAGGACTTCGCCGTGGAGAGCCTGGCAGGGGACGTGTTCCAGCTGGGCAACCTGGCCTACCGGATCCTGCGCATCGAGGCAGGACGAGTACGGGTGGAGGACGCGAAAGACGCCCCGCCCAGCATTCCCTTCTGGCTGGGGGAGGCGCCGGCGCGGACCGACGAAGTGTCGCGTGCAGTATCCCGCCTGCGGGCCGAGGTGGAGGCGCGCCTCGAGCAGGCGGCCGGGGAGGAGGGGGAGCGCCGCGCCCTGGAGTGGCTGGTGGGGACGGTGGGCCTTCCTCCCGAAGCCGCGACCCAGCTCGTCGACTATTACGCGGCGGCCAGGGCGGCCCTAGGGACCCTTCCGCGCCAGGATTGCATCGTGTTCGAGCGCTTCTTCGACGAGCTCGGCGGGCAGCAGCTCGTCATTCACTCCCCCTACGGCAGCCGCGTGAACCGGGCTTGGGGTCTCGCCCTGCGAAAGCGCTTCTGCCGCAAGTTCAACTTCGAGCTCCAGGCCGCCGCCACGGAGGATGCTATTGTCCTATCCCTCACCACGGCCCACAGTTTTCCCCTGGAAGAGGTGGCGCGCTATTTGAACGCCCAAGGGGTGCGCAAGCTCCTCATCCAAGCGCTCTTGGACGCTCCGATGTTCGTCACCCGCTGGCGCTGGGATGCCACGATCGCCCTGGCGTTGCCCCGCTTCCGAGGAGGGGCCAAGGTCTCGCCCCAGCTCCAGCGCCTGGCGGCGGAGGACCTGCTGGCGGCGGTGTTTCCCGACCAGGTCGCCTGCGCGGAGAACTTGGCGGGAGAGCGGGAAATTCCCGACCATCCCCTAGTGCGACAAGCGATCGACGACTGCCTGTTCGAGGCGATGGACGTGGCGGGCCTGGAGCAGCTGCTCGCCGCCCTGGCCCGGGGGGAGGTGCGGGTCGTTGCCCGGGATCTCACCTCGCCGTCCCCCCTAGCCCTAGAAATTCTCTCCGCTCGGCCTTACGCCTTTCTCGACGACGCGCCCCTGGAAGAGCGGCGCACCCAGGCGGTCGTCAGCCGGCGCTGGCTGGATCCCCAAACGGCCGCTGACCTGGGACGCCTCGATCCGGAAGCGATCGCCCGGGTGCGGGAAGAGGCCTGGCCCGGGGCGGAGACGGCGGACGAGCTACACGATGTCCTGCTTTGGCTCGGCTACTTGAGCGATGCGGAAGTCGACGAGGAGCCTTCTTGGCGCGCCTTGCTTGAGGGGCTCGCCCGGGAGGCGCGGGCCGGGCGGCTGGATCTGGGCGACGGGCGGGGAGGGCTGTGGATCGCCGCCGAGCGACTACCCCAGTTCCAGGCCCTGTATCCCGGGCGGCCGGTCACCCCGGCCCTGGGAGCGCCCCAGGAATACACCACCAAGGCCTGGTCGCCGGAGGAGGCGTTGACAGAGATCGTGCGGGGACGGCTGGAGGGTTCGGGCCCAGTAACCGCGCGGGGGTTGGCGATGGCCGTAGGGTTGCCGGCGGGTGGGGTCGAGGGGGCCTTGGCGCGGCTGGAAACCGAGGGCTTCGCTTTGCGGGGACGCTTTACACCCGGTGCGGTCGAAGAGGAATGGTGCGAGCGCGGGCTGCTCGCTCGCATCCACCGCTACACCCTGAAGCGTCTGCGCAGCGAAATCCAACCGGTGGCCAGCGGCGACTTCCTGCGCTTTCTCCTGCGCTGGCAGCACCTCGCCCCCGGCGAGCGGATGGAGGGACCCGATGCGGTGGCGGCGGTGATCGCCCAGTTGGAAGGGTTCGAGGCACCCGCAGTGGCCTGGGAGTCGGAAATCCTCCCCGCTCGGGTGGCTGGCTACGACCCAGTCTGGCTCGACGACCTGTGCCTGGCGGGCCGGGTGGCCTGGATGCGGGTGGACACCCAGCGGCTTTCGCCCGAGCGGGAACGGGTAGCCGGGCCCGTGCGGGGCACGCCCGTCACCCTGGTTCTGCGCCGCCACCTGAACCACTGGGCGAAGCTCGCCCCTAGGATCGATCCGGCTGCGCTGCGCTTGAATTCCCGGGCCCGGACCGTCCTGGACCATCTTGCCGCCCGCGGTGCGTCCTTCTTCGATGAGATCGTGGACGCGACGCGGCTGCCGCGCACCTATGTGGAAGAGGCCCTGGGCGAGCTTGCCGCGTGGGGCCTTGCGAGCTGCGACAGCTTCGCAGGCTTGCGTGCGCTGTTGCTGCCAGCCGAGCGGCGCCGGCCCATGGGCGGGGGCGAGCGCCGGCGGCGCACGGCCCTCTTCGGGGTCGAGGACGCGGGTCGCTGGACTCTCGTGAAGCGGCTCCGGGAGCCGGAGCCGCGGCCGGTCCTCGACGCCGAGGCGGTGGAGCATGCGGCCCGCATCCTGCTCAAGCGCTACGGGGTCGTGTTCTCCAAACTGATTTACCGGGAAGCCGGCGTCCTGCCTCCATGGCGGGAGCTGCTCCTCGCCTATCGCCGGTTGGAAGCGCGGGGGGAGATCCGAGGCGGCCGCTTCGTCGACGGTTTCGCCGGCGAGCAATTCGCCCTTCCCGAAGCGGTGGGACTGCTACGGGACATTCGCCGGGAGGAGAACAACGACGAGCTGGTGTGCGTGAGCGGCGCCGATCCCCTCAACCTGGTGGGCATCCTGGTGCCCGGACCGCGGCTGCCGGCCCTCGTGGCAAACCGTGTGCTTTATCGGAACGGAGCGGCGCTTGCCCTGCTGAGCGGGGGGGAAGCCCAGTTCCTCGAGACGCTTCCTGCCGCTCAGCAGTGGGAGCTCGCCCAGGTGCTCATGAAAAGCCACGCGCCGCCCACCCTCGCCCGGCTGCTCTGATGCTTCGCTTCAAGGACAAGGCGTCCGCCCGGGAGGCAGTCTGGAGCGCTCTCGCCAGGGAAAAAGCGGCGCGTTTCCCGTTTCCCATCCGGGGCCGCATCCCCAACTTCGACGGCGCGCGGGAAGCGGCCGAGCGGCTGATGGCCCACCCCATCGTTCACGGCGTGAAGGTGGTGAAGGTCAACCCGGACTCTCCCCAGCGCTGGGTGCGCCTGTTGGCGCTCCAGCGGGGCATCACCGTCATCACGCCCACCCCGCGGCTCCAGGGCGCTTTCCGCAAGCTCGACCCGGCGAAAATCCCCAAAGAGCGCTATAGCGAAGCGGCCACCGTCAAGGGTGGGGGCGCGTGGGGCGAGGACGTGGCTCTGGAAGCACTGCCCCGGATCGACCTGGTGGTCATGGGCTCCGTGGCGGTGACGCGGGACGGGCGACGGCTCGGCAAAGGCCACGGCTACGCCGATCTGGAGTACGCGATCCTGCGGGAGCTGGGCAACCCTCCGGTGCCGGTCGCCACCACCGTGCACCCGCTCCAAGTGCTAGAGGATTTTCCCGTGGAAGCCCACGACTTGCCGGTGTCGCTCATCGTCACGCCGGAGCAGACCATAGAAATTCCTCACCCGCCCCCGGCTCCAGAGGGGATCGACTGGGAGAAGCTTCCCGAAAAAGCCTTGGAAGAGATGCCGGTGTTGCAGGCCCTGCGCCGGCGGGTGAAGGAGGCCAAAGGCCCCTGGGCTCCGGTTAGGCGATGAGCAGGTTATCCTCGCCTGGGTGGGCGGGCGAACCTTCAGGCACGGATGTCGAAGTCCGGGTAGGTCCCCTCTGCTTCGCGGATGTCCACGGCAGCGACATGGGCGCCGGGGGGACCTCTTTGCGCCCAAGCGATCATGGCCTCCACGGCCTCCGGGCTGCCCGCCACCGTGGCCTCCACCTCGCCGCTGGGGCGGTTGCGTACCCAGCCGGTCACGCCCAGCTCCCGAGCCTTGCGCACCATGGCGTAGCGGAACCCCACGCCTTGGACGCAGCCGCGGATCACGAGGTGCTTGCAGACGTGCATGCGATTCGGCTCTTCGGCATCGATCAGGGGCTGCCTGCAGCGCCCGTGACGCTATTGTAACCGCCCGAGGAGCCGGTCCCGGGGCGGGGTCAGGGCTTCAGATAACGGAAGCCCTCCCAGGTTTGCAGCCGAGCGATCTCGGCGACCCCCGACGGCACCAGGGTAGCCTGGGGAATGAGGCGGGCGGGCTCGATGTGGCGCCGGGTCAGGGTATTGCCGCAGACCCGGAAGTCTACCCCCCGGGCCTTGAGCTCCGACACCATAAGGGCGAACGGCTGGCCCTCGCTGTCCCGGGCGCCCTGGAGAAGGAAGTCCACCCCGTCGTTATGGGCTACCACCACGATGCGGGCGTTTGGGGATTGCTCCAGGTGATTGGAGAGATTGCGCAGCGCCGCGGCGGCGGTGCGGCTATCGTTGATGTGGTAGACCACTTTCTCCGCCGCCGAGGCGGCGAAGGGAACCTGGGCAGGCGGCAGGATCCCTATCCCCAGGGCGAGGGCCAGTGCAGCGCCAGCCACCGGTAGGGCGACGGGCAGGAGCCAACGGCGCCAACCGTTTCCGCCGCGGGCATCCCCCAGGGTTCGAAGCCGGCCCTGGATTTGGCGCCGCAAGCGCCGCGGGGCCGGGTAGCGGGCTGCGCCGCGGCCGATGGCCTCCCGCACCGCAAGGGCCGCGGCGTGCTGCCCCCGGCAGGCGGCGCACCCGGCCAAGTGCTGCTCCAGCGCAAGGCACGTGACCAGGTCCAGCTCCCCATCCACGTAGGCATGGAGCAGCCTACGGGTGTCGTGACAGTTCATCCCCGATCTTCCTGCCTGAAGTGGGCGGCCAGGGCGCGCTGAACCAGGCTGCGCCCCCGGGCGAGCCGGGACATCACCGTGCCCATGGGAATCCCCAGGAGCCGGGCGATTTCCTTGTAGGACAACCCTTCCAGCTCCCGCAGCACCAGCGTCTCCCGATACTCCACCGGCAAGGCCTCGATGGCCCGGGTGACCAGCTCCCGCTCGGCGTGCCGGATCGCCTCCGCTTCGGGGTCGGAGAAGCAGGGCTCCCAGGCTGGCCCGTCGGGAGTATGCTGCTCCTCGTCGAAGACCTCCTGCTGTCGGGACACCCGGTTGCGGTTGTACAGGGTATAGCAGGTGTTGCGGACGATTCCCAGCAGCCAGGCCTTCCCGTTTTCGCCATGGAACGAATCGAAAAACCGGTAGGCCCGGAGCATCGCCTCCTGCACCGCCTCCTCGGCTTCGTGGGGGTCCCGGGTGATCCAGTACGCCAGATTGTACGCGGCGTCCATGTGCGCCATGACCAGCCGCTCGAAGCGCTCGTTTGTGCCCCTAAGGCGCACCTTTTTCCTCTGTTTATTTATTACCGGTTTTGCCGCCGACTTATTCCGGGGAATTCTACCGGCCCGGGAATAGAATCGCGGTCTCCCCGGTATCGTGGGGCGTAGGAAGCCCAGGGGCTGGCCGATCGCCTAGGCGTGGCCCGGGCCGCTGGCATGGCCTAATCGATTGCGGATGAATTGACGAGACGAGGAGGTAGGCAACCATGGTCAAGAGCAAGCACGCATTCTTGGCCGCCTTCGCGGCGGCCTCCCTGTTAGGCCTGGCGATCCCGGCGAAAGCGGGCGGCTATGAGGGGGACTACAGCCAAAAAGTGGTCTACCACATCAACGACAGCGAAAACGCGATGGCGGCCCTGCGCAACGTGCGCAATCACTTGGACGCCGATCCGAAGTCCAAGATCGTGGTGGTGACCCACGGCAAGGGGATCGATTTCCTGCTGGAAGGGGCGGAAGACAAGAACAAGAACCCCTACCAGGTCACGGTCCAGACCCTCAAGGAGCGGGGCGTCGAATTCAAGGTGTGCAATAACACTCTGGTCTCGCGCAAGATCGACAAGAGCAAGGTGATCCCGGAGGCGGACATCGTCCCTTCCGGGGTGGCGGAGATCGGCATGCTACAGGCCAAGTACGGCTTCGCGTACCTCAAGCCGTAACCCGCTACGCCCTTTCCCGCGGAGGCGGCGCAAGCCGCCTTCTTTTTTCTCGCGCTCCGCTCGGGAGCTGATCGGCCGGGGGCAGGCTTCTCAGAGCAGGTCCCGGAGGGTGTCCTCCACGGTCTCCCCGGGTTTCCAGGGCCGGCCGAGGCGCTGCTCGATGTATTCCCGGATCAGGCGCCGCACAACTTGGGAAGGCGTCTGGTCTTCCTGGGCGCACAGCCGTTCGAAGACCGCTTTTTTGCGCGGATCGATGAGGACGGTCAGCCGGGCAGTCCGGTCTTCGGTTGGCATTGTCTGCGTATTGTATTTACATTCATGATGCACAGGATGATAATAATATGAACATATGTCAAGCCCGAGCCAGCCGAAGGGCCGGGTTTTCTTGTCCAGGGGAAGGTCGGGACTGCATGAAGATTCAAGGTCCGCGCGATGTTTGCTGAGGGGGCGGCCGAAGCGAGCCCAGCGCTGACCGTCTCCCTGGCGGTGGTGGTCGGGTGGATCGCCGTCGGGCTGGCGGGCCTCCTTCGCCCGCACAGCGTGCGCTTAATCGGGCATTTCCTGTTTCCCCTGGGGGCAGCGGGGAGTCTTGTCCTGTTCGCCGTGGGCTTGAGCGCGATGCAAGCCCCCGCTGCAACCCAGGTGCTACCCTTGGGCCTTCCCGAGCTGCCGTTCCACGTGCGGCTTGACGCCCTGTCGTCTTTTTTCCTGCTGCTCGTGGGGGCCGCTTCCGCGGGCATCTCCCTGTTCTCGGCCGGGTACTTCCGCAGCGGTGTGGGTACCGCACCCGGGCTGCTCTGCCTCTATTACCACCTGTTCCTCGCTGGCATGGCGCTGGTCATCCTGGCCGATGACGCGTATCTCTTCATGGTGGGGTGGGAGACCATGGCCCTGGCGTCCTACTTTCTGGTCATCTCCCAGCACCGGATTCCCGAAATCCGCCGCGCCGGCTTTCTCTACCTGCTCATCGCCCACGTGGGGGCGATCGCCATTCTGCTCGCCTTCGGCGCGCTGCAGGTGGGCGGGGGAGAGTACACCTTCGCGGCGATGCGCGGCCTTGCCCATTCCCCGTTCTGGGCTTCCGTGGCATTCCTGCTGGCCCTCGCCGGCTTCGGCGCCAAGGCGGGGATCGTGCCGTTGCACGTATGGCTGCCGGAAGCCCACCCGGCGGCGCCTTCCCCGGTCTCCGCCATGATGAGCGGAGTGATGCTCAAGACAGCCATTTACGGCCTGCTGCGCGTCGCTTACGACTTGATCGGGCTGCAGCTCTGGTGGTGGGGGGTGATCGCCCTGGCGCTCGGGCTGGTGACCATGCTCTACGGCGTGCTCTTCGCCGCGGTGCAGGCCGACATGAAGCGGCTGCTCGCCTATTCCTCCATTGAGAACCTTGGGGCAATCGTGGCAGGCGTTGGCTTGTCGCTGGTGTTCCACGGCTACGGGCTGAGTCTTCTCGCCGCGCTGGCCTTGACTGCCGCCCTCTACCACTGTCTGAATCACGCGTTTTTCAAGAGCCTGTTGTTCCTCGCCACCGGCCACGTCCTGCACGCCACCGGCAGCCGCAACCTGGGCAAGCTGGGCGGGTTGATCCGTGCCATGCCATGGGTTGCCGGCCTCGCCCTGGTGGGGGTGCTGGCCATCGCTTCCCTGCCGCCTCTCAATGGGTTCGTTTCCGAATGGCTCCTACTGCAGGCCTTTCTCTTCTCCCCGGGGCTACCCAACACCTATCTCGTCATGCTGATCCCCTTGGCCGCCGCTGTGGTGGTCCTCGCGGCGGCCCTCGGCGCCTACGTGATGGTGAAGTTCTACGGGGTCATCTTCCTCGGCCAGCCGCGGGAGGAAAAACTCAAAGAGGCCCACGACGCGGGTCCGTGGGAGCTGGCCGGACTGGCCTGGCTCACCTTGCCCTGCGTGCTGCTCGGCATCTTTCCGGTAGCGACCATCGTCGCCTTGAGCCCTGCCGTCGAAGCTTTGGTTCCGGCAAGTCTCGCGCCGAGCGTGGCCGGAAGCGGCGGTTGGTTCCTCACCCCAATCGCCCCCGAGCGGGCGAGCTACGCCCCACTCCTGTTCTTGCTGGTCATCGTCCTCGCCGTTCTGCTCACGGTGGTTCTGGTCAAGCGTTTCTATCACGGGCGGCTGCGCCGGGTGCAGCCCTGGGTCTGCGGCTTTCCCGGGCTTAACGCCCGCATGCAAGACACCGCCGAAGGCTTCGGACAGCCGATCCGCCAGATCTTCGAAGCCTTTTTCCGCACCGAACGGCAGCTTCCCACAGGCTTCGACGAGCGCCCGGTGTATTACCTGAAAGTCGAAGATCGGCTGTGGCACGCGCTGTACCTGCCGATCGCCCGGGTGGTGGAGCGCTTGTCAGGCCTGATCGGCCTGCTGCAACACGGGCGCATCCATATTTATCTTCTCTACAGCTTCGGGACGCTGCTCCTGCTGCTGCTTTTCGTGCGCTGAAGATGAGCTGGCTGGACGCGCTGAGCGCCCTCGCTTCCCAGGGGCTGCAACTGGCGGTGGCGGTGGCCTTGGGGCCCCTCTACCTGGGCTGGGTCAACCAGTGGCGGGCGTGGCTGCAAAATCGCAAGGCACCGCCCCTCGTCCAGCCCTATCGCACCATCGCCAAGCTGTTCCACAAGGATGCGGTCATCGCCGCCAGTGCCTCGCCCCTGTTCCGTTCGGCCCCCTATGGGGTGTTCGGCTGCATGCTGCTCGCTTTGGCTATCGTGCCGATCCTGGCGACCGACCTCCCCTTTGCGCCGGCGGCGGACGTGATCGCGCTGGTGGGCGTGTTCGCTCTCGCCCGGGTGTTCCTCGCGTTTGCCGCCATGGACATCGGCACGGCCTTCGGCAGCCTCGGCGCGCGGCGGGAGATGCTGGTCTCGTTCCTGGCCGAGCCGGCGCTCCTCATGGTGTTCTTTACTGCCTCTCTCATCTCCCAGTCCACCGGGCTCACCACCATCGTGGAGACGCTGGCGCACCGGGAGTTCGCCATCTACCCCAGCCTCGCTTTCGCCGCGGTGGCCTTCATCATGGTGCTGCTCGCGGAGAACGCCCGCATCCCCGTGGACAACCCGGCTACCCACTTGGAGCTCACCATGATCCATGAGGCCATGGTGTTGGAGTACTCGGCGCGACATTTGGCAATGATCGAATGGGCCGCTTCCCTGAAGCTCATGGCCTACACCGCCATAGGAATCGCGCTTTTCGTGCCGTGGGGCATCGCGCCCGCCGGCCACTGGTCCCACGTGCCGGTGGCCCTGGTGGCGCTCCTGGCGAAGCTCGCCCTCGCGGGATTCGGACTCGCTCTGATCGAGACCGTATCGGCCAAGATGCGGGTGTTTCGCGTTCCCGAATACCTGGCGACTGCTTTCCTGCTGGCGGTCCTGGGCATGCTCACCTTGCTCTTGCTGGGAGCCTGAGGCCCATGCCATCGCTTGCCACCCAACTCATCCACTTGCTGGCGGCGCTCCTGCTGCTGATCGCCTTTGCCATGCTGTCCCAGCGGCGGATCCTGTCGTTGATCCACCTGTTCGCCGCTCAAGGGACGGTGCTCGCCTTGAGCACCTTGGTGGTGGCGGTGTCCACGGGACAAGGGCATCTTTACTGGTCGGCGCTCATCACCCTCGCTCTCAAAGTGCTCCTGTTGCCGTGGATCCTGCACCGGCTGATCCACCGGCTCAACGTCCAATGGGACGTGGAGACTCTGATCAACATCCCCACCACCATGCTGGTGGGGATCGTGTTGGTGGTCTTCGCCTTCAACCTGGCGCTGCCCATCTCCCAGCTCGCCGGCACCATTACCCGCGGGACCATCGGCATTGCCCTGGCGTGCGTGCTGCTCGCCTTCCTGATGATGATCACCCGGCGCAAGGCGGTCCCTCAGGTGATCGGCTTCCTGGCCATGGAGAACGGCCTGTTTTTCGCCGCCACCAGCGCCACCTACGGCATGCCGATGGTGGTGGAGCTCGGCATCGGCCTCGATATCCTGGTGGCGGTGCTGATCCTGGGCATTTTCTTCTTCCAGATCCGGGAGACCTTCGACAGCCTGGACCTGCGCCATATGGAGCGGTTGCGGGAGCGCTGAAACGTGGAGATCGTCGCCGTCCTCGCCATTCCCCTGCTCGCCGGCCTGCTGCTCGCACTGGCGGGCCATCGCCCCTGGGCGGCGGAGGCGAACGCCGCCGCAGGTTTCGCGACTTTCGCCGCCTCATTGCTCCTCGCCTTCCGGGTGCTGGAAAGCGGCCCCCGCTTCGCATGGGAGGATGAGTTCTTCGTCGATCCCTTCAACGTGTTTCTGGTGGTGCTCACTGCCTTCGTCGCCTTCACCACCTCCCTTTTCAGCCGGCCTTATATGCGGGTGGAGGAGAGCCACGGCAGGCTCAATCCAGGGCGTCTGCGGCTCTACCACGCCATGTACCAACTGTTTACCTTCACCATGCTGCTGGCGTTGCTGGCCAACAACATGGGCATCCTGTGGGTGGCCATGGAGGCGGCGACCCTCACCACTGTGCTGCTGGTATCACTCTATCGCACGCCCGCAAGCCTGGAGGCGGCGTGGAAGTATTTCATCCTATGCGGCGTGGGCATCGCCCAGGCGCTGTTCGGCACCGTGCTCCTTTACTTTGCCGCCGGGCGGATGATCGGCGGCCAGGGAGAGGCGACTCTTCTATGGACCCATCTGGACGCCATGAAGGCGGGACTCGAGCCCACCGTGCTCTCTCTTGCGTTTGTGTTCCTGCTGGTCGGCTACGGCACCAAGGTGGGCTTGGTGCCGGTGCACAATTGGCTGCCGGACGCCCACGCGGAAGGTCCCACGCCCATCTCTGCCGTCCTCTCGGGGCTGCTGCTTAACGTCGCCCTGTACGCCGTCGTCCGCTGCAAGGTGCTGGTAGACGGGGCCCTCCAGACCGGCTTCGCCGGCGCCCTGATGATGGGTTTCGGGCTGCTGTCGGTAGTGGTGGCGGCTTTCTTTCTGTCGCGACAAAAAGACATCAAGCGCCTGTTCGCCTATTCTTCCATCGAGCACATGGGCCTCATAACCTTCGCCTTTGGCATGGGCGGACCGGTGGCCAACTTCGCCGGACTGCTGCACATGACCGTGCATTCCCTCACCAAATCCGCCATCTTTTTCGCGGTCGGCCATGCGGCGCAGAAGGCGGGCACCCAAGTGATGGACGCGATCCGGGGACTCTTGCAAGTGAGTCCCACTGTGGGCTGGGGACTCGCGATCGGCAGTCTCGCCATCGTGGGGCTGCCGCCCTTTGGCGTGTTTGCGAGCGAGTTCCTGATCCTTACCACCGCGATGCGCGAGCACCCCTGGGCGACGCCTTTCCTGCTGATGGGGCTGGGGATTGCTTTCGCCTCCATCTTCGGCCGGGTGCAACCGATGGTGTTTGGCGAAACCACCGCCCGGCGTCTGCCCCATCCGCCGGCCATCGCCCCGGTGTTTGTGCACCTCTCTCTGGTGCTGATGTTGGGGTTGTACATCCCCCCCTTCCTCGCCGCTTGGTACAGGGAAGCGGCGGCCATGATTGGCGGAGCCGGATGACGGAGCTTCGGACGAGATGTCCTTCACCGGCTTGAACGCCCCCGCCCTTCCCACCCCGTTCCCTGGCTGGCACGCCCAAGTGGACAAGGCGCAATGGTGCGGAGCCGTGGAGCGCGCCCACGCTGCCGGGGGGCGGCTGGTGGCCCTGTGGGGATCGGACGAGCGGTCTCGCTCAGGGGGCTTCGCGGTCCACGTGGCCCTGCTGGTGCCCGACGGATTACTGGTCCTCAGCCTGCCCCTGGCGGAGACACCGCCCCGCTACCCGGACGTATCCCGCATCTTTCCGGCGGCCGGTCGCATGCAGCGGGCGGTGCATGACTTGCTGGGGATCACCGCGGAGGGGGCCGCGGATACGCGCCCCTGGCTAAGGCACGGTGCCTGGCCCAAGGGGGCGTACCCGCTGCGCAAGGACTTCCCCCTGAGCGGCCAGCTTGCCGCCGCGCCCGACGATTATCCCTTCGTGCGGGTGGAGGGAGACGGGGTACACGAGATACCGGTAGGGCCGGTGCACGCCGGCACCATCGAATCCGGCCATTTCCGCTTCTCCGTGGTGGGCGAGAAGGTCCTCAAGCTGGAGGAGCGGCTCGGCTACAAGCACAAGGCGATCGAAAAGCTCTTCGAGGGGCAGGGCGTGGAGGAGGGCGCACGGCTCGCCGCCCGGGTATCGGGCGACACCACCGTCGCCTACGGCTGGGCCTACGCCATGGCGGCGGAATGCGCTGCCCGAGTGGAAATTCCGGCTCGGGCCGCCTGGCTGCGAGGGCTCGCCTTGGAGCTCGAGCGCATCGCCAATCACTTAGGTGACCTGGGCTATCTCGGCAACGACGTGGCACTCGCTTTCGGCTTTGCCCAGTTCTGGCGGCTGAAGGAAGACTTGCTGCGCTTGAATGCCGAACTCTTCGGTCACCGTTATCTCATGGATCTGGAGGTGCCGGGCGGGGTAGCCCGGGACTTGCCCCTCAAAGGCCCGGGAAAGCTCCTCGAGCTATGCCAGCGGCTGGAAGCGGAAGTAGACAGCTTGCGAGCGATCTACGACGAGCACCCGGGGGTGCAGGACCGTTACATCGCCTGCGGGCGGGTTCCGCCCCCCTTGGCCGAACAACTGGGAGCGACTGGCCTAGTGGCCCGTGCAAGCGGCCTGGCGTGGGACCTGCGGGTGCGCTTTCCCGTGCCTCCTTACGATCTCCTGGAGGTGCAAATGGCGACCCACCGCAACGGCGACGTGGCGGCGCGAGTGGCGGTGCGCTTCGACGAAGTGCGGGAATCTCTGCGGCTCGTGCGCGAGCTGCTGGAAAACGTACCCGGCGGGCCGGTACGGGAGCGACTCGGCGTCCCCGAGGCGGGCGCCTTCGGCGCGGGCTGGGTGGAGGGCTGGCGCGGGGAGGTGCTGGTGGCCTTACACGTGGGAGAGGCTGGACGTATCCACCGCTGCCACCCCCACGATCCCTCGTGGCAGAATTGGCCGGTGCTGGAGCACGCGGTGCTGGGCAACATCGTTCCCGACTTTCCCCTGATCAACAAAAGCTTCAACTTGAGCTACAGCGGCCATGACCTTTGAGTATCCCCAGGCACGGGGTAAGCCATGTATCGGGTACTGAAAAAGATCGCCGTCACGGGTATCATCACCGAGCCTCCGCCGGAGCCGGATGAGCGTCTCAGGCAGGCGCGCCAGGCCCTGTCCGACGCGGCGTGGGAAGTGGTGGGCCGATCCCTTGCCATCCGGCACGTGGATGCGGGCTCCTGCAACGGCTGCGAGCTGGAAATCCATGCCCTCAACAGCCCCTACTACATGCTGGAAGGGTTGGGCATACGCTTCGTGGCGAGCCCGCGGCATGCGGACTTGTTGCTGGTGACGGGGCCCGTATCGAAACACATGGAGCAAGCCCTCCAGCGTACCTACGAGGCCATGCCCGAGCCGAAGCGGGTGGTGGCGGTGGGGGACTGCGGAGTGACCGGCGGCGTCTTTGGTGAAAGCTATGCGAGCCGCGGGCGGGTCGCCAACGTGATCCCGGTGGACGTGGCGGTGCCCGGCTGCCCGCCCACGCCGTTCGCCCTGTTGCAGGGCCTGCTGACGGCGTTGCGCCGCCCCGGGTCCCAGACCGTTATCGAAGCAAGAAGGGAGGATCAGGCTTGAACACCCTCAAGACGATATCGGTATTCGTCGCGGCGTCGGCCGCGCTCGCGGCGGGCGCTGTCGCAGCCGAGACGAAGACGCCCCGGCAGGCCCAGGCCCTGGGGCGCTACGAGCTGATGCTGATCAAGGACGCCGACGGTAGGGACACCTTGGTGCGGATGGACAAGGAGTCCGGTGCCACCTGGGTCATGCGCTACGGAGAATATCCTCCGGCGCCGAAAGGGCTGATCCACTACTGGATGAGCGTGCCCTGCGTGCGCGGCGACAGCCACACCCGGTGCTGACCGCCCTGACCACTCGTTGCCCAGTCGTAGCCCAGGCCCCTCTGGAGGGATAGAGGGCGGTGGGGTCTCGAGCAGGTGGTGTCTGCGGACACCGCCGGGGGGTGGAGCGCAGCTTCCTGTCCTCGGACCCAGGCCGCTCGAAAGCGGCGCGGGGATAGGAAGGGTGCGGCAGGGGACGCGGTAAGTTCAGGAAAGAACGATAACCAGGGCGACCACCAGGGCAATGGCGAGCGCGAGACCCAGGACCAGGGCCTCGCGCGGAGACGGAGATCTGCGTCCCACTTTCGCCCGCGCTAGCGACGCCGCCGACTGGCCGGCGTCCGTTTCTCTGGCGAGCGGGATCCGCTTGGGCAGCGGCGCGGACCCGGGGGCGACCGTGCCAGCACGGGCGATCTTCTGGGTCTTGATGTACTGGTCGAATTGTTCCGCGGCGCCGGTGGCCGCCACCAAGCGCAGCGTGGCGTCGAAGGAATCGAAATGGGTGGAGATGCCCAGCGCCACCGGGGTCTCGCTCAGGGCGGACGGCTCGGGTGCCGCGTCGATGCTACGGCCTGCGGGGAAGTCCCCGCCCAAGATGGCGCCGGTGCCACCGTCGGCCAGCCGGTAGGCCGAGGGCTTGGGGAATGCTTCGAGGTCGATGGAAATTTTGGGTTGGACCTGGGATTCCACGTACTTGCGGCACTCCCGCAGGTCCGCGGCCAGCTCCCGGGCGTCTTGGTACCGGTCCTCGGGGGATTTGGCGAGCGCCTTGGCTACGATGAAGTTCAGGACTTCGGGCACCTCCGGATTGAGCACGCTGGGGGCGCGCGGGCTTAAATGGACGATCTGGTACATGATGGCCGTGATCTCGGCGCCGGTGAATGGGCGCTCTCCGGTCAGCATCTCGTAGAGCACGATACCCAAGCTGAAGATGTCGGAGCGGTGGTCGGCTCGCTTGCCCAGCACCTGCTCGGGGGAGAGGTAGCTCGGGGAGCCCAGCAGCACCCCCGTCTGGGTGCGGATTTCGGAGGCGCGCATGCGGGCGATGCCGAAGTCCATGATCTTCACTAGCCCCGAGCGGGTGAGCATCAGGTTGGCCGGCTTCACGTCCCGGTGCACCACCTCGTGCTCGTGGGCGTAGCCGAGTCCGTCGGCCACCTGGGCGGCGATGTCCAGAGCCTGGGAGACGGGCAAAGGCTTCTTCGGCGCGAGCAGGCTCTTGAGATCCTGGCCCTCCAGCAGTTCCATGGCCATGTAGGTGGTGTCGCCGCTCTTGCCCACGTCGTAGATGGTGACGATGTTGGGGTGGCTCAGCCGTCCAGCGGCTTTGGCTTCGTGGTAAAAGCGGGCCTCGTACTCCGCCTGTTCGGACGGGTCCAGGTAGATGGGAATCGTCTTGATGGCGACCGTGCGTTGCAGGACAGGATCGATAGCCCGGTAGACGATTCCCATGGCGCCCTTGCCGAGCTCGCCCAGGATCTCGTAGCGGCCGAGTTGCCGGAGCTCCACGGGGCGTTCCCTAGCGGCCAGCTTTGACGCTGCGAAAAACCGGGCCCCAGACAGGATGCCCTGCCTCGGAAGGGGCCAGCTCTAGGTTGGGATCAAGGGTCAGGGCGCGCACGAAATTATCCCGGCACGGCCGTTCTCGGCCGGAAGCGCAGTCGATGAATGCCAGATATTTATAGGCCTGCACCTGGTCGCTTTTCCAGTGGAGCCCCTTCGCGAGACTTGCCTGGAGCTTGCGATAGGCTTCGGCCAGGTTTCCATTCTCGTAGAGTTGGATCCCGGCCGAGAGGTCTGCTTCGCCCGGGCCTCGCCAGAGGGCCTGGACCTCCCGCTGAACTTCCTTCACGGGCTGGGTCTCGCAGCCCCCGAGGGCGAAGACGCCCAGCGCCGCCAAAACCCATCCGCCTGCGCTTTTCATGGCCCTCCCCGGTCAGCGGAATTTGTGCTTGATTTTAACCCGTTCGCCGGCTGCCACGTGGATCGTCTGGCGATGGACCGGGAGGTCCGAGTTGCGCACCTCGATGGTGTAGGTGCCGGGGGCGAGTTCGAGCGTCTGCAGGGGGGGGCTGATTCCGGCGAGCCTTCCATCCACGTAGACCTCCCCCCAGGGGGCGATGGCGAATTCCAGGTGGGCCCCGGGGGTCGCAGCCGGCGCCGCGCCAGGGGCTGGGGCGAGGGGCGGGGTGGCGCGTGACGCCGCAGCCGCCTGCTTGCGGGTGGCCTCCGGTGTGGACGGCGGCGCTGACGGGGGAGCCGACGGCTCCGGCGCCCCCTCAGGGGCCACCGGAACGGGTTCGCCCCGGCGCAGCGCTTCAACCGGGCGCTCGTCGGCAGGGCGCGGCGGCGGGCTTGGCTCGGCGTCGGGTGCGGGCGCCGGCGGGGCGGCGTAGGGGTCCGTCCCTGTGTCGGGAGGCGGCGAGGGGAAGACATCCCCAGACGGCGGAGGGGAGCCCCCCCGGAGGGCGAGGGCGACGACGATGACAACCGCCGCCCCGAGGGGTGCACCCAGGAGTGCCCACCGGCGCAGCGGGTAGGCCCGCTGGGCTGGGGCGTGGGGGGTGGCGGGCGGCTCGGGGGCGTCCAGCGCTGCCAGCTTGACCGTGGGGGCGTCCTCGTTCGCGTCCCCGGGTGAGCGCAGCAGATACAGTTCGTGGGCCCGCACGTGGGCATCGGTTCGGGAGCCCAGGTAGTCGAAGCGCCGGGCGTGGGCGTCCGACAGACGGCATAGCACCTCGTAATAGGACCGCGAGACCAGCACCTGTCCGGGCTCGGCGAAGGCCATGATCCGCTGCGCCACGTTGATGCCGTCGCCAACGATGTTGGGTTGGCCGTTCACGTCTTTGACCAGCTTGACTGGACCGAGGTTGATACCGCACCGCAGGTGCAAAGCGGGGCGACCGGACGGGGCAGGAATACCGAACAGCGCCGCGGCCACGGTCAGGGCGTCCTCGGGATTGCCGATAAAGCTCACCGCGGCGCCGCTTCCGGTATCGAGGACGATACGGTCCTTGGCCGGCACGGACTTCAGCGCCTCCCCGAGCAGAGCGTTGAACCGTTCCTTGAGGTTCACCTGCTCGGCGACCGGCTTCTGGGGGTAGTCCGGGATCTCCAGGAACAGGAGGCTGCAGAGGAAGGTGCGGTTTGCTGATGCCTGCACTCGGTGCTCCTGATGGGCGGCCGCCCGGGCGGGCCGGGCCTATTTTATGCGCATCCCAGGTTGCGCTCCCTCGTCCGGGGAGAGGAGAAAGAGGCTCTCGCCGTCGCCGGCGGCGAGCACCATTCCTTCGGAGACGCCGAATTTCATTTTGCGGGGAGCGAGGTTCGCCACCATCACGGTGAGCCGACCCACGAGGGTCTCGGGCGCGTAGGCTGCCTTGATCCCGGCGAACACGGTGCGCCGTTCCTCCCCCAGGTCCACGGTGAGCTTGAGGAGCTTGTCCGCCCCCGGCACCGCTTCGGCTGCCACGATGCGGCCCACCCGCAGGTCGACCCGGTTGAAGTCGTCAAGGCTGATCTGGGGCGTTGCCTGGGAGCGAGCCCCGGCCTCGGCGGGAGGAGCGGGGGCCGCGCCCACCATCGACTCCCGGTTGGCCTCGATCAGAGCGTCGATCTGGCGCGGATCGATACGAGTCATCAGATGCCGGTAAGGCTTGATCACGTGGTCCTCTAGCAGCCTGCCGGAATCGGCCCAGGTGAGCGGTGGCACCGCGAGGAACGCTTCCACGTCCGCGGCCAGTTTGGGCAGCACCGGCTTCAAGTACAGGGTCAGCAGCCGGAAGAGATTGAGACCGACGCTGCAGATCTGCTGCAGCTCCGCCGCACGCTCCGCGTATTTGGCTACCTCCCACGGTTTTTGGTCGTCCACGTACTGGTTGGCCCGATCCGCGAGCTGCATGATCTCCCGCACCGCCTTGCCGTACTCCCGCGCTTCGTAGAGCGCCGCGATGCCGGGTGCCGCCGCCTGGGCCTCGGCGAGCAGCGCGCTCGAGCTCCCGATCATGCGGCCGCCAAAGCGCTTGTGGATGAAACCGGCGCACCGGCTCGCGATATTCACGTACTTGCCCACCAGGTCCGAGTTGACCCGGGCGACGAAGTCGTCCAGGGAAAGGTCGATATCCTCCATGGTGGGACCCAACTTGGCCGCATAGTAGTAGCGCAGCCACTCCGGGTTGAGTCCCTGGGCGAGGTAGCTTTCGGCGGTGATGAAGGTGCCGCGGGATTTGGACATCTTCTCCCCGTTCACCGTGAGAAAGCCGTGGGCGTAGATCTTCGAGGGGGTGCGGTAGCCGGAATATTGGAGCATGGCCGGCCAGAACAGAGCGTGGAAGTACAGAATGTCCTTGCCGATGAAATGGACGAGCTCCGTCTGGTCGTTGGAGCGCAGGAACGCGTCCACGTCGATCGTCTCTCCTTGGCTACGCCGCTTCTCCGCCAGGTTCTTGAAGCTGGCGAAATAGCCGACCGGAGCGTCGAGCCACACGTAGAAGAACTTCTGGTTGCCGGTGCCAGGGATGGGAAAGCCGAAATAGGGAGGGTCGCGGGAGATGTCCCAGTCCTGGAGCCCGGCGGCGAACCACTCTTGAAGCTTGTTCACCGCCTCCGGCTGCAGCGTTCCCGAACGCGTCCACGCCTCCAGAAACGCCCGGCAGCGGGGATCCGAGAGGCGGAAGAAGTAGTGCTCCGAAGACTTGCGCACCGGAGGAGCGCCGGAGATCACCGAATAGGGATTCTTGAGCTCCGTGGGGGAATAGGTGGCGCCGCAGGCTTCGCAGGCGTCCCCGTACTGGTCTTTGGCTCCGCAGCGGGGGCACTCGCCCCTGATGTAGCGGTCAGGCAAAAACATGTGCTTGACCGGGTCGTAGAACTGCTCCACCGGGCGGCGGGCGATGAACCCGCCCTCGTCCAGACGGCGGAAGATTTCTTCGCAAAGCTGCCGGTTTTCGGGGGAATTGGTCTCGTAATAGTTGTCGAATTGAACGTGAAAACCGGCGAAATCCCGCTGGTGCTCCTGCAGCATGCGATGGATCAAGGCTTCGGGGGGGATTCCCTCCTTTTCCGCCCGTAGCATGATGGGGGTTCCGTGCTGGTCGTCGGCGCACACGTAATAGCACTCGTGGCCGCGCATCTTCTGGAAGCGTACCCAGATGTCGGTCTGGATATACTCCACCAAGTGGCCCAGATGGATGGCGCCGTTGGCGTAGGGCAGGGCGGAGGTGACCAAGAGGCGGCGTTTTTGCATGGAAATCGGCAAGGCCCAGGAAAAAGCGAATTTTAACAAAGTGCTGGGCTCGACGAGCAGGAAGCGGGCGGATTTCGCTACAATAAAGTCCCTCAGCGGAATCGGCCTAGGAGACTTTCGTGGCGATCACCGAGCAGCAGGTTCAAGAAGCGCTCAAGGCGCTGATTGACCCCAACACCCACAAGGATTTCGTGACGGGCAAGTCCGTCAAGGCTGTGAAAGTGGATGGAGACCGGGTGTCGGTAGACATCGTCCTCGGCTACCCCGCCAAGAGTGTTCTCGACCCCATCCGCCGCATGGTGGCAGATAGGCTGAGGAGCCTGCCCGGCGTGGGTGAAGTCCGAGTGAACGTCGCTTACAAGATCGTCGCCCACGCCGTGCAGCGAGGGGTCAAGCTGGTGCCCGGCATCCGTAACATCATCGCAGTCGCCTCCGGCAAGGGCGGGGTCGGCAAATCCACCACTGCGGTCAACCTGGCACTCGCCCTGGCCGCCGAGGGGGCGAAAGTGGGGGTGCTGGACGCGGACATCTACGGTCCTTCCCAGCCCATGATGCTGGGCATCCGGGGGCGCCCCGAATCCCGGGATGGGAAAAGCCTGGAGCCGATGGAGGGCCACGGGCTGCAGGCCATGTCCATCGGTTTTCTGATCGATCTCGACACTCCCATGGTGTGGCGGGGACCCATGGTCACCCAAGCCCTGGAGCAACTGCTCAACGAGACCCGCTGGCGTGACTTGGATTATCTGGTGGTGGATCTCCCGCCGGGAACCGGCGACATCCAGCTCACCCTGGCCCAGCGGGTGCCCGTCACCGGCGCCGTCATCGTCACCACGCCCCAGGACATCGCCCTGATCGACGCCCGCAAGGGCCTGAAGATGTTTGAGAAGGTGGGCATTCCGATCCTGGGCGTGGTGGAGAACATGAGCATCCATATCTGTTCCAAGTGCGGGCGCGAGGAACCCATCTTCGGCGAAGGCGGAGCCCAGCGCATGTGCCAGGACTACGGGGTCGAGCTCCTGGGGGCGCTGCCCCTGGACATCCGCATACGCGAGCAAGCCGACTCCGGCAAGCCCACGGTGGTGGCCGACCCCGAGGGACGCATTGCCGAGATCTACAAAGCGATTGCGCGTCGCGTCGCGGTCAAGATCGCCGAGCTCGCCCAAGACCATTCCGCGGCCTTCCCCAAGATCGTGATCCAAAACACCTAGATTCACCACAGAAGCGCGCGGACACAGAAAAGACGAAGACACACAGCAGGGAAGCAGGAGAAAGAGGCGATCTTTTCCCTTCATCCAGCTTTTCCCCGCGCCCTTCCCCGGGATTTTGGCGTTAAAAAATTTCTTCGTTCTTTACCCCGAGTGTCCGTGACGCTGGGGTGGAGCACAAACCATGAGCATAAAGTCCGACAAGTGGATTCGCCGCATGGCGCTCGAATACGGCATGATCGAGCCTTTCGAGCCCAACCAGATCAAGGAGGTGGACGGGCGCAAAGTGGTCTCCTACGGGACCTCCAGCTACGGTTACGACATCCGCTGCTCGGACGAATTCAAGATCTTCACCAACATCAATACCACCATCGTCGATCCGAAGAACTTCGATCCCAAGTCTTTCGTCGATTTCAAGGGCGAAGTGTGCATCATCCCGCCCAATTCCTTCGCCTTGGCGCGCACGGTGGAGTACTTTCGCATCCCGCGCAATGTGCTCACCATCTGCCTTGGCAAGTGCGTGACGGGCGACACCCGGGTCGTGGACGTCGAAACCGGGGCGTACGTACCTATTACGGAAATGGCCTGGGGCAGAAGGACCCTCGCCATGAAAGACTGGCGGCTCGAACCCGCGGGGGTCTCGGATTTCATCCCCCAAGGGGTCAAGCCAGTCTACGAGCTGGCCACGAAAGCGGGGCTCAGAATCCGCGCGACGGCCAACCATCCGTTCCGGCAGCTCCACGGCTGGACGCCCCTCAGCGAGCTTAAGCCCGGCGACCGCATCGCCGCTGCGCGCTACGTGCCCGTGTTTGGCAGAACACCCCTGGCCGACTGGGAGGCCGTACTGCTGGGACTGCTGATCGGGCAGGGGCAATGCCCTACGCCGGACCCTAGCTGGGCCTTCGCCGGCAGCGACCCGGTACTGGGGGATTTGCTCGCCCGGTGTATCGAGCAGGGCGGCTTGGGTGCCGACACGAATCGCCCTCGGCGCGGCGGCCGACGGGGCCGCGGGGCCGGACGCGGAAGCGACATCGGCTTGAACGGGGCAGTGAGCTGGCTGGCGAAGTACGGGCTTAACGCAACAGCCGGCGCTGGGTTCGTGCCCCAGGCGGTCTTTATGGCGCCGAGGCATAGCGTGCGGCTGTTCCTGCAAGCGCTATTTTCCGGCGGCGCACTCTGCCGTTTCGGGGAGAGCTTCGCTCTCGAGTACCGCTCCAGCTCGCGACGCCTGATCGAGGACGTGCACCACTTGCTGCTGCGTTTCGGCGTCTTTTCCCTCATGCGCGACGAGCAGACCGAGACCGGCATCGGCGCCTATGGTATCCAAATCACGGACCGCGAGGAGGTGCTGCGCTTCGCCCAAGAGATCGGGTTCTGGCCGGGATCGATCCAGCAGGTGCGGCTCGAGAGGGAAATCCTGCCTGCGCTGCGCGCGCAAGCGAGACGGCTGTCCAGCCGCTTCGATATGCCTGCCCACGCCGCGAGGAAGCTCCCTCACCTGGTGGCGGCCCAGCCGGAGACCAGCCTGCGCAGCATTAGCCTGCTGGGCACTCCGCTCCTCCCGGCCCTGTCCTGCGCCCTCGCAAGGAGAGTCGAAGCGTCCGCCGGGGACGGGCCCCTCCGCCACTTGGCGCCCGGGCCGATGTGGGACGTGGTGGAGCGCATCACCCCGGCGGGCGAGGCAGAGGTGTTCGACATCACGGTCCCGCGCCTGCACAATTTCCTGGCGAATGGGCTGGTCGTCCACAACTCCACCTACGCCCGCTGCGGCATCATCGTCAACGTGACTCCGTTCGAGCCGGAATGGGAGGGTTACGTGACGCTGGAGTTTTCCAACACCACGCCGCTACCGGCCAAGATCTATGCCAATGAAGGGGTAGCCCAGGTGGTGTTCTTCGAGGCCGATGAGGAGTGCGACGTGTCCTACAAAGACCGGGGCGGCAAGTACCAGGGGCAGAAGGGCGTCACGCCGCCCAAAATCTGAGGGCAAGCGCTTTGGTCGGCTCCTGCAGATCACCGGCCGAGGAGAGGCCTTTTTTTGCGCGGGGATCGCCTGGCGCAAATTGCACTTGATTCCGCGGCCCCGCTTTTTATAATGCGCATTTCTCGGATCCAAGCCTTTGAAAAGTCGAGCGACCAAGGAGACTCCCATGACAGGCGTTCAGAGCGTTCCCCGCACCGCCGACCAGGTGAACATCCATACGCCGGTAACCTAGGTGCCTTGAGGAGAGATTGATGCCCCGCGCCGCCGTTCAAGCCAGCGAATCCATCTTCGATACCCATCCGGAAGTCAGCCTCGATTTTCGGCACGTCAAGAGAGCCTTGGAACGCGGCTACGAAAAGCCGTTCCTCCTGATCGACCCCGAGATCATCCGCCTGAAGACTCGCCGCTTCATCCGGGCAATGCCGCGGGTGAAGCCCTACTACGCGGTCAAAGCCAACCCGGATCCGCGGGTGGTCCAGGTGCTCAAAGACGAGGGAACGGGCTTCGAGATCGCCTCCATCGCCGAGCTGGATCTCCTGCTCGACCTCGGAGTGGCGGCGCGGGAAGTGCTCTACAGCAATCCCATGAAGTCGCGCGCCTACATCGAGTACGCGGCACGCAAGGGAGTGGAGTGGTTCGTGGTGGACAGCGTTGAGGAAGTAGCCAAGGTGGTGGCCATCAAGCCGGACGCGAAGCTCTACCTGCGCATCGACACCCCGAATATCGGGGCCGACTGGCCCCTCGCCGGCAAGTTCGGCGCCCATCTGGTGGACGTGCCCGAGATCGTGGCCACTGCCGCTCGACTCAGGGCTGACGTGGCGGGAGTGACTTTCCACGTGGGTTCCCAGTGCCGCAACCCGCAGAACTGGCGCGTGGCCATCGAGCGCTCCCGGACGGTGTTCGACCAGCTCCTCGCGGCGGGCATGCGCCCGCGCATGCTGAACATCGGCGGCGGCTTCCCGGTGCGCTACGTCAAGCCCATTCCTTCCATCGAGGTGATCGGCGAGGTGGTCAACGAAGCGCTGCAGGCGTTCCCGGCGGACGTGGAAGTGGTGGCCGAGCCTGGACGCTTCCTGGTATCGGACGCCGCGTACTTCGTCTGCCGGGTGGTGGGTACTGCCACCCGCGCTGGCCGCCGCTGGATGTATTGGGACGCGGGCCTGTTCGGCGGGATGATCGAGACCTCCGAGGGCTTGCGCTACCAAATCCTCACCGACCGCACCGGACCGATGGTACCGTGGTGCGTCGCGGGTCCCACTTGCGATTCGGTGGACGTCGTGCTGCAGGAAGAGATGCTCCCCGAAGACATGCAGGAGGGGGATTTCATCTACATTCCCAACGCGGGTGCCTACACCACCGCCTACGCCAGCACGTTCAACGGTTTTCCCCTGCCGGGAGTGATCCTGCTGTAAGCGATCGGGTGCGGGCTCAGCGCAGCCGATCGTAGATCACGAAGTGATATTCCAAGTCTCCGGCCCGGCGACGCTCGCGGCTTACCTCCCGCCAGGCGCTGCGATCGTACGAAGGAAAGTAAACGTCCCCCTCGAAGTCCTGCAGCAGCTCGGTGACGTACATCCGGTCGGCCCGGTCGATGAGGTCCCGGAATAACCCGGCACCGCCGATCACGAAAATCTCGTCCTTGCGCTCGCAGGCTTCGAGCGCTTCTTCCACCGAATGCACGACTCGCGCGCCGGGAACGGTGTAATCGGTACGGCGCGTGACGATCACGTTCTGCCGCCCGGGCAGGAGCCTGCCGATGGACTCGAAGGTCTTGCGTCCCATGACTACGCAGTGGCCCATGGTGAGGGCTTTGAAGTATTTGAGGTCTTCCGGCAAGCGCCACGGTAGCGCGTTGCCGGCACCGATGACCCCATTGCGGGCGATGGCGACCACCAGGGCGATGCGGGAGTCTGTCATACGGCGATGGGCGCCGGGATCGCCGGATGGTAGCGGTAGTCCACGAACTCGAAGTCCTCGAAAGCGTAATCGAAGAGGGACGGCGGCCTGCGCAAGATCCGCAGCCGCGGCGGCGGATAGGGCTCCCGGGCGAGCTGTGTGCGCGCCTGCTCCAGGTGATTGAGATAGAGGTGCACGTCGCCTCCGGTCCAGACGAATTCCCCCGGCTCCAGGTCGCATTGCTGGGCCACCATATGGGTGAGCAGGGAGTAGCTGGCGATGTTGAACGGCAGCCCCAGGAACACGTCGCAGCTCCTCTGGTAAAGCTGGCAGGAAAGGCGGCCTTCGGCGACATAGAACTGGAACAGGGCGTGGCACGGGGTGAGGGCCATCTTATCCAGCTCCGCCACGTTCCAGGCGGAGACGACGAGCCGGCGCGAGTGGGGGTTTTCCTTGATCTCTTCCACCACACGGCTGATTTGATCGATGTGTCGGCCGTCGGGCGCTGGCCAGGAGCGCCACTGGTAGCCGTAGATGGGGCCCAAGTCGCCGTTCTCGTCCGCCCACTCGTCCCAGATGGTTACCCCCCGCTCCTGCAGATAGCGAACGTTGGTGTCTCCCCTGAGGAACCACAGCAGTTCATGGATGACCGACTTCAGGTGAATGCGCTTGGTGGTGACCAGGGGGAAACCCCGGCTCAGGTCGAAACGCATCTGGTGGCCGAAGATGGAAAGAGTACCTACGCCGGTTCGGTCCGGCTTGCGCGTTCCGTGCTCTAGCACGTGCCGCATCAGGTCGAGGTATTGGCGCATAGGGATCGGCTCGGTGAAACCGGATTCGAGGGGGGCCGAGGCTTGTACAGGCTTCGCCCCTAAACGCCATTATAATGGCGGTCGGCCAGAGCCGACCGGCCGTCCACGGGCCTTGCGGGCTTGCCACCATGAGCGCAAAACCCCGGGTTGAAATCCGCTACTGTACCCAGTGCCGCTGGCTGTTGCGGGCGGCGTGGCTCGCCCAGGAGCTTCTCACCACTTTCGAGGCGGAATTGGGTGAGGTAGCCTTGATTCCCGGAAGCGGAGGCATTTTCGAAGTGCGCGTGGACGGGGAGCTCCTCTGGTCCCGCCAGGACGAGGGCCGTTTCCCGGAAGCGAAGGAGCTCAAGCAGCGGCTACGGGACCGGGTGGCTCCTGGCAAAGACCTGGGCCACTCCGAGCGCTAACCTGAGCCGTGGTACTCTCGAGGCAGCGGTCCCTCCCCCGGGTCTCTCGCTTACGGGTGGGCTTCTAATCCCAGACTGGGAGCACGGTCCTCAGCGCCCGGTCCACCGGCGCTGTCCCGGCCCGCCGCCCAGACGACAAAGCGGTTGCGGCCTTCGAGCTTGGCCTGGTAGAGGGCCTGGTCGGCCTGGCGGATCAGCAGGACGGGGGTCGTGGATCCGTCGGGAACGAGGGCGGTGGCGCCGAAGCTCATGGTGATGACGGGAGAAGCGCGGGAGCGGGCATGGGGTATGGCCAGGGCTTCCACCCGCTCCCGGGCCGCGTTGCCTACCTTCTTGACCCCGTCTTTGTCAGTGTCTGGGAGGATCAATGCGAACTCCTCGCCGCCGTAGCGCGCCACCAAGTCGGTGGCCCGCCGGCAGGCGCTCGACAAGGCGGCAGCGATGCGTTGCAGGCAGGCATCCCCCGCCTGGTGGCCGTAATGGTCGTTGTAGGCTTTGAAGTCGTCCACATCCGCCAACACCAGGCCCAAGGGACTGCGGTGGCGCCGCGCTTGGGCGACCTCCTGAGCCAGCCGTTCGTCGAAGTGGTGGCGATTGGCTATCCCGGTGAGTCCGTCCTGGCGAGCGAGCTGGGCGAGTTCCCGGTTGGCAGCGGCAAGCCGCTCGCTAAGCTCCAGGGTCTGGCGCTGCATATCGTGGATGCGCTGAAGCGCGCGAATCTTGGCTCCCAAGACCACCGGGCTCACCGGCTTGACTAGATAGTCATCGCCGCCCGCCAGAATGCCTTTCTCCAGGTCCGCATCTTTCTCCTGGGCGCTCAAGAAGATGATGGGAACCCAGCGGTTGCCCTGAATCTGGCGCATTTCCCGCACCGCAGTGAATCCGTCCAGGCGGGGCATCTGCACGTCCAGCAGGACCAGGTCGACCGGTTCCCGCCGCAGGCACTCCAGGGCCTGGTCGCCGTCGACCGCTTCGGTCACGGCGTGACCCATGGCGGCGAGCATGCGGCTGAGGGCAGCCCGCACCGTGCGCGAGTCGTCTACCAGCAGGATTTTCACGGCGTCCTCCCTGGGATTGGTCTCAGGCGCCCACTGGTCGCCGGCAGTTACCTAGAGGCCGGTCGGTCTCCGCTCGGGGCGACTGCCGCCGTGTTCGCCCTCGTGCTCAGGGCCGGCCGCAGTCGGCACCTATGTTAAACTTCCTTCCTTGTTTTTGCGAGCCTTTTCGATGTCCGGCAATACCTTCGGCAAACTCTTCTGCGTCACCTCCTTCGGCGAATCCCACGGCCCGGCGATCGGTGGCGTGGTGGACGGCTGTCCGCCGGGTCTCGAGCTCTGCGAGGCCGACATCCAGGCGGAGCTGGACCGCCGCCGCCCCGGCACCTCCCGTCATGTGACCCAGCGGCGAGAACCGGACACAGTGGAGATTCTCTCCGGCGTGTTCGAGGGACGGACCACGGGAGCGCCCATTGCGCTTCTGATTCGCAACGTGGACGCTCGCAGCCGTGACTACAACAAGATCATGGACGTGTTCCGCCCTGGTCACGCGGACTATACCTACTGGCAGAAGTATGGTATCCGAGACTACCGCGGAGGCGGCCGGGCCTCGGCCCGGGAGACCGCGGTGCGGGTCGCGGCTGGCGCCATCGCCAAGAAGTGGCTGCGCCTCCGTTATGGAGTGGTCATCCGGGGCCATCTAGCCCAGCTCGGGCCGATCCGGGTGCCGTTCAAGTCCTGGGACGCGGTGAATGACAACCCCTTTTTCGCCGCGGATCCTGACGCGGTCCCGCAGCTCGAGGCGTTCATGGACCAGTTGCGCAAGTCGGGCGACTCCGCGGGCGCCCGCATCAACGTCGTGGCGGAGGGCGTTCCGGCGGGCTGGGGCGAGCCCGTGTACGACCGCCTGGATGCCGCCATCGCCCACGCCATGATGAGCATCAACGCGGTCAAGGCGGTGGAGATCGGGGCCGGCTTCGCCGCAGTAGAGCAGAAAGGCACCGAGCACTCCGACGAGATCACCCCTGAAGGCTTTCTCAGCAATAATGCAGGCGGCATATTGGGAGGGATTTCCACCGGTCAGGACATCCTGGTCTCCATTGGCATCAAACCCACTTCCAGCATCCGCCTGCCGCGACGCTCTATCGATAAGGAAGGCCGGCCCGTGATCGTCGAGACCACCGGCCGCCACGATCCCTGCGTGGGTATCCGGGCTACGCCCATCGCGGAGGCGATGCTGGCGCTGGTGCTCATCGACCACGCCTTGCGCCACCGGGCGCAGAACGCGGACGTGCGCTGCACAACGCCCCCCGTGCCCGGGCGGGTCGCCGCAGCGCACCCGCGGCAAGGCGAGATGGAGCACTGGGAGGATCCGGAACCCGACGAGGCGTGAGCTGCAGCCCCTGCGGCGAGGGAGCCCGCCGGTCCGCAAGGCGAGGCTTTCGCTTCGCGATTTTCCTGTGAGGCGCTTTTCCTCCTCCTGGGGCGTTGGCCCCCGCGGTGCCTTTGCCCGCTTCTATGCCTGACCGCACCCTGCCCTACTACGGACCCCTTGCCGGCTTTTATTTTTTCTACTTCGCCTTCGTAGGGGCGTTCGCCCCCTATTGGAGCCTGTACCTGCGCTCCCTCGGGTACGTCGCGGCCGAAATCGGGCTGCTCATGGCTTTGCCCCAGCTGATGCGCATGCTCGCCCCCACGGCGTGGGGCTGGCTCGCCGACGCGACCGGCCGCCGGGTGGAGATCCTGCGTCTTGCGGCCGTGGCCGCTCTGCTGAGCTACGCGGGCGTCTTCCTCGGCGCGGGTTTCGCTTGGATGTGGCTGGTGATGGCGGCCATGAGCTTTTTCTGGAGCGCGTCGCTGCCCCTGGTGGAAGCGATCACTTTATCCCACCTCGGCCCCCACGCCGCTCGCTACGGGCGTATCCGCTGGTGGGGCTCCCTCGGATTCATCCTGGCGGTGGTCGGAGTCGGCCACCTGCTGGATGGGGCTCCTATCTTCTGGTTGCTCTGGATACTGCTCGCCCTCAAGCTAGCGGTGGCGGCTTCCGCGGCCCGGGTGCCGGATGCCCCCGTGCGCCGGGCGTCGCAGGAGGCCGAGCCCCTATGGCGGATCATGCGGCGCTCCGAGGTAGGCGCGCTCCTCGCTGCCTGCTTCCTCATGGCCGCAGCCCACGGGCCGTACTACGTCTTCTTTTCCATCTATCTCGTGGACGTGGGCTACACCAAGGGTCAAGTGGGGTGGCTGTGGGCTTTGGGCGTGATCTGCGAGATCGGCGTCTTCTTCCTCATGCCGCGGGTGGCCGCCCGCTACAGCGGCCGCACCATCTTGCTCGTGAGCTTCGGCTGCGCCATCGTGCGCTTCGCGCTGGTGGCCGCCTTTCCCAGCGTGCCGCTTCTGATGCTCCTCGCCCAGTCCCTGCACGCGGCCACCTTCGGTGCTTACCACGCCGCGGCGGTGGCCGCGTTCCACCGCCTGTTTCCAGAAAGCCATGCGGCCAAGGGCCAGGCGCTCTACACCAGCGTCAGCTTCGGGGCGGGCGGCAGCCTCGGCAGCCTTTTGAGCGGCTATCTCTGGGAGGCGGCGGGCCCGGGCTTCACCTTCGCGGCCAGCGCAGCCGCAGCAGCGCTGGGAGGCCTTATCGTCGCCTGGCGCTTCCCCGCCGAGCGGTAACGCGGCCTCACAGGGCGTTCCCTGGGGCGGGCGGGGGTTTGTGGCATAATTTCTATCCTTTTCTTCGCCCTCGAACTCATGAGCGGAAGGACACTTTACGACAAGCTCTGGGAAAGCCACGTGGTGCACGAGGAGGCCGACGGCACCGCGCTGCTCTACATCGACCGTCATCTGGTACACGAAGTGACGAGTCCCCAGGCGTTCGAAGGGCTGAAGCTTGCCGGGCGCCGAGTCTGGCGGCCGGATTCCATCATCGCCACCGCGGACCACAACACCCCTACCCGTGATTGGGACCAGGGAATCCGCGATCCCGTGTCTCGCCTGCAAGTGGAGACCCTGGACGCCAACATCCAGGCGTTTGGCGCCAAAGCCTATTTTCCCTTTAGGGATCGGCGCCAGGGGATCGTGCACGTGGTGGGCCCCGAGCAGGGGGCGACGCTGCCCGGCATGACCGTGGTGTGCGGCGACTCTCACACCAGCACCCATGGGGCGTTCGCCTGCCTCGCCTTCGGCATCGGCACTTCGGAAGTGGAGCACGTGCTCGCCACCCAGTGCCTGTTGACCAAGAAGGCCAAGGCGATGCAGATCGTGGTGGACGGGACGCTGGGCCCCGGGGTGACGGCCAAGGACGTGATCCTCGCCATCATCGGGGCGATCGGCACGGCGGGTGCCACCGGATACGTGATCGAATACGCAGGCGAGGTGATCCGCGCCCTTGGCATGGAGGGGCGGATGACTATCTGCAACATGTCCATCGAGGCGGGGGCGCGCGCCGGGCTGGTGGCGGTAGACGAGAAAACCCTCCAATACTTGGAAGGTCGGCCGCTTGCGCCCAAAGGCGAGCTGTGGGAGCGAGCGGTGGCCGCCTGGCGGGAATTGAAGAGCGACCCCGACGCCCGCTTCGACAAGGTGGTGCGCTTGGATGCAAATCGAATTCGGCCCCAGGTGACTTGGGGCACTTCGCCGGAGATGGTGGCCCCGGTGGATGGGGAAGTGCCCGATCCCGCCCGGGAGCCGAACCCCACGCGGCGGGAAAGCTATGCGCGCGCGCTTAAGTACATGGGGCTCGAGCCGGGCACCCCGATCCGCAGCATCCGGCTCGACAAAGTGTTCATCGGCTCCTGTACCAATTCCCGCCTGGAAGACCTGAGGGCAGCAGCCAAAGTGGTGCGGGGGCGCCGCATCGCTTCCAACATTAAGCAGGCCCTGGTCGTGCCCGGCTCGGGCACGGTAAAGCGCCTGGCGGAGCAAGAAGGCCTGCACCGGGTGTTCCTGGAGGCGGGTTTCGAATGGCGGGAGCCGGGTTGCTCCATGTGCCTCGCTATGAACGACGATCGGCTAGCACCCGGGGAGCGCTGCGCATCCACCTCGAACCGTAACTTTGAGGGGCGCCAGGGGGCTGGCGGTCGCACCCATCTGGTGAGTCCGGAGATGGCGGCAGCAGCGGCCATCGCCGGGCATTTCATCGACGTGCGGGAACTTCTCTCTGCCTGATGAAGGAAGCCTGATCATGATACGCAGACTCGTGATTTCCATCATGGCCGCACTGTTCGTCACAGGCCTTGCCGCATGCAACACCATCGAGGGTCTCGGCAAGGACATCGAAAAGGGCGGGGAAGCGATCCAGAAGTCGGTCAAGTGAACATGGAAAAGTTCATCCGTCTCGAAGGCTTGGTGGCGCCGCTGGATCGCGCCAACGTGGATACCGACGCCATCATCCCGAAACAGTTCCTGAAATCCATACGGCGCAGTGGCTTCGGCCCGAATCTGTTCGACGGCTGGCGTTACCTGGACCCGGGAGAACCGGGAGAGGACCCCTCCCGGCGGCGCCCGAACCCGGATTTCGTACTCAACCAGCCCCGCTACCAGGGGGCGAGCATCCTGCTCGCGCGGGAGAATTTCGGCTGCGGTTCCTCCCGGGAGCATGCGCCCTGGGCGCTCCTCGATTACGGCTTTCGGGCCCTCATTGCCCCGAGTTTCGCCGACATTTTCTACAACAACTGCTTCAAGAACGGGCTGCTGCCCGTGGTGCTGGACGCCCCCGTGGTGGACCGACTGTTCCGGGAAGTGGAGGCCACCGAAGGTTACCGGCTGCTGATCGACCTGGAAGCCCAGAGCGTGACGACACCAGGCGGTGAGACGTTGCGCTTCGACATCGACCCGTTTCGCAAATACTGCCTGCTGAATGGCCTGGACGACATCGGGCTCACCCTGCGGCACGTGGACAAGATCAAGGCCTACGAGGCCAGGCGGCGGACCGAGGCGCCGTGGCTGTTTAGTTGAGCATGCGTGGCGGGAAGGCGCCGGGGCAGGGTACATCACGATCATGAAGAAGATTGCCATCCTCCCGGGTGACGGGATTGGCCCGGAAATCACAGCCCAAGCGGTGAAGGTGCTAGAGCGGCTGCGCCGGGACGGACTCTCCCTGGAATGGGCTGAGGCCCCCATCGGTGGGGCCGGCGTGGAGGCCGAGGGGGATCCGTTGCCCGCGCCCACCCTGGAGCTTGCCCGGACGGCGGACGCTATCCTCCTGGGGGCCGTGGGCGGGCCCAAGTACGACGGGCTCCCCCGGGAAAAACGCCCGGAGCAGGGGCTGCTGCGGATTCGCAAGGCGCTGGAGCTCTTCGCCAACCTGCGTCCGGCGCGGGTGTACCGCGAGCTGGCTGCCGCCTCCGCCCTCAAGCCCGAGCGGGTCGCAGGGCTCGACCTCCTGATCGTGCGCGAGCTTACGGGCGATATCTATTTCGGCGAGCCCAAGGGCATCCGGGTCAACGCTGCCGGCGAACGGGAGGGCTTCGATACCATGGTCTACCGGGAGGGGGAGATTCGGCGCATCGCCCACGTGGCCTTCCAGGCGGCGCGGCGGCGGGGGAAGCGGGTGTGCTCGGTGGACAAGGCGAACGTGCTGGAGACGAGCCGCTTGTGGCGGGAAGTGGTGAGCCAAGTCGCGCAGGAATATCCGGACGTGGAACTGAGCCACATGTACGTGGACAACGCCGCCATGCAACTCGTGCGCGATCCTGGGCAGTTCGACGTGATTCTCACCGGCAATATGTTCGGCGACATCCTCTCCGACGAGGCTTCCATGCTTACAGGTTCGATCGGCATGTTGCCCTCGGCTTCCCTGGATGCCCGCAACAAGGGTCTGTACGAACCCATCCACGGCTCGGCCCCCGATATCGCCGGCCGAGACATCGCCAACCCCCTGGCCGCCATCCTGTCCCTGGGGATGCTGCTGCGTTACAGTCTAGGGATGGAGGCGGCGGCGGCGCGGGTGGAGCGGGCGGTTGCGGAGGTGCTGGCTCGAGGGGTGCGCACGGCGGACATTGCAGAGCCGGGGGTCACACCCATAGGTACTGCCGCGATGGGCGATGCGGTGGTGGCGGCCCTCTGAGCCCTCGGTCGACGGTGGCTTGCGGGCGAGAAGAGGCAGAGGAATCAGGAGAGTAGACAGATGCTTCGAGTAGGTTTCGTGGGATGGCGCGGCATGGTGGGCTCGGTGCTCATGCAGCGCATGCGGGAAGAGAACGATTTCGACGCCATCGAGCCGGTGTTCTTCAGCACCTCCCAGGCGGGGGGCAAAGGGCCGGCCATCGGCCGGGACGTGCCTCCCCTCAAGGACGCCAAGGACCTCGAGGCCCTCCAGGCCATGGACGTGATCGTCACCTGCCAGGGAGGCGACTATACCGGCGCGGTATATCCCAGGCTGCGTGCGGCCGGCTGGGACGGTTACTGGATCGATGCCGCTTCTACCCTGCGCATGGACAAGGACAGCGTCATCATCCTGGATCCGGTGAACATGCCGGTGATCGAAGACGCGCTCTCGCGGGGGATCAAGAACTACATCGGCGGCAATTGCACCGTGAGCCTCATGCTGATGGCGATGGGCGGCCTGTTCCGCAATGGTCTCGTGGAGTGGATGACGGCCATGACCTACCAGGCCGCCTCCGGCGCCGGCGCCCAGAACATGCGCGAACTCCTGGTGCAGATGGAGACCATTGCCGGGGCGGCGAAACCGCTACTCGACGACCCGGCCGCCTCCATCCTGGAGATCGACCGGGTGGTGACCCATACCCTGCGCCGGCCAGATTTTCCCGTCGAGCATTTTCAGGTGCCGTTGGCCGGGAGCCTGATTCCGTGGATCGACCGGGAGATGGGCAACGGCCAGAGCCGAGAGGAATGGAAAGGGCAGGCGGAGACCAACAAGATCCTGGGACGCGAAGGTGAACCCGTGCCGGTGGACGGCATCTGCGTGCGGGTGGGCGCCATGCGCTGCCATAGCCAGGCCCTCACCGTGAAGCTCAAGAGGGACGTGCCCCTGGACGAGGTCGAGGACATGCTCGCTTCGGCCAACGACTGGGTCAGGGTCGTGCCTAACCGGCGGGAGGACTCCATCCGCGCGCTTACTCCGGCAGCGGTCAGCGGCACCCTGACCATCCCGGTCGGGCGGCTCCGCAAACTCAACATGGGGGGCGAGTACCTCGGCGCCTTCACCTGCGGGGATCAGCTCCTGTGGGGGGCGGCCGAGCCCCTCAGGCGGATGCTGCGCATCCTCCAGCAAGCGCAATAGGCGGCGGCCGCTTCCTCCGGAGACCGCGAGGGGCTCGGCCGCCTTTCGGCGCCGAGATTCTCCTCAAACCACGCCTCCGCTGGGGCGAGAAGCGAGAGTTAAATTTAACTTGAATCCATAACTATTTGATGTACACTAGAACTTCAGAAAGTCCCCCAGGGAGACGCGGCGTGGTGAAACTGATTTCAAGACTCGGGCTGTTGCTGGGCGCCCTCGGATTGCCCGTGGCGGCGCTCGGCGCCGGGCTCGGCAAGCTCACCGTGCACTCGGCCCTCGGCGATCCTTTGAGGGCGGAAATCGAGATCGTCTCCGTCCGCAGCGACGAGCTTGCCTCCCTTCAGGCGCGCATTGCACCTCCTGCCGTCTATAAGCAGGCCAACATCGAGTACCAGCCGGCGCTGGCTTCGGTGCGTGCAAAGATCGAAACCCAGGCCGGGCGGCCGGTGGTGGTCCTCACCTCCACTCAGCCCATTACCGATCCTTTCCTCAACGTCCTGGTGGAGCTCACCTGGACCACCGGAGCGGTGACGCGGGAGTACACCTTCCTGCTGGATCCTCCTGCCTACGCGGCATCCACGCCGGCCGTGCCCGAAGTGAAGCAAGTTCAGCCCCAGGCGCCTGCGCCCCAGCCCGCGCTCCAAGCGGCGCCGGCGCCTTCTCCTGGGCCGGCTCCGGTGGAAGGGACCCCGCCTCCGGGGCCTACTGCGGGAACCTACGGACCCGTCCGCCGGGGCGAGACCCTGAGCCAGATCGCCGAGCGTACCCGTCACCCAGGGGCCTCCTTGGAGCAAATGCTGGTCGCCCTGTTCCGCTCCAACCCGGACGCCTTTATGGGCAACAACATGAATCGACTCAAAACCGGGCCCATCCTGCGGGTCCCCGACCGGGAACAAACCTTGGCCATCGAGCAGAAGGAGGCGGTGGCCGAATTCCGTGCCCAGGTGGCGAGCTGGAAAGCCTACCGGGATCAGCTTGCCGCCGCCGCGGCGACAGTGGACTCGCCCGCGGGCGAAGGACAGGTGGCGGCGGGTCGGGTGACCGCAGCGGTGGAAGAGAAGGGCGAGGCCGAGCCCCCCAAGGAAGTGCTCAAGCTGTCCAAGGCGGAAGCGGGCGCTTCCCCTCAAGGGCAGTCGCTACAAGAGCGCATCCGTGCCCTGGAGGAGGACAACATCGCCAAAGAGAAGGCCCTTAAAGAGGCTCAAGAGCGGGTCGCCCTTCTAGAGAAAAATATCCAGGACATGCAAAAGCTCCTGGAGCTCAAGGGCCAACCCCCCGTGCCCCCCGCCTCCGAGGCGGCCAAGACCGACGCTTCCCAGGCCAAACCCGAGCCTGCCGCCCAGGCGGGCGCCGCACCCCAACCGGAAGCGAAGCCCGAGACGGCTCCCGCCGCGCCGGCGCCCCAGTCGCCGCCTCAAGCGGCTGCGCCGGCGGCCCCGGCGCCAGAACAGCCCCGGCCACAAGCGGCGCCGAAACCTCCTCCACCGCCTCCCGCGGAGCCGTCCCTGATGGAAACGCTCCTGGAACAGCCCCTCTATCTGGCCGGAGCAGGCGCTGTGGTGGTGCTGCTCCTGGGCTGGGGGCTCTACGCGCGCCGCAGGCAGCAGGCCCAAAGTGCTATTCCTGAAGAAACGGCGCTCGCCGAGCCGGGAATCGGCTCGGCCCCGGCCCCGGCGGCTTCCCAGGACACAGCAACGCCGTCGACGGTGGAGAGCACCGCGGCGGGGCCGGGCGCCCTGGAGGAAGTCGATCCCCTCCAGGAGGCAGACGTCTACCTCACCTATCGGCGGGATGCCCAGGCTGAAGAGGTGCTCAAGGAAGCCCTCGCCAAGACCCCTGAGCGGCCTGAGCTGTACCTCAAGCTGCTGGAGGTCTACAGCATGCGCCAGGACAAAGCCCAGTTCGAGGAGACGGCGCGCAGGCTGCAAGCCATCGCCGCAGCCACTCCCCACTGGGAAAAGGCTGTGGCCATGGGCCTCGCCCTGGATCCGACCAACCCCCTCTATGGGGGCACGCCAGTCCCCGCTGCGCCCGATGCGGGGCTAGACACGGTGGCCCTGACCACCCAGGGAAACCAGGCGATGGAGGTCGATTTCGACCTGGGCGGCCCAGCCCAGGCGGAAACGCCCCCACAAAAACCTGTATCGACGGCCGGAGGAATGGGCCCCGGAATCGACACCAGCACGGTGGACTTCGAGATTACCTCCGGCGTGACCTCCGGCCATCAGGAAGAGATGAGCGCTGCTCGGGGCATGGACGAGAGTCTGAGCGTGAGCTTCGATCTCTCCGGCCTGGAGCAGAGCCGCACCCAGGACCGTCCGACAGGACCCCAGGAATCCACCGCCACCAAGCTGGATTTCGACTTCAGCCTAGACCTGGGCGAGCCGGCGCCGGTGCAGGATACGTCGGGTGAGGTGAGGGACGCCCACTGGCAGGAGGTGGCCACCAAGTTCGACCTGGCGAAGGCCTACAAGGAGATGGGCGACAAGGAAGGTGCCCGGGAGATCCTGCAGGAAGTCCTGCGGGAAGGCGACGAGCAGCAACGGCGGGACGCCCAGGCCCTCCTCGAAACCCTCTGAAGCCTGGGGCACTGCCCACGTCCAGTCCTCGCCCGCGGGGCACCCGTCCGCGGGGGCTGGTATGATGAATGGCGTTGCCTGCGCCTTGCTTCCGGCCCGTGCCGCCTGCTTACCCTCTGTTCCTGGTCCATCCTGCCACCGCCCTGGCAGCATGGCTCGGCGCGGCCCTTTTGCTGCAGCATCTGGCGGGGGCAGCCCTCGCGGCGGCCTGCGGCCTCGCTTTTGGTCTCGCCCTCGTCGGGCAACCGCGCCGATTCCTCGCCCTACTCATGCGCAGCCGCTGGCTGTTGCTGGCGCTCATCGTCGCTTACGCTTTCCTTGGGCCCGGGCATGAGCCGACTCGATGGATGGCCGGGGCAGAGCAGGCGGCGCGGCTCGCTGCGCTCCTCGCCCTGCTAGCCCTGGTGCTGGGGGGCTACCGTCGGGAGGCGCTGCTCTCTGGACTCTACGTACTGCTCATGCCCCTGTCCTGGATGGGGGTGAAAACCGATCGCCTCGCCGTGCGGCTGTGGCTTACCCTAGAGTACGCCGGTGCGGAGCAAGCCACCAGGCGCCGGCCTTTCGCCGAGCTGGCCCGGCTGCCGGCCGAGTCCCAAGAGCCCGCCGGACCCGCTACTGTGGTGTTGCCGGCCCAGCGGTTTTCCTGGCGCGACGCCTGCGTGCTGGCGGTGCTCGCCGCGGCTTTCGTGTGGCTTGCCGGGTGAGAATCGCCCTCGGGTTGGAATACGACGGCAGCCGCTTCTGCGGCTGGCAGAGCCAGGCGGAAGGCTGCTCGGTGCAGGATGCCTTGGAGCGAGCTCTGGGCATCGTCGCTGGCCATCCGGTACGGGTGGTGGCGGCGGGGCGCACGGACGCCGGCGTCCATGCCTTGGCTCAGGTGGTGCATTTCGACACCCAGGCGCTACGGCCGGAGAGCGCATGGGTACGGGGCACCAACACCCATCTGCCAGACTCGGTGGCGGTGCTATGGGCGCGGCCGGTGGGGGAAGATTTTCACGCCCGCTTCAGCGCTCGGGAACGCGGCTACCGCTACCTGCTGTTGAATCATCCGGTGCGACCCGCGGTGGCAAGGGGACGGGTGGGTTGGTTTCACCAAGCTCTGGACGTGGAGCGTATGCAGGAAGCAGCCCGCTACCTACTGGGAGAGCACGATTTCAGCGCCTTCCGCTCGTCGGAATGCCAGGCGCGCACGCCGGTGCGCACCCTCTCGCGGCTTGCGATCCGGCGCCAGGGGTCTCTCCTGGTCTTCGATTTCCGGGCCAATGCATTCCTCCATCATATGGTGAGGAACATCCTGGGCTGTCTGGTGTACGTGGGCAAAGGCGCCTATCCCCCGGAGTGGCTGGCCCAGGTTCTACAGAGCCGTGACCGCTCCCTCGGCGCGCCCACGTTCCCTGCCGATGGACTGTACTTCTCGGGTGTGCGCTACGAGCCGCGCTGGAACCTGCCGGCGGGCTGGGCGCGGGATGGGGCGCCACCTTTCGAATCGTTTCCCGCGATGGCCCTGGAGGACGGATGACGGCGGTCAAAATCTGCGGCATCACCCGGCCTGAGGATGCCCAGGCCGCAGCCCGCCTGGGAGCCCACGCGATTGGGTTCGTGTTCTACGACCGAAGCCCGCGTTTCATCGACCCGCCGCGGGCCGCTGCCATTGCTCGGGCGGTGCCGCCTTTCGTGACCTGCGTGGGTCTGTTCGTGAACCCGGAGTCGGCCTGGGTACGGGAGGTGCTAGGGGGCGTGTCCTTGCAACTACTGCAGTTTCATGGGGACGAGCCTCCCGAGTTTTGCGCTCGCTTCGGCCTTCCCTACATCAAAGCAGCGCGGGTTAGGCCGGAACTCGATCTGCTAGAATATTCCGCCTGTTATCGCGAGGCCCGGGGGCTCCTCCTGGACGCTTACCGGCCCGGTGTCCCGGGCGGTACGGGGGAGCGCTTCGACTGGTCCCTGGTGCCCCAGGGACTCCCGCTTCCGGTCATCCTGTCCGGGGGGCTTACGCCCGAGAACGTGGCTGAGGCGATCCAGGTGGTGCGGCCCTGGGCTGTGGACGTCTCAAGCGGCGTGGAAGCGCACAAGGGGATCAAGGACGCGGCGAAGATCGCCGCTTTCATCGAAAGGGTCCGGAATGCAGATGTACGACTTGCCCGATAAGGCCGGCCATTTCGGCCCTTACGGCGGCGTGTTCGTGGCCGAGACGCTGATGGCGGCGCTAGAAGAGCTCAAAACCCAGTACGAGCGGCTGCGTCACGATCCCGAGTTTCAAGCGGAGCTGGCTGAGGAGCTGCGCCATTACGTGGGCCGTCCCAGCCCGATCTACCACGCGCGGCGCTGGTCCCGGGAGCTGGGCGGGGCGCAGATTCTGCTGAAACGGGAAGACCTCAACCATACCGGCGCTCACAAGATCAACAACACCGTGGGTCAGGCGCTGCTCGCGCGGCGCATGGGCAAGCCCCGGGTGATCGCCGAGACGGGGGCCGGACAGCACGGGGTGGCGACCGCCACCGTGGCCGCCCGCTACGGCATGCAGTGCGTGGTGTACATGGGCTCGGAGGATGTGAAACGCCAAGCGCCGAACGTGTTCCGCATGAAGCTCCTGGGCGCCACCGTGGTGCCGGTGGAGAGCGGCTCCAAGACCCTTAAGGACGCCCTCAACGAGGCCATGCGGGACTGGGTCACCCATGTGGACGACACCTTCTACATCATCGGGACCGTGGCGGGTCCCCATCCCTATCCCATGATGGTGCGAGACTTCCAGGCGGTGATTGGGCGGGAAGCCAAGAGCCAGATGCTGGAACAGTTCGGGCGCCAGCCCGATGTGCTGATCGCTTGCGTAGGCGGTGGCTCCAATGCCATCGGCCTGTTCTACCCGTACTTGGACGAGCCCCGAGTGCGCATGGTTGGCGTGGAGGCGGGCGGGGACGGCTTGCACAGCGGCCGCCATGCGGCGACCCTGTGCGCGGGACGGCCGGGGGTCCTGCACGGCAATCGCACCTACCTCCTCCAGGACGAGCACGGCCAGATCCGGGAGACCCACTCCATTTCCGCCGGCCTGGATTACCCGGGAGTGGGGCCGGAGCACGCCTGGCTCAAGGACAGCGGCCGGGCCGAATACGTGGCGGTTACCGACGAGCAGGCGCTGGAGGCCTTCCACGCCCTATGCCGATACGAGGGCATCATTCCGGCCCTGGAGTCGGCCCACGCCCTGGCGTATGCAGCCGCGCTGGCGCCCACTCTGCCCCAGGACGCCTTGCTGCTCGTCAATCTTTCCGGCCGCGGCGACAAGGACATCAACACTGTGGCTAGCCGCTGCGGCATCGGGCTCTGAGACGGCCGCGGGCGCAAGGTTCATGTCGCGCATCGGCGCTACGTTCGAACGACTCCAGCGGCAGGGCCGCAAGGCCTTGATCCCCTTCATCACCGCGGGAGACCCTGAACCCGGGCTCACGCTTCCCATCATGCAGGCCCTGGTGGCCGGAGGCGCCGACGTGATCGAGCTCGGCGTGCCTTTTTCCGACCCCATGGCCGATGGCCCCGTCATCCAGCGCGCCTCCGAGCGGGCCCTCAAGCAGGGAACCACATTGCGTCAGGTCCTGGGCCTAGTGGAGGCGTTCCGGCGGCTCGATGGGCAGACGCCCGTGGTGCTCATGGGCTACGCCAATCCCATCGAGGCGATGGGTTACGAGGCCTTCGTCGAAAGGGCAAAGGTGTGCGGGGTAGACGGCGTGCTGGTGGTGGATTATCCCCCGGAGGAGGGGGAAGGGCTGGCGCGGCAGCTGACGGCCGCGGAGATCGATCCCATCTATCTTCTTTCCCCCACCACTCCCGAGGCGCGCATCGTCCAGGTGGCACGGCTCGCTCGCGGTTACGTCTACTACGTGTCCCTTAAGGGAGTGACTGGGGCGTCCCACTTGGATCTGGAGGAAGTGCGTTCCCGCATCGCCGTCCTGCGGCGCAGTATCCGGCTTCCCATCGGCGTGGGCTTCGGTATCCGGGACGCCCAGACCGCCCGGGCGGTGGCAGAGGTGGCGGATGCGGTGGTGGTGGGTAGCCGCATCGTCCAGGAGATCGAGGACTCGCCTCGAGATGCCGTGCTGGCCCGGGTGCGGGCACTGGTGGCGAGCCTGCGGGAAGGGATGGACCAGGCCGCCCCGGCACCGGAGAGGGTCCGATGAGCTGGCTGCGCAAGCTCCTCCCGCCCAAGATCAAGCGTCGGGACGTGGGCGGCCGACGTGGAGTGCCAGAGGGCTTGTGGAGCAAGTGCGAGGCGTGCGAGGCTGTGCTCTACTATTCCGACCTCGAGAAAAATCTCAACGTCTGTCCCAAGTGCAACCACCACAACCGGCTCGGGGCGCGGGAGCGATTGAACCTGCTGCTGGATCCAGAGGGGCGCTACGAAATCGGCGCCGAGGTGGTGCCGGTCGATGCGCTCAAGTTCAAAGACAGCAAGCGCTATAGCGAGCGGCTCCAAGAGGCGCAGGCGCAAACCGGCGAGGACGACGCGCTGGTGGTCATCCAGGGCAGCATCAAGACGGTACCCCTGGTGGCAGCCGCCTTCGAGTTCGATTTCATGGGCGGCTCCATGGGCTCGGTGGTGGGGGAGCGTTTCGTGCGGGGAGTACGAGCCTGCCTGGAAGGAAACCTCCCCTACGTCTGCTTCACCGCCACCGGGGGTGCCCGCATGCAGGAAGGCCTCTTTTCCCTCATGCAGATGGCCAAGACCAACGCCGCCCTCGGCAAGCTCGCCGAGGCACGGCTGCCGTTCATCTCCGTGCTCACCGACCCCACTATGGGAGGCGTCTCCGCCAGCTTCGCCATGATCGGCGACGTGGTGATTGCCGAGCCCGGGGCCCTCATCGGTTTCGCCGGCCCCCGGGTGATCGAGCAGACGGTGCGGGAGACCCTGCCCGAGGGGTTCCAGCGCTCGGAGTTTCTCCTGGAGCATGGGGCGATCGACCTGATCGTGGACCGGCGCCGGATGCGGGATACCCTGGCGAGCCTGATCACCCTGCTCATGCGCGCCCCGGCCGTCTGATCCCTTGGTCTCGACCCGAGCCGTTTCCCAGTCAGTTACCCCCATGTCCAGCGAATTCCTCTCCAAGTCCGTTCCCGACTCCGAAGCGGGTCTTGCCCAGTGGCTTGCCCGTCTTGAGGGAGGGACTGCCCGGGTCATTGAAATGGGGTTGGACCGGGTATCCCGGGTCTGGAAAAGCCTCGGGCTTGCGCCGACCTTTCCCGTCATCACCGTGGGGGGCACCAACGGCAAGGGTTCTGTATGCGCCCTGCTGGAATCCATTTACGCCTGCGCCGGCTACCGGGTGGGGCTCTACACCTCCCCGCATCTGCTGCGCTACAACGAGCGGGTTCGGGTGGCCCAGCGGGAGGCCAGCGACGAGGCCCTGGTGGAGGCATTCCGTCGGATCGAGGCGGCCCGGGGCACGATCCCCCTCACTTATTTCGAGTTCGGCACCCTGGCGGCCATGATCGTCTTCCTCGAGTCCCGGGTGGATCTCGCTATCCTCGAGGTGGGCTTAGGCGGGCGCCTGGACGCGGTCAACATTTTCGACAACGATTGTGCGGTGGTGACTTGCATCGACTTCGATCACATGGAATACCTCGGCAATACTCGGGAAGAGATCGGCTTCGAGAAGGCTGGCATCTTCAAGCGCGGGCGTGCCGCGGTGTGCGCCGATCCGGATCCGCCGGCCGTGATCGAAGCCCACGCCCGGGACGTGGGGACCGACTTGCTGCAGATCGGGCGTGACTTCGGCTACACGGAGGAAGGGGCACACTGGACCTACTGGGGCTATGGCGTGCGGCGGGCCGGTCTGCCACGCCCGGCGCTCGCCGGCGGCTACCAGTTGCGCAACGCTGCCGCCGCCCTAGCGGTGGTGGACGAGCTTAAAGAGCGGCTGCCGGTGGCAGCGGGGGATATCCGGCGGGGTCTCGCGGAGGTTCGTCTGCCGGGCCGATTCCAGGTGCTGCCGGGCCGCCCCGTGGTGGTCCTGGACGTGGCCCACAACCCCCAAGCGGCCCGCGCCTTGGCGGAGAACCTGGCCAGCCAGGGCCGCTTCTCTACGACTTTCGCCGTGATCGGCATGTTCAAGGACAAGGACATCCCGAACGTCGCCCGGGCCCTCAAGTCCCAGGTGGACGTGTGGCTCGCCGCCACGCTGCCGGGGGAGCGGGGTGCCAGCGCCGAGCGCATCGTTCAGGCCTTGCGGAACGCGGGGGTGGAAGGGGAGGTGCGCACCTTCCCCCAGCCTGCCGCCGCCTTTGCCGAGGCTTCGGCCCGGGCGACGGAGGATGATAGAATTGTGGTATTCGGCTCCTTCCTTACCGTTGCCGAGATCATGCGGGTTCACGCGCAAGCGGGCGAGTCCAGGTCCTTTGCCCCCACCTCTTAGATGGCGAGAGCGCTGAGCAGCGAAGAGCTACAGTTCAGGAAGCGCGCGCGCAGACGGCTGATTGGCGCCATCACTCTGGTTTTGATCGTCGTGGTGGCGCTCCCCATGGTGCTCGAGCGGGAACCCCGTCCCGTCTCCCAATCCATCGAAATCCGCATTCCCTCCCGGGAGACGGCCCCGCCTCTGGAAGCCTCCGCACCGTCCACGGAGGCGAGCACGGCGAGCCGCCCGAGCGCGACCACCCCTTCGACTGGGCCCGCCGAAGCCGCGACGCCGTCCGCCCCGAAGGAAAAGGCGAACGAGGCGCAGGCGGGTGCCGCTCAGGCCTCGTTACCGGAATCCAGGCCCGAGGCGGAGTCCGCTGCGCCACAACCCAAGGGAGAAACCCAGGCGGCCGCCGACAACCGGAAGGGTGAGGCCGCCGGCGCCTACGTGGTCCAGGTGGGGGCCTTCTCCAGCGCGGAGAATGCCAAGCATTTGAAAGACAGGCTTTCTGCCAACGGTATCCAGGCCTATACTGAAACCGTTGCCACGAGCAAGGGCAAACAGGTGCGGGTCCGAGCGGGCCCTTTCCCGACCCGGGAGGCGGCGGAGCAAACCCTGGCCAAACTGGAGCGGCTGGGGCTCAAGGGCATCATCGCTCCCCTGTGACGGCGGTGGAAAGGGACTTGGGCGCGGATTCCAGGAACGGGTCACGCCGGCGCGAATGACCGCATTCGATTACCTGGTGCTGGGAATCGTCGGGCTGTCGGTACTGATAAGCATCCTGCGGGGCGCGGTGAGGGAAGTGATGGCCCTGGGGGGATGGGTCGCGGCCTTTCTGGTGGCCAATGCCTTTGCCGCTTCCCTGGCGGAGGCCTTGCCGGCGGCGCTGCCCGGAGCGTCCCTGCGCCTACTGCTCGCGTTCTTGCTGCTTTTCGTCGCCACCCTGGCACTGTCGGCCCTCGTCACCTTAGCGGTGGCGGAGCTCGTCAAGGTGGCGGGATTGTCCCTTCTTGATCGGGGCATGGGGGCGCTCTTTGGCCTGGCTCGGGGCGTGCTGATCGTGCTGGTCGGCGTGCTGCTCGCGGGCCTCACCTCGGTGCCGCGGGAGCCGTTCTGGCGGGAAGCGGCCTTGAGCGCCCCGCTGGAGGAGCTGGCGAGTAGCGTCAAGAACTGGCTGCCGCAGAAGCTGTCTCAGCAAATCCGTTTCCGGGACGGGGAATCCATGAGCGGCGGCTGAATGGGGGTGACAGGAGCATGTGCGGCATCATCGGCGTAGTGGCTCGCGGGCCGGTCAACCAGTTGTTATACGACGGGCTGCTGGTGCTGCAACACCGGGGCCAGGATGCGGCCGGCATCGTCACGGCCGAGGGCAACACCTTCCACATGCACAAGGGCCCGGGATTGGTGCGAGACGTCTTCCGCACTCGCAACATGCGGGCCCTCACGGGCAACATGGGCATCGCCCACTGCCGCTATCCCACTGCGGGCTCGGCCGAGTCCGCGGCGGAAGCCCAGCCTCTTTACGTGAACTCCCCCTTCGGCATCGTGCTCGGCCACAACGGCAACCTCACCAACTCGGAGCAGCTCAAGCAGGAGATGTTCCGCCAGGACCTCCGCCACATCAATACCAATTCCGATTCGGAGGTGTTGCTCAACGTACTGGCCCACGAGCTGCAGGAGTGCACCGTCAACCACCGGCTGGATCTGCCCACCATCTTCCGGGCGGTGGAAGGGGTTCATCGCCGCTGCCGCGGCGCCTACGCCTGCGTGGCGATGATCGCCGGCTACGGGTTGCTTGCCTTCCGCGACCCCTTAGGCATCCGTCCCTTGGTGGTGGGCCAGGCGCACACGCCCCAGGGCACCGAGTACCTGGTGGCCTCCGAGAGCGTGGCGCTGGACACCCTGGGTTTCAAACTCACCCGGGACGTGGACCCGGGCGAGGCCATCTTCATCGACGTGGACGGGAATTTCTACAGCAAGCAGTGCGCCAAACGCTGGTCGCGCAACCCGTGCATCTTCGAGTACGTCTACCTGGCGCGCCCGGATTCGGTGATGGATGGGGTGTCGGTGTACGAAGCGCGGCTTAACATGGGGGTGGCGCTGGCGGAAAAGATCAAGCGGGAGATGCGCCACCTGGACATCGACGTGGTCATCCCGATTCCCGACTCTAGCCGCCCGGCAGCGCTGCAACTGGCGAACCGCCTGGGCATCGATTTTCGCGAGGGCTTCGTCAAGAACCGCTACATAGGCCGCACCTTCATCATGCCAGGGCAGTCGGTGCGAAAGAAATCGGTACGTCACAAGTTGAACGCGATCAACGTGGAGTTCCGCGGCAAGAACGTGCTGCTGGTGGACGACTCCATCGTACGCGGCACCACCAGCCGGGAGATCGTGCAAATGGCCCGGGAAGCGGGGGCGCACAAAGTGTACTTCGCCTCGGCCGCTCCGCCGGTGCGCTACCCCAACGTCTACGGCATCGATATGCCCACCCGGGAGGAGCTGATCGCCAATGGGCGCGAACCGGAGGAGGTCGCCCGGGAAATCGGCGCCGACCAGCTCATCTATCAAGACCTGGAAGCTTTGAAGGAGGCGGTGCGCAAGGTCAACCCCAAGCTCACTTCCTTCGAAACCTCCTGTTTCGACGGCTGCTACATCACCGGAGACGTGACTGCCGAGTACCTGGGCTTTCTCGAAGCCCGCCGCGGGCGCGGCGCCCAGGCGGCCCAGGAAGCGGCACAGCTCGACCTCAACCTCGTCACCGTCGATTGACAAGCGGGGACTTCCGGCGTACCTTGCCTCAAAGCGCCGATTTGACCGTCAGCTTGCGGGCGCTCAACAAATGCCGCTAAAGCGAGGGAAACCCGTCTCCGTCGCTGGCTGAGCGGGTTTTTTTTATTGCCTTGCGGGCAGGTGCCAAGATGGTAGAGGAATTCGATTTCGAAACCCGGGCGCTGCGTACCGGAATCCACCGCAGCCAGTTCAACGAGCATTCCGAGGCCTTGTACCTCACTTCCAGCTTCGTCTTCGACAACGCCGCCCAGGCGGCGGCGCGCTTCGCCCAGCAGGAGGGGGGCTATATCTATTCCCGCTTCACCAACCCCACGGTCACTGCGCTCGAGGAGCGCCTGGCGGCTCTGGAAGGGGCGCCCAGCTGCCTTGCCACCGCCTCCGGCATGGCGGCCATCCTGGCCACAGTCATGGGACTCATGCGGGCGGGCGAGCACATCGTCGCCTCCCACAGCATCTTCGGCGCCACGGTGCAGCTCTTCACCCAGGTGTTTCCCAAATTCGGGGTGGAGACCACCTTCGTTTCAGCCACCGACCCGGCCGAATGGGCCCGGGCGGTGCGGCCGAATACCCGGCTGCTTTTTGTGGAAACGCCCTCCAATCCTCTCACCGAGATCTCGGACCTCCGGGCCTTGGCCGAAGTGGCCCATTCGGCGGGGGCCTGGCTGGCGGTGGACAACTGCTTCTGCACCCCCGCGCTGCAGCGCCCCTTCGAGTTCGGCGCGGACCTGGTCATTCATTCGGCCACCAAGTATCTGGACGGCCAGGGGCGCGTGTTGGGCGGCGCGGTGCTGGGTGCGCGGGAGTTGGTGATGGACGGCGTATACCCGTTCCTGAGAACCGCGGGTCCCTGCATGAGCCCGTTCAACGCCTGGGTGATCCTCAAGGGGCTGGAGACCCTGAAGCTGCGCATGCAGGCCCATTCCGACAACGCCCTGCGCCTCGCCCGGTGGTTGGAGGCTCAACCCGCGGTAGAGCGGGTCTACTATCCGGGGCTGCCTAGCCATCCCCAGCACGCCCTGGCGATGCGCCAGCAGGCCACGGGGGGCGGCATCGTGTCCTTCGTGGTCAAAGGCGGGCGCGAAGCGGCGTGGCGGGTGATCGATTCCACGCGCATGATTTCCATCACCGCCAACCTGGGCGACGTCAAGACCACCATCACCCACCCGGCTACTACGACCCACGGCCGCATCAGCCCGGAAGCTCGGGCGGCGGCGGGCATCGGCGAAGGGCTGTTGCGGCTCGCGGTGGGACTGGAATCGGTAGCCGACCTCCAAGCGGATCTGGCCCGGGGCTTGGCCCAGATCGCCTGAGACGTGACCGCCCGGCGCGATCCCGTCCATCGCCAGCGGGCCCTGGTGCAGGCCCTGCTGCGTCCGAGCGCCTATCCCCATCCGGCCGAGGATCTGCAGCTCCTTGAGACGCATATCTCTTTCGTCATCCTCGCCGGCCCCTACGCCTACAAAATCAAGAAGCCCCTCAACCTGGGTTTTCTCGATTTCAGCACCCTGGCGAAGCGGCGTCACTATTGCGAGGAGGAGCTGCGGCTCAACCGCCGCTTGGCGCCCGAACTCTACCTGGAGACGGTAACGGTACGGGGAGACCCGCAAGCGCCTGCTTTGTCCGCCGAGGGTCCCATCCTCGAGTACGCGGTCAAGATGCGCCGCTTCGACCAGCAAGCCCTGCTCGACCGCATCGCTGCCCATGGGGGCCTGTCGGACGAGTGGGGGGAGCGCCTCGCGCTGCGGGTGGCGGCCTTTCACCGGCGGGCACCGGTGGCGGCGGAGGGCGGAGCGTATGGGACACCCGCCGCGGTGGTGGCGCCGGCGGCGGAGAACTTCGCCCAGCTCCTGGTGCTGCGTCCCGAGCCGACCCTCAAGCCGCGGCTCGAGGCGTTGCAGGCCTGGACCGAGGCCGAGGCGGCGCGCCTCCTCCCGGTGTTCCGGCAGCGACTTGCCGCTGGGGCGGTGCGGGAATGCCATGGGGATCTGCACTTGGGCAACATGGCCCTGGTGGACGGGGAGCTCGCCATTTTCGACTGCATCGAATTCGATCCGGGCCTGCGCTGGATCGACGTCATGAACGAGGCAGCCTTCCTGGTCATGGACCTGCATCACCGGGGTCAGGCCCGCGTCGCGCGGGGCTTTCTCAACCGCTACCTGGAGGAGACGGGGGACTATGGGGGCGTGGCGGTGTTGCGCTTTTATCTCGTTTACCGAGCCTTGGTGCGAGCCAAGATCGCCGCGATTCGCGCCCGTCAGCCGGGGCTCCCGCAGGAGGAACGCGCGGCGCAACAAGGGGAATGTGCCGCGTACGTGGAGTTGGCCGAGCGCTTCTGCCGGCAGGTGGAGAGGCTGCTGATTCTCACCTGCGGCGTGTCGGCCTCGGGCAAGAGCCGCTTTACCCGGAGGCTTCTGCCGCTGATCGACGCCATTCGCGTGCGCACCGACGTGGAACGCAAGCGGCTGGCAGGCCTCGAGCCCACGAGCCGAAGCGGCTCCGGCCTGGAGACGGATCTGTACGCGCCCGAGGTGACCCGACGCGTCTACGAGCGCGTGGCGCGGCTTTGCCTCGCCATCGGGCAGGCAGGCTGGATCGCCATCGCCGACGGCACTTTTCTCAAGCGCTGGCAGCGAGCCCTTGTCACCGAGATGGCCCGGGACGCGGGGCTGCGCTGTGTGGTGCTGGAATTCATGGCGGCGCAGCAGGTTTTGCGGGAACGGGTGCGCCGACGGCTGGCGAAGGGGCACGACGCCTCGGAGGCGGACGAACGCGTGCTGGAGAGGCAACTGGCCCAACGGGAGCCCCTGGAGGAAGGGGAGGCGGATCGGGTGCTGCGCTTCGACACCGGGGAACGGCCCGATCCCGATCCCCAGGAGGTACTGGTCCGCATTCGCGCTGGAGCGGGACCCTAGCGGGTGCCCGCCAACGCTTGCCGCAGGCTCAATGAAGAACGATCGCCCGGCAACCTGAAGAATCGACCCGCAGGAAGCCGCCCCGCTCCTCGTCCCAGTCGGTGAGCACCCAACGCTCGCAGGAACGCCCGTCCAGCTCATGCAAGTGGCGCGCTGGCCGATGGGTGTGACCGTGGATCAGGCGCGGGTAGCCGTGGCGCCTTAAGACTTCCTCCACCGCCGCGTTCGTCACATCCATGATGGCTTCGCTTTTCTGCCCCTTTGCCCGGACGCTCTCGTCCCGGAGACTGCGCACGAGGGCTCGCCGTTCGGCCAGGGGCTTGGCGAGGAAGGCTCGCTGGTAGGCGGGATCGCGCACCTGGGCGCGGAACGCCTGGTAGGGCTTATCGTTCAGGCACAGCGTGTCGCCGTGCATGAGGAGGGTGGGGGTGCCGTATAGCTCTACCTGGGTGGGATCCGCGATGAGCCGCGCCCCTGCTGCCGCGGCCCAGCGGGCCCCCACGAGGAAGTCCCGGTTGCCGTGGAGAAAGAAGATCCCGACGCCCGCCCGCGCGGTTTCGGCTAGGGCCCGGGCGATGCGGGCATTGAAGGGATCGTCCAGGTCGTCGTCCCCGATCCAGTACTCGAAGAGATCGCCGAGGATGTAGAGGGAATGGGCTCCCCGGGCCTCTTCTTCCAGGAAGCGAAAAAGGCGCTCGGCAGTGCGGGGGCGTTCCTCGGTGAGGTGCAGGTCGGAGATGAAAAGGGCAGCGTCCATGGCACGGCGGCCGGCGGATCATTCCTCCCACGCTTTCTCGATCACCACCTCCTCCACCGGCACGTCCCGATGCAGGCCATGGGATCCCGTTTTGACCGCCTTGATCTTATCCACTACGTCGCGGCCCGCCACCACCCGCCCGAACACGCAATAACCCCAGCCCCGAGGGGTGGGAGACGTGAAGTCGAGAAAGGCGCTGTCGGCCACGTTGATAAAGAACTGGGAGGTGGCCGAGTGGGGATCGGAGGTGCGGGCCATGGCGACGGTGTAGGCCTCGTTCTTGAGGCCGTTGTCGGCCTCGTTGCGGATGGGCGCCCGGGGAACCTTCTGGCGCATGCCCGGGGCGAAGCCGCCACCCTGGATCATGAAACCGTCGATAACCCGGTGGAAGAGGGTGTTGTCGTAGAAGCCGCTGCGCACGTAGGCGAGGAAGTTCTCCACCGTGGCCGGAGCCCGCTCGGCGTCGAGCTCCAGGGCGATCTCGCCGAAGCGGGTTTTCATCTTGACCATGAGACGCTCCTTTCATGCTCGCAGGCGGCAGCGCGCCGCCCCCGCAGCGGATGGGAAAGGACGCCCGGCGCGCCGGGGCAACGCGGGCACCGTGGTATACTTTTTTTTATGACTTATCCGGCGGTTACTCTTGAGCCGGAATTCTATATCATGCGCTCCCTCTAAGATACCGGACCTGCGCCCCGGCGGATCAGGAAAAGACCACACCCGATGCTGAGAATCTACAACAGCCTCATCCGGCAGAAGCAGCCCTTCGTCCCCATCACGCCGGGTAAGGTGCGCATGTACGTGTGCGGCATGACCGTATACGACTACTGCCACCTGGGCCACGCCCGGGTGATGGTGGTGTTCGACATGGTGGTGAAATGGCTGCGCGCCTGCGGCTACGACGTCACCTACGTGCGCAACATCACTGACATCGACGACAAAATCATCAACCGGGCGCGGGAGAGCGGCGAGTCGGTGGAACGGCTCACCGAGCGCTTTATCCAGGCCATGCACGAAGACGCCGACCGGCTCGGAATCGAGCGGCCGACCCACGAGCCCCGGGCGACCCAGCACGTGGGGCACATGCTGGAGATGATCCGGGTACTGCTCGCCAAGGGCCTTGCCTACCAGGCGGCGAACGGGGACATCTATTACGCGGTGCGCAAGTTCCCGGCCTACGGCAAACTCTCGGGCAAGACCCTGGAGGACCTGCGGGCGGGCAGCCGAGTGGAAGTGGATCCCCACAAGCAGGATCCCCTCGACTTCGTCCTGTGGAAAGCCGCCAAGCCGGGGGAGCCCCAGTGGCCCTCGCCGTGGGGGCCCGGGCGGCCCGGCTGGCACATCGAGTGCTCGGCAATGAGCGAGCACTACCTGGGGGAGCACTTCGACATCCACGGCGGCGGCGAAGACTTGCAGTTCCCCCACCATGAAAACGAAATCGCCCAGTCCGAAGGCGCCCACGGCCATGTGTTCGTGAACTACTGGATGCACAACGGCTTCGTGCGTGTAGACAACGAGAAGATGTCCAAGTCCCTGGGCAACTTCTTCACCGTGCGCGAGGTGCTAGAAAGGTTCCAGCCCGAAGTGGTGCGCTTTTTCATCCTGCGTGCCCACTACCGCAGCCCGCTCAATTATTCAGACCAGCATCTGCACGAAGCCCGGGCGGCCCTGACCCGACTCTACACGGCCCTGAAGGACGTGGAGGTGTCGGTGAACGGGGTGGACTGGAACGACCCCCGGGCCCGGCGCTTTCGCGAGGCCATGGACGACGATTTCGGCACGCCGGAGGCCATCGCCGTGCTCTTCGAACTGGCGAACGAGGTCAATCGCGGCCACTCCCCCCGGGACGCCGCCCTGCTGAAAGGGCTGGGAGGCCTGCTGGGGCTGCTGCAGCAGGAGCCGCTCCAGTTCCTGCGGGAGGCGCCTGCGGTCGAGGGCGACGCCTACTCCGCGGAACGCATCGAGCGGCTAATCGCCGCCCGGGCGGAGGCACGCCGGGCGCGCAACTTCGCAGAGGCCGACCGCATCCGGGAGGAGCTGGCGGCGGCGGGCATCGTGCTGGAAGATACGCCCAAGGGGACCCTATGGCGCCGCGCCTGAGCTGGTTGCTCTTCCTCGCCCTGTTTCTGACGATGGGCGGCTGCGGGGAAGAGCGAGGCCAGGACGGGGCAGGCAAGGGCTTCGAAGACAAGGCTCGGGAGACGGCCCGGGCGGAGGCGCGGGAGGCCCTCGAGGCCGCCGCCCAGTCGCTGGACGAGCAAACCCGGGCGGCGCGGGAGCGACTGGCCGGCCTCAAAGAGGCGGTGGGGGAGACGTGGCGCGAGCTGCGGGAAGAGGTGCAGGAAGCCGTCGCTCAGGCTCGCCAACAGTACCGCAGCCTCATGGAGCGTCTGGAGAGAGACGACGGACGCTCGGCTTGACGCTAACGCTTTCGTCCAGAGGGCGAGGGATCCGAAACGGCCATGAACGAAAACCTCGAGCGCAGTCTCACCTCCTCCGCCTTGTGGCTGCGGGCCCTCGCCATGCTGCTCATGGGGGTGGTCTACAGCATCACCGAGTTGGTACTGGTCGCTGTGATCGTGCTGCAGTTCCTATTCCGCCTGGTGAGCGGTGAGCCCAACGGCAACTTGCTCCGCTTCGGCGCCCAGCTGGCCGCCTTTGCTTACAATATTTTCCTGTTCCTGACGTTCAACACCGAGCAGAAACCTTTTCCATTCCAGGATTGGGAGGCGAGCGCCCGTCCCTGGCGTGGGGCAGAGGGGGAGAATCGGTAAGTGGCAGCGCTTCTCACGCCCGAGCCCCGAGAGCGTCGGCCCGATCCGGAGGAATAGGAGTTCCGCCGCGATGCAGGATCAAGGCCTGCTGGTGTGGGCGGTCCTGGCGGTGCTGATGGCCACCGCTTATTTCACCTTGGTGGTGGCGCCGTCCCGGCGCTCCCAGCGGGAGCGCCGGGCACGGCCCTTGCTGGAGCAGCGCTGCCCGCTGCGGGCCGGGATCGGTCCCCTGTTCTACTTGGGCGGCTTCGGCCGGGTGGCTCTATACGACGACTTCCTGGTGGCGATTTACCTCTTGCGCGCCGAGCTGGACTACGCCGACATCGAGCGGGTGGAAATCAAGCGCCAGCTCTTGCGCAAAGGCGTGTACTTCTATCCCCGAGCGGGCAAAGGACTGCGCTACCTGGCGGTGTTTCCCCGAGATCCGGGGCCGCTGCTGGCAATCCTGCAGGCGAAGGGGTTTTCCATCGCCGGCTTGAGCGGTTCTTACAGCGTCTGAAGATCGGACTTTGTGAAGCGAGGAGCCCATGAGAAGACGAGTCTTCTTGTGTGCGCTGGTCCTGGGCCTGGGACACCGGCGCTCGCCCACCACGGCTGGAGTGGGTACGACAGCTCGACCCCCCTCACCCTGACCGGCGTGATCAGGCGTTCCGGCTATGAGCATCCCCATGGCTTCATCGAGCTCGCGACCCCGGACAAAACTTGGCGGGTGATCCTGGCGCCGCCCAGCCGCATGAGCAACCGGGGTCTTCCGGCCTCTGCGTTGACGCCGGGCACCTCTGCCACCGTGGAAGGCTATCCCCATCGCACCGATCCCCAGGAGAGGCGCGCGGAGCGTATCACGGTGGGGGGCAGGACCACGGAGCTGCGCTGACAATGGCGCCGGAGACGGCGGCCCAGTCCCTGGCGCGGGTGGAGGCGCTACCCGTCGCCCGGGCGATGCGGGAGAGCCTATGGCTCTACCCCCTCGTGGAGGTGGTGCATTTGCTCGGCCTCGCCATCCTGGTGGGGGGCGTGGTGCTGTTCGACTTACGGGTACTGGGCGTCTCGAAGCGTTTGTCGGTGGCGGCCCTGGCCCGCTATCTCCTTCCCTGGAGCATAGCCGCCTTGTGGCTCATCGTTCCCAGCGGCTTGCTCATGTTTTCGGCCCACGCCTCCGAGTTCATCGCGAACCGGGTGTTCCTGCTCAAGATGACCCTGTTGATGGCAGCGGCACTGAACGCCCTGATGTTCCACCTGGGTCCCTTCCGCCAGGTGGCAGCCTGGGACACGGACGTCCCCGCACCCGGGGCGGCCCGGCTCCACGCGGGAGCTTCCCTCCTGATCTGGATCGCCGTCGTCGCTTGCGGTCGACTCCTCGCCTACACGTAGAGGCCGCACTGCTATTCCGGTCATGGGATCTCTCATCGCTCTCAAGATCGGGCTCCTCGCTTCCGCCCTGGTGATGGGAAGCATGGCCTTCTTCAGCGCGGTGGTGACACCCCTCGTTTTCGCCCGACTGGAGGCGGCCGCGGCGAGCCAGTTCCTTCGCGCCCTGTTTCCCTCGTACCACCTGGTGGTGGGGATCGGTGGGCTCATGGCTGCCGGGGTGCTCACCTGGGTACGCCCGGTGGAGGCGGTCGTCATGGCCGCCGTAGGTTTTACGGCGTTCGCTCTGCGCGGATGGCTGTTGCCGGCCATCCAACGCCAGCGGGACGCGGCTGCGGCGGGGGACGAAAAGGCCCAGACTCGCTTCGACCGGCTGCACCGCTTATCGGTGTGGATCAACGGCCTGCAGTTTATAGGCGCGGTGGCGGTGGTGGCGCGGCTGGGCGGATGAGAGGCAGAAGGCTCAAGCCCGCCGCCGAGGACCGGGACGCCCGTTTTCCACCGCGAATTCCGCCAGCGTGCGCAGGGGACTTTCCGGGTTCGTGACGTCCTGCAGGGCCCTGAGCCGCGCCACGGCCCGCTCCGGGGTAAGCTCCAGGACCGTATAGCCGCGGAAGCGGCTGTCGGCGAACTGGATGTGGGGATTGTTCTCCACCATCTCCTGGATCCGCCGCCAGGAGAAACCCCGGGAGCTGATGGAGGTGGTGACCAGCTCGCTCGCCACTCGCGCCGATTTTGGATCGTCGAAGTCGATCTTCAGGTCGCTCACCGCGAAGGCGTGGATGTCGCCGCTCAGAACCAGGGGATTGGAGACCCCCTCGGCCGCCAGGGTCTCGAGCAGGCGTCTGCGGGCGGCTGGGTAGCCGTCCCAGTTGTCGGTCCAGAAAGCCTGGCCGGGCCCGGGTCGCCGGTCTGCCTGGGCCATCATGGTCTGCTGGGCGATCAGGTTCCACCGGGCCCGGGTCCGCTGGAGACCCTCCCGGAGCCAGCGCTCCTGGTGCCAGCCCAGCATGGTGCGGGCTGGATCCCACCGCTCCGGACAGTCCTCTTTGTCCACTGTTCTGCCGCCGCTGCGCCAGGGGCCCGGACAGGGCTGGGGGTCCCGATATTGTCGGCCGTCCAGGACGAAAACGCGGGCCAGGGGGCCGAAGCTGGCCTGGGTGTAGAGCCGCAGGGTGGGCCCGGAGGGTTCGGCGGTTCGGGGCAGAGGCATGTGCTCGTAATAGGCCTGGTAGGCCGCCGCCCGTCGGGCGAGGAAAACCTCCCGCGGATCCCCGTCCTGGCTGCGATCGCCCGCGTAGTCGTTGTCCACCTCGTGATCGTCCCAGGTGACCAGCCAGGGGAAGGCCGCGTGGGCCGCCTGGAGGGCAGGATCCAGCCGGTACAGAGCGTAGCGCCGACGGTAGTCCTCCAGGGTGAGCGCTTCCCCCGCCCCGTGGGAGCGAACTTTGTTCCCTGCAAGACCGCTGTATTCGTAGATGTAGTCGCCCAAGTGCACCACAAGGTCCAGGGGCTCGGCCGCCATGTGGCGGTAGGCGGCGTAGTGGCCGTGCTCGTAGTGCTGGCATGAGGCGAAAGCCAGCACCAGGCGGGAGACCCCTCCCTCGGGGGCGGTGCGAGTGCGGCCCACGGGACTCACCCCATCGCCGGTACGGAAGCGGTAGTAGTACCAGCGGCCGGGCTCGAGCCCGCCCACCTCCACGTGGACCGCATGGGCCCGTTCCGGCAGAGCGATGGCCTCACCCCGGGCCAGGATTCGGGCGAAGGTCTCGTCGGCGCCCACTTCCCAGGCGACGGGCACCGGTGCGGGCGGCATGCCACCGTCCGCCGCCAGAGGCTCTGGGGCGAGCCGCGTCCACAGTACGAAGCCGTGGGGACGGGGATAGCCTGATGCGACCCCCAGGGTGAAAGGATCGCGACCGGCGGGCGCAGGCGCGATCCTCCGGGAGGCGCAGCTCGCTGCAGCGAGGCCCGCGAGCCCCAGGAGAAAGGTGCGGCGACTGAGCGTCATTCGGTGACTCGCTTGCGATGCGGATGAAGGAGTCTATGGGATCCGCTCGAGCCGCCAAGTTTACAGTGCTCTTCATGAATTTTTTGAAATCGCGCGGCGGGATTTGTGCCCCGGCGGCTCCCCCTCTACCATGACGGCATGGGTTCGCCTTCCCGTTGTGCCCTTGCTTTCTTGATGCTCTGGTTGGTAACGGCCTGCGCGCTGGGGGCCGAGCGGCTAGGGGCCTACGGTGCCGACTTGACCGGAACCTCCGTCTCGGGAGTTTCCTCCGGCGGCTACATGGCGGTCCAATTCCACCTGGCCCAGGGAACCCTGGTGCAAGGGGTGGGGGTCTTCGCCGCGGGCCCCTATGCTTGCGCCCAGGGCGATGTCGACACCGCCCGTTTTTCCTGCATGGAAGGGGTGCCGGATGTTCCCCGGCTCGTTGCCTTGACCCGCCGATGGGCGGCGGAGGGCCGGATCGATCCCCTTGCCCCTTTGGCCCGCGCCCGGGTGTGGGTGTTCTCAGGTTATAACGACGGGGTGGTGCGCCGCCCGGTGACCGAAGCGCTGGTACGCTACTATGCCCACTTCGTGCCCCAGGCCCAGATCTTCCACCAGACCGCCCTTCCGGCGGGGCACGCCCAGGTGACCCGGGACTACGGCGCCGCCTGCTCCATGACCGGCGGGCAGTACCTGGCCGATTGCGACTACGACGGCGCCGGGGCACTTTTGCAATTCCTCCATGGGCGCCTCGTGCCTCCCACCGCGGCGCTCGAGGAGCGGCTCAAGCGCTTCGACCAGAGAGAGTTCGCCGGCGGCACCCCGCGCCACATCGGCCTCGCCGATGAGGGCTACGTGTACGTGCCCCGGGCGTGCGAGGAGGAGGGCCGCTGCCGAGTGCACGTGGCTTTTCACGGCTGCCTGCAGTATGCCGGGCGCATCGGCGACGCTTACGTGCGCCACGCCGGTTACAACCCCTGGGCGGAGGCGAACCGCATTATCGTGCTCTATCCCCAGGCCACCGCCACCTGGGTGGGGCCGTTTAATCCCAAGGGCTGCTGGGACTGGTGGGGCTACACCGGTCCCGCCTATGCCCAGAAGGACGGTGCCCAGATCCGCGCGGTGCGGGCCATGCTGGGCCGCTTGGCGCAAGGGGCTCCCGGTGGCGTGCCGGCTCGCAGCGGGCTTGCTCCCGAGCCCGTCCTGTGGGCGGACGCTTCCGACACCTCGGTAGCCCTCGCCTGGACCCCCGTGCCCGGAGCCAGGGGCTACGAGGTGCTCCGTGAGTCGGGGGACCGACCCGCCCCGGCGCCGCGCCCGGCGCAGGGCTCGAGCTTTGCCGACCACGGCCTTCGGCCCGAGACCGACTATGCCTACCGGGTGGTGGCCCAGATGGGGAACGAACGGAGGGAAGTCGGGCGCACGCTCTTGCGAACCCGGCCTCGACCGCCCGCCTGCGATCCGTATTTCAGCGACAACGTGACCCATGTTCAGCGCGGTCGAGCCTACGTGGCGTGGGGCTGGACCTACGCTTGGGGTTCCCATGAACCCATGGGACTCTGGTCCCCCTTCAAGGAGACGGCCCTGCGGCGGACCAACGGGGAATATCGGGTTGGCCCATGCTCCTGAAGGAGGCGACAGCGGCGGTCCCGGGACCGCCGCGCGCTCAGTCTCCAGCCGGGGAAATCCGAAACTCCAGCACCGGCTCGCAGGCACGCAGGGTCTCGGCGAGCCGCCCCATGTTGTCGGGAGAAGTGGTGCGGATCACCATACCATATTCGAAGAACTTGCCGTCGCCCGCCAGGCGATAACTCATGTTGGCGATGCTGAATCCGTGGGAGGCAATGAGCCGGCGCAGCTCTTGCTCCGGCATGGCAGCCTCCCGGGCGAACCTCACGTGATGGTGGGCGTAGAACTGGCTCGGCATGGCGTGCTCGATCCACCGGAACACCGAGAGCGTGCCCAGCACCGCGAGGGTGGCCAGGACCGCGGCGAAGTAGAACCCGACCCCCACCAGGATGCCAATGGCTGCGGTGGCCCAGATGGAGGCTGCGGTGGTGAGGCCCCGCACCGTCAATCCCTCCTTGAAGATCACCCCCGCTCCCAGGAATCCGATCCCGGTCATGATCCCCTGGGCCATGCGGGTGGGGTCTGTGCGCACCGTCTCCAGGGGCACGCCGGGGAGCCACTGCCACTGGTAGAGGGTGACCAGCATGAGCATGCTAGAGGAGAGGGACACCAGGGTGTGGGTGCGGAAGCCAGCCGGACGGCCGTGGAAGCTGCGCTCAAGCCCGATGGCGCTACCCGCCACGGCGGCGCCAAGCAGATGCACGATCACGGTCAGGTAAGTATCTAACATGGGCGCGTCTCCCATCCGCTTCGTTGCGGCGACTGCCTATCCCGCACATGCCTCGCGCAAGCTGGTGCAGCACCACTAGCTGAGCGGATGGTCCACAATCTTGCGAAAAGCCGGGCGCTCTGCGAGACGTCGGTACCAGGCCTCCAGATGGGGCATGGCGGGTCGCTGCACCGGGAGATTGAACCAGCGCTGGGCCGCGACCCCCAAGGCTAGGTCGCCCATGGTGAAGGAGGGGCCGGCGACGAAGGAGCGCCCGGCGAGGGCCTCGTTCAAGATGCCGAGGGCATCGAGGGTTTTCAGGCGGGCCTCCTCGATGTCCTGGGCGTTGCGCTTCTCCGGCGGCGTGCGCACCAGGCCCCAGAAGACCGGTCGCAGCCGCGGCCACAAGGTGGACATCTGCCAGTCCATCCACTTGTCCGACTCGGCGCGGGCCGCCGGCGTTGCGGGCCAGAGAGTCCCGGCGCCGTATTGGGCGGCAAGATAGCGCACGATCGCGTTGGACTCCCACAAGACCAGGGGGCCGTCCTCAAGGGTGGGCACCAGCCCGTTGGGGTTGAGCTTGCGGTATTCGGGGGTGTTCACCACGCCGTATTCCATGCCGGCGTCGATGCGCTGGTACGGGAGTCCGAGCTCCTCGGCGCACCATAACACTTTCTGCACGTTGATCGAATTGACCCTGCCCCAGATCTTCAGCATGCATTCCTCCTTGACCATGGCGGGGGGTGAGCGCGAGGGCGGCCTCGCGCCGGCGGGTTCGCAAGCCCGGCGATGGTGGGAGGCATTGTACCCTCGGCGTTCCGGTCTGCGGAATCGGAGGATCTGCGCGGTCGCAGCGCCTTCCGGCTAACATTCCCACCCCCATTATGTCGGCGCGCCCTTCGTTCCGCTTCTGGACTGCCCCGGCGTCCCATCCGCCGGGGCTCGCTCTACTGTTCATCACCGAGATGTGGGAACGCTTCTCCTACTACGGGATGCGGGCCATCCTGGTGCTGTTCCTGATCGCGGGTCCCGAGGCGGGCGGCTTCGGCTGGAGCGTGGAGCAGGCAAGTCAGCTCTACGGCTGGTATACCGGCTTTGTCTATCTCACCCCCGTGATCGGCGGCTACTTGGCTGATCGGTGGCTAGGCACCCACAGAGCCCTGGTGGCGGGCGGTGGCATCATCGCGACAGGACATTTCTGCCTGGCTTTGGAGACCCTGGCCTCGTTCTACTTGGGGCTTGCCCTCATCATCGCTGGCACCGGGTTGTTCAAGTCCAACGTCTCGACCATGGTGGGCCAGCTTTACGGTCCCGAGGACCCTCGTCGAGACAGCGCCTTCACTTTGTTTTACATGGGGATCAACCTGGGAGGACTGGTGGGATCCCTGGTTTGTGGCTACCTGGCAGAGAGCCCCCGCTACGGCTGGCGTTACGCTTTCGCGGCGGCGGGGATCGGCATGGTGCTCGGGCTCGCGGCTTACTTGGCGGGCCGCCGCCGGTGGCTCGGCGACGTGGGAAGCCGTCCCGTTCGGAGCGTTTCGGTTTCGCCAGCGGGCGCTCCCACCGGCCCGGAAGATCGGCACCGAGTGCTGGCCCTATGCCTCACGTCGCTCTTCGTGGTCTTCTTCTGGATGGCCTACGAGCAGGCGGGTTCCAGCATGACCGTGTTCGCCGAACGCTCCACCGACCGCAGTCTCCCCGAATGGCTCGCCCCGCTGGTGCCCCTCAGCGCGATTCCGGCCGCCTGGTTCCAAGCCCTCAACCCGGTGTTCATCCTGGTGCTGGCGCCCGCGGCCTCCGCCCTGTGGCGGCGCCTGGACGGGAGCGGCCGGGGACCGTCCACTCCCATGAAAATGGCCTTGGGTCTTTTCTTCTTGGGGGCGGGGTTCGCCGTCCTGGCGATGGGCGCGGCGGGCGCAGGGCGGGGGCTCGTGGGCCCGGGGTGGCTGGTCGCGGCCTACCTGCTTCACACTCTAGGGGAGCTGTGCCTGTCTCCCGTGGGACTCTCCATGGTGACGCGGCTCGCGCCGGTGCGCTTCGCCTCCTTGCTGATGGGAGTGTGGTTTCTCTCCAGCTTTGTGGCCAATCTGATCGGCGGCTATCTGGCCGGGATGCTGGAGCGGGTGGCAAGGGGCGAGTACTTCCGAGTGCTAGGCGGGCAGGCGGACTTCTTCTTGATCTTCGTGGTCACTTCCCTCGGAGCGGGGCTTGCCTTGGCAGCCCTCGCGCCTTGCCTTCGCCGGCTCGGTCACGGCCGGCTGTAGACCGCGGGCGGTGGGAATCAGGATTGGAAAAATTCCCGCACTTTGTCCATCCAGCTCTTGTGGCGGGGATTATGGTGCTCGCCCCCCTCCCGGGAGAGGCGCTCGAACTCTTCCAGCAACTCTTTTTGCCGGGGTGTGAGGTTGACCGGGGTCTCCACCACCACGTGCACGAGGAGGTCACCGACAGAGTTCGAGCGCAAGGCCTTGATACCTTTGCCCCGCAGCCGGAACACCTTTCCGGACTGGGTCTCGGGAGGAATGCGGATCTTGGCTGCACCTTCTAGGGTGGGGATCTCGATCTCGCCCCCGAGGGCGGCGGTGGCAAAGCTGATGGGCATCTCACAATGGAGGTCGTTGCCGTCGCGGGTGAACACCGGATGGGGTGCGACATGGATCACCACGTACAGATCGCCGGGCGGGCCGCCCGACAGCCCTGCTTCCCCTTCGCCGGAGAGGCGGATGCGGTCGCCATCATCCACCCCGGGCGGGATTTTCACCGACAAGGTCTTATGTTTCTTCACGCGCCCGCTGCCGCCGCAGTTGCCGCAGGGATGGGGAACGTGTTTGCCCGTGCCATGGCAAGTGGGGCAAGTCTGCTGGATGGAAAAGAAACCCTGCTGCATCCTCACCTGGCCATGGCCGCGGCAGGTGGGACAGGTGACGGGTCCGCTGCCCGGCCGTGCTCCCGACCCGTGGCACACTTCGCAGGTGGCCAGCGTGGGCACCCGGATGGTGGTCTCTGTGCCCCGCGCCGCCTGCTCCAAGGTGATCTCCAGGTTGTAGCGCAGATCCGCGCCCCGATACATGGAGCCACGGCTGCGGCCGGTCGTGCCGAAAATGTCGCCGAAAATATCTCCGAAAGCGTCGGCAAAACTGCCGAAGCCGCCGAACCCGGCACCGGCCCCCGCGGCGGCGTCCACGCCGGCATGGCCGAACTGATCGTAGGCGGCCCGCTTGTCCGGATCGGAGAGCACTTCGAAGGCCTCTTTGACCTCCTTGAAACGTTCCTCCGCCTGGGGTTTGTCCGGGTTGCGGTCCGGATGGTACTTCATGGCAAGGCGCCGGTACGCCTTCTTGATCTCTTCGTCCGAGGCGTCCCGGTTGACGCCCAGCACCTCGTAATAATCGCGCTTAGCCATGGGTCGGTGGCAGACCGCACAAGACGACAAGGCGCAGAGTATACGCCGAGAGGACCTGCCTTCTCAGCGTCTCTGCGCCTGTGCGTCCGTCCGGGCGGCCTACTTCTTGTCCTTGACTTCCTCGAACTCCGCGTCGACCACGTCGGAATCTTGTTTCTTGCCGCCACCCCCCGCGGACGCACCCGCAGCCTGGGCCTGGGCGCCGGCGTACATTTTCTCCGCCAGCTTATGGGACGCCTCCGCCAGCGCTTGGGCCTTGGCGTCGATCTCCGCCTTGTCGTTACCCTTGATGGCTGCCTCCACCGCGGCGATAGCCGCCTCGATCCTCGATTTTTCCTCCGCCGAGAGCTTGTCGCCATACTCTTTCAAGCTCTTGCGCACGGAGTGGATGAGCGCGTCCGCCTGGTTGCGGGCGTTGACCAGCTCGAACTGCTTGTGGTCCTCTGCCGCGTGCAGCTCCGCATCCTTGATCATGCGCTGGATCTCTTCCTCGGTAAGGCCCGAGCCGGCCTGGATGCGGATCTTGGCTTCCTTGCCGGTCGCCTTGTCCTTGGCGGTCACGTGCAGGATGCCGTTGGCGTCGATATCGAAGGTCACCTCGATCTGGGGCACGCCCCGGGGCGCCGGCGGGATGCCCTCCAGGTTGAACTGCCCCAGGCTCTTGTTGCCCGCCGCCATCTCCCGCTCGCCCTGCAGCACGTGGATGGTCACCGCCGTCTGGTTGTCCTCGGCGGTGGAGAACACCTGGGTGGCCCGGGTCGGGATGGTGGTGTTCTTCGGGATCAGCTTGGTGAACACGCCGCCCAAAGTCTCGATCCCCAAGCTCAAGGGCGTGACATCGAGCAGCAGCACGTCTTTCACCGCGCCTTGGAGCACCGCCGCCTGGATCGCGGCGCCGATGGCCACCGCCTCGTCCGGGTTCACGTCCTTGCGCGGTTCGCGCCCGAAGATCTCCCGCACCTTCTCCTGCACCTTGGGCATGCGGGTCTGGCCGCCCACCAGGATCACGTCATCCAGGTCGGACGGTTTCACCCCCGCGTCCTTCATGGCGATCAAGCAGGGCTCCACGGTCCTCTCGATCAGGTCCTCCACCAGGCTTTCCAGCTTGGCGCGGGTGATCTTCACCACCAGGTGCTTGGGACCGCTGGCGTCCGCCGTGATGTAGGGCAAGTTCACCTCCGTCTGCTGGGCGGAGGAGAGTTCGATCTTGGCCTTTTCCGCTGCGTCCTTAAGCCGCTGTAGCGCCAAGACATCTTTGCGCAGGTCGATGCCGTGCTCCTTTTTGAACTCGTCGGCCAGGTAGTCGATGATGCGCTGATCGAAGTCCTCGCCGCCGAGGAAGGTATCCCCGTTGGTGGAGAGCACCTCGAACTGGTGCTCCTTGTCCACCTCGGCGATCTCGATGATGGAGATGTCGAAGGTCCCACCGCCCAGGTCGTACACGGCGATCTTGCGGTCGCCTTCCTTCTTGTCCATGCCGAAGGCGAGGGCAGCCGCGGTGGGCTCGTTGATGATGCGCTTCACGTCGAGTCCGGCGATGCGGCCCGCGTCCTTAGTGGCCTGGCGCTGGGAATCGTTGAAATAGGCGGGCACGGTGATGACCGCCTCGGTCACCGGCTCGCCCAAATAGTCCTCGGCAGTCTTCTTCATCTTTTTCAGCACTTCCGCCGAGACCTGGGGCGGCGCCAGCTTGCGGCCTCGCACCTCGACCCAGGCGTCGCCATTGTCGGCGCGCACGATCTTGTAGGGCACCATCTTGATCGCCCGCTGGACCATCTCTTCGTCGTATTTGCGCCCGATCAGGCGCTTCACCGCGTACAGGGTGTTCTGGGCGTTGGTGATCTGCTGGCGCTTGGCTGGCGCCCCCACCAGGATCTCGCCCTCGTCGGTGTAGGCGACGACGGAGGGGGTCGTGCGCGAGCCTTCCGAGTTCTCGATCACCTTGACCTTGCCGTTCTCCATCACGGCCACGCACGAGTTGGTCGTCCCGAGATCGATGCCGACAATCTTGCCCATAAGCCTGTTCCTTTTTGAAAAGTCTGGATTTTTCCGTTAGGTGGTAAATGCGGGCGTGCCCCCCCTATTTCAAGCTCAAGCCTGGGCCTTGGATTTGGACACCACCACCAGCGCGGGGCGGATCACCCGATCGTGCAACATATAGCCCTTCTGCATCACTTGCATCACCAGTCCAGGGGGGCCGTCGGACTCCACCGTGGTCATGGCGTGATGACGGTGGGGATCGAACTTTTCCCCTTGGCCCGGGTTGATCTCCCGGATGCCGAATTTTTCGAACACCTGGTTGAGCAGCCTTAAGGTAAGCGTCACGCCCTCCCGCAACTGCTCGAAGGAAGCGTTCTCCACCGTAAGGGTAGTCTCCAGGCTGTCCTTGATGGGCAGCAACTGGGTCGAAAAGCTCTCCACCGCGTACTTGTGGGCGTTGGCTATCTCGGCTTCGGCGCGTTTGCGCAGGTTATCCGCTTCCGCCTTCGCCCGCAGCCAGGCGTCGTAGTGCTCTTGTGCAGCTTGTTCCGCTTTTTTGAGCGTCTCCTCCAGGCTGGCGATCACGTCGGGTTCCGGCGCCTGGGCTGGGGTCTGTTCAGGCGTCCCGGCGGGGGCTGACTCCCTCGCTTCCCTGGCCTCGTCTCCTGCGGGAGCGCCCGTCGGCCCCGGGGGTGGGACCTTATCCCGCTCGATTTCTTGCATAGGCACATTCCTCCAATGAAGTAGAGTTGCTATGGCGGCACCCGCCGAGGATTTCAAGGGCTATCGGGCGCTTTCTCGATCATATTAGATCGTGCTAATCTTTTTCAGAATGGCAGAAGCGCCAAAAATCATCGACTTGCAGGATGAACCGGACAGCCGGGTGCGTACTGCGGCTTTCTATGCCCTGCGGAGCCTCGCCCGGGGGGAACGGGCTTCAGTGCTTACCCGGGAGGAGCCTACCCTGATGCTGGAGGCGGTCAATCTGCAGTTACGTGGCCGGCTCACCTGGCGGGTTTTTCCGGAGGGCCAGGCTTGGCGGGCCGAGGTGGGACTCAAGGAGGATGCCCCGCCTGAGGACGTAATCGATCTTCTGACCCGGCACCACGGGATCCTAGACCGGCTCTTGGTCCGGGCGCTCGAGCGGGTGAACAACGGGGCAGTGGCGGAGGCGGTGCCGTTGCTCGCCGGCTTCGCGACTGGACTCCGGGCCCACGTGGCCTTCGAGGACACGGTCCTTGCTTCGAGGCTCCCCGTTGCCACCCGCCCGGCGGGAGACGATCCCCTGTCCATCATGTTGCGGGAACACCGGGAAATCCTGGCCCAGCTCGATCTGCTGGAGGAGTGTCTGGCCCAACAGCCTCCCGACAGGGCGGAGGTGGGGGCCTTTTGCGCCATCCTCTCGGGCACTCTGGCGAAGCACGAGCATCGGGAAGAAACCCAGCTGTTTCCGCTCTGGCGCCTGGGCCTCGACCAGCTTGCCCCGGCGCAACGCCAGGGTCTGCTCGACGAGCTGTCCGCCCGGCTGCCCCCGGGCGACCGGCCCGGCTGACTCCTTTATTTCTCGGGAATCGTATCCTTCTGCTGCCGTGCGATCGGGCTAATCAGGACCCGGTCCACCCGCTTGCCGTCCATGTCCACCACCTCAAAGCGGTAGCCTTCCCATTCGAAAGCATCGGCGATACGGGGAATGCGCCCGAGCTGGGCCATCACCAGACCCCCTAGGGTTTCGTAGTCGCGGTCCTCCTCGTTGGGCAATCGAGGCAAGTTGAGCCGATCTTTGAGCTCGTCCACGTAGACCATCCCGTCCACCAGCCAGGAACCGTCCTCGCGTCGGATCCACGGGGGCTGCTCCGCCGGGGCAATGCCTCCCACGATGGCCTCCAGGACGTCGTGGGGCGTTACCAGCCCGAGAATTTCCCCGTATTCATCGATCACGAGGCAAAGGTGGCTGCCGGTGCGCTTGAACGTCTCCAGCACCTCGAGGCCTGTGATCCATTCAGGCACTACGACGGGATCGTGCAGGCTGGCGCTAGGGTCGAAGGGCTTCCCCGAAAGGAGCCGCGACAGGAGATCCCGAGCCGAGACGACCCCGAGCAGATTCTCCAGCCCGCCCCGACACACCGGATAGGAGGTGTGCAGGCCCCGGATGATGGTGCGCCGGACCGCTTCTTCACCCGCCTCCAGGTCGATGTACACGATGTCCCGGCGGGGGGTCATGAAAGTGCTCACGCTGCGGTCGCTTAGCCGGAACACGTTTTTCACCAGGTCGTGCTCCGTCTGCTCCAGGATGCCAAGCTGGGCTCCCAGGCGTAGCATGGCCCGGATTTCCTCCTCCGAGAGCTGGACTTCCCGAACTGGCCGGGAGCCCAGGAGCCGCAGCACCGCCTCGGACGAGGCGCTCAGCAAGCGCACCAGGGGATGGACTGCCAGGGATAGCCACCGGAGCGGGCGAGCCATCAGCCGGGCGGTGCGCTCGGGGTTGTGGAGGGCGATTTGCTTGGGGACCAGCTCACCGATGATGAGGGAGCAGTAGGTGATCCCGGTTACTACAAGCCCGAAGGCCAGCGCCTCGGCGTAGGGAGCGAGGGGCTCGAAGCGCCCGAGGCTCTGGGCCAATCCCTGAGCCAGGGTCGCCTCCCCAAACGCGCCGGCGAAGATGCCCACCGCTGTGATTCCGATTTGGATGGTGGACAGGAACGGCCCCGGGTGCTCGGCCAGATGAAGCGCAGCCGCGGCGGCCGAGTCGCCCCGGTCCGCCCATTGGCGCAGCCGCAGCTTGCGGGAAGTGACGACCGCCAGCTCGGACATGGCCAGCACGCCGTTCAACAGGATGAGGCTGGCGAGAATCAAGAGGTCCATCGCTTTTTCGTCGGTAGACAAAAGAGGGTGGCGTTGACCGGCAAGCGCCGGGCGGGATCGGCGTCATCCCCGATCCCGCGCCCGCGCCCCAAAACGGGGAGAAAGGATCAGGCCGGGGCCCCCAAGGCCAGGGCCCGCTCCCGGGACCGCTGGAGCGCTTCCGCCGCGGGCTCCACGCCGAGCCAGCCTTGCAGCTGGGACTCCGCCAGCTCCGCCAGGGCCTGGATCCAGTCGGGTCGCTCGTTGAGGGCAGGGATGTAGTGGAACTCGCCGCCTCCTGCGCCGAGGAACAGGGCCTTACCCTCGATGGCGATTTCTTCCAGGGTCTCCAGACAGTCGGCGACGAAGCCCGGGCAGATGACGTCTACCCGGCGCGTCCGAGCCCGGCCGAGGGCGACGAGGGTGTCGGCCGTGTAGGGCTTCAGCCACTCGGCCCGCCCGAAGCGGGACTGGAAGGTGACCCGATACTCGCCGGGCTTAAGACCGAGGGCCTCCGCCAGCAGCCGGCCGGTTTTCTGGCACTCGCAGTGGTAGGGATCGCCCTTGTCCAGGGCAGAACGCGGCACCCCGTGGAAGCTCATGAGGAGAAGCTCCCCCTGCCCGTGCTGTTGCCAGTAGTCCCGCACCCGGCCCGCGAGGGCGGCAATGTAGCGGGGATGGTCGTGGAAGTGCTTGACGAGCCTCAGGGCTGGCACGTTGCGCATGGACTTCGCCGCTGAAAAGACCGCATCAAAAGCGCTTGCCGTGGTGCTCGCGGAGTACTGGGGGTACAAGGGCACGATCAGGACTCGGTCGCAGCCCCGGGCCTTGAGTTGCTCGAGGGCCTGGGCGACGGGGGGATGACCGTAGCGCATGGCGTACTCCACCACGGGGGCGGGCTTGATCCGCTCTCCCAGGAAGCCCAGCAGCAGCTTGGCCTGCCGCTCCGTGTGGAGGCGCAGGGGGGAGCCCTCCGGCGTCCAGACTTGGGCGTAGCGCTGGGCGGATCGCCTAGGGCGAAGGGGGAGCACGAAGCCATTTAGGATCAGCCACCACAGGGGCCGGGGTAGCTCCACGACCCGCGGGTCCCACAGGAACTCCTTGAGATAGCGGCGCACCGCCCTGGGCGTGGGGGCTTCCGGCGTCCCAAGGTTGATGAGCAGCACGCCGACCCGGGTCGGCTGTCCGTGCTGGAAAGGGGGCTCGGGGGAATAGGGCATGGAGGCTTAGTCCCGCCCGCCTGGTTCCCCCTGGGGGAGCCGCACCGGAGCGCTTTGTCTCATTGCTGGGACAGGGCCCCGGAGAGGAGCCTAGCCGTGATCTCCACCAGGGGGATCACCCGGTCGTAGGCCATACGGGTGGGCCCTACCACGCCGAGCGTTCCCACCACCCGGCCGTCCACCTCGTAAGGGGCGGTGACCACGCTGCACTCGTCCAGGGGCATCACCCCAGACTCCTCCCCGATGAAGATTTTTACGCCCTGGGCCCGGCGGCTTGCTTCCAGAAGCCGGAGCAGATCCGTCTTGCGCTCGAACAAATCGAAGAGCTGGCGCAGCCGCGACCGGTCGGAGGACAGATCGCGGATGTCCAGCAGGTTGTGCTCCCCGGACACGACCACCGCGTCTCGGGTGTCCTGCACCGCTTCACTTCCCGCTTCGATGGCGGAGGTCATGAGCTCGACCATCTCCCTGCGCAAGTCGGTGAGCTCCTGCTTCAACCGACCCCTGATCTCGTCGAAGGTGAGCCCGGCGTAGTGCTGGTTGAGGTAGTTGGAGGCCTCCGCCAGCTCAGTGGCGCTGTAGCCGCGCTCTGGAACGATGACCCGGTTCTGGACGCTGCCTTCGGGGGTGACGATGATCAACAGCAGCCGCCGTTCCGACAGCTTCAAGAACTCGATGTGGCGAAAGGCCGGAACATCTGGGCGGGGCAGCATGACCACGCCGGCGAAGTGGGTGAGCTGGGAGAGCAATTGAGAGGCAGCGTTCACCAGACGCTGGGGGTTGTCCGGGTGCAGATGCTCTGATAACTCCGCCACCTGGCGCTCCTCGAGGGGCTTCACCACCAGGAGGCTGTCGACGAACAGACGGTAGCCCCGGGCCGTAGGCACCCGGCCGGAGGAAGTGTGCGGGCTGGCGACCAGGCCCATGTCCTCCAGGTCGGCGATCACGTTGCGGATGGTGGCCGGGGACAGGTCCAGCCCGGAGTATTTAGACAGGGAGCGCGAGCCCACCGGCTCGCCCTCCACAATGTAGCGCTCCACCAGGGTTTTCAGGAGAATCTGGGCCCGCTCGCTTAGCATGGCAAAATTCTACAACCGCCCCTCTGGCGGCACCAGCCGCGGTCCGGGAGGTGTGGGCACCGCTTCGCCCGGTTGTTTTGTGGTTTAATCCTCGCGATGAACGCCTCTTTCAAGACCGTTGCCCTGGTGGGAAAGTTCAAGAGCGCCGAGATCGCCGGGCCTCTCCTCGAGCTGGGTGCTTACCTGAAAGAGCGCGGCATCGAGGTCCTGGTGGACCGCCTGACCGCCACCCACCTGGGGCAGGCCGGCTACCCGGCCCTTACCCTGGACGAGATCGGCCGCCGGGCGCACCTGGCGGTGGTGCTGGGCGGCGACGGCACCATGCTCAACATCGCCCGCACCCTCGCGCCCTACGGGGTGCCCCTGGTGGGCATCAATCAGGGGAGGCTCGGTTTTCTCACCGACATCTCTGTGGACACCATGCGGGAGACCCTGGGTGCCATGCTGGACGGGCAATACGTCGTGGAGGAGCGCATGCTGCTCGCGGGAGAGGTGGTCTCGTCCCAGGCCGTGGTGTTCCAAGGGCTTGCCCTCAACGATGTCGTGGTGCATCGGGGTATCAAGGGGAGCATGATCGAGTTCGAGGTGCGCCTGGACGGCCAGTTCGTCTACAGCCAGCGCTCCGACGGACTCATCGTAGCCACGCCCACCGGCTCCACCGCCTACGCCCTTTCCGCCGGTGGCCCCATCGTCCACCCGCGGCTCCAGCTCATCACCCTGGTGCCCATCTGCCCCCACACCCTTTCCAACCGGCCCATCGTGATCGGAGCGGACTCGACGGTGGAGATCCTGATGCACGAGACCAACAGCTCCCGGGTGCATTTCGACAGCCACTCCCATGCGGAGCTGCGGGAAAACGACCGGGTGGTGGTGAAGCGCTCGCCCAGCCCGGTCAAGCTCCTCCACCCGGTGGGGCACAGCTACTACCACATGCTGCGGGAGAAGCTGCGCTGGAGCGAGCAGCCCTTTTTCCAGTCCCAGTCGTAGCCCGCGCTAACCGAACCGGCCATGCTGCGGTACCTGCGCATCCGTGATTTCGTGATCGTGGAAGAGGTGGAGCTGGAGTTTGCCCCCGGTTTTACCGCCCTCACCGGAGAGACGGGCGCCGGCAAGTCCATCCTGATCGACGCCCTGGCCCTGGTGCTGGGGGAGCGGGCGGACGCGGGGGTGGTGCGACGGGGCGCGGCGCGGGCGGAGATCGCGGCCGAGTTCGACGTCTCCCGGCTTCCTGGGGTCGAGAGCTGGCTGGCGGAGACGGGCTTCGACGCCGAGCCGGGGAGCTGCCTGCTGCGCCGGGTGGTAGAGTCCTCCGGCCGCTCCCGAGCCTTCATCAACGGGGCGAGCGCCACCGTGCAGCAGCTCAAGGAGGTGGGGGAGCGCTTGGTGGACATCCACGGCCAGCATGCCCATCAGTCGCTACTGCGCAGCGACTACCAGCGGGAGCTCCTGGATGCCCTGGGCGGGCAAACGGCCCTGGCCCAGGAGGTGGCAGCGGCCTACCGCCACTGGCAGAGCTTGCGCGCTCGGCGCATCGAGTGGCAGGAGAACGAGCAGGCCCTTGCCCGGGAGCGGGATGCGTTGGAGCGGGATCTGAAAGAGCTGGAGGCTCTCGTCTTTTCCCCCGAGGAGTGGCAGGCCCTGCAGGCGGAGCACAAGCGGCTCGCCCACGCTGCCGCCCTGCTGGAGGGCGCTCAAGGGGCCCTGGAGGTCCTCGAAGGAACGGACGGGGCGGTGCTGAGCCAGGTGCGAGGGCTCATCCAGCGCCTCTCCGCCCTCACCGACTACGATTCCCGGCTCAAGGAGGTGCTGGAGCTTCTCGAGCCGGCGGAGATCCAGCTCAAGGAGGCGCTCTACAGCTTGAACCGTTACGCCTCCCGCCTAGAACTGGACCCGGGCCGGCTCGCCCAGGTGGAAAACCGCCTGGCGGCGATCCATGGGTGTGCCCGCAAGCACCGGGTGACGGTGGAGGAGCTGCCGGAGCGGCTGTGCCAGGTACGGGAGCGGCTGAACGAGATCGGTGGGGCGGTGGGCCTTGAGACCCTGGTGGCCCAGGAAGAGGCGGCCCGGCAGGCTTACCTGGAGGGGGCGCGGCGACTTTCCCAGGGCCGGAAAAAAGCGGCGGAGACCCTCTCGGAGGCGGTCACCCGGGCGTTCAGGGACTTGGCCTTGGGGGGCGGCCGGTTTACGGTCAGCTTCCATCCGGTGGAGCCTGGGGGTAGCTTCGGGCTGGAGCAGGTGGAGTTCCAGGTGGCCACCCACCCGCAAACCCCGCCGGGCCCCTTGAGCAAAGTGGCCTCCGGGGGGGAGCTCTCCCGCATCAGCCTGGCGATCCAGGTGATCGCCAGCCGCGTAGCCCAGGTGCCCACCCTGATCTTCGACGAGGTGGACGCTGGCATCGGCGGCAAGGTGGCGGAAATCGTGGGGCGGCTGCTCAAACAGCTGGGCACCCTACACCAAGTGATGTGCGTGACCCATCTGCCCCAGGTGGCCGCTGCCGCGGATCATCAATGGCAAGTCACCAAGCTGGCGCGGGAGGGGGCGGTCGTGAGCCGTATCCGGCGGCTGGACGGGGAGGAACGGATCGACGAGATCGCCCGCATGGTGGGGGGCAGCCGGATCACTGAGACCACCCGCCGCCACGCGCGGGAAATGCTTAAGGCCGTGCGGGACGAAGCTTGAGGGTGCCTCGGCTCATCCCGGGCGCTTCACTGCCTTGAGATGGGGACAGTTCGGCTTGGTACAGTCGGCGTAGATGTGCAGGGAATGGTCGTGGATGGAGAATCCCCGCTCCTTGGCGATTTTTACCTGGCGCCGCTCGATCTCAGGATCGTAAAACTCCTCTACCCGGCCGCACTGCAGGCAGACCAAGTGATCGTGATGCCCGCCCTGGTTCAGCTCATAGACGGCCCTGCCGCTCTCGAAGTGGTGCCGTACGAGAATGCCCGCCTGCTCGAACTGGGTGAGCACCCGGTACACCGTGGCGAGCCCCACGTCGATACCTTCGGCGATGAGCTGTTTGTAGACGTCTTCGGCCGAAAGGTGCCGTACCTTGCTGGTCTCGAACAGGTTGAGGATCTTGATCCGGGGCGTGGTGGCTTTGAGCCCCATGGTCTTGAGCGCATCGGGCGTGCTCATGGCGTCCTCTCGGTGTAGGCGTCCTTTCAGGTATCATAAAACGTTCACGTCCCGTTGAAAACGATACGCCTCCCGTGTGCCGGATCCTGCCCCTCTCCCTTGTCCTGTGGCTCGGCGCCTGTTCCGGCTACCTGGGCCTTACTCCCTACCGGATGGACGTGCAGCAGGGCAATGTGGTGACCCAGGAAATGGTTTCCCGGCTCAAACCCGGGATGACCCGGGAACAGGTGAGGTTCATCCTGGGCACGCCCCTGGTGGCCGACCCGTTCCATGCGCAGCGCTGGGATTATGTGTACCGGCTGGAGAAGCGGGGCGAGCTGGTGGAGGAGCGCAAGCTCACCGTGGTCTTTGACGGGGAGCGACTCAAGCGGGTCGAGGGGGACGTGGTGGCGGCGCCGCCGGGAGGGGCGCCGGCGGCCGAAGCCCAGCGCGGCGCAAGCGCGACCCGCTAGCGCGAGCAGGCCGATGGAGCCCATTCGTGTTGTCATCGCGGGAACTTCCGGGCGCATGGGGCGGGCGCTCCTAGAGGCGATTGCTGAAGCGCCCGACCTCCACCTCCACGCCGCCCTGGATCGGCCCGGTAGTCCGGTCCTCGGCCGCGACGCCGGGGAACTGGTTGGCGCCCCGAACGGAGTGACCGTCACCGACGACCTGACCGCGGCCCTCGACGGCGCCCAGGTGCTCATCGATTTCACCCGCCCCGAAGGAACGTTAGAGCACCTGCGGGCCGCCACCGCCCGGGGGGTCAACCTGGTCATCGGCACGACCGGATTCACCGAGCCCGAGAAGCGGCAGATCGCGGAAGCCGCCCAGACCGTGGCGATCGTCCAGGCCCCCAACTTCAGCGTGGGCGTCAACCTCGCGCTCAAGCTCCTGGATCTGGCGGCTCGGGTCCTTGCCCAGGGCTACGACGTGGAGATCGTGGAAGCCCACCACCGGCACAAGGTGGACGCCCCGTCGGGGACTGCCCTGCGGATGGGGGAGGTGGTGGCGCGGGCCCTTGGCCGAGATTTGCGCGAGTGCGCCGTCTATGGCCGGGAGGGGATCACGGGAGAGCGGCCGGCGCAGGCGATCGGCTTTGCTACCGTGCGGGCGGGCGACATCGTGGGGGAGCATACCGTCATTTTCGCCGGCACTGGCGAGCGGTTGGAGATCAGCCACAAGGCCAGCAGCCGTGCTACCTTCGCCCAAGGGGCGCTGCGGGCGGCCCGGTTCGTCGTGGGGCGGGCTGCGGGGCTCTTCGACATGCAAGACGTGCTGGGCCTGCGCTGAAAGGCTTCGGCCGTGCGGCCCCACCGGAGGGTTCCGGCCGGGGCCGCGATTGAAGCTGCCTCCCCCTTCCCGTATAATGAGTCCCAACGGGATGGGCGTTTCGCTCGTCCCGTTTCTTTGTCTCCCTTGCGCCGTGCCCTAGAGTTGCCCGTGTCCGACCGTCCGCCCGCCCTGCTTGCGCTCGCCGACGGGACCGTATTCCGAGGATTTTCCATCGGTGCGGAGGGCACGACGAGCGGAGAGGTGGTATTCAATACCGCCATGACCGGATACCAGGAAATCCTGACCGACCCTTCTTATTGCCAGCAGATTGTCACCCTCACCTACCCCCACATCGGCAACACCGGGGTCAACTCCGAGGACGTGGAATCGGACCGGGTGTACGCGAGCGGCCTAGTGGTCCGGGACGTTCCCGTCGTCTACAGCAACTTCCGGGCGATCCAGAGCCTGCCGGATTACCTACGGGATCAAAACGTGGTGGCGATCGCCGGCATCGATACCCGCAAGCTCACCCGCATCCTGCGGGAGAAGGGGGCCCAGAACGGTTGCCTGATGGCGGGGCGAGTGGACGAGAAAGAAGCCTTGGGACTTGCGCGGGCATTCCCAGGCCTCGCTGGCATGGACCTCGCCCAGGTGGTGAGCTGCCAGAGCGCCTATTCTTGGGATGAGGCAGAGTGGTCCCTGGGCGCCGGCTACGCCAAGGCGCCTGAGGCCCGGTTCCACGTGGTGGCCTATGACTATGGGGTGAAGCGCAACATCCTGCGCAAGCTCGCGGCCCGGGGATGCCGCTTGACGGTGATCCCGGCCCGTACCCCGGCACAGGAGGCGCTGGAACTCCAGCCTGACGGCGTGTTTCTCTCCAATGGTCCTGGTGACCCCGAGCCCTGCACGTATGCCATCGACGCGATCCGCCGGCTCCTGGATACCGGCATCCCGATATTCGGGATCTGCCTGGGGCATCAGCTGCTGGGGCTTGCCGCAGGGGCGAAGACGGTGAAAATGAAGTTCGGCCACCACGGGGCCAATCACCCGGTGCAGGACCTGGAAACCGGGCGCGTCATGATTTCCAGCCAGAATCACGGCTTCGCGGTGGACGCGGCGACGCTACCGGAAAACTGCAAAGTGACCCACGTTTCGTTGTTCGACGGCAGCCTCCAGGGGTTCGCCTTCTCCGACCGGCCGGCCTTTTGCTTCCAGGGGCACCCGGAAGCGAGCCCCGGTCCCCACGACGTGGATTACCTCTTCGATCGCTTTGTATCCCTGATGGCGCTCAGGAAAGGCGGCAAGCGAGAGATCGCCGCCACCTCTGCCGGAGCCCAGGCCAGCCGCTAGGCCATGCCCAAGCGCACCGATATCCAGTCGATCCTCATCATCGGCGCCGGTCCCATCGTGATCGGCCAGGCGTGCGAGTTCGACTATTCCGGCGCCCAGGCCTGCAAGGCCTTGAAGGAGGAGGGCTATCGGATCGTGCTGGTCAACTCCAACCCGGCCACCATCATGACCGATCCGGAGCTCGCGCACGCTACCTACATCGAGCCCATCACCTGGCAGACGATCGAGAAGATCATCGCCCTCGAGCGCCCCGATGCCCTCCTGCCTACGATGGGCGGCCAGACGGCTCTCAACTGCGCCCTGGACCTGGCCCGGGAAGGAGTCCTGGAAAAATACGGGGTGGAGATGATCGGCGCCAGTCGAGAGGCGATCGACAAGGCGGAGGACCGGGAAAAGTTCAAGCTGGCCATGAACCGCATAGGGCTCGCTTCGCCCCGCTCGGCCCTGGCCCACAGCATGGAAGAGGCGCTACAGGTCCAGGCCATGGTGGGCTTCCCCGCCATTATCCGTCCCTCCTTCACTTTGGGTGGCACGGGAGGAGGGATCGCCTACAACCGGGAGGAGTTCGTCGCCATCTGCGAGCGGGGTTTTGACGCGAGCCCCACCCGCGAGGTTCTGATCGAGGAGTCGGTAATCGGCTGGAAAGAGTTTGAGATGGAGGTGGTGCGGGACCGCAAGGATAACTGCATCATCGTCTGCTCCATCGAGAATCTGGATCCCATGGGGGTGCATACTGGCGACTCCATCACCGTGGCCCCGGCCCAGACCTTGACCGACAAGGAATACCAGATCATGCGCGACGCCTCCATCGCGGTGCTGCGGGAGATCGGGGTGGACACCGGGGGCTCCAACGTGCAGTTCGCCATCAACCCACTCGATGGCCGCATGGTGGTGATCGAGATGAATCCCCGGGTATCCCGCTCCTCCGCCCTGGCGTCCAAGGCCACGGGCTTTCCCATCGCTAAGGTGGCGGCCAAGCTTGCGGTGGGCTACACCCTGGACGAGCTGCGTAACGAGATCACCGGCGGCGCCACACCCGCCTCCTTCGAGCCCAGCATCGATTACGTGGTGACTAAGATCCCGCGTTTCGCCTTCGAGAAGTTTCCCCAGGCGAACGACCGGCTCACCACCCAGATGAAGTCGGTGGGAGAGGTCATGGCCATTGGCCGCACCTTCCAGGAGTCGCTGCAGAAAGCCTTGCGAGGCCTGGAGACCGGCGCCGATGGTTTGGACGAAAAAAGCACCGATCTTGCCGTGATCGAAGCGGAGCTGGCCAACCCGGGGGCCGAGCGCATTTTCTACGTGGCCGACGCCTTCCGATGCGGGCTTAGTCTGGAAAAGGTCCACGAGCTTTCCCGCATCGACCCCTGGTTTCTCGCCCAGGTCCAGGACTTAGTGAGACAGGAGCAGGCCCTCGTCGGCAAGGGGCTCGATGAGCTGGACCGCCCGGCCCTGTTGAGGCTCAAGCGCAGAGGGTTCTCAGACCGGCGCCTTGCCACCCTCCTGGGCACAACCCAGGAGGCGGTGAGAAAACGGCGCCACGCCCTCGAGCTGCACCCGGTCTACAAGCGGGTGGACACCTGTGCCGCCGAGTTCGCGACCGGCACCGCCTACATGTACTCCACCTACGAGGAGGAGTGTGAGGCCGAGCCCACCGGGCGCAAGAAGGTGATGGTGCTCGGCGGCGGTCCCAACCGCATCGGTCAAGGCATCGAGTTCGACTACTGTTGTGTACACGCGGCCCTGGCGCTGCGGGAAGACGGGTTCGAAACCATCATGGTCAACTGCAACCCGGAGACGGTGTCCACCGACTACGACACCTCTGACCGGCTGTACTTCGAGCCGCTCACCCTCGAGGACGTGCTGGAGATCGTGCGGGTGGAGAAGCCCTTCGGGGTCATCGTGCAGTACGGCGGGCAGACGCCCTTGAAGCTCGCCCGGGACCTGGAGCGCAACGGCGTGCCCATCATCGGCACCAGCCCGGACATGATCGACTGTGCTGAAGACCGGGAGCGGTTCCAAGCCCTGCTTCATCGCCTGGGATTGCGGCAGCCGCCCAATCGCACCGCCCGCACCCCAGAGGAGGCCCTGCGGCTCGCCCAGGAAATCGGCTACCCCCTAGTGGTGCGCCCGAGCTACGTGCTGGGAGGGCGGGCTATGGAGATCGTGCACGACGAGCGGGAGCTCGCCCGCTACATGCGGGAGGCGGTCAAGGTGTCCAACGACTCCCCGGTGCTGCTGGACCGGTTCCTGAACGACGCCATCGAAGTGGACGTGGACGCGGTGAGCGACGGAGAGCGGGTACTGGTGGGCGGCATCATGGAGCACATCGAGCAGGCGGGGGTCCACTCGGGCGACTCCGCTTGCTCCCTGCCCCCGTACAGCCTGTCCCTGGCGCTCCAGGGCGAGCTCAAGCGCCAGACCGTGGCCCTGGCGAGGGGACTCGACGTCGTGGGGCTCATGAACGTGCAGTATGCGATCCAGGACGGGGTTGTCTACGTGCTTGAGGTCAATCCCCGTGCTTCCCGCACCGTACCCTTCGTCTCCAAAGCCACGGGGCTGCCGCTCGCCAAGATCGCGGCCCGGTGCATGGTGGGCAAAACCCTCGCCCGGCAAGGGGTCACCGAGGAAGTGGTGCCCAACTACTTCTCGGTCAAGGAGGCCGTTTTCCCCTTTATCAAGTTTCCGGGGGTGGATACCATCCTGGGGCCGGAGATGAAATCCACCGGCGAGGTGATGGGGGTCGGGGAGACTTTCGCCGAAGCGTTCGTGAAATCCCAAGTGGCGGCCGGGGGCAAGCTCCCCCAGTCAGGCAACGTCCTCTTGTCGGTGCGCAACAGCGACAAGCCGCGCGTCATCGAGATCGCCCGGGCGCTTGTTTCCCTGGGTTTCCGCCTCATGGCCACCAAGGGGACGGCGGCGGCGCTGGAGGCTGCCGGCCTGCCGGTTGCGCCCGTCAACAAGCTGGGCGAAGGTCGGCCTAACATCGTAGATTACATCAAGAACGGCGAAATCAGTCTCATCATCAACACCACCGACGACAGCCGCGCGGCGATTCAGGACTCCTATTACCTGCGGCGCGAAGCGCTGCAGCACCGCATCACCTACTACACCACCGTGGCCGGGGCCCGGGCGGCTTGTTTGGGGATGCAGCACATGCGCGAGTCCAAGGTCTACGATCTCCAGGGGCTGCATCGGACCCTGCGGGCGGCCCGCTCGGCGGCCTGACCCGCCAGCATCCCCCCTGGCTTGGCGGGTCCGGCCGCATCCCGCTATCCTAAACGTTCCTTACGAGGGAGTGTTCGCAGGCATGAACAAGATTCCGTTGACGGTGACCGGCGCAGAGAAACTGCGCGCCGAGCTCCACGATCTGAAAACGGTGCAGCGGCCGGCGATCATCCAGGCGATCGCCGAAGCCCGCTCCCACGGCGACTTGTCGGAGAACGCCGAGTATCACGCCGCCAAAGAGCGGCAAAGCTTCATCGAGGGGCGCATCAACGAGCTGGAAGCGAAGCTTTCCAACGCCCAGATTATCAACCCGGCCCTGCTGGACGCCGACGGCCGCTGCGTGTTCGGCGCCACTGTGGACCTGGAGGACATGACGAACGGGGAGGTGGTGACTTACCAGATCGTGGGGGACGACGAGGCGGACATCAAGGAAGGCAAGATTTCCATCAGCTCCCCCATCGCTCGGGCCCTCATCGGCAAGCGCCCCGGGGACGTGGCGGAAGTCCTGGCTCCTGGAGGGCTCCGGGAGTACGAGATCCTGGACGTCCGTTACGTCTGAGCCGTTTTGCCTTTGTGCGGGAGCCTTCCGCGCTGGGCGAGGGGCGGCGGATCCGCGGCGTCCGCCGGGACCGGGGGGGTTCTCCCCGGGCGGAAGGCGCTGCTTCCGGCTTGGGCCGGTAGAGCACCAGCATCCTGCCGATTTGCTGCACCAGGCTAGCGTCCAGGGCAGCGCCCAGGGCTTGAGCCGAGGCGGTCCGCTCCCGCCGGTCCCCCGCGCCGAGGCGCACCTTGATGAGCCCGTGGCTCGCGAGCTGGCGGTCGATTTCCGCCACCACGGCCGCCGAGACGCCGGCCTCGCCCGTGAGCACCACCGGCTTGAGCTTGTGGGCGCGGGCCTTGAGCGTGCGCCGTTCGGCGGGGGTAAGCTCTCGCATGACGCTTTCTTTTCGCTGAGGGTGCACGATCTTAGCCCATGGCTCGCTCCAAAACCAGCAAGGCCTGGATGCAGCAGCACGTGTCCGATCCCTATGTCCGACGGGCCCGGGCTGAAGGCTACCGCTCTCGGGCGGCCTACAAGCTCCTGGAGCTCGACCAGCGGGACCGACTCCTCAGGCCTGGCTTTGCGGTGGTGGACCTAGGGGCCGCCCCCGGGGGCTGGAGCCAGGTAGCGGCTGCCCGGGTGGGAGCCAGTGGTCGAGTGTTGGCCGTGGATATTCTGGCAATGCCCCCGCTCCCGAACGTAGAATTTGTCCTCGGCGATTTCCGCGATCCGGCGACCCAGGATCGGCTCGCCCGCGCCCTGGGCGAGCGTTTGGCGGACCTTGTGCTCTCGGACATGGCCCCCAACATAAGCGGTATGGCGGAAGTGGATCAGGCGCGCAGCCTGGAGCTGGCCCGAGCGGCGGTCGAATTCTGCCGAAACCATTTGAAACCGGGGGGCACCCTCCTAGTCAAAGTGTTTCAGGGGGCCGGCTTCGAGGAATTCGAGGCGGAGTTGCGGCGGCGCTTCTTGAGGGTGGTGGTGCGTAAACCCGGTGCTTCTCGCAGCCGCTCGGCGGAAGTATACGTGCTGGCGCGCGGCTTTCGGGGATCCTGGCGGACCCCCGAAGCGGGCGATTGGGTTTAAAATAGGATCAGGGCCGATGGGGTCCTTGAGTGTCTTTCAGGAGCAGCTTTGAACAACCTTGTTAAGAACATTGCTATTTGGCTGGTGATCGCCTTGGTGCTGATGACCGTTTTTAACCAGTTCAGCACCCGCCAGCAACCCCAGGCCCAGATGAACTACTCCCAGTTCATCGAGGAGGTGAAAGCGGGGCACATCGCCAAGGTCACCATCGAAGGGCGCACCCTCAAGGGGGTGAAGACCGACGGTAAGCGTTTTGTTACCTATTCCCCCTCCGACCCGTGGATGGTGAGCGACCTGCTTAAAAACGGCGTGATCATCGAGGCCAAGCCCGAGGAGGAGCCGTCGCTGCTCATGAACATCTTCGTGTCTTGGTTCCCCATGCTGCTGCTCATCGGCGTGTGGATCTTCTTCATGCGCCAGATGCAGGGTGGTGGCCGGGGCGGGGCATTCTCATTCGGCAAGAGCCGGGCGCGGATGCTGGACGAGTCTCAGAACACGGTGACTTTTGCCGACGTGGCGGGCTGCGAAGAGGCCAAGGAGGAGGTGGCCGAACTGGTGGAGTTTTTGCGCGACCCGGGCAAGTTCCAGAAGCTGGGTGGACGCATCCCCAGGGGCGTGCTCATGGTGGGCAATCCGGGGACGGGCAAGACGTTGCTTGCCAAGGCGATCGCCGGCGAGGCGAAGGTACCCTTCTTCAGCATTTCGGGCTCCGACTTCGTCGAGATGTTCGTCGGAGTGGGGGCGGCCCGGGTACGCGACATGTTCGAGCAGGCGAAGAAGCACGCTCCCTGCATCGTGTTCATCGATGAGATCGACGCGGTGGGGCGCCAGCGGGGCGCCGGCTTGGGCGGCGGCAACGATGAACGGGAGCAGACCCTGAACCAGTTGCTGGTGGAGATGGACGGTTTCGAGTCCACTTCCGGCGTCATCGTGATCGCGGCCACTAACCGGCCCGACGTCCTGGACCCGGCCTTGCTCAGGCCTGGGCGTTTCGACCGGCAGGTGGTGGTGCCCCTGCCCGATATCCGGGGGCGCGAGCAGATCCTGATGGTGCACATGCGCAAGGTGCCGGTGGCGCCCGATGTGCGCCCCGACGTGATCGCCCGGGGCACGCCGGGCTTTTCTGGTGCGGACCTCGCCAATCTGGTGAACGAGGCGGCGCTCTTCGCGGCGCGGGCCAATAAGCGGCTCGTGGACATGGAAGATTTCGAGCGCGCCAAGGACAAAATCATGATGGGCGCCGAGCGGCGCTCCATGGTCATGCCCGAGCACGAGCGCAGGAACACCGCCTACCACGAGGCCGGCCACGCGGTGGTGGCCAAGCTCCTGCCCAAGACCGACCCGGTGCACAAGGTGACCATCATCCCCCGGGGCCGGGCGTTGGGGGTGACCATGCAGCTGCCGGAGGAAGACCGCTACAGCTACGACCGGGAGTACATTCTCAACAAGATCGCCGTGCTCTTCGGCGGGCGCATTGCCGAAGAAATCTTCATGAACCAGATGACCACGGGAGCGTCCGACGACTTCCGCAAAGCCACCGACATGGCCCGGCGCATGGTCACCGAGTGGGGCATGAGCGAAGTGATGGGTCCCATGGTATACGGCGAGAACGAGGGAGAAGTGTTCCTCGGCCGCTCCATCACCACCCACAAGAACGTGTCCGAGGCCACCATGCAGAAGGTGGACCAGGAAATCCGGCGCATCATCGACCAGCAATACGCCTTGGCGCGGCGGCTGATCGAGGAGAACCGGGACAAGGTGGAGCTGATGGCCAAGGCGCTGCTCGAGTGGGAAACCATCGACGCCGACCAGATCAACGACATCATGGAGGGCCGCCCGCCGCGGCCCCCCAAGCCGGCGGTGGCGCCGGCGCCCGCGGCTCCCGCCTCCCACGACAACAAACCCAGCGCTTCTCCCACCACCCGGCCAGCGCAGGAGACTTGAGCGCTGGGAAGCGACAGCGGCCCGGGAAGGACGGTGGCGTGAACGCGAGCTTCCGGCCCGGTTCGTTCTTTCTTCGGCCGCTTTCCTCCCCATGAACCGGTCTCTGCGCTGCGGAAAGTTCACCCTGGACCTCTCCCACCCCTTGGTCATGGGGGTGGTCAACGTAACCCCCGATTCCTTTTCTGACGGCGGCCGATACCTGTCGGCCCAGGCTGCCATCGACCATGCCCGCCGACTGGTGGAGGAGGGGGCCGACCTCCTGGATATCGGCGGAGAGTCTTCACGGCCGGGGGCCGAGCCCGTGCCTTTGGAAGAGGAGTTGCGGCGGGTGATGCCGGTGCTGGAGGCGGCGGTGGCCCTGGGGGTGCCGGTATCGGTGGACACGACAAAGCCCCAGGTCATGCGCGCTGCCATCGGCGTCGGGGTGGCGATGGTGAACGACATCCGGGCGCTACGGGCCCCCGGGGCGCTGGAGGCGGTGGCCGAAAGCGACGTGGCAGTGTGTCTCATGCACATGCAAGGCGAGCCACGCACCATGCAGATGAATCCCACCTACGGGGACGTGGTGCGGGAGGTGCGGGACTTCCTGGCCGAACGTATCGCGGTCGCTGAGACAGCGGGCGTCGATCGTAGCCGCATCGTGGTGGATCCCGGCTTCGGCTTTGGCAAGGACCGGGCCCACAATCTGGCGCTTTTCCGCAGCTTGCCGGTATTCGCTGCCCTGGGCGTTCCAGTGCTGGTGGGGCTGTCGCGCAAGTCGGTGCTGGGCAGGCTCACCGGCCGGGGCGTGGATGAGCGCCTGGCCGCGAGCCTCGCCGCCGCCGTCCTGGCGGTGGAGCGGGGCGCCCATATCGTGCGGGTCCACGACGTGGCCGCTACCCGGGACGCGCTGGCAGTCCTGGCGGCCATCTCCAGCGCCGCCTGAAAAACGATTGTTCCCGCAAGGCGGGTGGGGTAGATTGATGCCGTTCGTCAGTCACGGGCGGCGCAGCGTATGAAAAGAAAGTATTTCGGAACGGACGGAATACGGGGGCGGGTCGGGGAGGCGCCCATCACCCCCGATTTCGTGATGCGGTTGGGCTACGCGGCGGGTAGAACCTTGGTTGCCCGCTCTTCCCTTCCCAAGGGGGAGCGGCCGGCGGTGCTGATCGGCAAGGACACCCGCATTTCTGGATACATGCTGGAGGCCGCCCTAGAGGCGGGCTTCTCGGCCGCGGGGGTGGATGTCATGCTCTCCGGCCCCATGCCCACACCGGCAGTTGCCTACCTCACCCGGGCCTTGCGCCTGCAGGCAGGAGTGGTGATCAGCGCGTCCCACAATCCCTACGATGACAACGGCATCAAGTTCTTCTCTGCCGACGGCTTCAAGCTCGCCGACGAGACGGAAGAGGCGATCGAGGCGGCTCTGGAGGAGCCTCTGGCCACCATGCCCTCGGCGGGCTTGGGCAAGGCCCGACGCATCCACGACGCGGCCGGGCGCTACATCGAGTTCTGCAAGAGCACCTTCCCCACCCGGCTCGACCTGAGGGGGATGCGGCTGGTGGTGGATTGCGCCCACGGCGCCACCTACCATGTCGCCCCCCATGTGTTCCACGAGCTGGGGGCCGACGTAATAGCCATCGGCGCCGAGCCGGACGGGTTGAACATCAACCGGGAAGTCGGGGCCTTGTACCCCGGGGCCCTCCAACAAGCGATCCGCGACCAGGGGGCGGACCTGGGAATCGCCTTCGACGGGGACGGGGACCGGGTAGTGATGGCGGACGCGGAAGGGCGGCTCTACGACGGGGATCAGCTCCTCTACGTGATTGCCCTCTTGCGCCGGGAGCTGGGAATCCTGGACGGGGGGGTGGTGGGCACCCTGATGACCAACTACGCCCTGGAGCGGGCTTTTGCCGAGCGGGGCGTTCCCTTTAAGCGGGCGAAGGTGGGGGATCGCTACGTGTTGGAGCTGCTCCTGCAGGAGCGGTGGGAGCTGGGGGGCGAGAACTCCGGCCACATCATCTGTCTGGACAAGCATACCACCGGCGACGGCGTCGTCTCGGCCCTGCAGGTGCTGCACGCGATCCGGGGGCGGGGACAAAGCCTGGCCGAGCTGACCCGAGAGCTTACCCTCTATCCCCAAGTCCTGGTCAACGTGCGAGTGGAGCGGGAGTTCGATTTGCGCAACAACCCCCGCGTCCAGTCGGCGGTGGCGGAAACCGAGCGGCTGCTCAATGGGGACGGCCGAGTGCTGCTGCGGGCTTCCGGCACTGAGCCCGTCATCCGGGTGATGGTGGAAGGCCGCTGCCGAGAACAGGTGACCCGGCTCGCCCAGACCCTGGCCGACGCGGTGCGGGACGCGGTGGGCTGAGGCCTTTCATCGACAGGAATATCATTTTAACGTCAACTACTTATCTACAATCCGAAGCATTGGACACCCCGGGCTCCCGTCTGTCACGAAACCGTAACCGGGCTGGGATAGGATTTGGCCTGCACGCTTACGTGACCAGACGAGGAGAACGATTCATGCGCACAGCAACAGGGTACAAATGGCTCGGTACGGCGGTTTTCCTGGCCGGCTCCTTCGGCGCGATGCCCCTCGCCCACGCCGACGTCGTAAAGATCGACGGCTCCAGCACGGTGTATCCCATTACCGAAGCCGTAGCCGAAGAATTTCAGAAGTCCACCAAAGGCAAGTACAAGGTGACCGTTGGTATCTCCGGCACCGGCGGCGGCTTCAAGAAGTTCTGCCGGGGCGAGACCGATATTTCCGACGCTTCCCGCCCCATCAAGAAGAGCGAGATGGAAGAGTGCAAGAAGAGCGGGGTGCAGTATATCGAGCTGCCCGTGGCCTTCGATGCCCTCACCGTCGTGGTTCACCCCAGCAACACTTGGGCCGAGAAGATGAAGCCGGAGCAGCTCAAGATGATCTGGGAGCCGGCGGCCCAGGGCAAGATCACCAGTTGGAAGCAGGTGGATCCGGGCTTTCCGGACGAGCCCCTCAAGCTCTATGGCCCGGGGGCCGACTCGGGCACTTTCGAGTACTTTACCGAGGCGATCGTCGGCAAGGCCAAGTCGAGCCGTGGCGACTATACGGCCAGCGAAGACGACAACGTGCTCGTGACCGGGGTCTCCCGGGACAAGGGCGGCTTAGGTTATTTCGGCTACGCTTATTACGCGGAGAACAAGAACAAGCTTAAGGCGGTGGCGATCTGGAACGGCAAGGAGTATGTCCTGCCCTCCGAAAAGGCGGTCGAAGATGGCACCTATCAACCGCTCGCCCGGCCGATCTTCATCTACGTAAACGCCAAGTCCCTGGACAAGCCCGAGGTCAAGCAGTTTGTCGAGTTCTACATGAAGCAGGGCCCGAAGCTGACCAAGGAAGTGAAGTATGTACCGCTGCCGGCCAAGGTGTACGAGGCCAATCTCAAGAACGTCGAGAAAAAACGGGTCGGCACCGTGTTCGGCGGCAAGGAAGCGGTGGGCCTGAAGATCGAAGAGCTGGTCGCCCGGGAGGCTTCCCTGTAATCCAGGCAGGAACCGGCTAAGCCGGGGGTGGATCCCCCGGCTTTTTTCTGCCGTCATCGAACTGAAATAAAATAGGCGGGTTCCAGCGAAACGATGGGCATCGTGACTCCTCCATCCCTTGAATCTGCAACCGCCCGGGCCGCCGCTCGGCGTGCCGAGCGGCGGCTGCGCAAGATCAAGGAGAGAATCATCGAGGGCATCCTGTTCCTGGCGGCGTTCTCCGCCGTGGCGACGACGGTGGCCATCGTGGTGATCCTGTTGTACGAGTCGGCGGCGTTTTTCGAGCACGTCTCGCTCAAGGAATTCCTGACCGATACCCAGTGGACGCCGCTTTTCACGGAGAAGCACTTCGGGATCCTCCCCCTGCTTTCGGGAACGCTCGTGGTGGCGGGGGTGGCGCTGGCGGTCGCGGTTCCCCTGGGCATCGTGATCGCACTGTATTTGAGCGAGTTCGCGCCCCATAGGGTGCGGGAGGCGGTGAAGCCTTTTCTCGAGATGCTCGAGGGGGTGCCGACCGTGGTCTACGGTTATTTCGCCCTGCTGTTCGTTACCCCCTTACTGCAGAAGATCTTTCCCGACCTGCCTGGCTTCAACATGCTCTCTCCGGGCATCGTGATCGGAATCATGATCATCCCGTACGTGTCTTCGGTATCCGAGGACGCCATGCGGGCTGTGCCCATGGCCATGCGGGAGGGCTCCTACGCCATGGGCGCCACGCGCTTCCAGACAGCGGTGAAGGTAGTCCTGCCCGCCGCCTTTTCCGGGGTCGTGGCAGCCTTCATTCTGGGGATTTCCCGAGCGGTGGGGGAGACGATGGTGGTGGCGGTGGCGGCCGGGCAGCAGCCCAACTTCACCTGGAACCCCATGGAGCCGGCGGCAACCCTCACGGCCTACATCGTTCAGGTCAGCATGGGCGACCTGCCCCACGGCTCTCTCGAGTACCAGACTATTTTCGCCGCCGGGATTACGCTGGTGTTCCTTACCCTCGGTTTCAATGTGCTGGGCCACTTCCTGCGCCAGCGATTCCGGGAGAGCTATTGATGGCACAACTTCATTCCCAGGACCTGGAGGCGCTGCGCCGGATGATCCGGCGCCACAAGCTTAACGACCACTGGTTCGCCCTCACGGGGCTTGCGGCCACCATGGTGGGCGTGGTCACCCTGCTCGCCCTCTTCATCGACCTGCTGATCGACGGGGCACCGCGGCTTACTTGGGACTTCTTCACCAGCTTCCCGTCGCGGCGCGCCGAGCGCGCGGGCATCCTGTCGGCCTGGGTGGGCACGGCCCTGGTCATGCTGGTCACCATGATCGCCGCCGTACCCCTCGGGATCGGGGCGGGAATCTACCTGGAAGAATACGCCCCGAAGAACTGGATGACGGCGATCATTGAGATCAACGTCACCAACCTGGCTGGCGTGCCTTCCATCGTCTACGGCTTGCTCGCGCTGGGGCTCTTCGTCTACGCCCTGGGGTTCGGGCAGAGTATCCTGTCCGCCGGACTGACGCTCGCGCTCTTGATCCTTCCGGTGGTCATCGTGGCAACGCGGGAGGCGATCCGCTCTGTCCCGCAGCCGATCCGTGAGGCGGCCTATGCGGTTGGCGCCACCAAATGGCAGGTGGTGTCGGACCACGTTCTGCCCTACTCGTCGGCGGGCATCCTCACCGGGGTGATCATCGGGCTCGCCCGGGCGATCGGGGAGACCGCGCCGGTGATCACCATCGGCGCTCTTACCTTCATCGCCTTCCTGCCGCCCGCGCCCGTCTCCAGCGAGCCTCCGTTCGTAAACTTCGACTGGCTGTTCTCCCCGTTCACCGTGCTCCCGATCCAGATGTTCAACTGGGTTTCGAGGCCCGAGGAGGCGTTCCTGCTGAACGCGGCCGCGGCCGGCATCGTGATCATCATCATGACTCTATTCATGAACGCCCTGGCGATCTATCTGCGCTACCGGATTCGCCAGAAGATCAAGTGGTAGGCAGGAAGAACGCCCGGATGACAGTCATGACTCCACCTCCTCCCGGCACGCCGATCAAGGCCGAGGTGCGGAATTTCAATTTCTACTATGGCACGTACCATGCCTTGAAGAACATCAACATGCCGATTGCAGAGCACCAGATCACGGCGCTCATCGGTCCCTCCGGGTGCGGCAAATCCACCTTTCTGCGATCGTTCAACCGCATGCATGATCTTTACCCCGGCAATCGGTACGAAGGGGAGATCCATCTGCGGCCGGATAACGTGAACATTCTGAGCCCCGAGGTGGACCCCATCGAGGTGCGGATGCGCATCAGCATGGTGTTCCAGAAGCCTAACCCCTTTCCCAAGTCGATCTATGAAAACGTCGCCTACGGGCTGCGGGTGAGGGGCGTGCGGCAGAAGGCGGTGCTGGACGAGAGGGTGGAGGCGGCGCTCCGCAGCGCGGCTCTGTGGGAGGAAGTGAAGGACCGCCTGGACGATCTGGCGTTCAACCTCTCTGGGGGGCAGCAGCAACGGCTGTGTATCGCCCGGGCTCTGGCCACGGACCCGGAGCTGCTTCTGTTCGACGAGCCCACCTCCGCCCTGGACCCCATTGCCACCGCCAGCATCGAAGAGCTGACCGCAGAACTCAAGAGAAAGGTCACGATCCTCATCGTCACCCATAACATGCAGCAGGCGGCCCGCATTTCCGATTATACCGCCTACATGTACCTGGGTGAGCTGATCGAGTTCGGCCCGACCGATCAGCTGTTCATCAAGCCCAAGAACAAGCAGACCGAGGACTACATCACGGGCCGGTTTGGCTGATCCGGCCGTCGACGGCCGGAAGAAGCACCGCCTCACCAGCCTTTCCCCTGAGGGGCACCGCCAGGAATGCACCGGCATGCGCCGATCCTGGAAGGCATACCCCTGCCGCTTTTTAGCAGGGGTACGAACGGTAATTTCTCGGCGTTTTGGTTGACCCTATGTGGCTGAGCGGGTAACATTTATTAGTTTTAGGGGATGGATGCCGATGCGCCGAAAGCTTGTCGCGGGCAACTGGAAAATGCACGGAAGCTTGGCTGAGAACCGGGCGTTGCTCACGGCCATCGTCCCCGCGACCCGGGGACTCAACCGGGTCGATGTGGCCGTCTGTGTTCCGTTCCCTTATCTCCAGCAGGTTAAGGAGCTGCTCTCCGGCACCCATATGCTGTGGGGAGCCCAGGACGCGAGCCGGCATCCCAAGGGCGCGTTTACCGGCGAGGTTTCAGCCCGGATGATCGCCGAGTTCGGCGCTCGCTACGTGATCGTCGGCCACTCGGAGCGTCGCACCTACCATGGCGAATCGGACGCTCTGGTGGCGGCCAAGGGCCGGGCAGTGCTGGAAGCCGGGTTGACTCCCATCGTCTGCCTGGGGGAGAGGTTAGAGGAGCGGGAGCGGGGCGAGACCGAGGCGGTGGTGGCCCGCCAGCTCGAAGCGTTGATGGACGGCTTGGGTGTTGCCGCCTTGAGCAGTTGCGTCCTGGCGTATGAGCCTGTGTGGGCGATCGGCACCGGCAGGACGGCAACGCCCGAACAGGCCCAGGAGGTGCACGCTTATCTGCGCCGGCAGGTGGGGGAGCGTGACGGCGAGGTGGCCGCAGGGCTTACCATCTTGTACGGCGGCAGCGTGAAGGGTTCAAACGCCCAGGCCTTGTTCTCCATGCCAGACATCGATGGCGGATTGATCGGTGGGGCCTCCTTGGTGAGCGAGGAATTCGTTGCCATCTGTCGTGCCGCCCAGGCGTAAGAGGTTTAGGGATGAAAATCTTGATCCTGGTCATTCACGTGCTTGCCGCGGCGGGTATCATCGGGCTGGTTTTGCTCCAGCATGGCAAGGGTGCAGACGTGGGTGCGGCTTTCGGCAGCGGTGCTTCGGGGAGCCTGTTCGGCGCCACCGGGTCGGCCAATTTTTTGAGCCGCAGCACCGCGCTCCTGGCGGTGGTTTTCTTTCTGACCAGCATGGGGCTCGCGTATCTCGGCGGTCAGAAAGCCGAGCGACAGGGCGTGATGGCCAACCAGCCAGCGCAGAGTAAGCCGGTGGCGCCGCCGTCCGAGGTACCAGCGCCGGGCACTGAGGCGTCCAAGGCGAAGGAGATACCGAAATAGGGTCGCCGTAGGCTCGCCGGTGGCAAGCGACGGTGCCGGTTGCCGGGTTTCCGGCGTAAGTGAACCCATCCAGCCTACGAATAACGATGTCGCCGACGTGGTGAAATTGGTAGACACGCCGTCTTGAGGGGGCGGTGGCGAAAGCCGTGTGAGTTCGAGTCTCACCGTCGGCACCACAGGTTTCTCCTGGCGTTCCTCGGAACTTCCCAGGTGCGGGCGCGGCTCTAAACGAGAGTGCGGTGTCTAGCGGCCTTGCCTGTGCAATGGAGGGCGGTCAAAAGGACCGCATGGCGGCGAGAAGCAGAAGCGGATGCTCGAAAACTATTTTCCGATCCTGATGTTCATTCTGGTGGGGTTAGCGGTGGGCGTTGTTCCTATCGCCATAGGTTGGCTCGCCAGCACGGCGCTTGGCGTCAACCGCCCGGACAGCGAGAAGCTTTCTCCGTACGAGTGCGGCTTCGAGGCCTTCGAGGACGCACGCATGAAGTTCGACGTGCGCTACTACCTGGTGGCGATCCTGTTCATCCTGTTCGACTTGGAAATCGCCTTTCTCTTTCCCTGGGCGGTGGTGCTGGAGGAGGTCGGGATATTCGGCTTCGTTGCCATGCTGCTGTTCCTGGGAATCCTCGTCGTGGGGTTCATCTACGAGTGGATGAAGGGTGCCCTGGAATGGGAGTAGGCGGCGAGGCAGTGGGCGGAAAGGCCCGGTGTCGCGGGCAGGCGGGTCCCTATCCCACGGCGATCCGGAGGTGAAAAGCCATGGGTGCTGAAAACCTGCTGGAGAAGGGTTTCATCACGACCACAGCGGACAAGCTGATCAACTGGACGCGCACCGGGAGCCTGTGGCCTATGACCTTCGGGCTGGCCTGTTGTGCGGTCGAGATGATGCACGCTGGCGCTTCCCGCTACGACCTGGACCGGTTCGGAGTCGTGTTCCGGCCCAGCCCGCGCCAGTCGGACGTGATGATCGTGGCTGGCACTTTGTGCAACAAGATGGCCCCCGCCCTGCGCAAGGTCTACGACCAGATGGCGGAGCCGCGCTGGGTGATTTCCATGGGGTCCTGTGCCAACGGCGGCGGCTATTACCACTATTCCTACTCGGTGGTGCGTGGCTGCGACCGCATCGTGCCAGTGGACATCTACGTTCCCGGCTGCCCGCCCACCGCCGAGGCACTGCTCTACGGCGTGATCCAGTTGCAGAACAAGATCAAGCGCACCAACACCATCGCCCGCTGAGTCCATGACCTCCCGGCTCGACACGCTTGGCCAGGCCCTGCAGGATGTCCTCGGGGCGAGGCTTAAGTCCCTGGAAAGAGCGCTGGGAGAGCTCACCCTTACCGTCGCCGCGGTGGACTTGCTGGAGGCGATGCGCGCGCTGCGCGATGATCCTCGGCTGCGCTTCGAGCAGTTGATCGACCTGTGCGGCGTCGACTACCGGGATTACAAGAACGGTTTGTGGGAGGGCAAGCGTTTTGCCGTGGTCTATCATCTGCTCTCCTTGACCCATAACTGGCGGCTGCGGGTGCGCGCCTTTGCCGAGAGCGACGAATTCCCGATGCTCGATTCGGTGGTGGAGCTCTGGCCCGCGGCCAACTGGTACGAGCGCGAGGCGTTCGATCTGTATGGCATCGTTTTCACCGGGCACCCGGACCTGCGCCGCATCCTCACCGACTACGGCTTCATCGGCCACCCGTTCCGCAAGGACTTCCCCCTGTCCGGCCACGTGGAGATGCGCTACGACCCGGACCTGCAGCGGGTGATCTACCAACCGGTAACCATCGAGCCACGGGAGATCGTACCGCGTATTGTCCGTGAAGAGACCTACGCGGACATCGGTGCGGACCAGAAAGCGCCCCGGGCGCCGAATGCCCAGGGAGGATGACGGCTGCCCATGGTTGAACTTGGAAACGTCACGCTGGATTTCGGGTCCTGCCGCGCCGGGCGCTCAACCTTGGCTGCGCGGAGGTTGGCTCTCGCTCACGTTGAGTTGGGACTGCGGGGCACATCAGCCGTGCTTTCGGGGAAGGATTACTGAGCATGGCCGAAATCAGGAATTACACGCTCAATTTTGGCCCCCAGCACCCGGCCGCCCACGGCGTGCTGCGTCTCGTCCTGGAGCTGGACGGGGAGGTAATCCAACGGGCTGACCCCCACATCGGCCTTCTGCACCGAGCCACGGAGAAGCTGGCCGAACACAAGACGTATATCCAGTCGGTGCCCTATATGGACCGGCTGGATTACGTGTCCATGATGGCCAACGAGCACGCCTACGTGTTGGCCATCGAGAAGCTCCTCGGGATCGAAGTGCCGATACGCGCCCAGTACATCCGGGTCATGTTCGACGAGATTACGCGCATCCTGAACCACCTGCTGTGGCTTGGGGCGCACGGCCTGGACATCGGCGCCATGACGGTGTTCCTCTACTGTTTCCGCGAGCGCGAGGATTTGATGGACTGCTACGAAGCGGTCTCCGGCGCGCGCATGCATGCAGCCTATTACCGCCCGGGCGGGGTCTACCGGGATCTGCCTGACCGCATGCCCCAATACCAGCCGTCCAGCATCCGTAGCGAAGCGGAGGTGAGAAGGCTTAACGAGAACCGGCAAGGATCGTTGCTCGATTTTATCGAGGACTTCACCGAGCGCTTCCCCAAGTGCGTAGACGAGTACGAGACCTTGCTTACCGACAATCGCATCTGGAAGCAGCGTACCGTGGGCATCGGAGTGGTGTCCCCGGAGCGGGCGCTGGCCCTGGGTTTCACTGGCCCCATGCTGCGCGGCTCGGGTGTCGCTTGGGATCTGCGCAAGAAACAGCCCTACGAGGTGTACGATCGGCTGGATTTCGATATCCCGGTGGGGGCGAATGGAGACTGCTACGACCGCTACCTGGTGCGCATCGAGGAGATGCGCCAATCGAACCGCATCATCAAGCAATGCGTCGACTGGCTGCGCAAGAACCCTGGGCCGGTGATGATCGATAACCACAAGATCGCGCCGCCTCCGCGGGTCAAGATGAAAGAGAACATGGAAGAGCTGATCCATCACTTCAAGCTCTTTACCGAGGGCATACACGTGCCCGAAGGCGAAGCGTACGCCGCGGTGGAGGCGCCGAAAGGAGAGTTCGGCATCTATCTGATCTCCGACGGCGCCAACAAGCCGTACCGCATGAAGATCCGCGCTCCGGGCTTTCCGCATCTGGCGGCGATGGACGAGATGGCCAAGGGTCATATGATCGCCGATGTGGTGGCGATCATCGGCACGATGGACATCGTCTTCGGCGAGATCGACCGGTGAGGGGCCGATGAACGCTCCCATGGTGCTTTCCCCCGCGGCTCTGGCGAAGATCGACCGGGCGCTGGCCAAGTACCCCCCTGATCAGAGACGCTCCGCGGTGATGGCGGCGCTCACCATCGCGCAGGAGGAAAAGGGCTGGCTCTCCAGGGAGACCATGGAGTTCGTGGCTCAGTATCTGGGCATGCCGCCCGTTGCGGTTTTCGAGGTGGCCAGCTTCTACACCATGTACAACTTGGAGCCAGTGGGGCGCCACAAGATCACCATTTGCACCAACCTGCCGTGCGCCCTGCAGGGCGCGTTGGAGGCGGTCGAGCACTTGAAGAAAAAGCTCGGCATCGATTTCAACCAAACCACGGCGGACGGGCAGTTCACGCTCAAGGAGGGCGAGTGCTTCGGCGCCTGTGGCGATGCGCCGGTGTGTTTGCACAACGACAAGCGCATGCTGTCGTTCATGACGCCAGACAAGCTGGATGCCTGGCTCGAGGAGCTGCGCAGCAAATGAACGCGCCCCTGCCCCCGTTTCCGCCTGACGTCTACGGCCCCGACGCCGTCATCCTCAAGGGCCTGAACGGCTTGAACTGGCGCCTGAAAGACTACGAAAGCCGTGACGGCTACAAGGCCTTAAGAAAGATCCTGACCGAGAGAATCCCGCCGGAGGCAGTGATCAACGAGGTGAAGAAGTCCGCCCTGCGCGGCCGAGGAGGCGCTGGCTTCCCCACAGGCCTCAAGTGGAGCTTCATGCCCAAAGGCTACCAGGGCCAGAAGTACTTGGTGTGCAACTCCGACGAGGGGGAGCCAGGAACTTTCAAAGATCGGGACATCCTGCGCTATAACCCCCATATCGTGATCGAGGGCATGGCCATTGCCGCCTACGCCATGGGCATCAGCGTTGGCTACAATTACATCCACGGCGAGATCTGGGAGGTCTACGAGCGCTTCGAAGAGGCGCTGGAGGAAGCCTACCGGGCGGGGTACCTGGGCAAGAACATCCTGGGCTCGGACTTTAGCTTCGATTTATACGCTCACCACGGCTGGGGCGCCTATATCTGCGGCGAAGAGACCGCCCTGCTGGAGTCCCTAGAGGGCAAGAAAGGCCTACCCCGGTTCAAGCCTCCCTTCCCAGCCACCTACGGCCTGTATGGCAAGCCGACCACCATCAACAACACGGAGACCTTTGCCGCCGTGCCCTGGATCATCCTCCACGGCGGCGATGCTTTCGTGGCGCTAGGGCGGCCCAACAACGGAGGCACCAAGATTTTTTCGGTGTCCGGCCACGTGAACCGCCCTGGCAATTACGAGGTACGGCTCGGTACGCCCTTCGCCAAGCTCTTGGAAATGGCCGGTGGAGTGCGCGGCGGGCGCAAGCTCAAGGCGGTGATTCCGGGCGGCTCCTCCATGCCGGTGTTGCCGGGAGAGGTGATGCTCGCCACCGACATGGACTACGATTCCATCGCCAAAGCGGGCTCCATGCTCGGTTCCGGCGCTGTCATCGTCATGGACGACACCACTTGCATGGTGCGGGCTTTGCGCCGACTGTCCTACTTCTACTTCGAGGAGTCCTGCGGCCAGTGCACACCCTGCCGCGAGGGCACCGGCTGGCTCTACCGGGTGGTGGACCGTATCGAGACCGGCCGCGGCAAGCCCGAGGACTTGGATCTGCTGCTCTCGGTGGCGGACAACATCCTGGGGCGCACCATCTGCGCCCTCGGGGACGCAGCCGCGCTGCCGGTCAAAAGCTTCGTGACCCACTTCCGCAGCGAGTTCGAGTACCACATCGAGCACAAGCGGTGCCTGGTGCAATCGTCGATTTGAGGAGGTGAGGCGGGTGGATCGACCGAACGTGATGATCGCGCTGGAGATCGACGGCAAGCCGGTGGAGGTGCCCGCCGGCAGCACCGTCATGGAGGCGGCCAACCAGCTCGGGATCTACATCCCTTACTTCTGCTATCACAAGAAGCTCTCGATTGCCGCCAACTGCCGCATGTGCTTGGTGGAAGTGGAGAAGGCGCCCAAGCCTTTGCCCGCCTGCGCCACCCCCGTCGCCTCCGGCATGAAGGTGTATACCCATTCGGCCGTGGCGCGCAAAGCCCAGGCGGGTGTCATGGAGTTCCTGCTCATCAACCACCCCCTCGATTGCCCCATCTGCGACCAGGGTGGCGAGTGCCAGCTCCAGGACCTGTCGGTGGGTTACGGTATGTCCGCGTCCCGGTATGAAGAACCCAAGCGAGTGGTGACCAACAAGAACCTGGGTCCCCTGATCGCCACCGACATGACCCGCTGCATCCACTGCACCCGCTGCGTGCGCTTCGGGCAGGAGATCGCCGGAATCATGGAGCTCGGCATGGCCTACCGGGGCGAGCATGCAGAGATCCTCACCTTCATGGACAAGACGGTCGACTCCGAGCTCTCCGGCAACGTGATCGATCTGTGTCCCGTCGGTGCCCTCACCAGCAAGCCTTTCCGCTACACAGCGCGCCCCTGGGAGCTTGCCCGGCGCCGTTCCGTGAGTCCCCACGACGGGCTCGGCGCCAACCTGGTGGTGCAAGTAAAAGGCGAGCGGGTGATGCGAGTGCTGCCCCGAGAGAACGAGGAGGTGAACGAGTGCTGGCTCGCCGACCGGGACCGGTTCTCCTACGAAGCGCTCAACAGCGCGGAGCGCCTGACGGAGCCCATGATCAGGCAGGGCGAGGAGTGGGTTCCGGCAAGCTGGCAGGAGGCCCTGGAGCTCACCGCCCGCAGCCTCGACCGCATCCGCCAGGAGCACGGGCCGCAGGCCCTCGGGGCGCTCCTTTCCCCCCATAGCACCCTGGAGGAGCTCTACCTGGCGCAGAAGCTTGCCCGCGAGCTGGGCAGCGGGAACGTGGACCATCGCCTGCGTCAGTCGGACTTTAGCCTGGACCCCTACCTCAAGGGTGCTCCCTGGCTCGGCCGTTCGGTGGCGTCCCTGGATCGGCTGAACGCTGCGCTGGTGGTGGGGAGCACCTTGCGCAAGGATCATCCGCTACTTGCCCACCGGTTGCGCCAGGCAGTGAAACGGGGCTGCGAGTTGAGCCTGGTCAATCCCATAGGCGACGATCTCTTGATGCGGGTCGCGCAGGAAATGATCGTTCCGCCCCAGGCCATGGCCCAGGCCCTGGGACAGATCCTCAAAGCCCTTGCTCAGGAGGGGAGCGGGAGGCTTCCCGCCGAAGTGGAACGGGCTATCGCGCCCCTGGAAGTCTCGGAGCAGGCGCGAGCCATTGCCGGAAGCCTCGCCCGCGGCGAAGCTTCCGCCGTGCTGCTAGGCAACCTGGCCCAGCACCATCCGCGTTATGGCGTGCTGCACTTCCTCGCCCAGTGGATCGCGGAGCTCGCTGGCGCCAGCTTCGGCGTGCTGGGAGAGGCGGCCAACAGCGTGGGTGCCTACCTGGCAGGGGCGATTCCCCATCGGGGTGCGCTGGGTGCTACCGCTTCGCCGGGAATGAACGCCCGGGACATGCTGGCCGCGCCGCGCCGCGCGTATCTAGTGCTCAATCTGGAGCCGGAGCTAGACGCCTACGACGCCCGCCAGGCGGCGGCCGCCTTGGCGAGCGCAGAATTCACGGTGGCGCTCACGAGCTTCCGCAGCCCCTCCCTGGAGCGGGCCCACGTATGGCTGCCGATCGCGCCATTCACCGAAACCCCTGGCACCTTCGTCAACACCGAGGGGCGCATCCAGTCGTTCCATGCCGTGGTACGCCCCCAGGGGGACACTCGCCCAGCGTGGAAGGTGCTGCGCGTGCTGGGGAGCTTGTTAGGACTGCCGGGCTTCGATTACGAAAGCATCGAGGAAGTGCGTGCCGAAGTAATCCCGCCGCACGGGATGGTGTCCTACCTGGACAACCGGATCGAGGGCCTTCCTCTGGAAGCGCTGGGCGGCCCGGCCGGCTCCCTACAGCGGGTTGGCGAAGTGAGAATCTACGACACCGACCCGATCGTGCGCCGGGCGCGCAGCTTGCAGCGAACCCGCGACGCGGCGCCGCCGGTGGCGTCAATGAGCGGCGCGTTGATGCGGCGCCTAGGGCTCAAGGAGGGGGACCGGGCGAAGATCGTCCAGGCGGGAGGCAGTGCGGAGCTGGAAGTCATGCGGGACGATCGCCTGCCGGACATCTGCGTGCGGGTGCCTGCGGCCCATCCCCTCACCCGGGAGCTGGGCGGCATGCTCGACCCGGTGAGTGTAGAACCCGTGACGTCATGAGACGCTAGGGCGAAGCCGATGACCTTCTTCGAAGACCTTTTCGGGCCCACCTGGCCCGCGATCTGGACCCTAGCCAAGATCGTGGCGATCGTGGTGCCGTTGCTGCTGTGCGTCGCTTATCTCACCTACGCCGAACGCAAGGTGATTGGTTACATGCAGGTGCGCATTGGCCCGAACCGAGTGGGCCCCAAGGGCTGGCTCCAGCCCATCGCCGACGCGCTGAAGCTACTGCTCAAGGAAATCGTCGTCCCCAGTGGGGCTAACAAATTCTTGTTTGTACTGGCTCCGGTGCTGTCCATCATGCCCGCCCTGGCGGCCTGGGCAGTGGTGCCATTCGACCCGGACTTGGTGCTGGCCGACATCGATGCGGGACTGCTGTACGTGATGGCGCTCACCTCCATGGGCGTCTACGGCATCATCGTTGCCGGCTGGGCGTCCAACTCCAAGTATGCCTTCTTGGGCGCCATGCGCTCGGCGGCCCAGATCGTGTCCTACGAGATCGCCATGGGGTTTGCCTTGGTCGGCGTGCTGATGGCGGCGGGCAGCCTTAACCTGGTGGAGATCGTCAAGGGCCAGCAGGGAGGCGGCTTCTGGTCCTGGAACCTGATCCCCCTGTTTCCCTTGTTCCTGGTGTACTTCATCTCCGGGGTGGCGGAGACCAACCGACTGCCCTTCGACGTGGCGGAGGGGGAATCAGAGATCGTGGCCGGCTTCCACGTGGAATACTCTGGTATGGCCTTCGCTGTATTCTTCCTCGCCGAGTATGCCAACATGATCCTGGTAGGAGCGCTCGCTTCGGTAATGTTCCTGGGAGGGTGGCTGCCGCCCCTGAACGTTGCCCCCTTTACCTGGATACCGGGGTTCGTCTGGTTTTTGATCAAAGTGGCGTTCATGGTGTTCCTGTTCCTGTGGTTCCGCGCCACCTTCCCGCGCTACCGCTATGACCAGATCATGCGCCTCGGCTGGAAAGTGTTCATTCCCGTCACCCTGGTGTGGATCGTGCTGGTCGGTGCGCTCATGCAGACGCCGCTCTGGGTGTGGTGATTGCGGAGAGGGATCGTGATCCAGCGCATTCGGGATTTCTTCAAAACCTTCTTGCTCCTGGAGCTGGTGAGAGGCATGATGCTCACCGGCCGCAACCTGTTTGCACGCAAGATCACGGTGCAGTTCCCCGAAGAGAAGACACCCCAATCTCCCCGCTTCCGCGGCCTGCACGCCCTGCGTCGCTATCCCAACGGGGAAGAGCGTTGCATCGCCTGCAAGCTGTGCGAGGCGATCTGCCCAGCGCTGGCGATCACAATCGAATCCGAGCAGCGCGCCGACGGAACGCGCCGCACTACCCGCTACGACATCGACCTCACCAAGTGCATCTTCTGCGGTTTCTGCGAGGAATCGTGCCCAGTGGACTCTATTGTGGAGACGCGCATCCTCGAATACCACGGGGAGAAGCGCGGCGACTTGGTGTACACCAAAGAGATGCTGCTCGCCATCGGCGACCGCTACGAGGCCCAGATCGCGGCGGACCGGGAAGCGGACGCCCCCTATCGCTAGCGCGAACATTGCACGAAGACGTCGTGAGATGACTTTCCAGCAATTCGTGTTCTATTTCCTGGCTGCGATCCTGGTGTTTGCGGCCCTGCGAGTCATTACCGCGCGCAACCCGGTGCACTCTGCCCTGTTCCTGGTGCTCGCTTTCTTCACCTCGGCCGGACTGTGGTTGCTACTGGAGGCGGAATTCCTGGCCATCACTCTGGTGCTGGTCTACGTGGGAGCAGTGATGGTACTGTTCCTGTTCGTGGTAATGATGCTCGACATCAACATCGACCGGCTGCGGGAGGGTTTCCTGCGTTGGTTCCCGTTCGGGTCTGCTTTGGCGGTCTTGATGGTCCTGGAGATGGGATTGGTGCTGTGGGGCAAGCACTTTGCTCCCGAGTTCATGCCGCCCCCGGTCCCGCGCCCCGCCGGCTATAGCAACACCAAAGAGTTGGGACGCGTGCTTTACACCGAGTACGTGTACCCGTTCGAGCTGGCGGCCGTGCTGCTGCTGGTGGCGATCGTCGCTGCCGTCGCGCTGACGCTGCGCCGGCGCAAAGACACCAAATACGTGGATCCCGCCAAGCAGGTGGAGGTGCGCCGGGAGGAGCGGGTGCGGCTAGTGTCTATGCCGGCGGAAAAAGAGCGCGGCTGAGTGTCCGGGCCCGAGCGCGGGTCCGGTTTGTTCTTTCTGGAAAAGAAAAGGGGAGCGGCTTGATAACGCTGTCCGAATACCTCGTTCTGGGGGCGATCCTGTTCGCTATCGCGGTTGTAGGGATATTCCTCAATCGCAAGAACGTGATCATCCTGCTGATGGCGATCGAGCTGATGCTTCTGGCGGTGAACATGAACTTCATCGCTTTTTCGCATTTCCTCGACGACGTCTCCGGGCAGGTGTTCGTGTTCTTCATCCTGACCGTCGCGGCTGCCGAGTCGGCCATCGGCCTCGCGATCCTGGTGGTGCTGTTCCGCAATTTGCGCACCATCAACGTCGAGGACCTGGATCGCCTGAAAGGCTGAAGTGCCATGACCAGTATGCAGCACATCTATCTCCTGGTGCCGTTGGCACCGCTCGTTGGTTCCCTGGTTGCAGGTTTATTCGGCTGGCTGATCGGGCGGACCTGGTCCCATCGGGTGACCATTGCCCTCATGATGGCGAGTTTCGCTGCCTCGGTGGCGGTGTTCGTGGACGTGCTCCAGGGCAATACCTTCAACGGCACGGTCTACACCTGGGCCACTTTCGGGGAAGCGCGCTTCGAGATCGGCTTCCTGATCGACCGGCTCTCGGCCCTGATGATGGTAGTAGTGAACGCAGTGTCCCTTCTGGTGCACATCTATACCATCGGCTACATGGAGGACGATCCGGGCTACCAGCGGTTCTTCAGCTACATCTCCCTCTTTACCTTTTCCATGCTGATGCTGGTCATGTCCAACAACTTCCTGCAGCTTTTCTTTGGCTGGGAAGCGGTAGGGCTGGTCTCATACTTGTTGATTGGCTTCTGGTACACGCGGCCGAGCGCGATCTACGCCAACCTCAAAGCGTTCCTGGTAAACCGGGTAGGAGACTTCGGCTTCTTGCTGGGCATTGGCATGGTTTTCTACCATTTCGGCACTTTGGATTACGCCTCGGTATTTCAAAAGGCGCCAGAGCTAGCGGGCAGCGTCGTGGAAATCCTCCCCGGCACGCCCTGGCTGCTCATGACGGTCATCTGCGTGCTGCTGTTCATCGGCGCCATGGGCAAATCGGCCCAGTTCCCCCTCCACGTGTGGCTGCCGGATTCCATGGAAGGCCCCACCCCCATCTCGGCCCTGATCCACGCTGCCACTATGGTGACCGCCGGCATCTTCATGGTGGCCCGCATGTCGCCCCTGTACGAGCTGTCGGAGACGGCGCTGTCGGTGGTCCTGGTGATTGGCGCTATCACCGCCTTCTTCATGGGGCTGGTGGCTATCGTGCAGAACGACATCAAACGGGTGGTCGCCTATTCCACCCTCTCCCATCTGGGCTATATGACAGTAGCAGTGGGGGCCTCCGCTTATTCGGTGGCCATCTTTCATCTCATGACCCATGCCTTCTTCAAGGCGGTGCTGTTCCTGGGTGCCGGCTCCGTGATCATCGCTATGCACCACGAGCAGGACATGAGGCGTATGGGCGGCCTGCGCAAATACATGCCCATCACCTACTTGGCGGTGCTGATCGGGGGGTTGGCCAACGTCGGGTTCCCGGGCTTCGGCGGCTTCTTCTCCAAGGAGGCGATCATCGAGGCGGTTCATTTGGCCGACCGCCCGGGCGCTACCTTCGCCTATTGGGCGGTCACCCTTGGGGTGTTCGTGACGGCGATCTACACCTTCCGCCTATTGTTTCTCACCTTCCACGGTCCAGAGCGTTTCCGCCACCCGCATCCCCACGGGGACCACGGCGGCCGCGAGCACCACGAGGTGCACGTCCCTCACGAGTCCCCCTGGGTGGTGACCTTGCCCCTGGTGCTGCTCGCCGTGCCTTCCGTGGCGGCGGGCTGGCTGATCGGACCGATCCTGTTCGGGGATTATTTTGGGCCGGCGATCCGCATCTCCCCCGAGCACGGAGCGCTAGTGCATATGGCCGAAGAGTTCCGTGGAGCGTTCGCCATGATGGCCCACGCCGTGTTCACGGTCCCGTTCTGGCTGATGGCCGCCGGCATCGCTACCGCCTGGTATTTGTACATCGTCCGCCCTGATCTACCTGCGCTGATCAAGGAACGAGCTGGGCTGCTGTACATGGTCCTGGAGCGCAAATATGGTTTCGACGAGTTCAACGACTGGTTTTTCGCCGGTGGCGCCCGTCGGCTCGGCGCCGGCCTGTGGAAGGTGGGAGACGTGAGGGTGATCGACGGCCTCATGGTCAACGGCTCGGCTTACATGGTGGCCTGGTTTTCGTCGATCATCCGTCGCCTGCAGTCGGGCTATATCTATCACTATGCGTTTACCATGATCATCGGCGTTTTCCTTCTGCTCACCTTGCGGGACTACCTCGGCCGCTGGCTGGGCTGGGGCGCTTGACCGGGCTTTGCCATCCGCCGAAACGATAACCGGACTACTATGATCTTCGGCCTTCCTTTGCTCAGTGTCGTCATCTGGTTGCCGATCGTGTTCGGCATAGCGGTCCTCGCCACCGGTGACGACCGCAAGGCAACGCTTGCCCGCTGGCTCGCTCTGGTGGGATCGGTGCTCGGGTTCCTGGTGGCGCTGCCCCTCTACGCCCAATTCGACCCGTCCGTGGCCGGCATGCAGTTCGTGGAAAAACACCTGTGGATCGAGCGCTTCAACGTCCACTACCACCTAGGCATCGACGGCATCTCCCTGTGGCTGATCTTGCTCAATTGCTTCACCACTCCTCTGGTGGTGCTTGCCGGCTGGCGCGTTATCGAGGAGCGCGTTTCCCAATACATGGGCGCTTTCCTCGTCATGTCGGGATTCATCAACGGCGCTTTCAGCGCGCTGGATGCAGTGTTGTTCTACGTGTTCTGGGAAGCGCTGCTGATCCCCATGTTCATCATCATCGGAGTCTGGGGCGGACCGAACCGGGTCTATGCGGCAGTCAAGTTCTTTCTCTATACGCTCTTGGGCTCCCTCCTCATGCTGGTGGCTTTTATCTATCTGTATCTCGAGTCCGGGGGCAGCTTCTCGATCCTGGATTACCACCGGCTGCCGCTGCCGCTCACGGTCCAGATCCTGATATTCGTTGCATTCCTCACCGCCTTCGCGGTCAAAGTCCCCATGTGGCCTGTGCATACCTGGCTGCCGGACGCCCATGTGGAGGCGCCGACCGGAGGCTCGGTGGTACTGGCGGCGATCCTCCTCAAACTTGGCGGCTATGGCTTCCTGCGCTTGTCGCTGCCTATCGCTCCCGACGCGAGCCAGGTCCTGGCAGGACTGATGATCGCTCTGTCGCTCATCGCCATCGTCTATATCGGCTTGGTGGCGCTGGTGCAGGCAGACATGAAGAAGCTCATTGCCTATTCGTCGGTCTCCCATATGGGTTTCGTCACCCTGGGCTTCTTCCTGTTTAACGCCTACGGTGTGGAAGGGGCGATCGTGCAGATGATTTCCCACGGCTTCGTCTCAGGAGCCCTGTTCCTTTGCGTCGGCGTCCTGTACGATCGGCTACACTCCCGCCTCATTGCGGATTACGGCGGCGTAGTCAACACCATGCCGGTGTTCGCCGCCCTGTTCATGCTCTTTGCCATGGCCAACGCCGGCTTGCCGGGCACTAGCGGCTTCGTGGGCGAGTTCCTGGTGATCATGGGAGCGGTACAGGTCGACTTCTGGTATGCCTTCTTCGCCGCCATGACCCTTGTCCTGGGGGCCGCCTACACCCTATGGATGTACAAGCGGGTGATGTTCGGCGCCGTCGCCAACGCCAAGGTGGCGGCCCTCAAGGACATCTCGGCCCGCGAGGGACTGGTCCTGGGGCTCGTGGCCATTGCGGTACTGACCATGGGTGTCTATCCGCTTCCTTTCACCGAGGCGATGCATGCTTCGGTGAACGAGCTGCTCGCCCACGTGGCGCGCGGCAAGCTGTAAGGAGAATTCGGCGTGAGCTTCGAGGTGCCCGATCTGATTCCCGTCCTGCCAGAGCTGCTGGTTCTCGCCGCCGCCTGCACAATCCTGCTGGCCGACCTCTTAATCGCGGACGAACGGCGGGCGGCAACCTATGCCCTCACACAGCTCACGCTGCTCGGGGCGGCCGTGCTCAGCGCCGCCACCGCGGGCGCCGGTCGGGCCTATACCATGAACGGCATGTTCGTAGACGATCCCTTGGGCGATTTGCTCAAAATCACCATTTATGTCGCGGTGGCGGTGCTGCTCACCTATTCCCGCGAGTACCTGTCGTTGCGCGGACTGCTCAAAGGCGAATTCTTCGGATTGGCGCTGTTCGCTACCCTCGGCATGATGGTGATGGTCTCCGCTAGCCACTTTCTGGTCCTGTACCTAGGGCTGGAGCTCCTTTCCTTGAGCCTGTATTCCATGGTGGCCCTGCAGCGCGACTCGGCCGTGGCCACCGAGGCGGCGATGAAGTACTTTGTCCTGGGAGCAATGGCCTCAGGGATGCTCCTCTACGGCATGTCGATGCTCTACGGCGCCACCGGCACCTTGCAGCTCGACGAGGTGCTGACGGCCATCCAGGGAGGCGCTGCGCAGCGCACCGTGGTGGTATTCGGGCTAGTGTTTGTAGTAGCGGGACTGGCGTTTAAGCTGGGGGTGGTCCCCTTCCACATGTGGGTGCCGGACGTGTACCAGGGAGCCCCCACGGCCATGACCTTGTTCATCGCCTCGGCAGTCAAGCTGGCGGCGTTCGGCTTTGTCATGCGCCTTTTGGTGGATGGCCTGCAGCCTCTGTTCGTCGATTGGCAGGGCATGCTGGTGATCCTGGCGCTCGCCTCCATGGCGATCGGCAACGTCACCGCCATCGCCCAGAGCAACATTAAGCGCATGCTCGCCTATTCCACTATTGCCCACATGGGCTTCATGCTGCTCGGCTTTCTTTCTGGGGAGGTGAACGGCTACAGCTCGGCCATGTTTTACGTGGTGACTTACGTGCTCACTACGCTAGGCGCCTTCGGCATGGTGATGCTTCTGTCCCGGGAGGGTTTCGAGGCGGACAACCTGGAGGACTTTAAGGGGCTGAACCAGCGCAATCCATGGTATGCTTTTATCATGCTGATCCTCATGTTTTCTCTGGCCGGCGTGCCGCCCACGGTGGGCTTTTTCGCTAAACTCTCGGTGTTCCAGGCAGCCCTAGAAGCGGGTTACGTGTGGCTGGTGGTGGCAGCCGTGATACTCGCCCTGATTGGTGCCTTCTATTACCTGCGTGTGGTTAAACTCATGTATTTCGATCCGCCGGCCACCGCAGAGCCTCTGCGTCCCCAGGCGGATGTGCGCCTGATGATGGGTGCCAACGGGCTGGCGGTGCTTGCGCTGGGTATCCTGCCGCAGCCCCTCATGGCGCTGTGTGTCCTCGCCGTGCAGCGGGCTTTCTGACGGCGCCTCATCCCAGCTGTTAATGAACAGAGGGCGATGACCAAGCGGGACTTCACAGAGACGCGCCTGCGTTCTCGCCGTGCTTTCGAAGGGAAGCTCTTGCGGCTGGAGGTGGACGAGGTCCGCCTGCCCGACGGGACGATGGCCGTGCGCGAGTACGTGGTCCACCCGGGGGCGGTGGTGATGATCGCCTTCGTCGATGAGCGCCGGCTGCTGCTAGAGCGTCAATACCGTTATCCCCTGGGCCGGGAGTTCTACGAGCTTCCAGCAGGAAAGATCGACCCCGGAGAGGACCCGCTGCGCACGGCTGAGCGGGAACTCAAGGAGGAGACGGGCTACCGCGCTCGCTCCTGGATCGAGATGGCCACTTTGTACCCGTGCATCGGCTATTCCAACGAGCGGCTCATCTATTACCTCGCCCGGGACCTGAGCTTCGAAGGGGATCAGCCCGACCAAGGGGAATTCCTGGAAACCTTTGCCCTGGATCTCGACGAAGCTCTGGAGTGGGTGCGCATTGGCCGTATCACGGACGGCAAGAGCGTCGCTGGGCTCTTCTGGGCGGAAAAGATCGTGCGCAGCGTGTGGCCCTTGCCCGGGTCGGCACGCTGAAACCGGGGTCGAGTTTTCTCAGCGGGATCTGCGGGCGCCGGCGGCCGGCGTTTCAGGCAGAGCGACTAGAGGAACCGGTCGGCTGAAGAGAAACCCCTGCCCGTATTGCACTCCCATGTTAAGGAGCAAGCGGGCCACTTCTTCGTGCTCCACCCATTCGGCTACCACCTGCCGGTTCATGCCCCGGGCGACATCGCACACCGCCCGGATGAAGGTCCGGCTGCCTTCGTCGTGAAGCAGATCCCGCACGAACGCGCCGTCGATCTTGAGGTAATCCACGGGGAAACGCTTGAGATAATAAAACGAGCTGAACCCCGCCCCGAAGTCGTCCAGAGCGAAATGGCAGCCCAGCTCCCTCATGCGCTGCATGAAGGAAAGGGTCACGTCCAGCTCCGACATGGCGGCGGTCTCGGTGATTTCGAACACCAGCCGCTCGGGATCGACCCCGGACTCTCCCAGCACAGCGAGCAATCGCCGCGTCCAGTGTTCGTCGGAAATGCTGGCGCGGGACAGGTTGACGAAATAACGGGCGTTGACAGGGACAGCGCTGCTTGCCAGGAAACGGGTCAGCTTGCGGATCACGGCCAGGTCGATGTCGCGCACCACGCCGAGGGTCTCCGCGATCTCGATAAACTCTGACGGCGGGGTCAGGCTCCCATCCGGCTCACGGATACGGGCCAGCACCTCATGGTGCACCGCTTCCCCGCTCGCCAGCCCGACCACCGGCTGGGCGTAAAGGACGACGCGGTCCTCTTCCAGGACCTCCCGGAAACGCTGAGCCCAGTGCACGCGCTTGTGGGTGCTGCGCAGGCTGTTTGAATCCTGATCGAACAAGACGCAGCGGTTGCGGCCCTGGTCCTTGGCATGGTAGAGGGCGATATCCGCGGCCGCCAACAGGCTGGACAGGTCTGCCCCGTGAAACGGGTAAAGCGCGATGCCGATGGAGGCGGTGAGATTAGAAAGCTTGCCCGTTCCTGCCTCGGGGGCGAACTTGTAGTGGCGCACGGCTTCCAGCACTCGTTCCGCCACATGCTGGGCCTCGAGGCGCAGCGCCTCGGGGATCAAGATGGCGAACTCGTCGCCTCCGAGGCGGTAGACTTGGCCCGGCAGCTCCTGCAGGAGCTGTTTGAGAACTCCGGCGACGCCGACGATCAACTGGTCCCCAGCCCGGTGCCCCAGGTTGTCGTTCACATACTTGAAATGGTCGATATCGATGAACAGAAGCGTTCCCACGCTCCCGCCTTCCATGGCGGCTGCCAGCTCCTCCTGCAGAGACAGCCGGTTGGGCAGGTCGGTCAGGGTGTCGTACTTGGCCAGCCGCTCGATGCGCTGGGCGGCGAGCTGTTGCTCGGTAATATCCCGGGCTGTGCCTCGGATGCCGATGATCTGGTGGCTTTCGTCGTAGGACACCCGGGCGTTGATCCCGACCCAGCGGTCGTGGCCCCGGGCCGACACGATATGGGTCAGGTAGTTGCGCACTTCCCCCTGGCGTTTGAGCAGGGCGAGGAAACGGCGGTTGGAGATGTGGGACGGGCGGGCTTCGAAGTCGAAGAAACAGCGCCCCAGCAAAGCCTTGGGCGGTAGTCCGAAGATATCCTGGGCGGCGTTATTGAGGTACGTGAAGCGACCGAGAGCATCGGTGGCCCAGATCAGGTCGTGGGAGGTCTCGACCAAATCCCGGTAGCGCTGCTCGCTGTCCACCAGAAGCTGGACGATGCGCCGCTTTTCCTTCAGTTCCCGGCGGATTGTCGCCAGCTCGTCGGCCTGCTGACGGCCCTCGCCCGCCCCTAGGCTGGCAAGCCGGTCGATGAGTTCTCGCGGATACCGGCGGTGTCCTCCCCGCGTCCGGGTGGCCACTAGAACGCCCTGCTTGTCCCAGCGGCGCAGCGTCCAGACGGGTATTCCCAGCCGAGCTGCAGCCTCCTGGGCGCTGTAGCCCGGATCCTTCTCCCCCATGGAATCCTCCCTCTGCCCTCTCAGGTTCCATGGTGGGGCAAACTTTGTGCCCGGTCAATGCAACTGGCGGGAAACCCCCAGGTCGTTCTGGCGAGAGACGAGTTTCTGCATGAGCCGCATGTCCCGGGAAGTAAGGCGCAAGGCGCTGTCGACCCAGATTTCCACCACGTCCAGCAGCTCGGAAAAGTCCAGGCGGTGTACGCGCCGTCGGGCCCGGTACATGGCGTTCAGACCGTTGCGGTTGCGCGACTGGCTACGGATCAGAGCGGCCACCTCGGCTGGTCCCTGGCCATCCTCGCACACCACGTCCACCACGCCCATTTCCCGCATTTCCTGGGCGCTGTAGACCTTGCCGCTGGCAATCAGTTGCTCGGTGAGCTTCTGGCCCACCTTGCGCTCAAGGAACGAGTAGGCGCCCATGCCAGGGAAAAGGTTAAAAAGAATCTCCGGAAAACCGAAGCGGCTGCTCGCCTCCGCCACGATAAGATCGCTGGAGAGGGCGCACTCGAACCCGCCGCCCAGACACTCCCCCTGGACCAGGGAAATGGTGGTGATGGGAAGGTCATAACCCACGTAGTTGCGGTAGAGCACGTCAATGCAGGCGCGTCCGTACATGAGCAACCCGTGCCGGTCGCGACGCTCGATCAGGGTCACGAACAGGTCCAGGTCTCCGCCCAGGTTGAATACCCCCGGCGTTGCAGAGCTCAAGATGGAGTAGGCGATGGGGAGCTTTTCTCCGTTCACGGAAAGCTCGCCGCCACTCATGTCCACCAGGTCGCAATAGCTGCGCAGGTCCCGCAGGAGGGCCGGATTAAAGCATGGCCGGGGAGAAGGTTTCCACTGCAGCCAGAGCGCTTGCTGTTCCTGCTCGTAGCGGGCCGACAGCTGGGGCGAGAAGCGGATTTCCCGCTGATTGTTAAATGCCGGGCCGACGACCCCCTGGCGCGGCGCTTCCAGCAGTTGAACGGGGATGTTCATTTCCATAGGGAGCTCCTGGGTTTGTGGGATGGAATTGTCATGGGGGGGCCGCACGAAAATGCGGGCGCCCTCAATCATTTAAGAGCAAGCCCGGGCGGAATGCAAATCTAACAATTTGTTAAGTTTTAAGTTCTGGCGGGCAGCCGGCGACGACCAGATTGGGGGGCTTCGGGACGAGGGGGATCGAAATGTGAACGAATTGATAAAATTAGTAAATTGCCAATCGGGGGGCGGCCGCCCCGGGTTCAGACGAAAAGGGCCCCTTCCTGCGCCCCAGGCGGTGGCCGGCGCGTGTTTCACCATGGAAGGGGACAGCGGTGTCACGAACCCCCCAAGGAGGGGCGGGTGGCGAGAAAAGCCACTTGTCCCGTAGCGAGGTGCAGGATCATGCCCCCATGGGTTCCACTACGGCGCCGATGACCCTTCCCCGGCGGGGTGCCCGGAAGGTGCGGGGCGGGCCGGGTCGGCCGCTCCATTGGCTGGAATTTCAGCGCCTCCGATCAAGCGCCCCTTCGCGCCCGGGCGATCGGCGGTGGCTTTCCCTTGCTGGACGTTCGCGTTGATTTTTGATCTGCTTTTTCGGGGCGGGGCGCCCTGTGCACGCAGCCGTACCCTCGCGATGGGTCTCGTTGCGCTTCTTCGTGAGCCTTGCGTTTCCTTCGTTTCGCGAGTAGCGATCGAAAAGCATCGCGTCGCCTCCCGCGAGGCATCAATCGAAGGAGCTCTGCTTTTCTCTTGCCGGCATTTGAGCAGGTCGTCGCCTCTGGTGGTCTGCCTCTGTGCTTTCGTGGCACGGTCTGTCGCGACCGCCTGCCCCGGTAGGAGAAGCAATGACTCTCGGGGCCAGATCGATTCGGGGAATCGGCTATGAACTCGAGTCAACCGAGCAAAATGTTGTTTTCGTGTTCTTGCTTTAGGCAGGGGAGGCGTGGGGAGCTCGGTCAAGGTTCGATCCTTTGCCGGCCGGGCCTTGAAGTTTTCCAACCTAGATTTATATTGCATTGAATCGGCTCGTAAAAATGAGGTGAAAGGACATGTCTGCGGTCAAGGAAACCCTGGGCTTCCAGGCGGAAGTCAAGCAACTCCTGAATCTCCTCGCCCATTCCTTGTATTCCCAGAAGGAGATCTTTTTACGGGAGCTGATCTCCAACGCCTCCGACGCCTGCGACAAGCTGCGCTTCGAAGCCTTGGGTGACCCGGCGCTGTACGAAAACGACCCGGATCTCCACATCCGGGTGACCTACGACAAGACCGCCCGCACCATCACGGTGGCCGACAATGGCATCGGCATGTCGCGCCAGGAGGTGATCGACAATATCGGCACCATCGCCAAGTCCGGGACGCGGGAATTCCTCGAGCGCTTGACCGGAGACCAGGCGCGGGATGCCCACTTGATCGGCCAGTTCGGAGTGGGCTTCTACTCATGCTTCATCGTGGCGGACCGAGTGACCCTCGTCACCCGGCGCGCGGGGCTCACGCCAGAGCATGGGGTCCGGTGGGAGTCTAGCGGAGAGGGGGAATACACCATCGAGACGGTGGAGCGTGCCCGGCGGGGCACAGAGGTGATCCTGCACCTGCGGGAAGGGGAAGATGATCTCCTCTCCGGCGAGCGACTCCGGACCATCATCCGCAAGTATTCGGATCACATCACGCTGCCCATTCGCATGCCTAAGGAAGAGTGGGACAAGGAGCGGCGCGAATACCTGCCCAAGGGGGAGGACGAAACGGTCAACCGGGCTTCCGCCCTGTGGGCGCGGCCCAAAGGGGAGATCTCCCGGGAGCAATACGAGGAGTTCTACAAGCATGTGGCCCACGACGTGGAACCGCCTCTTGCCTGGGTGCACGCCCGCATGGAGGGCAAAACCGACTACACGCTGCTCCTCTATATTCCCTCCCGGGCGCCGTTCGACCTGTGGGATCGGGAGCGCCGCCGCGGCGTGAAGCTGTACGTGCGCCGCGTGTTTATCATGGACGACGCCGAGCAGCTCGTGCCTTACTACCTGCGCTTCGTGCGCGGGGTGGTGGACGCGAGCGACCTGCCCCTCAACGTGTCCCGGGAGATGCTGCAGCAGTCGAAAGACATCGAGGCGATCCGCGCGGGTTGCGTAAAGCGGGTACTCGGCTTGCTGGAGGAGCTGGCACAGAACGAACCCGATAAATACGCCGTTTTCTGGCGCGAATTCGGGCAGGTGTTCAAGGAAGGCGTGGGCGAGGATCCGGCCAATCGGGAGCGGATCGCTAGGCTGCTGCGCTTCGCCTCCACCCACGCGGGCACCGACGCCCAGACTGTGTCCCTTGCAGACTACGTGTCCCGCATGAAAGAGGGGCAAGAGAAAATCTACTACCTCACCGCCGAGAGCTTTTCCGCGGCGAGGAACAGCCCCCACCTGGAGGTCTTCCGCAAGAAAGGCGTGGAGGTGCTGCTCCTGTATGACCGGGTGGATGAGTGGGTGGTGGCCAATCTGCCGGCTTTCGAGGGCAAGCCGCTGCAATCGGTGGCCAAGGGTGAGCTGGACCTGGGCAAGCTGGAAGACGAGGCGGAGCGGAAAGAGCGCGAGCGGGAGGAGCGGGAATCGAAGGAGCTGGTGTCGCGCCTTCGGGAGGCTCTGGGCGGACGGGTAAAGGAGGTGCGGGTGAGCCATCGCTTGACCGAGTCTCCCGCCTGCTTGGTGGTCGACGCCAATGGGATTGGCATGAATCTGGAGCGCCTGCTCAAGCTCGCCGGCCAGAAAGTGCCGCCCGCCCAACCTATCCTGGAGATCAATCCACGCCATCCTCTGGTGGAGCGTCTGAAAAAAGAACCTGCAGGGGATCGTTTCGTGGACTGGGCTCACCTGCTGTTCGAGCAGGCCGTGCTCGCTGAGGGCGGGCAGCTCGACGATCCCGGAGCCTTCGTGCGGCGGCTCAACCAGTTGATGCTCACGCTGGCCGGTGAAGAAAGCCGTATTTGGGTGCCGGGCAGAGACTAGAGGAGGCTCTGGCCGACACCACCCGATCCCGGTAGGCGTGCCACAGGGTGTGGCGGTCGTCCCGGCCGGCTCGCGCCCAGTCGAAGGGGGATTTGGGCGGAACGGAGGGAGCGGTGAAGAACGCCTCGCGCCAACGGCCCGATGTGGGGGGCGCGGGGCGGCCGGGTCTCTCTTTCGCCGGCTCCGGCACCGGCGGCCCCTCTGCAACGCTTCAGCGGGGCACGGTTAAGGTTCCGAGGACCCTCAGGCCACCGGCGCCATCCAGTACCACGACCACCATCTCCCCCGAGCCGGGGGAGACGCCGGTCAGGTCGCGGATGTTGAAGTGATGGGTCACCAGGATACGGTTGCCGCCTTTGGGCGGGTTTGCCAGGAGATACTCCAGTAATGTTCGGTTTTTATCCTCCCGCCTTTGGGTGGGGTCATTGTAGTTCGAGTCGAGCGCTGGCCATGGGTCGGCCTTGCCGAAGGCGAGCCGGGCGGTTTCCAGGCATCGGCACCACCGGCTCGAGCGCACTTCTCCCACCAGGATCCGCCGGCGCCAGAACGCTTCGCCGATGCGCCGGGCCTGGGCCCGCCCTTCGGGGGAGAGGTTGCGCTGGGTACGGCAATCATCCAGTTTGAAGTTTTCCGGATCGCCGGTACCGGGGGAGAGGGAATGACGGAGAAAAACCGTGTAGCGCCCCTCCTCAAGCTTCTGCCACAACGCTTCGTCGTCGGCGCCTGCCACCGTGGCCCAGAGGCAGAGGACGAACAGCAGGGCGAACGTACCGCGCCTCGCCGATCCTGTCATAGGGCGCCCCCGCTAGTTCACCATTCCCAGCCGTCCATTGTGACTGCCCATGTACCACAGTCGGCCCTGGGCATCCACCACCATCTTGCGGATGCCGAGTCCACGGGACGGGAGCTTCACCACTTTGAGCTCGCCCGTGCGAGGGTCGAGACGTACCACCGTATCGGTGTGGATCTCGTTGGCCCATACTACGCCTGCACCGTCCACAGTGACCGCATACGGGCCGCCGTTGTCCCCGGCCGGCAGCCGCACCTCCTGCAGCACTCGGCCCGCGGAAGGATCGATGCGAACGAGCTTCCCGGCGCCGTAGAGCGTCACCCATAAGGTGCCGTCGGGGCTGGCCGCCATACGCCGGGGCCGGGAACCCGGGGGCATGTCCAACGTGGCCAGCGCCCCGGTCTGGGGGTCGATCTTGGCCAGCTTGTCGGCTCGGATGAGGCATACCCAGACGTTTCCCGCCTTGTCCAGGGTGATGCCGTAGGGCCCTCCTTTGGCCGGGTATTCGGTGATTTTTCCGGAGGCTCTCTCCAGGCGTCCCACCCGGTCGCTGCCTTGCACGGTGAACCAGAGATGCTTTTGTTCTTCGTCGATCACGATCGTGTGGGGATCGCCGCCGGAGGGCAGCTTGAATTCGGTGACTCGGCCGGTCTTTGGATCGAGGCGCCCGATAGTGCCGTTGCCGTTACCTGTGTACCACACCATACCGTCCCGGTCGACCAGCAAGCCGTGGGGATGGGCCCGCGGCGGCAGCTCCCACTCGGTGAACTGTTCGCTCCGAGGGTCGAAGCGGGCAATCTTGTTACCGTGCATGACGGCGATGAACACCGAACCGTCCGGTGCGATGGCGGGATCCCGGGCGAATTCGGGAGTGGGGACCGCCCATTCGGACACCTGCCCCGTAAAGGCAGGGGCGATGCCGGGAGTTACGCCGTAATGAGAGCCCCCGGCGTGGAGGGGTGTGGTGGCTGCCAGCAGCGCGGCGGTGGCGAGGGGAATCACAATTTTCATGGCATTTTCCGCGGGTTAGTGCCAGTGTCCATGGACACGCCAGCGGGGCGAACGCGTTACCGGGGGAAGCTCCCGCAGCAGCGGCAGATCCCATGAAGCGCTCCACGAGGCGGAAGGAGTCTGAGCCAGGGCGAGCAGCCGCCGGATCCGCTCCCGGGTGGGGGGATGAGTGCGCAGCACAGCGGGTTCCGGCGCGTGGCGGCCCGGGAAAAAGATCTGCTCCAGCCAGGAACGGGAGCGGCGCTCCAGCTTTTCCAGGGCGGAGGCAAGGCCCATAGGATCGCCAGTGAGCTCAGCGGCCAAGCGGTCGGCGTCGTATTCTCGCACCCGGGACAGGCCCAATTGTAAAAGCGTTGCCAAGTGCGGCGCAGTGGCGAGCACTAGCAGCGCGGCCCACGGCGTGTCGTAGCCGGCAACAAAAGCGGCCGGCAGCGCCACTGCCAGGAGCATCAAGCCGGTGAAGGAGAGAAACGCGGTCATGCGTCCCACCACATCCGCAAGCTGCATCACCCAGATGTCATTGTTGACCACGTGGGCGATCTCGTGGGCGAGAACTCCCGCGAGCTCCCGGGGAGTCATGGCCCGCAACAGTCCGTCGGTCAGGGCGATGGCCGCGCTGGAGCGGCTGCCCAGGGTGAAGGCGTTGAGGGCGGCCGAGGGCACGTAGTATAGCCGCGGTACGGCAGGCAACTCTGCCCGGCGAGCGAGGGTCTGGGCCAGCGCGTAGAGATCCGGCGCAAGGTAAGGTGCGATCTCCCGTGCCCCGTAGGCCCGCAGGACGAGGGTGGGCGAGAGCTTGGGCCCGAGGGCCAGAGCGAGGGGCACCAGGGCTGCGAACCAGATGAGCCCCTCCACGCCCGCGATGAGCCAGCCCACCAGTCCGGCGATCGCCGCCATTGCGGCGAGGAGGGCCGCCGACTGCAAGCCGTTGTAGAGGCGATGCCGGAAAGCTTGGCCGCGGTCCATGGCGCTTCAAAAAATAAGAGTGGTGACGGGCCCCGCGGGTTTCCACCTCGACCGACCGCGCGGGGCTTGCGCGCTTTGCGCAGCAGCCGGCCGCCGGATCAGCGGCCCCGCCAGCGGGGGGAACGCTTCTCGATGAAGGCGTCGATGCCTTCCAGGGCATCCTCGGCCATCATGTTGCAGGTCATGGCTTCCGACGCGAGCCGGTAGGCCTCCTCCAGCCCGGTCTCCAATTGCCGGTAGAACAGGCGCTTGCCGGTGGCGACGGCCACGGGAGATTTGGAGACAATGGCCTCGCATAGCCGGCCCACCTCTTCGTCCAGCTTACTTGCTGGCACCACCCGGTTTACCAGCCCTCGCGCCAAGGCGGTGTGGGCGTCGATGAACTCGCCCGTCATCAGCATCTCCATGGCCTGCTTGCGGGAGACGTTGCGGGACAAAGCCACGCCGGGCGTGGAGCAGAACAACCCGAAGTTGATGCCCGAAGTGGCGAAACGGGCTTCTTCGGACGCCACCGCCAGGTCGCACTGGGCCACCAACTGGCAGCCGGCCGCTGTGGCTAGCCCATGGACCCGGGCGATGACCGGCTGGGGAATGCGGGTGAGGGTGAGCATCATGCGGCTGCACTGGTCGAAGAGGGCGCGGATGAAGGCCGGGTCGGGGTTGGCACGCATCTCCTTAAGATCGTGGCCCGGGCAGAAGGCTTTGCCCGCGCCGGCGATGACTACCACCCGCACGGTCCCATCGGCGGCGATGGCGTCGAGGGCCTCCTGCAGCGCCTGCAGCAAAGCCCGGTTGAGGGCGTTGTAGGCCTTTGGCCGGTTGAGGGTCAGGGTGACAACGCCGCCGGCGTCATGGCGCAGCAGGAGGGGCTCTTCGCTCTGGAGGGCGGGGACGGTGCTCACGGCAGAATCCTCCTTCTGGTCTGGGACAAGACCCATTATAAAGGCGGACTGGCGCCGGACCAGCAGGGCTTCAGCCAAAGGCTGGAATACGCCCAAGACGCGAGCCCCGGCTAACGGGCTTTCCCAGGACCCTTCCGGCAAGGAGCGAGAATCACCGGGCCCCGGTGCCCCCCCAGGTAGCCGACCAAGGGCCGACAGGTCCCCTCTAGGCACAACTGGTAATCCGATGTGAAATCGGAATTGGCGAGGATGAGCCGCTCCAGAGGGGGCAGTGTCCCGGCGTAATACCACCACCCGTCGGCGTAACGGGCATGGGGCGGTGGTTCCATGCCCGCGCCGGAGCCCTGGATCCGGGCCTCCACTAGCACGAGCCGCTCGTTCACCACCCGGTAATCCTCTTCCCAGCGGATCTTTTCCACCGAGTGGTCCCAAGCCAGGGTCAGGGCCGGGCCCAGTAACCACCAGGTACCGCCGGCGATCAGGCAGATCATGGCCCGTCAGAAGCCCTCCCGGTAGACCCGGACCACCTCCCGCAGCAGGGGGCGGATGGGCACGTCGGCGGCCAGGGCGTCGATGTCCTCGAAGAAAAGCGGCCAATCGGCACCGGGCAACCCGCGGGCGTTTCCCTTAAGCTCGGTCAACAATTGCCGCAGCCCCGCCAGGATACGCTCCATGGGCAGGCGATAGCGCTCCCAGTTTTCCTCGGGATCGGCATCATCGATGCAGGCGAGAAAGTCGACCACTTCCTCGATGACTTCGGCCACCAGGGCGAGATAGGCTTCCAGGGTGCGCGGGGATTCCATGGTTGCTTTACCTTGACCGTGATCTCTTCTAGCTTCTTCGCCCGGATGACCTGATCGGAGAGGCAGGCCCGCGACACGGGGGCCGCGGAGCGGCTTGGCGCGGGAGCGGGCCGGGAAGGCCTCGACCTACTTCTTCACCACCTTGACTGCGATCTCTTCTAGCTTCTTCGCCCGGATGACCTGACCGTCGAGGCCGGCCTCCTTGATCCCGCCCCCGTAGGCCACCGTCATGAGCTGGCTGTAATAGGTGACCGGCATGTTGAACTTGGTGCCGTAGCGCTTGTTGATCTCCGACTGGTAGATCTCCACGTTGGCCTGGCACAGAGGGCAGGGGGTGACGATCATGTCGGCTCCGTGGTCGTAGGCCGACTCCACAATGTCTTTGATCTGCTTCTGGCTCTTCTCCGGCTCGGAGAAGGCGAGGGCCCCGCCGCAGCAGGTCACCTTCTGATCGTAGTCGGTCAACGCTTCGCCGCCCAGGGTTTCCACCAGGCGGTCCAGGTACAGGGGGTTTTCGAAGGACTCTCCGGCGATTCCGAAGGGGCGGTTAGTCTGGCAGCCCACGTAGCCGGCGAACTTGATGCCTTCCAGGGGCTTCACCACGGGCTTCCCCAGCGCTTCGTAGCCGAAATCTTCGATCAAGACTTCCACCATGTGACGGATCTCGGCTTCGCCCTTGTAGCTGAGGCCCGCCTCCTTGAGTGCTTCCTGAGTGTCGGCAAGCAGGGTGCTGGAGGCGGCGAGTTTCTCCTTCGTCTCCCGCGCGCCTAGCCAGCAGGCGGCGCAGGTGGCCACGATGTCCTGGCCCGGCAGATGCTGCTCCGACAGGGCGAAGTTACGGGCGTTCAGGACGTGGCGCGCCAGCTCGCCCGATCCGGCGTAGCCGATGGAGGCGCCGCAGCAGTTCCAGTCGGGGATCTCGGTCAGCTTCACGTCCAGCACCTGGCACATGGCGTTGACCGATACCATGTAGTTGGACGCCGAGGCCCGCAACTGGGAGGAGCAACCCGGATAGAACGCGTATTCCTTTTTGGCCATGGCGGTTTCCTCAGCTCGTGAATCCCTTCTTGCGGTTCTCGATCTCGTACGCCTTTTTGAGCATGGCGTGAATGCCCTTTTTGTCCTTGCACGCGTGGCCCTTGATCAGCTCCAACGGGTTCAGCCGCTTGGCGCGCAGAAGGCCCCAGCCGATGTGGCGCAGCGCCCAGGCTTTCTTGAGGCCGGCGACGAGGCCGTCGCTGAAGTATAGGCCCAGGGTGAGCTTCAGCTCGTTCACCCGGCCGGTCTTGGTGCAGTTCTCCCAGAACTGGACCGAAAACCTGCGCGTCGGCTGGTTCTTGGGAGCGAGGCCCAGCCGGTGGGCGTAGGTGGCGAGACCGTGCATGATCTGGGTGATGGGAAGCTGGCGCGGGCAGCGTACCACGCAGTTGTAGCAGGAGGTGCACATCCACATGGAGTCGGATGTCAAGACTTCTTCGCGCTTGCCCGCGCGGATGAGCATGAAGATCTCCTGGGGCGGGTGGGTCCAATGGGGCCCGAACGGACAGGAGCCGGAGCAGACTCCGCATTGCATGCACATCTTGACCCAATGGCCTTCCTCGACCCGCTGTTCCACTTCCTTCAGGAAGTTGTTGCGGTAACGTTCGATGGCCTCGATGTTCAGGTTGCCCATGCCATGCTCCTCGGCGGGTGGCCAGAGGCGGGAAGCCGCCCGGCGCGTCTCTTGCCCTTCACCCGTGATGCATTGCCCATCGTCCAGCTCAGCCGAACCCCTTCATCGGGGAGAGGCCGATTTCGTTGATCTTGGCAGCGTAGTCGTCAATGAGCCGCGGCACGCGGGTGATGTCGGTAATGGCCACCTCGTAAGTGGCGACCCGTTCGGTTTCGAGGCCGAGCTGCTGGAGCGTGTCGCCGATCTTGCTCATCCGATAGTTGGCGAGCTCCGAGCCTTTCACGAAATGGCACTGGTAGTCGTCGCCGTGCTTGCAGCCCATGAGCATCACCCCGTCGTAGCCGGCGTTCAGGGCATCGGTCACCCAGATGGTGTTGACCGAACCTAGGCAGCGCACCGGGATTACCCGCACGAACGCGCTGTAATGGTGGCGGCCCATGCCTGCCATGTCCAGCGCCGGGTAGGCGTCGTTTTCACAAGCAAGCACCAAGATGCGCGGCTTCTCCGAGAACTCGTCGGGAATGTCCACCGCCTTGATCTGGGCACCAACGGTGTCCACCGAGTAGTTCTCGAACGAAATCACCCGGACTGGGCAGGCCCCCATGCACGTGCCGCAGCGCCGGCAGCGGCTCTCGTTGAACACCGGATAGCGTTTCTCGTCCTCATCGATCGCCCCGAAGGGGCATTCCACGGTGCAGCGCTTGCATTGGGTACAGCCGTCGAGCCGCACCATGGGGTACGAGAGGTCACCAGAACGGGGATGGGCGGCGCGCCCCAGGGCCGCATTTTCCATCGCCTGGATGGCCTTGAGCGCCGCTCCGACGGCGTCTTCCATGGCCTGGGGGATGTCCATGGGCCGGCGCACCGGGCCGGCGGCGTAGATGCCGGTGCGGCGCGTCTCGTAGGGAAAACAAATGAAGTGGGAATCGGCGAAGCCGTACTTAAGCTGGGGCAGATCCGGGCCCTGACGGTAGTTCAAATTGAGCACCGAGACAGCTTTGCGCTGGGCTTCCGGGATCTCTGCCTGCTTTTCGATGTCGACTCCGGATACCGGCACCTGGCCCGTGGCCAGCACCACCAGGTCTGCGTCCACCTGGGCGTTCGCATCATCCAGGATCAAGTCGTGGAACTTGACCCTGCAGCGTGCGCCGCCCACCTCCACTGCGCTCACCTTGCCCTTGACAAAGGTGACGCCCTTGGCTTGGGCGCTGCGGTAGAAGTCTTCCCCGTTGCCCGGCACGCGTAGGTCGGTGTAGATCACCACCGTGTCCACGTCCGCATTGGCGTCCTTGAAGTACATCGCCTGTTTGATGCTGGTGGCGCAACAATGGCCGGAGCAGTAGGGTAGGTGCTGGCCAGTCTCGTCGCGCTGCCCGGCACACTGGATAAAGACCACCGTCTTGACCTCTGCTCCATCGGATGGCCGGCGGATGGGTTGACCGCTCTTGGCTGCCTCTAGCGCCAGTTTTTCCAACCCGGCCTGGTCCACCACGTCGGGGCTCTTGCCACCACCCAGGTGGGGCAGCTTGGCGAGATCGTAGGCGGTGAAGCCCGTGGCTTGGACGATGGCGCCGAATTGCTCCTTGACCGTGGCGCCGCTTTCCGAGGCGATCTCCACTTCGAACCTGCCCGGCGCGCCGCTGGTGGAGGCGATCACCGAGCGCAATCGCACTTCCACGTTGCGCTCCTGCCGGATGGCCTCGATGAGCCGCTCAACCCCCGTATCCGCCGGGTCCCGGTACGGCTCCCGATCAGGTACCCGCTTCCACAGGCGGCCCGCCCAGCCGCCCAGGGTGCCGCTCTTTTCCACCAGGGTCACCGAGTAGCCCGCCTTGGAGGCTTCCAGCGCCGCAGTCATGCCGGATACACCGCCGCCCACCACCAGCAGCCGCTTCGATTGCCCGAGATGGGGGGAACCGGCAGGGCACTGCATTTTCTTCACTTCCGCGCAAGCCATGCGCACGTAGTCGTCGGCCATCTCCTGGGTGAGTTCCCGGTGCGCCTCGTCTTCCGGCTGGCTCCAGATTACCCCTTCCCGGATATTGGCCCGGGCCAGGGCGACCGTGGGGAAGTGAAACGCCTCTGTCTTCGCCCGCCGAGAGCAGGCGGCGATCACCACGTGGGTCACGCCCGACGCGATGTCGTTGCCGATCAGCCCCACGCCTTCTGCGGAGCACAGAAAATCATGCTCGCGCACGAGCTGCATCTTGCCCTCTTTCTGTGCCACCTGAGCCATGCGGGCGGTGCTTAGCCGCTCGCCGATGCCGCAGCCGCGGCAGATGTACGCGGCGGTCTTGGTCTCCGACATGGGTTTTGCCTCTTACCGATTCAAGTTTCCGTCCGGGCGGCGCGGTTGATGACCTGGATTGCCCGCAAGGCTGCGGCAGTGGCGCTCTGCACCGCTCGATTGACGTCCAGGGCGTTGCTGGCGCAGCCCGCGCCGAAAACTGCGCTGCCGTCCGCCGCCGCTTCGACGAAGCCGCTGGAATCGGCGATCACCTCCGCCGGGATCATGCCGGCAGGGACGCTGGGCTCCATGCCGATAGCGAGCACTACCAGGTCGTGGACGTTGGCGTAGCGGTGGTAGCCCTCAGTGTCCACGCCATGGAGCACCAGGTCGCCGTTCTTTTCCTCCGCGATCCGGGCCACTTTGGACTTCACGAACTTCACTGTTGGATCCTTTCGGACTTTCTGGTAGAAGTCCTCCAGGCGGTCGATGGCGCGGATGTCAATGTAATAAATGGTGGAGCGGGCATCGTCCCCGTAGGCTTCGCGCACATACTGAGTCTGCTTGAGGGACGCCATGCAACAGATGCGCGAGCAGTGGCGCAGGTGGTTTTCGTCCCGCGAACCGGCACACTGGATGAAGGCGATGTTTTTGGCTTCCCGGCTATCGGAAGGGCGCAGGATCTTGCCCCCCGTAGGTCCGTGGGGATCTGCCAGCCGCTCGAACTCCACGCTGGTGATCACATTGGGGAAGCGGTCATAGCCGTAAGGCTGAATCTTGGCCGCGTCGTAGGGCTTCCAGCCCGTCGCCCAAACGACGGCGCCCGCTTTGAGCTCGATGATCTCCTCCTTCTGCTCGAGATCGATGGCGTCGTACTTGCAGGCGGCTTTCGCTCTCTCCGCGTCTGGAGTGCCGATGATGCACGGGTCCAGCACGTAGCGCAGGGGATAGGCCATGGCGAATGGCAGGTAGGCCGCCTTGATCGTGTTCAGGTTGTAGTTGTAGGGGTTGGGAATTTCCGTCTCCACCGCTCGCGCGCACGCGCCGCAAGCGGTGCACTTTTCGTTCACGTAGCGCGGAGAAAGCCTCACCGTGATCGTGTAATCGCCGCGCCTGCCCGCGATCCCGGTTACTTCGGCCAGGGTGAGCACGCGGATCTTGGGATTGGCTCTCAGGCGGCGTAGATTGATCTCCAGGCCGCAGGTGGGATGGCACAGTTTGGGGAAGTAACGGTAGAGGAGCGCCGTGCGGCCACCCAGCGTAGGGCTCTTCTCCAGCAACACGACTTCCTTGCCGCACTCCGCGGCCTCCAGCGCCGCAGTCATTCCGCTGATGCCCCCGCCGACGACCACGATGGCCTGCTGGGTGGCGATAGTGGTTGTCATCCTCCTCCTCCGCCGTTGGTGCTAGGCGCGATAGCGCCCGATTCTACCCCAGCCGAACGGGGGCGCTTGGCGCAAAACGGATTCAAATTTCTTATGCGTAGATAAGAGTGCTTGGTTTGGGATGGGGACGGCGGAAAGACGGCAGAACGAGGATCAATCGCGGGGCAGCAGCCGAATGTGGAATTCGAGGCGGCTCAAATCGCCGAAAGCGTAAGTGGCGGGGGCGCCGATGCCAGCGACCGTGCCCGGGTTCACCAACAGGGTCTGGCTGCCTTTCACATTGCGGACGCGACGGATCTCGGCCTGGTGACTGTGGCCGCAGCATACGAGATCCCATTCCCCGGTCGTGGCCATTGCGAGGCCGTATTCCGGGTAGTGCACCACGAATATCCGGCACCCCGCGAGATCCAACCGCGCATCCGCGCCGTGGTAATGCAGGAGGCCCCCGGAGGCCGCGGCGAGGCGCATCATGGCGAGCGGGTCGCCCAGGTTGTTGCCATGGATTACGTGGACCTGAAGCCCGATAGGCAAAAGAGCCCGCAGGGTATGAGGACCGATCACATCGCCACAATGAATCACCGCGGCGGCGCCTTCTTTCTTGGCCCCGGAGACCGCGGCAGCGAGCAGCCCCGCGCGGTCGTGGCTGTCGGAGACGACGCAGATCTTCATCGGTGCGGGTATTCCTCAGCCGCCTCGCGCGCGGCCTCTCAGAAGGCCGGTTTTTTCTTCGCCGTGTTGTAGCGCTTGACCCCGTCCAAGATCTCGGCCTTCGCCTCTTCCGGGCCGACCCATCCCCGAACCTTGACCCACTTGCCCGGCTCCAGGTCCTTGTAGTGCTCGAAGAAGTGGCTGATCTGGGACAAGGTAAAGTCGGGCAAGTCGCGAGGCGTCTCGATGTCCCGGTACATGCTCGAGAGCTGGTCGATGGGCACCGCCAGGAGTTTTGCGTCCTCGCCCGCCTCATCCTCCATCTTGAGCATGCCGATGGGCCGGCAGCGCACCACCGCCCCAGGGATGACGGCGATAGGGCTCACCACCAGCACATCCACCGGGTCGCCGTCCTCCGCCAGGGTGTGGGGAATGTAGCCGTAGTTGCACGGGTAGTGCATGGCGGTGGCGAGAAAGCGGTCCACGAACATGGCGCCGGTATCCTTGTCCACCTCGTACTTGATGGGAGCCCCGTGCATCGGGATCTCGATGATGACGTTGAAATCGTTGGGCAGGTCACGGCCGGACGGCACCCGGTCGAGATTCATGGCGGACCTCCTCGAGGGCTCGATCGAACCATTTATTATAGCGGGAGCGCTCGAGTTGCCCGGGTGAAAATGCTGCTGCAGGTCCTATGTCTCCTGGCGGCGGGATACGGCGCCCTCCTTGCCGCGGCCTACTTCGCGCAGGAGAGGCTCGTGTATTTCCCAGAAATAGGGCGAGCTTTCGTCGCCACGCCCCAAGACCGGGGTCTCCCCTACGAAGAGCTCATCCTGCGCACCGGCGATGGCCTGGCACTGCACGCCTGGCACGTGCCGGTGCCCGAGCCCCGGGGCGTGGTGCTGTTCTTCCACGGCAACGCCGGAAACCTCTCCCACCGGGTGGATTCCTTGGCCATGTTCGCCCGGCTGGGTTACGCTACCCTGATCGTCGATTACCGGGGCTACGGCCGAAGCGAAGGCGAGCCTTCGGAGGAAGGCACCTACCTGGACGCCCTGGCGGCCTGGCGCTACCTCACAGCAGAGCGGGGCGTCGCCCCCGGGGACGTGGTGCTGTTCGGTGAATCCTTGGGCGCTGCCGTGGCCGCCTGGCTCGCCGCCCGCACCCGCCCCCGGGCGCTGGTGCTCCTGTCAGGCTTCGTCTCGGTGCCCGACTTGGGCCAGGACCTCTACCCGTGGCTTCCGGTCAAGTGGCTTGCCCGCATCCGCTATTCGACGCAAGATTACTTGAAAGCGGTCTCCTGCCCGGTGCTGGTGGCCCACAGCCGGGAGGATGAGATCGTGCCGTTTCGCCACGCCGAGCGGCTGTACGCTGCGGCACCCGAACCGAAGCGTTTTCTCGAGCTGAGAGGCGGTCACAACGACGCCTCCTTTTTCGTCCGGCCCGAGTGGCAGCGGGCCCTCGGGGATTTCCTGGACGGGGCGCGGGCGCGCCAGTAACGTACACCTCGGGGATACTCATCGTCATGAACAGAGGACGTAAGCCCAAGATCGGCCTAGCTCTCGGTAGCGGCTCGGCCCGGGGCTGGAGCCACATCGGCGTGATCCGGGCCTTGGAGGAGGCGGGTGTGGAGCCGCAGGTGGTGTGTGGAACTTCCATTGGCGCCTTGGTGGCGGCCGCTTACGTGGAGGGAGAGCTCGACCATCTGTCCGCCTGGGTCGGCGGCCTCACTTGGCAGACGGTCGTGGGCTTTCTGGACGTGAGCCTCGTGGGCGGGCTGATCAAAGGCGAGCGCTTGGTGGAATTCTTCCGCGAAAATTTCACCGACGCCGACATCGCAGACCTGCCTAGGGCCTACGGGGCAGTTGCCACCGACCTGGAGACCGGCAACGAGGTGTGGCTGCGGGAGGGCCGGGTGATGGACGCGGTGCGGGCCTCCATCGCCCTCCCGGGGCTGTTCACACCGGTGCAACGCGACGGCCGCATCCTGGTGGACGGAGGCCTAGTGAACCCGGTTCCCGTTTCCCTGTGTCGTGCCATGGGGGCGGACATCGTGATCGCGGTGGACCTGAACGCCGACCTGTTGGGTCGGCACTTGCGCCGGTCCCGCCTTGATGCGTCGGCCAGGGCGGAGCCGGAGTCCTGGCTCCAGCGTATCCGGGAAAGTCTGGCGGCCCTAAACTTTATGCCTGCCGGCAGCCCCGAGGCGGGCCCCTCCATGCTGGAGGTGATCGCCTCCAGCATCAACATCATGCAGGTTCGCATCACCCGCAGCCGCCTGGCCGGCGAGCCCGCCGACCTGCTCATTGCGCCGCGGCTGGCCCACATCGGGCTCATGGAGTTTCACCGGGGGGAGGAGGCCATAGCGGCAGGGCGGCACGCGGCAGAGCAGGTTTTTCCCCGCTTGCGGGAGCTCACTGAGGCTGAGGCTTGACGCGCCCCGGGAGCCTTCGGCGACAATCCCATCGGGAAATGGAGACCTCCATGATCCAGAACGTCACGGTACGCTTCGGCGATGCAGAGGAGTACCGCTTTCGCATCCACGAGGCGGAGACAGCGGGGCTCACGGCGGAGGCTGCCCATCGCTGGCTGGACGCAGAGCTTGCCAAAGGGGGTGACGAGGGTTTCAATCCGGTGGGCAAGGCCCTAGCCGCGGACAAGGTGCTGTTCCTCGTCAGGGCGGCCGGCCCGGAGGAGTTCAAGCGCAACTCCGACTGGGCCCGAGCGCTGGTGCGCGCGGTCGCGGTCCTCTTCGGCCGGCCCCATGTGACCGTGGACGTGGCGGGCGGGAGCGTGGGCTATTGAATATATCTGTGCTCCTCGGCGATTAGGGCCGCCACCCGCCCGGCGATGGCGAGAGAGGCCGTGAGCCCTGGCGACTCGATGCCGAACAGGTGGACGAGGCCCGGCACAGTATGGGTTTCGGGTCCCTGCAGGAGGAAATCCGCCGCCGGTTCTCCGGGACCCGCAATCTTGGGCCGGATCCCGGTGTAACCGGGCAGGAGGGCGTCCTCCGCTAGCGCCGGGTAGTAGCGGCGAATGGCTGCGTAGAAGCGCGGGGCCCGGCTCGCGTCGAAGCTGTAGTCGATGGCATCGACCCACTCCACGTCGGGACCGAAGCGCGCCTGGCCGCCCAGGTCCAGGGTGACATGCACGCCCAGCCCTCCAGGCTCCGGCACCGGATAGATGAGACGACTAAAGGGTGAGCGTCCTTTGAGGACGAAGTAATGGCCCTTGGCGTAGCGCTCTCGCGGCACGTGCTCAAGGGGCATACCCTCGATGGAGCGGGCCACCTGAGGGGCCGCGAGCCCCGCGCAGTTCACCACCGCCCGGCAGGCGAGCCTTGCCGTCTCGCCGCCGGTTCCCACCTCCAACTCGATGCCCGAGGGCAGCACGCGACCCGAGCGCACCGGGCTGCGCAGGACGATCAGCGCCCCATGGTGCTCGGCTTCCCCTTGCAGAGCCTGCATGTAGGCATGGCTGTCCAGGATGCCGGTGGATGGAGAATAGAGCGCCGCGACGCAGTGCACGGCGGGCTCGAGCCGCGCTACCCCGCGAGCATCCAGCCACTCCAGGTCCTGGACCCCGTTCGCCAGGGCGTTGGCGTGATAGCGCTTGAGCGTTTCCACCTCCGAATCCCGGGTGGCGACGATCAGCTTGCCGAGACGCCGGTGAGGCACGCCCCGATCGGCGCAGAAACGGTAGAGCTGCTCCCGCCCTTCCACGCAGAGCCGGGCCTTGAGGCTGCCGGGGGGATAATAGATTCCGGCGTGGATCACCTCCGAGTTGCGCGCGCTGGTCTGGGTGCCGACAGCCTCGGCTGCTTCCAGCACGAGGACCTCTCGGCCTGCCAAGGCGAGGGCCCGGGCGACCGCCAGGCCGATGACGCCCGCGCCGATCACCGCGCAATCGATCTTTTCCGTCATTCCGTGCCCCGTCGCGCCGTATATTAACCAGTTATGAATCGAGCGCGCGCCATTGACGGCGGGGCGGCATGGGGCATCGCGTCGATAAGCCTGGCGATTGCCCTCTGCCTCCCTTGGGCCGCCCCCGAGGCCGGGGACGAGCCCCGCTGGCTGGGCACCGCCGTGCTCTATCCTCGTTTTTCCGAGACCCAGCCTTCGCGCGCTGAGCCGGTGTTGGTCCTGGAGCCCACCTTCGTCCACCTGGCCAGCAGCCGCTGGAACCAGGTGCGCATCGCCCAAGCTGCCGAGACCGCCGCCGCGATCCTGGCTCAGTGCGGTGTGGCGATGCCGAAGATCGCCCTGCATCGAGTGGAAGTGCCGGAGCGCTACCGGGACTTTCACGTGCCCGCCTCGCGGGAGCTCGTTCGGCGACTCGGCTATCCCAAGCCTACGGTCTTCTTCGTTCGGGATACCCGCCAGCGGATCGCGTTCGACGCGGAGGCCATCGGCCGCGCCAATAGCCGGGGGCGGCCGGAGTTGCGGGACACGGTGTGGATCACCGAGGGGATCCGGGATCCGGGCATCGCCTTGGCCCATGAGCTTGCCCACGTGCTCATGGACAGCGGCGAGCACGTGGATCTGCCCGGCAATCTCATGCGGGACGAAACCGCTCCCGAGAATCGAGCGCTCACGCCCGAGCAATGCGCCCGGCTGCGGGCCACGGGCGAGGCCCACGGGCTGCTCCAGGCGGCGGGCTCCTGGGCACCGGCGAGGCGGGCTCGGTGAGCGGGCGGCTGTACCTGGGCACCAGCGGCTGGAACTACGCCGCTTGGACCACGGGGTTCTACCGGGGCGTGCCCCGGCGGGCCTGGCTGGCCCATTACGCCAGGCACTTCGGCGCGGTGGAGGTGAACGCTTCCTTCTACCATGAGATCCGCCCGGCCACCTACGCCGCCTGGAGGGACCAGACGCCAGAGGCGTTCCGCTTCTGCGTCAAGGCGCATCGCTATCTCACCCACGTGAAACGGCTCGCCTTTCCCCTCGAGTCCCTGGAGCGCCAGCGCCGGAACCTATGCGCTCTCCGGCCCAAGCTCTCCGTGGTGCTGTGGCAGTTACCCTCCTCCCTGCCCTGGGAGGGGCGGCGGCTGGAAGATTTCCTCGCGGCCATCGACGGCTGGGCTGAGGCGCGGCACGCGGTGGAGTTCCGCCATGCCTCGTGGTTTCGGGACGAAGTGGCGGAGCTCTTGGCCCGCCACCGGGTAGCCAATTGCCTGTCGGACTCGGCCGACTGGCCCATGTGGGAAGCGGTGACCGCCGATCTTGCCTACGTGCGGCTGCATGGCCACACTCGCACCTACGCGTCGCGCTACGCGCCCCGGGCGCTGGACGCCTGGGCGGCACGCATCGCCGCCTGGCTCGAAGAAGGGCGGACGGTGCATATCTATTTCGACAACACGGACGCGGGAGCTGCTCCCCAGGACGCGCTGGCCCTCGCCGCGCGTCTCGCGGACGCGGCGCAGCACTGATCAGGGTTGCAATCGAGCAGCGCCGGTGCTTTGATTACGGTACTCCCCCAGGACAGGTCGAGGAGGATCCCATGAAGGCGCCGATCCCCGAAACCCCGCCGGATTACGACAAGACCCGCATCATCGAGCGCCCGGACGGGTTCTACTGGCAGGACAAGGAAACGGAAGAAGTCTTCGGCCCGTTTCCCACGCTGTTGGAAGCCATTCGGGACATGGAATACAACGCCGACGCGGACATGGAGACGCCCGAGAGCCTGGAGGAGGTGGAAGCCGAGCTGGGGATTGCAAGCTGGATCGAGCCGGAGACGGGGGAGCCGGCCGAGGACACCTTCACCCGCCTCGAGGACCATTAGGGAACGCCCCGAAGGGTTGGTCGCTCCGGCTTCGTCTACTCCGTCGCCTGGAGGCGCGGGGTGACGGTTCGATCATTGCCCGCAGGCTCGGAAGGGCCCGGGGAAAGGGTCCACCAGACAGAGATGGGTCGCAACACCCATGCCGGGACGCCACAAGTGCAGCAGAAAGGCTGGCGGCTCCAGCACGAACGCCGTTGCTGCGCCGGGCCGCAAATCCAGGGCGAGTTGATGGGCGCAGCTCGGCGCGACGCAACCGACGGTGCCCGCCCAGCGCACGAACACTGGGCGGTGCAAGTGCCCGCAACACACCCGCTCCACCTGAGGGTTGCGCTGCAGCAGCGCCGCCAGCGCTTCTGCTCCCGTGCAACTCGTGCGGTCCATGGCGTCCAGCCCGCTGGCGAAAGGCGGATGGTGCATGAAGAGCAGGGTAGGCACGTCGGGTGCTTCCTCGAAGCGCGCCTCCAGCCAGGCGAGTCGAGCTGCGTCCAGCCGCCCTTCCTCCCGCCCCGGATCCAGGGTGTCGGCGAAGATCAGGCGCACCGGGAAATCGTCGATCACGTAGTGGATAAAATCCGGGTCTCGCCCCAGGTAGGCGTGATCCTCGAAGGCGGCCCGCAGCGCGCTGCGGTCGTCGTGGTTCCCGGGAATCAGCACCCAGCGCGGCTCCAGGGGCTCGAGGAGGGAACGCAGGTGCTGGTACTCCTCGGGATCTCCTGCGTTCACCAGGTCCCCTGTCAACGCCACCAGGTCTGGACGCGGGGAGAGTCGATTGAGCCGGACGACGCAGCGGCGCAGGCAATCGGCCGTATCCACCCGGCCGCCCACGCGTTCACCCGGGCGGCCCACGTGCAAGTCGCTGATCTGGGCAATGAGCATAGAGACGGGGAACCCGCAGTCGAAAAGCTCATGGTATAACCGCCATGGTGGCATTGTCAGCGGCCCGAGAACAGTGCGGCCGCCTCACGATCAAAGGGGCAGCGAGCAGACTTTTTCCGGTTGCGGAGGAGCCGCCAAGCTCATCTCATGAAAAGGCGATTGCAAGCGACCAAAGCGCTGCTCGCAGTCTCGTCGGCCTAGCCCAACGAATGCCGTTCGAATTCCAAAGCCCGAAGCCCGCGCCGCATGACCTGCGGCTGGTGAGAGGCCGGACGGGGAATTCCGTCGCGCGGGAGTCCGGAACGTGATCGGATTGCTGCAGCGGGTGAGCTCAGCCCGCGTGGTGGTGGGCGAGGAGACGGTGGGCGAGATCGGCCCCGGGCTCGCGGTGTTCGTCGCCGTGGAGCGGGGCGACAGCGAAGCCCAGGCTGGCCGGCTGCTCGAGCGCTTGCTCAGCTTTCGGGTATTTTCCGATGAGGAGGGGCGTATGAACCGGAGCCTCACCGAGGTGGGGGGCGGGCTCCTGCTGGTGCCCCAGTTCACCCTAGCGGCGGACACCCGGAAGGGCACCCGGGCAAGCTTCACGACGGCTGCGCCGCCCGAGCAGGGGAAGCAGCTGTTCGGTTATCTGCTCGCCCGTGCCCGCGCGGCCCATTCCCCGGTGGCTGCCGGCCGTTTCGGCGCTGCCATGCGGGTGCACCTGATCAACGACGGGCCGGTCACCTTCTGGTTACGCGCTGCGGCGCAAGAGAACGGCTGAAACGCGCCTCTCGCCTCTATTGAATCCCCACGCGATTTTGTTAAAATGCACCGCTTTCCGCTTTGCTGCCAACCACCTTACGGGAGGCGGGTAAAGCTGTTCCATGGGGGGGCAAAGGCATCGCCTGCGCCCGTGAAACGGTTCTACTTGTGTACTGAAGGAGGGTGCTATGGGGCTTGCAGCAGCAAAGGCGCCCGAGCCGGAGCCAAGACCGAAAGGCCTGCATCTGCTCGGCGACCTGTACGGTTGCAAAGGGGAGGATCGGTACTTCTTCAGCGCCGATCTGCTGCGGGAGCACTGCTTGAGGTTGGTGGCGGAAGCCGGCCTGACCCCGGTCGGCGATTATTTCCACCAGTTCGGCACCGACGGCGGCGTAACCGGCATGGTGGTGCTCGCCGAATCCCATCTCTCCGTCCATACCTGGCCCGAAAAACGCTACGTCACGGTGGACGTGTTCGTGTGCAACTACACCAGCGACAATCGCCACAAGGCGTATAAGCTGTTCACCGCGCTGGTGGACACGTTCCGTCCGGCCGAGCCCCACGTGCGCTCGGTGGAGCGTGAATAGGGCCGCAGCCCGTCGAGAGCCCATGACCAAGCAGGCAGCGGAGCGGTTCCACATCGAGCTGCTCAATCCCGATTACGGCTGCGCGGTGCGGGTGACCGAGACCATCGCCCGCTTCCGCACCGAATACCAGGATCTGGAAGTGGTGGACACGCCCATGTTCGGGCGCATGCTGCTGCTCGACCGGGTCATGATGACCACCGAGCGCGACGAGTTCTTCTACCACGAGAACCTGGTGCACGTGGGCGCCCTCGCCCATCCCGGGCCTGCTTCCGCCCTGGTGATCGGCGGCGGTGACGGGGGCTCTTCGGAGGAGCTGCTCAAGTATCCCACCCTGCAGCGGGTGGTGATGGCGGAGCTGGACCGGGGGGTGGTGGAAGCGTCTCGGCAATACCTGGACAAGGTCCACCGGGGCGCGTTCGACGACCCGCGCTTGAGCGTGATGATCGGCGACGGCAAGGCTTTCGTCGAACGCACGCACGAGCGCTTCGACCTGGTGGCCCTGGATCTTACCGACCCCTTGGGCCCTTCGGTACAGCTCTACACCCGGGAGTTTTACGAATCCTGCAAGCGCATCCTAAACCCTGGCGGCGTGCTCAGCTTGCATGTCGAGTCGCCTATCACCCGGCCTCGGGCGTATCAGCGCATCGTGGCGACCCTGAGAGCGGTGTTTCCCGTCGTGCGGCCTTACCTGGTGTACGTGCCGATCTATTGCGCCTGGTGGGGTATGGCGACCGCTTCAGAGACGGTGGACCCTCTCGCCCTCTCCGAGACTGAAGTGGAGAAAAGGATCGCCGAGCGCGAGCTCAAGGACTTGCAATATATAAACGGTGCTGTCTACCGGGCTGGATTCGCGCTTCCCAACTTCGTGCGCCAGCTCCTCGCGGAGCCCGCGCCGGTGATTACGACCGATTCCCTCCTCGTTGACGAGGTGGGCGACCCCACGTTTAAATACGACCTGGTGCCGCGAGTCGCTTGACCGGGAGGAGGGTGCCGTGAAGCTCAGCAGCCACAGCTTTGCCGATCAGCAGACGATCCCCGCCGAATGCGCTTTCTGCGCGCCCGACCCGGCGAGCCACGTGAAGCTCGGCGGCAACAAGAATCCCGATCTCTCCTGGAGCGAACTGCCCCCAGGCACCCGATCCCTGGTGCTCATCTGCCACGACTACGACGTGCCCTCCAAGCCCGACGATGTAAACAAGGAAGGCCGCGTCATCCCGGCCGATTTGCCCCGGGTCGATTTCTTTCATTGGGTGCTGGTGGACTTGAAGCCGGATGCCGCGCCCATCGCCAAGGGGGAGTTCTCGGATGGGGTCACGCCGCGGGGCAAGAGGGGCCCGGAAGGCCCCCGGGGAACCCGCCAGGGGTTGAACGATTACACGGCCTGGTTTGCCGGCGACAAGAACATGGAGGGACAGTACTTCGGCTACGATGGACCGTGTCCTCCGTGGAACGACACCCGGATCCATCACTACGTCTTCACCCTGTACGCCCTGGACGTGGACCGCTGCCCGGTGGAGGGCGTATTCCGAGGACCGGACGTACTGCGCGCGATCGAGGGGCATGTGCTGGGGAAGGCGACCCTGACCGGGCTCTACAGCCTCAACCCCCAGGTACGCCTCTAGGGCCGGGCAACGGGCTGGGTCACGGTACCTCTCAGCGCCAGGGAGCCCCGCAGCGGATTGGTCTCTGAGCGGATCTCCACTTGGGTGCTCCCCGAGAGGGAGCGGTCGGGGGCCACTTCCAGCATGCCGGTGGCGCTCAGGATGCCGGTGGTGAGCCTGAGGCTGCGGAATTCGTACCGGTTGGCTGCGAGCGCCAGGGTGCCGGTGAGCTGTTGAAAGGCGGTCTCGCCCCGGGAGGATCCGGCAGCACCCCCGCGAAGCGCCTTGGAGAGATCTACACCGGTGAGTGCGCCCCGTTCCACGACAAAGTTGCCCTTAACCCGGGGCGCGTCGAACAGCTGTTGCAGGCTTTGCCCTTCGAGCTCGAATAGCATCCGGGACCTGAGGGTGCCGGTGACCGGCGCCTCGCCCAGGTAGGCGGAGATTAGGGCGGCCAGGTCCACGCTTACCAGCTCCGCTTCGCCGCTCGCCGTCCACACGCCGTTCCAGGCGAGGGTGCCGCTACCCACCACGCGGCCGCCGTAGAGCAGGGCATCGAATTGTTCCACCTCCAACTGCCCGGGCACCGCAGCGGCTTTGATCTGCAGGTTCTCAAAGACGAGGGGCACGCCGAGTGGTGTTCTCCAGGTCCGACCGTTGGCCTGAATCTTGAGGCCGCCCCTAGAGGGCACGATATCGCCGCTCAAGCTTCCGTCTACCGCCCGCAGCGCAATGCGCTGCACCGTGCCATCGGAGGCCAGGGACACCTCGGCGTCGAAGGGTGGAACTTCTATTCCCGTTCCCTCCAGCCGTGCCTGGTGGACTGTAATCGTCTCCAAGCCGGTCCCGGCGCCCACCGGCACCGGCCGGCTCCAGGCCTTGAGGCGTTCCAGGGCGGTGGCTCTCAAGGTCACCTGCTCGATCCGGACGGCGGAAATCTCGTCGCTGCGGCCGAGCAGCCCGGCGAAGCCCGCGACAATGAGGGTCCCAGCCGTAAGGGCTCCATCTCTGCCCACCTTAATGCCGTGCAAGCGCAGTTGGGGCGTGGGGAATAGGGCCCCACGCACTTCCTCCACGCTGACAGGCTCCCCTAGCCGGGCCGAGAGGACTGCCTGGGCGGCGGGGACGGCAAATTGCCACGGCAGTACGTGGGCGAGGGCTACGGCGCCTGCCACCGCTACCGCGACGCCGAGGCCGAGCCATCGCCCCAGGGCCACGTTCCGGCGGCGGGGCCGGGGCGGGGCGGGCACCGCTTCGCCCACGGGCGGCGGGAGGGATTCTCTTTCGGTCGCCGGGTGGGTGGAGGCGACCGGCGGCGGGCAGGTTTCGGCTCGATCCCACAGGTTGCGCTCCTCCTCCGCCTGTGCCCGGAACAGCGCCTCCTGGCGGGCCTGTTCCTCGGCTTCGCGACGGTGGCGTTCCGCCTCGAGGCGCAGCCGTTCGTCCTCCTCTCGCTGTTTGCGGGCGCGTTCCTGGGCCTCCCGTTCCAGTTCACGCTCCAGTTGGGCTGCGCTGGGCAGTTGCTGGGTGGTCTCAGGGTTGAATAGCTTGGCCTCCACCACTTCGATGCCTAGGGCGGCGAGGGCCGCCGTGTCCTCTGCTCCGGGAGGAGTAACCTCCCGGGCGCGGCGCTCGGCCTCAGGCGGGGAAGACCGGTCTTCTGCCTCGGCAGCCGCTTCGGGAGGGAGGGGGCCTGGCGGTTCGGGCTCGGGCCCTTGCACTTGGTCCTCGGGTGTCGCTGGCGCCCTCTCTTGCCCCTCGGCCAGTTCCTGGGCACGCCCTTGCGCTGCCTCTTCCCGGGGGAGGCGATCCGCCTCTTCGGCTCGGCGTCCTTCTCCCTCTTCCCGGGCTCTTCGCTCCGCCTCCTCCCGGGCCTGCCGGGCGGCTTCTTCTCGGCGCCTCTCTTCCGCTTCCCGGGCTCGCCGCTCCGCTTCTTCGCGGGCGCGGGTAGCGAGATCGGCCAACGCTTCGATCTCCCCCATCGCCTGGTCGCGGGCGCGGTGGAGTGCATCGAGCCGGGCGGTGACGGTGGCGAGTTCCTGCTCGAGAGCGGCGGTCTGGGCTTGGACCCGGTTCAGGGCGTCGTGGAGGAGCTCAGCGCCCCCTTCGCTCTCTCCGATGGCCTCTTGCAGGGCGGTGGCCTGATGCTGTCCTCGGGTGACGGCCTCGCCCAGGGGAGGGATCATGGCCTCCAGCTTGGAAGCAGCGTCGGCGAGGGCCTCGGCCCAGGCTTGGGTCTGGGCTTTGGCGACCTCGGCGGCCTGGGCCTGTTCCTCCGGGGACAGGGTTCGACTCTGGGCCCGGGCAGCCTGGGGAAGCCGCTCTCGTGCCAGCGTTTCGGCTCGTTCCAGGGCTTGAGTCAGCGCTGGACGCTGTTTTTCCGCCGCCTGTCGCGCCGCCTCCTGGGCGATTGCTTCCTGCTCGGCTCGGGCAAGAGCAGCCGTCTTGCGCTCGGCCCGGGCAGCTGCCTCGGCTTCGAGTCGGGCCCGAACCTCTACCAGCGTTTGCCCTTCGGCCAGCGCCTCGGCCTGGGCCCGGGTGAGGGCTTGGACCACCTGATCCGCCGTGTCACGGGCCTCCCGCAAGTCTTTGAGCTGTTCCTCAGTCGCCCCCCGCGCTTGGCTGAGGGCTGCCTTTTGCTTCTCGTCAGCGGCCTCCAGCGCCCGCGCTAGGGCGGCGAGGCGATTCTCGGCGTGGCCGCAGGCCAGGTTCAGGAGCTGGGCCTGGGTGGAGGCCTGCTCGAGGGCGGTGGAAAGGGCTTGGGCCCGGGCATGGGCTGCGGCGATGGCGCCGGAGAGCGCCTTGAGCGTCCCCTCGGAGCCCGTTCCCGGGGCTTGGCTTTTGGCCTTGTGCTCGGCGAGATGCTTGCCGTGACGATCCGCCTCGGCGCGGGCTTGCGCCAAGGCGAGGGCAGCCGAATCCAGGCGGCGCTGGGTGTCGGCCAGAGCCTGGGCTGCCCCGTCCGCCTCCCGGCAAGCTTCGGCGAAGACTTTAGCGCGTCGTTCGGCGGCGAGCCGCGCTTGGCGTATTGCCTCCTCCCGCGCCCGGGCAGCCGCTTCCTCTTGCGCACGCCGTTTCGCTTCCTCCCGGGACCGACTACCCGCGTCGGGCTCGGCAGCTCGAGGTCTTAGGGGTCCCGTATTGAGGATGATGGTAAAGTCGAGGGACTCGCCTTCGTCGCCCGGAGAGGAGGCAGTGGCAGGCTTGCCGCTGGTGGATGGGCTCGAGCCGGTGGGGGCGAATTCCTTGACGTAGCCTTCCTTCTCCAATTTTTCCATCGTCGCCAGCAGGCTCGTGGGGCTGACCCCCGCAGCCTCGGCGAGCTGGCGCACCGTGGACTTGCCGTCCACAAGCTTCAGCACCTTCATCAAGTCCCTGGGGAGCCGGCTTGCCCGACTGGAGAGCTCCATAACCCCCTTGGCGCTCTTGGTGAAAACGGTGCTTAGGTTCATGGGGAAGGCCGCTATCCGGAAACTCCGTCATCGCCCTCGCAAGCCTATGGAGCAGGGAAACGATATCGACGTCTCCTGCCCCCGTATCCGGCTCATTATATGGGGCTTACCCCTGGGCCGAAAGTCGAGCCTTCCCCGCCCTCCAGCAGGACGACGAAGGGGATTTCGGCGGCTTTCCATTGCGTTGCGGCCTCCTGCAGGATGCCGAGCAAGGTGGCAAAGGTCTCAGGTGCCCGCTCGGCCAGGCTTTGCGGTCCCCTCAAGTGCAGCACGTACCCCCGCGCGGGTAGCCAAGCGAGATCGTTCACGCATTCTTCAAAAGCGTCCCAGTTACCGCCGAAATAGGCTGGAAACTCCAAAGCCTGGGCGGCGCGGGAGAGCAGCTCCTCCTTGGTGGCGACTCCGGTCAGGTCCAGGGTGCAGACCCGATAGCCCCGCTCGCGGGCAGCGGAAAGTAGCCGGGAAAGGCGTGTGGGGTCATCGACTCGATAGACCCCAGACGCGTCGGCTCGGTCCAGCTCGGCGGGGTTCATTCCCGGATGCGCAGGAAGCTGCGGTAGTGGTCGCCCGTATAATACGTTTCCCCCTGGGCCCCGAGGACGATCCGCCGGGCGCCCCGATCCCGGGCGCCGGGGGTGGGCACCGTGTACTCCCGGTAGTAGCCGGGGGGCTTGGGGGGCAAGCGTCCTTCTCGGTTGCGGAATTCCGTGCCGTCTTTGGCGTAGGGAAAGGGTCCGCCCTGGCGGATGAGGGCTAAGGTCTCCCGGGCCTCCGGGGGGAGCTCGGCAAGGCTCACCTCGGGAATAGAGGGGCTCTCCGGGATTTCCCTTCCCTCGGGAACGACGGTGATGAGGCCTGCAGCGAGAAGCCCCGCGAGCAACAGTGCGACGGGAAAGACGAGGCTGGGCTTCACGGGCACAGATGGAGGGGGAGGGGCGGGGCGACGCCACGCCATGGCCCTTGGGACGAGGGCGAGAGCGCAGAGCCGACCTTTGTCCGCAACGCCTTCAGTAGCCTACTTTGACCGCGGCGTTGACGACGATCATGAGGTCGCTCGTGTCACCTTTCTCCGGTAACACAGTGCCGCTCGGGACCCGCATGCCGCCTTCCACGACCTTCACCGTCACGCGCCCATAGGGCAGAGCGCGGCGTACCCGTTCCACATCCAGCTTGTCCCGGTCGCAGGGCAGCGCCAGGGTGACTTCCACCTCCATGGACCGGAAGTCTCCCCCGGGCAGCAGGGTCTTGAGCCCGGGCATGGCGTTGCGCCGGATCGCGTCCTCTACTGCCCGTACCGCGGCCACGGTGACATCCTGGCCGTGCTGGTCGATGCCCATACCTAATTCGATCAGGTAGACCTGGTTCATCGCTAGACTAGGAAGCTACCGGCGCTTCATGGGCCACCGTCAGGACGATCTTGCCGATGTGGGCGCCGCTTTCCATGAGGGCGTGGGCCTGGGCGGCCTGCGCGAGGGGGAAGGTGGCGTGGATCACCGGTTTGATTTTGCCCGCTTCGATGAGGGGCCAGACCTTCTCTCGAAGCGCCCGTGCAATGGCCTCTTTCACTTCCACGGGGCGAGCGCGCAGGGTGGAGCCGGTGATGGTGAGCCGGCGCAGCATCACCTCGGCGAAGTTGACCGTGGCCTTGGCGCCCCCCAGGAAAGCGATCAGTACCAGACGTCCGTCGTCGGCGAGGGCTTTCAGCTCCCGGGGAATGTACTCGCCACCCACCATGTCCAGGATCACATCCACGCCGCGGCCTCCGGTCTCCTGGTGCACCACCTGGACGAAGTCCTCGGTCTTGTAGTTGATGGCCCGGTCCGCCCCGAGTTTGACGCAGGCGGCGCACTTCTCGTCGGAGCCTGCGGTGGCGAACACCCGGTGGCCGAAGGCCTTCACCATCTGGATGGCAGTGACGCCGATACCGCTGGTGCCGCCCTGGACCAGGAAGCTTTCGCCCGGACTGAGGCGCCCCCGCTCGAACACGTTGTGCCACACGGTGAAAAAAGTCTCGGGAAGGGATGCGGCCTCCACCAGGGTCAAGCCCTTGGGAACAGGCAGGCACTGGGCGGCGGGCACCGCCACGTACTGGGCATAACCGCCTCCCGCCAGCAGGGCGCACACCGAGTCCCCCACTCGCCAGGGGGCTGCGCCGTTGCCCAGTTGGACGACGGTGCCCGCCACCTCTAAGCCTGGCAGGTCGGAGGCGCCCGGCGGGGGAGGATACTTGCCCTGGCGCTGGAGCACGTCAGGCCGATTCACCCCGGCCGCGGCCACCTTGATGAGCACTTCCCCCGGCCCGGGCGTTGGCACCGGCCGAGTGGTCAGGACCAGGGTCTCGGGGGGGCCGGCTTCCTTGATTTCCACCGCCTGCATGGTCGTCGGTATCGCTTCGCTCATGACGTCCTCGATCAAAAGTATCACAGCGCCTGAGGCGTGTTCAGCCGCCGGAGCGGAACGCCCGGATCCGCGCCTTGAGACCGGGCCGGCTCACCGAACGGGCGAGCTCCGCCATGTCGGCATCTCGGCTTTCGGTCACGGTCAGGGCGTTGAGCCGCGCGGCACTTTCCAACGGCAGGACTCGGGCTTCCCGCGCCGCCTCGGCGATCAGGTCTTCCCACTCGTCCCGGGCGGCGATCCGGCTCAGGAAACCCGTGCCCACCGCTTCGTCGGCGCCGAAGGTGCGGCTCTCGATCAAGAGCCGCCGCGCCTCCTCCGGGCCGACCCGGTGCACCAGCCGGCGGGTGCCCAGCACGAGGCCGAAGCGCAGGCCCGGCATGCGGAAGGTGGCCTCAGGGGAGGCGATCCGCCGGCTGCATGCCACCACCAGGTCGGCGCCGGCGCCGAAGTTGCGGCCGTGGGCCAAGGCGAGGGTTTGGAAAGGCGCATGGTAGATGGCCTGGAGAAGGGTCTCGATGCGCAGGAACCGAAGCGCCACATCCCCCTCGCTCTGGCGCTCGAGGTCGCTGAAATCGAAGCCCGCGCAGAAGTGTTCGCCGCGGCTGTCCAAAACCAGGAGCCGGGTGCCGTCGCCGGTTGCTCCCTCCACCGCGGCGATCAGGGCCTCCACCAAAGCCTCGTCCAGGGCGTTGGCCTTATGGGGTCGGTTGAGGGTCAAGCGCGTGACGCCCTCGCTGCGGGCGATGAGCAGCGGTTCCCCCGGATTCATGCGTTCAGGCGGGCGCGAACTTCCACCGACCGATCCCAAATGTTGGGCAGGGCGGTGTTGGAATAACCCGAGACGAACGGCTTCACTTCCCCCGTCTCCGGCACGTAGATGTGGCGCGCCACCGCGCCGATGTTGGCTCCGTAGACGTGGATCGACACCGAAGGGCGGTCTAGGAGCGCGTTCGATACCTGGTGCACATCGCCGATGCGGGGGCTCACCAGGTCCACTTGGCCGGGCTGGAGGAGATGTTCGTGACCGGCCACGAGGGGGCGTCCGCAGCCCTGAAAATCGTATTCCCGGCATCGCTCCGCTCCGCGCATCATGCCCACCATCCCCCAGACCGTGTGATCGTGGACCGGCGTTGTCTGGCCCGGGCCCCAGACGAAAGAGACCACGCAGAAGCGCTCCAAGGGATCGCAATGGAGCAGGTATTGCTGGTAGTGATCGGGGTGGGGCTGGGCGAATTCCTCCGCCAGCCAGTCGTCGTGGGACACGAGAACCGAGAGGAGCTCGCTACCCTTATCCAAGAGACGGGCTTCGTCGCTGCCGGAGGATTCCACCAAGCGGGTCAAAGCCTGGACGAACGCGCGAAAACGAGCCGTGTTCACTATCTGCCTCCCAGAGAGGGAAAGGCCTGCGGTCTACTAGAGACGCCATGGATACCCCGTGCCGCGGTCGAAGGGTTGGAAGCGCGAGGACCTTTGTGCGTCGGGGGCGATAGGATAACATACCCCGCGTCCCGCTCTGCCGGGGACCATCCGGTCGTTGGCTCACCATGATCTACCGCCGCCTGGGAGACAGCGGGCTCAAGGTCTCGCCCTTGTGCCTCGGCACCATGATGTTAGGCGACCGTACCGACGCCGCCGAGGCGGCACGCATCGTCGCCTCGGCCTACGAGGCGGGGGTGAACTTCATCGACACGGCTGACAATTACGCCAGGGGCGAGTCGGAGCGCTTGACCGGCCGACTCGTCCGACCCCACCGCCACCACTGGGTCCTGGCCACCAAGGTGGGAAACAGGGTTGGCCGGGAGGTTCATGCCGGCGGACTATCCCGCAAGTGGCTCGCGGTGGCCCTGGAGGCGAGCCTTGCCCGGCTCGGCACGGATTACGTGGACATCTACTACCTGCACCTGGACGATTACGATACGCCCCAGGAGGAGACCCTTGCGGCCCTCGGCGACCTGATTCGCGCCGGCAAGGCGCGCTATTGGGGTGTATCCAACTTTCGCGCCTACCGGATCGTCTCCCTCGTTTGCTTGGCGAAGCAGATGGGCATCCCGCCGCCGGTCGCCTGCCAGCCCTATTACAACGCCATGAACCGGATGCCGGAAGTGGAGATCCTGCCGGCTTGCGGCGAGCTGGGCTTGGGGGTCGTGCCCTATAGTCCTCTCGCCCGCGGGGTGCTCACGGGCAAGTACCAACCGGGGGAAGCACCCCCGGAGGAGACGCGGGCGGGGCGCCGTGACGAGCGGATCATGCAGACCGAATTTCGCCCCGAGTCCCTGGTCCTCGCCCAGGAAATCAAGGCCCGGGCCGAGGCCAAGGGCATGCGCGCTGGCCAGTGGGCCCTCAACTGGGTGCTGGCAAATCGCCTGGTCACCTCGGTGGTGGCCGGACCTCGCACGCTGGAGCAGTGGCAGGAATACCTGGGCGCCTTGGAACACCGGCTGGACGCCGAGGACGAGGCGTTTCTCGATGCCCGCGTGCCGCCCGGGCATCCCTCCACGCCCGGTTACACCGACCCCAAGTACCCGGTGCGCGGGCGAGTGGTGGAAGCGCCTTACGCCCGGGCCGGGAATTGACTATCGACAGGACGCCATGGGGGTGCTCAAACAAGTCTTTACCACGGTGGGCGCGAAAAGCGCCATCCCCTTCCGGGTGGTTTTCGCCGACGGCTCCCGCTACGAAAACCAGGCTGAAGACGACCCGGCGTTTGTGGTCACCTTCAAGAGCCGGGCCGCCGAACGGGCCACGGCCCTCTTCGGCCACGTCGGTTTCTTGGAGGCCTACTTCGAGCAAGAGATCGAGGTGGAAGGGAGCCTGAGGCTCGCGATCCGCGCCGGCATGGAGGGCGGGTTCGACCGCCGCCCCGGTCCCTTGGTGCGGGTGCGCAACCGCTGGCACGAGCTGCGCTACAGCAACCGCACGATCGAGCAGGCCAAGGCCAACGCCCGCTATCACTACGGCCTGGGGACGGCCTTCTACCGCTTCTGGCTCGACCATCCCTACATGATGTACACCTGTGCCTATTGGAAGGAGGGGACCCAGACCCTGGAGCAGGCCCAGCAGAACAAGCTGGAACACGTGTGCCGCAAGCTGCGGCTCGTCCCCGGGGAGCGGGTGGTGGACATCGGCTGCGGATGGGGCGGCTTCCTGTTCTATGCCCACGAGCGTTACGGCGTCACCGGCGTGGGCGTCAACACCACCCCCGAGCAGGTGGTGGCCATGGAGGAGGAGATTGCCCGCCGGGGGCTCCAGGGCAAGATCGAAGCGCTGGAGGCAGACTTCCGCCAGGTGCCGGGGACTTACGACAAGGTGTGCTCCATCGGGGTGCTGGAGCACGCCGGGCGGGACCAGTTGGAGGAGGTGGTGCGCGCCCATGCCGATTGCCTCAAGCCCGGCGGGATCGGCGTGCTGCATTTCATCGGTCACGTGGGGCGCTACGAGACCGAGTACTGGATCCGCGCCCATATCTTTCCCGGCGGCTGGATCCCAGCCCTCTCCGAGACCATCGAGGCGATGGAGCGCGCCGGGCTGGAAATCCTGGACGTAGAGAACCTACGACGCCATTACGCCCTTACCCTGGACGCCTGGGCCGAGCGCTTCGACGCCCACTGGGAAGAGATCCACGCCCTCGACCCGCAGAAGTTCGACGAGCGCTTCCGCCGCAAGTGGCGGGTCTATCTCTATTCCTGCGCAGAGATGTTCCGCTCTCCCCACGGCTATACCCACCTCTTCCAGATCGTCTATTCGAAGGGTAACACCACCACCTACCCCATGAGCCGGGCTTTCTTGTACCGGGGTGAGACGAGCCCATGAGCGGCGCCACCCACGCGGCCAAGGTGGAGCGGCTACAGGCTCAGATGGCGGCACGGCGCGGCCGGGTTGGACTTGCCAAGGGCACGTCCAACCTGTTTCGTGATCGGCGGGAGGAAGCCAAACAGCGCCTGGATGTGGGGGGCTTCGATACCGTGCTGCGTGTCGATCCGGCGGCTCGTCTGATCGAGGCTGAGGGTATGGTGACCTACGAGCGGCTGACCGACGCGGCTCTGGCCTGCGGCATGATGCCCGCCGTGGTGCCCCAGTTAAAATCCATCACCCTGGGAGGGGCCGTGGCCGGTGTGGCCATCGAATCGAGCGCCTTCCTCTATGGGCTGGTGCATGAGACGGTGGAGGAGCTGGAGGTCCTCACCGGGGACGGGCGCGTCCTCGTCGCCCGCCGGGACAACGAGTACCGAGATCTGTTCTACGGCTTCCCCAATTCCTACGGCAGCCTAGGCTACGCCCTGCGGCTCAAGGTGAAGGCGGTGCCGGTCAAACCCTACGTGCGCCTGGAGCATCGGCGCTTCGACGACGCCCACCGCTTCTTCGATGCGCTCGAGAGCGAGTGTCGCGGCGATGCGGACTTCATCGACGGCGTCGTGTTCGCTCGCGACGAGCTGGTTCTCACCCTGGGCCATTTCGTAGACCAGGCGCCGTACGCGAGCGATTACCGCTTCGAGCACATCTACTACCGCTCGCTGCGCAGCCGTTCGGAGGATTACCTCACGGTGAGGGACTACCTGTGGCGCTGGGACACCGACTGGTTCTGGTGCTCGAAGAACGTGGGGGCCCAGAACCCGCTGCTGCGACGTTTTGTCTTCGGGCCGTCTCGTCTCAATTCCGTGACCTATGCGCGCATCATGCGCTGGAACGCTCGTTGGGGATTTACCCGGGCTCTGAATCGGTTGATGGGCTGGCACACAGAATCGGTGATCCAGGACGTGGACATTCCCCTCTCGCGTTGCGCCGAATTCCTGGACTTTTTCCTGGACGAGATCGGTATTTTGCCCATCTGGATCTGTCCCATACGGGTGCACTCGGGGGAATACGCCCTCTACCCCATGCGCCCCGGGCAGCTTTACGTGAACTTCGGCTTCTGGGATGTGCTGAGGCGCCGCAAGCCCTTCCCACCCGGACACCACAACCGTCTCATCGAAAAGAAGGTGCAGGCCCTGGACGGAATCAAATCCCTCTATTCCGAGTCTTATTTCACCGAGGACGAGTTCTGGCGGATCTACGGGGGCGAGGCGTACCGTCGGTTGAAGAGCCGCTACGATCCCGACGGGGCGTTCCCCGACCTCTACCAGAAGTGCGTCCTGGGACGCTGACGAGGCATGGGTGACAATCGATGGGAAGGAGGAATCCGCCATGAAGCGCGTAAGGCTCGCCGGTCTCGGACTCCTCGCCTTGGGGTTTGCCGCGGCGCCTGGCACGGCCCAGGAGCTGGCGCTGCCCCTTGAGAGAATCCAGGGCACGGTGACCTATCTCACCGGGGGCGTGGGCAAGGAGGAGTCCGAAGCCCTCAAGAAGATCCAGGGCCGCTATCCCTTGAGCCTGCTTTTCGTCGAGCGGGGCGGCCCGAACACCTGGCACTACCTGGCCAACGTGCGGGTGACCATCCAGGATGCCGCGGGCAGAACCCTGCTGGAGACGACCGCCGAAGGGCCTTTCCTCCTGGCCAAGCTGCCGGAAGGTCGCTACACGGTGATTACCGAGATGTACGGTAAACGCATCACCCGGCGGGCCGATCTTACCCAGGGCAAGCGGGTTCAACTCGTGTTCGAGTGGAACCCGTAACGCTGTGGGCGCTCTCCCGGGGAAGGACCCGGCCCTTTCCCGGGTCAGTGGGGATTGAACGCTTCCTGCTGGCTAGTCCTCTAATATAGTGGTCTTTGCGCCAGGCGTGCCATGAACACCGAGCTCAAGGAGCGGGCCGAACGTATTCTTGCCAGCCTCAACGCGGTGGCTCGTCCGGACGGGGCCCTGGCCCACGCCTTGGCGCGTAACGCGAGCATCGCCGTCATCGCCGACCACGCTCGGGAAGAGGGCTTCGAGGACCAGGCCAAGGCGCTGGAGGAGATCGCTGCCGCCTTGGCGCAGGCAAGCGTCGGGGAGACTACTCGAACCGGTTGGTGAGGGTGCCGATCCCTTCGATCGTCACCTCCACGATGCTGCCCGGCTTCATGGAACCCACGCCCACCGAGGTGCCACAGGCGATCACATCCCCGGGCTCCAAGGTCATGTCCCGGGAGATCAGGGCCACGAGCTGGTGGGGCCCAAAGATCATGTCGGACACGGGATAGTTCTGCCGTTCTTCCCGGTTGAGAATCGTGCGCACCGTGAGCCGGTAGGGGTCGAGGCCGGTGGCGATCGCTGGCCCGAACGGACCGAAGGTATCGTAGCCCTTGGCTCGCACCCATTGGGGGAAGGTGGGATCTTTCTGGATGATCTCCGCCGCGGTCACGTCGTTCACGCAGGTATAGCCGAAGATGTAGTGGGGAGCTTCTTCCTCGCTGCAGCCGCTCACCCGCTTTCCGATCACGATTCCTAGCTCTCCCTCGAACACGACCTTGCCTGCGTAAGCCCGGGGCGCGCGGATGGTCTCGCCGGGGGCGAGGAACGCGTTGTTGGCCTTGAGCAGGTAGAGGGGTTCGGGCGGCTCCGGGACCTTGAGCTTGGCGGCGAGGGCGTGGAAGTTGTTCCACAGAGCCACCATCTTGCCTGGCACGCAGGGGGCGAGGAGCTTGACCGCGGCAAGGGGCAAGCGCTTGCCCGTGGGCCGGGGCGAGGCGAAAAGATCGCCTTCGTGCTCCGCGATGTACTCCCCTTCCAGCGTCCCGAACCCGTTGCGGCCGTGGGCCTCATAGCGTACCCATAGGGTCATGGAATTCCTCTCCTGCGGTGGAAAACGACGGCGAGGCGCCATCAGGCTGCGCCTCGGTTTTCGCGATGTGAATGAACGTCTCGCGATCCGAGGCAAGCATACCGCGCATCGGCGCCGCCCGGAATAGCCGCGGAGGGTAGGGGTTATGGACGGTTTCGGGAAAGGGGGGTCGCTTCGCCCCAGCCGCCCCCCAAAGCTTTCACCAGGTCGGCCACCGCCACCCGTTGATCCCGTAGCGCGTCGATACGGCTCAATTCCGCCGCAAGAAGGCTGCGCTCGGCGTCCAACACCTCCAACTGGCTGGAGAGCCCCTGGGCGTAGCGCACCCGGGCTAGCCGCAAGGTCTCGGCCAGGGCCTGGAGGCGGCTGCCTTCCGCCTCGAAGATCTCCCGAGAACGGGCCTGGCGGGCAAGAGCTTCCCGCACTTCGCTAAAGGCTTGCTGGATCGCTTTGCGGTATTGGGCCAACGCCTGGCGTTGCCGAGCCTTGGCGGCCTCCGCTTCGGCGAGGAGCCGGCCCCCCTGGAAGAGGGGTTGCGTGAGCCCTGTCGCCAGCTGCCAGATGCCCGCCGGCCCCGTGAAGAGGTCCGACAGGGACGCGCTCTCGGAGCCGAGAAAACCGGTCAGGGCGATGCGGGGGAAAAACGCTGCCCGCGCCGCGCCGATCTCGGCGTGGGCAGCGATCAACGATTGCTCTGCCTCCACCAGGTCCGGACGCCGCAGCAGCAGCGCCGAGGGCAGACCTTCGGGCACGATCACGGCGGGCGGCGCTTCCCGATGGGCTTCCCGCTCCACCTTCGCCTCGACAATCGCTCGGGGGCTGCGCCCCAGAAGCACGGCGAGGGCCGCTTCTTCCCCTTCCCGGGCGCGCTCGAGGGCAGACAGCTGGGAGCGGGCCGAAGCCACTTCCGCCTCCCGCTGCCGCAGCTCGAACTCGCCGATCAAACCGCTTCGATGTCGGACCTTTTGCAGCTCCAGCTCTTCCAGGCGCAGTGCCAGGGAGCGGCGGGTGGCCTCCACTTGGGCGTCAAGGGCGACCAAGTGGAAATAGGACCGGGCCACCTGGGCGGTGAGGACGAGGCGCACGGTTTCCTGGGCCGCGCGGGTCGAGAGCACACGGGCCTGGGCGGCTTCGGCCGCGTTCTTTAGCCGGCCCCAGAGGTCGAGCTCGTAGGCGACATTGAGTGTGCCGCGATAGGTTTCCTGGGTGGCAGGGGTCCCGGGTGGCAGGGGAAAAGAAGAGCGCTCGGAGCGTCGGGCGCGATTCGCCTCCGCCGCCGCTGCCACGGAGGGGAGTCGCTGGGCCTCCGCGATTCGGGCGAGGGCCCGGGCTTCGTCCACCCGGGCCACGGCGAGCTGCAGATCCTGGTTGTGGGCCAGCGCTTCTTCCACCAGTCGCTCGAGGGCGGGTTCTCTATAGAGGGTCCACCAGCGTTCGGCCGGAGCGGCGAGGCTGCCGGCGGGCGGCTCCGGCCACGCAACGGGAAGCTCTTCGGCCGGCCGCTCGTACTCCGGGGCGAGCGATACGCAGCCTGTGAGGACAGGGACCGTCAAAAGAAGGAAAAGCAGCCTACGCCCCATGGTCGCCTCCTTTTCCCGTCGTGGGATGGCGGTGGGGCATGGACGGCGCGGGCCGGTGGGCCAGCACTCGGGCGTGCTCCGCCTCCTTGAGAATTTCCTCCGTCGAGCGGGGCTCCCGCAGAGTGCGCGCAGTGATGAGCTTGAAGAACAGGGGCACGAAGAAGATGGCGAGAAAGGTGGCGGCCAGCATTCCCCCTACGACTCCCGTGCCCACCGAATGGCGGGCGCCGGCGCCGGCGCCGGTGGATACCGCCAGCGGCAGCACGCCGAAGATGAAGGCGAGCGACGTCATCAGGATCGGCCGGAAGCGCAGCCGCGCCGCCTCCACCGCCGCGGCGCTGGCGGACATGCCTTCGTGGAATTTTATCGAGGCGTACTCGACGATCAGGATGGCGTTCTTGGCCGCAAGGCCCAGTAGGGTCACTAGGCCGATCTGGAAATAAACGTCGTTGGTGAGGCCGCGCAGCCACACCGCGGCCAGCGCTCCGAAGGTCCCGAAGGGCAGGGCGAACAGCACCGACAGGGGCAGCGACCATTTCTCGTACTGGGCGGCGAGGATCAGGAACACCATCACCACCGCCATCGCCAGGGCGAGGGTGGAGGCGCCGCCCGCCCGCTTTTCCTGGTAGGAGGCGCCGCTCCAATCCAGGCTGAAGTCGGGAGGTAGCACCTCCTGGGCGATACGTTCGATACCCTCGATCGCTTGGCCGGAGCTCACGCCCGGGGCGCCGGCGCCGAAGACCTTGGCCGCCGGTAGGTTGTTGAACCGATCCAGGGTTTCTGGCCCCGAGGTATAGCGCACTGCCGCCAGCGACTCCAGCGGTACCATCTCGCCCCGCTCGCTGCGTAGCCACACCTGGCCGATATCGTCCGGTGTCTTGCGGAATTGCGGCTCCGCCGACATGAGCACCTGCCACGTGCGCCCGTACTTGTTGAAGTCGTTGACGTACAAAGTGCCCAGCGTGGCCGCCACCGTATCGAACAGCTGGTCGATGGGCACCCCCAGCGCCTTCGCCTTTTCCCGGTCCACGTCCACATAGAGCTGGGGCGTGTTGGACCGCCACAGGGTGTTCACCTGGACGAACATGGGGTCTTGCGCCACCCGGGCGAGAAACTGCTGGGCGACCTGGGCGAGGCGTTTAGGGTCGCTCTCGCTCCGGTTCTGCAGGTAGAGCTCGAAGCCGCCGGCGTTGCCGAGACCGAAGATGGGCGGCGGGTTGAAGGCAAGCACCAGCGCCTCCCGCAAGTGAGCGGTCTTCATGAACAGGTCTGCGATGAGGGTCTGTACGGGCGCATCCCGCTCGTCCCAGTGCTTTTGAGTGACGAAGATGGTGGCGGCGCTCGTGCGGAAGGCGCCGCCCAGGAAGTCGAAGCCGGTGAAAGCCACCGCATCTTCGTTGGCCGGATGGGAGCGGATAGCCTTCAGCACCTCACCCACCACCTGGTCGGTGCGCTCGAGGCTTGCTCCGTCCGGCAGTAGCACCGCCGTGATGTAGTAGCCCTGGTCCTCGTCCGGCACGAGGGAGCCGGGCGTCAGGCGCCACAACCCGGCGGTGAGGGCCACCATCCCGACGAAGAGCAGAATGCCGACGAGGCTGCGCCGGATCATCCACGCCACGCCCCGGGTATAGTGCCGGGTGAGCCATCCGAACCCCTCGTTGAACCAGCTGGCAAGCCTTCCCGCTTGTTTGTGCTTGCGCTTGAGGATGAGCACACACAGGGAAGGCGTCAGGGTGAGGGCCACCAGACCGGAGATGGTGACCGAGATGGAGATGGTGACGGCGAACTGGCGGTAGAGCTCGCCGGTCAACCCTCCCAGGAACGCGATGGGAATGAATACCGCGCACAGGGTGAGCACGATGGCCACCACCGGGCCGGTCACCTCCTTCATCGCCTTGATCGCTGCCTCCCGTGCCGAGGCGCGATCCTCGTGCATGATGCGCTCCACGTTCTCCAGCACCACGATGGCGTCGTCCACCACGATGCCGATGGAGAGCACCATGCCGAACAGGGTCAGGGTGTTGATGGAGTAGCCCAGGGCGAGGAGTCCCGCGAAAGTGCCGATCAGGGACACCGGCACCGCGATGATGGGGATCAGGGTGGCGCGAAAGTTCTGCAAGAACACGTACACCACCAGGAGCACGAGAAGCATCGCCTCGCCCAGGGTCTTGAGCACCTCCCGGATCGAGACCTCCACGAAGCGGGTGGTGTCGTAGGGGATCGCGTAGGCGAGCCCGTCCGGGAAGCGCTGCGCCAGCTCGGCCATGGTGGCCTTCACGCTTTTCGCCACATCCAGGGCGTTGGCCCCCGGCTGCAGGAATATGCCCACCAGGGTGGCGGGCTTGCCGTTGTAGCGGCCGATGAACTCGTAGTCCTTGGAGCCCAGCTCCACCCGGGCCACATCCTTGAGCCGCAGCGTCGAGCCGTCGGGGTTCGCCCGCACCACGATGTTCTCGAACTCCGTAACGTCGCTGAGCCGGCCTTTGGTGTTGATGGTGTAGGTGAGCTCCTGGGGCCCCCCGGTGGGCGTCTGGCCGATCTTGCCAGCGGCGAACTGGGCGTTCTGCTCGTTGACGGCCCGCACCAGGTCGGCCGTTGTGAGCTTCAACTGGGCCAGCCGGTCGGGGCGTACCCAGATGCGCATGGCGTAGTCCTTGGCGCCGAAGATCTGCACGTTGGTGGTGCCAGGAACGCGCTTGAGCACGTCGAGCACGTTGAGCGTCACGTAGTTGCTGGTGTAGAGATCGTCGTAGCGCCCATCGGGCGAATAGAATGCCAAAACCTGCAAGAACGCCGACGAACCTTTCTCCACCGTGACGCCTTGGCGTCGTACCTCCTCGGGCAGGCGCGCTTCCGCCTGCTTGACCCGGTTGTTGACGTTGACCGCCGCGAGGTCCACGTCAGCGCCGATGGCGAACGTCACCTGGATCTCCACCACTCCGTTGGAGGCAGAGGTGGAGCTCATATACAGCATGTCCTCGATGCCGTTGATGGCGTTCTCCAACGGCGCGGCCACCGTCTGCTCCAAGGTCTCGGCTGAAGCGCCGGGATAGACCGCCCGAACGGTAACCACCGGTGGCGCGATCTCGGGATACTGGGCGATGGGCAAATGCCTCATCGCCGCGAGCCCCGCGATAACGATGAACAGGGAAAGCACGGCCGCGAAGATCGGCCGGTCGATGAAAAAGCGGGAGAACATGGATCTGGTCACCTATTTCACGAAGGCGCCCCGGCCCGATCCTGGGAGGGCGGGCTGGTGATGCTCACCGGCGCCCCGGGGCCGATCTTCATCACGCCGTCCACGATCACTCGCTCGCCTGCGGCGAGCCCCTCCCGGATCACCCAGGATTCTCCGTTCCACGGCCCCACCTGCACCGGGCGCGGCTCCGCCTTGCCTTCGGCGTTGACCAGGTACACGAACTTGCCGGCCGGACCCTCTAGTACCGCCCGTTGGGGCACCAGTACCGCCTGGGGCCGCACCGCGCCGTGGAGCACGACGCGCACGAACTCCCCTGCCCGGAGCCAGCCTTGCGGATTGGGCACCTCGGCCCGGGCCTCGGTGGTGCCGGTGTGGGGGTTTACCCGCACGTCGGTAAAGTCGAGGGCCCCGGTATGAGGGTAGGTGCGGCCGTCCGCGAGCTTCAGCTCTACCTGGAAGCGCCCGTTCGGCGGAAGCTTGAGTCGCCCGCTTTCCGCTTCTTCCCGGATGGCCATTCGCTCCCGATCGGGAATGCCGAAGATCACGTACATGGGATCGATCTGGGTTACCGTGGTAAGCAGCACGTTCGGGCCGGAAACGAGCGTTCCCTCCGACACCACTGCTCGGCCGGAGACGCCGGAAATGGGCGCCTCCACCCGGGTGTAATCCAGGTTGAGCCGGGCCTCCGTGACCCGCGCGCGGGCCGCCTGCACTTCGGCCGCAGCGATTTGCTCGGCGGACACGGCGTCGTCGTAATCCTTCTGCGCCACCGCCTTGGCTTCGTAGGCGGGGGCAAGCCGCGCTACCTCGCGCTTTGCCTGGGCGAGCCGCGCCTGCGCTACGGCGAGATCCGCCTCGGCCCGATCGAGCGCCACGCGAAACGGCTCGGGATCGATGAGAAACAGGGACTGCCCCTCCTTTACCGGCGCGCCTTCCCGGTAGTGGCGCTTGAGCAGGATGCCGGTTACGCGGGCGCGCACCTCCACTTCCCGAAAGCCGGCGGTCTGGCCCACGTATTCGTAACTGACAGGCAGATCCCGGGGCTCTACGGTTATGATGCTCACCGCCGGCGGGGGCGGGGGGCCAGGCGGCGCGCCGGCGGGCTGGCATCCGGCCATGAGCAGGGCGGGAGCAGCTAAAAAAAGGGCTTGGGAACGGAGCCTGGTGAGCATGGTCGTAGAATCCATTCGGGGTGGCGGTTGCACGCTCCCCCTCGGTGTCGACCGCGGCACGGGAGCACTGGCGGGGCACTAGTGTACATACAGACGTGAATGTATGTAAAGTAAACACTTGGGACCGCTTCCCACCATAACAGTTACGCTTTAATGCGCTTGAATGTGTAGAGGACCATGACGAGACGCACCAAAGAGGAGGCTCAAGAGACCCGCAACCGCATCCTGGATGCGGCGGAGAGGGTGTTCCGCGACAAGGGGGTGTCCGGCACCTCCCTGGAGGACATCGCCGATGCGGCGGAGGTCACGCGAGGCGCCATCTACTGGCATTTTGCCAATAAAGCCGACCTGTTCCTGGCCATGTCCGACCGGGTCACCCTGCCCATGGAGGAGATGGTGAAGCAGGCGGCCGACGACGCCATCGCCGATCCCCTGGCGCGGCTGCGGGAGGCCTGCGTGCACGCCCTTAAGAAGACGGTGAAGGACCCGCGCTGCCGGCGGGTGTTCGAGATCCTGTGCCACCGCTGCGAGTACGTGGGAGAGCTCTCCGCCATCCTGCATCGCCACCGCCAATGCCGATCTTCCGCGCTTCTCCTGATCGAGCGGGCGTTGCGTAACGCCCTCGCCCGGGGCCAGCTTCCGCCCGGGACCGACGTGCGCCGCGTGGCCATCGGGCTGGACGCTTATTTCTTCGGCCTGATCTACACGTGGCTGTTGGACCCGGCCTCCTTCGATCTCGCCAAGGACGCGGAGCGGCTGGTGGACATCTACTTGGACGGAGTGGCGGCCCGGCCCCCAGGGGCTCGACCTGCTCCGCATCCGGCGAGATCCCCCGTGGCGAAACCCCGTCCTGCCCGCCGTCGGACGGGGGCCGGCTCGGCGTGAGGGGGCTGGCCTCGCCCCGGTTCAATCCCTCCCGGGCGGCCTCTATACTGAAGCCTCCTTTCGTGCCTTTCCGACGACCGCCATGGCCTTCGTCGCCCTGACCCGCGTACGCCTGCGCTCTCCCCATCTCGTGCTGCCCTTTATGCTCCATACCGGACGGGCGTTGCGCTTTCTGCGGCACGCCCCGGGATGGGTGGTGACCCAGACCCGCAAGACCCGCGGGCCCACCTTCTGGTTCATGACCGTGTGGGAGAGCCCTGCCGATCAGCGGGCCCATCGGGGCATGGGCGCGCCCCTGGTGGACCTTGTCAAGTTTCGCCACTGGTGCGAGGAGATCGCCACCGCTGCATGGACGCAGCCGTCCACGGCGCTCCCCTCCTGGGAGGAAGCAGAGGAGCGGCTCAGGGGTTCGGCGCGGCTGCACCGGGTAGAACACCCGTCCCCTACCCATCGCGCCTGGATTATCTCCAGCGACTGAGACCGCCGGCCTCTCGCCGGACCGGGGCGATTCGCCGCCTTGCGGCGCTGCGCGATGGGGCTATGCTAGGGAAGGGAACCGATGGCAGCGGAAAAGGAGGCGGCCCCATGACCGAGCAGCAGCCACAAGCGTCCTCCCAGGAGGAACTCAAGGAAAAGGCGGAGAAAGTCCTCCAAGAGGGGCGGGACATTCGTACCCGGGTCCACGACCTTACCCTGGAAGCTTTGGTGGGACGTCGATTCGACCAGGAAGGCGTGCGGGAGGTGGTGCGGGCCATGGGGGAAGGCATCGCCTCCGGAGCCGAGCGCAGCGGGGAGAGCACGCGCCAGGCAGTGTCGGAAGCCCTGGCCGGTCTGGATCAGGCTCTCATGCGCGCGGTGGAAGCGGGGCGCCTCGCCCTGGAGCGGCTCCTTTCCGAGGGACAGCGTTTATCCGACCGGGAGCTCCAGGTGGCCTTCGACGGCCTGCGGCGCCTGGAGGAGGATTTTCTCGCCACCGTGGAGCAGGTGGCTCAGACCGCGGGCGAGGCAGTCCGGCCGGAGCTGCGGGAAGCCCTGGCGGAGGCGCGGCGCAGCGGCACCGAGACCGGTCGCGAAATCGCCCGCCTCATGACCGAGGTGGGGCAGCGCGTGTCTAAGGCGACGCTACACGCTGCGTTCACGGGCTTGGAAACGGCGGTGGAGGTGGGCGCGCGTTTCGCCCAGGTGGCGGGCGGGATTCTCTCGGGTCTCGCCGATTCCCTGCGGGAGCGGCGCTCCGAAGCGAAACGATAATCACTGGCCGCCGACGTCGGGTTCGCCCGAGGGGCCGTCGCGTCGAGAGCGGGAGCCTCGATGTTCAGGGAGACGCTCAATTTCATGCGGGACCTTCCGCGCCTGCATGAGATCAGCTCGATCCTGATCCGCCATGGCTTGGGCGACCTGGTGCGCCGGCTCGGCATCGGCACCCTGCTGGAGCGGGCCGGGCAGGTGCTGCACTGGGGTGAGGCGGGGACGGGACCCGCGTTGGAGCCGCCCCAGCGCATTCGGCTCGCCCTCGAAGAGCTGGGGCCCACCTTCGTCAAGCTGGGTCAGGTCCTCGCGACGCGGGTGGATGTGTTTCCACCCCAATGGATCGCCGAATTCGAAAAGCTCCACAGCGAGGTTCCACCGGTGCCTTTCGAGGCGCTGCTGCCGGAGCTGGAAAAGGCCCTGGGCCGCTCCCCCTTCGACGTGTTCCGGGACTTGGAAACCCGGGCCTGCGCCTCCGCTTCCATCGCTCAGGTGCACCGGGCGCGCCTTCAGGACGGGACCCCCGTTGTTCTCAAAGTGCGGCGCCCCGGGATCCGGCAGAAAGTGGAGGCGGACCTGCGCATCCTCACCTACCTGGCGGGGCTGATCGAGGCGGAGCTGTCCGAAGCGCGGCGTTACCAACCCGTACAGATCGCCGCCCAGTTCGTGCGCTCCATGGAGCGGGAGCTGGACCTCTCGGTGGAGGCGCGCAACATGGAGCGCTTCGCCAAAAACTTCGCCCGCCACCCCTACGTGGTCATCCCCCGAGTCTACTGGGAATGGACCAGCGAGACGCTCAACGTTCAGGAGCGTATCGAGGGCGTTCCCGCCACCCAGCTCGCGGCGGTGGAGGCGGCCGGGCTGGACAAGCGTGTGCTGGCGGCACGCGGGGCCGAGGCGGTGCTCAGGATGATCTTGATCGACGGCTTTTTCCACGCCGACCCTCATCCCGGTAACGTGTTCTACCTCCCGGGCAACCGCATCGTCATCATCGACTGCGGCATGGTGGGACGCTTGACGCCCCCGCGCCGCAACCAGGTGGTGGACTTGCTGGCCGGCCTCGCCCGCATGGATGAGGAGCCCATGCTGGAGGTCTTGCTCGACTGGGCCGGGGACGCCTACGTGGACGAAGCGAAGCTCGCCGCCGACATCAACGAGTTGGTGTTCAACTACGAGGACATGCCCCTCAAGGATATCCGCATCGGTGCGGTTTTACGGCAGTTCGCCGGGATCATCCGTGACCATTCCATCGTCATGCCGGCGGATCTCGCGCTGATGTTCAAGGCGCTGATCACGCTGGAGGGACTGGGGCGTCAGTACGATCCTGATTTCCACATCGTCGATCACCTGACTCCTCTGCTGCGCCGGGCCCTCGCCCAGCGGCTGCGGCCGGCGGAGCTGCTCCGGCGCGATCGTCATTCCCTTGCCGACTTCGTGACCGTCATGGGAAGCGTGCCCCGTGACCTGGCGCGGCTCATTCGGGAGGCGCGGCGAGGCAAGACCCGGGTCGACCTTGATCTGAAACGGCTGGACGATTTCGGCCAGCAACTGGACCGCACTCTGGACCGGGTGACCATGGGCATCATGACGGCGTCCCTGGTGATCGGCTCCTCCATCGTGATGACCGTGACCTCCGGCCCGCGGGTGCTCGGCTTGCCCCTTTTCACCGTCCTGGGGGTGCTGGGCTACGTGATCGCCTTTTTCAACAGCGTCTGGATCATCGTGGGCATCTGGCGCTCGGGCCGGCGTTAAGGCATCTTGAGGAACGGGAGGAGCGTGGCGGGCGAAGTCTTCCACAAAGGCCAAGGGGGAAGAGAGCGCAACAGAAGAGACGGCCTTCAATCTTCCGCCAACAGGAACTCCCGCACCACGCCGATCTGCGCGTCGGTCATCAGCCAGGGCGCGTGTCCGATGCCGGGAAATTCCACCACCCGCGCCCGAGGTCCCCGCTGGGTCATCTCCTGCGTGGTACCCGGCAGCAGCAGGTCCGACTCGGCCCCCCGCAGCACCAGGGTCGGGCAGCGCACCGCGTCCCACACGGGCCACAGATCGACGCCCATGAAGAAGTCGGTGCCGAACTCGATCCCCTCGGTATTGTGATTGCGCAGGGCGCTGATGATGCCGGGGTCGTAGGCAAGGGCATAGCTTCCGTCCTCCAATTGCCGTGCGCTGTGGCGAGCCACGTGCCGCCATTTGGCGTCGTCCAGGGGCCCGAAGCTGGCGCAAGCGACGCGCAGGTGGGCTTCGACTTCCTGCAGATCGCTGAAGCGGGCTTTCAGGCCGATGTGGAGGCCTTTGAGCCTAGCCAGGGCGGACCAAGGCACCAGCGGACCCACGTCGTTCAACACCAGCCGGCGGATGGGGGTGCTCGTCTTCGCAGCTAGCATCATGCCCATCAGCCCCCCCATTGACGTGCCGATCCAGTCCAGGCGCGGCGGAGTGGTGTGCGCGAAAAGCCGCCCAAGGAACGCGCACCCGTTCTTGGGCTCGGGCGTCGTGACGTGGGCGATGAGGGTGGCGGCGTCCGCCAAGTATTGGGGAAAACCGTAATCCTTTTTGTCCTCAAGCCAGTCGCTGTCGCCGCGGCCCACGATGTCCATGCACACCACGCGGCAGTCCCGAGCCAGCGCCATGGCGAGGAAGTCGAAGTCCCGGCTGTTGCGAGTGAGCCCGTGGGCGCAAATTACCACATGGGGATTGGACCGGTCGCCCCACTCGGTGTAGGCGATGCGATGGAAGCCGTTGGGATCGAGACAAAGGAGGTGGCCGTGGCGGGGCGTCATGACGCCGGCACGGCGCGCCTGAGATCTGGAGCGGTCGCATTCATGACCGCTGATGATACCGCGGCTTGGCTGACGGATCTATCTTGGCGGCGGCACGCGCCAGGTGTTGCCGCCCGACGCCTTGGCCTGGTACATGGCGGCGTCGGCGGCCGCGAGCAGAGCCTGGGAATTGCGCCCATGCTGCGGGTAGAGGCTTGCGCCGATGCTCAACGTCATGCGGTGTTCCCGGGCTCCGATGGCATAAGGCTGCGCCCCGGTTGCCACCAGTTTTTGGGCGACGGCGAGGAGCGCACGGCTTTGCCGCACGTCCTCGATGATGGCGACGAACTCGTCACCGCCCCAGCGTCCCAAGGTGTCGCTGGCGCGCAGACAGGCATGGAGCCGGTGGGCGACGGCGGCGAGCAGCCGGTCGCCCATGGCGTGTCCGAAGGTGTCGTTGACCTGCTTGAACTGGTCCATGTCGATACACAGGACCGCGAACGACGAGTGGTGGCGCTGGCCGTGGGCGATCGCCAGGCTCAGCCGGTCTTCCACCAGGGCACGGTTGGGAAGACCGGTGAGCCCGTCGTAGAAAGCCAGCCGCCTTAGGGACTCCACCAAGCGCTGGCTGGTCATGTCTTGCACGAAGTGTACAAAGCCGGCGACGCAGCCCCCCAGCTCCCGCACCGGGCATATCGACTCCAGAACGGGAAGGAAGCCGCCCGTCCGGTCCCGGTAGCGCGCCTCCCCTTCCCACTGGTCCCGGGCCAGGAGGAGCGGCCGGATTTGGTCCAGTCGAGCGCCGTCGTCCGCGCAACGGATGGCATCGATCCCCAGGCCCAGGACCTCGTGGGAACTATGGCCGGTCATGGCGCTCAGCCGGGGGTTCACGTACTCGAGGATGCCATCCGGGCGGGTCATGGCGATGCCGATGGGAATCCGCTCGCTGGCAGCCAGCAGCCAGCGCAGCGGTCGCGGGAGGCGCTGGGGCGCCTCCGCCGGCGGTTCTGGTTCCCGGGCGAGGACTCGAGACGGCGGGCTGAGGAGCAGGTATTGCGCCTCGCTGCCGCCCGGTTTGGCGGGCGGGGCAGCCGAGGGCAGGGTGAACTCATCCTTCGCGGGATCGGTGTCGTTCATAGGACGAAGGGCGTGGGAGCGCCTCTCAAGGGAATGGTTTTGCCAGAGATTGAAATGCCGCGTGCCCGACGACCCGCACTCGATATTCTACCTGCATAGCATATCAGTGGTTCATGCATCACGCAACCGACAGTTGGCTTACGGCCTGGTGCTTGATGCTACCGTTGCCGGCATGGGTTTAATCGATGAAAAGCGGGCTTTCAGCAAGCGTCTCGTGGAGGCAATGCACAGGGCCGGTATCGACACCCTCAGTCCTACCCATGTGGCCCGAGCATTCAATCTGCGCTACCACGGGACTCCGGTCAGCACCCAGAGCGTCAGAAAATGGCTTACGGGCCGCTCCCTGCCGTCCCAGGACAAGCTGCGCGTGCTGGCCGAATGGCTCGGGGTGGCGCCCCAGTGGCTGCGCTTCGGAGAGGGTGAGAATGCCCGGCGCTCCGGTGTCCTCCGCCAGGAGGCGCGTCCCTACCGCCGGGACCAGGACATGCTGCTGGAGGTCTTTAGCCGCTTGAGCGAGCGGCACAAGAAACTGGTACTCGACCTGGTGGAGGCGCTGGCGGCGGCTGAACGGAAGCGGTGAGACCGACGCGCCGGGGGTGGGGGGTTATTGCCGGCTCGCCATGACGGGGGCGAGGCCCGCCGGCAAAAATGAGCTGACCAAGCTTGCTCTCCAGCGTTGGAGCCCAGGGATCTGGGCCACGAGCCAGGGCACCCTTGCCGTGAAGCCCGCTCCCGCCTCACGGTTCTTGCTTACGGGTGTCAAGGGCTCGGCCAAGGGCGACGCCGGCAGATGGCGCTTCAGGCGCCGGTAGCGGGCGGTCTCCCGCACGCCCCGACCGCCAGGATGCGGCGCGGACCCCAGGTGTCCACCACCAAACCGGTGGGCACTTGTAGCACCAGGTAAGCGTAGAAATAGCAGGCTGACAATAGCCCCAGCGCCGTCGCGCTTGGGGCGAAATCGGCCACCCGCTCGCCGGCGATAACCGAGGGCGCTACCCGGTGCAGGTAGCCCAACAGATAAAAGGCCGCCCCGATGGTCCATAAGCTCCAGCTGAGCCGCTGCCCAGGATAGGAGGCGCAGATCCTCTCAGTGGGCAACGGGTGTCTCCTCCCGTCTCCGGGCTTCTTCCAGTAGCCATTGCCGGAAGCGGACCACTTGGGGTCGGTCAGCGGTGGCTTGGGGACACACCAAGTGGTAGGCGTACCCGGCCTCCACTGTCACGTCGAAGGGGGCCACCAGCTTGCCCGACGCGAAATCCGGGCCGAGCAGCTCCAGAACGCCCAGGGCGATCCCTAGCCCGTCCTCCGCCGCCTCCACGGCGAGGGCCGGGTTGGTGAATCGGGGCCCCCGGGAGGTGTCGATGCCGGTCACACCGGCTGCCTGGAGCCAGGCGTCCCAACTGATCCACTGGCGCGCGTGGCGCACGGTATCGTCGTGGATCAGGGCATGGAAGCGCAGGTCTGCTGGCGTGCGCAGGGGGCGCTGGCCCCGCAGCAGGCGGGGGCTGCAGACCGGGGCATAGGTGACAGGAAACAGTTTGTCCACCCGCCAGCCGGGATAGCGGCCGTGGCCAAAGCGGATCGCCACCTCGGCACCTAAGTCCGAGGCTTCGGGTGCCGTGACGCCGCTGGGACCGTCGTCCCCATCCCGGTCCACCATGGCTTCACTCTGAGAGATGCACAGCGCCACCTCCGGGTGGAGCGCGGTGAAGCGCTGCAGCCGGGGTACCAGCCATCGGGTGGCGAAGAGGGGCGGGGCGCTGATCCCCAGAGGCCCCAACCGGGCGTGAGCGTGGATGCGTTCCACCCCGGCCGCCAGAGCCTCGAAACCCTCCCGAATCTTGGGCAGGGCGGCCCGGCCGGCTTCGGTCAGCTCCAGGGCCCGGGTGAGGCGCCGGAACAGGCGTACCCCCAGGAAGCCCTCCAGGGTCTTCACCAGGTGGCTCACCGCCGCCGGGGTGACGTTCAATTCCTCAGCCGCCTTCTTAAAGCTCATGTGCCGGGCGGCGGCCTCAAAAGCCCGCAGGCTGTTCAAGGGCGGCAAACGGTAGGTCATGGAAGATAGATTAGATTAACTAATTTATCGCATGATAATAAATCATTTGTTGCGTTGCAAAAAGACTCTATCATTCAGCGTGTGGAAGCGCGCCGGTGGAGCCAGCGCGGGTGATGGAAGGTATTGAATATTCGGCATCTTGAGGAACGGACTTGGACGTTGACAGGGTCAACGCAGTGCTCTACGAAGCCCAGCGGCTTCGGGCGCAGGCCATGAAGCAGTTGTTCGCCCGGGCGGGCGCAGGCCTCAAAGCACTCTTTGCCCAGTCCGCAGGGACAGCCAAGGCGGCCGCCGGAAAGCCCAGGAGGCCGGCAGCCTGCTAGGCAGTGTACCAACTTCGGGCGTCTGCCTCTGGGGCAGGTGCTCGCAGGGCCCGGTTCGCGCTCCTCCTCCTCCTCCTCGCGAACCGGTGATTTTAAAGGGCGCGCCCCAAGCGCGCCCTCTTTTTTTTTGGTGGGGGCGGCAGCCCGCCCTCGGCGACTTCGGCCCCGTTGAAATCGGCGTCTTTTCCCGGCTCATGCCCTCAGCAGGCACCCAGGGTGCGGGCTTGGCGGGATCGATGCCGTAACGCTTGGCCGCTTGGGCGAGGATGGAAGGCTCGAGAGCCTTCTCCTCCTGCAGGGCAAAGAGGGCTGCGAGCGCCACGTGCTCTCGGCTCACTTCAAAGAAACGGCGCAGGTTGGCGCGGGTATCGCTGCGACCGAAGCCATCGGTGCCCAGAGCGAGATAGCGGCTGGGAACCCAGGGACGGATCAAATCCGCCACTGCCGAGATGTAATCACTCACCGCCACCACCGGCCCATCGGTAGGGCCGAGGCATACCTCCAGGTGGCTTTGTTGTCGGGGGGTGCGGGTGCGGAGCCGGTTGTGACGGGTCGCGGCCAGGCCGTCCCGTCGCAGCTCGGTGAAGCTGGTGACGCTCCACACGTTGGCGGGAATGCCCCAGTCCCCTCCAGCAGCTCGCTAGCCGCCAGAGCTTCCCGCAGCAGGGCGCTGCTCTACCCAGATGAGGTCCCCGACCCGCTGGAAGCCGAACATGGATCCCGGTCCTCCGGCTCGTAAAGTTGACCCAACCGAGGAGTAGATTGCCACCTGGCGGAACAGGGGTTGCATTCCGAACGTGCGTGCCTCGTCTGCCACGATGGGCACGATGCGCTTGCCGGTGATGGGGTCCCGCAGAAGCTGGGAGAGTAGCCGCACGAAGACCATGGTGGCGGATTCTTCTCGACTGCCGGAGCCCTCCAAAATTATCGCGAACGCCTCAAGGGGCGGTACTGGCAGCGGCTGCGCGTCGTTGCGTCGCGCGAGCAGGTAGCCCCCAGACCCCGTCGGCGGGCGTGGAGGTATTCCATCTCTGGCACATCGTCAGCGGGCTTCAAAAAGCACAGGCGCCTTACCTCCTCGTCGGAGAGGGGCACATGGAAGCGGTTGCGGAAGGCGAGGAGCGCCTCGTCCTCCAGCTTTTTCTGCTGATGGGCTCCCATCCTTCCTGGCCCCAACGGCCCATGCCGTAGCCCTTCTTGGTCTGGGCGAGGATCACCGTGGGCTGGCCGCGGTGATTCATGGCAGCGTGATAGGCGCAATAGATCTTCACCGGATCGTGGCCGCCCCGGTGCAGTCGATCGATGTCGTCGTCCGAGAGGTGGGGCGACCAGGGCTTGCAGCTCGGGGTATTTTGTTGAAAAAGTGCTCCCGGTTGAAGCGGCCGTCGGTGGCGGTGTATTTTTGCAGCTCTCCGTCCACCGTCTCGTGGAGCCGCCGTAGCAGAATCCCTTCCCGGTCCCGGGCGAAGAGGAGATCCCAGTCGGAGCCCCACAAAACCTTGATCACGTTCTAACCCGCTCCCGCGAAAAGGCCCCCAGCTCCTGAACGATGGAACCGTTGCCCCGCACGGGGCCGTCCAGCCGTTGGAGGTTGCAGTTGACCATGAAGATCAGGTTGAAGAGATTGAAAATCCCAACCGTCCCGTTGGATGCCATCGATCGCAAGATCCTGGAGATCCTGCAGCGGGAAGCCCGCATCCCCGACGTGGACCTGGCCGAGCGGGTCAATCTCTCCCCTAGCTCCTGCCTGCGCCGGGTGCGGGAGCCGGAGCGGACAGGCGGAATCCAGCGCTACGTGGCTCTCCTCGATCCCCTGGCCCTGGGACTCACGGTGTCGGGTTCATCCAGGTGGCCCTGGAGCGGCAGGTGGAAACCGCGCTGGGAGCCTTTGAGCGCGCCATTCGCGCGCGACCCGAGGTGATGGAGTGCTACCTGATGACGGGCGAGGCGGATTACCTGCTACGGGTAGTGGTGCCCGATGTGCCCTCCCTGGAGCGCTTCATCGTGGAGTTTCTGTCCAAGGTTCTGGGGGTGGGCAATATCGAATCCAGCTTCGCCCTCAAGCAAGTGAAGTACAACACCGCGCTACCCCTGTCCCGCGACTGAGGGGGCCCGGGAGGGTGGAGAACCGCTTGCCGCTCTTCCGAAGCCCCGGCATGATCGGTAGCGGAGGCGAGCCGATGGGCGTTTTCCAGGCGCCCGGCGATGCTCCGCCTCTGCTTCGGGATGGGGGAAAGAGGCGCGGTAAGCGGTTGACTCGCCCTTTGGCGGAGGCTCGATAATGAAGCCCACGGAGCGGGCCGACGACGAAGGCCGGTGAACGGATCACCGATCCCGCAAACGGGGTCGAAACGATCGAGGAGGTGACTGACATGGCGGACGTTTTGAAAGGCAAAGTGGCCCTGGTGACGGGGGTAAGCGGCGGCGGGCAGGTGGGCATTGCCGTGGCCCAAGCCCTGGGAGCGGAAGGGGCTTGGCTCGCCATCGCTGCCCGCAGCCGGGACAAGGTGGAGGCGCGGGCGGAGGAGCTCAAGGCGAGCGGCGCGCGGGTCGTGCCCATCGCGGCAGATCTCACCGACGAGGCTCAGGTGAAACAGACGATCGAGCGGGTGATGGGTGAGTACGGCCGCCTCGACGTGCTGGTGAACCTGGCGGGAGGGCTTACTCGCTACAAGCCGGCGGTGGAGCACACCTTGGAGGACTGGCATCAGGAGGTGGGCAACAACCTGCTGTCCGCTTTCCTCTGCGCCCGGGCGGCCTTTCCGCGCATGAAAGAGGCGGGGGGCGGCACCATCATCAATTTTTCCCGGGCGGGAACGCCGCAAGCGAACATGGTGGCCTACAACTGCGCCAAGGCGGGCGTGGACGCCCTCACTCGGACCCTGGCCCTGGAGGGAAGGGACTACGGCATCCGGGTGAACGCCATCGCGCCTGGGCTGGTGGACACCGCCACCAACCTGGAGGCCATGAAGCCCAAGGATCTCAAGAAGTGGACGAAGCGGGAGGACATCGCCCGGGTGGTGGTATTTCTTGCCTCCGACGCAGCCGCAGGAATCACCGGGCAGACGATTCCGGTGACCGGTTGGGGGATCTGAGGCCTTCGGGGGCTACGGCGCCGTCTGCGTGCAGTTTCAGCGCGGCGTAGATTGCCCGGTTGAGGGGGGTGGGCACGCCGGCCTCCTGCCCTTGCCGTACCACGGCGCCGGAGAGCCATTCCACCTCCAGGCGATTGCCACGCCGTAAGATCCCCGAGCATGGAGGAGACCATGTTCTGGGGCAGCCTGTCGGTGAACTGCATCTGCCGGTCCACCGTGTCAGCAGGCAGCTCGATTCCCCTGGCCCGGGCCACCGCCACCACCTCGCTCATCACGTCCCGCAGCATCTCCCGGGTAAGCGGATCTTCCCGGATCGGGCCGATGGGCATGCGGGTGAGGCAAGTCATGCCGGAGAGTCCCACCAGGAACACGAATTTCTCCCAGATGGCCCGCTGGATGTGGCCGGAAAGATAGGCCTCGATTCCCGCTCGCGTGCAGGCTTCCAGGAAGGCCTTGGCCCGGGGCGACGGGGCTCCATCCAGCTCGCCGAAGGTGAGCTTGGCCATCGTGCCATTGTGGCGGATGACGCCTGGGGCTTCGATCATGGCCGCGATGTGGGCCACGCCGCCCATGGCGTGATCGCGCCCCAGGCGGCGGATCAGGATGTCCACGGCGTCCACCCCGTTCTGGAAGGAGATCACGCCCGTGTGGGGCCCGAGCAGGGGTTTCGCCGACTCCACCGCTTCCTCGGTGCTCCAGAGCTTGACGGCGATGATGACGAGGTCCACCGGACCCACCGCCGCCGGGTCCCTCGTCGCCCTGACCGGCTGAAGGTGCAAGTCCCCCCGGGGCGAGCGCACGACGAGCCCCGCCTTGCCCATGGCCTCCAAATGGGGGCCCCGGGCAATGAAGGTGACGTCTTCGCCCGCCGCGGCGAGCCGCGCCCCGAAGTACCCTCCAACGCCCCCCGCGCCCACGACGGCGATCTTCATCGATCAGGTGTCCTCTGCTTCAAGAATTGCTCTTCGAACTCGGCCGCCGGCAGGGGCGGGGCGAAGAAGTACCCTTGGCCAGCGTTGCACCCGAGCTCCTGCAGCAGCCGGAACTGGGCCTCGGTCTCGACGCCTTCCGCGACGATGCGCAGATCGAGGCTCTGGCCCAGAGCGATGACGGATTTTACGACGGCCACAGCATTGGGATCGCTGATCAGGTCCCGGACGAAGGAGCGGTCGATCTTGAGCGTGTCGAGCGGAAGCTTGCGCAGGTAGGCGAGACTGGAATAACCGGTGCCGAAATCGTCGATCGCTACGAACACTCCGAGGTCCCTCAGCGCCTGAAGGGTCTGGGCCGCCTGCTCCAGGTTGTGCATCAACGCCGACTCGGTGATTTCGAGCCCCATCTGGACGCAGAGCTGGTCCGATGCCGACTCCTCGAGCAGCGCTGCGATGCTCTGGACGAACTCCGGTTGGGAGAGCTGCCGAGGGGAGATGTTTACCGCCAGCCGGAAGGGCTGTCCCATGGTTTCGGCCCACTGCCGCGCTTGGCCACAGGCGGTGCGTAAGATCCACTCGCCCAGAGGGACGATGAGGCCGGTGGCTTCGGCGATTTCGATGAACTGATCCGGGCGCACCGGGCCAAGGGTGGGACTTTCCCAGCGGATCAGCGCTTCTGCTCCGACCACTTCGCCGGTCCAGAGATCGACCAGGGGCTGGTAATGGAGCGCCATCTCCCCCCGCTCCCAGGCATGGGCTAGCCCCGATTCGATGGCCTGGCGCGCCTTGACCCGCTCGGCCATGGCATGGGAGAAAAACGCGAGGGCGTACCCCGTTTCCGGGGCGGCCGAACGCATGGCAAGTTCCGCGTGGCGGATGAGGCTCTCGGCGTCTTCGCCGTCCTGGGGGAAGATGGCTGCTCCAGCGGCAAGGCCGTAGGTCACTTCCCCGTGGGGGCCCGGCACGGCCACGGGAGAGCGGGCGAGAAGGCGCCGCGCCACCGCAGCCACGTCCTCAGCCTGGGCGAGGTCCGCCAGCAGGATACCGAACTGGTGACCCCCGAGCCGGGCGATGGTGTCTCCCTCCCGCAGGTCGGTGGAGAGGGCCCGGGCGACGGTCCGAAGCACCGTGTCCCCCGTGGCTCGCCCGAAGGTGTCGTTGATCTGGACCAGGCGATCGACGCTTACCGTCACCACCGCCAAAGCGCGCCGGGTGTGCCGGGCGCGTCCCAGGGCCTGAGCTACCCGGTCCTGGAACAAGGTCCGGTTGGCGAATCCGGTCAAGGGATCGTGGAAAGACAGGTATTGGACCTGGGCCTCCTTTTCCGTCACGCCGAGACCGAACGCCGCATCGCCGGCGATCTCCCGCAAGAGCCGCAGGCTTTCCCCTTCGAAGAAGCGGGGTTCCGTGGCGTAGAGGTTGAGGGTTCCGTACAGGCGTTCACCCTTGAGCACGAGCACTGCGCACGAGCGGCACCCCCGCAGGTGGGCAAGGGGCAGGAGTCCTCCCCCGGGGCCAGATGCTTCAAGCCGAGGGCAGATCACGTCTTCCCCGCGGTGGAGAGCGTCCCGGGTCAGGCCGTCCGGGTGCACCGTTTCGGGCTCGAGGCTGGAGCGCAGGGCGGCCGCCAACTCCGGGTCGCCCGCGTAGGCCGCGAGGCGACCGGTTTGGGTCTCCTCCTCGAATTCCACCGCTGCCACCAGCAGGAAACCGCCGAACTCCTGGGTGATTCGGCAAACCTCGCTGAGCAAGGCCTCCCGGTCCCGCAGCCGCACGATAGCGCCGTTCACAGCAGACAAGGTGGCGTAGAGGCGGTTCAAGGTCTCGATTTCCCGGACCCGCCTCTCCAGCGCCTCGGCCATGGCATTGAAGGCGCGTTCCAGGTCCTCGACCTCCACGATACCCCCCGACACCCGGGCCCGGGCCCCCAAGTCGCCCCCTTCCAGCCGCTGGGCGGCGCGCCGCAGATCGTCGATCTGGCGCAGGACGAAGGCGTTGCCGCCCCATCCCATGAGGAGCGTCAGCCCTACAACGGCAAGCCCAACGGCGGCAATTCCCTTGGCGAGCTGGGCCCCCGCCTCGGCATACGCCACGGACTGGGGAATGCCCACCGCTAGGTGCAGGGTGTCTCCGCCCGAGCTCGCATGGAAAGGGACGATCCCGTAGAGGCGTGGAGTGCCGTCGAGCCCCCGAGCGCTTGCCGTGGTCTCCCCTTGGGCCGAGGCGATGGCTCGCCCCACCTCGGTGTGGCCGATCTCCTTACCGATCCACTCCTGGCCATCCGGCAGGAAGGCGAGAACTCGCTGGGCGGAGTCGGTCACGATCACGTGGGAACCCTTGGGAAGACCCCGCTCATTCACGTGCTGGCGAATCCAGCGCAGGGACACGGCAGCGTAGAGGACCGGAGTGCGGGTTGGCTCCTGGGTGAGCAGGGGCAGGGCAAACACGATGCTGGGCTCGCCGGTCACCCGGCCCACCATGTAGTTACCGGCCACGAAGTCCCGGGTGCGCAGGGCGCGCTGGAAGTACTCCCGATCGGAGAGGTCGAGGGGCCCGTTGAACGGTACGACGCTGCAGACGAGGAGCCCGTCGGGCCGGATGACCCCCAAGTTGACGTAGACGCTGGTCGTTGCGTGCACACGTTTCAGGGCCGCGCTGCAGGCGTCGGGATCCTCGCCCCTCACCTCGGGGGCGTAGGCGAGGCTCAGCAACAGGCGCCGGGTTTGCTCCACCAATTGCCGATGGTGGGATGCCGCGTCCCGGGCTACTTGAAGCGCGGCGTGCAGGGCCTCTTCCATCGCCTGGAGCCGCCGGCCCTCTGCGAAGAAGGCGACGAGGGTCAGGGCCGGAAGCGAGGCGAACAACGCGAGCAGCAGAAGCCGCACCCGCAGTCGAGAGAAAACCCTTCCTGACAAACGCCCTCCATGACGATACCCCTTGAGGGGGTGGTGGGCTCCTGACGGATCGGTTGCGGTTCGAGCCCCCCTCCGTAAGGGTAGGCGATGGGGTTTAGAAATTCAATGATCATAGGAACCTGCAAAAAACTATTAAGAAATCGCTGGAAGCGGGCATCCCGAGGCAGCCTGGGGTTTGCTACAGTTGGCTACAATGGGCAGTCGCAAGCGTCTCGCTTCCTGCCTGCCATGTCTCGCCAAGAACCGCCTGTAGCCCGGCGCATGGGCGTCATCCAGCCGTTCCAGGTGATGGAACTCCTCGCCAGGGCGAGGGCGCTGGAGGCCGAGGGGCGTTCCATCGTCCACATGGAGATCGGGGAACCCGATTTCGACACACCTGTGCCGGTGGCGGCCGCCGCACGCCGGGTGTTGGAAGGCGGCTGTGTCCCCTATACCCCGGCGGCGGGACTTCCGGCCCTGCGGGAGGCGATTGCCGGCTGGTATCGGAGTCGCTACGGGGTGGACGTGGCACCGTCCCGCATTCTGGTGACGCCCGGGGCCTCCGGCGCCCTCCTGCTCGCCACAGGCGTACTTCTCGACCCGGGGGACCGGGTGCTGATGGCGGACCCCGGTTATCCCTGCTACCGCCACTTCGTGCGCTTTCTCGGCGCTGAAAGCGTCGGAGTGGCCGTGGGGCCCGAGACCGCTTATCAGCTTTCCCCCGACCTGATCGACGCCCACTGGAGTGATAGGGTTCGTGCAGTCATGCTGGCCTCGCCTTCCAACCCGACCGGGACGACGATCGAGCCCGAGACCCTACGAGCCATCGTGGCCCAGGTGGAGCGCCGCGCGGCCCGGCTCATCGTGGACGAGATCTACCATGGCCTCACCTATGGGCACGAAGCGCACACGGCGCTGGCCGTCTCGTCCCAGGTGTTCGTGATCAACAGCTTCTCCAAGTACTTCGGCATGACGGGCTGGCGCTTAGGCTGGCTGGTGTGCCCGGAAGACTACGGGCGGGAAGCGGAGAAGCTCGCCCAGAACCTGTTCATTTCTGCCCCCACCCTGGCCCAACACGGGGCGCTCGCGGCTTTCCTTCCCGAGTGCGTGGACATTTTGGAAGCACGCCGGCGGGAGTTCGAGCGGCGGCGGGACTTCCTGGTGCCGGCCCTGCGGTCCCTGGGCTTCGATATTCCTCTCATGCCTCAGGGGGCCTTCTACGTGTACGCCGGCTGCGGCCGCTTTACCGGCGACAGCTACCGCTTCTGCTTCGATTTGCTGGAGCGGGCCGGCGTCGCGGTGACGCCGGGCATCGATTTCGGGGAGTACCGCGCCGCGAGCCATGTGCGCTTCGCCTACACCACCACCCTCGCGCGCCTAGAGGAGGGGGTCGAGCGGCTGCGCCGGTTTCTGGGCTAAGATCGGATCATGTCTTACCCGGCCAGCCCCATCGCCTGGGTTCTCCTCGCCCTTCTCACGGGCTGCTCCAACGTGGGCTACTACGCCCAATCGGTCAGCGGGCACCTGGAGGTGATGCGCCGTGCCCAGCCGATTCCCCAGGTGTTGGCCGATCCCGCGACCCCCGATCCCGTGAAGCATCGGCTCGAGCGGGTGCTGGCGATCCGGGAGTTCGCCAGCCGAACGCTTGGGCTGCCGGAGAACGGAAGCTACCGTCGCTACGCCGCCCTGGACCGGCCTTACGTGGTATGGAACGTCTTCGCCACCCCGGAACTCTCCACCCGACTCGAGGAATGGTGCTATCCGGTGGCGGGTTGCGTGAGTTATCGAGGTTACTATGCCCAAGAGCAAGCCGAGGCGTTCGCTGCGGAGCTCAAGGCTCGGGGCTATGATGTGCTGGTGCGGGGGGTGCCGGCCTATTCCACCCTGGGTTGGTTCGATGATCCGGTGCTGTCCACCATCCTCCGCTACCCGGAAACCGAGATCGCGCGCCTGATTTTCCATGAGCTTGCCCACCAGGTGGTGTACGTCCGGGACGACTCCGTGTTCAACGAATCCTTCGCCACGGCGGTGGAGCGGGAAGGGGTGCGCCGTTGGCTCGACGCCCAGGGCACCGAAGCCATGCGGGCCGCCGAGGCGGCGGCCCGGGGGCGCCGCGAGGAGTTCGTGCGACTGGTGCTGGAGTACCGGAATCGGCTGGAGGAGGTCTATGGCGCCGATCTTCCCCGGGAGGAGAAGCGGGCGCGGAAACGCGAGCTCCTCGGCGCCTTGGCCCAGGCCTACCGCCAGCTCAAGGAGCGCTGGGGCGACTACTCGGGATACGACCGCTGGTTCGATGCAGAGCTCAACAACGCCTATCTGGCCTCGGTGGCCGCGTATACCCAACTGGTGCCGGCTTTCGAAGCGCTGCTGGCCCGGGAGGGAGGCGATCTTCCCCGCTTCTACGCCGCGGTCAAGGTCCTTGCCCGCCAGAACAAGGCGGCGCGCCTGGCGGCGCTGGAAGCCCTGGCGACCCCTGCCAGCGGGACCAGTCCCGGGCCCCTGTCACCCCGAGGTGCCAGGGCGCAGAAGGTCCAGTGGTAAAATCGGCTCCATCCGTCCTTTCCTTCGCCCCCATGTACCAGGAACCCGACATCCCCACCCTCCGGCGCATCCTCAAGGAGAACCGGGTGATTGCCGTGGTGGGCATCTCCGCCCACTGGTACCGGCCAAGTTATTTCGCGGCGAAATATATGCAGGACCACGGCTACCGGGTGATCCCGGTCAATCCCTCCTACAGGGAGGTGCTGGGGCAGAGGTGCTATCCCAGCCTGCTCGACATTCCGGAGAAGGTGGATATCGTGGACTGTTTCCGCAAGAGCGCCGACATCCCCCCCCTTGCCGATCAAGCCATCGCCATCGGCGCCAAGGTGTTGTGGATGCAGATCGGTGTCATCCACGAGGAGGCGGCGGAGAAGGCTCTGGCCGCGGGGCTGGAGGTGGTGATGGACCGGTGCGTGAAGATTGAGCACGCGCGCCTCTTCGGGGGCCTCAACTGGGTGGGTGTCAACACCCGGGTCGTTTCCGCCAAGCGGCCCCAGTGGTTGCCCTATTGAGCCTCGGCCCCTCAGGCAATGGCCCAGGCATTCCCCCGCCCTCTAGGGTAAGATAGCGAAAACTCTCGCTTTTTTGACGTGACCGGAATTACCATCGCCCTGTCCAAGGGCCGCATCCTGGAAGAGGCTCTGCCGCTGCTCGCCGCCGCGGGCATCGTGCCACGGGAGGATCCCGCCCGATCCCGCAAGCTGATCCTGGCCACGTCCCGGGAAGACCTGCGGCTCGTGATCGTGCGGGCGACCGACGTGCCCACGTATGTGGAGCACGGGGCTGCGGACCTGGGAGTCGCGGGCCGGGACGTGCTGGTGGAGCATGGCGGCGCAGGCCTCTACCAACCCCTCGACCTGGGTATCGGCGCCTGCCGCATGATGGTGGCGGTGCCGGTCGGGTTCGACTATGCCACGGCGGTGCACCGGGGTGCCCGCCTGCGGGTTGCCACCAAATACGTGACGGCAGCCCGGGAACACTTCGCAGCGAAGGGCGTGCACGTGGACCTGATCAAGCTCTACGGCTCCATGGAGCTCGCCCCTTTGACGGGTCTCGCCGACGCCATTGTGGACTTGGTGAGCACGGGCAATACCCTCAAGGCCAACCGGCTAGTGGCGGTCGAGGAAGTGATGACGGTGTCCTCACGCCTCATTGTGAACCAGGCCGCGTTGAAGCTGCGCCGCGGCGAGATCCAGCCCCTCATCCGGGCGCTGGCGGAGGCGGTGGCAGGGCAGGGACGGGAGCTGGCCCATGGTTAGGCTGCGGCGCCTGTCCACGGCCCAGGCCGATTTTGACGCGAGGCTTGACGAGCTCCTCGCCTTCGAGTCTGCCCAGGATCCCCGGGTGGACGCCGCCGTGGCGGAAATCCTGGCGGACGTGCGACGCCGGGGAGACGCGGCAGTGCTGGAGTACACCCGCCGCTTCGACGGCCTCAATGCCCGCTCGGTGGCAGAATTGGAGCTGCCGCCCGAGCGCTTGCGACAGGCCCTCGCTCGGCTGCCCGCCGACCAGAGGGACGCCTTGGATCGGGCTGCGGCGCGCATCCGGGCCTATCACGAGAGGCAGAAGCAGGGTTCCTGGGCCTACACGGACGAGGAAGGGGTTTTGCTCGGGCAGCAGGTGAGGCCCCTGGATCGGGTGGGGCTTTATGTGCCTGGCGGCAAGGCCGCGTACCCCTCCTCGGTGCTCATGAACGCCATACCCGCCGCCGTGGCGGGGGTGCCCGAGCTCATCATGGTGGTGCCGGCGCCCCGGGGGGAGTTGAACGAGCTGGTCCTGGCGGCCGCCGCCCTCGCCGGGGTGAACCGGGTGTTCACCATCGGGGGCGCCCAGGCGGTGGCGGCCCTCGCCTACGGCACCGGGACGGTTCCCCAAGTGGACAAGATCGTGGGCCCCGGCAACGCCTACGTGGCGGCGGCCAAGCGCCGAGTCTTCGGCGTGGTGGGGATCGACATGGTGGCGGGTCCTTCCGAGATCCTGGTGATTTGCGACGGGTCCACCGCCCCCCATTGGATCGCCATGGATCTCTTCTCCCAGGCCGAGCACGACGAGCTGGCCCAGGCCATTCTCGTCTCCCCCAACGCCCACTTTCTCGAGGCGGTAGCGGCCAGCATCGAGGAGCTTCTCCCCCAGATGGCGCGCCGGGAGGTGATCCGGGCGGCCCTGGAAGCCCGCGGCGCTTTCATTGCCGTGGGCGACCTGGAGGAAGCGTGCGCCGTGGCCAACCGCATCGCCCCCGAGCACCTGGAGCTGTCGCTGGAAGACCCCGACCGCTGGCTCCCCAAAATCCGCCATGCCGGCGCCATCTTCCTCGGCCGGTATACCTCCGAGGCCCTGGGGGACTATTGCGCGGGCCCCAATCACGTGCTCCCCACGTCCCGCACGGCCCGCTTCTCTTCGCCCCTGGGCGTCTATGACTTCCAGAAGCGCTCCAGTGTGATTCGTGTCTCCGCGGACGCCGCGGCGCGCTTAGGCCGTGTCGCCGCCATCCTGGCCCGGGGAGAGGGGCTGGAGGCCCACGCCTGCTCGGCAGAGCTGCGGATTGAGCCCAAGTAAACTGGCCCTATGCCGTTGAAACCCGAACAGCTCATCCGCCCCGAGATCCTCGCCCTCTCGGCCTATGCCGTGCCCCCGAGTCGCGGGATGGTCAAGCTGGACGCCATGGAGAACCCGTATCGCCTGCCCGCCGAAGTGCAGGCGCAGGTCGGGCGGCTCGCCGCGGACACCGCTCTAAACCGCTACCCCGATCCCCACGCCCCGGCCCTCAAGGAGCGGTTGCGGGAGTTCTTCGGGCTCCCACCGGGCTCAGGACTGCTGCTGGGCAATGGCTCGGACGAGCTGATCCAGATCGTGACCCTGGCCCTCGCCCGGCCGGGGGCGGTGCTACTCTCGGTGGAGCCCACCTTCGTTATGTTCCGCCTGATCGCCACCTGGTCCGGGATGGCCTATGAGGGGGTATCCCTCAAGCCGGACTTTTCCTTAGATCTGGACGCGGTGCTTGCGGCCATGGAGCGGCGTCGACCAGCCCTTATCTTCATCGCCTATCCCAACAATCCCACCGGCAACCTGTTCGACCGTTCGGCCCTCCTTCGCCTGATCGAGGCGGCCCCTGGTCTGGTGGTGATCGACGAGGCTTACCACGCTTTTGCCCAAGAAAGCCTGTTGGACGCCCTGGAGCGCTACGAGCACCTGCTGATCATGCGCACCCTATCCAAACTGGGCCTGGCCGGCCTGCGGCTGGGAGCGTTGATAGGCCCGCGCGCCTGGCTGGAGCAGTTGGAAAAAGTGCGGCTGCCTTATAATGTGGGGGTGTTGACCCAGGCGGTGGCCGAGTCCGTTTTGCAGCGGTCCGACGTGCTGCTCCAGCAGGCCGCCGCGATCTGCGGCGAGCGGGAGCGGCTTTTCCGGGCCCTCGAGCAACGGCCCGGCGTCATCGTGTACCCAAGCCGGGCCAATTTCCTCCTGTTCCGGGTCGCCCGGGCGCGCGAAGTCTTCGAGGCTCTGAGACGACAGGGCGTGCTGATCAAAGATTTGAGCAGTTCTCACCGTCTGCTCGCCGATTGCCTGCGGGTGACCGTGGGCACCCCCGAGGAAAACGAGCGCTTCCTGGCTGCCCTGGATGCGAGCCTCGTCGCGGTGACCGGCAAGGGGCGCTTCCCCGGGTTTTCCGATTTCGCCCCAGTCACGCGGTCCGAGCCTTGACCTGAATCTGGATGCGCCATCGCCCTTTTCCACGATGCCGGAGAGCGTAGTCGTGCGCCAAGCCACCGTCGCCCGCAACACCCACGAGACCCGGATCACCGTCGCTCTCCACCTGGACGGCACCGGTACTGCGCGGCTCGCTACGGGCGTGCCGTTTCTCGACCACATGCTGGACCAGGTGGCGCGCCACGGGCTGCTGGACCTGGAGGTGGAGGCGGAAGGGGACCTGCATATCGACGCCCACCACACAGTGGAGGACGTGGGTATCACCCTGGGCCAGGCGCTGGCCCAAGCCCTGGGCGATAAGCGGGGCGTGCGCCGCTACGGCCATGCCTATGTTCCCTTGGACGAGGCCCTTTCCCGGGTGGTGATCGATCTTTCCGGGCGGCCGGGCCTGTGGTTCCATGTGCCCTTCACCCGCGCCCGGGTGGGTGAATTCGACGTGGACCTGGTGCGCGAGTTCTTCCAGGGCTTTGTCAACCACGCCCTGGTGACCCTGCATGTGGACAACCTCTCGGGCCAGAACGCCCACCATCAGGCGGAGACCGTGTTCAAAGCCTTCGGACGGGCCCTGCGTATGGCGGTGGAGCTGGACCCGCGCCAGGGCAACGCGCTGCCCTCCACCAAGGGGGTCTTGTGAGCGCGGGACGCATCGCCGTCGTGGACTACGGGATGGGCAACCTGCGCTCGGTGGCCAAAGCCCTGGAGCACGTGGCCCCTGGTGCCCGGGTGGAGGTGACCCGGGATCCTGCGGTCGTCGAGGCTGCTGACCGGGTGGTGTTCCCCGGCCAGGGAGCCATGCCAGACTGCATGCGCGAGCTGGAGGCCACTGGCCTGCGGGAGGCGGTGCTGGCCGCCGCGTGGGAAAAACCTTTCCTGGGCATTTGCATCGGCCTGCAAATGCTCTTCGAGTGGAGCGAAGAGGGGAGCGTGGCGGGGTTGTCGGTCCTGCCGGGCAAAGTGTTGCGCTTCCCCTCCCATGCCATGATGGACGCGGGGGGGCGCAAGCTCAAGGTGCCCCACATGGGCTGGAATCAGGTCTACCCGGTAATCGAGCACCCTCTATGGCGGGGCATCGCGGCGGATGCCCGATTCTACTTCGTCCACAGCTACTATCCGGAGCCGGGTGACCCTGGGTTGGTGGCGGCCTACAGCCTTTATCCTTTTGCTTTCACCTGCGCCGTGGCGCGGGGAAATGTCTTCGCGGTGCAGTTTCACCCGGAAAAAAGCCAGGCGGCGGGGCTGCAACTGCTTGCCAATTTCGTCGCCTGGGATGGAAGCTTCGCGGGCGGCGCGGCATTCCGGGGCGAGACGAGCGCGGTGCGGGCGTAGTGGGCCGATCGGCCGCGAGGGGGGCAAAACGTTTCAACGCAGGGGTGGGCATGCTGATCATTCCGGCGATCGACATCAAGGACGGCAAGTGCGTGCGGCTCAAACAGGGGGTGATGGACACGGCCACCGTCTTCTCCGAGCATCCGGCGGAGATGGCGCGGCATTGGGTGCAACTGGGAGCCCGCCGGCTGCACCTGGTGGATCTGAACGGGGCCGTTGCCGGCCGGCCCAGGAACGAAGCGGTGATCAAGGAGATCGTGGCGGAGGTGGGCGATGAGGTGCCCCTGCAGCTCGGCGGCGGGATCCGGGACCTGGAAACCATCGAGTGCTATCTCGACGATGGCATTTCCTGGGTGATCATCGGCACCGCCGCGGTCAAGACGCCGGGATTCGTGCACGACGCCTGCTACGCCTTCCCGGGCCATGTCATGGTGGGCCTGGATGCGAAGGACGGGAAAGTAGCGGTGGATGGGTGGTCCAAGATGACCGGTCACGACGCCTTCGACCTCGCCAGGAAGTACGAAGACTACGGGGTCGAGGCCATCATCTACACGGACATTGGCCGCGACGGCATGCTTGCGGGGATCAACATCGAAGCCACCGTCTCCCTTGCACGGCGGCTCAAAATCCCGGTGATCGCGAGCGGCGGCGTGACCGGCTTGGAAGACATTCGAGCCCTGTGCCAGGCGGAGGACGATGGAGTGATCGGCGCCATCACCGGGCGGGCTCTCTACGAGGGCCGGCTCGATTTTGTCCAGGCGCAAAAGCTCGCAGACGAACTCAGCGCCAAAACACAGTAAAAAGATTCTCATGGGTCTTGCGAAGCGTATCATCCCCTGTCTGGACGTGGACAAGGGCCGGGTGGTGAAGGGGGTATCCTTCGTCAACCTGCGGGATGCGGGCGATCCGGTGGAGATCGCCCGCCGCTACGACGAGCAGGGAGCGGACGAGCTCGCCTTCCTGGATATCACCGCCAGTGCCGAGGGGCGGGACACCATGGTCGCGATCATCGAACGGGTAGCGGAGCAAGTGTTCATTCCCTTGACCGTGGGCGGCGGAGTGCGCACGGTAGAGAACGTGCGCACCCTGCTCAACGCCGGCGCGGACAAAGTAAGCATCAACACCGCGGCGGTGGAGAATCCGGATTTCGTAGCCGAGGCGAGCGACCGCTTCGGGGCCCAGTGCATCGTGGTGGCGATCGACGCCAAGCGGGTCGAGGGCGCCGAGCGCTGGGAGGTCTACACCCACGGCGGGCGCCGGCCGACGGGGCTGGATGCCGTAGAATGGGCACGCCGCATGCAAGCCCTCGGCGCGGGGGAGCTGCTGCTCACCAGCATGGATCGGGACGGAACCCGCAGCGGCTTCGATCTGGCCCTCACCCGGACCGTCTGCGACGCAGTAGACATTCCGGTGATCGCCAGCGGCGGCGTGGGCCATTTGGATCATCTGGTGCAAGGCATCTTGCAGGGACACGCTGACGCCGTGCTGGCGGCGAGCATTTTCCACTACGGCGAATACACGATACGTCAGGCCAAGGAGCACCTGGCGAGCCACGGCATCGAGGTGCGATGGTGAGGAGCGGCGAAGGGTGAGCTGGCTGGACGAAGTTGCCTGGGACGAACGGGGGCTCGTGCCGGCCATCGCCCAGGACGCCTGCACCGGCCGGGTGCTCATGGTGGCGTGGATGAACCGGGAGGCCCTGGACGAGACCGCCCGTACTGGCCGGGCCGTGTACTGGTCCCGCTCCCGGGGCCGGCTATGGCGCAAAGGGGAAGAATCGGGCCACGTGCAGCACGTGAAAGCGATCCGCTTGGATTGCGACGGGGACGTGGTGCTCCTCGCCGTCGAACAGGTTGGGGGTATCGCCTGCCACACGGGGCGGGAGCGCTGTTTTTACCGCGAGCTGCAGCACGGACGGTGGGTTGCGACCGAACCGGTGCTCAAGGATCCGGCTCAAATCTATTCGGGGGCTGAGAACAAGGAGGTTGGAGCGTGATCGACGCGAACGTGCTCAAGCGCCTGGGGGAGGTCATCGCTGCCCGCCGTCAGGCGAGTCCGGAAAGCTCCTATGTGGCCCGGTTGTTCAGCCAGGGGGAGGATGCTATTCTTCGAAAAATCAGCGAGGAAGCAACCGAAACGGTGCTCGCCTCCAAGTCCGGGGACAAGCTGCATCTGGTCCGGGAGACCGCCGATTTGTGGTTTCACAGCTTGGTGCTCCTCGCCTATCACGGCCTCGGGCCGGACGATGTCCTGGCGGAGCTGAGGCGGCGCGAGGGCATTTCGGGGATCGACGAGAAGACGAGCCGGGGCGAGGGCTGAAAAACTCTTCTGCTTCCTTAGCGTCTAAATTAAGAATCAAAATGGACAGTTGCGTGTTCTGCAGGATCGTGCGGGGCGAGCTTCCCAGCCGCAAGGTCTACGAGGACCATGATATCCTGGCGTTCCACGACATCAATCCCGTCGCCGCGGTGCACTTCATGATCATCCCCAAGCAGCACGTGGAATCCCTCATGCACGTAACTGATGCCCACCGTGACGTCCTCGGCAAGATCCTGGTCATGGCGCCGCGGCTCGCTCGGGAACAGGGGTTGAACGACGGCTTCCGCGTGATCATCAACACCGGGCGCATCAGCAGGCAGGAGGTCTTCCACCTGCACGTGCACATCATCGGGGACAAGGAGGTCCTGCCGCCCATGCTTGTGCGCTCGCGCGCGGCTTAATACAGGAGTCACTCCATGGGTACCTTCAGCATCTGGCACTGGCTCATCGTTTTGCTGATCATCCTGCTCGTATTCGGCACGAAGAAGCTGCGCAATATGGGCGCCGACCTGGGCGCCGCGGTGAAGGGGTTTAAGCAGGGGATGAAGGAGGGCGAGGCCGAAAGGGACGAGGCCCAGTCCCAGATCGCCAAACAGACGATCGAGGGCGAGGTCAAGGAGAAGACCGAAACCAAGGCGTAGGGGCCGCGGTAACGCCTCGTGAAGGCTGGAAGCTGGTCGTCGAGGCGCCGGGACCCCAAAACGCACCGCTACTCCTCCTCCCTTTCCCCGCCCCTCGTGGGCCTGCCCCGCGCGTTTCACGCATCGAAATGTTCGACATCGGTTTCTCAGAGCTTCTCGTCATCGCCCTCGTTACCCTGATCGTCGTCGGTCCCGAGCGGCTGCCTAAAGTGGCGCGCACCTTGGGGCATATGCTTGGCCGCTTGCAGCGCTATGTAAACGACGTGAAGGCCGACATCGCCCGAGAGATGGAGCTCGAGGAGTTGCGCAAGATGCGCGCTTCGGTGGAGGAGTCGGCACGGGAGATCGAGCGCTCGATTCACGAGGAGGTGAACCGGGCCGAGCGGGAGGTGCAATCGGTGGCCGAGGCGGTGGAGAGATCAGCGGTCGACGGCGGGACTGCAGCCGATGCTCCTGCTCCCTCCATTTCATCCCGGGACATTGAGGCACGGCAGCGGCCTGCCGCCGACGAGCAAGAGCGCTGAGGCCACCGCGCCATGGACCAGCAGGAAACCTTCATCTCCCACCTGATCGAGCTACGCGATCGGCTGCTCAAGGCCCTGATCGCCTGGCTATTGGTGTTCGTCGCCCTTTTCCCCTGGGCGCGGGACTTGTACACCCTGCTCGCCAAGCCGCTGCTGGCGAAGTTGCCCCAGGGCGGGCAGATGATCGCCACCGAGGTGGTGACACCCTTCTTTGTGCCGGTCAAGGTGGCGATGTTGACTGGTTTTCTGGTCGCCCTGCCCTACATCCTGTACCAGCTCTGGGCCTTTGTCGCCCCAGGACTCTATAGCCACGAAAAGCGGCTGGTGCTGCCCCTGGTGGTGTCCAGTACCGTGCTGTTCGCCGCCGGCATGGCGTTCGCCTACTTCCTCGTGATGCCGGTGGTGTTCGGGTTCATCACCACTATCGCCCCGGAAGGGGTGGCGGTGATGACTGACATCAGCAAGTACCTGGATTTCGTCATTACCCTGTTCCTCGCCTTCGGCATCACTTTCGAGGTGCCGATTGCGGTGATCGTGCTGGTGCGCTTCGGCGTGGTGAGCGTCGACAAGCTCAAGCAAGCCCGCCCCTATGTCATCGTCGCCGCTTTCGTGCTTGCGGCCATCGTCACGCCTCCCGACGTGATCTCCCAGATCATGCTGGCCGTGCCCCTGTGCTTGCTCTACGAAGCCGGCATCTTCCTCGCCCGGTTCTTCGCTCGCCCCATTGACCAGGGCTACCGCCCCATGTCGGACGAGGAGATGGAGCGGGAGCTGGACCGCATCGAGCGCGGCGGCAATTGATCCGACCGGGCGCCCGCAGGGCGGGTCGCCTCGCTTTAGGACGCGTCGGGCCGGGGCCGCTTGCCCACTTGCACCGTGACCTGAAGTTCCTTCTGATCGCGCAAGAGGGTGATCTGGGCTTTCTGGCCGGGCTTGAGGGCCGCCACCAGGTTGAGCAGGGCGGAGGCGTTGGCCACGGGTTTGGAGTCCACCGCCACCAGGACGTCGCCCGGTTTCACCCCCGCCCGCTCCGCCGGCTCGCCCTTCATGACCTGGGTGACCAGTGCACCCCGGGTCGATCTGAGCCGGAAAGATTCGGCCAGCTCCGGGGTAAGGTCCTGGATCTGTACCCCGATCCAGCCCCGGGTCACGCCGCCCTCGGCGATGATCTGCTCCATCACCTGCTTGGCGAGGCTCGCGGGAATGGCGAAGCCGATGCCCATAGAGCCGCCGTTTTGGGAATAAATAGCCGTGTTGATCCCGATCAGATTGCCGTCAGCGTCCACCAGCGCGCCACCCGAGTTGCCTGGGTTGATGGCGGCGTCTGTCTGGATGAAATTCTCGAAGGTATTGATGCCGAGATGGGTGCGGCCGACCGCAGACACGATCCCCATGGTGACTGTCTGCCCTACGCCGAAGGGATTGCCGATGGCGAGCACCACGTCTCCCACCCGGGAGGCCTCGGGGCGCCCGAAAGTGGCCGGGTTCAGGGGTGCCAGGTCGATCTTGAGGACGGCAAGGTCGGTCTCCGGATCGGAGCCCACCAGGCGGGCTTTGGCGCTGCGCCCGTCAGCCAGGGCCACCTCGATTTCGTCAGCTTTTTCCACCACATGGTGGTTGGTGAGCACGTAGCCCTCGGGACTCACGATGACTCCCGAGCCGAGGCTGGAGCTCTGGCGCGTCTCATCATCGAACTCATCGCCGAAAAAGCGGCGGAATAAGGGATCGTCCAGGAGAGGGTGGCGGGGAGTAGTGACCACTTTGGATGTGAAAATGTTCACGACCGACGGCATGGCCTTCGCCGCTGCCGCGCTCAAGGTCCACGGGCCGGGAGATCCTCCGGCCGGCGGGGCGTGGGCTTCCCGCACGGTGGCGATGGTTTCTGTCGGCTTCTTCCAGGGCAGAAGCTCGGGCCGCAACGTTGCCACGACGAAGAACACCGCGAGGGCGATGGTCACGGTTTGAGAGAAAGTCAGCCAAAGCTTGCGCATGGAAAGGGTGCCCCTACGGACCCCGCCTCGGGCGCTGCAGGCGCCCGGCAAAACCCAGGGGTCACTAGGCCTAGTCTAGAAGAGATGAAGGGATCGGTAACCCTATGATTTTAAAACCAAGTGTGCGAACCTGGGACGAATTTCTCAAATTCTAAATTATTGCCCAAACGCGAAAGTGGGGGAAGGCCAGAAGGTGGATAGGCGTCTTTTTTTGCCGCCGACCCCCCTGAGCGGGGCGCGCTTGGGGATTTTCCGCCCCTGCAAAAACGAGCCGAGCCCGTTGAATCTGTGCGTTTTTTGCAGGCCAGGACTTAAGTTCGTCGTGTGCTTTCGGTAAAATGCACAGATTTTTCTGATCAACTCAGGGAGCGGGCATGAGCGATCAACAGGTGGATGCCGGCCGCAGGCGGCTCCTGATCGCCGCCACCAGCGTGGTGGGGGGCGTTGGGACCGTGGCGGCTCTCTGGCCTTTCATCGACAGCATGAACCCGAGCGAGCGGGCTCGGGCCGCAGGCGCCCCGGTGGAAGTGGACATCGGCAAATTGGAACCCGGCATGCTGATCCAGCAGGAATGGCGGGGCAAAGTGGTGTGGGTCCTGAATCGCACTCAGGAGATGCTGGCCACGTTGCCCAAGCTGGCCGAAGAGGGAGCGCTGGCGGATCCGGATTCGGATCGCTCGATCCAGCCTGAGTACTGTAAGAACCCCCACCGGTCGATCAAGCCGGAATATCTGGTGGCGGTCGGGATCTGTACCCACTTGGGTTGCTCGCCCACTTACCGCCCCGACGTGGCTCCCGCCGATCTCGGGCGCGATTGGCTCGGCGGCTTCTTCTGTCCCTGCCATGGCTCCAAGTTCGACTTGGCCGGACGAGTGTACAAGAACGTGCCGGCGCCCACGAACCTGGACATTCCTCCCCACAAGTACCTTACCGACACCCGCATCTTGATAGGCGAAGACACGAAAGGGGCCTGATCGATGAACGGCATGCTGACGACGTTGATCCGCTGGTTCGATGAAAGGTTCCCGCTCACCGCGACCTGGAAGCGGCACCTCTCCGAGTATTACGCGCCGAAAAACTTCAATTTCTGGTACTACTTCGGCTCGCTGGCGCTCCTCGTGCTGGTGATCCAGATCGTCACCGGCATCTTTCTCACCATGAATTACAAGCCCGATGCGGCTCAGGCGTTCGGTTCTGTCGAGTACATCATGCGCGACGTGAACTGGGGCTGGCTCATCCGCTACCTGCATTCTACCGGCGCCTCGGCCTTCTTCATCGTCGTCTACCTGCACATGTTTCGCGGCCTGATGTACGGTTCCTATCGCAAGCCGCGGGAGCTGGTATGGCTGATCGGCATGGGCATTTACCTGGCACTGATGGGGGAGGCGTTCTTCGGCTATTTGCTGCCGTGGGGGCAAATGTCCTACTGGGGTGCCCAGGTGATCGTGAATCTGTTCTCGGCCATCCCCTTGATCGGCCCCGACCTGGCGGTGTGGATCCGCGGCGACTACGCGGTGTCGGATGCGACCTTGAACCGCTTCTTCGCGTTCCACGTGATCGCTTTGCCGCTCGTGTTGGTGGGACTCGTGTTCGTGCATATCGTGGCGCTGCACGACGAGCATGTGGGCTCGAACAACCCCGATGGCATTGAGATCAAGAAGAAGAAGGGTCCGGACGGCAAACCCCTGGACGGCATCCCGTTCCATCCCTATTACACGGTTAAGGACATCATGGGAGCGGTTGTGTTTCTCATGCTGTTCTCGGCAGTGGTCTTCTTCGCCCCGGAGTTGGGCGGCTACTTCTTGGAGCATAACAACTTCATTCCCGCCGATCCCCTCAAGACTCCGGAGCATATCGCGCCAGTATGGTATTTCACTCCTTACTACTCGATCTTGCGGGCGACCACTACGGACTTCATGTGGGTAGTGGGAGCATTTACCGTCGTGATCGCCGCCCTGGTCGTCTTTTCCCGGGGAAGCGCGGCGCGCAAGACCGCCGCAGTGGCCATCGCTGCGATTCTGCTCCTTGGCTATGCGACCCTGGACCCCAAGTTCTGGGGTGTGGTTCTGATGGGCGTGTCGGTGCTGATCTTCGCCCTTCTGCCATGGCTCGACAAGAGCCCAGTCAAGTCTATCCGCTACAAGGGGCCGATCTTCAAGCTAGCGCTGGCGCTGTTCGCGGCAAGCTTCCTGATTCTGGGCTATCTGGGCGTTTTGCCGCCGACACCAGGACGCACGCTCCTCGCGCAGGTGTGTGCCGTGATCTATTTCGCTTTCTTCGTGCTCATGCCGTGGTACTCGAGCATGGACAAGACCAAACCTGAACCGGAAAGGGTGACGGGGTGATGAAAATCAACAACTTTTTCATAAGCGCCTTGTTGGCCTTGTTGCTTGCGCCCGCGGCGGCCTGGAGCGCCGGCGCCGAAGTCAAGCTGGACAAAGCACCTATCGACCTGGAGGACGGGTTGTCCCTGCAGCGGGGCGCGCGGCTGTTTGTCAACTATTGCCTGAATTGCCATAGCGCCGCTTACATGCGCTACAACCGGCTGACCGACCTGGGTCTGTCCCAAGAGGACATCGAGAAGTACCTGATCTTCACCGGGGTCAAAGTGGGCGCTACCATGACCGTGGCCATGCGAGCGGAAGACGCCAAACAGTGGTTCGGCGCCGCTCCCCCCGACCTCACGGTCATCGCCCGTTCGCGGGGACCGGATTGGTTGTACACCTATCTGCGCACCTTCTACCGGGATGACACCCGCGCTCTCGGCTGGAACAACCTGGTCTTTCCCCAGGTGGGCATGCCCCACGCGCTGTGGGAGCTGCAGGGCGTGCAGGTACTCAAGGAGGAAGAAGTGGAGTCCCACGGCGAGAAGCGCGTGGTCAAGCGACTGGTCCTGGCCGAGCCAGGAAAGCTCTCCAAGACCGAGTACGATGCGGCGGTGGCGGACCTGGTGAATTACCTCACCTACATGGGGGAGCCCACCCGGCTTAAACGGATCCAGATCGGGATCGTGGTGCTGCTCTTCCTCGCGGTGCTGTTCGTCCTGACCTATCTCCTCAAGAGGGAGTTCTGGAGGGACGTGCACTGAGCCGGCCCAGCGTCGCCGCTCGTCTGACAATAAGTAACGGGAAACGCTACCATGATGAGGCTCTATTCGGGCACCACCTGCCCGTTCAGTCATCGTTGCCGGATCGTTCTGTATGAAAAAGGGATGGACTTCGAGATCATCGACGTTGATCTCTACAACAAGCCCGAGGATCTGGCGGTTATGAATCCGTACAACCAGGTGCCGGTGCTGGTGGATCGGGACCTGATCCTGTACGAATCCAACATCATCAACGAATACATCGACGACCGTTTCCCGCATCCCCAGCTCATGCCGGCGGACCCGGTTATGCGGGCGAGGGCACGGCTGTTCCTGTTCCGCTTCGAGCAGGAGCTGTTCTCCCACGTGCACTCGATCGAAAAGGGCAGTCAGAAGACGGCGGAAAAGGCCCGTCAGCTCATCCGCGAGAGCCTGATTCAAATCGCCCCGGTGTTCACTCGTCAGAAGTACATGCTGGGCGACGAATACACGATGCTGGACGTTGCCATCGCGCCCCTCCTGTGGCGGCTCGACCATTACGGGATCCAGTTGCCGAAGCAGGCGGCCCCGCTCATGAAATACGCGGAGCGCATCTTCTCCCGGCCGGCGTTTATCGATGCCCTTACCCCGTCGGAAAAAGTCATGCGAAAATAAGAACCCGGACGATCCTGTGGCTATGCGCGAGCTTTCCACCAAGCCCTATTTGATCCGCGCCATCTACGAGTGGTGCGTCGACAGCGGGGCCACCCCCTATCTCTCGGTGGCGGTCGACGCCAATACCCGTGTCCCCATGGAATACGTCCGGAACGGTCAGATCGTGCTCAACATCAGCCCCGACGCCACACGCAACCTTACCATTGGCAACGACCTGATCCAATTCACCGCCCGCTTCGGCGGCGTGTCCCGGGAACTCGCCATTCCGATCGACGCAGTGGCCGCCATCTTCGCCAAAGAGAACGGCCAGGGCCTCATGTTCCCCAGGCCGGAGCAGACCACCACGGGTGCAGGCGGGACGGATGCGGGCCCGGACGACAAGTCTCCGCCTTCGGGAGGAAACAGCGGGCGCGCGCGGCTGCAGGTCGTCAAGTAGAGACGCGAACGCTGGCAGGCCTTCCGGCCGGGGCCCATGATTTATAATTTTCCTGCGGGCCGACATAGCTCAGGGGTAGAGCAACCGCCTTGTAAGCGGTAGGTCGTGGGTTCAAATCCTACTGTCGGCACCAGCCGGGAAGTTCGTCGAGTCGTGCGCGGGCGTTCTCCTGCCTGCCCCAGGCGCTTGGCCCGCGAGGGTCCAGGGGACGAGCACCTATCTTCGGGCGAGCGGTCATGGAGCTTGCCAGTTCTTCGAATATTGATCCCGGTCAATCGCGCGAGACGGGCTCATGCCGTAGATTGATAAGCGCATTTTTGCGCAGCCGCCCGCGCGCGGGCGGCTGTCTCCACCATCCTGGAGCAGGCAAGGAAAAATGAAAATCCACGAGTATCAGGCCAAGGAAATCCTAAGGAAGTACGGGGTCGCGACCCCCCGCGGTTTTCCCTGCTTCAGCGTCGAGGAGGCGCTGGAGGCGGCAAAGAAGCTGGGCGGCCCCGTCTGGGTCGTCAAGGCCCAAATCCATGCGGGTGGCCGGGGCAAAGGAGGCGGCGTCAAGCTGGCCAAATCCCTCGACGAAGTCCGGGCGCGGGCCTCGGAAATCCTGGGCATGCGGCTGGTCACCCACCAGACCGGCCCCGAGGGACGCATCGTCAAACGGCTCTTGATCGAAGAGGGCGCCGACATCCGCAAAGAGCTCTACCTAGGCATGGTGGTGGACCGGGTGACCCAGCGGGTCTGCCTAATGGCCAGCTCCGAAGGCGGTATGGACATCGAGGAGGTGGCGGCCAAGACCCCGGAGAAAATCCACAAGGTCTTCATCGATCCAGAAACCGGGCTGAAAGCCGAGGAGGCGGACGAGGTGGCGCGCAAGATCGGCCTTCCCGAGCGCTCGATCCCCCAGGCTCGGGCCGTGCTGCAGGGCCTGTACCGGGCCTTCTGGGAGTGCGACGCCTCTCTGGCCGAGATCAATCCGCTGATCCTCACTGGAGACGGAAGCGTGCTGGCGCTGGATGCCAAGATGAACTTCGACGATAACGCCCTCTTCCGCCATCCGGACATCGTGGCGATGCGGGATCTGGACGAAGAGGATCCCCTGGAGGTCGAAGCGTCAAAATACGACCTGTCCTACATTTCCCTGGACGGCAACATCGGCTGCCTCGTCAACGGTGCGGGCCTTGCCATGGCCACCATGGACACCATCAAGCTCTTTGGCGGGGAGCCAGCCAACTTCCTGGACGTCGGCGGAGGCGCCACCACCGAAAAAGTGACCGAGGCCTTCAAGATCATGTTGAAGAATTCCAAGATCAAGGCAATCTTGGTCAACATCTTCGGTGGCATCATGCGCTGCGACGTAATCGCTGAAGGGGTCGTGGCGGCGGCCAAGCAGGTCCATCTGAGCGTGCCGCTGGTGGTGCGCATGAAGGGCACCAACGAGGACATCGGCAAGCGGATTCTGGGCGAATCGGGCTTGCCCATCATTTCCGCTGACAACATGGCGGAAGCTGCACAAAAAGTCGTTGCGGCGGCGGCAGGTGGCCGCGCTTGAGTCCGGGGAAAATAGGCAAATGAGCATCCTGATCGATAAAAATACTCGGGTCATCACCCAGGGCATTACTGGCAAAACCGGCCAATTCCACACCAAGATGTGCCGGGAGTACGCCAACGGGTTGAACTGCTTCGTCGCTGGGGTGAACCCGAAGCGGGCGGGCGAGAACTTCGAAGGTATTCCCATCTTTGCCACGGTCAAGGAAGCCAAGGCCCAGACCGGAGCGACCGCCTCCGTTATCTACGTGCCCCCGGCGGGTGCGGCCGAGGCGATTTGGGAAGCGGTGGAGGCCGACCTGGATCTGGTGATCTGCATCACCGAGGGCATCCCGGTGCGGGACATGATCGTCGTGCGGGACCGCATGCGCAAGCAGAACCGCAAGACCCTTCTGGTGGGTCCCAACTGCCCGGGCGTCATTACGCCGGACGAGATCAAGATCGGCATCATGCCGGGGCACATCCACAAGAAGGGCCCGGTCGGCGTGGTATCCCGCTCCGGCACGCTCACCTACGAGGCGGTCGCTCAGCTCATGGAGCTCGGGCTGGGCCAGTCCACCTGCGTGGGCATCGGGGGCGACCCGGTCAACGGCTTGAAGCACTTGGACGTGCTCAAGATGTTCAACGAGGACCCCGCGACCGAGGCCGTGATCATGGTGGGCGAGATCGGCGGTTCGGACGAAGAGACGGCCGCCTTATGGGTGAAGGAAAACATGAAAAAACCGGTGGTAGGCTTTATCGCGGGAGTGACGGCACCGCCGGGCAAGCGCATGGGACACGCGGGCGCCATCATCTCCGGCGGCAAGGGAACCGCCGCCGAGAAGATCGCGGTGATGGAGGAGTGCGGGATTAAGGTGACGCGCAACCCCGCTGAGATGGGTAAGCTGGCCAAGTCGGTGCTTAAGTGAGCGAACTGGGCGAGGGTCACGGGCGAAGCCCGTGGGCCGAGACCAAGATCTTCCTCATGGAGGAGGTTGCGCAGAGCTGCCCCAGGGGTGGCGGGGCCAAGCGAACTGGGCGAGGGTCACGGGCGAAGCCCGTGGGCCGAGACCAAGATCTTCCTCATGGAGGAGGTTGCGCAGAGCTGCCCCAGGGGTGGCGGGGCCAAGCGAACTGGGCGAGGGTCACGGGCGAAGCCCGTGGGCCGAGACCAAGATCTTCCTCATGGAGGAGGTTGCGCAGAGCTGCCCCAGGGGTG